>Ga0082335_1000101_pt1 | contig 227517 bp, 225 predicted proteins | sample Subgrocontami58m_FD_72375 | JGI IMG/M metagenome (GOLD analysis project Ga0082335, IMG submission 72375) | Subsurface groundwater microbial communities from S. Glens Falls, New York, USA - GMW37 contaminated, 5.8 m (SPADES assembly) (version 2) ... | reverse complement strand
GGCGGGGGAAGCCTGCCTGCCGGCAGGCAGGGATCTAGCGAGCTTTAGCGAACGTTTTTCATTATTCTTTACGGCCTTCAGGCTAGATTCTTCGTCGCTACGCCTGCCTGCCGACAGGCAGGCTCCTCAGAATGACAAGATGCGTAAGTTCTAAATGTTTGTTAATAGCGTTTTTTTGGTTTGAGGTTTTGAAGAATTTATCTTGATGTAAAACAGTATTTCTGGTATATTATAAAATATTATTGAATTACAAGAATAAGGGAAAAATAGGACTTTTCCCATTTATTTTTTTAGATTCATTAATTAAGGATTGTAACAATTTTTTAATCCAAACGTCTGTATATATGAACGAAGAAGAAATACAACTTCATTCTTCAGAGATGTCAGAGGTGATGGTTCCGGAAGAAGAAAAAGAAAGCGAGAAAAAAAGAAATCCGAGAGTTCTTCGAAAAATGCGCAACAAATTAGTGCTCATTAAAATTCAGCGGCAACGTGATCCAAAAATTTTTGCTCGGTTATATTATGATGAGCATGTTGAAAAAATTTACCGATATGTTTTTTTAAAGGTAAACTTAAAAGAACTTGCTGAAGATATTACAGGAGAAACTTTTTTGAAGGCGTGGCATCATCTTCAAGAGGCCAACGATGTAATTCACGATCCACAAGCATTTTTGTATCGTATCGCGCGCAATCTTGTGTTCGATTACTACCGAAAAAAAGTACGCGCTGATGTAACTCTAGGCGATGAAATTCTCAAAACATTTACGCAAGAAGATCACGAGATAAAAAAAGTGGAAGAAAGAAGTGAATTTGAATATATTAAATCTTATTTAAAAAGTCTTAAGGAAGAATATCAAGAAGTGCTGCTCCTTCGTTATGTTGAAGGACTTGGCATAGCAGAGATTGCTTCTGTTCTTGGGAAGAAAAAAGGAGCTACCAGAGTACTGATCCATCGAGCTCTCAATACTTTAAAAAAAATGATTGAAGAAGAGGAAATATCTCAAAAAAGTTAATCTGAGTACCATATATATAGAATGATTATGCGTGACGAACAAGTAAAACAACTTTTACAAAATTTTAAAACGATTCGCCCGGATATCTCTTGGAAAAAGGCGCATCGTGAACTTTTGCTTTCACAAATTGGTGCACAAGTGACTGAGCCGCTTTCTCGGCAAGATCGTTTCAAGCGAGGATTCAATTTTTCTTTTGCCATTCTCCGAGAAATTTCTCCTCAATTTATTTTTCGACCAGTAGGAGCTTTTGCATTAGCCATTCTTCTTATTATTGGCGGATCTGTAGCTAAGGTGAGCGCGTCAAATAGTCTTCCAGGTGATGTATTTTATTCTGTGAAAATTGCCGGAGAAAAAGCACAGCTTCAGCTTTCGAATTCTCCAGAAGATACTGCTCGTCTGGAAATTGAATTTGTCGGCCGACGAATTGACGAACTTGGTCGTTTGCTCCAAAAGAAAACTGAAAACGGATATACAGAAGAACTTGTGAAAAAAACCATGGAACGAGCAGAAGAAAGTATATCGCACGCAAAAGAAAGTCTTGGAAATTTTCAAAAAGAAGAAACAAACGCCCTTCTTGCAAAAAACATTGAGTCTAAAACTCGAGAATATGAAAAATCTTTAAACAAAGCTATAGTTTCGCTTCCGAAAGAATTGACAACTCAGGCATTAAAAGAAAAAGTTAACCAAACACTTCGCACTGTTGTAGAAACTCAAGTCGTAGCTCTTCAGACTTTAGTAACAACCCCGGGGAACGATACTGTGGTAACGAAAGAGGAGCTTAATACTCTTTTTGTGGAACGATTAAATACCATCAATGAAAAGATTATTCAAGAAGAAACCACATTGCTTGATGTAAAAAAGAATTTTTCTGTGGAGATTGCAGAAAAAGAAACATCAAAAAATGATTTAGAAAAAATTGAATCATCGTTGTTAGAAGTGAAAGATCTTTATTCCTTAGCAAGTAGCACCCTGAAAGAAGGACAAGATATAATAAAGTTGGTAGAAATTTTTTCGGAAGAAAGTCAGTTGATTGTTGAACTTCAAAAAAATCTTCTTGTTTTCAAAGAAAATTTAGTTCAAGGATCACATACATCGCAGGAAGAAAATGGAAACACAAAAGCAAACATTTCAGAAGAAACTGTTTCACAAGAGTCTGGCGTAATTCCCAAAGAAGAAAATGTTGCTTCTCCGGAAACGATAAACTTAAATGAAAAATTATAATAATTAAAAAAGTTAATAATTAAATAATTTTTCCCCACCAATTTTGTGTCTCAGAATTTTCGAGGCATAGAATTGGTGGGGGAAAGTAAGGAAACAAAAAGGTCGACTCCGCAAGGAGGTAATCTTACTACAAAATAAACTAAAATCATGGATTTTTCCAAAAATAATGAGGACAAATTCATGAGAAAGGAAAATAATATAATATGTCTCATAAAGTATCTTTGAGTCGGCAAGCAGTGATTGCCTTTGTGGCGTTCACTACGATTCTTTGGTCCGTTGGATTGGCATTTCTTCCTTTTCAAGCAAAAGCGGCCAGCGCCGGAGATCTGATTAAGGCCTCTGGTTCTGCGTTGTATTACTATGCTGGAAATGGAAAACGATATGTTTTTCCAACCGAGGCCGTCTATAAAACATGGTACGCCGACTTTAATAACGTAAAAACTATTACTGACGCAGAGCTTTCCGCTATTACTATTGGTGGAAACGTAGTCATGAGACCTGGTACATACCTTGTTAAAATCATGACTGATGCAAAAGTATATGCTGTAGAACCAAGTGGAGTTCTTCGTTGGGTTGAAACTGAAGCTGTTGCAAAGAGTCTTTGGGGAACTGGTTGGGCAAGTATGGTACGAGATGTTGCTGACACATTGTTTACGAATTACACCACTGGAGCAACATCAATTTCAACTGCTACTTATCCAGCAGGTTCATTGGTGTCTAGCGGTGGCATTACCTATTACATTGCAAAAGATGGAAAAAAGCAGTCAGTTGATGCTGCTGGTATGAGTGCCAATGGATTTCAAAGTAAATTTGTTTCAGCCACTACTTTGGATCTTTCTGGATATGTTGCAGGAACAGCTATAACTGCTTTGGATGCAACTCTTTCTGACACTTCTCAAGGCGGCGGTGGCAGCATAACTCCTCCAATTGTAGGAGCCGCTGTAACTGTTTCCTTAGCATCCACAACTCCAGCCGCAACAACCTTGGTTTCTGCAACCACTGATTCACAAGCTCAGGCAGATTTTGTTCACCTCAATTTCACAGCTCCATCTGATTCTGATGTTATTGTGTCTGAATTAAAGGTGACTGGAAATGGAATTTTCGCAAGCTCTGACATTTCTACCTCTTACATCTTTATCGATGGAGTAAAAACAGCTGAGAGTATTTCCATTTCTGATAAGATCCTTACCTTTAAGGCATCTGGCGGACTTTTCACCGTTGCCAAAGGTTCAACCAAAACTGTTTCTATCCGAGCTGATCTTGCTAATGGTGTTTCAGCCAGCCGAACTATTGCATTCGGAATCGCAAAATCAACTGATGTTGTAACTACTGGCGGAGCCAACGCGGCAGGTACTTTCCCAACTTATGGAAATACCATGTCAACCACCACAGTTACTGATCTTGGAAGACTTCAAATTGGAAGTGGAGCCAATGCTGGCGCAACAGCTCCTGGTTCAATTGATCCAGGCCAAAAAGACGCTGAAGTCATGCGTTTCAATGTGTTAGCCACCAACCAAAACATTGCTCTTCATAAGATCATGTTTACTGTTGTTGGAAGCATTGCTACTTCTGATGTTGCAAACATCAAACTTTTTGAAGGCTCAACACAACTTGGTGTAACTGTTGCTGCTTTAGCAACAGATAAAACTGTAACATTTGATATGAGCGCTGCTCCATATCAAATTAAATCAGGAAACACCAAGACCATCAGCGTAAAAGCAGATATTATTGGAGGAACAAGCCGTAATTTCCAGTTTTCTCTTCAGAGACAGGGAGATATTACTGCGCTTGATCAACAGTATGCGATTTATATTCGACCAGTTACTTCCACAGCCAATAATAACTTTTCTGTCTTTCAGCCAACAGCAACCACTATTAATGCAGGAACTGTTGTAGCAACAGCAGATTCTGAACCAAATGGCCGAGTTGCTAATGATGCCACCAATGTTACTTTAGCTTCTTTTAGCTTGAAGGCATCTGGTGAAGATGTAAAAGTTACTGGTCTTACTTTAACTCCAACTTTGACTGATACTGATTCCAGTACCAGCAATGGCGGAGATGGTGATATAGTTGCCGCAACTAATATCAATGATGTAAAGCTCTATGTAGAAGGTACACAAGTAGGAACCACCCAGGATATTGGTAATGGTTCAGCCTACGCACCAACCTTTTCCAATAGCTTTATTGTCAAAGCAGGAGCAACAACGAAGTTTACTATTGTGGCTGATGTTTCTGCAGTTTCAACTGCGGCCGAAGATATCGTAGCTGGTGATGGCATTGTTTTTGCCATAACTGCTATGACAGGTCAAGGTGTTACTTCATTATCAACGGTTACATTCAGTACTCTTACTTCAAACGTTTTAACTGTTGCTTCTGGCGCATTGTCTGTAGCGACATCAACGGCTCTTTCTAGCGCGGTTGCCGCGGCTCCAAGCGGAGTGGCGCTTCAGCAAAATGTTTTGATTGGAAAATACGTGATTACTGCCGGAGCTGGAGAAGGAGTGAAAGTGAATCAAATTGTCTTAAAAGATAATGGTACCAATGCTTGGGGAGTTAATTTTTCCTCAGTGTTCATGGTAAAAGGCGGAGCTGATCCAGCAGTTTCTACGAATTACTTGGGTCAAAATCGTACAGGAAGTACCACAGTCAACACAACTTACTCCTATGACATCTCTCCAGAAATTGAGATTGCCAAAGGAGCTCAGATGACGATTGATGTGTATGCAAGTGCAATCCTTTCTGGCGCAACAACTTCAAGCGCATTTGCTGGCACAAAGTGGGATAGTGTTTCATACCGACAGCTTGAAAGCGGTACTTCTACCACTGATGCTACTGATGTGACTGGTCAATCAGTTTACTTGGCTACTTCTGGTACCTTGACTGCTGCTATTGACGCAAATACTCCAATTGCTGCTCATTTGATAATGGGAAATAAAGATATCACTGTTGCAAAATTCAAACTTTCTGCCAATCTTGCAGAGAGTCTGACAGTGAGCCGTGTGATTCTTTACGATACCATGAATGTTGCAGCAAGTTCCGGATCACTTGTGAATCTTCGTCTTTATGATGGTTCAACTCTTCTTGGAACCATTGATTCACTCGCAACCACATTGGGCGGTCAGACCCTTGCATCAGCGACTGGCGCAGTAGCTGACTTTCAAGGACTTACCAAACTTGTGGTTTCACGAGGTGATAGTAAAGTTATTACTGTAAAAGCTGATGTACATGTGTTTCCAGTAGCATTGTCTGGTTCAACTCATTTGTTCAGCTTGCAAGATAATGTTGTGTCTACAGGAACAGTTAGATCTCTTGAATATCGCGGCGCTAATGGCACTCTTACTCAGACCCCAACTTCAGATGTCAATGGAACTACCATGACAACTTATCGAACTGGTTTGACCGTAGGCTTAGCCGCAACTCCACAAGCGTCAGGATTACAGGCTCGAAGCGTATCAAATCGCGTTGCAGTCTATAACTTTTCTGCAGATCCAGCATTTGATATTGGTCTTTACACCATCACATTTAACGTGTCAGGTAATGCGCTTCCAACTTCAGGAACCAGCACCTACACCCTAAAAGACAATGATGGCAATACCATTGCAACAAAGTCTGTGACCAATGTTTCCACACAGAGTGTGACTGGGCAAGCATTTGACTTTAGCGCTACTCCAGAAACCATTGCTCGCGGAACAACTGAGATTTATCACATCTATGTTGATTCTACTGCCTCAGGAAGCGATACTAGTTTCATTCCAGGTACAACGGTGTACTTCACATTCCAGATGCAACTTACAACTTGGAACTGGCATGATGGAGCTCGGGACGTTGATGGAGGTGGCACAATTAACACATCAGGCGCAAGCACAGATATGTTAACTCCGCTTTCCACTCAGACCGACACCGAGACTTTGTCTAATGTCCTTCAGTACTAATAGCGTGTAACGTTATAAAACTGAAAAATCTTTTTTCATCTCACTTTGGGTAACCGAATGCTGATATGAAAAGAAAGCGCCCCGTTCCGTCCCGCAGAATTGCGGGACGGGACGGGGTTGCTTTTTTTAAGAAAAATTGCAAAAAATATAAATCTGCGATAGTATAAAAAAATATGGAATCAAAGAAAAAAATTATTTTGGGAGGAATTTTTGGATGTGTAATTTTACTTGGAGTCATTTTTGGCGGAGGATATATTTTTTTACACAAAGATCAAAGTTTTTTGATTCTTCCAGAGAAACTTACTTTAGAAACGCGTGAGGTGAATCTCACAGAAGAACAGCGGACTAAACTTGAAAAAGAAATAAAAGATTTTCAAGAAAAGATTTTGCAGGATCCAACAGACTTAAATCCATATTGGGGTTTGGCTCTTTGGAAAAATCGGCTTGGAGATGTTCGAGGAAGCGCTGAAGTTTATATTTTGGCAATCAAACAAAATCCTCTTTTTTATTTTGGATATGAAAACTTGGGCTCAAATTATGTTGAAGCCCAAGAATATGATCGAGCAGAAATGGCTTTTAAAGAAGCAATTATAAGAAATCCGGCTCAACCCATGCCGTACATAAAACTTGGTGAACTGTATCAATATTATTTTCCCGAGAAAGAAGGTGTCATGGAAAAATATTATCAGGAAGGCATAGGAAAAGCCATCACAGATGGTCATCGAATGTTGCTTTTTCAGACATTGGCAGAATGGTATGAACGCCGTAGCGAAAATGAAAAAGCGCTTGAGTATTATAATAAAATTATAGCCATTGATCCTAATCAAAAACAGATTCAAGAAAAAGTACAAGAACTGCAAAACAAGTAGTATGAAAAAATTTTATATCACTACTCCAATTTATTATATCAATGATCAACCTCATGTAGGACATTTTTATACCACTCTTGCCGCAGACATTTTAGCTCGATGGCATCGAGCGAAAGGAGATGATGTTTTTTTTTCTGTGGGCACCGACGAAAATAGTCAGAAAACCATTGACGCCGCAAAAAAGAAATTTGGAAAAAATGAACTCTCGCAGAAGGAAATAAAATTATATGTGGATGAAATGGCAGAAATGTGGAAAAAAACATGGAAAGAAATGAATGTTTCATATTCAGATTTTATTCGTACTGGAGAGGAGCGTCATCAAAAAACCGTTGAAACTTTTATTGCTACTATTCGAAAGAGGAATCCAGACGATATTTATATTTCAGAATATGTTGGCTTGTATTGTGTTGGTTGTGAAAATTTTAAAACCGAATCAGATCTTGAAGATGGAAAATGTCCTGATCACGGAAAAAAACCAGAAGAAATTCGCGAGAAAAATTATTTTTTTCGTAATTCGCGATATCGTGATGACATTCTTGGACACATAGAATCACATCCTGATTTTATTCTTCCTCAAACACGAAGAAATGAAGTAATAAGTTATTTGAAAGATCATTTTACTGATTTTAGCATTTCGCGTTCGCTCAAATGGGGTTTTCCTTTTCCTGGCTCAGACAAAGAACTTCCTGATCAAGCCGTGTATGTTTGGTTTGACGCGCTTACCAATTATCTTACGGTAGCAGGGTATCCTGAACATAAGGAATTATTTGAAAAATGGTGGCCAGCTCAGCTTCATCTTGTTGGAAAAGATATTATCAAATTTCATTGTGCTCTTTGGCCGGCAATGTTATTGTCGGCCGGATTGAAATTGCCCGAACAAATTTTTGCTCATGGGTTTTTTAGGATTGATGGAAAAAAGATGAGCAAAACACTTGGCAATGTTATTCATCCGTTGGATTTAAAAACTAATTATGGACTTGATGCAACACGTTATCTGGTGATTCGGAATATTGTTTTTGGCGATGACGGAGACTTTTCGTTAGAAAGATTAGCCGAACGTTATAATGCCGATTTAGTGAATGGTCTTGGTAATGTGGTGGCGCGAGTTTTGGCCATGGTTGAAAAATATGATGATAAAATCACGAATCACGAAGGCACGAAAAACACAAAAGATTTTTCTTTAAAAATAAAAAATCTTCAAAAAGATGTTGAGCAATGTTTTGCAAATTTTCAATTGGATAAAGCGTTGGAGAAAATTTGGGAGTTTTTAAGTTTTTGTGATAATTATATTGAAGAGAAAAAACCTTGGGTTTTGGCCAAGGAAGAAAAATTTGAAGAGCTGGAAGAGGTTCTTGAAAATCTTTTGGTTGCTTTGAAAGAAATTGGAAATTTACTTCTGCCATTTATGCCGGAAACTGGAGAGAAAATTCTCGAGGCCGTAAAAGAGAGAAAAAGAAGTGAGATTTTATTTCCGCGGAAAGAAAAGACGTGAATATTTAATGTGGTATAAAATTTATGTTTTTTGATGCTCACACACATACCAATTTTAACGTTTATAAAAATGATAGCGACGAAGTGATAAAGAGAGCGCTCCACGATGGAGTTTGGATGATTCAAGTTGGAAGTCAAAAAGATACTTCCGAAAGAGCTATTGAAATTGCACAAAATTATCCAAGCGGAGTGTTTGCCGCAGTAGCGCTTCATCCATTGCATCTTTTTGACATGGAAATCGATGAGTCTGAAGAATCAACCTTGGGCGTTTCAAAGATACGGTTTCATACGCGCGCAGAAATTTTTGATAAAAATGTGTATCGAACTTTGGCGCAATCCTCAAAAAAAGTAGTGGCCATTGGAGAATGCGGTCTTGATTATTTTCGTCTGCCACATGGTGAAGAAGATATTTGGCGGGCCCGACAGAAAGAAACCCTCATCCAGCATTTTGAATTAGCGCGCGAGCTTCGTCTGCCTATTATGATTCATTCTCGCGCCAGTAATGACGATCCAATTTTAGTGTATCAAGATATTTTTGACATTATTTCAGAATTTCCAGAAGTGCGCGGTATGATGCATTGTTATCTTTGCCCCGATCCGGTAATGGCGAAACAATTTATTGATCGTGGATTGTATTTATCTTTTTCAGGGGTTATTACTTTTAAAAACGCGCATGCCATAAGAGATATTGTAAAAATTGTTCCTTTAAAACAAATTTTTTCGGAAACTGATGCTCCGTATCTTACGCCTTTACCATATCGTGGAAAACGGAATGAACCAAGTTTTGTAAAATTTGTAACGCAAAAAATAGCTCAGATAAAAGAAATCAATGAAACAGAAGTTGAAAAACAAATTTTTCAAAATGCAAAAGAGTTTTTTCAACTCCCAAATGGTCAACTGTGAGGCAATTGACTTTTTGAGTTAAAAACGTTAATATTTTGCAAGATAATTTGAGATTTGCATGAAAGATGTCCAATCGAATATACCATGGTTGAAGCCAGCTCTGATATTTTTTTTAGATGTTTCTTTCTGGATTGTTGGCCCGCTTGTTAGTTCGCTCATATTTGGAAAGTGGTTAGATCAGAAGTTTGGCACAAAACCTTGGATTCTTCTGGCATCGCTCGCGGTGTCATTTATTTTTTCCAATATTTTACTTCTTAAAAAAGGTAAAAAGGCCGTAAAAGATTTAGAGATCGTGGATAAGAAGGATAAGGATAAAGAATAAAGGATATAATTATGACAGAGATTAAACATGAAGTGACTCTTTTTGCTGAACCGATCGCGTACGTCGGCGGATTTACTATTACGAATTCTCTTCTTACATCATGGATCGCGGTTTTTATTCTTTTGATTTTTGCGTTTGTTCTTCGAAAAAAAATGAAAATGATTCCGCGCGGAATTCAAAATGTTTTTGAGATTCTTATGGAAGGCGCGTTGGAGCTTAGCGACACTATTACTGGGAGCCGAGAAAAAAGCCAAAGGGTTTTTCCTATTGCTTTTACATTTTTTCTTTTTATTCTTCTTAATAATTATCTTGGGTTGTTGCCTGGAGTGGGATCGATTGGTTTTTTCGAGCCGCATGGCGAGGAGTCAATTTTTGTGCCATACTTTCGAGGAGGGACCGCTGACTTAAACACGACTTTGGCTTTTTCATTGTTTGCTGTTGTGGCGACGCATATTTTTGGAATTATGGCGGTTGGCGCGACAGATCATTTTAATAAATTTTTTAATTTTAAAGCATTGCTGGAAATTCCAAAAAAAGTTTTACACGATCCCACTATTATTTTAGTTAGTCCCATTAAAGTTTTTGTTGGAATAATCGAAGTCATTGGAGAAATAGCAAAAGCGGCTTCTCTTGCATTGCGACTTTTTGGAAATATTTTTGCTGGTGAAGTGCTTTTGGTTTCTATTAGTTCGCTTGTTGCTTATATTGCCCCGATTCCTTTTATATTTTTAGAAATTATTGTTGGTTTGGTCCAAGCGCTTGTTTTTTCTATGTTGACATTGGTATTTGCGTCTATCGCAATGACAAAAGAGGAACATTGATTATGAATCATGGATAAAGAATAAAAAAGTCAAAATTTATTTTTTATTTATAATTCATAATTCACTTTATGCAACAACGACGTTAAAAAAAATAAAAAAGGTCGATTGTGCATAAAGAAAAAAATATATGGAAGGATTAGATTTAGTTCCCATTGCAAAAGCATTGGCTATCGGTTTGGGTTCATTTTTTCCGGCGTTGGCCATTGGAAAAATTGGCGCCAAAGCCATGGAAGCGATTGGAAGAAATCCTGAGGCAACAGGAAAAATTTTGGTCCCAATGCTTTTGGCGGCGGCATTTGCCGAGGCCATTGCTATTTATGCCTTGGTGATTGCGTTTTCTATTGAATAAAATATTTTTATTGATTATTGTCTGCTGATTGTTTTTGCGCAGTCAGCAGTAAATATTCAATAATACTTTTATGGAATCCCTTATTAAAATTTTTCATCTGGATTGGAAACTTATGCTGGCGCAAGGAGTGAATTTTACGCTTGTGCTTTTTGTTCTTTGGAAATGGGCATACAAACCGCTTCTTCAAACCATGGAAGCGCGCACAAAAAAAATAGAAGATGGTTTAGCCAATGCTCAAAAATTTGAACATGAACTTGCTCTTCTTCCAAAGGAACGCGAGCACATGATTTTTAAAGCGAAAAAAGAAGTGGAGGCATTACTTGAGCGGGCTCGATTGTACGCAAAACAATATGAGGAAGACATGAAGGAAAAAACCAGGACTGAAGTTGGACGATTTATCATGGAAGGAAAAGAAGAACTTACCAGAGCGAAAGATCAGGTTTTGCGCGAGACCAAAGCTGAAATTTCAGGACTTGTTTTAGAAGTGAGCAAAAAAGTTTTGGGTGAAATGGTGGATCAGGAAAAACAGAATGCCTTGGTTAAAAAAGTTCTTGCTACTATGAAAAAATCATGAAAATATCAGCAAAACAATTTGCCGTTCTTTTAGATCAGGTTACTTTTGAAAAAGAACAAGATGAACTCAATAAAAACATTCAGCATTTTGTGTCTCTTGTTGCGAAGCGTCATTTTTTAAAAAATATTCCTTCTATTATTCACGAATATGAAAAAATGGTAAGAGAACGAGAAGAAGTGGTGCAAGCCACGATTTTTTCTTCACATAAGATTGCATTTTCAGAAAAACAGGAACTCGAATCTCTGCTTCTTCAAAAGACAAAAAAGAAAAGAATTGAATTAATAGAAAAAATTGAACCGAAATTGATCGGCGGAGCACGAATAGAATTTGATGGCTGGATTTTTGATGGCTCAATACAAGGAATGCTTAAAAAACTTCATGAACGAATTTTAAAAATATAAATATGAAGGAAAATATTACGAAAGATTATATTGTCGCCGCTTTAAAAAAAGAAATTTCTTCATGGCAGGAAGAATCAAAACTCGAAGAAATCGGACGGGTTATTTCTGTGGCAGACGGAGTTGCTCGAGTAAGCGGACTTTCTGAAACAGCTGCTTCGGAAATGCTTGTATTTCGTAACGGCGTTTTTGGAGTCGCGCTGAATCTTGAAGAAGATTCTTTAGGAGTGGTGATATTGGGAGATTATGAAGATATTAAAGAAGGAGAAGAAGTTCGGCGAACCAAAAAAATTCTCGAAGTGCCTGTAGGAGATGCGTTAATTGGCCGAGTGGTTTCTCCGCTTGGAGAGCCGCTTGATGGCAAAGGTGAAGTAAAAACAAAAATTTTTTATCCGGTAGAAAAAATTGCGCCTGGGGTTATTACTCGTGAATCAGTGCGAGTGCCTCTTCAAACTGGGCTCAAAGCAATTGATGCCATGATTCCTATTGGTAGAGGTCAGCGAGAATTGATTATTGGTGATCGCCAAACTGGAAAAACAGCTATTGCTATTGATACGATTTTGAATCAAAAAGGAGAAAATGTTTTTTGTATTTATGTGGCCATTGGACAAAAAGAATCCAAAATTGCTCAGATTGTCGAGAAATTGAAAGATGCTGGCGCCATGGAATACACCACGGTTGTTTTGGCTGGAGCGTCAAAGCCGTCAACTTTAAGCTATATTGCGCCATATGCTGGTTGCGCGATTGGAGAATATTTTATGGATCAAGGAAAAGATGTATTGATTATTTATGATGATCTTTCCAAGCACGCAGTAGCATATCGTGAAATTTCTCTTTTACTTCGAAGACCGCCTGGGCGAGAAGCATATCCTGGAGATGTTTTTTATCTTCATTCGCGTCTTTTGGAACGCGCGGCAAAACTCAGTAAGGAATACGGCGGAGGATCGCTTACGGCGCTTCCTATTATTGAAACGCAGGCCGGAGATGTTTCAGCATATATTCCCACAAATGTTATTTCTATTACTGATGGACAAATTTATCTTGAAGGTGATCTTTTTTACAAAGGTATTCGTCCTGCGGTGAATGTTGGGCTTTCGGTTTCTCGTGTTGGTTCGAGCGCTCAGTGTAAAGCTATGAAAAAAGTCGCTGGAAAACTTCGTTTGGATTTAGCGCAATTTCGAGAACTTGAAGCGTTTGCTCAATTTGGAAGCGACCTTGACGCAGAAACCCAAAGTCGGATTGTTCGCGGAAAACGACTTACAGAAATTTTAAAGCAAGGTCAATACGAGCCCATGAATGTTCCTCATCAAGTGGCAATAATTTTTGCGGCGGTTTCTGGATTTTTAGATGATATTGAAGAGACAAAAATAAAAGAATTTGAGCAAGTGTTTCATATATATTTGGATACGCATCAAAAAAAATTGTTAGATCAGATTCAACAAAGCGGTGAACTTTCCGAAGAAAATTCAGAAAAACTTAAAAAAATAGTCGATGAAGTCAAAATAAATTTTATGAAAGATTCTTATGGCCAAGACTCGAGAAATTAAAAGACGCATACGATCAGTTTCTTCTACCAGAAAGATCACAAAAGCTATGGAACTTGTATCTGCCTCGAAGATGCGAAAAGCAGTGAATGCAGCTCAGGCAGGAAGACCGTATGCTCTCTATGCATGGGAACTTTTAGTTCAATTGTCTGGGGGACGACATCGTAATCATCCGCTTCTTCGAATGAGTCAAGTCAAAAAAATCGCCGTGATTCTTATTACTTCAGATCGTGGACTTTGCGGCGGGTATAACGCGCAACTTATTCGTAAACTTCTTGCACAACTTCGCCAACCAGAACGGCTCGCTCTTGCTCGAAATGGAGGATCATTTTCATCGCATTCTTCTTCTTTTGAAAAATCGGATATTGATATTATTACTATTGGGAGAAAAGGAGAAGAAGCCATGAAGCGTTTGGGTTTTCCTATTGTGGCAAGTTTTGTTTCTCTTCCTGATCGTCCCAGTATGGAAGATATTCGTCCTATTGCTCGAATAGTAAGAGAGGATTATAGTATAAAAAAATACGATAAAATTATTGTTGCTTATACAACATTTGTTTCAGCTATTCGGCAAATTCCAAAACTTCGGCAACTTTTACCGATTTCAAAACATGATTTAGAAAAACTTATTGCCGAAATTGGAGAAGAAGGAATTGAAAAAAAACAAGATTTGCAAACCCACATAAGCGCAGATTATATTTTTGAGCCAAAACGGATTGAGATTTTTAATACTATACTGCCGCGGCTTGTGGATGTGGAATTGTATCAAATGATTCTCGAAGCGCGAGCATCAGAAGAGGCCGCGCGAATGGTAGCCATGCGTAACGCCAATGAAGCAGCAGAAGAGATAGTAGAAGATCTTACATTGGAGTTTAATCAAATTCGACAATCAGCCATTACCCAAGAAATTGCAGAAATTGCTGGCGGCAAGGCGGCATTAGAAGACTAAAATTTTTTTGAAAAATAGATAAAAATGATTTATGCAAGGTATTATTCAACAAATTATCGGCGCTGTAGTTGATGTGAAATTTCCAGAAGAGCTTCCACGAATTCACGAGGCACTTTTGGTTAAGAGAGGAGAAGGAAATTTGGTTTTAGAAGTCCAGGGCCACATAGGTCGAGGCGTAGTCCGCACTATTGCCATGGGTGCTACTGATGGCGTTCGCCGCGGAGAAAAAGTTTTGGCTACTGGAAATCCTATTTCTGTGCCAGTTGGAAATGAAACACTTGGCAGAATGTTTAATGTTCTTGGAGAACCGATTGATGGAAAAAACGAAGAGGTAAAAACCAAAAAAAAATATTCTATTCATCGAAGCGCTCCTTCTTTTAAAGAACAATCAACCAAGGCGGAGATTCTTGAAACTGGTATTAAAGTGATTGATCTTATTTGCCCAATCCTTCGTGGAGGCAAAGTCGGCATGTTTGGCGGCGCTGGCGTTGGCAAGACTGTTATTAATACAGAACTTATTCGAAATATTGCCCAGGAACATGGTGGCTACTCGGTTTTTGCCGGAGTTGGTGAACGAACACGCGAGGGAAATGATCTTTATAATGAAATGAAAGAATCTGGCGTGCTTCTGAAAACTGCAATGGTTTTTGGGCAAATGAATGAACCGCCTGGAGCTCGAGCGCGAGTGGCGCTGACAGCGCTTTCCATGGCTGAATATTTTCGAGATGAAGCCGGGCAAGATGTTCTTCTTTTTATTGATAATATTTTTCGATTCACTCAAGCCGGAAGCGAGGTTTCAGCGCTTTTGGGACGCATTCCATCGGCAGTAGGATATCAACCAACATTAGCAACTGAAATGGGACAAATGCAAGAACGTATTACCTCGACTGATAAAGGATCCATTACTTCTTTTCAAGCTGTTTACGTTCCTGCTGATGATCTTACTGATCCCGCGCCGGCTACAACATTTGCTCATTTGGATGCTACCATTGTATTGAATCGTTCTTTGGCAGAATTGGGAATTTATCCAGCAGTAGATCCATTAGATTCAACTTCGACCATTTTGGATCCGAACATTGTAGGACAAGAACATTATGATGTTGCGCGTGAAGTGCAGAGAATACTTCAGCGATATAAAGATTTGCAAGATATTATTGCGATTTTAGGAATGGAAGAATTAAGTCAAGAAGATAAAGAAAGTGTGGCAAAAGCTAGAAAAATTCAACGATTTCTTTCTCAGCCATTTCATGTTGCTGAGGTTTTTACTGGCACTCCGGGAAAATATGTTTCGCGAGAGCAAACCGTGCAAGGATTCAAAGAAATTTTAGAAGGAAAACATGATGAAAAATCAGAATCAGCGTTTTATATGAAAGGGGATATATCGGAAGTCGTATGAAATCACTGGAAAATAATCATGCATTTATTGACAGCCAAAATCTCTATCTCGCTATTCAAGAAACTGGTTGGATGCTTGATTTTAAGAGATTTCGTATTTATCTTGAAGAAAAGTATGCTGTAAAAAAAGCTTTTTTGTTTATTGGATATATTCAAGGAAATAACGAACTGTATAAATTTTTTCAGAAAGCCGGCTTTATTTGTATTTTTAAACCAATCTTACAATATAAAGATGGAACCATTAAAGGAAATTGCGACGCAGAGCTTGTATTGCAGGCTATGATTAAATATCCACATTATGATAAAGCTTTGGTTATTACTGGCGATGGTGATTTTTATTGTCTTGTAAAATATCTTATAGAAAAAAGTAAATTAAAAGTAGTTTTGATTCCTAATAGAAAAAAATTTTCAGCTCTTTTAAAGTTGAAACTTTTTCGACCTTATTTGAGATATATAAATGATTTAGAAACTAAATTGAGTTATAAAAAGAAAAGACCCTAGAAGGACGAAACCTTATAGGGCGATTTTTCCGTTGGTGATTTAAATAAGTATAGCATATTTATTTTAAAAGTCAACTCATTCAAAGATTTCAACATTATGATTCTTTTTAAAATCATTACACCAGAACGCGAGGTTTTTAGAGCAGAGATTGATGAGGCCATGATTCCTACAAAAAACGGGCAAATAGGAATTCTTCCCAATCATATTCCATTGGTATCTTTAGTGGTTCCCGGGGAAATTCTTATAAAGAAAAATGGCGAGGAAATTTTTTTGGCAGTGTCTGGCGGAGTGGTGGAGATCGATGGAAAAAATGTGACGCTTTTGGCAGATACAGCAGAATATATCGATGAAATTGACGAAGCGCGAGCCGAGGAAGCTCGACAGAGGGCAAAAGAACGCATGAAAGAAAAATCTTTGAACGAAGAGGAATTTGCTTATCTTTCTGGAAAAATCGAAAAGGAATTAGCTCGATTACGAGTGAAGAAAAAATATAAAAATCTGCGTAATGTTATACGAGAAAAATAATTCGAAAAAAATTACTCTGCTCGAACATGAGTCAAACTCCTCTGTTATTGGACAAGATAACCTTCTCATCCTCTTTCAACAAGCTATAGCGCTTTTGAATGAATATCGCGAAAATAATGACGAACTTTTTGAGGAGAATCAGGAACTCCTCCAAACTTTCGATACTTTGAAAGATTCTAAAAATATTTCTTAAAAGGATTTCTTCTTTTGTCCAATACCAATGGCCAAGATTATTTTCGATATAAAAAACTGAATAAGACCTTGCAAATTGAAATGCCATTAAGACGCAATTCTTCTGCCCCATTTTATCGAATTAATGAAAAGCTTCGAATCTTCATTAATTTTTTCATATGTATCTGCATTTACAAATACTCGAACTGTTACGGTGAGTTGATTAAATAATATATCCACAATTTTCCTTGACAAGATTTTATAATCTGGTATATTTATTGAAGATAATTCTTAATTAAGAATATGAAAATTCATTGGGACATTTTCACTGATGTTGGTGGAAGATTTGGAAAGAAAAATATTTCTATTACGGCAAATAGTGGTTTCGGTTTTTCATCTGGAATTTTTAATGATTTTAAATTAAAAGCATTTACACATGTGATTTTAAAATATTCACAAAACCAAAATTTTCATTTTGTAGGATTCGAATTTATTTCTAATGCAAAAACAGTTGGAGCCATACGGCTTTCTAAGAGAGGAAATTTCGCTCAAATCGGAGTACACTCTTTTTTTAAAAAATATCATCTCGATCCTAAAAAAATGAAGGGATCTTATCCCGTTGAGTTTGAGGATGCGGCAGAGAATAGCAAAAGAAATTTATTCATAAAGGTTCCTATGCAGTAGGATTTCAAATTCATGACATTCCAAAAGAGTAAGTCTATTTTGAAGATTGAAAATCATACGATTGTGAATCACGGGATCATTAATTTTCCGACTCCGAATAATTTGTCTGATATTCATGTAAATATCTTTTGGCCCAAAATAATTTCTTTTTTGAAGAATTTATTCTCAATTTTCGTTTAATCAAGGAATCAAGAGACATTTGTTTGAATGTGATTTATGAAAATAAGAAATTTCGAAGAGATGAGAACAAAAACTGAATCTCTTTACAAGAATGTTGGAGAAGTTTATTGTCCTTATTTTAAGGAGAAAATTCGATTTAATGCTAAAGGATTAGATCATATAAAGTTTAAAGGTTGGAGAAAATCGCGTAGAATAGAAGATCAATATTTTCGTTTCAAGTTTTTAAGACTTGCTCCGAAGGTACTTCAGCTTTCTCATACAATTCAAGGCTTATCTTCTAAGCAAATTTTTGAACGTCAACATATCAATAGCCGTTGGGAAACGCGGTTGGTTTTTGTTTATTATTATGAGTTTGTTGCGATTTTAGATGATATTCGTATTCGTGTAATTGTTAAACAAATTCAAGGTGGTGAAAAATTTTTTTGGAGCATCATCCCGTTTTGGAAAATGGACGAGACCACGAAGTTAAAATTGATGCATAGTGGTTTTCCAGAGTCTGACTAATAACAAAAAACACTCATATAAATGAGTATCTTTTGGTGGCGCTTGGTGACGGTGTGGAAACCATTGACCGTGAGAGAGCCATAGCCCTCCCAAGCACCAAATAAAGTATAGTATATACCATGAATTTGTCAATATCTCACAATCAAGAAAATAGTTCTCTCCTCGATGGATTAAATGTCGCACAAAAAGAAGCAGTTCTCTATAAAGATGGGCCGCTTCTTATTGTGGCTGGAGCAGGAACAGGAAAAACAACAGTCATCACTCGCAGAATTGCGCATCTTATTTTAGAAGGTCGTGCAAAAACTGATGAGATTTTGGCGCTCACGTTTACTGAAAAGGCAGCTGATGAAATGGAAGAACGTATTGATCGACTTCTGCCGTATGGTTACGTTGATCTTTGGGTATCGACTTTTCATTCATTTTGCGAGCGAATATTAATGCTTCATGGTCTTGAAATTGGGCTTCCTCATCAATTTCGAGTTTTAAATACTATTGCGCAATGGTTTTTGGTCAGAAAAAATTTTGAGCGTTTTGATCTCAATTATTATCGTCCATTGGGTAATCCAACAAAATTTATTCATGCGCTTTTGGTGCATTTTTCTCGAGCGAAAGACGAACATATTCGTCCTAAAGAATATCTTCGTTATGCCGAGGATTTGGAACTCAATGCTGATAATGCTTCATACATTTCAAAAAATATTCCTGGAATTATTCTCTCTGCTACTCGTGGAAAGATAAAAAAGGAAGACCGAGAAATTTTAGGCAGCGAGATTGCGCGCATAAAAGAAGTTGCCAATGCCTATCATACGTATCAACAATTACTTTTAGAAGCAAGCGCTTTGGATTTTGGCGATCTGATTAATTACACTATCGAACTTTTTTCAAAACGCCCATTTTTATTGCAGAAATATCAAAAGAAATTTAAATATATTCTTGTTGATGAATTTCAAGATACGAATTTGGCTCAGTATCAGCTTACAAAAATGTTAGGAGAGCCAAGAAATAATTTGACTGTTTGCGCCGACGATGATCAGTCCATTTATAAATTTCGCGGCGCTTCTGTGAGTAATGTGCTTACTTTTAAAAAAGAGTTTGCTTCTTCTAAAGAAGTATTTTTAGTCGAAAATTATCGAAGCGCACAACCTATTCTTGATCTTTCGTATCAATTTATTACTCAAAATAATCCTAATCGACTTGAATATGTTTTGAATCATTCTTTAAAAAAAGAGAAAATTTTTTTTACCAAAAAACTTCACGCTGCAGAGAATATGGAATCTGTTATTGAACATATTCATACTGGTTCCGAGCGTGAAGAAACTGAGGCAGTGGCAAAAAAAATTTTTGATCTTGTAAACGAGCAAGGCGCGAATTATGGCGATTTTGCGATTCTCTCTCGGGCATGGAGCAGCATTATACCTTTTGTGCAAACGTTGTCGAAGTGGAAAATTCCGAATCAATTTTTCGCCAATCGCGGATTGTATTCAAAATCTGTAGCGCTTGATATTTTTTCTTTTTTACGTCTTTTAGATTCTTACCATGAATCGTCTGCCATGTTTCGATTTCTTTCTTTGCCATGTTTTGAAATTTCTCAAAAAGAAATTAATAAACTGAGCTCCTTGGCAAATCGTAAGGCGTGGAGTTTATATGAAGCCGCACGCAATTTTCGTGGGAATATTGTTTTACAAAACACTGTTGAAGAAAAATTAGAAAATCTTTTGCGAATCATTGATCATGGAACAACCATGCTTCGCGACAAAACGGTTTCAGAAATTGTTTTAGAATTTTTAGAAAGTTCAGGATATTTGATGTGGCTTAAAAATCAAGAAGAAAGCCGTGCTCGCGAGGATTTTCGATATTTAAATCAACTGTATAAAGAAATTCTTTCCTTTGAAGAGGATCAAGCGCTGGAAGAAAAGGAAAAAAGTGTAAAAAATTTTCTTGCTCACTTAGATTTGTGTTTAGACGCTGGGCATTCTGGCAATGTTTCTGGAGACAGAGAAGAAGGTCCTGATGTCGTAAAAATTATGACTATTCATGCGGCAAAAGGATTAGAATTTTCGTATGTTTTTATTGTCAATCTGGTTGATAAACGTTTTCCTACCATAGAACGCGGCGATCCTATTTCTCTTCCAACTCCTTTGATAAAAGAAATTCTTTCCCAAGGCGATATTCATCTTGAAGAAGAACGAAGACTCATGTATGTTGCCATGACACGAGCGAAATGTGGACTTTTTTTTACTTCAGCCGATGATTATGGAGGAACACGAAAGAAAAAAATGTCACGGTTTTTGACGGAATTGGGGTTTGAAAAAATTTGTCATTCTGAGCGCCCGCCCGCAACGCTTCCCGATCGTATCGGGATGCGGGCGGGTAGCGAAGAATCTCGCGAGCAACGCGAGCGCTCACTTCGTTCGCTAGATCCCTGCCTGCCGGCAGGCAGGCTTCCCCCGCCCTTCGCGAAGAGCGGAATCAGGATGACACAGAATAATAGTCCATCTAAAAATATTTTCATTACTCCCAGTAAATTTTCTTTTACACAATTACGCGCTTTTGAAACTTGTCCGCTTCAGTATAAATTTGGATTTGTGTATCAAATACCTCGTCGAGGAAATTCGTCTATGAGTTATGGTCGTTCCTTGCACTCGGCTCTTCAAAAATTTTTTGAGCTTGCCAGGGAACGATCAGAAAAAACGCAAGGGAATTTATTTGACGTAAACACCGCAGTTGCCGTGCCGCCAAATTTGAAAATTGCTCCTGTTGCAAGCGTTAAAAAATTGGTTTCTGAAAATGATCTTCTTGACATTTATGATCAAGTTTGGATTGATGATTGGTATGAAAGCAAATCTCAAAAAGAATCTTATCGCAAACAAGGTGTTGAGTCTTTAAAAAAATTTTATGCCATGCTCTCGGAAGAACAAACAATACCTAAATATATTGAGCAAGGATTTCATCTTCGAATCGGTGAATATACTTTGCATGGAAAGATTGATCGAGCGGATGAAATAGAACCCGGAAAACTCGAAATCATTGATTATAAAACAGGAAGACCTAAAGATAAGGACAAACTCTCTCTTGATGATAAAGAACAATTGCTTATTTATCAAATGGCTGTAGAGCAAATGTTTCCGGAAGAAACTGTGCGATTGAGTTTTTATTATCTTGATTCTGGCAATAAAATTTCTTTTTTAGGCGACAAGGAAGAATTGGAGAATTTGAAAGAAAAAATTCTTTTAACAATAAAGAGAATTCGAGAAAATCGTTTTGATCCTCGTCCAGGAATGATGTGTAAATTTTGTGATTATCGAAATATTTGTGAATTTCGAGCGTTTTAACGTTTTTTAAGATTTTATGTTTTCACTTTCTTCACTCATAGAAAAAAAACCAAAAAAAAATGAGAAGAGCATTGAGCTAGATACGTATTCTCTTATGCGGCTTTCTTCTGAAATTTTAGAAGAAATATTGCCAGTATATCTTTCAAAGCAAATAAAAGTTGTTGGATATAAAGATGGAGTCATAAAAATTCAATGTAATCATCCAGCATTTGGCATGTTGTTTTATTCTTATGAAGAGGAGATTTTTGCTCGATTAAATAGTTTAACTCATCATAAGTACATTGAACGTTTTTTTGTCTTCGCTCAATGAAAATATTTGTTGCTTAACAGATTGCCTTTTTTGAATCCTCTTGATATGATGAAGGTTATATGACCCTAAAGAGTTATATTTTTGTCATGCTTTTTTCTACGATCCTTGCGTGGACAGGTTTGTTTTTGGTACTAGGGAAAATTGATCCCAGAGAAACAGTATGGACAGGTTTTTTGCTTTTTTATATCACATTGTTTGTAAGTTTATCTGGTTTTTTTTCCCTTGTTGGCCTGCTTATTCGAATTCTTGTTTTAAAACGAGAGCTTATGTTTCGTATGGTGGCGCGATCATTCCGACAATCGCTTCTTTACTCTTTTCTTGTAGTGGCATCCTTTTTTTTAAAGAGTCAAGAATTACTCACGTGGTGGAATCTTCTTCTTCTTATTCTCATTTTGACTTTGATAGAATATTTTTCCCTTACCATGCGAAGAAAAGAAATTTATGATGAAGGATCTCAAGAAAAAATTTGATGATTTGCGAAAATCTGCTGTAGAGGAGCTTCAAAAAATTTCTCAAAAAGAGTTTTTGGAAGATTTTCAAATTCATGTCCTTGGGAGAAAAGGGCAACTTGCTTTTCTTATGAAAGAATTGCAATCAATTCCTCATGATCTTCGTCCGGAAATAGGAAAATTTGCTAACGAAGTAAAAATATTTTTACATGATTCCATGAAAACACGGTTGGACGAACTTCAAAAATTGCAAGGCGAAGAAAATAAACTTTTTTTTGATTATACTTTTCCCGGAATTAAGCCAAAGATCGGTCATTTTCATCCTCTTACAAAAATTAGAAATGATTTAGCGGATTTTTTTTCTCAGATGGGTTTCGTAGCGCTGGATGGTCCGGAAGTTGAGTTGGATTATTATAATTTTGAGGCAGTCAATATTCCAAAAGATCACCCAGCGCGTGATATGCAGGATACATTTTATACTCAAGATAATCATGTTTTGCGTACGCACACTTCTTCTGTGCAGATTCGGGCTATGCGCGAGTATGGCGCTCCACTTCGAGCTATTGTTCCTGGTCGGTGTTTTCGAAATGAAGCAACAGATGTTCGTCATGATCATACGTTTTATCAAATCGAAGGCATGATGATCGACAAAGAGATTTCTGTTTCTCATTTAAAGGGCGTACTTGAAGTTTTTTTGCAATTCCTTTTTGGCGAGGATATCAGTGTTCGATTTCGTCCAAAATTTTATCCATTTGTTGAACCTGGATTAAATATTGAAGTTACGTGTTTCCTTTGCCAAGCCAAAGGATGCCGTGTTTGCAAATCTTCTGGTTGGTTAGAAGTTGGCGGCGCAGGCATGATTCACCCGAATGTATTTAAGGAGGGAAAAATTGATTCTAAAAAATATCAAGGGTTTGCGTTTGGTTGCGGTTTGGAACGTTTTATAATGTTGCAACATCATATTGAAGATATACGTCTTTTTCAGTCTGGTGACATGCAGTTTTTAGAACAGTTTTGATATGAAAATATCTTATCAATGGCTCTGTGAATTTGTTCCAGAATTAAAAAAAATTGATCCAAAACAATTAGCAAAGGAGTTTACGCAAAAGAGTTTTGAAGTTGAGAAAATTATTGAAGAAGCAAAACTCTATGAAAATATGGTTGTTGGAAGGATTGAAGGAATCAGAAAACATCCAAATGCGGATAAACTTTTGTTGGTTGATACCAATATTGGAAAAAAAACGATTCAAATTGTTTGTGGATGTCTTAATTTAGAAGTTGGACAGTTTGTTTTTGTTGCGCTTCCAGACGCCAGTGTAAAATGGCATGGAGAAGGTGATTTTGTTAAACTGAAAGAAACAGAAATTCGAGGAGAAAAAAGTTTTGGTATGATCTGTACTGCGTCCGAGGTTGGTTTGCAAGAATTGTTGGACCAAAAAAATGAAAAAGACGCTTGTATTTTGAATTTTTTGAATACTGATAATCAACTGACTATTACAGCAGGAACTTCGATTTCAGAAACGCTTGGTTTTAACGACATTATTTTTGATGTGGATAATAAAACTCTTACGAATCGTCCGGATTTGTGGGGGCATATTGGTTTAGCGCGCGAGGCAGCAGCCATTTTTCAAAAAAAATTTATTTATAAACCTTCTCTACTTAAGATTGAATCCGGAAAAGAAAAATTTTCTGTAATCATAAAAAATCCAAAAGCTTGCATCAGATATTCTGGCGCGTTGATCAATAACATGAAAGTTGAAGCAAGCCCATTTTTGATGCGTAAGCGACTTTGGAGTTTGAGCGTTCGGCCTATCAATAATATTGTGGATATTACCAATTATGTCATGCTTGAAATTGGTCAGCCCATGCATGTTTTTGATGCTGTAAAATTTGATGACAAAAAAATTGTTGTTGATACGCTCGAGCAGGAAAAAAGTTTTCTTGGACTTGATAATCATAAATATCTGCTTCCAGCGCAAAGTATTGTTATTATGGAAGGAAAAAATATAGAGGCGCTTGGAGGAATTCTTGGCGGTAAATCTTCGGAAGTGAATATGGAAACAACTTCCTGTTTTTTTGAGGCGGCAAATTTTGACGGAGCGCTTATTCGTACGACATCGCTTCAATTAGGATTGCGTACTGATGCATCAGCTCGCCATGAAAAAAATCTCGACCCATATGCAACACTTTTAGCATTAGAGCGAGCTATTATGCTTCTTCGAGAATTGTGTCCAACCGCTACGATATCTTCAAAGATCATTGATATAAAAAAAACTCTTCCTTCTCCGCGGAAAATTTTTCTTTCACATGAAATGCTAGAGAAAAAAATTGGAATTGCTGTAAAAACAACCTTTATTGAAAATACTTTGCGCGCTTTAGGTTTTCAAGTTTCTCTGAAAAAGCAAAAGCCCACTATTTTTTACGAGATTGCGGTTCCTTCATTTCGAGCGGCTAAAGATATTATTCTTGCCGAAGATATTATAGAAGAAATAGTCAGAATATATGGTTACGATAAAATTCCTTCGATTTTTCCATTGGCAAGTATAAAACCTCAAAAAATGCTTTCTCATTTGCAATATGAACGAGAGATAAAAAATATTTTTTCAAGAGATTTTGGTTTTACAGAAATATATCTTTATCCATTTGAGGATGAAAAGATTTTTTCTCTCGTTGGATATAATAAAGAAAATGCCGTGGAAATTAAGAATGCTTTGCAACAAGATCTTCGATTTTTAAAACAAGATCTTCTCCCGGGACTTCTTCGAACCATCAGAAAGAATGAAGGAATATTGCAAGAAGGAAAAATTTATGAACTTGGAAGAGTATTTCATCGATCAAAAAAAATGAAAGATGGGCTTCCAAATGAAAGACGAATGTTGGCTTTTGCTGTATTTGGCATGTCGAAAAATTTTCAAGGAGAAATGAAAGGAATATTAGAATTATTTTTTAAAAAAATCGGCGCAGAAAATAATTTTTATTTTTCGGCTCCAATACGAAGAAAGCATTATTGGTGCAGTGAAGAAAACAGCGTTCTTTACGACGGAAAAGAAGAAATTGGTTTTTATGGAAAAGTCAGCAAGGAAGTGAGCCAATTTTTTCATCTCAAACATGAAGTTTGGGTTGCTCAAATTGATTTTTGCGCGCTCATTGCATATTTTGATAGAAAAAAAATCATAAAATCATTGCCAAAATTTCCGGCTCTTGAGTTAGATATATCTTTCATTGTTTCGCGGGAAATTTTATGGTACAATATTCTTGAAACCATAAAAACTCAAAAAGAGGATTGGATTGAAGATATAATTCCTTTTGATGTTTTTGAAAGTTCGACTTTGGGAGAAAAAGAAAAAAGTATTGCGTTTCGTATTCGATATCGTCATCCAGAACGAACCCTCAGTTTAGAAGAAGTTATGCCAATTCAGCAAAAAATTATACAGATGCTTGAAGAGAAATTTCATGGCAAAGTGAGAATTTAAAAAAAAGTAAATTAAATTTTTCCCATGCTGAACAATTCACAAGACGTTTTTTACATTATGCTTGCGTTTGGAACGCTTTGGATTTCAGTGGGGCTTTTTTGGGTTTTTTGGTACACAGGACGAATTTTGAAAGAATTTTTTATATTGATTCGCAGTTTCAGAGAACGAATGGAAAAACTTGATGCTTTTTTTGATCTTTTTAAAAAGAAACTTGAAAGTTCAAGTTATCATTTAACCCTCCTTGCCGAAGGAATGAGAAAACTCGTTGAAGTTTATCATCGGAAAACACTGAGGAATAAGAAAAAAGAATCGCGTGACGAGGTTTCAGAATAATTTTTATTGTTGCTTCAGTTTTTTCTTATTTCCTTAATTTTTTTTTAATGAAATATTAGAGAGGAATCAAAGGGATTTTTTTTATTATGCGCTTCACTCATCTTCATAGTCATACACATTATAGTCTTCTTGACGGACTTCCGAAGATCAGTGATTTGGTGAATGCTGTAAAAAATGCCGGAATGGATTCGATCGCGATTACTGATCATGGAGTCATGTATGGAGTTATTGAGTTTTATGAAAAAACACTCAAGGCCGGTATAAAGCCTATCATTGGAGTTGAGGCATACATGGCGCCGCATTCTTTAACAGATAAGCGCCCAAAAGTTGATGATAATCCTTTTCATCTCATTTTGTTAGCAAAAAATAACGATGGATATAAAAATCTCATGGAGATGATTTCTATTGCTCATCTTCAGGGTTTTTATTATCGTCCAAGAATTGATAAAAAACTTCTTGCAGAAAAAAGCAAAGGAATTATCGCTTTAAGCGGTTGTTTAGGAGGTGAACTCTGTCAGTTAATTCTCCGTGGTGACAAAAAAAAGATTCAAGAAAATATTTCGGAGTATCAGAAAATTATGGGTGAAGGAAATTTTTATCTTGAAGTACAGGATCATGTGGAAATGAAAGAACAAATTGAAGCGAATAAAATACTTATTGAGTTAGCGCAAAATTCTGGAATTCCTCTTGTGGTAACGAAGGATTTTCATTATCTTCATCAAGAAGACAGTGAAGCGCAGGACGCGCTTCTTTGTGTGTATTCTGGAAAAACCATTGACGATCCAAAACGGTTGGATATGAGAGGAATGGATTTGCATCTTTCCACTCCAGAGGAAATTTTTGAACATTGGCAACAAGTGCCCGAAGCAATTGAAAACACAAGTCGGATCGCAGATGAATGTCAAGTTGAACTTGAACTTCATAAAGCGCATTTTCCTCCGGTCATGATTCCAAACATGAAAACCCCAGAGGAGTTTCTTCGTGAAAAAACACTGGAAGGCATACAAAAACGATTTGCTATAATTTCAGAATCAATCACCCAGCGGTTGGAATATGAATTAGCCATTATTCTCCAAAAAGGATATGCTTCTTATTTTATTGCTGTTGCTGATATTATCGAATACGCACATTTACAAGGAATTGTCATGACCACTCGAGGATCCGCAGCTGGTTCATTGGTATCGTATGGTCTTGGAATTACAAGCATTGATCCTCTTTTGTATAAAATTCCTTTTGAACGATTTTTAAATCCTTATCGTCCAAGTTTGCCAGATATTGATATGGATTTTGCTGATGATCGGCGTGATGAGATTATTCGGTATGTTACTCAAAAATATGGTTCAGATCGTGTCGCGCAAATTTGTACTTTTGGAACCATGATGGCGCGTGGTTCGATTCGTGACATTGGACGTGTTTTAGGATTTCCATATTCATTTTGTGATAAAATTGCAAAGTTTATTCCCATGGGGAGCCAAGGTTTTCCAATGACCATTGATAAAGCTCTTGAAATTACGCCCGAATTAAAAATTTTATATAAGGAAGATGAAAATGTTCGTCGGCTGTTGAAATTGGCAAAAAAAGTTGAAGGTTGCGCGCGGCACGTGTCTGTGCACGCCGCCGGAGTGGTTATTGCTCCCACAAAACTTACTGATTTTACTCCGCTTCAAAGAGAGTCTGGCGGAGAAAATATAATTACACAGTATGAAATGAAATCTGTCGAGGCGGCGGGATTAGTAAAATTTGATTTTCTTGGAATTCGCAACCTTTCTATTCTTGGCAATGCCATTCGATTAGTAGAAGAGACAAAAAATATTCGCGTGATCTTAGAAGATATTCCTCTTGATGATCAAAAAACTTTTCAACTCCTTGCTGAAGGCAAAACAATCGGACTTTTTCAGTTGAACGGAAGCGGCATGACGCGTTATTTGAAAGAACTTCGACCAACTACCATTCACGATATTATGGCCATGGTCGCGTTGTATCGTCCTGGTCCTATGGAATCCATTCCAGAATATATTCGAAGAAAGCATCATCCAGAACTTGTAAATTATCTTGATCCTCGAATGGAAAAAATTCTTGGCCGTTCGTATGGAATTATTACTTATCAAGATGATGTGCTTTTGATTGCTATTGAACTTGCGGGATACACTTGGGAAGAGGCAGATAAATTTCGAAAAGCGATCGGAAAAAAAATTCCAGCAGAAATGATCAAACAAAAAGAACGATTTATGGATGGCTGTCGAACCAATGGACTCTCAGAAACAAAAACCAAAGAATTATGGGGATTGATCGCGCCTTTTGCGGCGTATGGTTTTAATAAAGCGCACGCGGCTTCATACGGAATGGTTGCCTATCAAACTGCTTATATGAAAGCGAATTTTCCGATTGAATATATGGCAGCCATATTAACAGCAGAAAGCGGAGATACCGAAAAAATTGCTGAAATGGTTGAAGAATGCAAGATCATGGAAATTGTAGTGCTTCCTCCTTCGGTCAATGAAAGTTTTAAACAATTTACCATTATTAATGATAAAACTATTCGTTTTGGACTTCTTGCTATTAAAAATATTGGGCATGGAATTGTTGTGGCTATTATTGAAGAACGAAAAAAGCATGGGCCATTTCATGATCTCTCAGATTTTTTAGGACGTGTGAAATCAAAAGATCTTAATAAAAAATCTCTTGAAAGTCTTATTAAATCTGGAGCCATGGATGCTTTTGGTGAAAGAGGAAAACTCCTCGGCAATGTAGAATCAATATTGAGTTTTATGAGAATTATTCATCGAGAAAGTGACAATGGGCAGACATCACTTTTTGGTCTTTCGGGTAACGAAACTACAAGACAAATTCGATTAACAGAAGTATCAGAAGCGTCTTCTTCACTTCGTTTGGGTTGGGAAAAAGAACTTTTAGGACTTTATTTATCAGAACATCCTTTTTCTCCATTTGTGCCTTATTTGCAAGAATATATTTGCCCGCTCTCTGAAATAAAAATAGCGCGAGAAGAAAAATCTGTCGTCACTGCTGGAGTGATTACACATCTTCGGTCTATTATAACTAAAAAAGGCGATCGAATGCTTTTTTGTATTATTGAAGATCATTTTACGCAAATAGAACTCATTGTGTTTCCTTCTATTTTTTCACGTTCCATTCCACTTTGGGAAGAACAAAAGATAGTTTTGGTTCATGGAAAAATTTCTCTCAAGGAAGGGGAAAGAAAACTTTTAGTTGACCAAGTGGAAGAAGTTACTTTAGAAAAAGCAAAATTTAGTATTTGGGAGACTTTGGAACAAAAAACTATCAACAATTCCCGACAAAATTTTCAAGTCAAAAGCGAGAAACAAGAAAAACGTTTTCTTTTTCTGAAATACGCTGGCGAAGTTGATGAAAGAAAAAACCAACAGCTCAAGCAGCTTTTTGAAAGTTTTCCCGGTGATCATATGGTGTATTTCGTTGTTACGAAGAACGGTATGAAACAAAAAATTCGTACGGCTTACCGAGTGAATTGGAGCGAAGATTTTAAAGAGAAAATGATTGCATTGGTCGGAGATGGCAATTACAAAATTTTATCAGGATAAAAAAATGTGATATAATCATTTTATGGTTTTTCAAGAACATGAAAAAAATTCCGTTGCTTTGTATCAAAGAATCGCGTTGAGTTTCGTGATTCTTACTTTACTGTTGGTTGGAATTGTCGTGTATCTTTCATTTTCGCAGGCCACTATTGTAGTTATCCCAAAAGAAGAAATTGTTTCCACAAGTTTTATTACAACTCTTTCTCAGGGAGAAAAAGTTTCTGAGGACGAAATAGAAGCAAGATTTTTTCAAGAAATTTTTTCTGGTGAAATAGCCGCAACAGCTAATGGAAAGAAAAAAGTTGAAACAGATATGATTGGCGCTATTACTCTTTACAATAATTATAACAAAGAACAAGTGTTGGTTGTCAATACTCGATTGTTAACTCCAAAGGGAGAACTTTTTCGTCTTCGAAATCGTGCTTCTGTTCCTTCAGGAGGCAAACTCGATGGTGTGGAAATTTATGCTGATGATATTTCAAAGATTTCTTTTCCGATTGCTCCATCTCGTATGATTATTCCTGGACTTTGGGAGGGTCTTCAAGATAAGATTTATGGTGAAAGCACAGAAGAATGGAATGGCAACCTCAAAGAGGTTTCCATAGTTACTGCTGATGATATTGAAAAAGCCAAAACTGATTTAAAGACAAAACTCCTGAATGAAGCAAAAAATAAATGGAATGCGACATTAAAAGAAGAAGGTGTGATTTTTTCTTTGGAAATTCAGGAAGGCGAAATTCAAAATTTTTCACAAGATGCCCAAGCAGGAGATCAACAATCAAATTTTATTGTTACATTTTCACTCGAAGTTATTGGGGTTGCCTTTGAAAAGGAGAAATTAAAAGCCATGGCATTTGAGAAAATTCAAAAAGAATTGGACGAAGACAAAGAACTTGATGGAGTTGATATTTCAACGTTTTCTTTTCAATTGGTGAATTATGATCAAGAAGAAAAAACTGGGCAAGTTCAAGTATATCTTGAAGGAGTTACGCGGCTTCGGCTTGAAAGCCCGATTTTAAGTAAAGAAAATTTTTTAGGAAAAACAAAAAAAGAAGTTACTGCTTTTCTCACCGCTTCTTCGACAATTCTTGATGTAAAAATTGACCTTCGTCCTTTTTGGCTCACAAGAGTTCCACGTTTATTAGATCATATTAATATTGTGATTAAGAGAACCGAGTAGTGTATTTTACAAAATGAGAAATTTTGCTATAATAGCCTTTCGTTTATGAATTGAAGTTCATGAAGCTCTAAAAAACGAAGGGCTTTTATGTTTCAAGAGTTTATGAATTTGAATAATTTTTTCAGGAAATTTTTTCAGTTTTATAATCAATAATTTTATGTCAAAACCATTGAGACAGATCGAAAAAATTCGACATTCACTTTCGCACTTGATGAGTATGGCGATGGTGGAAAAATATCCGCATACTGGTTTAGGCGTGGGGCCATACATTGAAAATGGTTGGTATCAGGATTACGATCTTCCAGAACCGATTTCCGAAAAAGATTTTCAGTGGCTTGAAAAACGCATGCGCGAATTGATTGCGGAAAATATTGAATTCAAGCAAGAGATACATTCTTTTGAAGAATCTCGTAAATTAGTTAAAGGTGATGTTTATAAAATTGAGATCGCGGAAGATTTGATTGCAAAAGGGGAGACTACACTTTCGTTTTATCGATCCGGGAAAAATTTTGTTAATCTCTGCGGGGGCCCGCATGTTGCTCGAACTTCGGAAATAAATCCAGGCGCTTTTAAACTTATATCTATTGCCGGCGCATATTGGCGCGGAGATGAAAAAAATAAAATGCTCACGCGTATTTATGGTGTTGGTTTTGAGACTCAAGAAGAACTCGAGCAATATCTTGTGAGACAAGAAGAAGCTAAAAAGCGGGATCACAGAAAACTTGGTAAAGAATTAAAACTTTTTATGTTTTCAGATCTTGTGGGACCAGGACTTCCTATTTATATGCCAAAAGGAGCTGTTATTATTCATGAAATTGAATCGTTCATGAGAGAGCTTCATAGCGAATTGGAATATGATCATGTTTGTACTCCGCACATTACTAAAGAAGAACTTTTTAAAATATCTGGGCATTTGGAGTGGTTTAAAGATGGAATGTATCCGCCGATGAATTTTGGCGATGAAGGGAATTATTACGCAAAACCGATGAATTGTCCTTTTCATATTCAGATTTATCGCAATGAAATTCGTAGTTATCGCGATCTTCCTATTCGATACGCAGAATTTGGAAATGTTTATCGTTATGAAAAATCAGGAGAAATCGGAGGTCTTCTTCGCACGCGAGGATTCACGCAAGATGACGCCCATATTTTTTGTCGCGAAGATCAGGTAGTGAATGAATTTTTAAGAGTATTTGATCTTACTGATAAACTTTTGCGTGCCTTAGGATTACTTAATTATCGACATCGTCTTTCGCTTCCAGGAGAAGAAAAAGAAAAATATTCCGGAAATAAAGAACAATGGGATAAAGCTGTTTTTTTAATTCGTGAAGCGCTTCTTCAAAGAAAAATTGTGTTTGAAGAGGCGATTGGCGAAGCATCTTTCTATGGACCAAAACTTGATATCATTTTGGAGGACTCTCTCCAAAGAGATTGGCAGATATCTACGATTCAGGTTGATTTTTTACAACCAGAACGATTTCAACTTGCCTATACTGATTCAGATGGCATTGAAAAAAGACCTTATATGATTCATCGCGCGCCTTTAGGTTCTCGAGAACGAATTATGGCTATTCTTATCGAACATTATGCTGGCGCGTTTCCAACGTGGCTCGCGCCAACGCAAGTGGCGATTTTGCCGGTCGGAGAGAATTTTATTTCTTTTGCTCATGAACTTCAAGAAAAATTTAAAGCCGTTGGAATTCGCGTAGAAGTAGATGAGTCAAATGAGAGCGTTGGAAAAAAGATTCGCAATGCTGAGAAAATGAAAATTCCATATATGCTTGTGGTTGGTGAAAAAGAAAAAAATTCTGGAAAACTCGCTGTACGGAAACGTTCCGAAGAAGGCACTAAAGAATTGACTGTGGAGGAATTTTTGAGTAATATTTTGGATGAGATAAAAATGAGAAGGGTGTAATGCCTTTGATAAATAATATATAAAAAAAGAAAATCATTGGTTATCCACGATGTGTTGTAGGATTTGCCTTATTCTTTAAATTTTGTTAATATCATGTGGAAGTAGTAATATCAAAAAATATGAAAAAATCACCTTTTATCGCCTATATTGAACAAGATGAAGATGGCATGTTTATCGGGACTATTCCTATTATTCCAAGTTGTCATGCTGAAGGAAGAACTCAAAAAGAAATGTTTAAAAATTTGCAGAAAGTTTTAAAGCTCTGTTTGAGAAATGTTGATATTAAGGAAATAGAAAAAACAAAATTTGTTGGTATCCAAAATTTCGAAATTCAATATGCCTAAACTTATTCCTATTAAGCCAAGGCATTTAATAAAAATTTTGGTTTTTCTTGGATTTATAAAACGTGATGCCGAAGGGTCTCACGTATTTTTTACTCATTCTGATGGACGAACAACGGTAATACCAATACATAATAGAGAACTCAGTAAAGGACTTTTACGAAAGATTTTAAACGATATTCAACTTTCTGTTAATGAATATGATAAATTAAGGAAATAAGATAGCACAATTTAGAAGTTTCTGAAAAAAATGCGCAAGTGAAAATAAAGACTTTAAAAAACATGCTCCAATACCATCTCATTTCTCTCGGTTGCGATATGAATCATTCGGACGCGGAGCGGATTTCGGCCGTTTTGGATGATATTGGATTTGAAGAAGTCGCAAGTGAAGAAGATGCCAATCTTGTTATTGCGGTTGCTTGTTCTGTCAGACAAACAGCCATTGATAAAATTCATGGATTTATTCATCGATGGAAAAAAAGACAATCTTGTCTGTCGAAAACAAATGACCAAGAAAAAAAATTCGTGACAGTTTTGACTGGATGCATTCTTCCAAAAGATAAAGAAGTTTTTCAAAAACAATTTGATATCATGTTTGATATTAAAGAATTGCCGTTTTTTCCGGAAAAACTTTCATTATTTTTTCCTGAGATTAAAAGCAAACCCATGGCAATTGCGGAATATTTAAACATCACTCCAAAATACAAAGATCCATTTCGAACTTATATTCCCATATCAACAGGATGCAATCAATTTTGCACGTATTGCGCCGTTCCATACACTCGAGGCAGAGAAATTTCTCGACCAATGGAAGAAATTATAAGCGAAGTACAAAAACGCGTTGAAGCAGGAAGCAAAATTATCACGCTTTTAGGGCAGAATGTGAATAGTTATGGCCTTGATTGGGAGCGTCAGAAAAAGTATAGTAGTGGTATTCAAAATCATTTTGTAGAACTTCTTCAACGTGTTGATGAAATTTCTGGAGATTTTTGGGTATATTTTTATTCCAATCATCCTAAAGATGTTAATGAAGAGCTTTTGGAAGTCGTAAAAAATGGTAAAAGACTTTGCAAATATCTTCATCTTCCATTTCAGGCGGGTAATAATGAAATTCTTCAAAAAATGAATCGTCGTTATACCAAAGAAGAATATCTGGCGTTGGTAGAAAAAGTGTATATCACTATTCCAGAAATAACTTTGACGACTGATATTATTGTTGGTTTTCCAGGAGAAACTCGCGAACAATTTTATGAAACTATGGAAATCTGTGAATATGCTCGTTATGACATGGCTTTTGTTGCCAAGTATTCACCAAGACCGGGAAGTTGGGCTATGCGAAATTTTGCAGATGATGTTTCTTGGAAAGAGAAAAAATTTCGAGAAAGAGAAGTCACGAATGTGATAGAAAAACATGTGGCAGAAAAAAATCAGAAGCTCTTTGGAAAAGAACTTCGTGTTTTTGTGGATACGATTGATATTGCAAAAAAGAAAATAATTGGAAGAACTGATGGAAACAAAAAAATGCTTTTTCCTTTTGCGGAAAATGTGCCATTTTCGCGCGGACAATTTATAACAGCAACCGTGCAAAAAACTTTTGCGTGGGCGTTGGAAGGAAATTTTATTTCATTTTGTAATTCTTCACTTCATACATATGATTTTGAGCGATCAAGATATTGAAAAAGCGTTAAAGGAAGGAAAAATTCGAGTGGAGCCGTTGCCTGATCTTGCAACGTGTCTTGGGCCTTGTTCACTCGATTTTCGTTTAGGGAATAATTTGAGGGTTTTTGAATATACGAAATATCCTGTGATTGATCCAAGAAATAAAGAAGTTTTTAATAAACTTTCTCGAGAAATTTTTATTGCGGATGGTGAGAATTTTATTATTCATCCTGGTGAACTTATTATTGCTTCTACCATGGAATGGCTTGAGATTTCTAATGATCTTATGGGACGGCTTGAAGGAAGATCATCCTTAGGAAGAATTGGTGTTGTGGTTCATTCCACTGCCGCTCGTTTTGATCCCGGTTGGAAGGGGCGACCAGTGCTTGAGTTAGGAAACCTTGGTCGAATTCCTGTGGTTTTGGAGCCTGGAATACGAATTTGTTCGTTCACTTTTGAGGAATTAAGTTCGCCTTCACGATGTTCATATTCAGAAAGATCAACTTCAAAATATATTGGTCAGGAAGGACCGCAAGCATCAAAATTATCTCATGAACTTTAAAGATTTTTTTTATGATGAAAGTAAATAGTAAAGTCAACAATTATGAAAGTACCTATTTTGCGCAAAGATAAAGAAATGTCGCTTCCAACTTATCAGACTTCTGGTTCAGTGGCATTTGATTTTATGGCTGCTCATAATAAAGTGGTAGAATCTCATCAAGTTTGTCTTATTTCAACCGGACTTGTGATTTGTACTCCGCCAGGATACAGTTTAATTCTTGCTGCGCGTTCTTCAACCCCGCTAAAAAAGGGTCTTATGTTAGCTAATGGAATTGGAATTGTAGACCAAGACTATTGCGGTCCAGATGATGATGTAAAAATTCTTGTGTATAATTTTACAGAATTTTCCGTAGAAGTTAAGAAAGGTGATCGCATTGCTCAGGGTTTTTTTCTTCCATTACCACGAATAAGTTGGGAAGAAATAGATTCTCTTTCCGCTCCTTCTCGTGGAGGATATGGAAGCACAGGATAATTTTTAGTTTATGCAAAATTATCTTCAAATAGTTCAATTTATTTTGGAGCATGGCGAAATGAAAGAAAATCGTACTGGAATTTGCGCAAAAACGGTAGCAGGAATGCTTTTCGAACATGATATGTCAGAAGGTTTCCCACTTCTTACAACAAAAAAAATTCCATTTCGGCTTGTTGCCACTGAGCTGGAATTTTTTATTGGAGGACGAACCGACAAAAATTGGCTTCGAGAAAAAAGTAATCACATTTGGGATGAATGGGCTAACCCTCTGAAAGCGCCATACGGACATGATGAACTTTCTAAAAAGCGAATGTTAGATGAACAAGATCTTGGTCCTATTTATGGATTTCAGTGGAGACATTTTGGAGCTGAGTATCATGGATTAAACGAGGATTATTTTAAGAAAGGAATTGATCAATTAAAAAATGTCGTTGAAAAGTTAAAGAGCGATCCCATGGATCGCAGAATGATTGTTTCAGCATGGAATCCTGTTCAGCTTTCTTTGATGGCCTTGCCTCCATGTCATTATGGTTTTCAGATTACGGTCATCAATAAGAAACTTAATCTTCTTTGGAACCAGCGTTCAGTTGATACCATGCTTGGTCTCCCATTCAATATTGCGAGTTACGCTTTATTATTACATCTCTTGGCAAAAGAAAGCGGACTTCAAGAAGGAAAATTAATTGGATTTTTGGCTGATGTTCATATTTATGAAAATCATTTTGATGGAGCCAAAGAACAGCTTACTCGTGATCCGCTTCGATATCATCTGGCACAAATACATACTCAAAATTTTTCTTCTATTTTTGAATGGAAAGCCGAGCATTCTCTTATAGAATCGTATGAAAGTTATCCTCGTATTGAATTTCCTATTGCTGTGTAAGGCGTAGGAGCTATTTATGTCAATCTCAATTATTGTTGCCATCTCTAAAAATGGAGTCATTGGAAAAAATAACGAGCTTCCTTGGTATGTTCCGGAAGATTTAAAAAGATTTAAGGCACTTACCATGGGGAAAATCGTGGTTATGGGACGAAAAACTTTTGAATCTATTATGAAAAAACTTGGGCATCCTCTTCCTGGAAGAAAAAATATTGTTGTCTCTCGAAATCAGAATTATTGTGTCCCAGATGATGTGATAAAATATACGTCTTTTAAAGAATTTTTAAAAAAGCATGAACGAGAAGAAATTTTTGTTATTGGTGGAGGAGAGATATACGCTTTGGCGCTTTCTTTAACTGGAAAACTTTTTATCACTTGGATACATAAAGAAATAGATGGAGATGTTTTTTTTCCAAAAATCGATTGGAGTTTGTGGAATGAAATTTCCAGAGAAGATCATCATGAATATACATTTTCGGTCTACGAAAGAAAAAAATTATAATTTTTTATATTTTTAAAGTGATAAAAATTATTTTTCTGTCTCTACGCTATTCGCCCGACTTTAAAATCATTGTATCATTTTGAAAATATGTCTGAAACACTACTTCCTCTTGTTGTTATTCTTGGTCCTACTGCATCAGGAAAAACAGATTTAAGTATAAAACTCGCAAAAAAATTTTATGGGGCCATTGTTTCTGCTGATTCTCGGCAAGTTTATTGCGGTCTTGATATTGGCACTTCAAAAATTTCTTCGGAAGAAAGGAAAGATGTTCAACATTTTCTCATTGATGTTGTTTCTCCAGAAGAGGAATTTACTCTTGCGCATTTTCAGAAATTAGCTTTTGAATCGATTCAAACAATATTGGAACAAAAAAAGATTCCGTTTTTGGTTGGCGGAACAGGACTGTATATAAATGCCGTGATAGAAAATTTTTTGATTCCAGAGGTTCCGCCAAATAAAAAGTTGCGAGAAAGATTAGAGAAACTTGATCTTGAAGCGCTTGCAAGAGAATTTGAACAAAGAAACAACGACGCGTTTGCTCATCATATTGATATGAAAAATTCTCGCAGAGTTATTCGAGCGATTGAAATGATGGAAGCAACAGGAAAAAATATTTCCGAGCTTCAAAAAAAAGGAGAGAGAAAATATCGAGTTTTAAAGTTTGGAATTGTTTGGCCTCGTGAAGAACTTTATGTTCGAAGCGATCAGGTTATTGATCGAATGTTTCAAATGGGATTCACTGAAGAAGTAAAAAAATTATTGCAAAAAGGCATATCTTCAAAATGGCTCGAATCATTAGGACTTGAATATCGAGCAGTAACGCAATATCTTCTAGGGAATGTGAATCCGCAGTCTCAGAAGAGCATGATATGCCAACTTAAACTCGATCAGCATGCTTTTATTCGTCGGCAGCTTACTTGGTTTCGACATGATAAAGAAATTTTTTGGCTTTCTTCTTTAAATGCATTTCGGGTTGCTTGCAAGGAAATGAACAATTTTCTTTTAAGAAGATAATATTTATGGTATAATAATTAAAATTCATAAAATGCACACCCATGCTTTTTAAAAAACAATTTTCATATTATTTCTTTTTTGTATTTTTTTGTTTAGGGCTTTTAGGAGCTTCTTCAATATCCGCCCAAGACTATCTTCCTGATTATGTTCCACTCCAAGCAACCATGACTGATCTTGGGGTTCATTTTTATTTGTATAATGCTGGCACTAAAAAAGCATCAGAATTTTTTTACATTCGCTATGAATGGGTTGATGCGAATAAAACCGTTATTGCTGGAAAAGGAGGAAAAACATTTATTGAAGCTCATATTGGTGATATCGGGAAATGGAAGATTCGAGAATCGCGCGAGATGAATCATAACAATGCCATGGACAGCAAAGTCCAGAATTTTCTTTGGAACCCTCCACGCGGAGCCACTCAACTCAAAATGACTATTGACTCGCACAATGAATTTTTGGAAGTTGATGAAACGAATAATATTGCATTCATGAATGTTGTTCTTCCTGATCTTGTAATTGAGAGCGCGTCTTTAAAAGATGCAGGCATATCATTTGTTGTGAAGAATCAAGGAACAGCGAGCGCCAGACCAGATTATTATCTTCGATTTCGTTGGATTACGGAAAATGGAGAAGTCGTACGAACCCAAAATGGATTGGAGGAATATTCACGAGAGATTTTTGATAATGCTATCGCTATCAATGAAAGTCGAGTGTTTGCGCCATCATATTCTCTCGACAGTCCAACCAAATTTATTCAAAATCCACCCAAAGGAGCTCAATATCTTGAGATGGCCGTTGATGTGAATGATGCTATTGTTGAATCAAACGATAAAAATAATTCTCGACGAGTAGAAATACCTCGTCCTGATATGAAAGTGGAGCAATTTCTTTTCACTGATGGAAATGTAAAAATTGAAGTTTTGAATTCCGGGGAAGCGAGCACCAGAAAAAATTTTTCTATGCGAATGATGTGGCAAGGAGATAATGGTCAAGAAAAAACTCAAGAGAATTCGTTTGTGGATATAACTATTTATGATAATTTTCGACCGAATTCAAGGGAAATGTATACCTCTGATTCCACCTTCTTGCAAAATCAGAGAGATTTTATCCTTTTTCCGCCAGCGTATGCAACGCATCTTCTGGTGATTCTTGATCCAGAAAATGTACTAGAAGAATCTCATGAAGAAAATAATACGGCATCAACAACTTTTCCTCGCCCCGACCTTCATGTAGGTGAATTTTCTTTTGATGAAAATGGAATGCGTGTGGAAATTTTGAACGAAGGAGATGGAAGTGTTAGAGAAAATTTTCCACTTCGATTTATTTGGAAAGGCGTAGATGAAAGTTCTTTAGATTTTACAGTCTATGCTCCTATGGAAACTCAAGGAAAGCGTGTAATTATTTCTAAAGAATTTTTTTCGAAAGAAGAAAAAGAATTTTTTCTTAATCCTCCTAAAGGAGCAACATATCTTACCATCACACTTGATCCAGAAAATACAATTTCAGAAAATGATGAAACAAATAATTATGCTGAGGTAAACATTCCTTTGCCAGATATACAATTTGGTTCACTGACCTTCTCTTCAGATGGAATACAATTTACTATTTTTAATAATGGAAAAATATTAAATAAAGAACCTATTAAGGTTCGTTTTTATTGGACGGATAAAGATGAAAAAAGTATTTTGGGATTCAATCAATCAAAAAGTGCCGATCTTCAGATGGCGACTTTTTTGCGGCCGAATGGTCGTTTGATTATCGGCGCAGGTGATATACTAGATCAAACCCAAAAGGAATTTATTAATAATCCTCCAGAAAATGCAGAACGTCTTTACATTCTTCTTGATCCGGATGACGCTATTTTTGAATCGAACGAAGCGAATAATAATGGATTCGCGATCATGGTGCCTAAGAACGCGACAGGAGAGGACCTTGCCCAGAAGGATGAAGCAATTCTTTTATCAAAAATTGCTAAGGAGCTCATTACCGATGGAACAGCAGAAGATGTAAAAAAACAACTTAATCCAACAGCGCCTGGAGATGCAACTTATTTTTTTAAAGCCGCTCTTCGTGAAACAAAGAATTTTTTTACTTTTGATCCAGAGAAAAAAGCAGAGCTTCGAGCAGACATTGCCACTGAAAGAATTCTTGAAATTAATAAGCTTCTAGAAAATGGAGATATTGAAAGAGCCCAGAAACATCTTGAAAAATATATTAATGATCTTTCCAAGATTGATGGAGTTATGAAAAAGTTATTAAAAGAAGATCCAGCGCGCGCCGCAGAATTAAAAAAAGAGAGAGTGACCATGGAAATCGAAACTCAATTGGTTCTTGGAAAAATTGAACGCAAAGCGAAAGGTGAAAATGAGAAATTAGTGAAAAAAATTGAAGATACTTTAGAAAAAACTCGTGAACATCTATCACAGAAACTTGCGGAAATTCCAGAAGAACATGTGAAAGAAATTCTTGAGAAAATTCTCGATTCAAGCGGCACTCCTTTTCGTGAATTACAAAATCTTGAAATTCTTTCTCATCTTACTGCGGTTCCAGATGTTGTGAATGAGCTTAAAAAGAAAAAAATTGAGACTTTCTCTTCACATATAGAAAATATTCCTCCGGAAGAGCAAAAATTACTCAGTGAATATGTTAAGGAAAGCGGAGGGAATCAAGAAAATTACATCGCGGTCGTACAAAATGCATTGCTTTTGACTACATCACCGAGCCTTGGACAGGAATTGATCGAGGTGCAAAAAGCAGAAGAAGAAAAATCTGTTTCCAAAGAGGCAGAAAATAAGGTGACAGAGAATCAAGTCGTAGAAGCCGAAAAAGAAAAAGAACCAGAAAAACCGGTGGAGATTGTTCCGCAAGAATTATCTGATCTTCTTTTTCAGAAAGTATGGTTTTGGCAACAATATCTCCGGACAAATATACAAAATAATGGCACAGCGTCATCAGGAGATTTTTCTTTAGCGCTCCAATGGGTCAAAGATGGAAAATATGTTGGTGAATCATTTCTTGTTTCCTTAGGAACACTCGAGCCAGGAAAAGAAATAGAATGGAAAGATTTTTTTAACAATCGATATGAAAAAACTGCGGGATATTTTCTTCTTTTGAATCAGCCGGATGATTATACTCATTTGCGTCTTATTCTTGATCCGGAAAATAAAATTTTAGAGAAAAATGAAGAAAACAATACCTATGAAATCGCACGATTTTTTCCGGATATACAAATTACAAAATTTCAAGTCAATCCAGGCGCTTATGGTGATCGTCTTGATCTTTATGTTGAGAATCGTGATTTTGGAGTGATCCGAGACGGTTTTGATCTTTGGCTTCAATGGGTAGATAAAGATCGCAAGGCCATTGGAAATCCTGTAACTCTTCGTGCCACTTACAGTCCCATGGGCATTTACAATGCCAATGGTTGGAATATTGATCTAAGAAAAGATTATTATACGGAGTCATCGGATTATGCATATTATGTGAGTTATCCACCAAAAGGCGCTTATGAACTTTCAGTGATTACTGATCCTAAAAATGTCATCACAGAATCCAACGAAGAAAATAATCGCGCTTTTTTGCAAATGCCAAATATTGAAAAGATCGAAGAACCAAAATGTACTGAAGATCAATGGGAATGCAGTGCATGGGGAGAGTGTTCTTTGGATGGAAAACAAACCAGAAAATGTGAACTGAAGGACGATTGTTCTTTGATTGAAAATATAAAACCTTCTGAAGCACAAACGTGCACACCAACAAAAGAACAAATCGAACCAGAAAAATTTCCTGATTTAAGCATAGAATCAGTTGAGATTATTATAGCCACTGAAGACGAAGGATTTTCAGGAGCATTCACCACAGATATTATCAACGCAGGAAAAAAAGATGCTTCATCTTCGCAAGCACGACTTCGAATTGATCTTGGTAATGATGGTTCATGGGATCAAACTGCGCCGCTTATTGATATGGACGGATTGCCAGCAAGCAACTCGAGTTCAAAGTCTTGGATTTTGCTTTTTTCAGAAGGCGCTAGTCAAGCGTTAGCAGAATTTTGTATTGATAGTGAAAACGCGGTAGAAGAGGAAGATGAAAATGATAATTGCGTAACACAAGAGTTTGCGATCGATTAACATTTATCATCCAGATAATTTTATTGGAGTTTTTCTTTTACGAGTTCTGCTACATATGAACCGTCAGCGCGGCCTCGTATTTGTGGTGCGATTTCTTTCATGACAGCTCCAAAATCGCTCATGGATTTAGCTTTTGTTTTGATAAGAGCAGCTCGGATCAAATCTTGAATTTTGGTTTCTGTGAGCGTTTCTGGCATGTAAGCTCTCAAAATGTCAATTTCTCTTTGAGTTTTTTTGACAAGATCAGAACGATCTCCTTTGGTAAAATCTGCTACGGAATCATTTCTTTGTTTTAACTCGCGAGCAAACACTTCGACGATTTCTGCGTCAGAAAGTCCCTCGTCCCGTTTTTTCTTTTCAATTTCAGCGTTTTTAATCGAAGAAAAAAGAGTGCGAAGCGTTATGACAGAAAATTCATCTCTGGCTCGCATGGCATTTTTAAGATCTTCTTGGATTTTTTCGCGAAGCGTTGACATAATATTACGAATTTAAATTTTTTCGTAAAAGTTCTTGAACTTTTTTTGGATGCGCTTTTCCTTTGCTTTTTTTCATTACTGCTCCAACCAAAAACATAATGACAGTTTCTTTTCCATTTTTAAACTGAGCTGCCTGTTCAGGAAATTCTTGAATAGTTGTTTCTACAAGCGCGTCCAGCTCTTCTGTATTTTCAATTTGTAAAAGATTTTTCTCGACTATGATATTTGATGGATCCGCGCCGGTTGTAAATATTTCTCGCAAAATGGTTTGCGCAGCCGATGAATTTACTTTGTTTAAGTAAACGAAAGTAAGAAATTCAGCGAAGTTTTCTGGTGTCATTTTTGTTTCCGTAATGGAAATCATTTTTTCATTTTGAAGCTTGGTGAGTTCTGTGGTGATCCATCCTCCAACGAGTTTTGCTATTTTCTTTTTATTATTTTGCCAAATTTCTTCTTGGCTTTTTCCTTCAAATTCCGGCAAAGTTTCAAGCCATTCTCGAAGTTCAGAAAAAACTTTTTCCGTAAAATTCGCAAGCTCTTTTTGATAAGCAATTTGACGGGCCATTGGAGCTGAAAGGGCGTATTCTTCTATAAAACGCTTGGTTTTTTCTTGTGGAAGTTCCAGAATAGAAATTTGTATTTCTCGAAGTTCATCCGGAGAAATATTTATCGGCGGAATATCTGGCTCTGGGAAATATCGATAATCATGTGCTGATTCTTTGATACGCTGATGAAAGGTAATGCCTTTGTGATCGTCCCATCCTCGAGTTTCTTGAATAAGCTCGTTTGCTTTTCCTTCTTGAATAAGTTTGCTTTGCCGATGAATTTCAAATTCGAGCGCTAGTTCAATAAATCGAAAAGAATTAATGTTTTTGAGTTCAACTTTTGGGTTCAGCGTAGCGCCATTTTTTGCTTTGACTTCCGCTCCAACAATTTCAAATGTTCCTTCTGTTTGCACAGAAATATTTCCTTCGCATCGCATTTGACCCTTTTCCATATCAGCGCTGGAAATATTGATCCATCGAAAAATATGCTGAAGTTCCTGTGAGAAAAGTTTTGCTTCTTCTGGTGACGCGATATCAGGATTGGTTACCAGTTCCATGAGCGGTGTTCCACTACGATTAAAATCAACATAAGAATTTTTTCCATCGGCCGAATGAGTAAGTTTTGCAGTGTCTTCTTCAAGATGAATGCGTGTAATACCGATTTTTTTTCCATTTATTTTTAAAAGTCCGCCATAACAAAAAGGGAGATCATATTGACTGATTTGATATCCTTTTGGAAGATCAGGATAAAAATAATTTTTTCGATCGAACTTTGATTGCGCGTTGATGGAGCAACCAAGAGCAAGCCCGGCTTTCACACAAGATCGAATAGCCAGATAGTTGGTTAACGGCAGAGTTCCAGGATGTCCAACGCATATTGGACAAATATTGGTATTTGGTTCTGCCAATTCTCCCACATTTTTACAGCCGCAAAACATTTTTGAAGCGGTGGCAAGCTCAGTGTGGATTTCAAGTCCAATAATTGGAATAAGTTTCATAGATTGTTATCTTAGCAAAGCCATTACTTTTTGCCAAATTTTTTCGTGAACCTTTTCTATGGGTTGATTCGCGTCAATAACATGCCAGAGATATTGTTTCGCAAGATCGAGATGAATATTTCGTACTTGATTGATGAGTGCTTCATCTTTTTCGTGAGCATGATTTTGTTCAACACTGTTCAAAAATCGATTCCCATCCAAAAGAAAAGCCATGTCAGGCGTTATGAGATGTTGATGAACATATTCTAAAAATTTTTGATCAACACCCGCACCTATTCCCCACGCAATACTGGTTCCAGTATAATCTTCGGAGATTATGGTCATCTCAGAAATAAGTTTTTGTTGTAAAAAAGTTTGACATTGTGTTTTGTTGATGACGCCTAAGAGTTGAAATTCTCGCGCTGTCAGTTGATAGGGGTTTCCTTCTCGTAAATACTCATTTATCATGGGGCCAGTGGGCAGAAGATCATAAAAAGGAAATTTAATATATTCTGCTGGGGTTCCTTCTTTTTCGAAATGTTCTTTGAGTTTTTTTGCCTGCGTTGTTTTTCCGATGTTATTGATGCCGTAGAGCACAATAAATTTTCCTTGCGTCATATTTATGAGAATTTTTTTATTGCGCCATCAAGCGCGCAAAAGAGTTTTTGTTTTTCTCCGTTATTATCAATAATTATATCTGCCATTCTGATGGTTTTTTGAATAAATTTTTCGCTTGAAGCCTTATGCTCTTCCATAAATTGACTATAAGTAAATCGTGATTCATTCTTTTTTTCCCCGCGTGATTTCGTGCGGATGTAGCGAGTTTTTGGATCTGCCTTGAGAGCAATGCTGTGAAAATTTTTAAGATGCTTGGAAAGATACAAATATTCTTCCGGAAAACGAACGCCATCAATAATAATAAGTTTATTTTTTGGAATTTGATTCACAAGAATTTTTGCGAGAACATCTTTTCCAAGAAGTTCTCGAAGTTTTGTGATAAAACGAATAATAATATCACGATCATTTGCTGGAGCATTGATGCTCGCTAACATTTCTTCAATAAAAAAAGAAAAGCGTAAAGTTTTTGCCGCATACTTTTCTTCGAAATATTTTGCCGTTGTTCCTTTTCCGCCGCCTTTTTCTGAAATAAGAGCGATAATGAGTGGGTTTTTCTTTCTTTTCATAAAGAAATCATATCATAAGCTTTCGCTTTTCGCAATTTGGCATTATACTTTCATTTACAGATGTTTTATGCTAACCTCTAAAGAGAAATTTTAAACAAAATATATGGAAAATTCAGCAAATTTTGACAAAATTCCAGAATCTCTCCGAATGTATTTTGATCCAGAAATTGTTGATCGATTTGCCAAGCGCGAGGAAAATGAAAAATATCGAAGTGTTGCAAGGATTGTCGAAGAAATAATACTCTCATATTCTTATTCAAATAATTTGCGTGTTGCTGATCTTGGCGCTGGAGCGCATACAGAAAATTTTCCCAATCTTTTTGCAAAATTATTAAGCGAAAATGGCGTTTATGATTGGGTGGATATTTCGCCTTTTATGATTGACTTGGCAAAAAATCGATATTTGAAACTTCATCCTGAACGTGAAAAAGTGCTGTGTTTTCTAGAGAAAGATATTCGTGAATATCTTCGCGAGCTTGCTCCAGAGACATTGGACGTGGTTATTATGAAATACACTTTTGATTATTTTTCTCGTGAGGAGCTCCATGAAATTTTTTCTCTTCTTGCCGTAAAGCTCAAAAGTGAAGCAACATTTGTGGCAACACTTTTTATGGTCGATTCAGTTTTACCAGGACGCACTACCAACGCACAGATGGTGTATAAAGGAAAAGAAATTCCATTTGGAGAGAGTGTGCCCATAGCGGATGGTGATCAATTTACTATCCGATTTTTTGTAGACCCAAATGAACCAGAACTTGGATATATTGCAGAAACGACAAAATATTTTCATTCGCCTCACACTATTTGCGATATCATTAAGAATGCATTTTTTTCTCAAGGCAGAGATTGCAAAGAGAATGATTTTTTTATTGGAAATTGGAAAGAAATTCCGGCTATAAAAAATCGAATGACGCATGGCGAAAATTTTAATGAGATTCTTGATCAAAATGTATTCGTTATCCGAAAAAATGAATAATGAAATATAAAAATATGAAGTGGCGGCTTAATTTTCACGTGCAGAATTTCAATTTTAATCAGTTGCATTACAATCCTTTTGCTATCTTTTCTTTTCTTCCGGAAAAAGAAGGAAAAAAAATTCTCTCAGAAATGATTATAGAATTTCGTGATGGTGAATGTTTGGCATATTTTCCTCTTGCCTTTATGGACAAAATGGTTTCTGTGATTCTTGAACAAATAATTACTGACGAGACATGGGCAGATCAAGTGAATACTCAGTGCGAAGCGATAAATTGGGAGTATTTTCGTTTTGCACAGACGCTTCTCGAAGAAAATGTTTCCCAAATGAGCGGAGAGAAACTTTTGGATAATCTCACAAAACTTCGCGAACTTCAACAAGCAGCGCATTTCTTTGCGATAACGACCACTTGGTTTGTGGATTCTAATAAAGAAGAATTTTCTCAATATCTTCGAAATGCTCTAAAAGAACATTTTGAAACACAAGGAATTTCTGATCCAATATTTTTTATGGATACTTTTGTGCTTCTTACCACACCCACAAAAGAAAATTTTGCCTTTCGCGAGCAAATTGATTTTTTAAAACTTTGCAAAGCCATTCGCGACGATCAAATTGTTTTAAAAATTTTCCGAGAGAAAAAGAATCTTGAAGAAATTTGGAAAGATATTGGAGACAAAGCTCGCGAATGTATTAGGACACATTGGAAGAAGTGGCAATGGATACCTTATGGATATATTGGTCCAGCATTCACTTTGGAACATTATATTTTCGAGATCCAGAAAACACTTCTTCATGTAGAAAATATTGACGCTCTTCTTTTTGAGGAAAACTCTCGGTTTCAAAAAGTTCTTGTTTCTCAGAATGCTCTCCGAGAAAAGATTCATCTCTCAAAAAATCTTGATCATATTTTTGCGATAGCGCGCGATATTATTTGGCTTAAAGAATTTCGAAAATCCACGTATTTTCATGGGCATTTTGTGCTCGATTTTTTTACTGCTGAAATTGCTCGTCGAATTCATGTTTCTCATAAACAGGCCAACCACATGCTTCCAGACGAACACAAAGCAGCGTTTTTGTCTGGAAATGTTGATGAACATTTTATCAATGAACGAATGAATTATCATATTCTGTATGTTATGGATGAAACAAAAAAAGTAGAATGGTTTATTGGAGAAAAAGCGCGTGTCTATCGAGAATCGCTTGATATTGAGGAAGAAAAAATCAGCGGAGAACTTGGCTGGCATGGAAGTTGTGCGTGTCCCGGCGAAGTTGAAGGCGAGGTAAAAATTATCAATACTCCCGAAGAGATGGAAAAAATGAATAAAGGAGATATTATGCTCGCGCTCACAACCTATCCGTCGCTTCTTCCTGCTATGAAAAAAGCCGCGGCCATTGTTACTGAAGATGGAGGCATAACATGTCATGCGGCAATTGTAGCGCGTGAATTTCGGATTCCTTGTGTTGTGGGCGTGAAAAAAATTTCGGCGTTTTTGAAAGATGGAGATTGGATAAACGTGAATGCAACAGAAGGAAAAATTCAGAAGATAGAAAAATGAATTTGAGATAATACATAAATCATAAAAATTATTTTTATTCTATGCCGCAAAAAATTGATCTTATTTTCACGCGAGATTTTTCTTTGACTATGAATGATTTTTGGCATTTTCTTCTTTCCCAAAGAATTGTCGAAGAATTTGGAGCTGGCATTTCTTCACAGCTTGTTTATTTTAATGGTCGTGCCGCAGAATGTTATCGGGTATCTGCTGAATCGGAAGCGGTAAAAGAGAAAGTACTCGAAAAATCGTCAGAAGATTTACTTTTTTCCGAAGAGAGGACGAGAATTTTTCGAAATGATATTGATGAAATTCATTCTCTTTTGGAAAAATTTCCAACTAATCTTGAGAATGTTTTCAAGAGTTTTGAAAAGATTCGGCCAATATTTACGCGAATGTATCCGTGGTACATGTTGAGTGTTTTTCTTCCGAATCCATGGCAAGAAGCAGCAAAAATTCGATTTCAAAATGAAGCCGAGGAAATACTTGATCGCATGTTTAAAAATCGTGTTTATGCTGAAGGCATGTTTGAACACATTGATTTTTATATAAGAAAAATATTAGAAGAAATTGGTAAACTGCCTCGTCCATTTTTACATCTTGTTCGACTTGATGAATTTGATGCATGGCTTCGTGGAGAAAAATTTCCAAGCGAAGAAGAACTTTCTCTGCGCGCCAAAGGATATATTCTTTTTGAAGGCAATCTTTTTCTTGAAAAAAGTTTCAGAGAATTTTTATCTGAACATGATTTTTTTTATGATGATCCTTCTCCAGAAAAACCTGTTTCAGAAATTCATGGACAAGTTGCTTGTGAAGGTGGAATATTAAAAGGCAAAGTTCGTATTATTATGAATGCCGAAGAAGTAAAGTTTTTTGTAAAAGGTGAAATTTTAGTGACTACCATGACTTCGCCAGAATATATGTTGCAAATGAAAGAATCTTTGGCCATTATTACTGACGAAGGCGGGATTACATGCCATGCCGCGATTGTTTCACGAGAACTTGGTATTCCTTGTGTCATCGGCACCAAAATCGCCACCAAAGTTTTCAAAGATGGCGATATGGTCGAAGTGGATGCCACGAAAGGAATCGTACGCATTTTGAAGAAGAAATAATTTTTCGCTTTGAGAAAGATATTGTGTGTATCAGATAGGGGTTGACAGATGTTTTTATAGTGATAATATAAAGTCAAATGCTAGGAGCGTCTTACAGAAAGGCCCTCCCTAGGTGCTCAAAGAAAAATCCTCCCAAAAGGGTTTTTCTTTGTTTTTCACAAGAAGTCAGGACCCGGGCCTGTGATGTATGCAGTAACAACCTAGCGTTAGCACCTAGGGAAGCGGGTGCAAATCCCGTCGGGTCCACAATTTATTAATCATAAAATCCCCTAATTATGGTCAGGGGATTTTATGATTCCCTCAATTTTCCAGAGCTGAAAAGCTGAGGGAATTGGCGAGCCGGGGTTTATGCCGGCTCGCCGAAGAAACGATCAGATCAGTGAGGCGCCGGGACCCACTGTCCCATTGCCATGTTCGAGTTCGGGTCGAAGAAGGTCACATCGTGACCGATCTTGACGACTGCTCCGGACGGGAGATCCGACAGAACCAGTCCGGCGATCCTCTGCACCATGGGCTCGATCACGCCGCCGTGGAACACCGCGACGATGATGTGGCTCGGGTAGGCCTTCTGGATATCCGTGATCGCGCTGTTGGCGCGCCGAGCCACTTCGCCCCAGAACTCCACGCCGATCGTCGAACACTCTTCCCGAGTCATCTTACCCCATCTCTCCACGCAGTTGCCGCCCGGCTTGTAGGCCGGGAGGTTTCCTGCCTTGATGGCCTCGGCCAGGCCATTGGCCACGTCGAGACGCGGATCCGGATCGAGGCGGGTGATGCGCAGATTCTGATTATACTCCCTGATCACGTCGTCGTAGATACCCGCCGACTCGATAGCCCGCGGCTGAGGGGAGGAAACGAGGATAATCTTGTTCCTCCCGACCGTCACCAGCGAGGCGAAGATCGTCACCTCAACAGCCTCCGCCGAGCGGAGGATTTCCTTCTTGCCAGCCTCGGTCAGAACGTTGTTCTCATGCGCTCCGTGTCTGCAAAGAAACATCATGACCTTCTTCCTCTTTCAGTCTTTGACTCCTGCTTCTCAGTGTATGAACACTAAAACCCGCTTTAAAGCAGAAGTCTTGTTTAAGAACATAATCCACCTTTTCCCACATTGGGATTAAGTGGATTTCTTTGCGAGTTAATTATAATCATAGCATATTTTAAAGATATTGTCAAGCATCTTCACAAAATACGTTTCTTAAGCTATACTAAAATAATCATTTTAGAAAATACAAGTAAAAAGAATTATTAATGATTATTTATGGAATATCTTCGATTTTTTGAGCACATTCACAAAGAGGATGTTAATATCGCTGGCGGAAAAGGCGCGTCGCTTGGAGAAATGTCCAATGCAAAGTTTTCTGTGCCAGCAGGATTTGTAATACTTTCTTCTGCTTTTGATCGTTTTTTAGATGAAACAAACTTGCATCCTGAAATTATGGCGCGTCTAAAGGAAGTTAATTTTGAAGACACTAATACCATAGACAGAGCCAGCAATGTGATCCGCGATATTATTGGAGATCAGAACATGCCAGAAGATTTGGCATCAGAGATTATAAAGGCATATCATGAACTCAATGCAGAATTTGTTGCGGTCCGTTCTTCAGCCACAGCAGAAGATTCATCTGTGGCAAGTTGGGCAGGAGAACTTGAAACGTATCTTAATACCATCGAGGAAAATTTACTTCTGCGCGTGAAACGCTGTTGGAGTTCGCTTTTTACTCCGCGAGCGATTTTTTATCGATTCGAAAAAAACCTTATTGATCAGTATGTTTCAGTTGCAGTAGTAATTCAAAAAATGATACAGTCAGAAATTTCTGGCATTGCTTTTACGGTGCATCCAGTAACACAAGACTATGATCAAATGATTATCGAGGCAGGTTTTGGTTTGGGCGAGGCGATTGTCTCTGGACAAGTGACTCCGGACAGTTATGTGATTTCAAAAGAAAATATGAGTATTTTAGATATAAATATTGGAAGCCAGACACGAAAATTTATAAAAAACATCGAATCACACAACGAAAAACACGAGCTACCCAAAAAAACAGAACATGACGAGGAAGACATTTCCAATGAATGGGTTGAACTTTCAAAAGAAGATGCGCAAAAACAAAAACTTTCTGGAAAACAAATTATTGAACTTGCTGAAATTTGTAAAACTGTTGAAAATCATTATGGGTTTCCTTGCGATATTGAATGGGCTTTTGCAGAAGGAAAATTTTATATCACTCAAAGTCGGCCGATTACCACATTAACTCAAAAATAACTCTTGCGTTCTTAATTAAAAATAAGATCGCTTGAGATGACATAAAATTATTAAATAAAAAAATTATGTTTCACAAAATGAAATTTGGCGCATGCCATACTGTGTCTGCAGATGGTCAGACCAATCCTATTGGCAAGGTCTGCATGCCGATCAAGCAGGAATGGGGGATTATTGCTCTTCGAGTGGCCATGGGTATTATTTTTATGGTTCATGGCTCGCAAAAACTTTTTGGTTGGTTTAATGGCCCTGGAATAGAAGGAACAACCATGTTTTTCGGAAATATTGGTTTTCCTATGGCTGGTTTCTTGGCAGTAGTGGTTGGTATTGTCGAATTTTTCGGCGGGCTTTTTCTTTTGGTAGGTTTTTTTACGCATATAGCAGCGCTTCTTTTGGCTATTACTATGCTGGTTGCTATATTCAAAATACACTTATCAAGCGGATTTTTTGTTGGCGCGGGCGGAATCGAATTTACGTTGATTCTTTTTGCCGTGGCTTTGGCGCTTTTTTTTCTTGGCGCTGGGCCATTATCTATTGATCGAAAGCTTGGTTGGTGCCCATGTTGTTGCAAGGGCATGAAGAAAATGAAAGATGGAAATGATGAAAAAGAAAATTGTCCGCGATGTAGCGGAGGAGCATGTCAGTGCGGCTCATAAATTAATGATAAATTGGTTATATGATTACAATTGGAAATAAAATTCCTGAAATGACCTTAGAAGCATTTCAAGGCAATGATATTCATAAGAAAATAAATTTTTCTGATTATCGAGGAAAGTGGTTACTTCTCGTATGCTATCCGGCAGATTTTACTTTTGTTTGTCCGACAGAGCTTGAAGATCTTGCAGGACTGTATTCTGAATTTCAAAAAGAAGGTGCGGAAATTATGAGCGTTTCCACTGATACCACATTTTCGCATAAGGCATGGCACGACCAGTCTCCAACTATAGGAAAAATCATTTATCCTATGCTTGCTGACCCAACAGGCAAACTTTGCCGCGAGCTTGGTACCTACATTGAACAAGAAGGTCTTTCGCTTCGAGGCAGTTTTATTTTTGATCCGGATGGAATTTTAAAAGCATTTGAAATTCACGATAACAGTATTGGTCGGGATGCCAGTGAACTTTTGCGGAAACTTCGCGCGGCAAAATATGTTCGTGAGCATCCTGGAGAAGTGTGTCCTGCTAGATGGAAACCAGGAGAAGCAACTTTGCGTCCCGGCGTGGAATTGGTGGGAAAAATTTAAGGTATTTATTTTAAGTTTCCTGGTATTTTCTTTTTTTACGGAAGGCAGGGAAGGGATGGAGGAGTAAAAAAAGAAAATACCAGGAAACAGTAGTTTATGTACACACCACAAAATTTTGACCATCTTCTTGGTACGTCTGGGTTTTCTGATGCACTGCTTCAAAATCATTTCACCTTGTATCAAGGTTATGTGAGCAATGTTAATAAATTATTCGAACTTCTTTCATCCACAGAAGCAGGAACACCAATGTACGCTGAACTGAAGCGTCGATTCAATTGGGAATGGAATGGCATGAGACTTCATGAACTCTATTTTGGCAATATGACCAAAGAAAAAAAAGAAGCAAACACAGAAAGTATCTTAGCAAAAAAAATATCTGTACAATTCGAATCTTTTGAGAATTGGAGCAAAGATTTTAAAGCGACTGGAGCCATGCGTGGGATTGGTTGGTCAGTACTTGCTTATGATCCTTTTGGAGATATGCTTATCAATATTTGGGTGAATGAACATGATAAAGGGAATCTTGCTGGAACAAAACCATTGCTTATTATGGATGTTTTTGAGCATGCGTTTATGCTTGATTACGGTTTAAAGCGCGTTCAATATATTGAAGTATTTTTTGAAGCTATTGATTGGAAAGTAGTAGAAGAGAGAATGTAGAATAAAAAGTGTCATCCTGATCCCGACTTTAGTCGGGAGAAGGATCTAGGCCGAAGGCCGTCTTTAAAAACGCTTCGCTAGATTCTTCGTCGTCCGCCCATGGCGGACTCCTCAGAATGACATTTTTATTTTTTCGTGCTTTCGTGATTCTATTCCACTATAACCTTAATTCCTGGCCCCATGGTGGTGGTGAGGGTGATAGATTCAATGAAGTTTCCTTTTATACCTCCGGGCCTGACTTTTTTGAGCGTTTCGTAAAAAACGAGAATATTCTCTTTGAGTTTTTCTTTCGGAAAAGAAATTTTTCCAACAAGTTGGTGTAGATTTCCAGTGGCATCATTTCGCATGGTAATTTTTCCTTTTTTTAATTCTTCAACAATTTTTTTTATTTGGGTGGTTACGGTTTCATTTTTTGGTGATGGCATAAGATTGCGCGGTCCGAGGATTTTGGCGATGGGAGCCATTTTTTTCATCATGTCAGGAGTGGCGACTGCGATATCAAAATCGCATTCCCCAGTAGTTCGAATTTTTTCTATAAGTTCTTCGTTGCCAATTAAATCTGCTCCGGCGGATTTGGCCTCTTCTATTTTTTCACCTTCAGCAAAAACTGCGATACGTATTTTTTTTCCTGTTCCATGAGGAAGAGTAGTAACAGTACGAATATTGTGTTCAGGTTTTTTGAGATTAATTCCAAGCCGAACATGAATTTCTACAGAACTTTCGAATTTTGTTTTAGCTGTCTGCGGAAGGAGCAGAAGCGCTTCGTCCAGAGAATATATTTTATTTTTTTCAATGAGTTTGGCAATTTTTTGATATCGTTTTCCGTGTGGCATATATTATTGTGGTGCGAGCGCCCCGCCCCGCCCCTCGCGAAGGGCGGGGCGGGGCTCCCACTTTTAAAAAATTAATTTCTATAATTATATAATTTCGATTCCCATTTGCTTGGCTGTTCCTTCAATAGTTTTTATGGCTGCTTCAATATTTTTTGTATTAAGATCAATCATTTTCATTTGCGCAATTTCTCGAAGTTGTGCTTTAGTGATTTTTCCAATTTTTTCTGTGAGAGGTTTTCCTGAACCCTGTTTAATTTTTGCCGCCTTTTTGAGAAGTTCGGCCGCGGGCGGGGTTTTGAGAATGAAGCTGTACGTTCGATCTTCGTAAACACTAATCACAACAGGAATAATATTTCCAATTTCTGCTTTTGTTTTTTCATTAAACTTCGCGCAAAAATCTTGAATATTAAGTCCATGCTGTCCAAGCGCCGGCCCAACCGGAGGAGCAGGATTGGCTTGACCTCCAGGAATTTGGAGTTTGATGGTTGTTTTTAATATTTTTGCCATAGTTTTTTGTAGGGATCGCGCACTGCGCGACTCGGGCGGCATATGTGCCGTCCCTACATTTATATTTTATAATTTTTTAATTTGTAGAAAATCGAGCTCTACTGGTGTTTCTCGTCCAAACATATTCACAAGCACTTTCACTTTGCCGCGTTCTTCATCAATGTCAGAAATTTTGCCTTCAAAATTTTTAAATGGCCCATCAGTAATTCGAACCTGTGAACCAACAGTAACATCAATTTTATAAATAACATCTTCAATACCCATGCGTTTTTGAAGCGATTTAATTTCTTCATCAGAAATTAGCGTAGGAACAGTTCCTGTGCCAACAAAACCAGTAACATTGGGCGTGTTTCTGACCACATACCACGAACTATCACTCACGATCATATTGACCAGCACGTATCCAGGAAAAATTTTTTCTTCAATAACTTTTCGTTTTCCATTTTTTATTTTTATTTTTTTTTCTTTTGGAACAAGGACTTCAAAAATTTTATCCTGCATTCCCATAGATTCAATTCTTTGGCGAAGATTTTGCGCGACATTTTCTTCGTACCCTGAGTATGTATGAAGCACATACCAATGTTGGCCTTGTAATGGATTTTGTCGGCTCATAAAGTTTTTCTAAAGAAAAATGGAAAAAAGTTTACTTAAAACAAAATCAAAAAGACCGATAAAAACTCCTACTGTCAAGGAAAAAATGATAACAATGGTAGTGTGTCTTATGGTTTGTTCTCGAGTTGGCCAAGAAACTTTTTGAAGTTCTTCGTATGATTCTTGAATATAACGAGTGATTGGGTTTTTTGAAAGTAATGCGATTTTAGAAGATAATTTCATAAAATCATGTATTTTAAAATCCGCCCCAGGCGGATAAGATGCTTCTAATATAGCAGAGATATGAAAAAGATGTCAAGCACTGGAATATATCCGGAATATACAGAGTTTTAAGTAAAATTATTTTTGCTTTTTCATCCAACGATGAATATGATCAATATATTTTTAAAAATATTTGAGAAAAATTTTGGTTCCGGCCACCCACGCAATATTGCATAGGCGGCCGGGGAGAAGGTTTGGTTGTCGGTTAGAACGACAATGCTCTATCAGCATCAGTTGGGTGAAGCCGTGGTGGATCAGAAAGCGGCGCTTGTCTCCTTTGCTCGATCGAGAAGAAATCGTAGAACAGTTGCCCAGCTCCTAAGATGATTTCCTCTCGCGTTTTGGTTTGGAGCAGTTCTTCGTCCGATGTTTCGCCTCGTGTTGGTTTCCAGTCTTCAAGAAGATTGAGAAAAAGCATGATGTGTCCAAAGACACTAAAACCTCTATCTCTGAAGAGTTTCACGAGCTCATCCGGAGTGACGATAGGCACGCACTCAGCACTTTCGAAGTCGTAGCCCCAGCAGATGCTATGGATTTGTGCTTCAGATTGTATGAAGATTTGTTCTTCTCTTCTTCCAATCTGGAGCGAGCGAGAAATCTGATTCGTCTGGACGAAGTTCAGCTCGATTTCCGCATCATCCGCCGCCAGTACGACTTGTTGTTGGATAGTGTCTTCGGAAGTCTGAAGAATCACGAAAATGGTCCATGCCAGCAGTCCGGCGATCAGTGCCAGGATCATGTAGAATGGCTTTACGGACATGGTTTTTTCGCTAGCCATCGCGTTTCTCCTGCGTGAAGAGACAATGGAATCGAATCCCAAAGCCTCAAGTTTTGAAACAACGTTCCGTAATCCGTGTTCGAATCGCGCGATTTTTTTTGAATCTCGGGTTTTTATGCCCAAGAAAGAAAAAATTTCGCGACAAAATGAACAATTCAAAATAGCATATTTTTAAAATCTTGTCAAATTAAGAGTATAAAAATATGCTATTTTAGAGAAAATAAATTATATTTAATTCACAATTTTTTTAAGGATTTTGAAGAAATTAAATATCCAAATTTTTTACGCCTTTGGCATGAGTTTGAATGAATTTTTTAAAGAATTTGAATCCCTGTTTTTTTAATTTCATTCAGAAGAGGGCTTTGATATCCTGCAAAATCTTTTTGTGTGAAACCAATTGGCTCAATAGTAACCCCAGAGTCGGAGATTCGTTTTGACCAGAGATATTGCATTGCATCCCACGTGTCATGGAATTTTGGTGAGAGAATACATAAATCGATGTCGCTCCAAGGATGTGTTTTTCCTTTTGCATATGAACCAAAAAGGAACACACCATCAATAGGGAGATTATCTTTTTTCAAAACATCAATATATTCTTGAATGTTTTTATCTATTTTTTTTGATATTCTTTTTCGAACCATAGAAAGAGTTTTTTTGTGAGATCCAAATATTTTTTAGTAAATGCTGGCGTACATTTTTTATAAAAAGCAAACTTTACATCATCGTATCTTCCGGAAATATTAAATGTCGTAATCGTTCGGAGTTCTTGAATATATTTTTCTTCAAGTTCAATTTTTCCGATTTTGGCAAGCTTAGCAAGATCATGAATAAGAGGAGGAAAATCTTTTGTTCGCTTTACGATTAAACCTTTGAGAAGTTTTTCAAGAGCAAGATGACCAAAAAAGAGACACGCATCACGATGTTTAAGACGATAGAGATCGTCAGCCGTTTCTAGTGTCCTTATCGCCGCTTGATGCCAGTATTTCATTTGGTGTTCTTTGCCTTGCATAAGTTTAGTATATCAACTTAGTACTATAGAATCAAATGTCCAAAAAAATTAAATATCCAAATTTTTTACGCCTTTGGCATGAGTTTGAATGAATTTTTTTCGAGGAGCAACATCTGAACCCATGAGGATCTCCAAAGTTTCATTGGCAAGTTCTGCGTCTTCAGCAGTGACCAAAAGCGTGACGCGATTGTCTGGATCCATGGTTGTTTCCCAAAGTTGTTCAGGATTCATTTCTCCAAGACCTTTGTAGCGTTGAATTGTCACGCCGCTTGTGTTTTTTTCGATTTCTGGATTTTCCTCTTCAATGTTTGTTGAAACTTGGGCTTGCCCCGCTTTTCTTGCCTCGCCAGCAGGCGGGCGCGAGAGACGGCGTGCTTCAATTTTTGCAAGAGTTTCTTCTTTTTCTCGGTCGTTGTACGCATAGGAAACTTCTTTTCCTTTTTGAATTCGATAGAGCGGCGGTTGAGCAATATAAAGATGCCCTTGCTCGATAAGCGGGCGGAAGTGCCGATAGAAAAATGTCAAAAGCAAAGTTCGTATGTGAGAGCCGTCAACATCAGCATCAGCCATAATGATCACGCGATGATAGCGAAGTTTTGTAAGATCAAACATTTCTCCAATGTTGGTGCCGAGCGCCAAAATAAGCGGGCGAAGTTTGTCTGATGTGAGAATTTTATCAAGCCGAGCTTTTTCCACGTTGAGCATTTTTCCCCACATGGGAAGTATGGCTTGAAACTCTCGATTGCGGCCTTGCTTGGCGCTTCCGCCTGCGGAATCTCCTTCTACAAGATAAATTTCTGACATTGAAGGATCTTTGCTCGAACAATCTGCAAGTTTCCCAGGAAGCATAAGACCTTCGAACATGCCTTTTCGAAGTACGCTATCTCTTGCGGCACGCGCGGCTTTGCGGGCTTTGGCGGCCAGCATGCACTTTCCTAAAATGGCTTCTGCGTCTCGCGGATGTTCTTCAAGATATGTGGTAAATTCTTGCGCAAAAAGAGCTTCTACCACAGTTCGAACTTCTGGGTTTCCCAATTTTGCTTTGGTTTGACCTTCAAATTGTGGATTTTGGAGTTTAACAGAGATCACAGCCGTGAGACCTTCGCGCACATCTTCGCCGCTTAAGTTTTCATCTTTCTCTTTGAGAATTTCATTTTGTCTTGCATAAGTATTCAGAGAACGAGTAAGCGCCGCGCGGAATCCAGCCAAATGAGAACCGCCTTCAGGATTAACAATATTGTTGGCATAACAATAAATATTTTCTTGATATTCTTTAATGTATTGCATCGAGATTTCCACTTGGATATTTTCTTGTTCTTTGTGCATGTAAAAAACTTCGTCGTGCGCTGATTCGTTATTGTGATTTAAATGTTTGACATACGAAGCAACACCGCCTTCAAAATGAAAAGTATATTGAGGCGCGAGTTCGATATTACTACATTCGCGGAAATCAAAAAATCGCAATGTAATTCCTTTGGTGAGATAAGATTGCTGACGAAAATGATTAAGAATATCGTTCCAATTCCATTCGATGGTCGTAAAAACTGTGTTATCAGGCTGGAAAGTTATGATCGTTCCATTTTCTTTTGTTTTTCCAATGGCTTGAACAGTTTTTACTGGTTTTCCTCGGCGATATTCCTGCACCCAGATTTTTCCATCTTTATAAACTTCGGCTTTTGCCCATGAAGAGAGTGCATTAACTACAGAAACTCCGACTCCGTGCAATCCGCCAGAAACTTTGTATGCTCCTTGACCAAATTTTCCTCCGGCATGAAGCGTTGTCATAATGGTTTCTAGCGCTGATTTTTTTGTTTGTTTATGCATATCAACAGGAATACCACGGCCATTGTCTTTGACTTCAACTATAGAGTCTGGAAGAAGTTTAACGACAATTTCATTACAAAATCCGGCCATGGCTTCGTCAATGGAATTGTCCACAACTTCGCGTATAAGATGAAGTAGCCCGGATTCTCCCGTGCTTCCAATATACATTCCTGGGCGTTTTTGCACGGCCTCCAATCCTTCTAAAACTGTGATTTGTTCAGCAGTGTATTCTTGGGAAGCGTGTTTTTTTTTGTTTGGCGTTTTTGATGATTTCAATATTTCTTTTGGCATAAAAAACAGTAAAAAAAAGAAAAATAGCAAGAAATTGCTTTAAGATATTTTAGCATCAGAACAAAGAAAAGTCCAGAATGTGGGTGGATGTATTCAGAATATAATTGAACATATTCAACAAATTGTTTTTTCTCGAAAAGTGTGGCACAATAGAGAAATAACTTTTATAATGGTTGAGAAAAAAAACAAACACGAACTTGATATTCCAACGCGTCCTTTTTCCGGACAAGCGTTGGAGTGGTCTCTTTGGTATGTGAATCATAAAATTTTTTTGAGACGGGTTTTTATTGTAATTTTGATATTTTTTAATAGCGTTCTTTTTATTTTTTCTTTATGGCGGATCACGAAATTTTTTATTCTCGAACCGGATTTTTTTGCGCAAATTTCTCGATCTATTCTTTCTCCGCAAGTTGATTTTGTTTCATATTTTTCAAAAATTGCTCCAAAACCCATTCTGATTTTTGATGTAGTGACTCTTTCAAAGAGCGGGGATACGTTTGATCTTTTGGCGCGTGTAAAAAATCCAAATCCAACGTGGTACGCAAAATCCTTGGAATATCAGTTTGAGATCAATGGAGAAGGATTAGAAATTCAAAAAACCTATCTTCTCCCGGAGGAGGAACGATATCTTATACAGTTTCGTGTTCCAGAGAATTTTTCTCTCAGAGATGTGCGGCTTCGTGTTAAAAAAGTAGAATGGAAACGTTTGGCTTTTTATAAAATTTGGGATTATTCTTCATACGCAAAACTTCGAAAGCATTTTCGGATTGACGAAGTAGAATATGTTTCCAGCCGAGAACTTGGGGCTCTTGGTGAGACTCCAGTTTCGAGAATACGATTCAGAGTAAAAAATGAAAGCACGTATAATTTTTGGAATGTTGGTTTTGTTATTCTTCTCCACGCGAATCAAAAAATTCTTGGAGCTAATCACATTGCCTCTGGAATATTTCTTTCTGATGAAACGAAAAATTTTGATGAAAGTTGGTTTGGAAAACTGCCACTTGGCATAACTGTTGAAATATATCCAGAAGTTGATATTTTGGATCCCAACGCGTTTATGGATTTTCAATCAATGGCTGGAGAGAAGAAATAAAAAAAATGTGTTTGTGTAAATTCGGGCTCTCTTAAAATATGTTAATATGTTCGCAAGACTGAGGAGATATTTTTTTTTATTGCGCCTGAGTGATGGGTATCTTTTTTTAGGAATCATACTTTTAATTTCTTTTAGTTTGTCGGCCATTTATTCTCTTCTTCTTTCTCAAGAGACTCCAGATTTTTCTTTTTTTCAAACACAACTTATCGCAACCATTATTGGCGTTATTTGTATGACGATCGTGAGCCTTTTTGATTATCGATTTTTTCTTTCTGCCAGTAAATATTTATATTTGGTTGCCATTATTTTTTTAATAAGTGTTCTTCTTTTTGGAGTTTCTTTTCGTGGCACTCAAGGATGGCTTCAGATTGGCGGATGGCATTTTCAGATTGTTGAAGGAGCGAAGATTGCTCTTCTGCTTTTTTTGGCGCATTTTTTTTCTCATTTTGGACGTAAGCTTAATGAATTTCGATATATTTTTGTGAGCGGCCTTATTACCGTTTTTCTTTTTTTCTTGGTGCTTCTTCAGCCGGATTTTGGAAGCGCTGTGATTCTTTTTTTGCTTTGGCTTGGATATATTTTGATTATTGGGATTAAAAAAAAATACATTTTTTTTCTGGTCCTGACTCTTTTGATAAGTATTTCTTTCGGTTGGTTTTTCTTTTTGAAGGATTATCAAAAAGAACGCGTTCGTATATTTTTGTATCCAGAGAGAGATCCACTGGGACAAGGATATAATATTAGCCAAGCGCAGATTGCTATCGGGTCAGGGCAATGGTTTGGACGAGGAATTGGATTTGGGCCGCAAAGTCAGCTTCGGTTTTTGCCGGCGGCGCACACAGATTTTATTATTGCGGTCATTGCAGAAGAACTTGGTTTTGCTGGAATCATGAGTGTTTTATTTCTCTATGGATTGGTTTTTTATCGTGTTTTTCGAATGACGCAAGTGGCGCAGGATGATCCAAGCGTTCTTCTTCTTCTGGGTATTATTCTCCTTCTTTTCTCAGAAATGTTTATTAATATTGGAATGAATATTGGGCTTTTGCCTGTGGCTGGTATTGCGCTTCCTTTTTTGAGTTATGGTGGAAGCTCTTTAGTTTCGAGTTTGTTTCTCATTGGATTAGCTCAGAGTGTGATTATTCATAAACGAATGTAAATAGGATCAATCCTGAATGCCACCGAATAGGTTGACAAAAGCGGAAAATTTTTTTATGCTTACCGTATCTTCTGCGGTCGGAATTATTTTTAATATTGAGAAGAAAAAAATATGCCTCATGAATCGCATGAAAATAACACTGGTTTTTTTGACAGTGAATATTTACGAACGAATTGTTTTTGTCCGCTTTGCCAAGTAGGAATTCCAAATATCGATATTCGCGTTTTAAAAAATACTGAATCCGCGACACTTTTTCATCTCAAGTGCAAAAAATGTCATGGAGCCACTGTTATTTTAAATTACGCTGGGCAAATGGGCGTTCATTCTATTGGCATTCTTACTGACCTTTCTTCACATGAAATTTTAAGGACATTAAAATCACGGCCAATAACAAGTGAAGAAACACTGCTTTGGTATTCAGCATTAAAAAATTTTTCCGGGGATCCTCGCATTCAAAAAGAATTTGAATTTTTAAAGCATTCTACTGTATGATACAACTTGAAGCAACAATAAGAGAACAAGGAGGAGCGTCTCGTCTCGCAGAACTGCGAAAAAATGGAAAAGTTCCAGCGATTCTGTATGGAGCTGGATTAGAGCCGCAGTCACTTGTTTTAAACGCTCGAGCATTTCGAAAAATATTTGAAGACGCCGGTGAAAGCACTCTTATCGATTTGAAGATTGAAGGGCAAGAAGAAGTGAAAATTTTGATCAAAGATGTTCAGTGTAATCCAGTCGACGATACTATTGTGCACGGAGATTTGCTGCGTGTGGATATGAATAAGCCACTTGAAGCAGAAGTGAGTTTGGCGTTTGTTGGTATTGCCCCAGCGGTAAAAGAGCTTGGAGGAATACTTAATACACAGATCAAAGAAATAAAAATTCGATGTCTTCCAAAGGATCTTGTTCATACTATTGAAATAGATATTAGTGGGTTTAAGAATTTTGGAGATATTATTCATATTAAAGATTGTCCTATTCCAAATGGAATTGAAGTGCTTGCAAATCCAGACGATGTGGTGATTATGGTTTCTGAGCCAATTTCTGAAGAAGAATTAGCCAAACTCGAGGAAGTTCCAACTGAATCGGCCTCAGAACCTGTGGTCGTAGGAAAAGAAGAAAAGAAAACAGAAGAAGATACAAATAAAAAGGAATAATTTGTTGAGCTCATCATTTCCAAACCAAGATTAATGAGTTTGAAAGCGATTTTTTTCATTTTTTTAAAAAAAAGATGTCTTTTCTCAAACATTTTTTCGAGAAGTTTGTTATTTTTTTTCGATCTCAAAAGAATAAGCGGCCATTTTGGCTGTTAACTTTTATTCTTTTTGTTTTTTTGGGGATTGGAAGCAGTTTTATTTTTTTTCAAAAAGAAATTGTGTTTTCCACAAAAATACAAAAAATCGCACAAGGTGAAATTGCAGAAAAACAAGAAGCAATAACGCAAAAAGAAGAGCTTTTACCACGGTTTTTAGATGGTGTATTGGTAAAAAAAGGACAAGAAACATTGCGACCCATTGCGGTTATGATTGATAATTTGTCAATCGCAAGGCCGCAGGATGGAATTGGAAAGGCCTCTCTTGTTATTGAAGCTCCAGTTGAAGGTGGTATTACGCGTTTTTTGGCATTTTTTTCTAGTAGTGAAGATGATGATATTCATGTTGGTCCAGTTCGTTCTATTCGACCATATTTTGTTGATTTTGCAGAAGAAGTCAGCGCTATGGTTGCTCATGTTGGAGGTTCTCCGCAAGGACTTAAAGCTATACAAGAGGCAAAAAAAATTATTGACGCTGATGACATTGGAGGAAGAGATTATTTTTGGCGCATACAAGAGCGTTTTGCGCCGCACAACATGTATGGCAGCATTCAAAAACTTCGCCAATATATTGTTTCTGGAGGACACGAGCAAAATGTGAACTTTGAAATGTGGTCTTACCGAGATGAACTTGATGATGTGTTTATATCAGAACAAGAAGTTTCTGAACCATTTATTGTTTTTTTGCCAATAAGTAATGAAGTTTTGTGGAAATATGATGTTAAGAGTCGTTCGTATATTAGATATAAAAAAACACCCAGCGATCGATGGATAAAAGATTTAGACAGAGATGATCAAGAAATTCAAGCGAAAAATGTTATTCTTGTTTCAATGAAAATGTGGATTTTGGATGATATTGGAAGGCGCGCTTTTGAGACTCTTGGTCAAGGAAAAGCGCAAATTTTTTCTGGAGGAAAAATTTTTTCTGACACGATTTGGAAAAAATCGTCCAAAGAAAGCCGAATACAATTTTATGATTTTGCAGGAAAAGATATATCGCTTCTTCGTGGTACAACCTGGATAGAAATTATTCCTTCTTGGGGAGTGGAGCATGGCATCGCGCCAAAAAATCTTTTTTGATTTGATTCAATCTCAAAAATACATCGAATTTTCGAAAAGTTTTCAATGAAACTTTTCTTTTTTATTTTTCGAAAAAGTTTTTTGTAATAAAAAAGGCCATGATCTTTTGCCAGTAATGCCAAGCGAGGTTCATAATATCGGATATCTTTTGCGAGCGTTTTATATTTTTTTGGAGAAATATAAGGAAGATTGGCAATGATGCATATATTTTGAAGTGGCGAATAATTATCTGCCACTACAGTTGGTAATAATAAATCACCTTTATAAAACTGAATATATTTTTTTACTTTATGAAGTTTTGCGTTTTTTTTCGCGATTTTCAAAGATTTATTTGAAATATCCGTTGCCAGAAAGATCGGAAGGTGTTTTTTTTTCGGATGATTTTTAAAAATTTCTTTGCAAAGTGTAATGATAATGCATCCAGAGCCAGTTCCCACATCGAGATAAATATCCGATGGTTCTTTGAGCGCTTCTTCAATGAGATGTTCCGTTCGCGGACGCGGAATGAGAACAGTCTTGTCCACAAAAAAATTTCTGCCATAAAATTCTTTTTTTCCAAGAATATAGGCGATAGGTTCATGCTGTTTTCTTCGCGCAAGCATGTGCTCGAATTTTTTTTGCTCACTCTTTTTAAGGATATATTCTGGGTGAGTAAAAAGAAAAGCTTTATTTTTTTTAAGAACATGGCGAAGAAGAACTTCCGTGTCGAGCGCTGGCGAAGAAGAAATGTGTTTAAGATTTATTTCTGATTCAGAAAGGATTTTTTTTATGCTTTGAATTTTATTTTTTGGTTCCAACATGCAAAGAAATTTACTGGAAATTTTTTTGAAGCGTTGTGATCATTTCATCAATATCGCCATCCATAATTCTAGCGATATTGTGCCAATTCTCTTTTATGCGATGATCAGTTACGCGATCTTGTGGAAAATTATAGGTGCGGATTTTTTCACTGCGATCTCCAGAACCAATTTGTTGTTTTCGCGATGTGGAACGTTCTTTATTGCGTTTTTCAAGTTCAATCGCTAAAAGCCGGCTTCGCAAAACTTGAAACGCTTTTGCTTTATTTTGCACTTGAGAGCGTTCATCTTGACAACTCACGATCAACCCGGTAGGAATATGCGTAATTCTTACTGCTGAATGTGTGGTATTTACACTTTGTCCGCCATGTCCGCCGGCACAAAACGTATCAATGCGAAGGTCTTTTGGTTCAAGATGAATATCAACTTCATCTGCTTGCGGAAGCACTGCCACCGTCACAGCTGAAGTATGGACGCGGCCGTTTTTTTCTGTTTCTGGAACGCGCTGAACTCGATGAGTTCCACTTTCATATTTGAGATAAGAATAAACTCGATCTCCAAGAATAGAGAAAATTACTTCTTTCATTCCGCCAATGCCAATTTGGCTTTTTGAAATAAGTTGAGTTTTCCATCCATGTCTTTCAGCAAATCTTCCATATACCCGAAAAAGTTCCGAGACAAAAAGAGCTGCCTCGTCTCCGCCTGTTCCTGCCCGAATTTCCATAATAATATTTTTTCGATCAAAGGGATCTTTTTCTTTAAGGTCATTTTCAATTTCTTCTTGCAGTTTTTTTATATCTTTTTCAAGCGTTTCGTTTTCAGTGACAGCTAAAACATGGAGTTCAGAATCAGAAGTGGAAGCAAGAAGAAGATCATTTTTTTTCTTTTCTTCTTCTTTTTTGTCCAAGATGGAAATTTTTTCCATTATATTTTTGAGTTCTGTATAGCGCTCGGATATTTCTTTGTATTTTTTAGCGTCAGAAAAAAAAGAAGCATCCCCGAGCTTTGATTCGAGTTCTTTGAATTCATTTTTTAGGGATTGAAATTTTTGCATATACAAAGAATACAATTTTTACTTGGCAATAAAAAAACCCTGTTTCTTTAGTTTAAACAAAATTGAGTAATGAAACAAGGTTCTAATGCTATTGTTTTTCTTTTTTGGTTTTTCTGATTGCTCGTTTAATTTTTTTTCCTTTTCGGGAAAGAGATACTTCGGTTTTTTTTGCTTGTCGTTTTTTGAAACGTTCTACGCGGCCAGCTGTGTCAATAAGTTTTTGTTGGCCAGTAAAAAATGGATGGCATGCCGAACAAATTTCCACATGTAAAACTTCCACGGTAGATCCCGTGATAAATTTATTTCCGCATACGCAAACTACTTGCGCTTCGGAAAAATATTGTGGATGAATATCTTTTTTCATATAAGTATTGTTTACTTTATCATATCATAAAAAAAAATCAAGGGCTTGTACTTTATTAGATTTCTTGTCATGATATTCTATCTATGAAACAAAACAGACGAATCTATCTTGATCATGCGGCAACCACATCATTGGACCCTCAAATTTTTGAGGATATGCTTCCTTATTTGACGACATATTTTGGCAATGCTTCTTCACTTCATGACGAAGGGCAAAAGGCCTTTTGGGGTATTGATGAGGCGCGTCGAAACATTGCTGTTGTTCTCCAAGTTGATCACGATGAAATTTTTTTTACTTCCGGAGCCACCGAGAGTAATAATTGGGCTCTTTTTGGAATTATTGAAGATTGGAAAAAAAATCATCCAGGAAAAAATCCTGAAATTATAACGTCTTTTATTGAACATCCGTCAATATTAGAACCAATCCGATTTTTGGAAAAGAAAGGAATCATTCCTATTTTTTGTCCAGTTGATAGTGTTGGGAAAATAGATATTGAATTTTTGCGGGAAAATATTCATGAAAACACAGCGCTTGTTTCTGTCATGTTCGCCAATAATGAAATTGGGACTCTTGAACCTATTGCAGAAATTGGAAAAATTATAAAAGAGGTCAATAGTAAGAGAGAAAAAAAAGAACAAGTTTTTTTTCATACTGACGCGGTTCAGGCATGGAATTATTGTTTTATATCGCCAAAAGAGTTGAACATTGATCTTCTTTCGTTGTCCGGCCATAAATTGTATGGCCCAAAGGGCATTGGAATGCTTTATATTCGGAATGGAATTCAAATAGCGCCGATTTTTTTTGGAGGAGGACAACAAAAAGAACTGCGCCCGGGCACTTTTCCGACTTTTTTGATTGTTGGTCTTGGATCAGCTGTGAAAAGAGCTCATGAAAATAGAAATCCGAGAAGAGCGCATGTTGAAGATCTCGCAAAATATTTTCGAAAAAATTTGGAAGCTATTTTTCCAGAAGTCCAATGGAATGGGCTAGAAAAAGATCGGCTTCCAAATAATATTCATTTTTCTTTTCCCTGGGGAAGCGGAGAAAAGACACTTATAGCGCTTGATCTTATGGGTGTGGCCATAGGAACTGGTTCGGCATGTTCTACTGGATCTTTGGAATCATCTCATGTTCTTCGCGCCATTGGAATTAAAAATCCCTATTTAGAAAATAGTTTACGGGTTACATTGGGAAAAGACACCACGAAAGAAGAAATAGATTTGGCGCTTCTTGCCTTCAGCAAAATATTTCTCAAACAGGAAAGACCAAAGAAATTATTTTAATGGAGAAAGCGCTACGTTTTTGTTTATTTGTTTTTCTGTTCCTTTTTTTCTTAAATCGATTTGATCTGTAGTGAGAGTTTGATAATTTTCTTTTTCAACTGTGAGATAATAAAGGTTATTTCCTACCAAAAAGGAGTATCGGCCTTCACGATCCGTAAGTTGAGTTTCTAAGAGCCGATGAAATTCTGTGTCAAAGATGCGCACCACAACATTCGCAATTGGTTTTTCAGTTTTTTCGTCAATAATTTTTCCCCAACTATGAGGCGCTCGTTTTTCTGAGAGCCTTCGGAAAAAAAGATAAAGAAGAACATGCGCAACCAGGAGCGCTAATATAAGTGGAATAGGTGAAATAACAAACGAAATAAATGCTAAGAGGATGCCGCTATAGGCAATGATTGACTGGCCCCTCCACAGGAGACGTTTATTAAGAAGATGAGAAACTTCTTCTTTTGTTTGCTCCAGAGGATCAAGAGGAATCGAGAGTGAAACATTTCCTTCTTTTCCGGTAATGTTAATGGTATCGCCATGATAAAGATCAAGGTATTCAAGGTCTTTATTTTTGGATTGAAGAAAAGAGGTTGGAAATTCAAAACCGGGTTTTATGACAGTAATATAATATTGTCCAGCTGGCACCATAAATTGATAACGTCCATCATGATCAGTAACTTTGGTTTGAATAAGTTTATTGGATTTTCTATTATACAGTCGAACAATAGCTAAATCTATGGGTTTTTTGGAAAGGGCATTGTACACAATACCCCAGCCTTTTCTTTTTCTTCGCGCCAAAAGAAGAATCGGCGAAGTAAAAAGATATTGGAGATAGGCGAGAATATTAAATCCAGTGCTTGACGCGATGGTGTTAGCGAGAACAATAGTTGTAAGCACTGCCGGAGCGACATTCGAACTCACGTCTTCAAGTGTAGGATTATCAACTGTGGTTTTGAGAACTTCTATGACAGGAGAAGAGATCGTGGTTGAAGTGGTTTTTTTGGTATCACTTAAAACAGCAATGAACTCCTCCAGTGGTTTTGATTCGCCATTTGGAAGAAATGCAGTTCCTTCACCAGTCACCGAAATAGTAAAGGTGATAGTGTCAGAGTTTTCTGATCGTTTCAGAGAAGCGTCCGTTGCCCACGCATACATGGTGTGTGTTCCTGGAGAAAATCCTAATCGAATAGATGCATTCCAGTTTGAAGATTCCTCTGGAACTGCAATGCGAAATTCAAACGGATCACTTTCAATATGTAGAGTAATAAATGAGGATTTTTGAGTTTTGTATCCTTCAATATTGATCGTGGCAAGGTAACGATTATCACTTTCTTTCGTTATGTCTGAAAGAACCAGCCGTGAAATGATTGGTTTTGAAATATCCTCGGAAAGAGATCCGCTTCCTGTATTTTTTTCTATTTCATTGATGGTTTCGGATGTGATTGAAGTTTCTGTTACAGTGTTTTCTTGATCAACAGAGTAGGAAACAGCATAAGGTGTTTCGGTACCGCCGCCAGGTTGATGATACCAAGTGATTGTTATGCCTTCTGATGATTCTGGAATTTTCGTACAAGGAGAGCCGCTGGTGTTTCCTGAAAGGTCAGTGGCATGAGTCCAAATTCGTATGGTTTCATTTTTGAGAGTTGATTGAAAATTTGCTGACCACACAGTTTCTGGAGAAATGTTTTCTGGCGCAAATCCAAATGATCCTCCCTCAGAGAGAAGAATTTCATTATTTTTGACTGAAGCATAGCAAATTTGTAATTCTCGCAACGGTTCGGAAATATTATTTCCCAAAACACTCATGGAAACATCGTATGATCCAGGTATCGGAATATTATTGAGCACGAAACTGACATTATTGATGATAGCAATTGCGGGTGGAGTGGTGTCAATTTTCTCTTCTGGCAGAGGAGGAGTGACCGGAGGATTTGATGGCGGCAATTCTTCTGGAGGAGTTTCAGGTGAAATTTCAAATGTAACACTGCTTTCTTTTCCGCAAAGAGGGACTTCATCACAGGCAGAAATAGCAAAAGTATATTGTGCAGCAGAAAGATTGGATAATGTAATGGTATGAATTCCACCAGGGGACATTGGTTTCCACTTTGAATCAGCTTCAGAAATGGTTAATTTTTTTCCATTTAAGGAAACAGAATATGATGTGACAGATTTTGTGTCAGAGGATCCTCCGTTATCTCCGGGTTCTTTCCAAGAAATTTTTGCTTCATCTTTTGAAATATCTACCACAGTGAGATTTTCAACTTTTTCTGGAGGAGTTTTGTCAAGTGTCGCGTCTGAAACTACATTAGAGAGTTTTGACGCGCCATTTTCATTTATAATTTTTATTCCTAAAGAATATGTCTGATCCGGAGAGAGCGCAGAGAGGATAATTTCTCCAGGATTCATATTTTCTGTTTTCGGGCCACTGATAATATATTTTGTGGCGCTTTCAAAATTTTCATCATTTATAGCGCCGTCGGTTTTGTATCGAATATCAAGAAAAGCATTAGGAAATTTTTCCTGATCAAAAGGAGTAAATTTGAGAGTGAAACTTGTGTCAGTTATTTTTTCTTTGATGATGAGAAGATCAGTAATGGGATTTGGCGGAAGAAGAGAGAATTGAAAGAGAGTAAGCGCTGAACAATTTTTTGATTCATCACACGCTTTAATTGCCACGTATTCTGTTTCACGAGGAAGATTATTGATAGTTACTTCATGAATTTCTCCTGGCCGTCTTGGATGCCACAGAGGATCATTGGTATCGTAAATATATTCACTTGCCGAGAAAAAATTTTCTTCGGTAATAGCTGTGTTGCTATATCGGACCAAATACGATTGGATGGGACGAACATCTGTTGATGATCCATTGTCGGACGGTTCAACCCATGCCAGCGTAATCACGCCATTTTTTTCTCCATCAATCGCGGAAATACCAAAAGAGGCAATACCAAAGCTTTTTTGGGTTTTTTGTTTTTTCTTGACTGATGGATTTTCAAGCGGTCCTGGCGGGGTGAGATCAGAAGTAATTCCGGAAAGTATATTGGAAAGATCTGAAAGGAAGCATTCACCAAATCCAACTTTTGCGGCGAGATAATATTTTGTGTCTCCGGAAAGACCGGTAATGCGCGTTTGGCCATTTTGTTGATCATCGTTCGTAAGCACAAAAGCAGGCGCGTCTTTAAAATTTTCTTCTGTGATAGGCGCTTTAAAATATTTGAGTACTAAAAATTGATTTTTTGCAATTTCTCCGAAGCTCACCGTAAAACCATCTGTATGAGTTTCTGTGATTTCTAAATTTGTTGATTCGGGTTTTAATGTGGAAATCGTTTGAATTTCTTCATTTCCAGTTTGATTTCCATGAGAATCAACCGCGCGAATTATATAATGATATGTGCCATTGGTTTTAATATCATCATCAACAAATTGGTTTACTCCGCGAGCAATGGCCGCGTACGGATTGGCGCTTATAGGAAGTTTTCGGGCGTTTTCTTCCATTCCGCGTAAAATGAGGATTCTCTCCAAATCAATATCTTTTGGATTTTCCCATTTAAGAACAATTTTGCATTCTTTGTTGATGGAAATTTCTGGATGTTGCGGCGTGCCAGGAGGAGTAATATCAAAAAATTTTGTAACGGTTGCAAGAACTGAAGCGCTTGCTGTTCCTCCATAAGCGCCTAAATCAATACGGCTTCCATTGGGATCTGTTTCAATTGTATTGCCAGCATCCTGACAAAGAGAGTCGCTTTTTAATAGAAAATTTGCGGTTGCGACATCAACAAATTTACAATCAATTGATACTTCTCCTGTTCCAAGAGCAAAGTTTACTCGATTATTTTCGTGATTATAAATATTATTGTAGGTATTGGTAAGAGTGGCGTTGCCCGGGCGGTTGATGCCAATACTACCAGCGCTTGCAGATCCATGCTGAAAAATATTATTTTGTACAGTTACATTTCCTGTATCGCCAATAATTCCAAGTTCTGTGGAATTATTATAGAGTGTATTATTTTTTACAGTAACAGTACTTGCTCCAGATATAGCAATGCCCGTGGTGCAGTTATAAATAATATTATTTGAGAGAGTTCCGCTACTTGGATTGAAGGCCATGCCAGTTCCACAAGCGCCTTTCACAATATTTTGAGAAAGCGTGATTCCTGCGGAGCCATTTTGTATTTGAAAAGCTGTTGAATTATTTGCTGGCGCTTCAACAGTAAAACCATTCACGGTAGTTGTTGAAAGTGTTGCATTATTATTGGAAAATATAATAGTATCACTGTTTCCTCCAACAATGTTTGTGTTTGAAGCCCCGCCGCTTGCAGTAAGGGTAAGGCCAGAAACAAGATTTAATGGAAAGAGTTCACCCAAAGCCGCATTATAAGTTCCAGAAGCAACCGTGACAGTAGTTGTGTTTCCTGATTGAGCTTGGCCCATGGCATAGGTAATGGTTTTCCAAGGAACATCGGTGGCGCGTCCGGTGTTACTGTTGCTACCAGTACCGCCATTGACGTAAAATACGCATCCAACAGAGTTTGAAATAGTGGCTCCTGTGGTATTTCCAGACGAACCTTGATTAATACGGCAACCATTAGGAGTTGGTTCAGCGGAATAGGAATCAGCAGGATTTCCGGCATCAATGGAGGGAGATGTGGAAAGTAAAATATAATTTTGGTTAGTTCTGTTCGTGTAGAGCGGATCAGAAGAAATATGAGTTGCAGGAGCTGTCAGTCCATTATAGTTTCCTAAAGTATTTCCAAATACATTATTATAAGAGAAGATGGTGGCGCTTCCTCCGCCACTGGCATTGATACCATAACTCGATTGAAAAGTGATAAGATTATTTTTAATGCTTCCAGTAAAATTGTTAAGCGAGACTGTTATATGGATACCATCTCCAGTACTCGGACCAGCTCCATTGTCACTGATAGTGTTATTTAAAATGGTGAGATTGGTAATAGGGTCTCTATCAATAAATATTCCATGAACGGTATTGCTGTAGATAGTATTATTTTTTATGGTAATATTGCTTATAGGATTTCCTTCTGTTCCTGCGCTTCCAATATGAAGTCCATAAACTCCTCCATAAATCGTATTTGCAGTAATGGTATTGGTATTGCTTCCGCGATAAATTTCTATTCCAGCGCCAACACTGGCCGGCACGGAATTATAACCCATGATATTATTGTTGGTAATAGTTACGCCGCTAATGCCGTCACGGATTGAAATAGCTTGAGGATTATTATTTGCATTGATCGTAAAATTTTGAATCTGGAAAGCATTGATGCCAGTTCCACCGTTAAAGATAATTATTCCTTTAATTGTGGTTGTAGATTTGTTCGCTCCGTTTAATGTAATATTGTTGTGCGAGCCGTTGAGACTTAAATCTTCAGTATATGTTCCTGCTGCAACATTGATAGTATCACCGGACGTGACTTTTCCAAGCGCTCCAGTGATAGTAAGGCAAGCAGTTTCCAATGACAGACAGGTATTACCATTGTTTCCGGTTGTGGCAACATAATAAGTTGCGGCGAACGCGATTTTTGGTTCTCTGCCTGGAAAATTTGGAAAATAAAAACTTATAGTAATAGCGGCAAAAAAAAGAATAATTAAACTCGAAGCAAATGAATATCGAGTTTTTCTTTGCAAATGTTTATAGTCGTGATACGACATGATATAACTTCCATCTGGAGTGCGAGGCGCTGTGGATTCAAAGGCATGTTGTGGTTTTTGAAAAACAAAAAGCAAAACTCCGAGAATCGCTCGAAGAATTTTTTGAAAAAGAATGTGAAATGAATAAGGATTTTTTGTTTCCTCAATTTTTTTTGAGAGTGTTCGATACAATGAAGCCATGGTATTAAGGTTCATGATTTTATAAATTTATTATATCAATTTTATTATAAACAAACAATGAAATTACCACTTGGAATTATAAGTAATGACTCCTTGTTTCATTTTAGATAAAATTTCTTGCCAAAACGAAGATTCATCCAAAGCCAGAATAAGAATTTTTTCTGCGAAGCCGGTGAATTTACAATATTGACATCCTTTTGCTTTGAAATGTTGAAAGGATGAAAGAAACTGTGTGCGTATTTTTGAATCAGCCACTTGGTCTTTAAGTTGCGCGAGAATTTTGTTTTCATTTGTGTCGCGTAAAATACAGTAAGGGCAGAGAGTTGGAATGAATTCAGTTCGCAGTATCAATGTTGGCACATCGCGAAATTCTCGCGGAGGAATTGGGCTTGTATAAGGAGTTGAAAAATTTCCAATGACCCATCTTCCAGAATTGGCAATTCGATAAAGTAAAGATGTTTCGTCTTCTTCCACGCGGGAAAGAAAAATCATATCTGCATCTGTTTTTAAAAAACCTTCAAGTATTTTTTTGCGCGCGTTTTTTTGTCCATCATGAAGGTTTTGAACCCATTTTGAATCAAGCACAGGTTCTTTTCCAAAGAAATATGTGATTTTGTTTGGGCTATCAATGGCGCGTAAAATATGGTTGAGCGCTAGATTTTTTCCAATGGCATCTGGTCCTGTGATCCAAAGAATTCCTGGATTGCGAGAAAAAAAGTGTTGAATTTTTTCCCAAACAGAAAGAGAAATTTGAATTTTTTTTCTCTGAGAAATATTAAGAGGCGGTGTTTCTTGTTTTTTCAACGTTAATGGACAACCCAATTTTTTATTATTTTCTTTTTTTGAAATATTGAAAAAAGATTGGATGTAATAATGAATGGAGTTTGGTGAACTTATATTCCAACGAAGAGATAATCCTGTTTTACGTTGAAGGTATTCTTCAATTTTTTTGTTAATGAGCGATGGTTGAGAAGTGGCAACAAAGAGTTGTGTTTCTTTTTTTTTATATCCAATGAGTGTTGCGGTTTCCAAAAAAAATCGCGGAATCATCTGCATGGCAGCAGTATCTAATGTTTCATTTTTTACATCTACAAAAGGAAGATCAATTATCAGAGCGAGCGACTCATAAAGATTGTTTTCGGAAAAAATATTGTTTCGCAAGAGATACGTGGTCGGAGAAATTGCTTTTTCTTTTGCCTTGTTTTCTAGAGTTTCAAATTCTGTTTGGGTGAAATTTTTTTGAAAAAGAATTCGTCGGAGTATTTTTGTTTCGAGCATAAGGAATATTTTTTTTAGTATACCATTTTTATCATTTTGACTCAAATAGCATTTTTTGAGAAATTTTTTAAGGAGATTTGAATATATTGAATTCAGATTGAAAATTTTTGCTATGCTTGCTAGAATATATTAGAAGATTGAAAAGAGAGTATATATGATTGAAAATTTTTACCAACAATGTCAAAAAATTTTTTGGGAGGAAAAACGTATTTTTTTTCCGTATGTTTTTGCTTTCATAGGATTTTTTTTGATGATGTTTCTTATTTGGAACAAGATGCCGCGGGTAACTTTGGGAGGATACGAAACCTTTCCGCTTCATTATAATGTTCATTTTGGAATTAATTATGTTGGAAAATGGTACGAGATTTTATTTTTGCCATTGGGCGGATTCGTTCTTTTGATTATGAATATGATGCTTACATGGTTTTTATATGATCGCGGTTCGATTTTTGGATATTTTTTAAGTTTTGCGAGCCTTGGAATTATTCTTATTCTTTTTGTAAGTATTATTTTTATTTTACTTTTTAATATTTGAGTTGCGCGTTATGCCGAATTTTGAAATTGTCATTATTTTTTTTCTTGCTGGAGCATCATTTGTCGTAGCCATGATTTGGACTCCGCTATTGACTCATTTTCTTTATAAATATCGAGCCATTCAATCTCCACGGCCAGAGAGCGACGCGCCTATCAAGGCAAGTCTCCACGCAGGAAAGCCGTTGACTCCAACTTTGGGTGGAATTCTTATTTGGGGGACTGTTCTTTTTGTTACGATTTTTTTTTACTATACAGCCAAATTTTTTCCGCAACCATTTTTTGAAAATTTGAATTTATTTTCACGAAAAGAAACATTGCTTCCTCTTGGCGCGCTTATAGCATCAGCCATAGTTGGATTTTTTGATGATCTTTATAATATTTGGCGGCGAAGATCTGACTCTGGCAAAGCATACGGTTTTGCCGTTTTAGATCAGCTTTTGCTTTTTTTTATTATTGCTGTAATTGGAGCATGGTGGTTTTATTATAAATTGGGCTGGGATTTTATTCATGTTCCGTTTTTTGGAAATTTTCAATTGGGCTGGTGGTATATTCCATTATTTATTTTTATTATTATCGCAACTGGTTTTTCGGTCAAAGAGACTGATGGTTTAGATGGGTTAGCTGGCGGCACGCTTCTCGCGGCTTTTAGCGCTTTTAGCGCCATCGCATTTATTCAAGGAAAATATGATCTCGCGGCTTTGTGTGGAGTCATTGTTGGTTCACTCTTTGCGTTTCTTTGGTTTAATATTTATCCCGCGCGATTTTATATGGGTGCAACCGGATCCATGTCGTTAGGCGTTACGCTTGGAATTGTTGCCATGCTTACGAACTCAGTACTCATTCTTCCAATTATTGGAATTATTTTTATTTTAGAATCTTTGTCGGTTATTATTCAGGTTATTTCGAAAAAAATGAGAAAGAAAAAAATATTTCTTTCTACGCCCATTCATCATCATTTTGAGGCAAAAGGATGGCCTGAGCCAAAAGTAGTGATGCGCGCTTGGATTATTGCAGATGTCATGGCTGTAGTTGGAATTATTATTGCAATTCTTGATAAGGGATTTTTTTCATAGGAACACAATGTTTGTGTTCATAAAATTATAGTATGAAAACTTATTTTTCTTCTCCATCATTTCCACCAATTTTTCAGAAAGAAAAAAAACCAAAAAATCATATTTTGACGCCTTTGGCATGGTCGTTTGTTTTTTGTCTTGTGGCTTTTATTTTTTTGTATCAATATGGATATTGGTTTGAAAATTTTATTCCGTCTCAACATCTCCAAAATGTTAAAAGGATTCTTGTTGGGATTATTACTGTTGAATTTGCGCTTTATCTTTACGACCGGAGATGGTTCGAAAAATGAAATACCAAAAATTTATTTTTACAAATTATTTTTTTTCACCCAAAACAGGCGAGCTTCAATTGAATTATTCTTTTGATAAAAAACTTTTTTTTACTGAACAATTTTTTTTTCCAAAACAAAAAAAATACATACCTCTTCAGTCAAAATCTTTGGAGCAAGCTTTTTTTCTTCTTTGGATCACAGCAGGAATGAGTTATTGGAAATTTTTTGCTCCAAAAAAAATAATCATTGAAAATAAAACAATTTCGTCGCAACAAGCTCAATTTTTTCATACGCTGTATAAAAATGGTTTAGGAGAATTTTTTTATAAAAATAACATTGATTTTCGTGGTTTGGTAAATTTTCCATCAGAAAAAAGCGTTGATCGTGATAAATATAAGAGTAAACCATTTCAGAAAAAGGTTGTTTCGTCGCAAAAAAAAGTATTAGTGCCATTTGGAGGAGGAAAAGATTCTGCAGTGTCTGTTGCTCTTTTACAGGATTTGAAAATTCCTTTTGGCATGTTTATGTTAAGACATTTTCCGGCTGTTGAACGATTCGCCAAAAAAATCGATGGAGATTATTTGGTAGTGGATCGGCGTCTTTCGCAGAATTTTTTTGAGTTTTCCGAGAAGAAAGCGCTGTATCATGGCCATGTTCCTTTTACTTCTATCACTTCTGCGGTTGCTGTGGTTGTGGCGATTCTTTATGGATTTTCAGACATTATTTTGAGTGATGAAAAAAGCGCAAGCGAGGAAAATATCACATATCTTGGAATGAAAGTGAATCATCAATGGTCAAAAAGTCTTGAGTTTGAAGAACTTTTTTCTCAATATGTTACAAAATATGTTGATTCCAGCATTCGATATTTTAGTCTTTTGCGAGGTTTTTCTGAATTAAAAATCGCGCAGATTTTTTCCAAGCACGAAGAATTTTTTTCTTATTTTCAAAGCTGTAACATGAGTTTTCGTTTTGGAAAAGAAGCAAAGATGCCCGAGTGGTGCAATAAATGTCCAAAATGTCTTTTTACGTTTATTATGCTTGGAGCGTGGATTTCAAAAAAAGAATTGATTGGAATTTTTCAAAAAAATCTTTATAATGACGCATCGCTTCTTCCATTGTTTTTAGAATTGCTTGGTATTTCTGGTCACAAACCTTTTGAGTGCGTTGGCACAACAAAAGAAGTGAGCATGGCTTTGTATATGACATCACAAAAAAATGAATTTTCTGATGACGTTTTGATGCAATATTTCCAAAAAAATATTTTTTCGAAAATAAAAAATCCAAAAAAAACAATTCAAGCATTATTGAAAATTTCTCGCAGAACCAGAATCCCTAAGGATTATCCTGATATTCTTCAATAAATCAAATATAAAAATGATATGAAATAAAAAATGAAATTTGAAGATCTTAAAAACAAAAAAATTTTAATACTGGGTTTTGGCAGAGAGGGAATAAGTATTTTTCGCGCTCTACAAAAACATTTTCCAGAGAATCCTCTTGGAGTGGCAGATCAAAAAGTATTTGATGATCTTTCCCCAGAAGCAAAAACAATTATTAAAGAATCGAAAAATGTAGAGCAATTTTTTGGTCCGGAATATTTGGGTTCTCTTCAAAAGTATGAACTGGTGGTAAAATCTCCGGGTGTTTCATGGCATCCGGAAATAATTGAAATCAAGAAAAAAAATAGACTTATTTCAGGAACGAATATATTTTTTGAGACCATCGGCAGAGAAAAAATTATTGGTGTTACTGGCTCAAAAGGAAAATCAACTACTGCAACGCTTTTGTATGAAATGCTTACATCTGCTCAAAAAAAAGTTTTTTTAGTGGGAAATGTTGGTCATCCCGCAATGGATTTTATTGATGAAATTGGAGAAGAAAATCTTTTTGTGTATGAACTTTCGAGTTATCAGCTGGAAGATCTTTCTTTTTCGCCGCATATAGCTCTTTGGCTTACTTTTTTTCCTCAACATCTTCGATATCATGGCGGATTAGACGCGTATTTCGAGGCAAAAAAGAATATTGTTCAACATCAAACCAACAAAGATTATTTTATTTACAATGCGCATTATCGCGAACTTTTGAATGTAGCCAGAATTTCTCACGGAAAAACTATTCCTTATAATCACCAAGATTCATATCATTTTTTGGATGATTGGATTTTTTGCGGACAAGAAAAACTTGTTTCTTTAAAAAAATTTAAACTTTTAGGAAAACATAATAAAGAAAATGCCGTGGCCGCTGTGGCTGCGGCGCATATTCTTGGAGTTTCACCTACGACTCTTACCCAAACAATAGAAAATTTTTCTCCGTTGCCGCATCGGCTTGAGTATGTTGGAAATTTTGATGGCAAAGAATTTTATAATGATTCTATTGCTGTTGCTCCTGAGGCTGCGCTCCAGGCCATTGAGACTTTTGGTGAACGTATTGGCGCTATTATTTTGGGCGGAGTTGATAATAATGAAGATTTTTCATTTCTTATGAAGCGATTTTTTGAATACAAAATTTCGACTCTGATTATTTTAGGTCAAAATCGAAAAAAAATTCTTGCGGAATTCAAGCGCCAATCTTTGTTTTATGAAAAAAAAGAAATGTACGAACCTAATGTTGTGGAAATTACTGAGAATAATGGAAAAGAAGCCATGAAAGAAGCTGTAAAAAAAGCGTTTCAATATACAGAAAAAGGAAAAATTTGTCTTCTTTCGCCAGTGAGCCAGAGTTTTGATCTTTTTTGTAATTTTGAAGAACGAGGCGATCTTTTTAAAAAGTATGTAAAAGAAATGTCTGTATGAGAGCGCGAACTTATTCTTTTTTTATTTCTCATGTCGCTTTGACTTTTTTGATTGGAGGATTGGCAATTTTTGGGCTTATTATGCTTTCCTCTGCTTCCGCTCCAATAGGATTTCAAAAATTTTCTGATTCTTATTTTTATTTGAAAAAGCAAATTTTTTTTGGATTTTTGCCAGGGATAATAGGTTTTTTTTTCTTATCTCGATATGATTATCAAAAACTCAAAAAGTTTGGATTGTGGTTTTTTCTTTTTTCAATTTTTCTTCTTTGTTTAGTTTTTATTCCAGGATTGGGAGCTGAATACGGAACAGCGCGTTCCTGGCTCAATGTTGGAGGATTTTCTTTTCAGCCGGCAGAGCTCGTGAAACTTTTTTTTCTTATTTATGTTGCGGCATGGTGTTCGGAAAGGCGTGATAAAGAATTAAAGACGTGGAAAGAAGGTTTTCTTCCTTTTCTTTTTTCGACAGGAATTATTGCGACGCTTATTATGCTTCAACCGGATTTTGGAACTCTTTTTATAATTCTTCTGATGATTTTTTCAGTCTATTTTGTTGCTGGGCTTGCGTGGCGAGATATTGTTTTGCTTTTAGGAGTCGCGGTTTTTGGTGTATGGGGCGTTATTCGAGTGGCTCCATATCGTGCCGCGAGGATTCTTACTTTTCTACATCCGGATATTGATCCACAAGGCGTTGGATATCATATACGACAGGCGCTTATTGCCATTGGCGGCGGTGGTTGGATTGGGGTTGGTCTTGGACAATCACGTCAAAAATTTCTTTATCTTCCTGAAGTTGCTGGAGATTCTATTTTTGCTATTATTGCCGAAGAACTTGGGTTTCTTTTTACGGTTTTTGTTCCTTTAGCTTTTCTTGCTCTTGCCTATTTTGGTTTGCAAGTAGCCATGAAAAGCCGGGATCATTTTGGTAAATATTTAGCAACTGGAATTGTAGCATGGTTAGTTTTTCAAGCATTTGTAAATATGGGAGCTATGGTTGGGCTTCTTCCCATCACAGGACTCCCGCTTCCATTTATGAGTTATGGCGGAACAGCACTTTTAGTTTCGTTTCTTGCTTCTGGAATTTTAGTCAATATTGCCAAACATGTATGAAAATACTTTTTGCTGGAGGCGGTTCTGGAGGTAGTGTTTTGCCGCTTTTAGCTTTGGAGGAAGAACTTGAATCGCGTGGTGTAATTTCCAAAAAAGAAGATTGTCTTTGGATTGGAACCAGACGCGGACCAGAAGAGACAATAGTGAAAATATATAAAATTCCATTTCAAAAAATTTTTTCTGGGAAAATTCGTCGATATTGGAGTTTAAAAAATGTCACTGATCCGTTTTTTATTTTTTTGGGTTTTTTGGAATCGCTCTGGCATGTTTTTCGTTTTCAGCCGGACATTGTTTTAAGCGTCGGAGGATTTGTTTCTGTTCCTGTAATTTGGGCTGCGTGGATTTTTCGAAAAAAGATATTGATTCATCAACAGGATCGAAGAATGGGATTGGCCAATTGGATGGTTGTCTGGTGCGCTGATCGGATTACTGTAACTTTGGAAGAATCTTTAAAAGATTTTCCAACCGAAAAAACCATTTTTACTGGAAATGCAGTTCGATCGAGCATTTTTGACGGTAGCAGAGAACGCGCAAGAAAATATTTTCATATTGAAACAGAATTTCCAGTTCTCTTGATAACCGGAGGAGGAACCGGCGCGCGTCATGTAAATGAAATTATTACAGAGGCCGCGGGAGAAATAGTGGAGTTTGCAGAAATTATTCATCTTACTGGCAAAGGAAAAAAAGTTTTTTTCCAAAAAGCGCATCTTCAAAAATATCCTCTTCTTATAAAGCGGTATCGGCAATACGAATTTCTCAATCAAGAAATGAAAGATGCGCTTGCAATCGCAGAAATCATTATTTCACGTGCTGGCATGTCAACTCTTTCCGAGTTGTCGCTTCTTCAAAAATCTGCCATCATTGTACCGCTTCCTGGCACTCATCAAGAAGAAAACGCGAGGGCGTTCGCAAACAAAAATGCGATTGTTCTTTGTGAAGAAAAAAATTTTTCCCCAAAAAAAATAATTCAAGAAGTGAAAGAGCTTTTAGAAAATTCCGCGCGTCGGGACAAACTTCGAGAAAATATTATAAAAATGATGCCCCACAACGGAACGCAAAAAATTGTTGAACTTATTGTTCAATTATTGAATGATACTCTAAAAAAAAGAAAGGTATGAAGCAAAAAATTTTTACGGATTTATCCAAAGTTTCAAAAATTTATTTTGTTGGCATTAAGGGTGTTGCTATGACAGGACTTGCACTCATGTGCCTTGATTTAGGAAAGGAAGTTATGGGTTCAGATGTTGAAGAAAATTTTATTACGCAAAAAGCATTGGATCGTGGAAATATAAAAGTGTTTTCTGGTTTTTCCAAAGAACATCTTTCGTGGAATCCTGATCTTGTAGTTTTTGGAATGAGTTTTAGCGACGAGAATGTGGAAGTGCTTTTCTCAAAACAGAAAAACATTCCGATCATTCTTGAATCCGAATTGCGTGGAATTTTTATGAAAAACAAATATGGAATTACGGTTTCTGGTGTTCATGGAAAAACTACGACCACCGCGCTTTTGGCTTATATATTTACCAAGGCGGATCTTGATCCAACTTTTCTTATTGGTACTGGCGAAGTGCCGAATCTCGGCCGAAATGCTCGAGCTGGAACCGGTGAATATGTTATTATTGAAGGCGATGAATATCGAAAAAGTTTTAGCGATCCAACTCCAAAGTTTCTTGATCTTCCGGCAAAAGTAGTCATTACCACATCTGTAGAATGGGAGCATGTTGACCTTTATCAAGATGATAAAGAAATTCAAGAAAGTTTTCGAAAATTAGTAAAAACCATTCCAAGCGATGGATATTGGGTGGCATGTATTGATTGGCCCCTTATTCATGAATTGGTTCTAGAAAAAAATATTTCTTCTGTCGAAACCTATGGAATGTGCAGGCAGGCCATGCCTACCGGCAGGCAGGCCAATTGGCAGCCGAGTAATATTCTCTCTACTTCAGAAGGAATGCAATTTGATGTTTTTCATTTGGGAAAGTATTTTGAGACTTTCCATATAAAGATGTCTGGAAAACATAATGTGCAAAACGCGTTGGCATGTATTATTGTTGCGTACCGTGAAGGAATTTCCATTGAGGTTATGAAAGACGCGCTTAAAAATTTTTCAAGTTCAGCTCGTCGATTTGAGATTCGTGAGCATAAAGGAATTTTGTTTATTGATGATTATGGACATCATCCAACTGAGATTCGTGTGACTCTTGAAGCAGTAAAAGAACGCTTCCCTGGAAAAGAAATTTGGTGTGTTTTTCAACCGCATACTGCCACTCGGACGTTTCATTTGAAAGAATTATTTGCTCAGTCATTCGGCGCCGCGGATCATGTGGCTCTTACAGACATTTTTACTTCAGCTCGCGAAAGAGCTGATCTTATTTCTTCCAAAGAGCTTCTTGAAGAAATGATTCGATATCATCCGGATGTATTTTATACCGGAGGAATAGAAGAAACCGTGAAATATTTGTTTCCAAAAATGAAAGCAGGGGATATTCTTGTTACTATGGGCGCTGGTGATGTTTATAAAGTTCGAGATATGTTGATTTCATAACACTAAAAAATGTAATAAATTTTTAGAGTATGCATCGGTTTTTTGTTCCACAGAAAAATATTGGCAAAAAAATGATTGAGATCACTGATATGAGGCATGTTCATCAAATTCGAAATGTGCTTCGAATGAAAATCGGAGATCAATTTTGTGTTTTCGCAGAAGAAGGCCAAGAATATCTTGTTGAACTTGCCATGGAGCAACAGAGTGGTTTTGTGGCAAAAATTTTGGATCAGAAAGAAAAGTTTTCTCGCGGCGCTTCTGCACTTGATGCTATTTCTGTTCCCGAACTTACTCTTTATATGGGACTTTTGAAAAAAGATAAATTCGAGTGGGTACTTGAGAAAGGAACAGAAATTGGCGTGAATCGATTTGTTCCTCTTATTACTGATCACACCATAAAAAGAGTGAACAAAATTCCAGCTCGTTGGCAAATTATTGTAGAGGAAGCTACTGAACAATGCGGAAGAACACGAATTCCAATTCTTTGCGAGCCAGCGCTGATGAGTGACATGTTAGAAAAAAATATGAATTTTATTTCCCAAGACGAAGATTCCCATCAAAAAGATATGCTTCATTTTTTCTTTCATCCGCAAGCCGAGGAAAATTTTTCTCTGAAATTTTGTAACGGTCTTAAAAAATATGGAATTTGGATCGGGCCAGAAGGCGGTTTTTCACGTCGCGAGCTTGATTGGGCGCGAAAACAAGGATTTTTGGTTCTTTCTCTTGGCACATCGATTCTTCGCGCAGAAACCGCCGCCATTGTTTTTTCTGCACATCTCCAGTTTCTTTCTCAACAATTATAGACCCTTTTTAAAAAATGTTTTATAATGAATAATAAAAATATTTGATTTTTTTCATGACGAAAAAAATACTTTCCAAAGAGGATAAAATTTTGGCTTTTCATCCTGGCGATGTTGGTTTCAAAGGAAAACTTTTTGGTCTTCCATTTAATTATGAAGATTCTGAAGTTGTTATTTTTCCAATTCCGTGGGAAGTGACTGTTTCATATCGAGCGGGTACAGCAAATGCGCCGCGCGCGATTCTTTTGGCTTCCTGTCAAATTGATCTTTATGATGCTTTTTTAGAGGAAGGATGGAAACATGGAATATGGCTCAAAAAAGAAAATGCCAGATGGAAAGCCATTGGAAAAAAACTTCGAAAAAAAGCCGAACGATGTATTCAATATTTGGAACAAGGAGGCAAAATTACTGATCCTCGCGTGGCTTTGCTTTTCGACGAAATCAATCATTGGGGAGAAGAATGTAAAAAATGGATAAAAAGCGAATCGAAAAAATTATTAGAAGACAACAAATGCGTTGGAATTCTTGGCGGTGATCATAGTGTTTCATTAGGATATATGGAAGCTCTGGCAGAAAAGTATTCATCGTATGGCATTTTACATATTGACGCGCATTTTGATTTACGCAAAGCATACGAAGGATTTACGTATTCACACGCTTCCATTTTGTATAATGCTTCTGCGATAAAGAACATTTCCAAAATAGTCCATATTGGAATGCGTGATTTCGCTAAAGAAGAAATGGAGTATGTTCATTCTCAAAAAGGACGTTTGGTTTTTTTAACGGATCGAGAAATTCGAAGAAGGGAATATGCCGGAATTTCTTGGAAAAAAACCGTGGCGAATATTATTCGCGAACTTCCTAAAAATGTTTATGTGAGTTTTGATATTGATGGTCTGGATCCAAAATTGTGCCCGAACACAGGCACGCCCGTGCCAGGAGGGTTTGAACTTAATGAAATATTTTTTCTTTTTGAAGAAATGCTTCGGAACAAGAAAATTCTTATTGGTTTTGATCTTTGCGAAGTTACTCCAGGTAAAGATGGAGCATGGGACGCAATAGTTGGCGCTCATATTCTTTATCGATTGAGTATTTATATGGCACAATCACAAAAAAAATTCTAAATTTTTTTATATGAAAATAAATTTACAAGCCAGCAACATGGAACTGACACCGGCTATTGAACAATATTTTTCAGCAAAAATATTGTCGGAGGTTCAAAAATTTCATGTTCCCATTATAAAAATTGATGCTGAGGTAGAAAAAACGACTCATCATCATGCAAAAGGCCAAGTATTTCGCGCTGAGGTCAATATTCACACCGCCGGAAAACTTGTTCGCGCTGAGGTTACTCATGAAGATCTTTATGCCGCGATTGATAAATTAAAAGATACTGTTTTTCGAGAAATACGAGATCTCAAAGATCGTGAAGATGCCTCACGAAAGAAAAATGGAAGAATGGCAAGATTTGCAAAATCAATTTTTTTCTGGCGAGGAGAAAAAGAGTAAAGATTGTCAGAAAGAAAATTTTATGGTTCAATGAGGTTCTCTTTTGCCAAGTATTTTTTTTATGTCTTTTATTACCAAAATTTTGGGCGATCCCAATGAAAAAGCAATCCAAAAGATTAAGCCAATTTTAGAAGATATTCATTTTGCCAGAGAAAAATTTCAGAGTTTGTCTTTCGCAGAATTTCGCGAATTGTCCCCTCGATGGAAAGAAGAATATAAAGAAGGAAAAAGTCTTGACGAAATTTTGCCTTACTTTTTCGCCGCCCAAAAAGAAATTTCTCTTCGTAAACGTGGAAGTGAACATTTTTCGGCTCAATGTATTGGAGGAATTGTTCTTCATCAAGGAAAAATCGCAGAAGTAAAAACTGGCGAAGGGAAGACTTCTTATATTGCTCCGCTCACAGCTGGCCTGAATGCCTTAACCAATAAAGGAGTTCATGTTGTTACTGTTAATGATTATCTTTCTCGTCGTGATGCAGGATGGGCAGGCCCGCTTCTTTGGGGATTGGGTTTGAGTGTTGGAGTTATTGTTCATGAGAAATCGTATATTTTTGATCCGGATTTTATTGACGGGGAAGGAGACAAATACACTGTTCATCTTCGGCCAGTATCTCGCAAGGAAGCCTATGACGCAGATATTACTTATGGAACCAACAATGAATTTGGTTTTGATTATCTTCGCGATAACATGGCTTCTCGATTTTCGCAAAAAGTTCAACGCGGGCTTATTTTTGCCATTGTAGATGAATGCGACTCCATTTTTATTGATGAAGCGCGAACTCCGCTTATTATTTCAGCTCCGGCCGAGGAGTCAGCTGACTTGTATTATAAATTTGCAAAATTGGTTCTGCGTCTCGTGGAAAATGAAGATTATAATGTGGATGAAAAAATGCGTTCGGCAATTTTATCTGAAGATGGAATGACAAAAATGGAGGACTGGCTTCAAATGGGAAATATTTATACTGAAGGCGGAATTACCATGGTTCATCATATCGAACAAGCTCTTCGCGCTTTTTCGTTGTACAAACGAGATCGTGATTATGTTGTCAAAGATGGGGAAAAAGGAAAAGAAGTGGTCATTGTTGATGAGTTTACTGGACGACTGATGCCAGGCCGAAGATATTCTGAAGGACTTCATCAGGCAATTGAGGCAAAGGAAAATGTTCCGATCCAACGTGAAAGCCGAACACTGGCAACGATTACTTTTCAAAATTATTTTCGAATGTACGAAAAATTTTCAGGAATGACAGGCACAGCGCTTACTGAAGCAGAAGAATTTTCAAAAATTTATCATCTTGATGTTATTGCTATACCAACCAATAAACCAGTCATTCGCGAAGATAAATCTGACCGTATCTATAAAAGCGAAGCAATAAAATTTCAGGCCGTCATGGCAGATGTAGAAGAAAAACAAAAACGCGGTCAGCCGGTATTGATTGGAACCATTTCCATTGAAAAAAATGAATCGCTTTCTCGAGTTTTGGAAGAGAGAGGAATTTCTTATAATATTTTGAATGCCAAACAACACGAACGCGAGGCGCATATTATTGAAGAAGCTGGAAAAGCCGGTTCAGTAACCTTGGCAACGAATATGGCTGGCCGCGGAGTTGATATTAGTCTTGGAGGAATTCCTCCTGAGCGAGAAGATTTTGAAAACGACGAAGTTTTTCAGAAAGCGTTTCAGTCTTGGAAAACTGAACACGAAAAAGTAGTGTCTCTGGGAGGTTTAGCAGTGATAGGAACCGGGCGTCATGAATCACGCCGTATTGATAATCAGCTTCGCGGCAGGAGCGGACGTCAAGGTGATCCCGGCGAGAGCCAGTTTTATGTGAGTCTTGATGATGATCTTATGCGTATTTTTGGCGGTGATCGGCTGAAGCGGCTTATGAATACGCTTCGAGTTCCAGATGATATGCCTATTGAAAATGCCATTGTTTCAAAATCTTTGGAACAAGCCCAAAAACGTGTTGAAGGTCATAATTTTGATATTCGAAAGCATTTGGTCGAGTATGATGATGTTATGAATAAGCATCGAGAGACGATTTATCGTCGTCGTGATGAAATTCTCACCTTGTATGAAAATTTTCGGGAGCCAATAGAAGTAAACATGACCAGTACAATACCATTACCATTTGTTTCTTGCGAAGATGGCATGAAACAAAATTTTCTTGAAATGATTGATAATGAGATTGAACACATAGTTTCCTTTCATACATCCCAAGAAGAGGAAAAAGAGTGGAATATGGAAGAAATTTATGAAGTGGCGCATGCGCTTTTTGGAGTTCCAGAAGAAAAGAAAAAAGAATTATTTGAGTTGAGGCAAAAAGAAGGCGAAGATAAACTTTCGGATGTTCATGGTCGAACAAGAATCATTGAGTATTTAGAATTGCTCGCACGTGAAAAATTTTTAGATATCGAAAAAAAACTTTTCGAAAAGACAGGTTCTCCTTTGGCGTTTCTTGATCTTGAAAAAAGTATTCTTTTAAATACTATTGATTCGCTTTGGGTGGAACATTTAGAAGCCATGAGTTATCTTCGAACTGGAATTGGACTTCAGGGATACGGACAACGGGATCCGCTTGTTGAATATAAGCGCGAAGGATATCGGCTTTTTGTTGAACTCATGGGTTTTATTGACAAGCGTGTTGTGGAGACGATTTTTAAAGTAGGAGATGCGGTAGTTATGGCTCCGGAGATTTTTAATACTCGAAATATTGAATTTACCGCTCCAGAAAAAGAAATGCAGCGAGGTGGTTCAACTATTTTGCGGGTTCCCGGACAAGCCAAAGAAATTTCGCAACGCACTGTTTCTGTTGTGAGTGAACGTTCTCGCGATACATCTGGTAATAAAATCGGCCGTAATGATCCTTGTTATTGTGGAAGTGAAAAAAAATTCAAAAAATGCCATGGGGTTTAGAAAGTTATGAAAAAATATATGGAAAAAATGAAGATTGTTCAGTCGTCCATCACAAGAGATGAGCTCAAAAAATACACTCTTGGAATGTATGGAGATATGGTAAAAGTGGTGGTTGATATTGAAAAAGGTATTATGGCTATCGGCGGTGAACTCCATGCTGATGAAGAAGCATTACTTCTTGCACAAGGATCAAAACAAGAATATTTGTGGGGAATAAATTTGTATCCAGAAAAATTTGGCGAGGATTTTGTAGAATTTGATTCTATGATTAATGTCAGACCTCGCGATGGAAATCGCTCGCGAGATATTCTTGAAACCAAAATCCGAAAAAAGATTTTTGAAATAGTAAATATTTTTGTCAGAGAATAATAATTTGAAATTTAAAATTTTTTTATAATTTTTTAAATTTGCAATTGAGAGTCGAATAACATTGTAAGGTTTTTAAAAATATGTCTTTTTTGCATGAAGAACTTTCAGATGGGCGATGGAGGAATCTTTCCCTCGCTGAACAGTTCGCCAATATTGGAACTGAAGTAGGTCGAACCATTCGTTGGAAAGAAAAAGATCAGAAAATTTTTGATGGAGCGTGTGATCGTGTTTTAGAACTTTTTGAGCTGACTCTTGCAGATCCTCGATGGAATTTTTTTCGTCTTCGAGAAATTGCTCGCGTAAGAGAATTATTTTGTTACGCTGCTTTTTTTTCTCCGGAGTATGAAACACGTTTGGAAGATATTGATCGTTATTTTTTTCAGTTTGCTCTTTACGCGCGTGAAAAAAATAGGATGTAAATATGCCTTTCCTTTTTACAAATTTTTATATATTTCTAATGGCCATTGTTTTGGCGCTTTTGGAAATTCAAATTGAAGGAGCGCATGGATGGGCAAAAAATCTTCCTTCGTGGCGGGCAGAAAAAAATGGAATATGGTCTCGCGTTTTTCAAAAGTTTTTTTTCGGAAAAGAAATGACAGGTTATCATCTTATGATGTTTCTTTTTGTTATTCTTCTTTTTCATCTGCCGTATGTTTTTGGAGCTCCTTTTACATTTCTTGGCTGGTCCAAAATAGTGTCCTATCTTTTTTTCTTTTTTGTGATTTGGGATTTTCTTTGGTTTATTTTAAATCCTCATTATCCGTTAAAAAATTTTAAAAGAGAATATATCGACTGGCATAAAAAATGGATTTTTGGATTGCCTATTGATTATATCAGCGGAATATTTCTTTCGTTTTTCGTATTGATTCCATCTGTATTTTTTTTCGGGCGATGGGATATTATAGCGTGGTGGTTTAAAAATTTTTTGTTTTTTAGTTTGGAAATATTTATTATTATTGTTTTCACGTTACGAATTCTCAAAATTGATTCTTGGAGAAAATAATGATGCCCCTTGCGATTTTTTTTCATTTCTGGTAGTATTTTCTCGAAATGAAAGCTCAACATAGCTTTATTTTTTTTCATGTATTTATTTAAAAAATCACCGCGCGATTTTTTCGAGAAGATATTTGTCCTCAGATAAAGATTATTTCTTTATAACTGAAAATATCTTGTGTCTGTTGCGCGTGTGTTAAAGGACTGTATTATGCCACAACTTCCAAGTATTACTGAACTTCTTGAGGCCGGCGCCCATTTTGGGCATCGCACAGGAAAATGGAATCCTAAAATGGCTCCTTTTATTTTTGGGGAGCGTAAAGGAGTTCATATTATTAATGTTGAAGAGACACTCCGTTGTCTTTCCAAAGCGCTCGAGTTTACCAAAGATCTTATTGCTCGAGGCGGAATTCTTGTTTTTGTCGGAACCAAAAAACAAGCGCAGCCATATATTGAAAAGTATGCCCAAGAATGCGGCATGCCATATATCAACGAGCGATGGCTTGGAGGATTTCTTACCAATTTTTCAGTTGTGTATCAACTTATTAAAAAATATAAAACGCTCAAAGAGCGGATGGAAAAAGGAGAACTCAAGCGCTATACAAAAAAGGAACAATCTCTTTTCGCAAAAGAAATGGAAAGACTCAGAAAGCTTGTGGGAGGTTTAGAAAATCTTACAAAAATTCCTGATGCCTTGTATGTGGTTGATATTCGTGTTGAAGACACGGCGCTTCGCGAGGCGAATCGAAAAAAAATTCCTCTTGTTGCTCTTTGTGATACTAACACGGATCCTTTAAAAGTTACTCAACCTATTCCTGCGAATGATGACGCCACCAAAACCATTGAACTTATTACAAAACTTATTGCTCAAGCTGTGAAAGAAGGAAAAGAATTAGCTCAAAAATCAATTCCTTCATCAATAATCGAGAAATCTCAATAAGAAAAATAATATGCTTGATACGAAACTTATTTCTCTTCTTCGATCACAAACAGGAGCTCCTATAAATGATTGTCAAAAGGCTTTGGAAGAAAGTGGTGGAGATATGGAAAAAGCAGTTATCTATCTTCGAAAGCGCGGTGAAAAAAAATTGTTGGCAAAGCAGGATCGTACTACTGGCGAGGGAATCATTGAATCATATATTCACGCGGGTGGAAGAGTTGGGGTTTTGGTTGAGTTACGCTGTGAGACTGATTTTGTTGCCAGAAATGAAGTATTTAAGAATTTGGCGCACGACGTGGCTCTTCATATTGCCGCTCGCAATCCACAATATCTTTCACCAGAAGATATTTCGGAAGAACTTCTTTCAACAGAAAAAGAAATTTATCGAGCGCAACTTCTTACCGAAGGAAAAACTGAAGAAATGGTAGAAAAAATTTTTCCGGGAAAATTGGAAAAATTTTACGAAGAAACCTGTCTCTTGAAACAATGTTTTGTAAAGGATGACACGAAGAAAATTGAAGATCTTCTTTCTCTTGCCGTTACTTCTCTCGGAGAAAATATTCGTATTGCTCGCTTTATTCGATTTTCTCTTTAAAAATTATATTTCAATATTGGCCACAAGCGGCAGATGATCAGATCCTGGCATGGAGAGCACTTGGGCATCAGGAATTTTTTGTGTTTTATCTTTTCGGTATATGAGAATCCAGTCAAGTTTTTGTCGGATAGGAATGCGCAGATAACCAACAAGTTGTGAAAAAAAAGGAGCCGCGACAAATTTTTTAACTTCCGCGGGTTTAAATTGGTAGGTATTTTTGATATGTTTGGTCATATCATAAAGATGATGGATCGCTAAAAATTCAAGTAATTTCTCGCGATATTTTTTATGTCTTTTTCGAAAAATCATAGTATTAAAATCGCCGCACAAGAGTGTAACATCGGCCATTTTTCGTTTCTTGCGAAATATGTGAAGTATTTTTCCAAGTTGTTGGAACGTATGCATCCAACCTCCAAGAAAATCAAGATGAGTATTTAAGATTCGAACATATTTTCCATCTTGTGTTTTGAGAAGAAGATTTTGACAAATCCGAGGTTCAATTCGTCGTTTCCAGAAAATGGATATTCCAATCAGTTGAAATATTTTTGGCAGTGTTGGGAGTTGTATAGCGCTGTAAGAAACTGGTTCGAAAATATCTTTTCGATAGATAATCCCATTGGCTTGTATTTTTCCGTTTAATTCATTGCACGGTTCAAATTTATAGGCAAGCGGAAGCATTGGAAACGATTCGAGAATCTCATCACAACTATTTTTTAATCCGTTAACACTCGCTTCCTGCAGACAAAAAATAGCGGTCTTTGTCATGAGATCGCGTTTTTTGAATTCGGAGAGTATGACAGGAAGTCGAACTGCCATGTGAATATTGTACGAAATAAACTGCATGAATTTTTATACATCTTTATTTAAGCAGACTTTATATTTCAACGCAATATGAGTTTTGAATGCTTAACAGATGTCGACAAGATGATTGCGGTATTGTTTCTGCTGCCTCTTATTTTTTTTTAGAAATTACGCTATAATATAAAAAAATGAATAATTTAATTTTTTTATTATGTCCTTGCGAATTGCTATTAACGGTTTCGGCCGTATTGGTCGACATGCTTTAAAAATCGCTCTTTTAAAGAAAGGTTTAGAAGTTATTGCAGTGAATGATCTCACTGATACAAAAACGTTGGCGCATCTTCTGCAGTACGACACGGTGTACGGTAAATATTCTAAAGAAGTGAGCAGTCATGAAAAATTTCTTGTAGTAGGGAAGAAAAAAATTTTGGTTTTTTCACAAAAAGATCCTTCTTGTCTTCCATGGAAACAACTCAAGATTGACATAGTATTAGAATGTACTGGAATTTTTAGGGATGTCAGTGGAGCATCGCTTCACTTGAAAGCTGGCGCGGGGCGAGTGATCCTTTCTTCTCCAGCAAAAGGCGACGGTATTCCGACATTTGTTTTGGGCGTTAATCATGAGAATTATAAAAATGAAAAAATTATCAATAATGCTTCATGCACTACAAACTGTATTGCTCCGATCGCGCGAATTATGAATGATACATTAGGAATCATCAAAGCGACCATGACTACCATTCATGGATATACCGCAGATCAGAATCTTCAGGATGGACCGCACAAAGATCTTCGCCGCGCGCGCGCCGCAGCACATAATATTGTTCCTACAACTACCGGCGCCGCATCAGCTACTGCGGAAACGCTTCCTGCGCTTCAAGGTATTTTTGATGGTCTTGCTTTTCGTGTGCCAGTTATTATTGGATCACTTTCAGATTTTACTTTTCTTGTAAAACAGAAAACAACGAAAGAACAGGTCAATGCGATTTTTCAAAAAGCTGCGAAAAATTTTCTGTATAAAAATATCCTTGAAGTCACGAATGAACCTATTGTTTCTTCGGACATTATTCGAAATCCACATTCATCGATTATCGATCTTTCGCTTACCAATGTTATCGACAAAGATCTTGTGAAAGTGATCGCTTGGTATGATAACGAATGGGCATATTCCAATCGATTGGTTGAAATGGCATTGGAAATAGGAAAAGAATAAAGAAATTTTATGCGTTTACGATCCATTTTTGATGCCAAGAATCTTCAAGGAAAACGTGTTCTCGTTCGGTGTGGTTTTGATGTGCCGCTTTCAAAAAATGGAAAAATCGAAGACGAGAGCCGAATAAAAGAAGCGCTTCCAACTCTGCGATATCTTCAAAAGAAAAAGACACGCATTATTCTTCTGACGCATATTGGTCGGCCTTCTGGAAAACGAATTGCGCGGCTTTCAACAAAGCCAATTGCCAAAATTCTTTCTCAGTTACTTCTCAAGAAGGTTTTTTTTATTCCAGAGAAAGACATAAACATTCTTTCCAAAAAAATTGCGCGATTACAAGAAGGTGAAATAGTTCTTTTAGAAAATCTTCGTTTCTGGCGCGGGGAAAAAGAAAATAATCCTCTGTTTGCGGAGCAAATCGCTCATTTGGGAGATATGTATATCAATGAGGCTTTTTCAAATTCACATCGAAATGACGCTTCTATGGTAGGAGTGCCGCAATATATTCCTTCATATGCCGGGTTTCATCTTGAAGCAGAAGTAGCTGCCATCGAAAAATTTTTACTTCATCAGCAACATCCCGTGGTAGCTGTTATTGGTGGAGTAAAAATTTCATCAAAACTTGGAGTCATTCTTCGAATGCTTCGTGTGGTAGATCATGTGATTTTGGGCGGAGCTTTGGCAAATACGGTTCTCGCGGCAAAAGGTATTTCTGTTGGAAAATCTTTTATTGAGAAAGAAATGATTGCAAGAATAAAAGCCGTTCCTCTTACTAGCCGAAAACTTCATATTCCTGTAGATGCGCTCATGAGCGAGAGTATGGAGCGCCCTAAAAAAATGAGAATCGATGCTATTGGAGATGTAAACAAAAAATGTTTTATTGTTGATATCGGACCAGAAACCACAAAGCTGTATCAAAATATTATACAAAACGCTCGTACTGCGTTTTTTGCTGGCCCCATGGGTAAATTTGAAATAAAAGCTTTTTCGCAAGGAACTTTTGAAGTGCTCCGGGCCGCAAAAAAAGTGAAAGGTTATACTTTGGCTGGTGGAGGAGATACTATGCACGCAATCCATTCTGCAAAAATTGAATCAAGTTTTGATTATATTTCCTCAGCTGGCGGGGCGACATTGCAATTTTTAGAAGGAAAGACTCTTCCTGCACTGAAGCCGCTTCTTGAAAAATAATTATATGAATATTCGTGATATCACTGCATTAGAAATTCTTGATTCGCGCGGGTTTCCTACCATTCTTGTGAACGTAGAACTTGAGAATGGAATTCGGTCATCAGCCAGCGTTCCTGGAGGTACTTCAATCGGAGTCTACGAAGCAAAAGAAATCCGTGATGGCGATGCAGACCGATTTTTTGGAAAGGGAGTGCAAGGCGGTTTAAAAATTATAAAAGAAAAAATTGCTCCGGCGTTTCGTGGAGAAGAGATTTTTTTTCAAAAAGAAATTGACAGAAAATTAAATTCGCTGGATTCAAGCAAAGACAAATCAAATTTTGGAGCAAACGTGCTTTTAGGAGTTTCACTCGCGTGCGCGCGCGCTGGAGCCATGGCAAAAAAGGTTGAACTTTTTGAGTATTTGGCGTATACCTATGATTTTCCTCCGAACGAGTGGAAACTGCCTGTCCCTCTTTTTAATATTGTAAATGGCGGAAAACATGCGGATACGAATATTGATGTTCAAGAATTTCATGTTATTCCTTTTCTTTTGCCAGAAGATAATTTTAGTTCTCGATTGGAAGTTGGCACAGAAATTTTTCACGCGCTTGGAATAATTTTTCATGAAAATGGATTTAATACCAATGTCGGTCTTGAAGGAGGTTACGCGCCAGATATGGCATCGCCTATGCATGTTTTTGAAAGTATTATGCAAGCGATTGCAAGTTCTCAAAATCAATCAAAAAAAATTTTTCTTGGAGCAGATGTGGGCGCATCAACTTTGTTTAACAAGGAAACTCAAAAATATCATTTTACGTTAAACGAAGCCGTTCTGAATTCTTTTGATCTTATTGAACTTTATCGGTCTTGGTTTCAAAAATATCCATTTTTACTTCTGGAGGATGGAATGGATCAGGATGATTGGGAAGGATGGCGAATGCTGACTGAGGAGTTTGGAAAAAATTATATTTTAGTCGGTGATGATCTTTTTTGCACCAATCCATTACGAATTCAACGCGGGATTAAAGAACATGCGGCAAACGCGATTATTGTGAAACCAAATCAGGCTGGCACACTTTCAGAAACCATGGCAGCAGTTTTTGCCGCGCGAAGAGGCGGATATCAAATTATTGTTTCACATCGTAGTGGAGAAACAAATGATTCTTTTGTCGCTGATCTTGCCGTGGCCATCGGCGCTGAATTTTTAAAAGCCGGAGCTCCATCGCGAGGTGAACGCGTGGCAAAATATAATCGGCTTTTAGAAATTGAAAATTATCTTCATGAAAAAAGAAAAAAGACTCCAGAAGAAAAACCAACCGTTCGTTGTGCTCCTTATTCTTGATGGTTGGGGAGTAGCACCGCCGCACTTTGGAAATGCTCTTGGGAGAGCAAAAATTTTTAATTTTGAACGTCTGAGAAAATCTTTTCCTTTTACCACACTTGTTGCATCTGGGCGGCGCGTGGGTCTTGGCTCAGACGAACCAGGAAATTCTGAGGCAGGGCATTTAAATATTGGAGCCGGAAGAGTGGTCGCTCAAGATGGAGTTCGAATTTGTCATGCAGTGAATGATGGAACTTTTTTTCGTAATGGAGCGCTTTTAAGCGCGGTTCATTATGTGCGAGAAAAGAAAAGCGCTTTTCATATTGTGACTCTGTTGAGTGCGAAGGAAAATGGCCATGCTCATCCAGATCATCTTTTTGCTTTGATGGCTTTTGTAAAAATCATGAAATTAAAGAAAGTTTTTTTTCATCTTATTACCGATGGAAGAGACTCATCGCCATTTGATGCTTTACGGCTTTTGGAAAAATATAAGCGTGCTTTTGCAAGAGTTGGAAAAGTTGCCACTGTCACAGGACGATATTGGGCAATGGATCGAAATAAAGAATGGCATCGAACCGAGCGAGCTTATCATGCTATGGTTCTTGGCGAGGGCATTACTTTTGAAGATCCGATTATGGCCGTTGAACATGCTTATAAATCTGGATTAAGCGATGAATTTCTTGAGCCGAGCGTGATAACAAAAAACCATAGACCAGTAGGGACAATAAAAAATAATGATGCCCTTATTTTTTTAAATCTTCGAAGTGACCGGGCGAGACAAATGGCAAAACCATTTGTGCAGAATGATTTTGAAAAAAGAGGCGGTGGATTTGTAAGAAAAAAAATTTTTAAGGATCTTTTTTTTGTTGCATTTACTGATTTTGGCCCGGATTTAGACAGCATTGTTACAGCATTTCCGTCCTCGCCCTTATTAATGACTCTTCCACTTGTTTTTGGTTTGCGTTATAATCAATGTTACCTTGCCGAAAGTGAAAAATACGCCCATATTACCTATTTTTTTAATGGTGGATATGCAAATCCGATTGCCAAGGAGACTCGGATACGAGTTTTATCTCCAGAAGTAAAAAGTTTTTCCTTGGCTCCTGAGATGAGCATCAGAGCTCTTTCTCAACGAATTGAACATATTATTCTGCAAAGAAAATACGATTTTATCGCCGCGAATATTGCCAATGCCGATATGGTTGGGCATACTGGAGATATTCGCGCGGCAATTATTGCCGTAGAGAAAATTGATGAATGTATTGGAAAAATTTCCAAGATTGTGGCTCGATGCGGCGGCATTCTTATTATTACTGCTGATCATGGAAATGTAGAAGAGATGATTGATCACGAAACAAATGAAATGGATACAAAACATTCAAGATTTCCAGTTCCTTTTATGGTGATAGGAAAAAAGTTTCGCGGGAAAAAGCTTCGAGATGGTGGAGCGCTTTGTGATATTGCTCCTACCATTTTAAAAATATTTGGTATTCCTCAACCAAAGGAGATGACTGGAAACTCATTGTTTCGAAAAATGTAAAGTTTCCCCTGTAATAAAAATGTATGCGAAAGAAAAATGAAAATAAAAGACCAAAGCCGGTAGTGCTTGTTATTCTTGATGGTTTTGGCATTGCACCACCGCATCAGGGGAATGCTATTTCACTGGCTCATACTCCAAATCTTGACCATCTTATTGCCACGTATCCAGTAAAAGTTCTTCAGGCCGCGGGTGAATATGTTGGACTTCGTTGGGGAGAAATGGGAAGTTCGCAGGTTGGACATTTAAATATTGGAGCTGGAAGAATTTTTTATCAGCCGCTTTTGCGCCTTTCAAGAGCTATTTCCGATAAAACATTTTTTGAAAACGAAGAACTTATAAAAGCAATCCGATTAGCCAAAGAACATAAAAAGAAATTACATCTTTTAGGTCTTTTGAGTAATGCTGGCGTCCATAGTTATAATGAACATCTTTATGCACTTCTTAAACTTTGCAAAAAAGAGAAGTACAATAATGTTTTTCTTCATCTTATTCTTGATGGAAGAGATTCTCCTTTTAATTCTGGCGTGAAATATCTTTTAGATTTAGATAAGATATTAAAAAAATTGAAAATTGGGACAATCGCAACTCTTTCAGGTAGGTTTTATGCCATGGATCGAGATAATCATTGGGATCGTATTGAAAAAATGTATCGCGCCATGGTTTTTTCGCAAACGGAAAAATCGTATCATAATGCTTTGGAAGCGATTGAAAGCTATTATGAAAAAAAAATATTTGACGAAATGATTCCTCCAACGATTATTGTAGATAATGATAATCATCATTGTGGTAAAGTAGAAAATGGCGATTCGATCATTTTTTGGAATTTTCGTCCGGATCGCACCCGTGAACTTACTAAAGCTTTTGTTTTGCCGGGCTTTGCAAAATTTTATCGCCCGTATTTTCCCCAACTTTGGATGACCACTCTCACCTCGTATGATCCTTATCTTCCTGTAAAGGTTGCTTTTCCTGATCAGGAGCTTCAAAATTCTTTTTCTGAGATTATCTCAAAAGAAGGACTTTCTCAACTTCATGTGGGAGAGACAGAAAAGTATGCTCATGTGACCTATTTTTTTAATGGTGGCAAGGAAAAAGAATTTTTGAATGAAACTCGCATACTTATTCCATCACTTGGCGTGATCGCGTATAATGAAAGACCAGAAATGAGCGCTTTAGAAATTACTCGGGTAGTGGAAAAAGAAATTGATAAGAAGAAATACGATTTTATTGTAATCAATTTTGCCAATGCTGATATGGTGGGCCACACAGGTGATCTTAAGGCCACCATAAAAGCCGTTGAGATTTTAGATGATATGATTGGAAGAATCGTTAAGAAGGTTCTTTTTTATGATGGCCTTATTTGCATTACTGCTGATCATGGAAACGCTGAAGAAGTTATTAACATTCAAATGAATACTATCAATAAGGAACATAGCACGGCGCCGGTTCCTTTTATTCTTGTTGGCAATGCTTATGAAGGGAAAAATGCCGGTGTGGGGGAAAGTATTGGAACGGATTTAAGTTTGCTTCCCATTCATGGTCTTCTTTCAGACATTGCTCCAACATTGCTTCACTGTATGCATCTTTCAATTCCGCCAGAGATGACAGGAAATATACTTATTGAATAAAAAAGATAAAAATTTTTCAATTTATTGAATTGTTTATGAAAATTATCATTCTTTGCGGCGGTTCTGGAACTCGACTTTGGCCGATGAGTCGTCAAAAAAGGCCAAAACAATTTTATCCAGTGCTTTCTTCGGATTCTATGATTCGCGATACGTATAATCGTTTTCGCACCAGCTTTCCTTTGGAAGATATTTATTTTTCCACTAATCATTCTTTTGCTTTGTTTCTCAAAGAAATTTTTCCTGAAATTCCTTCTTCACAATATATTTTAGAACCACAACAGCGTGATAGCGCCGCGGCCATAGGTTTTGTTGCAACTTTTTTGTCTTTACAATTTCCCAATGAACCTATTGCGTTTGTTTGTTCTGATCATTGTATCGGCGACACAGAGCGATTTCTTGCGACCTTGCGATTGGCGGAAAAACTTATTAAAAAAGAAAAAAAACTTGTTGACATTGGAATACATCCTGTTTTTCCTTCTACGGTGTTGGGTTATATTCATGTTGGAAAAGAATTACCCATGATGGACGGAATGCATCTTTTTGAGTTTCGCGCACATAAAGAAAAACCTGATTTTGCGCGAGCTCAAGAATATATAGAGAGCGGCGAATACTTTTGGCATAGCGGTTATTATATGTGGACGCCAGAACGATTTCTTGAAAGTTTTCAAATATATCGGCCGGACATGCATGAAATATTCGTACGCATTCGCGAATTATTAAAAACAAAAGACGATAAGCGCGTAATGGAAGAATATCAGAAATTGGAAAAAATATCTTTTGATTATGCAGTTACAGAAAAAATTCCTCCATCAAACATGATTATTATTCAAGGAGATTTTGGTTGGAGTGATATTGGCGCATGGGATGCTCTGTATGATCAACTTTTTCAAAAAGCAGATGAAAATAAAAATGTAGTCAAAGGAAAATGGATGGGTTTACATACGTCTGGATGTTTGATTTACGGTCCGAAAGATAAACTCATTGCCACTTTGGGGCTTGATGATTTGATTATTGTTGATACTGGTGATGTGCTTTTTGTTGGCACCAAAGGAAAAGCGCAGGAAGTAAAAAAACTTATTGCAAAATTGAAAGAGAGCGAATATGAAGAATATCTTTAAGTCACATTCAATTTTTTGGTGGATGCGTATTATGCTTTTATTGTTTTTTCTTGGAGGAATCATTGTGTTCGTTTGGTTTTTTCAGATATTTTTTGTTCCGGCCACGACAAAAAATGAAACAATAAATATCGAGCTTTTTGAAGGAATGGGCGTGAATGCAATCAGTCAGAAACTTTTTGAAAATGAATTGGTAAAGAATAAGTTTGTATTTGAAACATGGGTATGGCTTTTAAGAAGTGAGGGAAAAATTATTGCAGGCGCTTATACTATTCCAAAAAATATTTCTCTTCGATCTCTTACGCGTCTTCTTTTTAACGGCCCCACAAAACCAAGAGATCGGAACATTACCATTATTGAGGGATGGACTAACAAGCAAATTGCTTTGTATCTTGAGAAAGAAGGATTGGTAAAAAAAGAAGATTTTTTCTTTACCATTGCGCATCTTTCAAGTGAATTGGTAAAACAATTTCCTTTCCTCCAAGAATTGCCTGACGGTGTTGATTTGGAGGGATATCTTTTTCCTGATACCTATCGAGTTTTTTGGAAAACATCCGGAGAAGAAATTATACAAAAAATGTTAGAAAATTTTACCAAAAAAGTGAATAAAGATATTCTGTTTCAAATAGAAAAACAAGAAAGAAATCTGCATGAGGTTCTCACTTTGGCAAGTATTATTGAAGCCGAAGCTCAAAAAAGCGATGATCGAAAAATGATTGCTGATATATTTTTAAAGCGCTTAAAAGTCGGGATTCCGCTTCAATCAGATGCTACTATAAATTTTATCACTGATTCTGGTCGGGAACGTTCCACTTTTGAAGATCTTTTAATTGAATCACCATATAATACGTACAAGTATCCAGGCCTTCCGCCTGGGCCAATTAATAATCCATCATTAAATGCAATTTTGGCAGCTATTTTACCTATTGCTAATCCTTATTATTTTTTTCTTACTGATAAGGATGGAAGTGTGCATTATGCAAAAAATCAATATGAACATAATATAAATCGCGAGAAATATTTGAACTAACTTAGGAATTACGCCTTTGGCAAAATTCCTCGAAATATGCTTTTACTTTCTCTTTTTTTTGTTTGGTTGGTTCTTGTTATTATATTTTCCAGAATTTTAGATTGGTTTCTTTCAGAACTTTTTCCAAAAGCGCGTTATCGATGGATTATTTGGCCAGGAATTCTTATTCATGAACTTTCTCATGGAATTGTTGGAAAATGCATGGGTGCCAAAATTACTGATGTTTCGCTTTTTTCAAAAAAAGGAGGATCCGTCACTCACACAAAACCAAAGATTCCCATTATTGGAGTGCCCTTTACTGCTATGGCGCCACTTTTTGGTTGCACGCTCACGCTTTTTGGGCTGATGTATTTGTTTGGTTTTGAAGATAAATTTCTTTTTTTTGAGTTCAAAGAGTGGTCTTTAACATCTTTTTTTTCTGAAATCATCAAAGTTGGCCAAGGAATAATTCAAGTTTTTTATTTAGAGTTTCGGAATTGGATGTTTTGGATTTTTCTTTATCTTGCCCTTGCGTTGACAACAGCCATCGCCCCAAGTAATCAAGATTTTAAAAACGCGTGGTTGGGAATTCTTATTATTTTTTTTACCCTCGCGGCATTTTTGTATTTTGAAATTTATGTAACTTTTATTGAACAAACGCTTCAAGTCCTTATATCGTTTTTTACTTTTGGATTTACTTTTGAATTTTTCATTGCAACGCTTCTTTTTCCATTTTGGTTTTGGAAACGAAGACATTATCATTTTTCTAAAAAATAATTTTTTTTTGCATAAGAGTTGTATTATCGGATAGTAAATGATATTCTAATTTTTATTAACCCCAATAATTTCAAGAGTAAAAGTATTATGAGACTTTCAAAACTTTTTACAAAAACTTCAAAAACACAAATCAAAGATGCTGAATCATTGAATGCAAAATTATTAACGCAAGCAGGATATATTCATCAAGAAATGGCTGGCGTGTATTCATTTTTACCGCTTGGTCTTCGGGTACTTAATAAAATTGAGAATATTGTGCGACAAGAAATGAATGCCATTGATGGACAAGAAATGCTTATGAGCGCTTTAGCTCCAAAAGAAGCATGGGACATAACTGGCCGATGGAATAGCATTGATATTCTTTTTAAAGTACCTGCGGCGGAAAAGCGTGAATATGCTCTTAATTCTACTCATGAAGAAATTATAACTCCCATTGTGAAGCAATATGCTTTTTCTTATAAGGATCTTCCGGTGGCTGTGTACCAAATTCAAACAAAATTTCGAAATGAGCCTCGCGCGAAGAGCGGAATTTTACGTGGGCGTGAGTTTCGTATGAAAGATCTTTATTCTTTTCATGCAAGTGAAGAAGATCGAAAGCAGTATTATCAAAGAGTTGCAGAGGCCTATCATAAAATTTTTTCTTGTTTAGGCATTGGTCCGATTACTTATTATACATTTGCCAGTGGTGGAGATTTTACCAAAGAGTATTCTCATGAATTTCAAACACAGAATCGTTTTGGTGAAGATACCATTTATCTTTGCGGCTGTGGAGTTGCTCACAATAAAGAAATTTTCGAGAAAGATGAGGCGTGCCTTGGTTGCGGGAAGAAAGGAGAATTTCAAGAAATTCGCGCAACAGAGGTTGGAAATATTTTTCCTTTAGGAACTCGATTTTCAGAAGCGATTGGATATACATTCACGGCTCAAGATGGTTCATTGCATCCTGTTATCATGGGTTCATATGGCATTGGAACTTCCCGGCTTATGGGAGTCATTGCTGAGTCGTGTAGTGATGAACATGGCCTGTCATGGCCACAGAATATCGCGCCTTATCATGTAAATCTTATTTCTATTGGAGAGGATGAAGAGGTGAAAAAAGAGGCAGAAAATTTTTATAAAAAATTAGAACGGGCAGATGTGCAGGTACTTTTTGATGATCGCGATATTGGGACAGGTCAAAAATTTGTGGATCATGATCTTTTAGGAATTCCATATCGCGTGATAGTATCTCAAAAAACTTTACTACAAAAGAAGTTTGAATTCAAAGAACGGAAAAGCGATATGATTCAATTTTTTTCTGAAAAGGAACTCATAACATTTTTTACAAAATTTTCATGAATGAAAATAAAATATATTCTGTTGTAGAATTTCTTGAAGCTGTGAATAATGTATTCATGGTCGATTTTGATATGGTAACCATTCAAGGTGAGGTGAGCGATCTTAAGCTTTCTCAAGGAAAATGGATTTGGTTTACACTTAAGGATGAACATGCGGCCATGGATTGTTTTTTAACACTTTGGCAATTAAACGGCATGCGCATGGCGCCATCGCGTCCGTCTTTGGATTACCAACATGGAAAAAGTCCAGATCTCCCTATTGAAAATGGCATGGAAATTCGAGCGACCGGATTTCCCACGGTTTTCAGTCGTTCTGGAAAATTTACCTTTAAACCACAATATATTGAAACCGTTGGTGAAGGCGCATGGCAAAAACAATTTGATCTTTTATATAAAAAATTGGAATCAGAAGGACTTTTTTTGAGTGAACGCAAACGCCAGCTTCCAAAATTTCCTCAGCGTATTGGCCTTATTACTTCAAGAGAAGCCGCGGCATATTCTGATTTTTTAAAAATTCTTACCACTCGCTGGCCTCACGTTTCTATTGATTTTTATCATGTGAGTGTTCAGGGCGCGGATGCTGTCGGAGAGATTGTTTTGGCATTTGAATATTTTAACGATCTCTCATCACAAAATACACCAATACCAGAGGTTCTTGTTCTTACTCGTGGCGGGGGATCATTTGAAGATCTTATGGTTTTTAATTCTGAGGACATTGCTCGCGCTGTTTATGGTTCACGCATTCCAGTGCTTTGCGCCATTGGGCATGAGAGAGATATTACTATTGCGGAGCTTGTCGCAGACTGTCGCGCATCTACTCCTTCTCATGCCTCTGAAATTCTTGTGCCGAATCAAAAGAATATTTCTCGCGAACTTGATCATCACATTTTTTCAATTTTTTCTATGATTGAATCTTCGTTTGAACAATATACGTTTAGTCTTGCAAATGTGTTTCATGGATTAAATCGCGCTTTTGAAAAAAAATTTTCTCGTTATAAAAATTTTGAAAAAGAACTTTTAGCGCATCTCATTGCCTTAGAAGGAAAAATTGCGTATAATATTGGACAGACCAAATGGCAACAACAACGTCTTTTATCATTTTTTGAAAAAAAGTTTTCTGAAGTATCATGGCGGTTAGAACTTCGTTTGAAGCTTCTTGGAAGTTTTTCACCAAAAAATGTTTTGCGGCGTGGATTTACTCTTTCTAAAGATAAGAGCGGAAAAATTATAAATTCAAACACTCTTTTGCGCTCGGGTGATATCATGGTCACAGAATTTCATGATGGAGAACTTGAATCTCGCGTACTTTAATTTTGTTTTATGGCTCCCAAACAAACACAACTTTCATTTGAACAATCATACAAAAAACTCGAAGAGCTTGTATCGGCTTTTGAGGAAGGGAAATTTGATTTAGATGAAGCTATTATTAAATTTGAAGATGGACTTCAAATAGCCGCTGATTTAAAAAAACGATTGAAAAGTATGGAAATCAAAGTGACAGAAGTCAAACGTAAATTTACCAAAGATATTGATATTGCCTCTGAAGATTAATTCCTCCCTTTTAAAAAAAGGGATTTTTTTTATTACTCACATTATGAAAAAAAATAAAAATCCTGTTGTGATATCTTTGGGCGGGTCGCTTATTTATCCAAAAAAAATTAATGTTTCTTATCTGGAAAAATTTCGGGATATTATTTTAGCTCATATAAAAACAAGCAATCAAACCGTGATTATTGTCACCGGCGGAGGAAAAATTTGCCGTGAATATAATTTTGCCGCACGCGCTCTTAATCCAGAAGCGTCAGAAGATGAACTTGATTGGATGGGAATTAAATGCACCAAAGTGAATGCAGAACTCATTCGTATTATGTTTAATGATAAATCTTATTTTAAAGTTTTAGATCATCCTTTTAAGCGTTACCAAACAACGAAAAAGATTTTGATTTCCGGTGGAGCGAAGCCAGGGCAGAGTTCTGACGGAGTGGCAGTATCTTTGGCCCGTTCTCACGGAGCCAGTGTTATTATTAATCTTACCAATATTACTCATGTGTATTCAAAAGATCCGAAGAAATATTCCGATGCCAAAAAAATTGACCGTATTTCTTGGGAAGATTTTCGAAAAATTGTTGGAAACACTTGGAACGCTGGCGCTAATTTTCCTTTTGATCCAACAGCTTCGCGTCGAGCCGCAAAATATAAACTCAAAGTAATTATTGCTTTGGGCGCTGATTTTAAAAACCTTGTTCATATTCTGCAAGGAGAAAAATTTCAGGGAACGATTATTGAGTGATCAATATATAATTTTTTGAATTCCGTAAGAACCTGAGAAAGAGAATGAATTTTTGGCGGAATGGGCGAGGGGAGTGAGAGAAGATTTTTTATTTCGAGTTCATTGGAATGCCCGCGTGGCGCCCTCCACCAACCATTTTTATACATTTCTTGCATTTTCATTTCTTTGATTTCAATTGAATTCCATCCACAAATTTGCGCGAAATTTTTTCCAATGTCGTAGACACTCAGAGGTTTTTCATTTTTTGGCGCATCATGATACACTTTTTCTTTTCCATATTGTGCAATAAGAATAAGATTCCATGCCAGATCCTCGGCATAAGTTGGAGTGACATATTGATCCGTCACCAGTTGAACAGATTTTTTCTCTTTTACGGAGTTATGAAGTAGTGTTAGGAAACTTCCTTTTCGAAGTCCGGAAAAAGGAGTGGCGATTCGCACAATATGATAGGAAAATCTCTCACTATTTTTTTTATGGAATTCTTGAATAATATTTTCGCCGGCCAATTTTGATTTTCCATATTCATTTACGGCTTTTGGAATATCCCAAACATTTTCATTCTCTTTTAAGGGATGATCACCAGAACCAACCATATCAGTGGAAATAAAAATAATTTTTGGTTGTTTTGTGTAGATACCTTGATTTTGGAGTTTAAAAATCGTTTGGAGAAAAGTTGCAATGCCGTCTCGATTGATATTCCAACAAAGTTCCTTGTCTTCATATTCGCCTTTATCAACATTGGTGTAGGCGCCAACTAAAAAAATAATTTCCGGAGTTGTTTTTGATATAATTGAGTGAATTTGTGAAATATTTCGATAATCCAGTTCTTCAAGCGGCGGCGCGAAAAAATTTTGTTGATATTTTTTAAATTCACGAACAATGATTATGCCTGTGGCGCCATCAGCTCCAACCAAAAGTGAAGTTCCAAGCAATGGGAGCTTTTTTTCTAAGTTGCTTGTCATATTTATCCGTTTTCAATATCCCAATTAAAGGCGAGTGCGTCCCATGAGAGACGAAATTCGTCTTCGGGATTAAAATGTTGATCAATAAAATAGGTAAGAAGCGCTGAATTATTTTCCAATGCGCGCGCTCCATGCGCGACTCCTGGAGGAATTCGCAAAAGAGCAATATGATATTCTCCTAAATAGATTCGCATGAAAATTTTGTGCGTTGGAGAATCTTCGCGAAGATCCCAGAGACCAACAAAAAGATGTCCGCCACCGGGTGGAACCATCCAAACATCAGTTTGCAGTTTATGAATATGCCATGCTTTAATAGTTTCTGGCCGCAATACCGAAGAATTTATTTGACGCAGAATAAATTTTTCCAGAATTTTTTGTTCACCGAGTGCGTTCCAATAGCTTATTTGTCCGTTTTCTTGGATTCGTAGGTTTTCACAAAAAAGGCCTCCTTCTTCAGGAAAAGTTCGTAAAGGAATGATTTCAACTCCATTTATTGTTGACTTTTTTGAGTAATTTTGATTAACTAGTGAATAGTTTGAATCTAGTTGCATAAGGAATGAAGTAAAAAATTTATATTTTAGAACAGTATCACTATAGATGAAATTTTTTTATGAAGCAACTCATTTTGAAAAATTTTGGATTTGCCGTGCTCTTGGGAAGCGTTCTTTTTTTCTCTGGATGTCTTTTTGAATCTCCTTCCAAAGAATTTGTTGTAAATTCAAACAAACAAAATTCAGGTTTTTTTAAAGAAGAATTATCGACCAATGAAAAGTCTTTTCAGAAAGAAGAGCAATCTGAAGATGCAGTTACTTCTGGAAATATCGCCGCGAATATTATTGTGGAGACTCCAAAAATTGGAGATATTCTTCAAAATCCAATCTTTATTCAAGGAAAAGCGCGAGTTTTTGAAAATACTGTCCATGTTGATATCAAAAAAGAAAATGGCGAAGTTATGATTTCTGAAATAGCTACTGCCAAAGCCAAAAACGCAGGTGAGTTTGGAGAATTTGAGATTCAGATTCGATTTTATTTTCGTAATACCAAAACCGGCTTTGTTGAAGTATATTCTCTTTCGCCCAAAGATGGAAGTCGTGAGAACCTTGTGAATATTCCAGTAGAATTTGCCGTTCTAAAATAATTTTGCGCGACCTTTTTCTTGGTAACATCGAAGGGATTGACAGTTTTTTAAATTTGATTTATATTTTTAATGAGTTGCCAAAGAATACAGACATTTGGTTTTCGATCATTATAAGTTCTGTAGAGGCAAACCGATGAAATTTTATTTTATTTGTTTGTCTTCCATTGGCAAACATTTTTTATTTTTGTACAAATTATGTCAAAAACTTTAGAACAAAAAAAAGCTATTATTGCTACACTCGAAGATGCCTTCAAAAAATCAAAATCAGCAGTATTTGTTTCATTTGATCGATTAGGTGTGGCGGAAGTCACAAAACTACGAGAACAATGCATGGAAAAAGGAGTAAAGTATATTACAGCAAAAAAAACGCTTCTCCTAAAAGTATTAAAAGCATCTCATATTTCCACAGAAGCGCTTTCATCGTCTGGTCAGGTTGCTGTGGCTTTTGGGTTGCTTGATGAAATTTCTCCAGCAAAAATTCTTTTTGGAATGAGTAAAACACACGAAGGAATAAAACTTATTGGCGGTATTGTAGAGAAAAAATATGTAGTTGCCGAAAGTATAGTTGCTCTAGCAGCGCTTCCGCCAAAGGAAGAACTTTTAGCAAAACTCCTTGGAACTCTTGTTTTGCCGGCGCGAGGCATGGTTTCTGTGCTTTCTGCTTCCATGCGTGATTTTGTGAATGTTTTAGATCAAGTTGCTAAACAAAAAATATAAAAATTAAATCCTAAAAAATATTTTATATGTCTTTAGATACAAAAAACGAGGAACAGATAATAGAAGTTCCTGAAAAATTTAAAAATCTCGTGGCCAGCATAGAAACTCTTTCTGTTCTGGATCTTTCAGAACTGGTGAAGATTCTCGAGAAAAAATTTGGAGTATCAGCCGCTGTCGCTCCAGCAGTTATGATGCAAGGTATGATGGGTATGGGCGCAGAGGGAGTTGCTCATGCCGAGGAAGAAAAGACAAACTTCCATGTAGAACTTACTGCTTCTGGCGCGAACAAAATTAGCGTTATTAAAGCAGTTCGTGAATTGACTCAGCTTGGTTTGAAGGAAGCAAAAGATCTTGTTGATGGAGCTCCAAAAATGGTTAAGGAAAATGTAGCAAAAGAAGAAGCGGAAAATATGAAAAAGAAACTTGAAGAAGCTGGAGCGACCGTAACACTCAAATAAAACGACTCTTTTTCCAATAAAATAACACATAAGGGATATTGTTTTGTATCGATGCTGAAGAATACAGTAAGCGATATAAAAAATGTCCCTTATGTGTTTATGATTTAAAGATGAGTGATAGCAAACTGATATATATCATTGCCATTAACAAGATAGATTTTTTTCTCATTTTCAGCAACAATCATATCTTTTAGATCATTCCATTCCGAAGCATGATATTGTTTTACGAGTTTTTTGTCTTTGGTAACAACAATGATTCGTTGTTCACTTTTTTCAAGAATATAAAGAAATTGGGATTCATTACTTGTTACTATTTTAAGAGGTTCTTTGAGAGATGGTTCGATTTCTATGTTAAGTGTTTCCTCAAATTTTCCGCCAAAGAAGCGTAATATCTCATTATTGTTCAATAGAACATAAAGAGAGCCGTCAAGCGCCATATCACGAGCATTTGTCAGCGAAGAAATTTTTTCTTTAAGCCAAAAATTTGCTTTTCCAAAGTTATCTCCACCTCGATCCATTCGAAGAATCTGGTTTTCCGAAGCAAGAAGCAAATACCACCGATCAAGATATGGCATCACAGCTTGAATAGGTGAAGCGCTAAGTTTTGATGGGATAACAAGATTTTTCCATGTGCGGGAAGAAATATCAAGTCGAAATATATTGTTTTTTTCATCCATCACAAAAATAGTATTTCCATGAAGAATAAGATGTCGCGGCAATGAATCATTTTTCCAAAGAATAGAAGTGTTTTCTTTGGTTTGCGCATTCCAAATGAGGATTCTTTGGTTGGTAAGTAAGAGTAAATCATTTTTTATTTTTCCACTTTGAAGAAAAACCTCATTTGTTTGAAGGCTATTCAATGAATAAAAAGGTTTTGTTTGAGAGACAACTTCTATTTTTTGTACTGTTTGTTGGAGATGAGAAAATTTTTCTTCCGCAAGTTGTTTTATTTTTTTTTGATTTTCAGTTCTTGGGGAAAGGGTAGGAAATATTTTTTCGGTTTTTAAAAAAAATTCTAACGCGCGTTTTTCATCACCATAAATAAGTATGGATTCAATTTGTGTAAGATTTTTTTCAATTTCCTGCATTTGCGTTGCGAATACAAGATTTTTATTTTCATTTTTCTTTTTTTCCGAAATCCAAATGACACTGCCAAGAAAAAGAATAACAAGAATACAAATTCCTGTTATTATCCATCGTTTACGAGTGAAAGAAAAATTTTTTTCTTTCCAGTAGGTAAAAATATTTTCCTTTCGAGAAAAGGGTGGAGTGTCAAGGGGCGTGGAAATAATTTTTTTTTCAATCCGAAACAAATTATGAGACAATCCTTTCCACACGCTGACGAAGATATGAAAAATAAAAACGATTCCTCCAAGACACGCAGAAATCGTGTGAAGAAAAGTACGATATAATTTACTCGTCAGATGGGTTTTGTTTCGGAAACGATTTTTTTCTTTAGAGAGTCGTTGGTAAATATTGGTTTGCGCGGAATATACTTGATTTGGTTTTCGCGTTCGGCGATATGGAGAAGTTTTTTTGAATTTTGATACTATGAATTGAAAAAATTCACTGAGGGAATGTTTAAAACTTGTTGAAAGCGATGGCGCAAGAATCGCTTCGGTTTGATCTTCAGTATTTTTGAGATCAGTTATAGAACGCTGTGAATTTCCTGAAGCAATTTTCGTTTCAATTTTTTTTTGACGTTCAGAATCCACAAATGTAATACTTGGATATTTTAAAATCAACGCGCCAAACGATGTTTGGGGATTAATTTCTTTCAAGAGAGAACTCAGGTGTGTTGTAGCTTCTCCTGCCGCATGGTTGGTGATCGTAATTTTGAGTTTATCCAATGAAAGATAATCAATTAAACTTTCCGTGCAAAAAAGAAGAGCGTCATGCGGACCAATTTCTCCGATAATCACATTAGAAAAAAGCTTAGCCAACGATGGCTGTACATTATTTCCGTTGGTAGATTCTAAAATATTTATTGGTCGGTAATCTTTTCCTTTGATTTTATGAATAAGATACGCTTTCGTATTGCCAATTTGTGAAAAATACAGTTCGTGATTATGAATCACCCCAAGAATAAAATGAATATGTTCAAGCTTCAGGCTAATATGATTTCCTTCGATCCATTCGGCGATGACTTGATTAAGACTCGCGAGTGTCTCTTCAAATTTTTTTTCTACTGATATATCTTTTTTTAAATTGAATCCTTGATAATAACGGCGCTGAATTTCTCTTCGAAGAGTTATGGCTAATTCATACGCTGCGTCATCTAATGATTCAACATGAATGAGACCAAACAGTTTTCCTAGAGCATATTCCTCGGAAAGAGTTGGTGACGCAATAAATAATTCAAGTGTGGCATTTCGAGGAGTTGGTTCAAGAATGAGACGACTTGTTTGTAAATTTGAACGTTGAATCATAACTAAAGAAAGATGAGTTGAAGATTTTTTGCAAGAAAAGCGCCTTGCCTCCTCTAGGGTATTATACTATAGTGATGGAAGAGTAGTAAACCCCGTCTTCTTGAAAAATGTTATTATGATATTAGATCAACTTTTGGGATCGCGTGGAAGAGCAAAAATTTTAGAATATCTTCTTTTAGAGAAAGCATGTTTTCAAAATGAAGAAGAATTAGCTCAAACCATCTCAATTCCATTGCGCAATGTTAAAAAGGAAATCGAGCTTTTGAGATCTTTTGGCCTTATTCAAAAAACCGATGATGGTTTTTTTATGCTTTCAGAGCATTTTCTTTTGACTTCAGAACTTCGTGGAATGTTTCAGAAAGAACGATTTTTACGAAAGCAAGAATTTTTTGATTCGGTTCGATCATTTGAGAATATTGATCTTTTTATTTTAACAGGAAAATTTGTTGGTCTTGTAGAAGAAACAAAAACCGATATTTTGGTAGTTGGAAGATTAAATCGATGGAAATTCGCCAAATTGATCCGTGCTTTTGAAGAGGAATTTGGCGAAGAACTCTATTATACTATTTTTCCACCACAAGAGTTTCAATATCGTCTTTCGCTCGTGGATCGTTTTTTAGCAGATATTTTTGGAAATACGCATATTCCGATTGTAGCTAAAATTGATTATGGTGCTTTATCTCAACACCACATACGATAATACTTTGATTCTTGGAATAGGAAAGAAATTAAATGTTTCACCGGACATTGTTGAAACGTATCGATTTTCATCTCAAAAAAATCATTATGTTTTATGGTATCTTGATCGTTTTTTAACAAAGCATCATTTTACTTTATCATCATTCGTGACTATTGTGGTTTGTGTGGGAGAAGGAAGATTTTCCGCTCTTCGAGTGGGAATTACTATAAGCAATACTCTCGGAGCTGTGCTTCACATTCCTGTTTATGGGATTCGTCGCACTGATTGGGAAAAAAACCATTTCCAAAAAAATAATTTTATTCTCCCAATACCATATTATAATAAAGAACCCAATCTTACTTTTTCAAAAAAATAATTTTTTTTGGTTCACGCACCTCATCTTTTACTTCAATTTTCGATAATCCTGCACTCGAGTAAGACTCATGGCGGAGTTATTTTTTGTGGACAACTTTGATTGACAGAAAATGAATAATGGGATAACTTAGAGTGAAGTGGTGAAAAGTGGTGAAAAGTGGTGAATTTTTAAGAAAAATATGTTTATTGGAGAATTTGAACACGTGATGGATATTAAGGGGCGGTTAGCAATTCCTGCAAAATTTCGAAAAGCCCTTCTGCGTGGAGCTGTTGTAACTCGTGGACTTGATGATTCATTATTTCTTTTTGATATTTTTCAGTGGAAGAAGTTGGCTACCAAAATTGCATTGCTTCCTTTTTCTCAAGCGAACATGCGAGCATTTACACGCCTTATGCTTGCCGGCGCCATGGAAGTGATTGTCGATACACAGGGGAGAATCATGATTCCACAATATCTTCGAACGTATGCAAAACTGAAAAAGGATGTTGTTTTTGTCGGACTGTATAATCGGGTTGAAATTTGGGATAACGCTCTTTGGAAACAATATCGTCAGAAATCTGAAAAGGAGAGTGAAAAAATCGCAGAAACTTTGGGATCGCTTGGCATGTAAGCAATATGAATTTCACGCGACATATTCCAGTCATGCTAGAGGAAGTTATAAAAGCATTGGAACCAAAAGAGGGTGATCGAATGATTGATCTTACTTTAGGTTTTGGCGGCCACACAATCCCATTGGCAAAAAAAGTTGGTAAAACAGGCAAGATTCTTGCTTTTGATCTTGATGCAAAAGCTTTAAAAGAAACACAGGAAATGTTGAAAACGCAAGGACTTTTAGAACGAGTATTACTTCAACATGAAAATTTTAGAAATCTTGTTCAGATTGCCAAGAAAGAAAAATTTATTGAGGTAGATGGAATTCTTTTGGACGCGGGAGTAAGTTCATTTCAACTTGATGATGAAGATCGCGGTTTTTCGTATCATGGAGATATATTAGACATGCGGATGGACACAGAAAAACAACAAAAAACGGCACAAGATATTTTACAGACTTATCATGGTTATGAATTGGAGCGTCTTTTCCGCGAATACGGAGATGAAAGACTCGCAAAACCTATTGTAAAAGGGATTTTGGAACTAAGAAAAAATGGTTCTCTTCGGGCTCAAACGCTTGTCGAGCTCGTAGATCGTTTGTATCATCGTTTTTATCATGGACGAAGCCGAACGCATCCAGCAAGAAAAATATTTCTTGCCTTACGCATTGAAGTTAATGAAGAATTTGCCAATCTTAGAAAAGCTGTTGAAGACGGAATTTCGTTGCTTCGAAAGGGCGGGCATTTTGTAGTGATTACTTTTCATGGCGGCGAGCATCGAATCGTAAAAAATATTTTTCGAACAGAAACGCGAGATTGTATTTGTCCTCCAGAAATTCCTATTTGTTTGTGCAATCACTCGCGGCAAATTATTTTAAAAACAAAAAAACCACTTCTTCCGACTCAAGATGAAATTTCACAAAATCCTCGCGCCAGAAGTGCTCATATGTATATTGCCGAGAAACTTTAAGTATTTTTTATGAGTTATTCGCGAAATTATCAAATTAATTTTTCCAAAAATTTAAAAACAAAAAAAAATACTTCTTTTCAGCTTCATTTTTTTGGAGTTTTTCTTTTTGGCGTTATCCTTTTTACTGGTGTGTGGTATTTGCGTTTGGTAAATGAAGTTTCTATTACAGGTTTTATTCTTTCGGATCTTGAAAATCGTCTTTCTCTGCTTCAAAAAACCAACGAAAGACTTTTTATTGAGACACAACAATTTGAAGCGCTTTCTTCTTTAGACAATCGCATGAAGGATTTTTCTTTTGTTTCTCCGGGAGAAATATCATATCTTGAAACACAAAAAAATTTATCATTGGTGATCAAAAAATAATTGTTTTGCTCTTAAATGTGAGCGAAGAAGATAAAGATGGCAAGGAAAAGTATAAAACACCGTTATCAATTAGGTGAATTTTTTCATTTTGGACGGCTTGGCATTTTAGGGATCGGTATTTTTCTTTTTGGTTTTCTCATTATTTGGAAACTTTTTTCGATTCAGGTTCTTCTCCATGAAAAATATCAAACATTAGCAAGCAGTCAATATGATTTTTATCGCCGACTGCACCCCGAGCGGGGAAAAATATTTTTTACTCAAGAAAAAAATCCAGAGAATTTTTTTCCAGTAGCAGGAAATCGGGAATATGTTTTAGTATATGCAAATCCGTATCTCATTTCTGATGTTCCAAAAACAGTGCTCGAGCTCATTAACATTTTTCCTGAGCTTGAAGCAGAAAAAGAAAATCTCCTTCTTCGTCTTTCAAAAAGTGAGGATCCTTATGAACCTATTCTTCATAAAGTTTCATGGGAGAAGCAAGAGCTTTTAAAGCAAAAAAATTTGACTGGGATCGGTTTTTCGGAGGAGTCATTTCGTTATTATCCGGAAAACAATATTGGAAGCCACCTGCTTGGTTTTGTGAGTTTCGATGGGAAAATTCAAAAAGGACAATATGGCGTGGAAGGATTTTTTCAAGAAGAACTTGCAGGAAAAGATGGTTATCTTGAAGCAGAACGTGATGCGCAAGGAAGCATTATTGGAGTCTCTGACGTGTCATATAAAGAAGCGGAAAATGGCGCAGATATTTATCTTACGATTGATCATACTTTAGAATATTATGCTTGCAGTGAATTGAATAAAACCGTGGCCAAATATAAAGCCAAAGGTGGAAGCGTTATAATTATGGATCCAAAAACCGGAAAAATTCTCGTGATGTGCGGTTCGCCAGATTTTAATCCGAATTTTTATGAAGAAGCAACTCAATTAGAAAATTTTAATAATCCAGCAATTTTTAATGCCTATGAACCTGGATCAGTATTTAAACCAATTACTATGGCAAGCGCGATTGATCAAGGAAAAGTGACGCCTGAAACCGTATTTGAGGATACAGGATCAAGGCAGTTTGATCGATATATTATTCGAAATGCTGACGACAAAGTCTATGGTAAGGCCACTATGACCGAGGTTCTTGAGAACTCCATTAATACTGGCGCGATTTTTGTCGCTGAATCGATTGGCGTGGATACATTTTTAGAATATATGAAAAAATTTGGTTTTGACGATCGTGTTGGTATTGAACTTCCAGGGGAAGCCAACAGTAATTTAAGCACACTTGATACTCATCGTCCGATTAATCTTGCAACCGCGTCATTTGGCCAAGGAATTACTGTTACACCGCTTCAACTTCTTGCGGCGTATGGCGCTATTGCAAATGGTGGAAAATTTATGAAACCTTTTATTGTGGCAAAAATCATGTATCCTCATAAAGAAACTATTGAAGCGCATCCAAAAGAAATTCGTCAAGCTCTATCTCAAAGATCCGCAAATCTTATTTCAGGAATGTTGGTTCAAGTCGTTGAAAAAGGACATTCCAAAAGAGCAAAAATTTCTGGTTATTATATTGCCGGAAAAACAGGCACAGCGCAGATTCCTGATCCAAAAACAGGAGGGTATTCAGACCAAACCATACATACTTTTGTTGGTTTTGGGCCAGTGGAAGATCCGAGATTTGTTATGCTTGTTCGCATGGATCAACCACAAGGAGTACGATTTGCTGAAGGTTCAGTAGTTCCGCTTTTTAGACAAATTGCTGATTTCTTGCTAAAATATCTTGAAATTGAACCAAGTTACACACCATGAAACACTCTATTCAACTGTTTTTAAAATTTTTAGCCCATGCGCTTATTAAGAAGTATCATCCAAAAATTGTTGGCGTTACTGGAACTGTTGGAAAAACTTCTGCCAAATACGCGATTTGTGCCATTTTAGAATCCAAATTTCGAGTTCGAGCTGACAAAAAAAGTCTTAACAGTGAAATTGGTTTTCCTCTTGCTATTTTAGGATTTGATATTCCAGGACGTTCAATGTGGCGGTGGATGAAAATTTTTCTTTCTGGAATACAACAGCTTCTATTTTATGATTCAAATTTTCCTGAGGTTCTTGTTTTAGAATATGGCGCGGATAGACCCGGAGATATTGCTTATTTGCTCGAAATAGCACAGCCGCATATAGCAGTGTTGACAGCGCTTTCACCAGTTCATCTTGAACGTTTTAGAGATATTGATTCTTTGTTTAGTGAAAAAAAACTTCTTTTAGACGCGATCGCAGAAGATGGAATCGCGATTTTAAATATCGATTTTTCTGAAATTAAAGAATATAGTTCTTCGGTTCGCGCAAAAATTTTTACATATTCCATTATTCAACCACAAGCAAATCTTTATACAACGCAAATTATTCATCATTGGGGAAAGGGTGTAAATGCAAAAATAGTTTTTGAAGGTTCCTCAGTGCCGATTTTTCTTCATGAAGCTGCTGGAGAATTGCACATCGGAGCAGTGTTGGCAGCTGTTGGAGTTGGTATTGCATTTGATATGAATCTTGTTGAAATTGCCGAAGCAGTTGGAAAGTATATTCCTCCTCCAGGAAGAATGCATTATCTTCAGGGAATTAAAAATGTGCAAATTATTGATGATTCATATAATTCTTCGCCAAAGGCCGCTTTAGAAGCTATTCGTTTTTTGGCTGCATACAAACTTCCAGAAATAAGTGGAAAAAAATTAGAGAAGTTTGCTGTGATGGGGGACATGAATGATCTTGGAGCATTTTCAGAAGATTTTCATGAAGAGATAGGAAAGTATATCGCAAAAGAAAAGATTGATTGGCTTATCACTGTTGGTGAAAAATCAAAACACATGGCCGAAGCCGCTCGAAAAGAAGGTATGGATGAAGGACGGATTATTTCTTTTGATAATTCTTCTGATGCGGGAAAGTTTGTACAAGAAAAAATTGAAGAAGGGGACATTGTTCTTTTTAAAGGTTCTCAAAATGGTATTTTTCTTGAGCGGGCCGTGAAAGAAATTCTTGCTGAACCATTGCGCGCCAAAGAACTTCTCGTGCGCCAAGGCCCTGAATGGAAAATATGAACTCCAGAAATTTTTCTTGCATTTTTACATACATTATTATAGAATAAAAAACATCTTTTTGGTGTTTTTTTATTTTGCCGCCATCGTCTAGTGGTTAGGACATCAGGTTTTCATCCTGGTAACCGGGGTCCGATTCCCCGTGGCGGTACTACTTTAATATCGTTCCATTTATAACAGTATGCCGCGTTCGTCTAGTGGCTAGGACGCAAGGTTCTCATCCTTGTAACACGGGTCCGATTCCCGTACGCGGTACCAAGCTCGCACCTATTTTTAAAACTCCGGCAACCCCGAAAAAAACACTCCTTGTATTTCTAATTTGCGCGCGACCAATTTTTTCTGAAAATGAAAAGGACATTTTTCTTTTTGGGGTTCTGCCCGTAAAGATATTCAGGCAGTGTGGCGGGGCGAAATGCGGACGAGGCAAAGCAAAACAATTTTCTGGGGAAAGCCTGCCTGCCGTTAGGCAGGGATTTGCTAAAACTTCGGCTGACTTTTGGTTTTTTGCAGAAGAATATTCTCACAACATTAAAACCCCACAGAGAATTTTTGTGGGGTTTTAATTAGGACTATATTAATTCATGCTTTCTTTCATAGAGGCGTCTTTTTCCGTTGCTTTTGCATTTTCTCCCATATATTTCTCTCCGATCATCTGTAGATCTTTTCCTTTAGAAATAGTTTTGTCATCTTTATATTTATTTCCCATTTCTTGCATTACTAAGCCGTTAGATTTCATCATCTCCGCCATTTTTTGAATACTCGATGATTGTTCTTTCATCATAGTTATTGAATCTTGTAATTTCTTTGTTTGATCACTATTATCATTTGCGCTTTTTCCGGAAAAATATCCAGCACTACCGCCAATGATAAGAGATATTACTATACTGATAACCAATGTTGTTGTTTTCATATTTTTTTAATTATTTAATTTATTAGATAATTTCACCATTCTTCTCAAGCATCATGTGATGAATCGTTGCAACTCCAGTCCAGATTGCTATAAGAATAAGAATTCCCGAATAAAGTAGAGCGTCAAATTTTGTAATCCCGAATACAATATTATCAGCACCACCTATTACTGCACCTGCAAATGTAATCACTCCTACAAAGCCGACAATGATACTGATGATATGCATTATTTTTGATAATTTCATATTTTTATTTAATTAATTTATTAATCTTTTAATTATTGACCTTCCTTTGCCAGATGTGTAATCCTCATATTTATATGGGAGGTTCACGCCCAGTATTAATGCATCTCATAATTTTAAAATCCTGACGCGGTGTCTGTTATTTTTAATGCCGCCTTTTTTCCGAAACGATAAAATAGCGCGGGTGTTAAGAACAATGAAATTACTGTTGAGGAGATAAGTCCTCCAAATACCACAACTGCCAGTGGGCTAAGTATTTCTTTTCCCGGTTCGCCACCTGAAATGATAAGAGGAATGAGAGCAAGAGCTGTCACAAGTGAAGTCATCAGTACCGGAACCACGCGATCAAGCGTGGCTTTAACGATTGTCTCCGGCTCAAATGGCAACTTTTCATTTTGTACAAGTGTTAAACTGCGGCCGATTAACATAATCCCATTTCTAGATACAATTCCCGCGAGCGAAATAAACCCCACAAGATGAGCAAGGCTTACCGATCCGCCGGTAAGCCACACACCGATCATTCCACCGATTAAAACCGTTGGGATATTAGTCATAATCAAAAACACGATCGGGATAGACCCAAAGGCATGATACAGCACTCCAAAAATCATTATCAGCCCAACAATAAATACTAAAGCCAGACGCCGCGAATTCTCTTTTTGACTTTTATAATTTCCCTCAAACGAAAGGGTTACTCCGGTGGGGAGTTTTTGTGATTCCAGCGCGGTTTTAGCTCTCCCTACGGCCCCTACCACATCAGAACCATGGTAGTTGGCGGAAACCACAAGGACGCGTTTTCCTCCTTCATGATCTAAGCTATTGCGACCACCTTCTACTAAAACATCGCCGACACTTCCCAGAGACCCCGCCCCCACAAAAGGGAGCGATAAATCGCGCAAGGATGCCATGGTGCCCTTTGACTCCGCGTCATAACGCGCAATAACATTAACCGAGGCAGGACCAAGACGGACTTGTCCTAAATTATCTCCCATAATTCCCATTTCAAGATCATTGGCAACTTCCCCGGGAGACAAACCATATTCAGCTAATCGATTTCTATCAACATAGATACGAAATTCCGGCACAATAGTATTTTGCTGAATGCGCGGGTTTTCAATTCCTTTTTGCTTACCAAGTTCAGAAAGTACCTGCTTGGCCGCACGGTCCATTTTTTCGGGATCATCCCCGAAAACCTTTACTACAATGGGCGAACGTACGCCGGAAAGCAACATTTCTACGCGATGCGTAATCGGTTGTCCTAAGCTGAAATCCGCTCCGCCAAACCGATCAAGCACCGCCTGAATATCTTTAAAAATTCTGTCTCTAGCATCTTCAGATCCCGGTTTTAGCGCAATTTGAACTTCACTGGAATTTGCACTGCCACCGTGAGGATCTGCTAATGCCCGTCCGGCAATATTACTTACTTGTCGTACGCCTTCCACTTGAAGAATGGATTTTTCAAGCTTTGTCATATATTCGTTTGTGGTGGATAATGCTGTGCCGGGAGGCAAAAATACCATAGCCACCATAGACCCTTCATTAAATGGAGGAATTCCTTCTTTGCCCGCAAAGAAATACATTCCCCCTGTAAGGAAAAGAGCAATAACCGTAACACTGCCTATTATTTTTACATGAGTGATACACCAATAAATCCACGGGGTAATTCGCTCTTTAATTTTTTGTACAACCTTGGTTTCCTTTTCATGCCCAGCTAGCGATCTGTCATTAAGTAATAATGCTGATAGAACTGGCGTTACAGTGAGCGATACTACCATCGAAGCAAAAAGAGAGACGAGATATGCGGACCCAAGGGCAATAAGCAAGCGCCCTTCAATTCCCGGCATAAAGAATATGGGAAGAAATACAACAGCAACGAGTATTGTTGCATACACAATTGAATTACGAACCTCTTGTGATGCCTTCAAAACAACATGTTCACGATTTTCTTTCTTACCGCTTACCATCCATAAACGTAACCGTCGGAAAATATTTTCCACATCAACAATCGCATCATCAACAAGCTCTCCAACCGCGACTGCAATACCGCCCAAGGTCATCACATTTACTGATAAACCAAAAAATTTGAACACAATTGCGGTTATGAGAAGAGACAGAGGAATTGCAGTGAGTGTAATCATCGTCATCCTCATATTCATAAGAAAAATAATAAGAATTACAATGACAAAAATGGTACCGTCGCGAAGCGCGCCTTCTACATTGCTTAATCCGGCACGAATGAAATTTTCTTGTCGAAAAAGATTTGAATGAAGTTTTATTCCATCGGGGAGACTGGCGGAAAGAGAGTTAAATGTTTTGTTTATATCATCAGTAACAGAGAGGGTTTGCGCGTCCGGTTGCCTGATAATTCTTAAAATAACGCCGTCTTGGCCATCAATCGCTCCGTTTCCACGGATAATACTCGCCCCTTCCACGACCGAAGCAATATCTCCAAGCCGAAGAGGGCGACCGTCCATTGCATTACGTCCTATTGAAATCTCCTGCAATTCTGAAGCTTCTGCGGGCGCGGTAAGAATACGAATGACATATTCTTTTTCATTTTCAGTAAGAATACCGCCACTTTTGTTTGTCAGGGTATTTTCCACGCTTTTGCGGACATCATCGATCATGATGCCATATCGACGCATTCTTTCGGCATTAATGTTTATCTGCCATTCGCGCACATCACCGCCCATGACAAAAACATTTGCTACTCCCGAAGTTTTGAGAAGCGCGGGACGTATTGTCCAATCCGCAAGTGTTCGAAGTTCCATCGGAGTAATCCGTGAGTCAGGCGATGTTATACCTACCCACATGATCTCTCCCAATAAAGACGTAGAAGGACCAAGAGTTGGTTTTACACCGAATGCCAATATTGCTTGCGCCAAACGCTCCTGTACTATTTGTCTATTACGCAATGTGTCGCTTCCCCATGCAAACTCCATATTAACGGTCGCTTGTGCGAAGGATGCATTACTTCGTATTCTCTCGACACCGGGAGCTCCGGCAATCGCAGATTCAATCGGATTAAGAATGAGTCGCTCAACTTCCTCGGCCGCCATGCCCGGACTTTCCGCGAAAATAGTAACGGTTGGTTTGTTAATATCCGGAAGAATATCTACTTTCATTGTAGCGATACTCCATAAACCTACTGTGGTTATAATGCCCGCAACAACAAGCACGGTGATTTTATTTTCAAGAGACCAAGAAATGATTTTGTTAAACATATATTTTCTATTACATTTCCATTCCTTGCATATCCTTGTCTTTGCCCGATTTAGCTGGAATAGCGGTATCATTCTCTTTTTGAGTAGAGGTTTTTACAAGATCGCCAAGGAACATACTTTCTTTTATGTCTAATGTCGGATCAGTTATATAACGATCGCCATTTTTAAGCCCAGTGTATACCTCAATTAAAGTGCCCAGAGAACGGCCAACAGTTATTTTTTTTGCAAAAATTCTGTCGGCTTCTGATATTGCCCAGATGGTTGGAGTGCCTCCTTCGCTCCAAAAAATTGATGAATATTTAATGGACACGCCTGAAGAACTGACAGGCTCAAGAACTCTAACCGAAGCTCCTATTGGCCATTTTGTTTCCTTTGTAAATACCGCGTCGGCCATATACGATCCATCATCAAGAGAACTACCTATACCGACAAGGCGCACTTTCTGCACGTCTGTTCCGAAGCCGGGACGGATAATTGAAAGCACTTCCCCCTCTTTCGGTTTTTGTATGTTATTGGGTATGAGCATTCTCACTACCATGCGGTCATTACCTTCTGCAGTCACTGTGGCCACCGGCATACCAGGGCCGACAAATTCACCCGGTTTTTTCATGATACTTGATACAACGCCACTATTGGGAGCCACTATAGAATAACCAGCAGTAATTGAATCTCTGATACTCGCGTATGCTATTTCTTTTGCTTTAACCTCTCCTTCAGACATCGTAAGCTCTTTTTTCAATTCAATAATCATTGCATCAATTTCGGCCAGTGTATCAATAGACTCTCTTTGTCTATCAGTTCTTTCAGTTAATAGACCAACAGATTCTCTTTGTGTATTGGCTTTTTCAAGCTCCAGCTCTCTTTTTGTATTGACTTTTTCAAGCTCCAAGCTTTTAATTTCACCAATCACTGTAATAAATTTAGCTTGATCCTCAATTACCATTTTCTTAAGTGCTTCCAGGCTTGCTTCTGACAGTGTTTCACTTTCTGCAATTGACGCGTTCGCAAGTTTAATTACTGTGTCAAAATAAAGCAATCCAGATTTTTCTGGTATTGTATTTTTATCTTCTAAATTTGATAATGCCTCAAAAAGAACACTTGAAAATTTATTACGTAAATTTGAGTCTACGACTCCAAACGTCCATTTGAGCTGAATATTAAAATTTAATCCTATCTTTGGAACGATGGTCTGATAGGATATAATTGGGTAAATTGTTGAAATTGATCCGCGAAGAATTTCTTGCGCTAATTTCTTTTTCGTCTCAATCAAAGACAATAATGCGCTATCATTTTCTAACTCACTTAATCCAAGTAAACCAATTTTTTGCTTATTTAAATTTTCTGTATCCGATAATAAACCAATTTTTTGCTTATTTAAATTTTCTGTATTTGCTTGAAGTTGTTGTAATTGCGAAATACGTTTTGTTGTATAATTACGTAGAGCCTCCGCGTTAATACGCGCCTCTCCCAACATTTGAAATTTTTCTGATAGCATACTTATCATCTCCGGTGTTTGCGGTGGACGAGAAAGCTTCCCAATAACTTGGCCAACATTAACTCGTTCTCCAATATATACATACCACTGCGAGATAGTGCCCTCGCGATCAGGTTGCACTTGTAGATTATTAAGAGAAATAATTTCTCCAGACCACGAATTGTTTGATTTGGTATTTCCGATAATAGAAGAATCTTCTGCTCCCACTACGGCAACTATTGAATCTGTCTCACTTAGATTTTTATTAGCAGATTCATCATTTGCTATTTTTGTTGAATCACTTTTACTCACTAGATAAAAAGCGGAAACTCCTGTAGCAGCAAGCATAAAAATTAAGCCAATCACTATTATGATTGCGCGTGTTTGACGTAGCTTAATATTTTTTATTAGATTTTTTAATTTTTCATTCATAAAGTTATTTCATATTATAGATTTTTAATAGTTCTTTGACCGCTCCCTCTTTATCATTTTTAAGTTGTTCCGAAAGGCAGGAATCAAGATGTCCGCGAAGTAGTTCTGTTCGCGCACTTTTAAGTAAGCCAATTACGCTATCAATCTGTTGAATAATCTCGGGACAATAACGCTTTTCTAGAACCATGCTAGGGATTTTACTAATACTCCCGACTGCCATATTGATAACTTTTTGGGCTTTTGTATTTCGCTCACCGTGCTTATGTAATGTTTGTTTTACCATATACCCTAGAGTATAGGGTATATGATTTTGGAAGTCAATAGTTTGCCTACCAAAAAACAATCCCGCATTGTTTCACCACACTCTTGTTTTAAGAATGTGTAATCAAAGTCAATTATGACTTTACAGAAAAACAAAAATAATCTTTCGACAGATTTCCTTCGGTTGATAGGGAAAAACAAGTTGTATTTGCCATTAAATAATTACTCAGCTTTTTTTCTGGGTTCTGAATTTAATATCCAAAAATATTTTAGGAAATGGTATGACAATAAATTTAAGCTTGATCTATTGGTTTTAATGAGAGATGGATTTTCTCAGGTTTGGTTATCAGAATCAGATATAGAACTTACTTCCCAGTATGCTCTAAAAGAATTTATTGCTTGACCTAATTCCTTACTCTGGTAGTGTAAAGATGTTTGAATTCCCGATCGATCAAGCCATAAAGGAAGTTAATACTTATTTTGTTTCTTCTCATTTGATAGGAGGTAATGACCGAAATATTGAAAGGACAAATAGAATCGAAAAATAACATTAGTGGTAAGGCAAGGATTGTCCTTAATGTGAACGCTGATCATGGATTTCAAGACGGAGAAATTTTGGTTACTGGTTAAACCAGAAAACAGAGAAGTCAAAGGAACGATAACTACAAAAATTGATCTGCGGATTTTTTGTCAGAAAACCATGTGTATTTTTCATTCAGTCAGTTAATAACAAAAAAAATTATGATACCAAGCATATCAAGTTCCGAAGACGAGTATTATCGCAGTCTGCAATTCATCAAGAAGGGTCGGTGGGCTACTTATCCTGCCGATGCCGAATTGTGGCACTCTGTTCATACTTCACGTTACTTTGAAGAAATTTTTGGTGTCTGGAGAGAGATATTGGCAATATGTGTATTTGACAAAGAATATAGTAACCACATGTATGTTCCAGAATCTTTTGTTAAAAAACTCCATGCGCGTATCAATTACCTCACCTCAAATGATCACAAGCCGATGGAAAAAATATTGCTGCCATTTTATGAAGAAAAAAAGCAGGCAAAAAGAGAAATTCCAAAAATAAATCCATCTGATATCTCCATTCTTACCAATAATGAATTGGCAGATACCTATGCTCGCAATCGAAACGCGGCACATCGGATTGTCGCGTACGACCAATTTACTTGGCTTGCCGAGGATTATTGGATTTCTTTGATGGATCAGGTTCTTATTCAGAAACTTGGTCTTGTAAAATGTTCGCCAGATTATAATGACGTTTTGTTTGCGCTTACAAAACCACGTGAAATATCTACAACGCTTGAAGAAAAACGATCTGTCACGGAGCAGGCTCTTCGGATTCAATCGGGAAATGAAAACATAAAAGACGCTTCGGTTCGATTAGCTAAAGAATATGGTTGGATGCCAGTCTTAGCATACGGCATTCCTTGGGATGCAAACAAATACGCGCACGAGTTAGAAAATGTTATGTTGCAAGATAGAGAATCACTTAATAATGAATTGTCCTCACTTCAAAATTATACAGGTCTACGAGATGCTGATTTTGAGAAGGTCGTGAAACAATAGAAAATTTTTCTTGATGATTTACAAATTTTTATTGATTTCGGTTTGGCGATAGATGTCCGTAATGAGGCCGAGTATGTTGCTTCAGTCGCTGGTTTTTATATGCTTCCTTTATATGACGAAATGATAAAACGATTGGATCTTTCCATCATAGAATTGCGAACGTTGTATGAAACAGAAATTATAGCATGTCTTAAAGGAGAAGCGGATGCGCGAGCTATTCTCGCAAGTAAAGGACGTATCCGCGCTTGGGGACTTGATGGAAACACAAAACAGAAAATAAATTTTTTTGGAGAGGAAGCCGAAAAACTTTTTGCCTATGTTGAAGAACAACAAATGCCTTCTCTAGCTTCTGATACTGTCCAGATAAAAAAAGGAATTACTGCGAGCAGAGGTAAAGTTCGTGGTCGCGTCAAGCTTGTTCCAACTCCAGACGATAATTACAAAGTGGAAAAGGGAGATATTCTTATTGCCTACTCGACAATGGTTGACAATTTGCCTGCCATGAAAAAGGCCGCGGCATTTGTTACCGAGTCAGGCGGTCTGACGTGTCATGCGGCTGTTGTAGCGCGCGAGTTTGGCATACCATGCATTGTCAGTCTGAAAAATGCTATGAGTGATTTTAAAGACGGGGACATGGTTGAAGTTGATGCGGATAACGGCATAGTAAAAATAGTGTAATCACATTTCATCAAGCACATGTATTTTGGCTCCAATGCTGTTTAAGCGCGCGGCTAAATTTTCATATCCACGCGCAATCGTATAATTGTTTCTCAAAATGGACTTTCCTGTTGCGGCAAGCATGGCCAAAAGAAGAATCGCGCCTGCGCGGAGCGCTGGAGGACAAATCATTTCAGCGCCCCGGAGAGGAGTTGGCCCTTCAATAAAAACTCTATGCGGATCCGCAAGAGTAACATCTGCTCCTAAACGAGTGAGTTCGGTGTAATATAAAGCCCGTTTTTCATACACCCAATCGTGAATAAGAGTCCGCCCTTTTGCTTGAGTGGCAATGACCGTGAAATAGGGGAGATTATCAATATTCAGTCCGGGATATGGAGCTGGATGAATTTTGTCATCAGCGCCGAGCGCAACAAGTTTTGATGGTTTTACTGTGATATCACAAAGCCGTGTTTTGCCATTTTTTGAGAAATATTCATGTCCGCATGAATATCGAAGTCCCATTTTTTCAAGTTTCAAAAGCTCAAGAAGAAGAAAATCAATAGGACAACGTTTTACAGTTAATGTTCCGCCTGTTAAAATTCCTGCAGTCAAAAAAAGCATGCTTTCAATTGGATCTTCGCTTAATGGATATTCAATATCTTTTTCAATGTCTTTTTTTCCAATCACGAGAAGTGTAGTGGTGCCAATTCCTTGAATACGCACTCCAAGTTTTTCTAAAAAAAAGCAGAGTTCTTGAACTTGATAATTTGCTGAGGCAAATCGTATAATGGTTTTTTCCGGAATTTTTGCCGCTGCCATAATTGCGTTTTCTGTCACTGTGTCGCCAGCTTCATAAAGAATAATTTCTTTTGGTGGTTTCAAGCGAACTTTTATCTCATACTCTTCGGATAACGTTTTAATATTCACACCAAATTTTTCGAGCGCGAAAAAATGAGGTTTTACACTTCGTTTGCCTAACTGACATCCACCGGAGTGTGGGAGTTTAAAATGAGGAAAAAAATGAATAAGCGGACCAAGAAAAAGAAGAATACTTCGTGTTTTTTCTGCGCTATTTTTTTGAAGTTTTTCTATGAGGATTTTTTGTGGAGGCCGTATGAGTAAAGATCGATCTTTCCACACAAGACTCACGCCAATACTTCGGAGGACTTCTATAATTCTATGCACTTCTTCTATTCGGGGCACATCTTTAAGAAGTGTTGTGCCTTTATTGAGAAGTGAAGCCGCCAAAAGTGTCATGGCAGCATTTTTTGAACTGTTTGTTGTAATAGAGCCAGAAAGTTTTTGTCCTCCAGAAATCACAAGATTCACACCAGTTTCCGAGAGCGTCAGCACATTTCGATGGAGGACTTTGGAAATTTTTCCAAGCATGAGAAGAGAAAAATTTTGTTCGCCAGCTTCCATGCGCGCCACAGCGCTTTGACTGGTTTTCATGCGTTTTGCAAATTCTTTTTGCGTGAGACCTTGCTCTTGCCGAAGCGATGAAAGAAAAATTCCGATCTTTTTTTGTTCTGCATGAACCATAAAATAAGCCACATTAAAAATAATATTTTATTATATCATATATGATATAATTGTAAAGTATTTTTTTGGCTTTTTGGAAAATTTGCATCTTAATGTTATCGTGTTATCATAATTTATATGGCATTTTCACAATCAGAAGAAATAAAAGCAAAGCTTAATATTGTTGATATTATTCAAGAAAAAATCCCTCTTAAAAAAGCCGGAGCGAATTGGAAAGGGATCTGTCCTTTTCATACAGAAAAAACCCCGTCATTTATGGTTTCAGAAGAAAAACAAATATGGCATTGTTTTGGATGCGGGCAGGGAGGCGATATTTTTGAATTTGTAAAACAAGATGAAGGCATCGAATTTATTGACGCTTTAAAATTATTGGCCCAAAGAGCAGGAGTAAAATTAGAATTTCATGACCCAGGACACCAAACGCAAAAAGCCCGACTTTTGGAAATTCTTCATGAGTCAGCTTCTTTTTTTGCGGTAAAACTTCGTGATCAGAAATTTCCCTCAGCATATACCTATCTGCGGGATCGTGGTTTAGAAGATAATACGATTGATCTTTTTCAAATTGGTTTTGCTCCGGCTTCGTGGGATGCATTGGCGGGGTTTTTACAATCCAAAGGATTTCGGCGTGATGAACTTTTAAAAACAGGCGTTATTATACAAAGTAAAAAAACAAATCTTCTTGATCGATTTCGTGATCGTATTATGTTTCCTCTTCGTGATCCTCAAGGTAATGTTATTGGGTTTACCGGACGTCTTTTGCCAGGGACTGAATCCCTTGAAGGAAAATATGTAAATACCCCTACAACCGAGCTCTATGATAAAAGCAAGATGCTCTATAATTTTGATTTAGCCCGCAGCGCCATAAAAAAACAAAATTATGTTATTGTTGCCGAAGGTCAGATGGACGTTATCAGCGCTTGGCAGGCTGGTACACGAAATATCATTGCTTCTTCAGGCACGGCTCTCACACACGCACAGCTTGATCTGCTTGGACGATATACAAAAAATATTATGTTTGCTTTTGACATGGATCGGGCAGGAAAAGGAGCTACCGATCGAGCTGTGAATTTGGCATTGGCGCAAGGATTTTCTATAAAAGTTATTACGCTTCCAGAAGGGAAAGATCCTGATGATTGTATTCGAGAAAATTCAGAACTGTGGTTTGATGCTGTTCGGTCCGCAGGATTTTTTATGGAATATTTTTTGAAATCGCTTTTGAAAGAATATGACATCAAAAATATTTCTACCAAAAAAGAAATAGCCCAAATTCTTCTTTCCAAAATTCTTCTTATACATGATCCTGTTGAACGAGAACATTGGATTCATGAAATCGCGCGTGCCATGGAAATCAGCGAAGAAATACTTTTTGAAAAAGTGGAACAAATAAGCAGCAAAAATATTCGAAGAGAAGAATTTCAAAAAGAGACAAAAATCGCGCCTGATCCGTTTTCAAATATTCCGGAAATATCACAAGATGTCCGTATCGCGGAATATCTTCTTTCACTAAGTCTTGAAGATGAAGAATTTTTTCAATATCTTTTCAGTCATATTGAAGCAGACTGTTTTTCAGTTTCTGAATATGGTGATCTTTACAAAACTCTCATATTATTTTATAATGAAAAAACTTTCCCTCATTTTTCTTCTTTTAAACAACAACTTTCAGAAAGGTTAAAACCAGAAGAATATCAAATGATCATCAGATTGAATTTACTTTTTTCAAAAGATTATACTTTCATGACCCGTGAAGAACAGTTTTTGGAGATAAAAAAGGGGATACTTCTTTTGCGAAAATTATTTTATCAAAAGGAACTTCATTTGATTCAGGGTTTTATAGAAGAAGCCGAGCGAGAAGGAACGCAAGAGCGGCTCAATGAACTCGAACGCCGCTTTTTATTCATAATTCAAAAAATCAAAGAATTTTCTTCATCTGTATGAAAAAATCCGCATCAAAAATTTTAACCAAAAAAAAGCTAAAGAAGTATCGTGTTTCAAAATCAAAGAAAAAAGTAGAATCAAAAAAGCGATCATTCGCATCTCGTCCAAAAAGAAAATTTCGAAAGCCTGTTTTAAGACGCCAGATAACCAAGAGAGAAAGAAAGGCCACTATCGAAACAGAGGAAACAATAATTCCGCCAAAAGAAAAAGAGATAGAAAATCTTCTTCGAAAAGGACTCATGCGCGGGTTTATTACAGAACAAGAAATTCTTTCTGTTTTTCCTTGGTTGGAAATGTATCTTTCTTTGTACGAGGATTTTTTATCTAAAATTGAAATTCGGGGTATTCAAATTGTCGAATCATCCTCTTCTTTATTAATACCAACTGTAGCAAGTTCTGGAAAAAAAACTCATGCCATCTCCACAGAAAACATTTCAAAAAAAACACCTCTCTTGGATTTTAGTGAACTTTCTTCGGATTCAATACAAATGTATTTGAGAGAAATTGGAAAAGTTCCGCTTCTTACCTCTGAAGAAGAAGTTCGGCTTGCAAAACTTAAGGAACAAAGTGATCGAGAAGCAGAACGAATGCTTATTGAAGCTAATCTTCGTCTGGTGGTTTCGATCGCAAAAAAATTTGTTGGAAAAAGTCTTTCACTCCTTGATCTTATTCAAGAAGGAAATATTGGTCTTTTTCGCGCCGTAGAAAAATTTGATTACCGAAAAGGATATAAATTTTCTACGTATGCGACATGGTGGATTCGGCAAGCTATTACTCGCGCCATTGCAGATCAATCACGAACCATTCGTATTCCTGTTCACATGGTTGAAACGATCAATAAATTTCAACATATTGAACGTCAATTATTGCAGGACCTTGGTCGTGATCCTCTCCCAGAAGAGATTGCTACTGAGCTTGGGGAGGATATTGAAAAAGTTCGACATATTATAAAAATTTCTCAAGATACTATTTCTTTGGGGACAAGCGTAGGGGACGACGATGATGATGAAAGCACATTAGAACAATTTATTGAAGACACAAAAACACCTTCACCAGATCGTTCTGCCGCGCTTGAATTGCTTCGTGGATATGTTGCTCTGGCTGTTAAAGAACTTTCTCCAAGAGAACAGAAAATTTTAGAAATGAGATTTGGTTTGGTGGATGGTGTGAGTCATACTTTGGAAGAAGTAGGACAAGAATTTAATGTTACTCGAGAGCGCATTCGTCAAATTGAGGCCAAGGCACTGGAAAAAATTCAGGCAAGCCATGCAAGTCGAAAACTTTTAGATTATTAAATACAGGCGTTTTTTTTGTTTGATTTATTTGTTTGGCTTGACAAAAATATTTTTTTGTGATATTTATAATAAATAATTAGATGTTGGTCTTAATGAAATGACCAACGACTCGAATCTCTTGTGTCATTGTGTGGCCCAGCAGAAACTCGGGTCACATATTTTTTTATGACACAAACTCAAGAAGTTGTGCCTAGTTTTCATGTATTAGGCATTTCTCCAGAATTACTTGAAGTCTTAGATCGTTTACGATTTACTTCTCCTACGCCCATTCAACATCAATGTATTCCCGCGGTTTTAAGCGGAAAAGATATTGTGGGTATTGCTCAAACCGGTACAGGTAAAACGCTATCTTTTGGTGTGCCAATGATTCAATTGTTGAAGAAAAATAATGGTCAAGGGTTAATTTTATTGCCTACTCGTGAATTGGCCACGCAAGTAAATGAAGTGCTTCACGCTATTGGTCAAACATTTGGTTTACGCACCACAGTGTTAATTGGAGGCGCTTCTTCACATCAACAGATTCAATCTTTGCGTCGTCATCCGAACATCATAGTATCAACCCCAGGGCGCTTGATTGATCATTTGCAACGCAGAAATTTGTCTTTAGAAAAAGTAAAAATGATTGTTTTAGATGAAGCAGATAGAATGTTTGATATTGGTTTTGCCCCGCAGATCAGACAGATTTTGAGTTTTGCTCCCAAAGAACGCCAGACATTAATGTTTTCTGCCACCATGCCCAAAGCTATTACCGAATTGGCAAGCCATTATATGAAAACGCCATGGCGAATTGAAGTGGCTCCATCTGGTACACCGGCCGCTAAGATAGAACAAGAAATATTTGTGGTGCAAAAAGACGCGCGCATTCAGCTTTTGGATAAATTATTGGCTGATCATTCTGGCACTGTTTTACTTTTTTCTCGCACAAAACATGGTGCGAAAAAAATCGCTGGCCTTATAAGAGACATGGGGCACTCGGCAATTGAAATTCATTCGAATCGTTCGCTCCATCAAAGACAAGCTGCCTTGGCCGGATTTAAAAACGGTAAATATCGTGTGCTTGTTGCCACAGATATTGCTGCTCGCGGTATTGATGTTGATAATATTTTTTTAGTCATTAATTATGATTTACCAGACAATCCAGATGATTATGTGCACCGTATTGGCCGTACTGGCCGCGCAGGTAATATCGGCAAGGCCGTTTCTTTTGTTAGTCCAAATGAAAGAATGGCCGTGAGACAAATTGAAAGACTTATCAAAAAAGCCATTCCTATTGCAACTCTTCCAGTTTTACCGCCACGCCGCATGGTTCGATCTAGTGAACACAGAATTTATGAAGGAAATCCTGTTGACCAACGATATAAAACTCGCAGACCATCTCAAGGCAGGAATAGAAATTTTCGTCGCCATTAATGCTTTATTTTTATTTAATAATAGGTTACAATAACACAAATAAGATTTTAAGTAATTCAGACACAAAATATGGGAAATTTTAATCGAGGTAATAAAAGACCAGGCAGTGGTTTTAACCGTGGATTTGGCAACAACAGATCATCTGGATACGGAAACAGATTTGAAGGAAGAGATGATAACAGACCAGTTATGCATAAAGCCACTTGTGGTGAATGTGGTCAGAACTGTGAAATTCCTTTTCGCCCGACTGGAGATAGGCCAGTATTTTGCAGTGATTGTTTCAAAAATCAAGGCGGTAGCAGTAGCAGTAATAGATCAAATAATTTTGGCGATGGAAGACGAGAAAGATCTCGTTTTGACGAGAAACAAATGCATGATGCTGTTTGTGCTAAATGCGGCAATGATTGTCAGGTACCTTTTCGTCCGATGACTGATAAACCAGTATTTTGCAGTGATTGTTTTGAAAAAGGCGGAACAGGAAGCAAGGGTTCTGGTGAAATCATGGAACAAATCAAGATGTTAAATACCAAACTTGATAAGCTTATGCAAATGTTGACTCCAGTTGACTCGGGCGAAAAAAATAAAAAAAATGAAACAAAAAAAGAAATAATCACAGAAGAGATTGCAAAAACAAAAATTGTTTCTAAAAAAGTTTCACCGAAAAAGAAAAAAGAGAAAGCATAAAACTCCAAAACCATTTTCACGGCTAAAGAGTATTATAAATAAAATATCCCGCGCTAATAGAGCGCGGGATATTTTTATATCTTCAAAACAGGTTTAGTCGCGAGTGACGTTGATGGCGCGAGGTCCTTTGTCTGATTGTTCCTGTTCAAAACTCACTGTGTCGCCGGATTTCAAGTCAGAGAATTGGATTCCTTCCAAACCAGTTTCATGGAAGAAGACATCCTTAGAACCATCTTCTGGTGTAATGAATCCAAAGTGTTTATCAGAAATTATATTTTTAATAGTGCCTTTCATAATTATAGATAACTATTGAATAACTACAAATTATTATTTCGCTTAAGAAGCTCGACTAATTTCCTAAGGATATTTTTGTAGATTTTTAATATACTTTAATTATTGAAAATTGTCAATTTTTTGTATTCGTCAAAGATCAAAATCAAGAGTTTGCCTGGTTTGTAATTTACACAAAAAGAATCACTATTTGAACGATTCTTTATTGTCTTGCCTTCCCATCATTTGAATGTATTATTTATTTTCATAATTTACGATTTTAACTACGCCATTATCCGCATCTAGTTCAACTAAGTCGCCATCCTTCAAAACTTCTGCCTCGTTCTTGTCCAAACAAGTCGCTGGCTTCTTTTTTGGATTGCTTTTGCAAAAATAAAACCGCTTCTTGAAGTTCATGAAATTTGTTTTTTGCTTCCAAAAGCCGCTTTTCATTTATCGTGTAGCCCTCTATAATATGTTGACGCAAGGTTTCTGTCGCCCATTGACGAAATTTTGTAGCGTTTGCCGAATTTACTCTGTAACCGACAGAGAGAATTAAATCAAGATTATAGTATTCAATTTTTCTGGTGATTTTTCTTTTCCCCTCGGTTTGAACTGTTTCCAAAATAGAAACAGTTGATTTCTTTTTTAATTCTCCTGTTTCAAATATATTTTTGATATGCTTGGAAATAGCCGCCTTTTGCACATTAAAAAGCGTACCCACCTGTTGCTGCGTCAAAAAAATCGTTTCCTTGTTTACATCAAAACGCACCTCCACTGCTCCGTTTGGCGCTTGATAAATCGCAATTTGTTTATTATCTTTTTTCATAGTTTTATTTAAACAATTCAGCCGTCGGCACGCCACTCCAGAGACGGGAAAATGCGGGCGTTGGCTTTCTTTTTTGAAAAAATCGGTGGCTACTAATTACAAAACCGACTTCAACTTATCTCGTACTTCATTCAACAACTCCATCGATATTTTGAAGTCGTGGTCGGTTTTGTAGTTATGCCCATAGAGTTTGTCCTCAAACACAATATTCATAAATGTTTTTGATTTTGTATAACGAGGAATGAAATGTCCATGCAAATGTCGTGTTTCGTTTCCTAAAAACGAGTAATTGAACCAGTCCGGTTGAAAAATATTTTTTGACGCTTCTCTCAAGTCGCGCAAAACCAAAAACAATTCTGCTTGTTCTTCGGGCGTTGCGTCGGCTAAATCAAGAGCGTCATCGCGTTTGCACCAAACAACGCAACGCCCTAGATAACCCTGATTTTCGTGGATATAAATTTCCCAATATTTATATCGTTTGACTAAATTTTTTAAAAAATCCTCTGCCATATTTTTATTTTTGTTCAAATTGGATAATTTGGAAACCATGTTTTTCAACTTCCTCCGGTGGCCAAAAAGTTTGGCCTTTGGTTTTGAGAATATAAGTAGCGACAACCTCAACTTTTCTTCCGCTATATTCTTTCTTGTCCTTGTCCCATTCTTCCAAAACCAAAGTGTCGCCCTCGTTTACCTCAAAATCAGCAAGACGCAATTCTAGCTTCTTTTTGCCGGAAACGATTTTTTCAAAATATTCTCGCCAAACTTTTTTGTGAATTGTCGCCATAATTTTATTGCTTAACTCTAACTTTTTCCGTCATCGCTCTCGTGCTTACATAAACAAGGGCATCAATATCTGGGTCAGATAGTTCAACCATATCTAAATCAGGGCGATCAAATATTTTCACTCCATTGATTTGTGAACCACCTTGCAAAGATTTTTTAAGCTCAATATATTTTTCGTCATCAAGAACAAAATCAACATCGCCAACTTGTGCCCTGTATTGGTCTGGTTTGCGAATGTAAAGGTATGTATATGTAGTTTCTGGTACATCTTCGTGAGCAGGGATAATTATAGGATTGTGGAGGCGAAAATATTTTTGATTAAAATTATCAGATTGTTCTGTTAATTCTTCACGCAGTTTTGTGAGAAATTTATATTCATCGTCATAATGGCAAAATATTCCCATATTTCCAGCGACAGGGAGATATTTACCAAAAGCTTTTTTACACAACTCAAAACAAGCAAAATGTGTATGCTTGATAGCTTCCAGTAATTCCTGCTCGTTTTTTATTGGACTAAAATGATAGAGTTTCATATTCTGTATTGTAGCACTTTTACAGATTGTTTTTAATCGGTAAAATAATTTCAAAAGTTTGAGAGGATTTTTTTGCTCTGTATACTGGAAATAGTCCGAACCCATTTTGGCGGGCGGGCGGAAACTGCAAAATCGGCGAAGCCGCTGGGATGACAATTTCAAGTTTTTCTAATGAGTTAAAAACTCATTACAGAATTATTTTTCAGGTCGATATTATAAAAAATAATTCTGTTTGGCGGCAAATTCTTTTAAAAAATTATTTAGTGAACTCAAAGGTTTTTGCGATATCATCAAGAAGTTTATTGTCTGCTGCGGTTCCATCTGTTGAATGCAAGATTATAAAATTTCCGTTCTTGTAAAACACATATCTTACAGCATGGGACACTGGGGCACCCATAAAATCTTGTGGGGAGACGCTAGTTACTTGTTTAAGCGCAAGAATACCATTTATTCTGACTTCCTCGTTACTTTCTATTGTAACTAATAGTGTATTACTATTGCCTGTCTTATAAGTTCTTGTGTAGCTCTTTTCATAATCTGTAAGACTCTTGGCATTTGGATTGTATGTAACATCATTAATCGTAGGCAAGAAAATCTTTACTCGTGGTTTTTTGGGATCATATGGATCGGAGTTAAAAATTATACCTACTTGTCTTCCTTGACCTCCGCCAGCCCCTTGTACCAAAGTCCCAGCTTTATAATCCTGGGGGATTTTTACTGAAAAACTATATTGTTCGTTCCTATAAGTTTTCCAATTAGCATTTTCTATTGGTTGGGTGCTTGATTGGTCAGAATTACGACTCGTAACAAAATAGATACCGCCAGCAATCAAAACAACTGCGATAACACCAATTATAATTTTCTGGTTCATATTTTAAAAATTAATTAATAAAAATGATAAAAAATTTTCTTTTTTGATCGCGGATATTTATCTTTAAACTTTTCTATAAATGTAAAATAATTTTCTGCGGAAAAATAATCGGTTATACCAATAACTTCAATATCTGAATTTTCCAACGATTCACAAAACTTATCCCACAGATCGGTTCCGTCTGTAGATTTAAAATTATCACTCAATTTGGTGTTTGGAGTATGGATATGTAGATCCCATTTTTTCCACTCAGAGCCGATATTTGGTTTTGTAATTTTGTCAGTCATAATTTATTTTCCAGATTTAGTTCGATTGTGTTCCTTGCACAACATCTGGCAATTTTTTGAAATCGTTTTTCCGCCTTCGTGCCACGGCTTAATGTGGTCAGCTTCCATTTCTTCAATTTCCCATTTCTTTTTTTTGTTCTCGCCTTTACAATGCGGGCAAATACCTTTTTGCCTCTCGTAGGCTTCGCGCTTCATTTTGTCATTAAACGCGCGTATTGAAAGATGTTTTTCTTGTCTAGTCAGAGCATAATGGTAAATACCAGATTTTTTCGTTACATCTTCGTCTTGCATCAATTCTTTGATTTCGGTTTCTAGTTTGCCAGCGTTGAGTTTATTGTCTTTGAATTTGTTATACAGCTCGCCCCATTGCACACTATTCATTTCTCGTCGATAATTCGTAAAAATTTTGCGCGCCCATGCAATCACATCTTGAAAATACTGCCACAATTCTTCGGCGTTTTCGTCGCGATGGTGGGCAGATTATGGAAAAAACGATCATTAAGGGAAAAATCCCCGTTGACATATTGTCCGATGCTGATGGTGCGCTGTTGACCATCCAAAACTTCATAGCCGCCATCTTCTCTAATCATCCAATACATAACATTCAACGGAAAACTGTTTTTGATTGTTTCTATCACGGCATTGCGTTGCTTTTCCTTATACACAAATTCGCGCTGATATTTAGGACGAATATCAAGTTTACCACCATAAGCGACAACGCCTTCTTCGGCGCTATCTTTGTAGCCGACAATCACTTCACGAATTGGTATTTTGTTTAGATCAATTTTCATATTATTTTTTCTTACTTCCTTTCAAAAACTTCTGATTTTTAAAATTATCTCTTGAGATTACTTTTTTACCTGTTTGTATTTCAATATCTTTCCTAGTTCTACCTGCAACACCTCCTCCAACTTGTGCGTCTCTTTTCAATTTGTCTAAACCGCGAGAATCATTCTCAGTTGTAATTTTTGTTGTTGTGGCTTCTCCCAGCATTGTTAGAATCAACTCTATGTCTCCCATGTGATCGCGAAGATTGTCGCCAGATTTTTTGTCTAGGTTTTTATAATCCATATACTCTTTAGCGCTTTTATCAAAAGTTGCTTTATAAATTTCATCAGTCAAAATCGCGTATTCAAAGCCTTTTGACACGTCTCGTTCTTTCCATTCATCAGTCAATGTGTTTCTCACTGCAATACCACGCATACGTTTATCAACCCAGTTTTTTGGATATCCTTTTTTATCATATATCTCTTTGGCTCTGGTTACTGCGAGTTCGGGGTTTTGGATCTCTTCAATGCGTTCCTGACCGACTCGCGCCAACCATTGCTTGAAAGGTTCAGCTTTTGGTGACGGAATAGATTGAATAATGCGAAAAACACCTTGTAAACTGGCGCAATTAAGCTTTTGTATACCCCCTCTTGTCTTAATTGAAAGGGGGGTGGCAATTTGCCCCCACCCTTTAGAAATTTCTGGATCACGACGACGCATATCTTTGATATACCCTTCAGGCTGAACGGAATCTGTTAAAACAGAAATCACATCAACAATAGAAAAATACCACTGCTCATTGTGCCATGCCCGACGAACTTCTTTTTTTTCAAAGATAGTTGGACTTATATTACTTTGCGCTTGTTTCTTTTTCATATCATTTATTGTTTATATTGGTCATAGTAATGTAAACGTTTTGTGCTATTTTGTTTATATTGGCAAGTGAGATGCCTGCCTGACCGGTAGGCAGGTAAACTAGATGTAAATCAATTTTCATGTTATTTTTTTGACTTTTTTATTTTTTATTACAATACGAACATAAGTAGGCTTGCCGTTTATTGCGCCGTCTTTGTCTTTAATAAGTCCATGCTCTTTAAATGGAACTTTATTATTTAATCTAATATCATTAGAGCTTATTATTTCAAATTGTTTAGGGTTATATTTATCAAGAAAAGTAATTGGCACACCCATCACTCCTTTGTAGTCCATTGGCATATCGCTTACTTTATCAACATTTATAGCTTCGTAGTTATCATACTTTGGGTACTCTTCGGGTGTATATTTTTTATACAGAGTTAACTCCTGATGACGTTTTATGGTTTCCATATTTGTAAACCATACGATTCGTCCCATACTGAAATATTTCACGCCATTTACGATTTTTTTTCTTGACTCGGTTGGTATATCGTAATCCATCGGAACCTGAAACCATTTTGTCCCATTGTTGTCATAGCCAAGCCAAAGTTTGTTTTCTTTTATAAGTTTAAAAAATTCTTTGTATGTAATTGCGTTCTGATCACCAAGAATAATAAACTTCTTTTTATACTCAACTAACTGCGCCACATACTCACGAAAGAGCGAAAATGGCGGATTGGTTACGACAATATCGGCCTGTTTGAGTAGTTCAATACACTCGTCACTGCGAAAATCGCCGTTGCCCTTAAGGGAAGTGGCGATGTTGGCATCGTTTTTCAAAAGCCACTTCACATCAGTAAGCCCTACTGCGCCGTCCGCATCTGTGTCCGACACTTCATTGAGCTCGATCTTAAACGGCTCTTTGCCTTTCGGTTTTAAACCTTTGACTTCAAAGAGTGACAACTGTCTTCCGGCAATTGGCGACTTTGTATAACTGGTGGTGATTAACTTTTTGAGACCAAGAGCATTAAAATTGGTGGCAAAATATTTAAAAAAGTTGCTTTCATAGGGATCATCACAATTGCAATACACCACCTTACCCCGAAATTGTTCTTTGTAATGCTTCAGCTCTTTTTCAATATCAATAAGCTGGGTATAAAATTCGTCTTTTTTAGCTTGACTGGCTTTATGCAGATTGGCATTTAGTGATTTCGTAGACATAAATTCATTTCAAAAGTTCGCTACTAGAAATTCCTAGCGCATTAACGATTTTTTCCAAGGTTGAAAGAGTGGGCTTCATGCAATTTGGCTCCGCGGGCAGGACTCGAACCTGCAACCAATTGATTAACAGTCAACTGCTCTACCATTGAGCTACCGCGGAAAATATCTCGTGTCCAAAGTGGGGGGAAAGGGGACACGAGATTTTTTCACCCCAAGACATTTTCTTGTGATGAGTTCTAAACCCCGTAAAACGGGATAAATACAAAAAGGTTTTTTTCAAGAACCTTCGATAATCATTATAGAATGATCTTATTTGAGTGTCAATAAAATAATAAAATAGTAAATAATGAACTATTTCGAAGCAGAGTTACGAGGGAATCTATTTGATTACAGATTGATTATAGAAAAAATAAAACAACCCCGCTCTTTGAGAAGGGTTGTTTTATTTTAATGAAACCTTTTTATCGGTTTCCTCGTTGGGAACGATAACAGTTTTGACAATAGACTGACTGATCTGATCTGGGTTCAAATGGAAGTTCGCGAATAGCGGTTCCACAATCAGCGCAAGACCAATTTCCTTCGTACATCTTTCGGTTGAAAGATGAGGAACGAGTGTTTGATCTTCGATCTCCACTTCCGCGACGTTCCTGATGACAGGTTTGACAGAAAAGTGGTCGGCTCCCGTCCGGTTCAAATGGAAGCTCAGTAATTGCGCTTCCACATCCCGAACAGGTCCAATTCCCTTGGTAGGTTTTTCGGCTACCGGAGAAATCTTGGTATGGCATTGATTTAACAACACAGTTTTGTAAAACTGAGCCACCAGAAAGAGAACCAAAGGTTATAAAAGTGGAGTCTCGGCCGCTTTTTGAAGCTTAGAAGTTTTGACAAAACACCTTAAAAATTATTATGATTTGAGTATTACATACTTTGGAAATTCTGTCAAATTTTGTTTAAGTCATTTTTTATTCTATAAAGTCATGAAAAATATTTTCCTTGCCACAAGGAAAAAAGCGCGATATAATAATCACACTATTTTTAATTGATATTTATTATATGACGTACCCCATCGTCATCAAACGTGATGGCACGCATGTCTCTTTTGATAAAATTCGAATACTTCATGCTTTAGAAAAAGCCGCAGAAGCAACTGGAGAGTTTCCGATTTCTGAATCGAGAAAACTCATGGAAACCATTATTTATTTTATTGAAAAAAGTTCGAAAATCCGAGAAAATATTTCAGTCGAAGAAATTCAAGATTTGGTTGAATTTAGTTTGATGAGTTCAGGATATTTTAAAACAGCTCGCGCGTATATTGTGTATCGAGAAAAACGCGCTGAAGTGCGATCGGTAAAAAATATTTTGGTTGATGTTGAAAATACTGTGAATGAATATCTCAATAAAAATGATTGGCGCGTAAAAGAAAATGCCAATCAAGACTATTCATTAGGAGGAATGATTTTAAATACTTCAGGAAAATTAATTGCCAATTATTGGCTCAATATCATTTATTCAAAAGAGGTTCGAGAAGCTCATATTGAAGGAGATTTTCATATTCATGATTTAAGCATGTTCTCCGGATATTGCGCTGGTTGGAGTATTCGCGCGCTTCTTGAAGAAGGGTTTAATGGTGTTCCAGGAAAAGTGGAGTCAGCGCCTCCCAAGCATTTGGAAACCGCAGTGGCCCAGATGGTAAATTTTCTTGGAACTTTGCAAAATGAATGGGCTGGCGCTCAAGCTTTTTCTTCGTTTGATACTTTTTTAGCTCCTTATGTAAAAATTGACAAGTTAGATGAAAAACGAGTCAAGCAATCTATTCAGCAGTTTGTTTTTAATTTGAATGTTCCTTCGCGATGGGGGACACAAACTCCTTTTACGAATATTACTCTTGATTGGGTGTGTCCAGATGATCTGCGAGATCGTAAACCAAAAATCGGCGGCGTGGAACAATCATTTACTTATGGAGAATGTCAAGCTGAAATGGATGTTATTAATAAGGTATTTATTGAGGTGATGACTGAAGGCGATTATCATGGAAGAATTTTTACTTTTCCTATTCCCACATACAATATTACAAAGGATTTTAACTGGGAAAGCGAAAATGCCAAAGCGCTTTTTGCCATGACTGCTAAATTTGGCATTCCATATTTTCAGAATTTTGTGAATTCGGATTTAAATCCTTGCGACGTCAGAAGCATGTGTTGCCGATTGCAACTTGATCTTCGCGAATTACGTGCTCGAGGCGGCGGTCTTTTTGGATCTGGTGAAATGACAGGAAGTGTTGGAGTTGTAACCATTAATCTTCCGCGCATTGGTTATCTTTCAAAATCGAAAAAAGAATTTTTTGAACGATTAGGAAGACTTATGGATGTGGCAAAAGAATCTTTGGAGTTAAAGAGAAAAGTCGTGGAAGAAAATATGGAAAAAGGCCTTCTGCCATTTACAAAAAGATATCTTCCTTCGCTTCATAATCATTTTTCAACTATTGGTTTAAATGGAATGAATGAAGCGTGTGTCAATTTTTTAGGAAAAGATATTGGCCAAGAAGAAGGAAAAGAATTTGCGCTCCAAGTTTTGGATTTCATACGCGAAATTCTTGCCAATTTTCAAGAACAAACCGGTCATTTATATAATCTCGAGGCTACTCCTGCAGAAGGAGTCACATATCGTTTTGCCAAAGAAGATCAAGTTCGATTTCCCGGCATTATTCAAGCTGGCACAAAAGATGCGCCGTATTATACAAATTCTTCACACCTTGGAGTGAATTATACTGATGATCCTATTTTTGCCCTTCAACACCAAGATGAACTTCAAAAAAAATATACTGGCGGAACTGTACTGCATCTTTTTCTCGGCGAACGTGTGGAAGATTGGCAAATGTGTCGTGATTTTGTGAAAAAAGTTGCATATGGATTTCATCTTCCGTATTTTACTATTACTCCGACATTTAGCATTTGTCCGGTGCATGGATATTTAACCGGAGAAAAAGAAACTTGCCCAACGTGTGGAAGTATTTGTGAAATATGGTCGCGGATTGTTGGATATTTTCGTCCGGTTGTTCAATGGAACAAAGGAAAGCAAAGTGAATTTGATGAACGTGTTGCCTATACCATAATTGAAGAAAAAAAATCTCTTCCTCTTTTTTCTGACAAAGAAACTCTTTTACCCATTTCTTAAAGTTTTTTATAAAGATATTTGAATGGGTTTTTATGTATGAATATTGGCGGTTTGCAAAAAATGACGCTCATAGATTTTCCCGGCGTTATTGCGGCAGTTGTTTTTACGCAAGGATGTTATTTCCGTTGTTCATATTGTCATAATCCGGAACTTGTGTCTCAACAAAAAGAAACCACGCTTCAAGAGGAAGAAGTTTTTTCTTATCTTCATGACACAAAAGGGTTTCTCGATGGAGTTTGTATTACTGGCGGAGAACCCACACTTCAAAAAGATTTACCAGAATTTATTCGTAAAATTCGTGCGCTCGGATTGCGCGTAAAGCTTGATACGAACGGAACCAATCCGCAAATGCTGCGAAATCTCTTGCAAGACAAGTGTTTGGATTATATTGCTATGGACATAAAACATAATTGGGAACAGTATGAGCAAGTGGTAAAAATCATAAACCCAATCCTTTTAAAAAATTGCGAAGAATCTTTTCATCTTATTCAAGAAAGCCACGTGGATCATGAATTTCGCACTACCTTTTTTCCGGGAGTTTTACAAGAAGAGGATTTTCTTTCCATTGCTAGCCACTTAAAACCAGGAGAAAAATATTTTCTTCAAAATATTCAGCGAAAAAAAACTTTAGAACCAAATATGTTAGGAACAGAAGAGATTTCACTTTCTCTTGTAGCCGAAAAAATTCATCTTCAATTTCCAACCTTGGAAGTACAAGTTCGTTAGAACATTATGAAAAATAAATTTATTTTATGAAATGGTTTAAAAGTCAAAAATTTATTTTTCAACAAGCAGAATTTTTTTTCCTCATAGCGCTTTTTATTTTGAGTTTTCTCGGAATGATGGATAGCGCTTATTTGACGCTCAAACATTTCACTCCAACGCCGGTTGTTTGCACTATTTTTCATAGCTGTAACGCAGTGCTTCGAAGTTCGTATGCTCTTTGGGGAGGAATTCCTGTGGCGATTTTTGGTTTATTGTATTATGTATTTTTGTTCATTCTTGGGCTTATTGCTATTCTTCCAGAGAGACGAACAAAAATTTTGCAATGGGTCAGAGGAATAAGCGTATCTGGATTTTTAGCATCATTGTGGTTTTTGTATGTCCAAACATTTCTTCTTCAAGCTTTTTGCTTTTGGTGTCTTATTTCTGCCTCTGTTTCAACAGCTTTATTTTTATTGAGTATTATTTTTTTTGTGTTTGAACGAGCCAATAGAAATTCTTAAATACCAGAAAGATTATTTATTGATGGTATATTTTTTTATGAGAGTGGTTTGGTCAGTAAGATATTTATATCCAATGTAAAGTGTATTTTCAACGAGTGAAAGTTCTATGTGGCGGATATCGTCCGAAACGCCGAGAGTATCTTTCTCGGAAATATACATATACGAAACATCTCCATCTTTTTCTTCAATCCTTACCCAAGCTTGTCCAACATTCACATATTGATTTACCGCGGCAGTTTTTCCAACGTTTCCTTTATTTCGATCAGGCGGTTCAACCACAAATGCCCAAATTTCAAAATCATCAGTATGAAGTCGTCCGGTGGTATAAAGCGGTTTCGAGTCTCCAAAAGAATGTTCTGCTTCTTTTACTCCAAGATATTTCCAGTTCGAATCATATCGATAATCAATCAGTCCATCAAAACTCCATGGATCAGTGCTTCCAGTTACTGGTGGCGAAGTGAGAATATGATATTCATTGTCAATAAAATCCGCCACACCCGGAAACGCGGCTTTTCTTGGATTTTCAAGCAGGAACGGTCCGCTATTTCCATCATCTTTTACAATTTTTAACGTTTTTGGATCAAGTCCATACATCGAAAAACCAGTTGGCACGCGTTGACTATTTCGTGGAATAAGCCAAAGCCACAGTGTGTTATTTAAAAGCGCGGCTCCTGGATCATCAGATTTGTATTTTCGAGTGATAAGATCAGCGGAATCTCGGAAAAGTGTTGTTTTATTTTCTAATTTCCACTTTGAATCAAATCGATACACAACAAGTTGCTTATAAGAAGAGCTATTTTCAGTTCCTCCAGCTTCGAAAATGAGAAGAAATCCGTCATCGTCGCAGACAAGTTGATGATCTGTAAATGATCCTTCTTTACCATTGGCCGGGTAAAGAATATAGGTATCAGCGTCAAAAGAAGTTTCTGTAATAGATCCGAAAGAATTTTTTGTGATGTCATTCCAACTTCCATCTGAGTTTACATCAAATATTTTGAGCGCAATTTCTGTTTGTGCTTTTCCTGTACTGCTTAAAGAATGCCGCAGTGCAAGATAAGCTCGATTATTTTTCACACAAAATTCCGGACGGGTGAATTTTGGATCACTAAAATACACAGTATCTCCGCCAGTCATACTTATTTTTACTTCGTTCGTAGAAGGCGGTGGAGTGGTTGAAGATCCTGAAGAAATAGTTGCCAGATCCTTATTCGTAATCCCCAATCCAAGCTGTCTCATAATACTAAACGCATCATCTGGTCTGCCAAGGTAATATCGGAGACCATCAATAGGATACACATACCACGCTTCTCCATGGGACTCCACTTGAAGAAGAATCTTACCTTTTTGCTTCTCTGAGAAATTCTTATCAATGCCGCTATTACTTGAGGATCCTTTTGTTTGAATCTTTGCTAAATCTTTATTAGTTATTCCTACTCCAAAACTTCTCATGAGAGAAAAAGCATCTGATGGTCTACCCATATAGTATCGTTTGTTATCACCAGGATTCACATACCATGCTTCTCCATTATCTTCCACTTGGAGGAGGATGCGACCTTTTAATCGCTCTATCAAAGAACCCGCATTCAATGGAGAACGCGATGATAAAAAAAAGAAAGCGATAAAAAAAACAAGAAGAAAAGCAAAGGAATATTTCATAAAATAAAAAACATTAGTTGTTGATGCCTAAATTTTCATCTGTGCGCTGATAGGCGCAAATTTGAGCATTTCCAAACCAAAGTTCAATTTCGTGAGCTGCTTCAGCAGGAGTTTCTGAAGCATGCATGAGATTATAAATTGCTCGTTTTTCACGATTAGCTGACGCGGCTGAATCAACTGAAAAATCTCCACGCACGGTTCCCCGCTCAGCAAAAGCCGGAATCGTATGCCCGGCGATTTTTCGAACCATATCAATAGCGTGCACTCCTTCTACCACCATCTTCAATATTGGAGCGCTTGAAAGATAATCAATAAGCCAACCTCGAACCATTTTGCCAATAGTTAATTTATCATCGGTGCCAAGTTCTTTTTTGGCATCTAAACCATATTTTTCATACGTTGAAAGAGTTTTTTCACCCAAACGCGCGATCCATGTTTCTTCTTTTGGAAGATGTTCATTGATAAGTTCTACAGATGCGCATGTCATTTCGATAGCGACAATTTTTAATCCAGAGCGTTCAATGCGTAAAATCACTTCTCCTACAAGACCACGTTTTACGCCGTCTGGTTTAATTAAAACAAAAGTTTTTTCTTGTTTAAGCTCCATAAAAATAGGTTCAATATATGCTAGTCGTACCATGTTAATTTAATTCCGCTTGTCATTCTGACCCCGCTCTTCGCGAGGGCGGGGGAAGCCTGCCTGCCGGCAGGCAGGGATCTAGCGAACGAAGTGAACGCCAAATACACGTTCGCTTGGCTCAGGATGACAAAATTAAATTAATATGTGCTTGGATCATGAATTTTTTGATTTTAACATAGTTTAATAAAACTGACAAGAATGAACAAAAAAACTTTTTATCTGGCAATACCCATTTTCCTTTATTATAAATCTCATGGTGCCATGTTCGTCGGTACGAAAAATTTTACTCCCAATTTTTAGCAGTCTTTGCAAAACAAGAGCATGCGGATGGCCATAGGAATTATTTTTTCCAGAAGAAATAAAAGCAACGTCTGGCGAGACATTTTGAAGAAATTTCCAAGAACTGCTTGAGTGTGATCCATGGTGCGGAACCTTTAATATCTCGCTTTGAAGATTATGTCCATATTTTTCAACAAGCTCTTTTTCCATTTTTTCTTCGATATCGCCAGTGAAAAGCATATCCATTGATCCAAAAGAAAGTTGAAAAACTATAGCGGCATTATTCACATTTGTTTCATGTTGTGCAACATCTTTATTTTGTGGCGAAAAAATTTTTATCTTACCCTTTTCTCCAAAAAAAATATCCTCAATATCTGAAGCAAAAACAATAGGAATATGCTCTTTTTTTATTTTTGTTTCAAATTTTTGATATGACAACACTTTTGAAGTCGCAGGTGAAATGACAAATGCGCCAATTGAATAATGTTCTGAAAGATTTATAAAACCACCAAAATGATCCTTTTGAGGATGAGAAAGAATAAGATAATCAATCGTGTCCTCAAAAAATGGAAGTTCATGCTCCAAAAGAGCTGGAAAATTTTTATTTGGACCGCCATCAACTACAATAACCTGCCCTTGATAACGAATAAGCACGCTATCTCCCTGTCCAACATCAAAAATAGTAATCATTATATTCTCATGATCTTCATAAAATCGAATTCCTTCAATAATGCTTCCAACAACAATAAGGCATGAGAGAAAAATAATACCATACACAGCCGAACGAGATATTTTTGGCATAAAATTTTAAAAAGTAAACAATCTTATAATCCACTGAAAATATTGAAGCAAAACCCATGGAAAAAACGCAAAGAATTTTCCAAGAGGAAACCAAATATACGTGAGAATGAGAGAGAGAAAACCACTTAACATAATGAAAGGTACAGTTGGAATCACCAAAATATTTGCAATAATTCCAAGAACTGAGAGCATTCGAAAATGATAAAAAATAATTGGTTCGGTAAAAATAAAAGCGGACAATGTGGAGGCCAGTGAAGAAACCAGCCAAGAAGGTAAAACTTTCCATGCTGAAAAAAATTTTTGTAATGGAGCGCCAAGAAACAAAAGACCAGCTGTCGCGGCAAAAGACAGCTGAAAACTAATCATAAAAATAATCCAAGGATCAAGAATGACCATAATAGTAGCTGTATAAACCAAAAGAAGCATGGGTCGAACGCATCGCCCAGATTCACGAACAAAGAGCACGATCATGGCCATAATCGCGGCGCGGATCACTGATGGTTCAAAACCAATAAAGCCAACCAAGAAAAAAATAGAAAAAATACTAATCCAAAAAACTTGTCTACGCCAAAAACCAATAAAAATAAAAAACCAAAATAACGCTTGGATCATCAAAGAAATATTATATCCTGACACAACAAGAATATGAGAAAGTCCAAGTCGCCGAATTGCATTTTCTAAATCCCGCGGAAGGACATTTCTTCTTCCAAACAACATGCCTTCAAGAAGCACAGCTTCGTTTTTTGGCAAAATCTTTTCAGTGCGAAAAAAAATATCCTGCCGAAAAGAAGAAAAAAACGTTACATTTTTTTCATTTTCTTTTTCAGAATATGATGGAAAATTTTTTAAAACATTTGTTTCTTTGAAAACAAAAAGAAAAAACAAAGTTTCTATAAGAATAAGTATGCAAATAAAAATATTTATTTTTGATTGTGATAATAAATTCATCTCTAAAAAACATAACTCATGAATTATTCTCATGAAAATAATTCATGCAAATTACAAAACCCTCCCGTATATTTGGGAGGGTTTTGTTTGATTTCAGTGCTTTGCAAGGAATATGTCTACCGGTAGACAGGCTGTTGCCTTTTTGGCGCGCTTAATTTTATCTCTTCGCGCCTGAGTATCCAATGGCTCGTACGCTATCCCAGTCATGGGCAGTTGCTGGAGCTTTTTTGAAGATACCCTTATAAATTTTGATTGCTGCTTTTTCTGTATTTAAGTTTCTCTGACCTTTGGTCTGACGAAGTCCATAAGCCATCAGCACAACTGCGGCATCATCATTAGCATTCTTTCTATTAGCATCACGTAGATACATTTTCTTAAACTGACTCATTGCCCAGGCCTCAGCCTCACTTGAGGTCATTGTTGGCCATCGACCATTACCGATTTTTATCAAATCGCTCCATTGAGTTGCAGATTGTGGGAAAGTTTTGTATGCGGCGATAAATGATGCTAAGACTCCGGCTCGTTCTCCTGCGCCAAGATGAACTGTGGATGGTGTGCCATACGCTACAAAGGCAATGGTTCCGGTCGTTACAGAAAGATGTGCTTTGCCAAGGAGTGAAAGAGCTGATTGTTCAGTAGCCAATGATCGCTTCACACCAACAAGGGCGGCTAATCCTTCTGCGGCTGTTGCAGAAACAGTCTGGGCTTCTGAAGTAATTTGTTTAACTTGAGCTTCTCGTTCTGCTGCAACGCTACTTGAAGTTGGAGCAGCTGGGGTTGCAGTACTCGATGGTGCAGCTATTGTAGTTATGGGTGTAATTGGAGAAGTAGATCCTCCGCCGCTAGATCCACCACTTGAAGTAGTTGTAGAAACATTGGTTGAACCGCTTGCAATCGCCGCGCGTGGTGAATTATTATTATTGGTATCAAAAGCACACAATGCAAAGTTGTATCTTGTGTTAGCAGTAAGTCCTGATACCGTTGCTGTTGCAGTTGATTGAGTAGTGACAGTCGCGGCTGTAGTCACACCTGATCCAGAAACTGGACATAAGGTAGTGCTCGAAAAATCAGAACTTGATTGATATAACTTATATGAGGAAAAATCTGTGGCAATGATTTCTGTGCCACTCATAGTTGTTGTTACAGCAGTCCATGTACAGGTTACACTGGTAGTGCTGGCTCCGGAACAACTAAAACCAGCTGGCACTGCAGGAACATTATCAGAATAGCCATAGCCATAGCCATAACCATTCGAGGAATAACCATAGCCGGTGAATGTTAAGTTCCGAGCTAAGATATATCGATTTTGAAAAAGCGATATCGCAATAAAAAGAAGGGCAACCGCGAGAGCGAAGAGCGCTTCTTGGTTCCTTCTTGCTTTGAAAAAATCTTTCAAAGCGTCTTGGAAATGAGCATACATACCTTGCATTGTTTTTAGATTAAATTCTTTAAAACTTAGACTCAGCGAAGAGATTATTCTGACTCTCCGAAGAAGATTATTTTTTTAAAAAAATTTTCTACAAAATTTTCTGATCCATTTTTAAATTACTAGAGATGCGCTGGATTTACCACTAATATATCATAACAGATTCATAAGGTCTAGAAAAGTTATCCACAGATTCACAATATTTTTAGTCTACTGCAAACAATGGCATCTGTCAAAGGTTATTTGACCAGAGGTGAACGACTTGTTAGACTTTATATAATTCGTAGTTAGTAATACTCCCTTGTAGGAGTTTTTAAAATCATCTTTCTTAAATACCTGTGTTTTCTCTTCAAAAAAAAATACACGAAATCATTCCACTAAAAAATTCACTCTATCGAAATAGTTTTATTTTTTTCCTTGGCACACTTCTTTCAGGGTTTGCAACATATCTTTTCCAATTTCTCATGGGAAGAATGCTTTCTTTGGGAGATTTTGGATCATTAGCAGCGCTCATGAGTTTTTTTGCCATTCTTGGTGTTCCTGTTGCAACGCTCTCAACAGTTGCAACCAAACAAGTGGCTTCTTTGAAGGTAAATTATAAAGATGATTATCTTCCCATGCTTTCGGCTTTTATTTTGAGGCTTTCGAAAATTTTTTTTCTGATCGGGATTGGTCTTTGTCTTATTTTCCTTCTTCTCATGCCAAGCGCCATTCGTTATCTTCGTTTAGAATCTTCACTACCTTATATTATAATGACGCTTCCGATTATTTTTGCTTTTACGATTTCATTATGGAGAGGAGTGTTGCCAGCGCTTGGACGCTTCAAAGATTTGTCGCTCAACATTACCTTTGAAAGTATTGTCAAACTCATTCTTGGTTCTCTTTTTGTTTTTTTGGGCTGGCGATTAAATGGAGCAATTTTTGCAATCACGCTTTCAGGCGCTCTGGCAGGAATATTTCTTTTTTGGCAACTTCGGTCCATCCGCTCTCACACCAACAAAAAAATTTCCTTAAAAGGATTTTCTCGAATCTTTTTCTTTATTCTTTTTTGGACATTTGCCACAACAACGCTTCAGAGTACTGATACCATTTTAGTAAAACGATTTTTTAGCGGAGAAGAAACCGGCATGTACGCCGCGCTTTCGGTTTTAGGAAGGCTTATTTTCTTTGCCGGCCTGGCAATTACTGGCGTGCTTTTTCCTCTTTCAATAGAACTCTACGAGAGCGGGAATCATAATGCCCATGAAAAACTTTTTAAAAAATCATTGTTTTTTCTTCTTCTCATATCCTTAATTGGAATTGGTTTTTATGCTATTTTTCCTAAGCTTATCGTGCGCCTTTTTTTTGGTTCTTCGTATCTTTCCTTAGCGCCGCTTTTACCGTGGTTTGGCGTGAACGCAGCACTTTTAAGTATTATTCAACTTTTTGCAACCTATTTTCTTTCCATAGGAAAAAAATATTTTGTGTTTTTGATTCTTTTCACTACTCTTTTCGAGTGGATTTTGATATATCAATTTCACGAAAGTATCCCAAAAGTGCTACTTATTCTCACTCTTTGTTTTATTTTTCTTTGTCTTCTATTACTTGCGAACTTCTTTGTCTCTCGTTATACTAAAAACCATTAAAACTATTATGCCAGAAACAGAGCTGATTTCACTCGTTATTCCTATTTATAACGAAGCAAAAAATCTATCACATCTTTATGATCGTCTCAAAAAAGTTCTTGAGTCGTTCCAATCTTGGGATTACGAAATTTTTTTTGTTGATGACGGCAGTCGAGACGAAAGTTTGTCAATCCTCAAAGGAATGGCAAAAGACAACACGCGTGTCAAAATTTTATCATTCTCCAGAAATTTTGGAAAAGAAATTGCTACTACTGCTGGTCTTCATTATACAAAAGGAAAATGCATTATTATTATGGATGCTGACCTTGAACATCCTCCGGAACTCATTCCGCGTCTTATGGAAAAATGGAAAGAAGGATATGAAATTGTTTATACCATCAGAGAATATAGCAAAGAAACACCTATAACAAAAAAAATCACATCACAATTGTACTATTATATTTTGAATACCATTTCTTCAATCAAACTGGAGCCGAATGCAACTGATTTTCGGCTCCTCGACCGAAAAGTTGTTGATGTCTACAATCAATTTACTGAACGCAGCCGATTTTTTCGAGGCCTTATTGATTGGATGGGTTATCAAAAAATTGGAATCCCATTTGTTGCAACATATAATTCCATCCGAGCCCCAAGCTATTCATGGAAAAAACTTTGGAAACTTGCCATTTCTGGATTAACATCTTTTTCTCTTTTTCCGCTTCGAATCGCTGGATATTTAGGAATGCTCATTTCTCTGGGAGGCGGCGGTTTTTTGATGGTGATGTTTTTAGTACGCTGGTTTATTGATGCAAAATATTTTAGTTCCATATCATTTGTGATTATGTTTAATATTCTTCTTTCAGGTATCACATTAACATGCTTAGGATTCATCGCCTTATATATAGGAAACATTCATAATGAAATTCTCAATCGCCCACTCTATGTTATTCGAGAAAAAGAGAATGTGCATGAATGATTTTATATAAAGAGATTTGATATGAAAATTTTATGGTTCAATTGGAAAGACAACAAAAACCCAAAAGCAGGAGGAGCAGAACGAGTAAATGAAGCCATTGCAAAACAATTCACAGCCGCCGGCCATGAAATTATTTATTTAGTGAGCGGATTTTCTGGTGGGCAACACAAAGAAATAATAGATAATTATCAAATAATTCGATTAGGAAATCAGTGGACAGTATATTGGCAAGCATACCGATACTATAAAAAAAATCTCATAGGATGGGCAGATATCATTATTGATGAAGTAAATACCATCCCCTTTTTTGTAAAATGGTATGCGCGAGAAAAAAATATATTACTCATCTATCAACTCTGCAGACAAATTTGGTTTTATCAAATATTTTTTCCAATCAATATACTTGGTTACCTTCTTGAACCGATTTATCTTCGCCTCTTAAATGATCGATATACTTTGACTGAATCAGAAAGCACAAAAAATGACCTTCAACGATATGGATTTCAGAAAGACAAAATATCTATTTTCCCTATTGGACTTGAAGAAAAACCTTTGTCACATGAAGAATATGCCAATCAACAAAAAAACAAAAATCCGGTGATGCTTTATTTTGGAGCTTTGCGAAAAATGAAAAGACCGGATCATGTCTTGCGGGCTTTTGAAATGGCTAAAGAAAATATAAAGGACTTAAAATTTTGGATAGCAGGTGGAGGCGATGGACCATATGCCAACACCATATTGGATAAATTAAAAAAATCAAAATACAAAGAAGATATCACCTATTTTGGCGCAGTGAGCCAAAAAAGAAAATTCGAAATCATGCAAAAATCCCATGTCATTGCAGTCACATCAGTAAAAGAAGGATGGGGCATTATTATCACTGAGGCCAATGGTCAAGGTACTCCGGCAGTTGTCTACAATATTGATGGATTAAGAGATGCCTGCAAAGACGGCATAACTGGAATAGTATGCAAAAAAAATACTCCAGAGGAGCTGGCTAAAAATATTACTCGCCTTCTTTCTGATAAAAAACTCTATGAAAAATATCAAGATAATGCATGGAACGATGCTCACTATTATACCTATGAAAATTCGTATGAAATTTTTATCAAATCTATCAGCAATTTGATTGAAATCAACAGCAAAATATGAGAAAAAAAACTTTAATCACAGGAGTATTGGGTCAAGACGGGCCATATTTGGCGAAATTGCTTTTGGAAAAAGATTATAAAGTATATGGAATGATCCAACAAAACAAAACACATAATTTTTATAACACAGACTATTTAAAAATTACTCACGAAATAGAATTTGTAACAGGAGACATGACTGACGAATCTTCACTCACTCAATTAATTAAAAAAATCCGGCCTGATGAGATATATAATTTCGCCGCAAAATCTTCAGTTGGTTCTTCTTGGACAGAAGCAAAATTAACAACTGAAGTGAATGCGCTTGGACTTTTATATCTTCTTAATGTGATTAAAATATTTTGCCCACGAACCAAATTGTATCAAGCTTCAACAAGTGAAATATTTGGCAATCAAAAAAACATCATTACTGAAAAAACGCCAGCGAACCCAAGGAGTCCGTATGCAATATCAAAACTCTACGCATACTGGATGACTCAAACTTTTAAAGAAAGTTATGGTTTGTTTTGTGTAAATGGCATACTTTTTAATCATGAAAGTCCTCTTCGTGGCATAAACTTTGTCACAAGGAAAATCACTGATGGAGTGGCAAGAATAAAATTTGGATTAGCTGAAAAACTAGTTTTAGGAAATCTTGAAGCAAAACGAGATTGGGGATATGCTGGCGATTACATGGAAGCTATTTGGCTTATGCTCCAACAAAAAAAACCAGACGATTATATTGTTTGTACTGGAGAAACTCATTCTGTTAAAAATTTTCTGCAAACAGCTTTTCATTATGTTGGAATCACTGATTGGAAAAAATATGTGAAACTGGATCCAAAATTCAAGCGACCCGCAGAGCTCTTTGAAAATCGTGGAAACCCTAAAAAAATAAAAATGAAACTTGGGTGGAAGCCAAAAATTAAATTCGAAGAATTAGTAAAAATGATGGTAGACGCGGATTTAAAAAGACTTTCTTCCTTAAATAAAAAATAAAATTCAGGTAGCAGAATATGAATCCTTCTTTTAAAAAATTTCTCCCGCAGATTCTAAAACCATCTGACCAAGAAGAAGCATTGAAGCGGCTTCCATTGATAAGTATTGTTATTGCAACTTACCATTCCCGTCGTACCATCACAAAATGTCTGGATGCCATTGCGAACCAAAATTATCCCAACAAAGAAATTATTGTGGTTGACGCATTGAATTATAATCCAGAAGAGCAAAAAAAATGCCGAGAAATTATTGAGCGATATGGAAAGTACTTACAAGACGGCCCAGAACGAAGTATTCAAAGAAATCGAGGAATTCATGAAGCTCGCGGAGAATATATTTTAGTGCTTGATCAGGATATGTATGTGCGAGAGGATGTTTTGTTGGAATGTTATACCATGTTTCAAACCAATACATACATTGCTCTTACGATTCCAGAAATTTCCATTGGAGAAGGATTTTGGACGCAATGTGTTGCGCTGGAACGTTTTTTAAGCACTTACCTTGAAACAGGACTCAATGAATGCTGCCGATTTTTCCAGAAAAAAGATGCGCAGAAGATTGGCGGATATGATCCAAGCATTGTTGGCGCCGAAGATTCGGATTTTCATTATCGTATGAAAGAGCTCGGAACTATCGGAAAAACAAAAGCGTATGCGCTCCACGATGAAGGTCAAACAAAATTTTTTGGAAGAATAAAAAAAAAATACTATTACAGCAACGCTTTCCGAAAATATTTGAAACGTTATCCTCACACGGCCATGAGACAATTTTTTCCCATAAAAAAATCGTATTTCAAACATCCACTGCTTTTACTCCGACATCCTGTTCTTGTGGCAGGCATGTTTCTTCTTCGTAGCGGTGAAGTTATGGCAGGATTTACCGGACTTTTCTTAAAAAAATAATTATGAATGAAGAAAAAAAATTTTGGAACGGAAAACATGTTCTTATTACAGGCGCGGATGGATTTGTAGGAGCAAATCTTATTCAAAAACTCCTTCATGAAGGAGCCAAAATTTTTGCTTTTCTCTATAACAAAGATCGAATTCATAATCCTATGTTTGCGACCATTGGTCCGGAGTGTCAAGAAATTATTGAAGGCGATGTTCGAAATTATGATTTTCTTAAAAATATTTTTGCAGAAAAAAAGATAGAAATATGTTTTCATTTGGCAGCGCAAGCGCTTGTGGGACAAGCTTTTGAAAATCCTTTGCCGACATTTGAAATTAATATCCAAGGAACTATTCATGTTCTTGAGGCGGCTCGCCGAACAGAAAGTATCAGTGGCGTTGTCTTGGCTTCAACCAGCCATGTGTATGGCAGTAATAAAAATCTTCCGTTTCTTGAATCATTTTTTCCACAACCCACAAGACCTTATGAAACTTCAAAAGCATGCGCGGATATTTTAGCTCAAACCTATTATTACACGTATGGCCTGCCTATTGCCATTGCTCGCTGCACGAATACGTATGGCCCGGGCGACATGAATTTTTCTCGAATCGTGCCAAAAACTATCATGGCTCTCCTTGAGAAAAAAAATCCTGAAATTGTCGGAGGCATTTCCAAACGTGATTATCTTTATGTTGAAGATGCCTTGATGGGATATCTTACTCTTGCAGAAAATCTCAATCGCAGAGAAATAAAAGGAGAACCATTTAATTTTGGGAGTGGAAATATTGTTTCTGGTATTGAACTTGCAAAAATGATTCTTTCCGTGGCTCCAAAAGATGGACTAGAACTCAAAATTCTTGCGGGAGAAAATCATCGCGATCTCACGCGAGAAGTTGATGAGCAATACGTTTCTACTGATAAAGCCAAATCTCTTCTTGGTTGGACGACCCAATTTTCTTTGGAAGATGGACTCAAAAAAACATTTGATTGGTATCAGGAATATTTTAAAAAATGAATTTGGAGTTTTTGACGATCCCCCATGAACAAACTTGTTTCTATTATTATCGTTAACTGGAATGGAAAACATTTTTTGGAAAAATGTATTCCATCATTAACTTCCATTTCATATACTCCTTGCGAAATTATTGTCGTGGATAATAATTCAGAAGATGAATCGATTACCTATCTTCAAAAAAACTATCCAGAAGTTATTATTGTTAAAAATCAAAAAAATCTCGGGTTTGCGCAAGGAAATAATATCGGATATCAACACGCTTCGGGCGAATATATTCTGCTTCTTAACAATGACACGTATGTAGCGCCGAAATTTCTCGAATTTCTTGTTGAAACGCTTGAAAGTGACGAAAAAATTGGAGTGGTAGAACCAAAAATTTTACTCTGGGATCAAAAAGAAAAAATTCAAGTGGCTGGCTCATTTCTTCTTCGAAGCGGTTTTCTCTATCATTATGGTTGGAATAGAGACGAAAAACTTTTTAAAGAAAAAGAATATATTTTTTCGGCATGCGGCGCGTGTATGCTTATCCGAAAAGAAGTCATTGAACGTGTAGAGCTTTTTGACGAGGATTATTTTGCATATCTAGAAGAAACCGATTTTTGTTGGCGCGTTTGGCTTGGAGGTTATACGATTGTTTTTGATCCTCGATCAATGATTTTTCACAAAGGCGGTGGAACTGCTTGCCTTATGGGAAATGCGACACTCAATTATTTTTCAGTGCGAAATCGCATCTGGACACTTATAAAAAATTTAAGCTTCGCGCAATTTTTTCTCTTTATCCCTTTTTGTCTCCTCATCATCTTTTCATTTGCGGCTTTTCTTTTTTGGAAAGGATTTTTTCATGATGCGCTGGGAATTTTTCGCGGATTAGGCCACGCCGTGTTTGGCATTCCTAAAATGATTAAAAAACGAAAAAATGTTCAAAAAAATATTCGAACGCTCTCAGACAAAAAACTCTTCAAACAAATTCTTCAAAACGTAAAATTTTCTTATTACTATTATCTTGGTCGAGGATTCGTTGATCGATATCCTGAAAAAATTCCTCTTTCTCTTTATAAACAAAAAAATAAATTTTGATAAATATAACTCTAACAAAATTGACATTGATTCTGTCAGCATGATACGCTCGAGACTGCTATGGACGAGGTTTCCAGGCATTTTTTTCTTTTAAAGAAAATAATATTTATGAATTCTCAAAAACAAAAAGTAGCATTAATCACAGGCATTACCGGACAAGATGGATCATATCTTGCTGAACTTCTTTTAGAGAAAGGATACACAGTGTATGGTATTCAACGAAGAGCAAGCACATTTAACACGGCGCGTATTAATCATCTCTATGATGTTCCGCAATATCCAAATTTTGAAACTGTCTACGGAGATTTGACAGATGCAAGCAGCATCAGTCGAATTCTCGAAAAAATCAAACCAGATGAAATTTATAATCTTGGCGCTCAAAGCCATGTTCGAGTGAGCTTTGATATTCCTGAATATACAGCTGATGTTGTGGCCCTCGGAACACTTCGCATTCTTGATTCCATCAAAGAAACTGGCATTCAAACTAAATTTTATCAGGCATCATCTTCGGAAATGTTTGGGCATGTGAGCGAAATTCCACAAAAAGAAACCACTCCATTTTATCCTTGTTCACCGTATGCTTGCGCCAAAGTATTTGCCTATTGGATCACAAAAAATTATCGTGAAAGTTATAATCTTTTTGCCTCGAATGGAATTCTTTTTAACCATGAATCTCCCAGAAGAGGATCAACATTTGTAACACGCAAGATCACTCGCGGACTTGTGCGCATCAGTTTGGGTTTGGAAGAAAAAATAACGCTCGGCAACCTCGAAGCAAAACGAGATTGGGGGTATGCGCCAGATTATGTTGAAGGAATGTGGCGGATGCTCCAACAAAATGAACCAGATGATTTTGTTTTAGCAACAGGAGAAACCCATTCTGTGCGCGAATTTATTGAAACAGCTTGTAGAATTCTTGATATCCCACTTATGTGGGAAGGAAAAGGATTAACAGAACATGGCATCAATACAAAAAATGGAAAAACATTCATCGCAATAGATCCAAAATATTTTCGGCCAACAGAAGTAGATCTTTTAATTGGAGACGCAAGCAAGGCAAAAGAAAAATTGAAATGGGAGCCAAAAGTGCGATTTCCAGAACTCGTACAAATTATGGTTGATGCTGATCGAAAACTTGAACAATAATGATTTCTAAATCCTCAATATTTTAGTATGCATTCGTTAAAACGTATCCCCTACATTACTGCAACGCATATTTTTAGCGATGGGCCAGGAACATTTTTGAATCGCTACCTTAAAGAACACAAAATTTCTCATGGCGCGATTCTCCATCCTTTTACATTTTCACCTCAAAAATCTTCAAGATACATTCTTTGGGAAAAAGACTCTGAAACAATCAAAGAAGGAAGAAGCTTTCCCCCATACGCTCTTCTTTATTATTTACGAGACATTATAGGCATTCTTATTTTTGGATGGAAACATCCCTCAGAAATTGGAATTGGTTTTAATAATTTGAATACCATCGCGCTTCTTTTCTTGCGCGCATTAGGAAGAATAAAAAAAGTGATTTATGTTACTGTGGATTACACTCCCATCCGTTTTCCGGGACGATTCATGAATGCAATCTATCACTGGATTGATACATGGTGTCTGACTCGCGCAGATATTCTTTGGGATAGCGCCGAGGCAATGAAAGAAGCCCGCATTCAAAAAGGAATTCCAGAGCACAAAATTCGTCCCACAATTATTGTAGAAGATGGAAATGATTTTCTCGAATCAAAAATAAAACCAATAGAAGAACTGCATCACTATGAACTGGTTTACATGGGCTCTATGCGTGATCATCAAGGTATTTCCCTTTTTATGGAAGTGGGGCAAATGCTTTCGCAAGAAAACCCAAATATTCAACTTCTTCTTATGGGCGGCGGAGAAAAACTTTCTTTTTTCAAGGACTATGCTAAAAAACTTGATATCGAATCCATCACTACCTTTACGGGTTTTATAGAAGATCATCAAGTTCTTCAAGAACGCCTTCGTTTTGGATATCTTGGATTTGCTCTCTATGAAGATCATCCAGAAAGTTTTAGTCGATATTCAGCCGTGGGAAAACCAAAAGTTTATATGGGTTCTGGGCTTCCAGTTGTGATTACCAATGTACCTGAAATTGCCAAGCGCATTGAAGAAAGCAACGGCGGAATTATTGTTCCTTACGACAAAAACGTTATTGCGGAAAAAGTACGAAAAATTTTGTTGGATGAAAACATGTACAAAAAAATGCGGGAATCTGCTATTTCTTTTGCGAAAAAAAACACTTGGGAAAATACTTTCAAAGAAGCATTTCAAAAAACACAAAAAATTCTCAACTATGAACTTCAGTCATGAAAAAAAATCCATCTCTCAATCTCCTTTTCATTTCAGTATATGAATCGAGAACGATGACGTGTTTGCGAGAATATATCAATCCAAACACAAATTGTCGCATTGATACCATGACTTTTGGAATTCCGATTTCATTGGATGGGAAAATTATTCAAGAAATTATTTTTACACGCGCCAATGGAGAAATAATTGATAAAACGCTTCGTTTTGAATTCCCGTACCAAAAATGGATTTTTTCGTTTTTAAAATTTTTCATCCATCTTTATGGTTTTTTTCTTTTTTTTGAGATAACCAAAGGAAAAAAATATCATATCGCGATCGCGGAGACATCAACTTTGAATACTTTTGTGTGGTTATTTAAAAAACTTGGAAAATGCGAGATGAGTGTAGCGCATATCAATGACATTTACGCCACCGAGAAAAAAAAAATTATCCACAAACTTTCTATGAATGGACAAATAATCTTGCGGCGATTGGCGTACAAAAATGATCTTATGTGGTATCTTCACGAACGGCTTCGGGAATGGGATGAGGAACATGGTTTTCACGCCAAAAATTCATTCACAGAGATTGATTCTTTTGACGCGGAAAAAGTAAAAAAATTTCGCGAAGACAAAAAACAAACAAATCAACTTTGCTATATTGGAAGGATGGATCCCTTTTCAGGATTGGATATTATTCTCATGAGCATTCGAACGATCCAAAAAAAAATTCCGGATATTAAACTCAAAATCATTGGAGGATATAATAAAACAGATATTGCGCACTATCGAAATCTTGCGCAAAGAGAAAATGTGCTTGACTATGTTGAATTTTTGGGTTATATCGAAGATCGAAACCGTGTAGAACAAATCATTCGTGAATCAGCGCTTGGGATTGCAATCTATAAACCAGACAAACAAAATGGAGTCATGTACACTGTGCCTGGAAAAGTATCAGACTATTTGCAAATGGGAACGCCTGTAGTTATTTCAGAAAATGGTCCTCCAGTTACTGAAGCTATAGAAAAATTTGGGGCAGGAATTCTTGTTCAATTTGATCCTTTGGATGCCGCAGAAAAAATTATCAACGTACTTTTGCAACAAGAAAAATATAATATTTTGCGAGACGGAGTTGTGCGCCTTACAAAAGAATGGAGTCATTCTCAAATTCAACCGCGAGTCTTTGGTAATTTGATACATTTTTATGAAACGCATTTTTAAAAAAGAACAAACACCGCACATTCTATGATGGTTATTACCCGAACACCATTTCGAATATCGTTCTTTGGAGGAGGAACAGATTTTCCTTTATGGTATCAATCTCATGGCGGCGCTGTTCTTTCGACAACCATTGATAAATATTGCCATGTTTCGTGCCGTGATCTTCCACCGTTTTTTGATTACAAACATAGAATTGTTTATTCAAAAACCGAAATGGTAAATGAATTCCATGAAATCCAACATCCTGTGGTTCGAGAATGTCTCAAATTTATGAATCTTGATCGAGGATTTGAAATTCATCATGATAGCGATATTCCTGCGGCCTCCGGACTTGGAACAAGCTCCTCATTTACGGTTGGGCTTCTTCATGCTCTCTACGGATTAAAAGGAGAAATGGTTGGAAAAAAAAGACTTGCATATGAAGCGATTCAGGTTGAGCAAAATCATATTTGTGATATTGTTGGAAGTCAAGACCAAACAGCAACCGCATTTGGCGGACTCAACAAAATTGAATTTCTTACGAATGGAGAAATTCGAGTTCAACCTGTTGTTCTTTCTCACGAAATCTTGCGGACATTTAAAAATCATCTCCTCCTCTATTTCACGGGTTTTTCACGAATGGCTTCAAAAATTGAAAAGAAAAAATTAGAAAATTTTTCAAAAAAAACACAAGAACTCCAAACTATGCATCAAATGGTTGACCCGGCGCTTGAATATATTCAACGTGGCGAATGGGAATTGTTTGGCCGACTTCTTCATGAAGCATGGAAACTGAAACGTTCTTTGGCAAATGAGGTTTCAACACTTTTTATTGATCACATCTATGAAGAAGCGTTGCGAGCCGGAGCGCTTGGTGGTAAAATTTTAGGCGCTGGCGGAGGCGGATTTATTCTTTTTTTTGTTCGTCCAGAAGATCAGCCGCGTGTACGAAGCCGCCTTGTTGGGCTTCTTGAAGTTCCTTTTGAGTTTGAAAATCTTGGAAGTCATGTTATTTTCTACAATCCACATTCTTAAATAAGTTACGATGCGAGAAAAAGAAAAAGTTGATGTGATTATTCTTTGCGGCGGTTTAGGAACACGGTTTCAGAAAGTGAGTTCGACTTGTCCTAAAGCGCTTGCTCCTATTGGCGATAAACTTTTCTTAGACATTCTCATTGAACAGTTTATTCGAGCAGATTATGATCGTTTTATTCTTTGCACAGGACATCTTTCTCATAAAGTAATTGATCGTTATGAAAATCATTCAAAAAACATCGAAATTCTTTTTTCAGAAGAAAATGAACCACGAGGAACAGGCGGAGCCATTAAACACGCAGAACATTTTATACAATCTGAAAACTTTTTTGTGGCTAACGGCGATTCATACTGCGATATTCCTTTACAATCTTTTTATGAAGCGCACTGTGAAAAAAAATCACTTCTCTCAGTAGCTGTCACGCATGCGGATCTTCGCCACGACACCGGAAAAATTTTCTTGGAAGAAAAAACCAATCGAATTCTTTCGTTTCTCGAAAAAAACAAAGAAGAAAAAAATTACATGAATGCGGGCATTTATATTTTTACAAAAAATGTTTTGGAAAAAATTCCACAAGAAAAAAATTTTTCTCTAGAACACGAGCTCTTTCCATTTTTGATCAAAGAAGAGCTTTATGGTTTTCTTTTTTCGGAAGAACTCATTGATATTGGAACTCCGGAGAGATATGAAAAAGCTTTAGAATATTTCCAAGTACTGTAAAAAAATAAAAAATGTACTTTACATAAAAGATAAAAACGCAAATCCCGAAATTGCTTTATTGTCATCCTGACCCGACTGTCCGAGAATTGTCATCCTGAGCCTGCCTGCCGGCAGGCAGGAAGAGCGGGGTCAGAATGACAAAAAGTGAGTTCTCGGACAGTCTGAGAAGGATCTAGGCCAGAGGCCGCATCTAGGAACGCTTCGCTAGATTCTTCGTCGCTATGCCTGCCTGCCGGCAGGCAGGCTCCTCAGAATGACATTTTTGATGAATTTCGGGATTCACATATAAAAATTATTCACTATTATTTATTTTTATGTTTCAAAATAAACACGTTCTCGTTGCTGGCGGCACTGGCATGATCGGTATTCAATTGGTAAAACTTCTCCTCTCGGCAGGGGCCAAAGTGCGTATTGCTTCTCTGGATAATCCTAGTCGAGCGCCAGAAGGCACGGAGTTTGTTCGCGTTGATCTCACAGATCTTAAAAATACCATTCAAGTATGCGAAGGAATGGATATTATTTTTAATCTTACAGCCATCAAAGGATCCCCGGCGGCTACCACGACCAAACCCGCGAGTTTTTTTGTTCCGATGATTCTTTGCAATACCAATCTTGCGGAAGCTGCCAGAAGAGCCAATGCACAATGGTATCTTTACACCAGTACTGTTGGTGTATATCCACCAGCACAAATTTTCCATGAAGATGATATATGGAAAGGTTTTCCATCAGAACATGACAAATTTCCTGGTTGGGCCAAACGAATGGGCGAACTTCAGCTCGAAGCCTATCGAATTGAATATGGCCTCAATAATTTTTCAATCATTCGTCCTGCCAATGTGTATGGTCCGTATGATAATTTTAATCCAAAAAATGCCATGGTTATTCCATCATTGGTACAAAGAGCAGTGAGCGGAGAAAATCCTTTTGTAGTTTGGGGCGACGGTTCACCGATTCGAGATTTTATTCACTCGCGAGATGTGGCCCGTGGAATGCTTTTTGCTGTTGAAAACAAAATTACTCAACCTGTGAATCTCGGAAGCGGTGAAGGAATTTGTATTAAAGATCTGGTAGAAATTATTCTCTCAAATCTTCCAAACAAACCTCAAATTGTTTGGGACACTTCCAAACCCAATGGTGATGCTATTCGAAGAATGGATATCACGCGCATTACTGAACTTGGATTTAAAAATGAGGTCTCGCTCGAAGAAGGTATTCGTGAAACCATAGCATGGTACAAAGAAAATAAAACCAATCTCGATATTGGATATAATATTTTTGATGAAGAGGCTCTAAAAAAATAATTTTATGGATCTTCTTGTGAAAAATCATATTGCGTGTATCTCTGGCGGAAGCCGCGGAATTGGAAAAACCATAGCGCTCACTTTAGCAAAGGAAGGAGTTCACATAATTCTCCTTGGCCGAAATGAAAAAACATTGGAAGACACAAAAAATATTATTCTTGCTGAAGGCGTAAAAGTTTGGACGCTTTCTCTTGATTTGAAAGATGATCAGGAAACGGCCAAAAAACTTCCGGAGCTACTTTCAGAAATAGGTGGTTTGGATATTTTGGTAAATAATGTTGGTGGCGTAGAAACTTTTGGTGGTTTTTTTGATCTTACTCTACAGGATTGGAAGGAATCTTTTGATCTTAATTTTTTTTCTGCTGTCTCTGCCACTGCCGCAGTTCTCCCTTATCTCAAAAAATCTCAATGTGGGCGCATCATCAATATTTCTACGGTCCCAGCCAAGCAACCTGGATGGTTTAATCCTCATTATTCAGCGGCAAAAGCAGCACTCATTAACCTCACCAAACACTTGGCTAACACGCTGGCCAAAGATCGAATCTTAGTCAATGCAATTTGTCCAGGAACTCTCGGAGGAGAGGCATGGGAACGAAATATTTTGGACAAAGCCCAACGCTTAAATATCTCGCCAGAAGAAGCGCGAAGTGCGATGGAAAAAGAAGAGCAAGCAAAAGTTCCGCTTGGAACCATTGGAGACCCAGAAGACATTGCCAATTTGGTCGCATTTTTAGCTTCCCCACGCGCAAAATTTATTACTGGAACATGTATTCAAGTTGATGGCGGAGTTGTACGTTCGATTTTTTAACAAAATAAAATATTTATGACAAAACGAAAAGTTCTTATTTGTGGAGCAAGCGGATTTATCGGAAGAAATCTTTTTGAATCGCTCTCACAAAGAGATGATCTTGAAGTCTATGGAACCTATCGAACCAAAAAATTCTCCAATGATTCACATCTTATGGAAGTTGACCTCACCAAAAAAGACGAAGTCAGCAAAATAGTTCCTGGATTTGATATTCTTATTCAAGCAGCTGCAGTCACTTCTGGTGCCAAAGACGTTATTGAGCGTCCTTATATTCACGTCACCGATAATCTCATCATGAACGCGCTTCTCTACCAAGCAACGTATGATAACAACATACCTCATGTTATTTTTTTAAGCTGTACAGTGATGTACCCGTCTTCCGATCAACCTCTTAAAGAAACTGATCTTGATCTCAATCAAGAAATGTATAAACACTATTTTGGTGGCGCGTGGATGAAAGTGTATGTTGAAAAACTTTGTGAATTTTATTCACGACTTGGAAAAACCAAATTCACGGTTATTCGACATTCAAATATTTATGGCCCATACGATCGCTTTAATCTGGAAAAATCCCATGTTTTTGCCGCCACCATCACAAAAGTGACGACGGCTCAAGAGAATAAAATTATAGTTTGGGGGCAAGGGAAAGAACAACGCGATTTTTTACACATTCATGATCTTCAAAACTTTATTGAATGTGCAATAGACAAACAAATAAACCCTTTTGAAATTTTTAATGTGGGTTTAGGAAAAGGAACGAGTGTTTCTCAACTTGTCGAAAAAGTTATCCAATATTCAGGAAAAAATCTTGAGATTGAATACGACATTTCAAAACCCACCATTGCTACAAAAATCGTAGTTGATACCAGCAAAGCCAAAGAAAAATTTGGCTGGGAAGCGAAAATTGACATTGATGAAGGGATTAAAAAAACTCTCAAATGGTATCGTGAGCATGTTGAAAATAAATGATAAATTGATTTGTTGACAGTCAATCACAAAAAAGTTATACTCGCCTAATTATTGCATTTTATGGAAAAACGAGAACTTAAAACAGTTCTTATTACAGGAATCACTGGTTCCGGAGGGAGCTATCTTGCTGATTACATTGTAGAAAATCATCCTCAAGTTTCTTTGCATGGTATTGCTCGATGGCACTCAACATCTTCTCATGCAAATCTCTCAAAATCGAAAGAGAAAATAACAGTGCATGAATGTGATCTTAAAGATCTTGGCTCGGTGATCGGAGTATTAAAACGTGTTCGTCCGGACGCGATTTTTCATCTTGCGGCGTACGCCAATGTACGTGCGGCTTTTATCACTCCGATAGCTGTCTTAGAAAATAATATTTTAGGAACAGCTAATCTGCTTGAGGCTGTTCGATTAGTTGAAATTGATCCTCTCATTCAAATTTGTAGTACCTCCGAAGTGTATGGCCAAGTTGATCCTAAAAATGTTCCGATCTGTGAAGATTGTCCTATCAATCCAGTAAATCCTTATGCAGTTTCAAAATTGGCGCAAGATGCTCTCGGATATACCTATTATAAAAGTTATGGCATGAAGATCATTCGCACACGAATGTTTGCGTATTTGAATCCCCGAAGAGCAGACTTATTTGCAACTTCATTTGCTCTTCAAGTGGCGCGCATCGAAGCCGGACTTCAAAAAGAACTTCTTCATGGAAATTTAAATTCAACTCGAACTCTTATCGATGTTCGTGATGCTATGGAATCCTATTGGATAGCAACAACCAAAGGTCAATATGGCGAAGTCTATAATATTGGTGGCACTACGGTTATTACGGTTGGAGATTTTCTCGAAGAACTCAAAAAATTAGCCCGCGTTCCGATTCCTTCTCGAGAAGATCCAACACTCCTGCGCCCTATTGATGTTACCCTTCAAATTCCTGACACTTCAAAATTTGAAAAAGAAACTGGTTGGAAACCAAAATATTCTTTTCAAGATAGTATTCAATTTCTTTTTAATTCATGCCGAGAACAAATTCAAAAAAATCTGTAGTCGTTCTTGCAACGGCTACTTTTTACAACTTTCATAATCCATCTGACAAAGTTCGGGCAACACTCGCGCTTCGTCTTGCTAAAGATGCAAAGAGATACGGATACCCTCTTATTATTGTTGATGGCGGCTCTGGAATAACTTTTCAAAATAATCTCAAAAAAGAAGGAGTGCGTGTTTCCGAGGAAAAAATTCCAGGAATGGGTGCCGCAAGACGCCAAGCTTTTCGAGAAGCATTTGCTCTGGGAGCGAAGATTGTGGTTTACTTGGAACCAGAAAAATATTCATTCCTGCCTTTTGTAAAAAAATGTGTGGAGCCCATACTTACTGGAAAAGCAGACATGGTGATTCCTAAACGAAAATCCTTAAAAACACTTCCGCTTTTCCAACAACATTCAGAATTTCTTGGCAATTTTTTTTGTGAAGCAATTACCGGAAAAAATTATGACATTTTTTTTGGAGTGAGAATTTTTAACAAAAAAGCCGCTCAATATTTTCTCGACTACCGTGGAAAATACGGAGACAAGTGGGATTCGATTTTAACTCCTATTGTGGATGCCATGCAAGGAAAAAATAAAATCGTTCAAATTGAAATTCCTTATCGCTACGATCCACGTCAAACACGCATTGAAGAACATGACATTCGCTTCTATAAAAAACGGATGGAACAGCTTACGAGTACGATTACGGCCATAGAAGACAGATGGAATTTTTTTCAAAAAAATAATCAACGAAAATTAAAAATTGTTAATTGAAAATTTTTCTATGAAATATCATCTTGCAGAACGAATCATCGACGATCAAGATATTGCCGCTCTTATTGATTGGCTCAAAACATCTCCACGCCTTACAAAAGATAAACTCACTTTAGAGTTTGAGGAGCTTTGGGCAGCATGGGTTGGATCAAAATATGCGGTATTTTGCAATTCAGGATCTTCTGCAAATCTTCTGATGGCCTATGCGCTTCTGGAATCAAATATGCTCAAAAATAAAAAAGTTGTTGTGCCCAGCGTGGGATGGGTTACGACCATTGCTCCATTTATGCAATTCGGATATGAGCTTTTGATGTGCGGCGCGGATCGAGATAATTTTGGATTGGATCTTAATTATTTAGAAACACTTATAAAAAAACATCAGCCGTCTTGTGTAATGTTGGTTCAGGTTCTCGGGGTTCCAAGCGATATGGATGCGCTTATGGCGCTCAAAGAAAAATATGGATTTGTTTTATTGGAAGATGCATGTGCCGCGCTTGGAGCACAGTATGATGGAAAAAAAGTTGGTTCGTTTGGTGAAATGGGTTCATTCTCTTTTTATTTTGGACATCAACTTTCTACTATTGAAGGAGGTATAGTTGACACCAATAACAAAGAACTTTATGATATACTCTTGATGCTTCGAAGTCATGGTTGGGCAAAAGATCTTGATTCCACTACTCGATCCACCATGATGCAAGAACATCATATTTCAGAATGGCATGAACCATTTTCGTTTTTTTTACCTGGATTTAATCTTCGTTCCACAGATCTCAATGCATTTTTAGGAATTCGCCAAGTACAAAAAGCTGATCAAGTAATGAAAATTCGCACAGAAAATCATCGCACTTATACAGAAAATTTGCGCTCGGTTGAATTTCAAAAATGTCCAGAAAAAGGAATTCCGTGCAGTATTTCTCTTGGCGCCTTGGCAAAAAATACTCAACATAGAAAAAACATTGTCGAAGCGCTTGATAAAGAAGAAATTGAAACTCGTCTTTTTTCCGCAGGAAATTTGGGGCTACATCCTTTTTGGAGCAAAAAATATGGTGAATTCCACCATGAGGTGTCAGATCGAATTCATAATTGCGGATTTTTTCTTCCGAATAATGAATCATTAAAAAAAGAGGATATTCTTTTCATATCGGAAGTCGTAAATAAGGTGGAGACATAAAAAAAAATATAATAATAAGGCTTACATGTTTGAATGAAGTTCGAGAAACCCCGCCCTTCAAGAAGAGCGGGATGACAAACCTGCCTGCTGGCAGGCAAGGAAATTCGCCAAACATGTAAGCCTTAAAGCTATGAAAATTCTTGTTACTGGAGGAGCCGGCTACATTGGCTCAGTACTTACCCAAAAAATATTGGAAACTGGACATGAAGTCGTAGTGCTGGATAACTTCATGTATGAACAAAATTCTCTCTTGGATATTTGTTATCATCCGAAACTTAAAATTCTTAGAGGCGATGTGCGCGATCGCGGCCTCTTAATTGAAGCTATCCGCGGAGTTGATGCTATTATTCCTCTTGCGTGTTTAACCGGAGCGCCACTATGCAATAAATTCCCTCATGAAGCAAAAACAATTGTTCTTGATGCATTAAAAATTCTTCTTGATCTTCGAAGTCCGCACCAAATAATTATTTATCCGACAACAAACAGCGGTTATGGAATTGGTCAAGAAGGTATTTTTTGCACCGAAGAAACTCCTTTGAATCCTATTTCGCTTTATGGTAAACTTAAAGTAGAAGCGGAAAATATGCTTCTCGGCAGCGGTAATGCTGTAACATTGCGTCTGGCAACTGTTTTTGGCGTAAGTCCAAGAATGCGGCTGGATCTTTTGGTCAATGATTTTGTGTATCGCGCCGTGAATGATAAAGCGCTTGTTTTATTTGAAGCGCATTTTAAACGAAATTTTATTCACGTTCGCGATGTTGCGCGAGTATTTCTTCATACTTTAGAAAACTTTGCCCAGATGAAAAATAATGCGTATAATGTTGGGCTTTCAGACGCGAACCTTTCGAAATTAGAATTGTGCGCTGAAATTAAAAAACAAATTCCTGATTTTTATTTTATAGAATCCAATATCGGCGAAGATCCTGACAAACGAAACTATATTGTTTCAAATGAAAAAATAGAAAAAACAGGTTTTCGGCCAGAATGGTCATTACATTTAGGTATTATAGAACTCATTAAAGGATATCAAGTCATTAAACGTAAACAATATTCGAATGTTTAAACATGACCAAAAAATTCTTGTTGCAGGAGGAAATCTTTTCTTGGGAAACAGGACACTCACAAGATTACAAGAACTTGGCATACCGTGTATTTCTACAGAAAATATTGATCTCTGCGATCTTGCTACAACCAAAAAATTTTTTGAACAAGAACAGCCTCAAATTGTAATTCATTGCGATATTGATACAAGCGGTCTTCATTATCTGGTCGAACAACCTGGCGATATTTTTTTCCGTAGCACCATGACAAGTATAAATTTACAAGAAGCGTCTCGCTCCACTGGGGTCAAAAAATTTATTAATCCCATAGCATACACGACCTATCCAACAACAATTCAGGGAGAACTCCGTGAAGATTTTTGGTGGAATGGTCCATTTTATGAAACAGTGTCAGTAATCGGATTAGTGCGAAAAAATTCTTGGATGAACACGTATGCATACAACAAACAATATGGGCTTAAATATGCCAATCTTATCATTCCAAATATTTATGGTCCAGAAGATTATTTTGATGAGTCTCGTTCTTACGCTATGGGTTCGCTCATGAAAAAAATGGTCGAGGCCAAAAAAAATCAATTAAGCAAAGTGATTATTTGGGGAACAGGCCAACCAATTCGAGATTGGGTTTATGTGGATGATGTTATTGAAGCTTTTCTTCATTCTATAGATATTGATACTGGCATTGAACCAATCAATATTGGCTCAGGACATGGAGTTTCTATCACAGAGCTTGCGTCACTTTTGAAAGATATCATTGGCTTTAATGGAGAATTTATTTATGACCGAACCAAACCTGATGGAGTGCCTATTCGAGTGATGAATATTGATCGAATGAAAAATATTCTTAAATGGCAACCGCCAACTTCTTTGGAAGATGGCATTAAAAAAACGCTTTCCTGGTATTTGGAACATTCTTTATAAAAAATATGCGCGGAAAAGATTTTGGACACATTCCCAATATTTCAAACGAATTCACAGAAGAAGAAACACTTCTTATGTTTGAAAAAATTTGTATTGCGAGAAATTTTGAGTTGAACGTGAAAAAAATTTTTGATCAAGGGCTCATAAAATTTCCAATTTATCTTTCTTTAGGACAAGAATCTATTTCTGCCGCCATCGGAACGGTTTTTAAAAAACCAGCGATATTTGGTCAACATCGGTGTCATGATTTTTATCTTTCATTTGAAGGAAATATCCGAGCGCTCATTGATGAACTTCTCGGACGAGAAACCGGATGCGCTCGTGGAATGGGTGGTTCTGCATCAATCCACTCGCCGGAAATTGGCATGTTTGGACATGATGGGCTTATGGGGAGTCAAATTCCGGTTGCTGTTGGATATGCTTTTGCAACAGGAAAAAATGTTCTTGCTATAGTTGGCGATGCTTCAGCAGAAGAAGATTATGTGTTGGGCGCCATGGGTTATGCTGCCACAAAAAAACTTCCTATTCTTTTTTTGTGCGTTGATAATGGATTTTCGATTCTTACCAATGTTGCTACCAGACGAAGCTGGAAAACTACAGATGTAGCACGCTCTTTTGGAATGGATGCAATAGAAATTACTGATGATCCCTGGCTCATTATGCACGAAACCAAACGGCTCACGCAAAAACTCCCGGCATACATGAATATCCACACTGTTCGATGGCTGTGGCATGCCGGAACAGGAAAAGATTATGAACCAGAATGGGATCGTTATGCTCTTATTCTTGAAGAAATGCAATCGCTCGGGCTGGAAAACAAAAGAAAGGAAATTGAACAAAGCGCCAAAGAAAAAATTGATATGCTTTGGGATCAACAACTTCAACAAAAATAATTGAATATATGCCAACTGTTGCCGAAACTATTAAAAAAATCACCCAAGAACATCTCACAAAAAATAATGGTCTTGCATTAGGCCAATGTCTTACGGCTGTTGGATGGGTAGGTGGAACTGTACCAGAAATGACCCAAGAAGAGGGTGTGGTGGAACTTTCTATGGCAGATGTTGCCGGAGGAGGTATTGCTGTTGGAATTGCTTTGGCTGGACGAAGACCTATTTATATTGTTCGTTATCAAGGATTTCAATGGTACAATGCTCCTATCATCTTAAATTATGCTGCCAAATCAAAAGATATGTGGGGTATCCCTTGCCCGATGTTTATTCGTTCTATTGCCATGGAAGGTGGAATCGGACCAGTAGCATCCAGCAGTCATCATAGTATTTACACTCGCATGCCAGGAATATACGTTGCTGCGCCCATGACACCAAAGGAATATGAAAGTGTTTGGGATTTTTTTATGAATCATGATGATCCAATATATGTGAGTGAACATCGAAAAAGTTTTCCGATTGATTATGAAATGGAAGATGAAATATATGATGATGCTGATATCACGATTCTTGCTATCTCTGCCACTCGCCTAAACGCGCGAGAAGCGCTAGAGGAATTAAAAAAAGAAGGTATTCGATGTAATCTTATTCATCTTCTTTGGTTAAAACCTTTTGTTGTGAGTGACAAAATAAAAACAGCTATACAGAATTCTAAATATGGCGCGCTTCTTTTGGATGGAGATTTTGAAAATGGAGTTGTAAAAACTCTTGCATATGATATTTCTTTCGTGGTAAACAAAAAAATTTTTGTCCTTGGACTTGAAGAACGAAGCGCGGGATTTCCACCACATTTAGATAACCTGCCTCCAACTGCGCAAAAAATTGCAAAAAAGGTAAAAGACATTATACAAAATCATGCTTAAAAAAATTATCACTTCTCCTCAAGATGAAGCGCATATTCAAAGACTCCCCCATCATGAATCTGAAGAAATAGATTCTACTGATTATTCAAACACTCTTGTCAATAAACCATGGGGATACGAATACATGGCTTTCAAAAATAATGATGTTTGCATTTGGATTCTTTTTATTAAAGAAGGATATCAAACTTCGATGCACTGTCATCCAAATAAAAAAACTGCGCTGATTGTTCTTTCTGGAACAGCTCTTTTTGAAAATTTAAATTCTCGAACCATTATTGATGCTGGTCAAGGAGTATTTATTGAAAAAAAAGTTTTTCATTCCACAAAAGCCATATCCTCTCCAGGAATTATTGTCATGGAAACCGAAACACCCGTGAATAAGGGCGATCTTTTGCGCTTGAATGATGCTTATGGCCGAGCAGGAAAAGGATACGAAGGCACTGAATACATGGTTCCAAGAGAAAGCCAAACGCATTATAGTTTTCATGATGAAAAAAATGATGCGTATCATAATCTCGAAAAAATGTTTGGTCAATGCTCTCTCACTATTCGAAAATATCAAGAACCCGAGCTCCTTAAACAACATATTCATTCTTCCAGCGCTGATATCATTTGTTCTCTTAAAGGAAAAATCTTCAACCACAAAGGCGAATGTATTGTTGATATTGGAGAAATGTCTTCTGTGGCAGAACTTCAACAATACGAAACATTTCTCCTTGATCCAAATGAAACAGAATTTTTATTTATAAAACGTTATTCTTAAATAAAAAATATACCTATGAAAAAAGCACTTATTATTACTGGAAAATTGGTTCAAGATCATGAATTTATTTATCCATACTACCGACTCCAAGAAGCTGGGTTTGATGTGCAAGTTGCTACCAGAAACATGGAAACAGTTCAAGGGCAACTTGGTACAAAAATTGTTCCCACACGAGATATTGCCGGAATTAACCCAAGTGATTATGATCTTTTGGTGATTCCTGGCGGGGCAAAATGCATGGAATATCTTCGTCAAGATGAGGAAGTTTTAAAATTTATTCATGATTTCTACGAACAAAAAAAACCGATTGCCAGCATTTGTCATGGATCTCAAATGCTTATTTCCGCTGGAATTATAAAAGGAAAACGTGTTTCCGGATATTACAGCATTAAAGATGATATTAACAATGCTGGAGCAACATATGTTGATGCACCATCGGTTGTTGACGGAACACTTATCACTTGTCCTCATTATAAATATCTTGGAGATTGGATGAAAGATACACTGAAATTTTTTAACATAGCATAACAAAGAAAAAAATGCGTCCTGGAATTATTTTTGATTTTGACGGAGTGCTTGTTGATTCTTTTCATGCTTTGTATACTCTTGTGCGAGACGCTTTTCTTCTTCTCGGAATCACACTTACCGAAGAACAATACCAAAATTTCTTTCAAGAAAATGTAAAACTCGCAGAAAAAAAATTAAGTGGATCGGAAGAACGTTTTAAAAAACTTCAAACGTTCATTCAAAATAATGCCGGGGAATATTATAAAATGGTTTCTCTCTTCCCTTTTGCTAAAGATATCATTCTTTCTCTTGCAGAATTTGGAGAACTTGCCATTGTGTCATCCACCACACAAAATGTTATCGAACTAAAACTTTCTGAACAAGAACTTCTTCCATATTTTCGGATTATATCAAGCGCATCAAAAGAGGCCAGCAAAAAAGAACGCATGATCGACGTTTGCAAGAGACTTAATTTTCCAGAAGGAAATACATTTTTTATTTCAGACACTGTCGGAGATATCCATGAAGGACGAGAACTTGGTTTCAAAACTATTGCGGTAGCTTGGGGATTCCACTCAAAAAAAATCTTACACGATGCAAAACCATCATTTATTGTTGATAATGCCGTAGAACTCATCAAAACTATTTCACAAAAATGATTTCTTATTATGAATATTTCAGAACTCATTAAGCAATCAATCCAAGCCAAACAATCCCTACTTGAAACTTCTTTTATCACAGAAATACAAAAAATTGGTGATGATATTATTCATATTTTAAAAAATGGAAATAGTATTCTTACCGCAGGAAACGGCGGTTCTGCGGCTGATGCTCAACATTTTGCCGCAGAACTTGCCGGAAAATTTATAATAGAACGAAAAGGACTTCCTGCTATGGCGCTCACCACAAATACCTCTATACTTACGGCAATCGGAAATGATTTTTCCTATAATGAAATTTTCAGTCGACAAATTGATGCTTATGGAAAATCAGGTGATCTTTTTTTTGGAATCAGCACTTCAGGACACTCGCTTAATATCATTGAAGGAATGAAACAGGCCAAAAAACAAGGGCTTAAAACTATTGGACTTCTAGGAGGAAATGGTGGAAAAACAAAAGAACTCTGTGACGTGACTTTGATTGTTCCTTCGAGTAATACTCAAAATATCCAAGAAAGTCACATTATGCTCATTCATATTTGGTGCGCGATGGTAGATGATTTCTGCAAAAAAGAAGGATATGCGAGATAAAAAATTTATTTTTCTCGACTGCGGTGGCATAATATTAACATAAACTATGAATAAAAAAGAAATTCAAAAAATTTTTGTTGCTGGCGGAACAGGATTTCTTGGAAAACGGCTCATTCTTCGACTTCAAAACGAAAAAATTCCATTTGTAACCACTTCGAAAAGTTTAGGAATTGATTTTCGAGAAAAAAAACAAGTTTTTGATTTTTTTGAAAAAGAACGGCCGGACATTGTGATGAACGCCGCCGCGTATGTTGGCGGAATTCAATTTGGACTCAAACATGAAGGAGAAATATTCTACAACAACATCCTCATAAATACACATCTTATTGAAGCTTCTCGAATTTTTCAAGTAAAACGTTTCATCAATCCTATCTCCAATTGCTCGTATCCCGATGTTTTGGAAAAAGATTTTAAAGAAGAAGAGTGGTGGGATGGGCCACTTCACTCTTCGGTTTTTGTATATGGATTCGCAAAAAAGGCAACATGGGTGCAATCTTATGCGTACCACAATCAGTATGAAATGGATTTTGTAAATCTTTTAGTGCCAAATATGTATGGCCCAGGAGATCATTTTAATGAAATTCGATCTCATGCTTTAGGAGCGCTCATAATGAAAATTGCCAAGGCCAAAGAAGAAAATAGTGATGAAGTAATCATTTGGGGAACAGGAAAACCAGTTCGCGAATGGCTGTATATAGATGATTGTGTTGAGGCATTTTTTCGCTCTCTTACGATTCCTCGCACGCGCGAGCCCTTGAATATCGGCCAAGGTGTGGGAATTACCATCAAAAAAATGGCAGAAATAATTGCAAAAAAAATTGAATATTCCGGGAAACTCGTTTTTGATACCACGAAACCTGATGGCGCGCCATATAAAATTATGAATATTGATCACATGAAAAAAGTTTTTAACTGGATTCCTCCAACACCACTTCAAAAAGGAATAGAAAATACAATTGAATGGTATTATCAAAATATATTGAAAAAAAATTCTTAATATTTTTTATGCAACAAGAAGAAATTATTATTGGAAAAGATAACATCATCATCGCAAAAATTATTTTCTCTGGAGATCGCCCAGAAAATCTCCATTTTTACAGCGAAGACAAAGATCTTCTCCAAGTTGCATCGTGGCGATATTCGGCTCAAAAACATTTGAAAGCCCATGGACATAAAATTTGTGATCGGCCGGTGAATCGAACAAGCGAATTTATTTATATTGAGAAAGGAAAACTTAAAGTGTCGCTGTACGATGAAGATAATACTCTGCTCCAAGAAAAACAACTCCAAAAAGGCGACATGATGATTATTTTTGCTGGAGGACACGCATACGATATTCTTGAAGATGATACTTTAGTCATTGAAGTGAAAAACGGACCATACCCGGGACTCGAGCTCGATAAAAAAATTATTGAACTCTAAAAGTATTTTATGGAACTGCAAAAATCTATTCCTCAAATGGAACCATGGTATGGCGAAGAAGAAAAACGCGCGATTAACGAATATCTTGATTCCGGTGGTTGGCTCATGGAATTCAAAAAAACGCGAGAATTTGAATCTCAAATTTCTCAATATGTCGCTTCTCCGTATGTAAATGTCGTAACCAATGGAACCGTAAGTCTGTTTATAGCGCTTTCTGCGCTTGGTATTAAATATGGAGATGAAGTCATTGTTCCAGATTATACTATGATTGCAACACCCAATGCTGTGGTCCTTGCTGGAGCGACTCCCATTTTTGCCGATATTGACGCTTCCCTTACTATTGACGTACAACACGTTGCCTCTCTTATCTCTCCAAAAACCAAAGCAGTGATTCATGTTTCAATAAATGGAAGAGGCGGTTCACTATTAGAACTCAAAAAACTTTGCGATGAAAAAGGAATATATCTCATTGAAGACGCCGCGCAATCTCTTGGATCATTTTATAATGGAAAACATCTTGGAACGATCGGTATAATTGGAAGTTTTTCTTTTAGTGCTCCAAAAATTATCACTACAGGAACAGGCGGCGCTCTGGTAACATCTGATGAAACTCTCTATCAAAAAATATGTCGTATCAAAGATTTTGGAAGAATCAAAGGAGGAATCGATATTCACGATGACATGGGATGGAATTTTAAATTTACTGATTTGCAAGCAGTAATTGGTATTGAACAAATGAAAAAACTTCCTTATCGTGTACAACGAAAACGCGCGATGTATCAACTCTACCAAAAACTTCTACAAGATGTTTCAGAAGTACAGTTTATTCCAACTCCGCTTGAAGAATCTACTCCATGGTTTATGGAAGTTGTTGTTGAAAAAAGAGAAGAACTCATGAAACAACTTGCCGCGGAAAAAATTGAAACTCGAGTTGTGTATCCAGCCATTCACACACAAAAAATTTACTCCCATATAAAAGACGAGTTTCCTAATGCAACTCAATTTACAGAAAATGGTCTTTGGCTTCCATCAGCAAATCAACTTTCTGACAATGAGATAGAGTTTATTTGCCAAAAAATTCGAGATTTTTATGCTTAAATTTTACTATTTTTTACTTCGCTTTCTAGGAAAAATTTGGAAATTTTTTTTTCTTGGAAAATTTTCCGGCGGGGATTCTCTTGAACTGTGGTTTGGAAGCGGAATCCTTGGATCAAAAAAAAACATCCTATTAGGAAAAAACATTCGACTTTTTGGCTGGCTTATCAGTGATGGAGGAACAATTTCTATAGGAAATTCTACAACAATTCATAAAAAAACTGTTATCAGAGCCATGGAAGAAATTTACATTGGCAGCCATTGTGATATCGGCGGTGAATGTTATATTCAAGATCATAACAGCATGTCACTGAATTTCATGGACCGAAGAACTTTATCCGGCGAAATTTCCCATAAAAAAATCACTATCGGAAATGATGTATGGATCGGAAGACGAGTTATGATTTTTAAGGGTGTAACTATTGGCGACCGTGCTATTATTGCCGCGGGAAGCGTGGTCACTCATGATGTTCCAGAAGATTCCATCGCAGCTGGAAATCCGGCACGAATAGTAAAAAATCTGAAAGACCAAGTGCATGAACCAAAAAAGTAAATTGGTAATTCTTGGTGGTGGAATTCTCGGAACATCTCTTGCCTACTGGCTTTCAACGCTCTACAAAGAAGATCAAATTCTTCTCATAGAACAAGAAAAAGAAATAGCCCTTCATTCAAGCGGCAGAAATAGTGGAATTATTCATCGACCATTTTATCTTGATCCAAAAACAAAATATATTTTTGCGCTTTGTGCGCAATTTTCTTATTTTCTCTGGAAAAAATACTCACAAGCTTATTGTCTTCCATGGAATTCCACAGGAACATTAAAACTCGCTTTAAAAGAAAAAGATATTCCTCTTCTTAAGAAATATCAACAATGGGCAATCGAGAATGGAATGAATGAGGATGAAATTGAACTTCTTCTCGAAAAAGATCTCAAAAATGTAGAAAAAGAAATTCGCGCAGTTGGCGCGTTGTGGTGTAAAACAGATACTGCTGTTCATTTTGGACAATATACTCAATCTCTTAAAGAAAATGCTAAAAAAAATGGAGTTCAATTTCTTTTTAAGAAAAAAATTGTTAATATAAAAATAAAAAAAGGAAGCATTTCTCTTATTTCAAAAGACGGAGAAGAAATTGAAACTTCCTTTTTTATAAATTGTGCGGGAGGAGAAGCTCTCCACATTGCTCATCTTTGTGGACTTGCGAAGGAATATACCAATCTCCACTTTCGCGGAACGTACTGGAAAGTAGATCAAAAATTTTCTTCTCTTGCAACAAGAAATCTTTATACACTTCCCAAGAACCCGGAATTTCCATTTTTAGACCCACATTGGCTTATTCGTTGGGATGGCTCTGTTGAAATTGGTCCAACAGCTCTGCCAATTTTAGGACCATATATCTATCAAGGATTTTTCCCTGCAAACGGAGAATGGGCAGAAGCATTCAAAAAAATTATTGAAAAACCCATACGAAAACTCTTTGGATCAAAAAAATTTCTTACTCTTGCATTGGAAGAATGGAAAAGCGTGTTCTTTAAAGATTTTCTCGCAAAACAAGTCCAGAGCTTTCTTCCGAAATTTCAAAAACACTTTCTTTCCCAAAAAGGAATAAGTGGCATTCGAAGTCCACTCATTTGCGAGGATGGAACATTTCTTCCAGATACTCTGTCACTTTTTGGACCTTTTTCTTTTCACATTCTTAATTATAATTCACCTGGCGCAACCGGCGCACCTTTTTATACAGCAATGATAATGAAAACTTTACAAGATAAAGAAATTCTTAAAGACATAGAAAAAAGAGAAAAACCAAAAGAAGGACCTTGGAATTTTTTTGAAATAGAACCACATATCCCTTCTCTCTTCTCAATGGAAAAAAGATAATAATATTTTTATGTACATTCTTGGAATCTTTAATGACCATAATGCATCAGCGTGTCTTATGAAGGATGGAAAAATCCTTGGACTTTTGAGTGAAGAACGTTTTAACAGAAAAAAAAATTTTCGTGGATTTCCTGAAAAATCTATTGAGTATCTCTTAAAAACTTGGGATCTCAAACCAAAAGATATTGATATTGTTACATCAAGTTATCTTTTAGGAGCTCTGGTTTTTTTACCTAACACAAAACTCAATCAGGAAGGACATCGAATACTTAATTTTTGCTTCCGTTTCGCTACACTTTTACAAAAACTTATTTCTTTCATACAACATCTGCCTGGAATGCGAAAATTGTATCGAAAAGCGTATTTTATTACCACTCGCCTCTTTAATAATAAAACGCTTCAACTAGAACTTGAATTCCTTGCAAAGGAACTTCATGTTTCAAAAGAAAAAATTACACCACGCAATCATCATCTTTCGCATGCCGCGGCGGCATATTTTTCTTCTCCATTTCGTGAGGAAAAAAGTCTTGTTTTTACTGCTGATGGAGGCGGAGAAGGAATTTGTGCTTCCGTAGATCTTTTTAATCGCCACGAGTGTCAATCGCTGGCAAAAACTGATGCAACGCATTCATTAGGAATGATCTTTTATTATTTAACATCCTACCTTGGAATGAAACCGCTCGAACACGAATACAAAATTATGGGCCTTGCTCCTTATGCAAAATCATCTCATGGAGACAATGTTTATAATATGATTGCAGATTGGATCACACTTGATCCTCAAAATTCAATGAAATTTACTTCACCTTTTGATACTCATTATAGTTATCGTTACATAGAAAAAACCATGAAAGGACAACGATTTGATAATGTGGCATACGCATTTCAAAAACTTCTTGAGGAACGTGTGGTGGAATGGATTCAAAAAACAATTCGTATTACCAATGTTCATACTGTTTGTGTCGGCGGTGGAATTTTTATGAATGTAAAATTGAATATGCTTCTGGAAGAACTCCCGGAAATTGAAAAACTTTATGTACTGCCAAGTTGCGGGGACGAATCTACTGTATTGGGCGCATGTTATCTTTCTTATCTTGATTGGTGCAAAAAACATCTCAGTTCATTTGACATTGAAGGTCTGACAAATATTTATCTTGGGCCAAAATATGAAAATGACGAAATTCTGACCTTACTGAAAACAACATCATTTTCCTATGAATATATTGAATCCATAGAAGAAATTATTGCTGAACTGCTTTCACAAGAAAAAATTGTTGCTGTATTACGAGGCAACATGGAATTTGGAGCGCGTGCCTTAGGAAATAGATCCATACTTGCTGATCCATCAAAACAAAAACTTGTTAAAATTATTAATGATCAAGTTAAAAAAAGAGATTTTTGGATGCCTTTTGCTCCAACGATTTTAGAAGAACGGATGGAAGATTATCTTGTGAACCCAAAAAAAATCCAAAGCCCTTTTATGATGATGGCCTTTCACACGACCCCGCTCGCACAAAAACACTTTCCAGGAGCGTTGCATCCTTATGATTTTACCATGCGACCACAAATTTTAACCCAAAAAGCCAATCCATCATACTATAAAATCATTAAGGCATTTGAACGCATAACTGGCATTGGTGGAGTTTTAAATACTTCATTCAATCTTCATGGTCTTCCAATAGTTTTAAGTCCGTCCCAAGCGCTCGATGATTTTCGAAATTCCCATTTAGAATATCTTGTGCTTGAAAATTATTTGGTTAAGAAAAAAATTGTATAAGCACACAATAATAGCTATACTATCAAAAAGAATAACTGCAACAAAATGATATCAAAAAAAATACTGCCCCGACTTAAACTTTTTGGAATATTTTCTATTTTTGCCATCATTATTGGCTTTATCTATTGGGATCTCCCAAAAACTTTTTTTCTTCAGGATGAATGGGCTGGCTTTGGAGATATTCTTCGAGTGAAAGATGACAAGGCATTAGGGGCAATGATATTTCATTCGATTGTGCCCTTTCTTCCGCAAAACGAAAACATTGTTTCTTTTATTCCAACAAGCAGAATCATACCATGGCTTCTGATTTATTCCCTTTATCTCCTCTTTGGCATCAATGCGATGCCATATCTCATCTTTAGCATCTTCCTTCATATTGTTAACACATATCTTGTGTACTTTTTTGTTACTAAGCTGACACAAAAACAAAGTATTGGTATTTTTGCCGCATTAGTTTTTGCAGTAAATAGCCTTCATACCCAAGCGATAACATGGATCAGCGCTTCTTTGGCAACAGAAGGATCTGCGCTCTTTCTTCTTTTAAGTCTTATATACTTCCTTAAATATCTTCAGCAAGACAGCCGACGAGCGTATTATTTTTCCATCGGTTTTTTCATTATTTCTCTTCTTTTTAAAGAATCATCTTTTTTTCTATGGGTATTTCTTCCGATCTTTGATATTCTGTGGCGTGAAATATCAGGATTTGATGCCATAAGAAAACAACTGCAAAAACATCGATTCTTGATTGTTATTGGATTGATTCTTACAGCTATAAAATTTATTCCGCTGACCAAAGGAAATGATATTGGTCTTTTTTTAGGCGGCCAATCGGAAAATTTTATTTCAAGACTTATCTATAATGGCATTTTCTATCCATTCAAAATTTTCTCACAAACATTTTTTCAACAAAATATCGTGTTCTCACTTGCTGCAAAACTCACAAAAATAAAATTTCCATTTTTAGAGGGCAACACTTTAGTAGAACAAACCATTGTGAGTGAACTTATCCTTGTATTACTCTCCGCAGGAATCCTTATTGCTCTCTTTTTGCTCTATAAATATGGATTGCAAAAAAATCGAGGAAAACAAAAAATATTATTGATTTCAATGTTTTTTCTTTTCCTCAGCGTTATGCCTTATATTGTACTTGAACAATCATCCTTTCTTGAATCAAGATATTATTATATTCCAATCATAGGAAGTGCGTTTCTGCTTGGCATGGTTTTCTGGAGTCTCTCAACATTTATCACAAAAAAAATAAAAAATCCGAAAATTTCCGCAATAATACTTCCTCTGCTTATTTTTCTCATTCTCGTTCCATACTTAAAAACGCAAGCGAATGTACTCCAAAAAGAGATCAATAAACTTGTTATAATAGGAAAGGAACGAAAAAAAATTCTTGATACCATACAATCTCAATATCCCCACATCGGGGAAAAAAGTATTTTCTTTTCAGATAGTGATACATCTTACTATGGGCAAAACTATACTCTTATGCCATTCCAATCCGGATTTGGCGCAGTGCTTTTAATGGTTTATGCTGATAAAAACGACATCAATCCACAACTGAGCAAAAATTTCTTTTTATGGAACCTAGACGCTGAGGGTTACAATGAAATACATAATCAAGGTTTTGGATATTTTCGAGATTTTAATAAATTGCTTGTGGCTGTGGAAGAAAATGGTCTTGCTCCTGAAAATATTTATGCTTTCCAATGGAAAAATAATGAAATATCTGACACCACATCTCAAATAAGAAAAAAAATAACTCGCGGAAATAATGAAAATATTATAAAAAAACTTCTCTATAAAGAGGAGGCAGAAAAACATAAAGATGAACATTGGGTCTATTTTGATGAAGCCGGAAAACTCTATATCACCGAACAGCAATTATTAAAAGCACGCGTTACCAATGGAATGAAAGATACTCTTTACACAGCGAAACCATTCTTGAATGAAGCATGGATTGGAGGAAGTCTTGGATATTATGAAATAGGAAACGGAACTGATACTTATTTTTTTCCAAAGGAAGTGTATGGATATGAAATTGTGAATTGGAGCGGCGTGAGCATAAACAATGAACCATTGAATCCGATTGACTACCAAAAAACAAAAGATGGCTGGGAGATACATCTTCCGCGAAAAATTGAAAAAGATGAAACTCTTCTTTTTGGTCTCTGGGCAGCAGTAAAACAGATCGATGTTTCACTTAAAGAAAATCAAACATTGGGTGATCTTGTATCCTCTGATATTCTCAGTATTGCAGAAACGCAGACTGTCAGCTTTACTGTAAAAACAGATACTACCATATTCGAAATTTCTGGCAATCCTCCACTTCCAAAACACCCCAATAATAAAACGATTATTTTTGTTGATGGAAAACCAACACCAGTAGAGTGGGGCCGAGACGCAACAGGTACACGCCTCACCATAATTTTGTTTGAACCCATTAAAATGGGTCAACTGGTCGAGATCCCTATGATGCTCCCTATGCGATAATATTTTCTTGCGAATTCCTTTAAAAGAAACTATAATGGCTTTTATGAAAAAAAACATTAAAATCATTTTTGGGATTCTTTTTTTACTTATCATTATCTATCAAATGGTGAAAGTAGAAAAACGTTCTGGATCTACTCTACAAAATCAAGTTTCCACTAATTCTCCAAATGCGCTTGCCAACGTAAATAATAAAACTAAACCGTTTTTACAAGGAATCAAACCCGAAGAGATTGAACCATTGCTGGAAAAAATAATTTACGAAGATAAAGCAAAAGAGCATGAAAAAGAACATTGGGTCTATTTTGATGAAGCTGGATCAACGTATATCACCAAACAATTCATTCAAGGAAATCGAAATATTAATGGAATAGAAGATACTCTTTACACAGCGAAACCATTCTTGAATGAAGCATGGATTGGAGGAAGTCTTGGATATTATGATATAGGAAACGGAACTGATACTTATTTTTTTCCAAAGGAAGTGTATGGATATGAAATTGTGAATATTGGCAACATTTTTGTTAATGACAAAACTCAAAAAGAATTTCTTTATAAAAAAATCCAGGAAGGGTGGGAAATCCGCTTACCGCAAAAAATCGAAGAAGGAGATTCTTTATTATTTGGTCTTTGGGTAGCAGTAAAACAAGCAAGCATTAAACTCGATCCTGGGGAAACATTCAAAGATCTTTCTCGAGATGATATTCAAAGTTTGTCAGAGACAAAAATAGTTTCTTTATATCTCGAACGAAGCTCAAAAACATTTGAAATTGAAGGGCAACCGCCGCTGCCGAGAAATTCAAAAAATGAAGTTATTATCTTTGTCGATGGAGAACCAATGCCAATCACTTGGCAACAAAAGAACGGAGAAAAAACTCGTTTACAGATCACTGCCCCTGTAGTCATCCATAAAAATAAAAAAATAGAAATTCCTCTCCTCGCTTTCATCGAATAAAGATGTTTCTCGAATCGTATGATAAAAAAAATTATCAAGCGTATTTTTATTCGTCCATCAGTAAAAGATCTTTGTCTTATTTTTATTTTTTGTCTCTTTCCGATTCTTTGGTTTGGAAAAAATGAAATTCTCTTAGGACACGATCTTGGTTTTCCACTGGATCCCATAGGATGGTTTTTGGATCGAATATGGATGTGGGGCAATAAGGGGGGAAGTTTTGGCGGTGACAGCAGTGGTTTTGCGGGTGTACTGCCTATTCATGCTTTAGAAGCGTTACTCTCGCAACTCGGTTTTTCCATATTTACAGTCCAAAAACTCACGCTTATTTTTTGGAACATGGCAATGAGTTTTTCGATGTATTATTTTCTTGGAAAATTTTTCCATGACGAAAAATTTCGCTGGTTTCGAATCTTTGCCTCCATTCTCTCGATCTTTAATTTTTTTATTCTTACACGTTTTATTGTATTTGAACGAACTGGATTCTCTATGATGGTGTCCATTCCTCTTTCCCTTGGAATTATTGCTCAATATCTTCAAAAAAAATGCTCACTTCAAAAAACTCTTGCAATACTTTTTTTCGTATTTTTATTTTTTAATGCCGGAGGAATTCCTCCTTTTGTAGGAATCCTTTTTCTTTGTATTATTGTTTTTTTTCTCTGGCATATTTTTTTCGAAGTCCGCAGTAAAGAAGCAGTACAAAAAACTCTGCTAATTTTTTTTGGAACACTTATCAGTTTTATTTTGGCTAATCTTTATTGGATTCTTCCTATGTGGAATTCCAATCGAGAAATTTTTCAAAATTATGTGTCCCAAAATGCCGGCAACATACTCTCATGGATTGATGCAGTTTCATCCTCAGCCAATATAACAAATTTATTGCGACTCGAAGGAACCAATGAATGGCATGCATCAGGATCGGAATTTTATGCTTCATTTTTTTTGCAATCCAAAATTGGAATATTCTTGAGTTTCCTTCTTCCAATTCTGGCTTGGAGTTCTCTTCTCTTGGCTCGCAAAAAACAAGAAATTCTTTTTCTTTCATTTACAACAATACTCGCACTCATTTTTATTTTCCTTTCTGGAGGATCGCATCCGCCATTAGGAAAATACTTTTCAGAATTTATACAAACTGTTCCTTACGCGAGTATTTATCGAACACCCATTTATAAATTTCTTTATGTTGTTTCGTTTTCGTATGCCATTCTCATCGCTTACACATTAGCAAAAATAAAAAATTTTGTTGATGAAAAGTTTTTTCTTTTCGAAAAAATATTTCGGAAAAAAAATGTTTTTTCTTTTATTACTGGCAGCATTTTTATGCTTGCCATTATAGGATTCAACTTTATTTATTTTCATCCAAATCTTTTTTATCTCTGGGATTCATTTTCCATTAAAGTCTCCATTCCGAAAGAAATTCTTGAGGCTCGCGATTTTATGCGCGGCGAATCCATTGATAGCCGTGTCCTTCTTTTGCCACGACTTAATCCAAAATTTGGTGGAATCGACACATACAATTGGGGATATTGGAGCATTACTCCTCTTTCACGTCTTGCTTTTCCACAAATGATTATAGCTGATCATGATGCTGAAACAGCCAAAAAAGAAATTCACGAACTCTATAATGCCATGGAAAATGACAATCGAGAAAAAATGATTTCACTTTTTAAACGTTTCAATATTGATTATATCCTTTTTCGAAAAGATGTCGTGTATCCAGAATATTTTAGAGCGGATTTTTCTTCCATACAGACAAACTTAGAAAATAATTCAGATATTCTCGAAAAAAAAGGAGTATTTGGCGCATGGGAGATATTTAAAATTCGAGTTCCTTCTGAAATAGTAGAGATTACTCGAGTACCTCAATTTCTCTCTCCTACAATACATGCTCAAAAACAAAACAACGCTCGTTACAAAATTTTTGTTGAAAATGCAAGCGTTCCTTTTGATTTAATTTTAAAAAATAATTTTCATTCAGGGTGGAAGCTTTTCTATAAAGAAGAAGAAACATTGCGATGGAAAAAACTTTTTAGTAAACTTCCGCTCTTTGATGCATGGTTTCTTCCATTAAAAGAAGAGAAAGAACATTTTAAGGCTTTTCAATTTGCAAATGCTTGGCATATTGATCCTCCAAGCAAAAATTTTGAACTTATGATAGAATATTGGCCACAACGCCTTTGGTTTTTTGGAATAGCTATTTCTTCTATTTCATTTTTTATCGCATCTGCTATACTTCTTTTTTCCTTTTGGCGTGGATGGAAAAAATCACATTTACCCTAATCCATTATCCATCAATACTCAATATGAAAAATACTTTACATAAAATTATCTTTCTTGCCATCATTGATACCATGGGATGGTATTTTCTTCGTTTTCAATTTATTGATGCTATAATCTTTTTCTATCTTGGAACATTAATATTGTTTCAGCTCAAAAATAATACATCGCTTCTTTTTATAGCAAGTTTTCTCACCTTTTTTTTGACTTCTTTTTTTGGCGATTCCATTGATCCAAATCAATTTGACAGACTAAGTAACTACCAATGGGCATTTCTTGGCGTTGGGATTTTTCTTGGATTTTTACAATATCTTGAAACCGAACGCGGAAAAAATCAAAAACAAAAATGGCTTGGTATTATTCTTGAACATTTAGACAAACTTCAACTCCTTGATACTAAAAAAAATATTCTTTTTACAAAAAAAAGAACCATATTTTTTGGAATAATTTCTCTTGTAATTCTTCTTTTGTTTTCATGGGAAATATTCCATAAAATTTTCAGTCTTATTCTTCTTGGTTTTCTTTTCTTCAAGATTCCAAGCAAATATATTATTATTCCTGGGCTTATCTTTCTTGTCTTTATTCCATTTCTTGCTACCAAGGAATTTCTTCTTTCACCAGAAAGTGTTGATATTGCAGGAGCTTATATATATTTTATCTTACTAACTGGAGTCATCCAAAAAATTCTTGAATATCCTTTAGAAATATCAGAAACAAAAGATTCGGATATATGAAAAATATACAACTCATTTCAAAAAAATCCTACAAAGATTTTCTTCAAAAATGGAAAATTCCTCTTATTATTTTTGGCGGTATTTCGTTACTTATCACCATTCCATTATTTTTGAAGCCCGGAATGATTTTTCTTTTAGACATCAATCATCTCCCAAAAATTCCATTTCCAAAAAATACTACGAGTAATGCATTCCTTTACGATCTTCTCTGGTGGTTTTTAAATATTTTTCTTCCTACTGGTGTTATTCAAAAAATCATTCTTTTTTTTATTTTCTTTCTCTCTGGCATAGGAATGTTTCGGCTTTTTTCTTTCCTCAAAAAAGAAACCTCAAATATTCACTGGGGCGCTTATTTCGCAGGAATATTTTATGTACTCAATCCCATTACCTATTCACGAATAATGGTTGGGCAATGGATTTTTGTTCTTTCGTATGCGCTTCTTCCTTGGATCATTGTTTCCTTTTTATTTCTTATAAAAAAACCAACACTCAAAAAAAGCATTGTTGTAAGTATTTGGTTCACTCTTATCTCAATTATTAATCTTCACGTAGGGATTATCACGACTTTTTTTCTTGGGATTCTTGGTTCTGGTTTTTTTTTACATGAGTGGTTGAGAACCCATCGATTTCCTCGACAACTCATAATGGCATATTTTCTGAGTATTCTTTTTTTCGTGCTTCTAAACAGTTACTGGCTCTTTCCGCTCATTCAAGGAACAACACCTCCGGCAGAACTCGCGCAAACTGTTATTAATGATGTTCATATTCTTTCATTTTTTACTCGGCCAGACAGTGAATATGGTATTTTTTGGAATACAGCAGCGCTCTATGGCTTCTGGGGAGACGGGAGTGGATATTATCACTCACAAAAAGTTTTTACTCCTTACTGGTTTTATCTTTTTGTGGTCATTGGGCTTTGTATTTTCTGGGGAATTATTATAAGTCTAAAAAAAACATCGATTTCTCGTGATGGAATTCTTTTAGAAAAAGAACGAACATGGTATTTTTCTCTTTTTTTGGTTGGATTTATCGCTTTCTGGATTATTGTTGGCGTTTCATTTACGCCCATAAAAGAATCTGTGCTTTGGATATATCGAAATTTCACACTTTTTCGAGCATTTCGCGAACCACAAAAATTTGCAGCGCTTCTTGCATTTATATACGCGATTTTTGGTGGAATTGGAATACGAGATATGATTCTTCGCGCTGAACGATTGCAACACAAAAAAATACAATGGATCCGAATTATCCTTCCTGGAATTCTTATGATTCTTCCGCTTCTCTATTCACCTGGTCTTTTTTGGAGATTCCACGGACAAATTAAACCATCAGAGTATCCGAAAAGTTGGTTCAATCTCAATGAATTTTTAAATAAAGATCAAGAATCATTTCAGGTTCTTTTTTTTCCTTGGCATCAATATATGTATCTTTCATTTGCACAAACAGTTATTTTTAATCCGGCGCAACTCTTTTTTAATAAACCAATTATTGCCGGAGATAATATTGAGTTCGGTCCTATTTATACACAAAGTACGCGTCAAGAATCAAAATACATTTTAGAGGAAATACTTTCAAAACAAAAAACGCTCAGCAACATGGGAGAAAAACTTTTGCCACTTCATGTAAAGTATGTTATTCTCGCGTTTGAAGCAGACTTTTTTAATTATTCATTTGTGGATCGACAAAAGGACTTAAGACCAATTTTTGAGGAAGAAAATCTCAAAGTTTATCGTAATCTGGCGTGGCCAGAATAAAAAAATTTGCTTGATTCAACCATTTTTTTATGCTAAAATTCACTTCAATAAGCTTTAAATCTTGTCTTTCTTAAATTTTTTATTCCTCACAAAAATATGGAAAAAGTATTTGTAACTGGAACCCCAGGATGGCTCGGAAATCAAGTTGTAAAAGGGTTAATCCAGGGTCTTTCTGATTTTCCAGATCTTCCGCGAGCGTCCTTTGTGCGTTGTCTTGTGCTCCCAGGAATGGATACCTCAGAACTTCAAAAAATCCCTCACATAGAAATTGTCAAAGGAGATATTACTGATCCTGAAACCTTAAAAGGACTTCTTAATGGTTGCGACACAGTTCTTCATTGCGCCGGACTCATACATCCAAAAAAAATCCAAGATCTTTATAAAGTCAATACCGAAGGCACAAAAAACGTTCTTCATGAGGCTATTCAAAGTGGAGTCAAACGATTTGTAGCCATAAGCTCCAACTCTCCCGCAGGTGTGAATCTATCCCGAGAAAAACTCATGACAGAAAATGATCCTTATCAACCCTACAAACACTATGGAAAAAGCAAAATGCTGGCAGAAAAAATTCTCATGGATGCGCATCAGAGCAAAAAAATTGAAACTGTTATTTTACGTCCATGCTGGTTTTATGGCCCAGGCCAACCAGCGCGTCAATCAGAATTTTTTGTGATGATCAAAAAAGGACATCCTCCTCTTTTTGGAGATGGTCACAATCTTCGAAGCATGAGTTATATTGATCACGTTGTTCAGGGTCTTATTCTTGGGGCCATAGTTCCTAAAGCTGCCGGAGAAATTTATTGGATAGCTGATGAGCGTCCTTATGAAACCATAGAAATCTATCAAACTCTTGCTGAACTTCTCGAAGTAAAAAATCTGAAATTCCTAAAAATCCCTGGCATTGTTTCAGAATGTTTTGAAATAGCCGATACGATTTTACAAACGCTTGGAATCTATAATACAAAAATCCATGTTGCTGGCGAAATGAATAAAAATATTGCGTGTTCTGTAGAAAAAGCAAAACGTGAACTTGGTTTTGATCCAAAAATTACGTTAAAAGAAGGGATGCAAAGATCCCTTTCATGGTGTCGCGATCATGGCCAAATAATTTAATAACTCATTCATTTCTTTTTATATGATTCTTGTTACTGGGGGAAGCGGTTTTATTGGAAGTCTTCTTGCTAAAACTCTTGTGCAAAGAGGAAAACAAGTTCGCGTCTTTGATATCATTGATTTTCATGGAAGACCAAAAGAAATTGATTTTGTAAAAGGAGATATTCGTAATGTTGATGATATCAAACGAGCTCTCATCGATGTTGATACGATCTATCATAATGTTGCTTTAGTTCCTTTGAGTAAAGCCGGGAAAAAATTTTGGGATGTGAATGTTACAGGAACAGAGCTTCTTCTCCAGGAAGCAGAAAATTTTCATATCCAACAATTTATTCATGTTTCTTCAAGCGCTATTTTTGGAACACCCAACTGCCCCATAACAAACAATACGCCCAAACGCCCAAGAGAAATTTATGGAGAAGCCAAGCTCGCTGGAGAAAATCTCGTTAAAAAATATATAGAACGAGGTCATAAAGCAACTATTATCCGACCGAGGACAGTATTAGGAAATTTTCGTTTGGGTATTTTTCATATTCTTTTTGAATGGATTTCTGAAAACAAAAACATTTGGATTATTGGACCAGGAGATAATCTTTTTCAATTTGTTCATGTTGATGATCTCATTGATGCTATGATTCGTTCGGATGAATTAGGAATTTCTGGCATCTATAATATCGGGACTGATCGATTTCGTTCATTGCGAGAAGATTTAAGCGAGTTTATAGAAAAAGTCGGCTCAAAATCAAAAATACGTTCTCTTCCAACAACACTTGCTATTGGCGCCTTACAAACGCTCGACTTTTTAAAACTTTCGCCTTTAGCTCCTTGGCATTATCTTACCTATCACAAACCTTTTTACTTTGATGTTTCCGAAGAAAAAAAAATTCTCACGTGGCAACCACGTTACTCGAATGTTGAAGCTTTTATTTCATCCTATCAATGGTACATGAAAAATCGCAATCTTCTTAAAGAAGAAACAAATCTCACATCAACACATCATAGTGCGCCAAAACAAAAACTCCTCAAAGTTCTCAAATGGTTTTCATAACCAATTTCCCTATGAACACACTACGGCCATGGATTCAACTTGCAAGACCAGAACAATGGATAAAAAATATACTGCTTTTTGCGCCACTCATTTTTGGAGAACGTCTTTTTGAAGGCGGAATTCTTTTTCAATCATTCTTTGCATTTCTTCTTTTTTCATTAGCTGGAAGCGGGATTTATATTTTAAACGATATCTGTGATGTAAAAGAAGATCAAAATCATCCAATCAAACAACATCGTCCTCTTGCTTGTGGAACGATTCCTATAAAAAAAGCAAAAATTTTAATGGGAATTCTTCTTATTCTTTCCATAGTGAGCTCGCTTATTTTAAATGAAAAATTTACAATAATTATAATCTTTTATATTGTTACAAATATTTTGTACTCATTCTTTCTGAAAAAAATTGTGATTATCGATGTCATGGTTTTATCGCTCAATTATGTTATGCGTGTCATTGCTGGAACAGTTGCCATCGATGTTCCTCTGACGCACTGGCTTTTGGTATTGACGATTTTCCTTTCACTTTTTCTTGGTTTAAGTAAACGTCGACATGAACTTACCACTCTTGGAATAACAGCTCATGAACATCGAGCCAGTCTTAAAGAGTACAGTCCATATTTTCTGGATCAGATGATTGCAGTAGTTACAGCATCAACAGTATGTCTCTACAGTATCTACACGCTTGATGCCACAATTATCGCTCGATACAAAACTTCCTTGCTTCCATTTACCATTCCATTTGTTCTTTATGGCATCTTTCGTTATCTGTATCTTATCCATCAAAAAAACACCGGCGGAAATCCTACCAATACGCTTCTCAACGATAAACCGCTCTTAATTGATATTGCTCTCTGGGGATTGTCAGTTATTCTTATTATTTATTTTTTCTAAAATATGATTATTCGCGCTTTTCCATACATTGTTCTCTCTTTGGCAATTCTTTTTAATTCTTTGGCCAATGTGGCGCTCAAATTTCCCACAAAAACAGGGGCATTAGAACCCGCAACGACATTTAAAATGATTCGCATCATTTTTTTAAATAAATTTTTCTTTTTAGGAATTTTTCTTTTTGGCCTAAATTTCTTGGCTTATACTCTTTCACTTCGGTCACTTCGGCTTTCTACGGCGTACCCAATACTCATTGGAGGAAGCGTTGTTCTTATTACCATACTGAGTATTGTTTGGCTCAAGGAATCATTTTCCTTCTTGCAAGTAGCCGGAATTATCTTCATACTTGCTGGTATTGCACTCCTAAACATCTGATTCTCTATGATCAAAATTGATCTTCACTCACATAGTTCTGCGTCTCATGATTCATACGTTTCGCCAAAATGTTTTATTGAATGCTATCAAAAAAAAGGTTTTGGAGGAGTTGCTGTTACGGATCATAATACAATCCATGGAGCGCAAGAAATTGCACGCTTAGCGCCAAAAAATTTTTGGGTTATTATTGGCGAAGAAATTACATCAAAAGAGGGAGAAATTATTGGTTATTTTTTAAAAGAAAAAATTCCTCGTGATCTCGGAGCAAGAGAAACTATCGCTCAAATCAAAAAACAGGGAGGAGTTGTCGCTATTCCTCATCCATGTGATAGAATGCGTCATCATGTTCTCGAACGAAAAATACTCTTTGAAATTATTCACGATGTTGATTTTATAGAAATTTTTAATGCGCGCAATGTTTTTAAAAACGATAATCAAAAAGCTTACGAACTGGCCAAAAAATATCAAAAAAATATGAGCGCGGGAAGTGATGCACATTCCACTTTAGAAATCGGAAATGTTTCTCTGGAAATCGATAAGCGTTGCGATGATAGAGAAACATTTCTTTCGCAATGGAAAGATACCGCACCAAAAATAAACACGCATTCTGCTCCGCTTTTTGTTCATGGAATAACACGTTTGGTAAAATGGTATAAAAAATATGGACACCAATAGACTCATGAACTTTATTTCAAAATTACAATACAAACAAAATATTTTTTTTCTTATTCTTTCATTATTTTTTTTTGGTGGAACATTTTTTCTCAACACTCACCTCTTTTTAAACTGGCTCGAAATACTTCGTCCAGGAAAAGAAGGATGGCCAGAAGCCACTCCTGTTCTTTTTCGTCTACAAAATCTCCTACGGATCTATAGCATTACTTTTCTTTTTCTGTCGATTTTTCTTCGCCAAATAATTTTATTTTTTAATAATCTTATTCAATATCCAAAAATAGAAAAATTTTTTGACACAAAAAAATTATTTATTTTTCTTATATGCTTTTCCCTTTTTTTTCGAATTTTTCTTGCTTTTACCATACCGCCAAAAGAAGCCATTGATGAGGCAGGGCATTTCCATTATCTTAAAAGTTTAATCTTTGAAAAAAAAATTCCAATTCAACAAAAAGAACTTGATACGCAATTTCCTTTAAATGAAAGTTATCATCCGCCTCTTTATTATCTTTTAGCTGCTCCATTGGGATTTCTTGGAAAATTTCTCAATTTTGAAGAAGGAAATATTATTATTCTTGTTCGATTTATTTCGATTATTCTCGGAGTTTCCACACTTTGGATTATATATCGCACTCTTCGTCTTCTGTTGCCCAACGATCCAGTATCGGTCAATATAGGTATAATTCTTGCGGCCACACTTCCAACTTTTACGCGAATTGGAGCAGGATTTAGCAATGAAAATCTTGTTTATTTTCTTTCAGCGATTCTTTTCTTTTTGCTAGTACAATGTTTTATAGATAAACCTAAAAATATAAAAATTATTCTCATTGCCATTTTTCTTTCGTTGGCCATGCTCACAAAATATACAAGTTTTGGTTTTTTTCTCACGGTGCCACTTGCGCTGTACCTTACAAAAAATAATTTCCGAAAATTTTTCTCTCAAATTTTTCTTATTTTTTCCATAGTATTTCTTTTTGGAATTGCATGGTTTACAAGAAACTTTTTTATCTACGGCGATCCTCTTGCATTGGATGCTGGTGCGAATCCCACTATCTTTGGCATTTCATCTCTTGGAAAAATTCTTTATAATTTTATTTATATGTTTGCGAGTTTTTGGGCTTCCTTTCCGAGGAATAATCTTTCTCCCATTTTTACTTTTCAACCCATATTCATTCTCATTTCCATTTTTTCGGCGATAGGATTATTTTTTTTCTTCCAAAAACACCGCAATAAAAACAATTTACAAAATAAAAAACTACTATTTTTTCTTATCGTATCCATACTAATACAAATGTGCATGGCATGGTGGTTTGGAATCCGTTATTTACAAGGGCAAGGACGTTTTCTTTTTCCTACGCTTATCCCTATACTTTTTTTCTTCGCTGTCGGAATACGAGAATCTTTGACACACTGGAATATAAATCCAAAACTTGCCATAATGGTACTTACTCTTCTTTTCCTTAGCATAGACATTGTAAGTTTTTTTGAACTTGGTATTATTTCTTATTGATTGAAAATTTTATGAACTTTTTTAAAAAAATAATTCATTTCTTTCAAAGACAATACATTTTGGGCGAAGTGCTTCTTATTTTTATAATAAATCTTTTCCCTCTCTTTTGGATATTTGGTGGATATATGGTTATTGGACACGATATTGGTTTTCCATTAAATCCGGGGCAATGGATCCAAGATCTTTTTTCTGTTCTTGATCCAAAAACAAATTTTACTGTTAATCACTCGCTCTTCCTGGGTACCTTTCCTATTCATGCGCTTCCTGCCATCCTCGTTTCACTTGGATTTTCACTTATTATAACCGAAGCTCTCACCTTTATTTTTTGGGCAAACGCCATTGCTTTATCATTTTATTTTTTTGTTCATTCATTTTATCCGGGAAAAGAATATAGATTTCTTCGAATTTTTACATCTCTTTTTCCAGTCATAAATTTTTTTACGCTCACACGGTTTATTATTTTTGAAAGAACAGGATTTTCTTTCTTGGTTTCACTTCCGCTGATTCTCACCTTTCTTACACAATATCTTCAAAAAAAACGAACATGGCTCAAAACACTTATTCCGATGGGAATAACATTTTTCTTCTTTAATGCCGGCGGTATTCCTCCTTTTGTCGGCATTCTTGGTTTTATGTTTGGTTTATATATTTTTTTATTTATTCTTTTGGAGAGACGCACTATAAAAGGAAAACATATCTTTTTTGCTTGCCTTATTCTTCTGACATCATATTTTCTTTCCAACTTATATTGGATCCTTCCATTTTTTGTAACTAATATCAAAGCATATCACGAAGCAGTAAGTGGCTCCTTTGAGGGTTTGATTGGATGGCTTAATGCTGTTTCTGCATCATCAAGTATTCAGAACCTGTTTAAACTTCAAGGCGATAATGCATGGTACAATTCCTCGCCTACCTTTTTTGCAAATTTTTACACAAAAAATATTCTAGGTATTCTTTTAAGCGGGCTGATGATCTTGGGTATTTGGCCTGCGTTTCTTCTTGGCAAAAAAAAACAAGATCGATTTTTTCTTATTTTTTTCTCATTGATTGGAATCATCTTTATTTTCCTCGCCGCAGGAACCCATCCGCCACTTGGCAAATACTATATTTGGATGATGAAACATATTCCTTTTTTTGCCATTTACCGAACGCCATTTTATAAATTTTCTTATGGCATTGTTTTCGGTTATGCATTTCTTTTTGGATTCACTATGCAATGGTTTCTTCAAAAACTTTCATCAAAGGATTGGAAATTTACTTCTCAATTACCTTCTTGCTTCCTGCGTCATGGAGGAAAAATTCTTTTAATAATTTATCTTGGTATTCATTTTGTATATGTTCAAGGACGTATTTTTGATCTTTTCGAAAATTTTAAACTGCGAATACAAGTTCCTTCATATATTTTTGACGCTTCAGAATATATGAAAGAAAAATCCAAGGAAAGCCGTGTTCTTCTTCTTCCGAAACTCATTAATAATTATGGCGGTGTTGATGTCTATCGATGGGGATATTGGAGCATACAACCACTTCAAAAACTTCTTATGGCACAGGGAATTCTCACCAATCAAGGTTCCCCTGAAGAACTCAAAATTATAAACTCACTTTATACAGATATAATGGAAAACAAATTTGAAGAGGTAAAAAATAAAAGTTATGAACTTGGAATACAATATTTTCTTTTAAGGAAAGATTTTTATTATGATTGGAACGCACAAAGCGAGTCTCCAGAGCGCATAGAAAAAATTCTTATGGAGCAAAAAAAATATTTTCAAGAAATACGTGAGTTTGGTGAGTGGGTCATCTATGAACTTAAAGATTCGCCCAAACGGATTACTGCGGAAGGAATAGAATCAACTCCGGATATTCAAACGAACTCTTTTGGCACAACTCAATATCATGTAAGCGTAAAAAATGCTTCTTCTACATTTACTCTCATACTCAAAAATTCTTTTGATCCTCTTTGGAGTATCTCGCTTTTGAACAAAGAAAAACAATCCTGGATTAAAAATCCTCCACTGAAAGGATATTTTCTTCCGCTTCTGTCACCATGGATGTCTTCACCTCTTGACGCTTCGCATTTTAAAGAAAAGATGCTTTGGAATGCATGGACAATAAACCCAAAAACATCAGAGTTTGATCTTATTATCGAATACTGGCCGCAAAAATTTTTGGTTTTTGGTTCAATCCTCTCTTTCTTGTTTCTTATTTTTGGACTTCTTCTGCAATTAAAATGGATATTCTTTTCTTCAATCTCTTCGAAAACTTATAAATTTATGTCCAATAAAATTCCAAAAAAATACAACTCCGGTAGCGATCATTCTGGCTGACATATACCAGATGTGAAATACCTCCACAAACACAAGAACGATCATTGATGTAAATCCAAGTCCAATAGTTGCCACAGCCCAAAAAAGAAAAAATTGTAACCCAACACGACGGTATGAATTTTTAAATGTATATATTCGATGAAAAAAATATGCCGAGAGAAGACCGCCAATATAACCAGCTATCACTGAAATGATATACCACACGTCAAAAACACTCGTCAAAAGAAAAACCAGACCCCAATCGACCACAGTGGCCAAAAGCGCAAAAACAAAATAAAGTCCAAATTCTTTTTGAAAAAAAATATCCCAAAGAGCGTTTGATGTTGATAAAGAAAAAATATTTTTGAACGAAAAACGAATCACACTTTTGGTTCCTCTACCGCTTCTCCTGTGTGAAAAAGTTCTTTCATTACGACTGAAATCGCTGTTGCTACCGGGATAGAAAGAAGCGCCCCAATCACGCCACCAACTTTCATTCCAATAAGAAGCGAAGTAATTGTGATAACAGGATTTAATCCAACCGCGCGTTGCATAATTTTTGGAACCAAAAGATTATTTTCTAATTGTTGAACACCGATATAAATACCAATGACAATAACTGCTTTAATAGGATCTTGAAAAAACGCCAAAAATATTGCTGGGACCGCGGAAAATATTGGTCCAAGATAAGGAATAAATTCAAAAACTCCAGCGATAAGCCCTAAAACCAGAGCGTATTTTATACCAAAAATCCACAGTAGGAGTGTTGTTACAAATCCGACAACAAAACAAAGCACTAATTGACCCTGAAGCCATGCTCCAACTTTGTACTGAATTTTATTCACGAGTTGAGAAGCGTAGGGCTGATAACGATCAGGTAAAACCTGACGAAAAATCCGTTTCATTGCTGATTCCTCGACAATGATATAAAAAGTAAGAATCAATACTAAGAAAAACGCCGCAATATTTCCAAAAATGGCCGTGAGGGCAGAAAAAATGCCCCCGACTGATTTTTCAAGACGGTCATTGAGAACTCCAAGCCCCTGCTGGATATTTGTTTCAAAACCATATTGTTGCGACACCATTCTTAAATCTGTGAAAGTCGACACGATTTTTTCATAATAGTGAGGAAAGGATCGCGAAAGTTCGCCAACCTGATGTAAAACAGGCGGTACCAAAAGATACACAATAAGCCCCAGAACACCAGCAGTCAGTGAATAAATAAAAACCACGCTGAGTCCTCTTGGAATATGCCGAGCTTGCATTCGATCAATCCATACATCAAGCGCCGAAGCAAACACTAATGCTGTAAAAAGAATCGCGAGGACATCGCGAACATGCCAGAGAAAAAAAAGAATAAGCAAAATAACTATGACCTTTACAATGGACTCGGTGGAAAGAGAATATAAAACTGGTTTTTGTTTTGACATAAGTTTTTTTCTATTTTACAAAATTTCAAAGAAAAAGTAAACTGTAGGCATGAAAATTCTTGCCTACAATAAACGCGCTCGATACGATTATGAAATTCTTGAACATTTTGAAGCCGGACTCGTATTGACAGGAAGAGAAGTAAAATCTATCCGAGATGGAAACATGTCTTTAAACGAAGCGTTTATCACTCTTCGAAAATCTGGAGGAATGGCTCAAAGAAAAAATCCAGAACTCTATCTTATTGGAGCTCACGTTGGAAAATATCAACAGCATCATGGAGATTATGATCCAACACGACCAAGAAAACTTCTCTTAAACAAAAAAGAAATTGCTTCTCTTCTCGGAAAAAAGACAGTTCAAGGATTGACATTAGTCCCAATTTCAGTGTATACTAAACACGCTCGATTAAAACTTGAGTTTGTTCTTGCACGTGGAAAAAAAACACGAGATAAGCGAGAAACTATCAAAAGAAGAGAAATTGATCGAGAAATGAGACAAAGGATGAAACAACATCAATAAAGTCTCAATTTAATTACCTATCGACAAATAAATTGAGACTAAAACGATTTTCTGGGGATGCCAGGAATCGATGGAAAGTTCTTTTGCTTTTGGAAGCAGGTAGAGGTTGGGAATCCTCTATAAATCACTCCCAAAAAAGAATAAGTGCAACCAATGTACTTTCGCAAATAAAAGAACAAATAGCAAAAATTTTTGCTGTTCCGACATTTGCTCCTGTTTTAGCATAACTTTGCTAAAGCCATCCGTCCAAAAATGCTCATGTTTTGGATCCGGGTGTCATACAAATGAGCTCGAGCATGTGGATCTTAGAACACATACTTTAAAAAACTCTAAGAACTCTCCTACCATGAATTTTGCTTTTTTTGATCATCAGGAGAGTCTTCCTTTTTAAGAAAGTTTTTAAACTCTTTAAAAAGGGAAAAAAATAAGCTAAGCCTGTAGAATCCTTGGCAAAAACTCTCCAGACGCGGGTTCGAGTCCCGCCATCTCCACCAACTTCGAAATCTCGGACTTGTTCGAGGATTTCGATTTTTCTTAGGAAAATATTGAGTAAACAAAAACGAGCCAAAATGTCAGAATTTTATTCTTTATTGTAACAATGAGAAAAACATTTCACCGCAAAAAAGCAAAGATAGAACCAAAAAAACATTTCCGTTTGAATGAACAAATTATCGCTCCTGAACTTTTCGTAATCGATGAAAATGGATTGCCTCTGGGAAATATGAATTCAGAACAGGCGCTTGCAATAACTATCGAACGAGGTTTAGATCTCGTTGAAGTGAGTCCCCAAGCAAATCCTCCAGTTGTAAAAATCATGGATTACGGAAAATTCAAGTATCAACAAGAAAAACTCGCCCAGAAAGAAAAACAAAAACAGAAAAAAACCGAGATAAAAATTGTTCGATTCTCACTCCGCATTGGTCAACACGATAAAGAAATTCGACAAAAACAAATTGAAGAATTTTTAGAAAATGCCGATAAGGTAAAACTTGAACTTATTCTTAAAGGAAGAGAAAATAAACAAGGCACTCGCGCGCAAGAATTTCTTCAAAGTCTTATTGTAGAAATCAGAACAAAAATACCTATTGGAATTGAACAAGAAATTACACGACAAGGAGGAAGATTTTCGATTATCATTTTTTCAAAAAAATAAACTCTATGCCAAAACTGAAAACAAACAAAGCCATTGCCAAACGAATTCGAATAACCAAAACCGGAAAACTTCTTCATAGAACCGGAGGACAAGATCGTTACAATGCGAAAGAAAAAAGTAAAATCACCACAAACAAAAGACGAGATCGAAAGATTACTAAAGCAGATAAAAAAAATATTAAAAAATTGATTCCCTATTCATAAATATGCCAAGAGTCAAACGCGGAACCATCCATCTTAAACGACGTAAAAATATCCTTGCTCAAACCAAGGGTTTTCAACATGGCCGAAAAAAGCTCATTAAACTTGCCAAATCCGCTATTACTCATGCCGGCGCGTACAGTTATCGAGACCGAAGAACAAAAAAACGTATCATAAGAGGCGTTTGGCTTATTCGCTTAAATGCCGCTCTTCGCGAAAAAGACCCGAAGCTCACCTATTCTCGATTTATGGGCACCATAAAAAACGAAGGGATTACACTTGATCGAAAAATTCTTTCAACCATCGCGAAAGATCAACCAAAAATCTTTGAGAGTATCTTAAAAGAATTATCTCTTATCTCATAATCAGACTGTCCAAGAACTCATAAAAAGGTTTTATTGTCATTCTGAACAGACTGTCCGAGAACTCACTTTTTGTCATTCTGATTCCACTCTTCGTGTCATTCTGACCCCGCTCTTCCTGCCTACCGGCAGGCAGGCGCGAAGGGCGGGGGAAGAATCTAGAATATGGGCCATTTTAATAAAAACAGATTCTTCGCCTGTGGCTCAGAATGACAATTCTCGGACAGTTTGTGTGAAAAGAAGTCCATCAAGACTTTCTTTTTTTGTTTTCATAACGAATTTGTCGTTGAAGAAAGAAAAAACCAAGCACAATGCCAAAAATATCAAAACCAAGATCATATATGCTCCCCTTTCTTCCAAAAATAAAACTCTGATGGATTTCATCAGAAACGGCGTACAAAAAAGTAAAAAGCATCACCAAAATAACAAAAACAAATGTAATTTTTTTTCTCTTTGGGTGAAAAACAAAAAATGTCAACGCAAAAAGCACAGCATATTCCCCAATATGCGCCAACTTACGAAATAAAAAATCTTGCCATGAAGGAAGTGAACTTCGAAGCTCTGGAATTCCTGAAAGATAAAAAATAAAACTCAACCAAAAAACCCACAGAAAAAAAATAAAAACTCTGAAAAACCAAGTCATTGAAATATTGAACGTTTATGTTGTGGGCTCGAGAGGATTCGAACCTCTGACCTTCTCGGTGTAAACGAGACGCTCTAACCAGCTGAGCTACGAACCCAAATATAACTTCGATTTCAAAAATCTCTTTCCTGCGACCGTTTTTAAATATAATTCTTTTTTTCTTGTATTTCTATCAGGCAGATAACCAGATGCCTGACAGACTGTCCGAGAACTCACTTTTTGTCATTCTGACCCCGCTCTTCCTGCCTGCCGGCAGGCAGGCGCGAAGGGCGGGGGAAGAATCTAGAATATGAGCTATGTTCATGGAAACAGATCCCTGCCTGCCGGCAGGCAGGCTTCACTTCGGCTCAGGATGACAACTCTTGGACGACCTGACCTGTCCCGAGTTTATCTCGGGAAGCTACCTGCCCGCAACGCATCCTGATCGTATCGGGATGCGGGCGGGCGAACCCAAATTAAATTTTAGTAATGATACGTTTCAATTACCAATGCAGTGTATGTTGTTGGATACAATGCGGGGACGAAGGGGCTCGAACCCTCGACCTTCTGCGTGACAGGCAGACGCTCTAACCAGCTGAGCTACGCCCCCAAAAAATACAAAAATCCATTTTTAGGACTAACACTCATAATATTCGAAAGAAGAATAAAAATCAAGCAGTCATGAGCTCCACCAGCGCCATTTTTATTTTAAAAATAAAAAAGATCAAGCAACTCTTGCTCAAATTACGTATTTACCCTATAATATCAAGATAAAAAACTAATTTTAAAAATTAATCTTTATTTTATGGCGCAAGATATGATGGTTGTGGGCTCCAAAGTAAAAGCCTATATCAAGGAAAAAGGTGGAATGACTTCCTCAGAACTCCTTGAGGCTCTTAGCATGAAAATGCAAAAGATGCTTGATGAAGCTGTAGATCGTTGCAAAGCTAATAAACGATCAACCGTAAAGGCCTGCGATCTTTAAGAAACAAGTATCTTCATCATCTTTTTTTGGATGATTTCAAAAAAAATCCTCTCGAGTCATTTTGAGAGGATTTTTTTTATTTAAATCAATAAAACTCCGAATCAATTTTGGTTGTATTCATTTGATACTTTTATTTAAAAATATCACTATTGCTTTTTTAAAATCCATAAAATCTTTCAGTCTTTTCGTCAAATTTTCGTATACAAGTCCTCGATCAATTTTTTCATAATCATGCACCAAAATATTTCGAAAACCACTTATCCCGTCTAATCGTCGAGTAAAAGCAACTGACAATATTTTCTTTTCTCTTAAAATTTCAAATATCTCCTGATTATTTTCCGGCCGACGAAATCCTTGTGAAAGGATAATGAGTTTTCCAATATCCAACAAAACCTCTATAGTAAGTTGGAGGTATCGTTCTGCAAGACCGTAAAAATGATAATCCTGAAGAAAACTCTTTTTATTTACCTTTTGAATTTCTTTGAGATGCTGGAGATATTCATCAAGTCGTTCAAGTTTTGCAAAAATTTTATTTGAGGTTTCGCGTGACATACTCTTTATTATAAAGATCAAAAAATGGCACATAGTCAAAATACTCAGAAATGATTTTATTCTCGAATTCAACTCTCTGTATTTGGTTTTCTTCGAAAAAAACTTTTCCTTCTGTAATAATAACATAACGAAAAAAGAGGGAAGATATGTCATTGAGAATCACAAGATCTATTTGCTCTTTATAATATCTCTCAAAAACTTCTATAAGTTTAAGTCGAATTTCAAAACGTTTTTTTAATGAAAGCTGAGGATGAAGTAATATCGCAATATCTCTATCGCTTTCTTTTAGAGCTTCTCCACGCGCTTCTGAACCAAAAAGATACGCGCAACAAACATGATTTCGTTTGAAAATATCTTGAAATTTTTTGTCTAGTTTTAATGGTAATGATAATGAAATCTTCATATTTATTATTATACTCCAAAAAAGGTACTCATCGCAAATTGTTTGAACGATCAAAATCATAGTCACGTGATTGGAATCATAATCACGAAAGATACGAAAACTACGAACATCATTCCTGTCATTTCGTGTCTTTCGTGTCTTCGTGATTCAAAAATTAATTGGTGGAGCCGAAGGTCACGATTGACCTTCGGCTCCGTGTGACACCTCCTTTATGCTCGCCCCGAACTTGTCGAGACGAGCCTTCCCTATTTCATTGTAGTGACAGTCCCTATATTACTCCCTGCCGGCGTTCGCCGGCTTGGAACTTTGTAGTTGTGTCCACACCGTGCCCCATGCTCGATGGTCATCCCAACAAGCCACTTTGCAGCGTCCGGAGAAAAGAACTCCAACTTCTCCTTTTGTGCACGAGAAGATGAAGTATTCACCATGGCCACGAGAGGTCGTCCTGGCACGCCATAAGGCGCGTCCTGCGACCTGGTTGTCGGAATGTCCGGCCCACCAGGTGTCCAGTCCTTTTTGAGAAAAAAACGACCGTTCTTCTCGAAAGTTACGAGCCTATCCTTAAAAGTAATGAGGAGATTTACCTCCCATTTCTTTGCGCTCCAATTCTGAGCAGTGGGATATTTGAATCGTCCAGCGCCATCATATTCGTTTGGATTTGGCGTCCAGAAATGGACATAATCTCCTTTGTGAATGGTCAGCGGCCTTCCGTCCTCATCGATGAGGAAAATGGTTTGCCAGCCGGGCGTGGACGGAGTCTCGAGGATTATGGTAAGAACCTGAAACTGCGAAGGGACGGTGTTCCCTTCGAACCACGAACCAATGAGATCGCGGAGATACACGCCTTTCCAGAGAACTGGCGCGAAGAGATTGATCGCCATGAGAGCCGTGGCGATTCTGAGAAACCATAACACCCGTGTAGCCCACTTTTTCGCGAGCCAGACGAGAATGGCTCCTCCGATGATCCCAAAAATGAACATTCCTACTGCGAGCCACGGATGGCCAAGTTGGGCCGTGAAGATCGCGAGAAAGAAGGCGAGAATCAATCCCTCCAGCACGATCCAAAAACTCTTCTTCATGGCCTGTCTCCTTGTGGCGCCCAAGGTCACTGACCTCAGACGCCATTTGGGGTTGGTGAGGACGACCTGTTATGGTCGGCCAATCAACGCTTGTCCACCACCTTTTCAAATGTCCTTTCGAAAATGAAGTAGAGCACAAACTTACCAAGACGACCACTGAAAACCTTTCTCAAAACGAACCAAAAAAACTTCTTCATGATCTGTCTCCTTGACGTCCAAGGTCACTGACCTCAGACGCCATTTGGGGTTGGTGAGGACGACCTGTTATGGTCGGCCAATCAACGCTTGTCCACCACCTTTTCGAATAGGAAGTAAAGCAGAAATTGACCGAGAGGCCCGCTCATAAACCCCTTCATTCTTCCTGACAGAGTCTTTGCCGCGACATGCGCCGCGACAGCTTTTCCGGCAGAAGCAGTAGCGGATTTTTGTGTTGATGACCCGCCCTGACCAGCTCCGCCATTTCCAGGATCTTCTTCCTTTTTTTCTCCAGCTTTCTTCTTATAATCTTCGTAGGCTCCCCGAAGAGAGGAGACCATCTTTTTCAAGGCGCCCATCACTCCAGCTTTTTCATCACCGAGCGTCTCAACCCACCGTATTCCATATTTCAGGAATACGATTGGAGTCAAGATGATGAGGACAAAGAGAAGAAACGTGATTCCCATGAACACCCAAGAAACGATGTTTTCGTCCTTGCTCATCTCCTCCAAGTTCGCAACATCCCCAAGGATGCTCGAAGTCACTTTGACGAACAGAAACAGATCGACGATGAAGAGACTGAGGCAAATCAGAGCCATCAAAACTCCACGGCGCAGAAACAGCCAGAACGCTTTCCAGCTTTTCTCGTCCATGATGAAGGAGTTGCCTTTAGGCGCTTCTTTCTTTTCTTCATCTCTCAGAATGTTTAGAACCGGAACCATGGCGCGGTCTCTTCTTTCCACGAACCTAGGAATTCCAGGTTTGTTTGTTGTTGCCACGACCTTTCTCCTGTTTTGTGCTAGTAGATTGTCTTTCGACTCTCCACAAAGCAATAGGTGTATGGAACGCATGCACCAGCCTACCGGCAGGCAGGTGCGTTCCTTTCTGTTTTAGAGGTGTCTTTTGTCAACGAACACTTATAGTCCCTCTTTAAAAGAGGAATTATAAGACATTTTAGAGTAGCATGTTTTTATTATTTTGTCAACAATTTTTGATAAAAAAATAAACAGACTATCCGAAAACTGTCATCCTGAACGAAGCGAAGGATCACTACTTATCAAACAACCTAAACAAAGATTCTTCCCCCGCCCTTCGCGCCTGCCTGCCGGTAGGCAGGAAGAGCGGGGTCAGAATGACAAAAATTAGAATGACAGAAATGTATTTTAGCAGTTCTCGGACAGTCTGTACGCAAAAAATAAAAACATCTCTTTTTAATGTTTTTACTGAGTGCCTAAAAACTGCGCAAAAACATAATTGAGAATTATGTATGATGAAAAAGCAAGAATCAATCCTAAAAGAGCATAGACCATAATATCGCGTCCTTTTTTAATGCGCGTTTCATTTCCGCCAGAAATAAGCCACATCGCGCCGCCCAAAATAAACATAAGTAATGCAAGCGCTCCAACAATGCTAAACACAAATTGAATAGCGCGCCCAATAATTTCTACGGAACTTTCTGCTTCTTGCGTTTGAGTAAGAGGATTATAAAGATTAAATTCAGGCCCAGAAATAATCACTGGCTTTGTGCCAGAAGGAATAGCTTCTTGGGCGCGTAACGCATGAGACGGAAAAAAAAGTATTGTACTAAAAACAAAAAAAATACTGCAAATAAACAACACATGAAAAACGAAATTGTTTAAAATTTTGTTCACAAAAAAAATAAAACCAAATTGCTTAAAACAAAATTCAAAATAAAATATGAAGAAAAAACCACAATAAGCCCCAAAGTTGCCCAAACCAAAGTATCGCGCGCTTTTTTAAGACGAGTATCATTGCCAGCTGAAGTTAGCCACGTTACTCCGCCAAAAACAAACATAAAGAGCGCTATGCTTCCTAAAATTCCTAAAATGGCACTCACAACATTGCCAATAATATTCACGGATGACACGATCGTGTCATCTCCTGTCAAAGGATTGTATACGGTAATATTTTGGTCTCCTTTAGGTAGTGTGTCTGTGGCCGCTGGCTCTGTTACCGCGGCATTGGCATCATAAAAAAATGGTGAAACCAAAAATAGGAAAAATAATATGAAAACAAAAAATATTTTTTCTTTTTTCAAAATCATATAAAAAGTATATCATTTTTTTCAAAATGATTCAAAGGATGAATAAAAAAAATAACAAGCGGAACCCAGAGAAAAGGTTGTGAATTCAAAGTTCAAATACCTCTTGCTTTTTTGTTCTTTTTTTGATAAACTTTTTCATAGAAAACAATTGAATTTTGTTATTTTTTTTATGAAAATTGAATGGCTCGGAATGAGCTCATTTAAAATAGAGTTAAAAACTGAGGCTTCAGAAAAAACCATTCTTTTGGATCCTTTTGATCCAAAAATTGTTGGTAAAAAATCCCCAAGAGGATCGTTTGACATGATTATTTCTTCAACTCCTGTTCCCCTGGAAGAAAAAGGAGAAATAATTACAATATATGGCGAGGGTGAATATGAACACTCTGGTGTTTTTGTATATGGTTTTGCCCAATATAAAAAAATCGACAACACGCTGAAAAAAAAATATATTGTGTATCGCATTGAATCCGATGGTATGAGCATTGTTCATCTTGGAGCACTAGGAATGCCTCTCAATGCAGACATTTTGGAACGCTTGGAAAAAGTTGATATTCTTCTTCTTCCTATTGGCGGAGGAGAAGTTCTTAGTAGCGGAGACGCCGCGAATTTGGTAAATGAAATCGAACCGCGTGTTGTGATCCCTATGTATTATCGCATTCCAGGACTTTCGCCTGAGGTAGAAAAAACTCTTGAACCAAAAGATGCTTTTCTCAAAATATTTCGAGTTCATGAAACCGTTGGAACAAAATTCAAAGTTCAAAGAAAAGATTTGCCGGAAGAAAAAACCAAAATCATTATTATTGATCCGAGTTAAACCATGTTAAAAATTCATTTTGAAAATAAATTTTTTCTTTGGACTCTTACATTAATAGTAATGCTTTTTGTGTTATTTTTTTGGATTTGGAATGTAAAACAACAAATTGTTTCTCTTCAAACACAATATTCAAAAAACGAAGAAATTTCTGAAATGCAATCACTTTTGAAAAACGGTTTTCAAGAAATATCCACTTCAGTCAACGAAGGATTAAAAAATCGTCCACGTCTTTTACAACCATGAAAAAAGAAATTATTCCTCCAACTTTTCATATTGGCAAAGTAATAAAACGGCCTATTGTTGATGAATTGCGCGAATCGTATTTAGATTATGCCATGAGCGTAATTGTTGCTCGAGCATTGCCTGATGTTCGTGATGGATTAAAACCCGTGCAAAGGCGCATTCTTTACGCCATGTGGATGCTTGGTTTAAAAAGTAATGCAAAATTTCGAAAATGCGCGACAGTTGTTGGAGAAGTGCTTGGAAAATATCATCCTCATGGCGATGCCGCTGTGTATGAATCTCTGGCTCGCATGGCTCAAGATTTTTCTCTCCGATATCCGCTTATTCATGGCCAGGGAAATTTTGGTTCCATGGACGGCGATCCACCAGCAGCCATGCGTTATACCGAGGCAAAACTGGAAAAAATTTCCGAAGAACTCCTGTTTGATCTTGACAAAGAAACAGTAAACTTTATACCAAACTATGATGCTACGCTAAATGAACCTGGAGTATTGCCAGGAAAACTGCCGCATCTTCTCCTAAATGGTTCCACTGGAATTGCTGTGGGTATGGCAACCAATATTCCGCCGCACAATTTACATGAAATAGCTGATGCTATTATATATCTTATTGATAATCCAGAAGCTGAGGTTAATGATCTCATGGAATTTATCAAAGGGCCGGACTTTCCTACCGGCGCGGTCATCTATGGAAAAAAAAATATTCAAGAAGCATATGAAACAGGCCGAGGCGCTATTGTGTGTCGCGCCGTGACAACTATTGAAGAACGCACAGATGGCATGTTCCAAATTATTGTCAAAGAAATTCCGTACATGGTCAACAAGTCCACTCTTCTTGAAAAAATTGCCGAACTTGTGACCACAAAACGTATTGAAGGAATCCGCGATCTTCGAGATGAATCCAGTAAAAATGAAGTGCGCGTGGTGATTGAACTGAAAAAAGATAGTTTTCCGAAAAAAATCTTAAATCAACTTTTTACCTATACATCTCTTCAAACGACTTTTCATGTTAATCTCTTAGCACTGATAGATGGAATTCAACCACGGACGCTCACGCTCAAAATGGTGCTTGAAGAATTTATCAAACATCGGCAAAATGTTGTTCAACGCCGCACTGAATTTGAACTCCAAAAAACAAAGGATCGTGCGCATATTCTTGAAGGACTTGTCATGGCGTTGGAAGACATTGATCGCATTATTGCAACGATCAAAAAATCCAAAGATAGAGATGAGGCAAAAATCAATCTTGAAAAACATTTTCGGTTCACCGAACGGCAAGCCATTGCTATTTTGGAAATGCGTCTTCAACAACTCGCCAACCTTGAACGCATCCGTTTGGAAGAAGAATTAAAAGAAAAGAAAAAACGCATGAAAGAACTTGAAGATATTTTACTTCATCCCAAGAAAATTTTAAAAATTATCCAACAAGAACTCAATGAAATTAAAGAACACTTTGGCGATCCACGAAAAACCAAAATTATTCCGGGCGCTGTTGATAATTTTTCACAAGAAGATTTGATTCCTAACGAACCCATAGTAGTGCTTCTCACTCGAGACGGTTACATTAAACTCCTCACACCTGAAGCATTCAAAAAACAAGGTCGTGGAGGCAAGGGTGTTGTTGGGCTTACAACAAAAGAAGAAGATGTTGTTGAACAAGTGTTTAGTTCAACAACTCATACAGACATTCTTTTCTTTACGAATCGCGGCAGAGTTTTTCAACTGAAGGCCTACGAAATTCCTTCCTCTTCTCGAACAGCAAAAGGCCAATCCATTGTAAATTTTCTTGAACTTAAACCTGATGAAAAAGTTTTTTCGATGTTTCCTTTGCATGACATTAAAAAAGATAAATATCTTGTCATGGTTACACGCAAAGGATTGATAAAAAAAGTGGATATAAAATCTTTTGAGGCCGTGAGAAAAAATGGATTGATTGCCATAACACTCAAAGACGACGATCGTCTCCTCTGGACCATTACTTCAACTGGAAATGATGATATTATTTTAGTAAGCGCGCGCGGCCAATCCATTCGATTTAAAGAAAAGGCGATTCGTTCTACTGGCCGCACCGCCAGCGGAGTTCGAGGTATGCGGCTTGCCGCCAAAGATGAAATTATTGGAATGGGAATTTTGCAAGAAGACAAAAGTAAAAAAACTGAAATTTTTGTGCTTACAGAAAATGGTTTTGGAAAGAAAACTCCTCTTCTAGAATACAAAGTGCAAGGTCGTGGAGGCCGAGGAATAAAAACGGCGCAGGTCACAGAAAAAACCGGAGCCATTGTTGATGTGCGGCTACTAGAAAATATTCTTGGAGATATTATACTTATTTCAAGAAAAGGTCAGGTGATCCGTTTTGAACTTTCTTCTATCCCATCTCTTGGACGAGCGACCCAAGGAGTTCGTCTAATGAGATTTAAAGATTCTGGAGATAAAATTGCTTCTGTTACTCTGCTTGGAGATGAGACAACATAATCTTTTCTTTTTCTTTATTGATTCATAAAAAAATAATATAAATTTTCATAATCTGTATGCCGAATCCAAAAAAACGTTCTACCAAATCGCATAAAAAAACTCGAGGCGCTCATTTTGCTTTAAAACCAAAACGCCTCGAGCCATGCCCAAGTTGTGGAAATGCGATGCGCAGACATTTTGCGTGTCCAAAATGCAACGCCTACAAAAAACGAAATTCTTAAAACATGTCTTCCCGCCATCTCGCAAGAACTGTTGCCATGCAATCTCTTTATCAATGGGACTTTCATGCGTCAAAAAAAGAAGAAATACCTCGAATACTGCGCTACAGCACTAAGGAATTTACTTTAGATCCAGCGGATCAAGAATTTGCCAAGCGGCTTATTTATGAAATTATTGAAAACCAAACTGACATTGATAAACTTATAGAAAAATACGCTCCTGAATGGCCAATTCCTCAAATTACTTTAATAGACAGAAATATTTTACGGCTTGGAATTTACGAACTTTGTTTTGATACCAATATTCCTGCTAAAGTTGCCATTAACGAAGCTATTGAACTCGCAAAAAATTTTGGCGGCCCGTCATCCGGAAAATTTGTCAATGGTGTTCTTGGGGCTATTCATAAAAATAATCAAAAAATTGGAAACATAAAAGAAATTGATAAAAAATAAACCATGAAAGATTTCAAAAAATTTGAAAAATGTATTGGAGTAAAATTTTCTGACAAAGATCTTCTTACTCAATCAGTCGTGCATCGATCATATCTTAATGAGCATCGTGATTTTCCTATTGCCCACAATGAACGTTTAGAATTTTTAGGAGATGCAGTGCTTGAAATCATTGTTACCGAACGGTTGTACCGCGATTATCCAAATCCAGAAGGCGAGCTTACAAACTGGCGAGCGGCATTAGTGAATGCAAATCTTCTTTCTGAAATTGCCAAAGAAATAGAATTGGACAATTATCTTTTTCTTTCAAAAGGAGAATCAAAAGATAACCAATCAAAAGCGCGGCAATATATTCTCGCTGATGCTTTTGAAGCGCTGATTGGAGCCATTTATCTTGATCGCGGACTTGCTACCACCAAAAAATTTATTGAACGATTTGTGCTTTCAAAACTTCCAAACATTTTACAAAACCAACTTTATCTTGATCCTAAAAGCAGATTTCAAGAATGCGCTCAAGAAAAACTTGGGATCACTCCACATTATAAAATTATTAAAGAAGAAGGTCCTGATCATGCTAAACATTTTACCGTTGGCATTTATTTACATGATGAACTCATTGCTTCTGGTCTTGGCACTTCAAAACAAGAAGCGCAAGTAGAGGCAGCAACTGTTGCCTTAAAATTAAAACATTGGAATTAAATTCTATGCATCTCAATGAACTTTTAGAAAAAGCTATCCAAAAAGGAGCATCAGATCTTCATTTAGTGGTTGGACTCTCCCCTGTTCTTCGCACTGACGGGCTTCTCTCTTTTTTAGATTCCTCTGAAAAACTCAATGCAAAAAATATTGAGATGCTTGTGGTTCAAATTCTTTCGCCAGAACAAAAAAAACGTTTCCTTACTGATCTTGAACTTGATTTTGCATATCAAATTCCTTCTGGGGATCGATTTCGGGTTAATCTTTTTTTTGAAAAAGGAAACATGAGTCTTGCGGCTCGTTTAGTTCCAAAAACTATTCCAAAATTCGAGGAATTAAATTTTGATCCTGACCTCGCAAAATTTCTTATCACCAAACCACAAGGATTGGTTTTAATCACTGGCCCATCAGGAAGCGGAAAATCAACCGTCATGGCAACACTGTTAAATGAAATCAATAAAACCCGCGCTGCAAATATCATTGCTTTGGAAGATCCTATTGAATTTCTTTTTACTTCAGATCGTTCTATTATTCGTCAAAGAGAACTTGGCAAAGATATGCGATCATTTGCCGAAGGCCTCAAACACGCTCTTCGACAAGACCCAAATGTCATTATGGTTGGAGAAATGCGCGATCTAGAAACTATTTCTACCACGATTACTTTGGCGGAAACTGGACATCTTATTTTTGCCACACTTCACACTTTTGATGCAGAACAATCCATAGATCGAATCATCAACAGTTTCCCTCCGCATCAACAAGAACAAATTCGTATGCAACTTTCTTTCACGCTTGTGGCTGTTGTTTCTCAAAGATTAGTCCCGCGTCAAACAGGCGGACGAAGAATAGCTGTTCGAGAAGTTCTTATCAATAATCCAGCTATTGCCAATCTTATTCGCGAAAATAAAATTGAACAAATAAAAAATGTCATGCAAACCGGAGCCAAAGAAGGAATGACAACTTTAAAACAAGCGTTTGACAAACTTGTAAAACAAGGTATGGTAAGCAAAGAAATTTCAAAACTTTATACTGATTAAATTGCCCTCGTAGTGAAATGGATATCACAACAGGCTTCGGACCTGTTGTTGGGGGTTCGAATCCCTCCGGGGGCACCACAATAAATTCACTCATCTTCATACGCCCCTATAGCTCAATGGTAGAGCAATTGCCTCTTAAGCAAGTGGTTCCAGGTTCGAGTCCTGGTGGGGGCACCACAATCAAAATGCCTACTAAAGAATTTAAAAATAAAATCTTCGTCCCTACTTTCGCAAAGTCTGAAACTGATATTCAAACAAGTTTAGCCATCTCTGAAGAGATTGCCAAAATTGGCTATCAAGCTTGCCTTATGCTTGTTATTAAAAATGGATTAGATGGCTTAATAGGAAGAAATAAAGAAGAACAATATAAAAATCTCAAAACTTTGGTCCCTGAATATACAGAGAAACCAATTATTGTAATGCTTTCCAATTTTCCTTTAGAAGAAATCGATTTTTTAAAAAATTGTGATGCAGCTGTTGCGCACATTAAAGCTGGTATTGATTTTGCTTCCGAGATGCCAGTTGGCGGGAGGCGAATTGTTACTTTTCATATCAATACTTGGATAGCTCAAAAAAAATTTCATGCGACACCCGAGCACGAATGGTTTAACAGATTTAATAAGGCAATTATGCCTTCTCTCCGAAAAATTTCGGAATATTCTAAATCAAAAAATATTGAGATAAAAATAGAAACAGATCCTGTTCCAGTTTTTGGCGATATTGGTAATGATGACATCAGACGTTATAAGGGAGTTCGACTCAACGAATTAAGAAGCCCTTTTCTTTGGACGCATGGTTGGGGATTCGAAATAATACGCGAAACTGGACTAGGAGTTTGTCTCGACTTTTCTCATAACAGAACAATTTATCAAACTATTCAACGCGGGGATCCCGATAAAATTTTGCCAATTTTCTTTTTGAATAAACTTAAAGATAGTTCGCTCATTGATGATTTGAACAATCTTCAAACATCCGATATCGTTCATCTTAATGACGGCTTGGGCTTATATTCTAAAAATAGAACTACTTTCGAGGAGGGCGTAGCTCTGGGAGAGGGTGACATAGAAAATCTAGATGACAAAATCCGACATCTCAATAAAATGAAAATTCCATTTGTGATTGAAGTACGAGATAACAATTTTAATGATAGAGTAGAAACTAAAAGATCAATTGCATATCTTTCAAAATTGGGTTGATATTCTTGACGGCGAAAAAATTTGACTGGTGGATTGGTCGACGAATTATTGAAACAACTTTATGATTGAAGTAGAAAAAAAATTTATCCTTAATGAACAAGACAAAGAGCGATTAACAAAAAATGCTGAATTTTTAAATGAGCGAATTTTTACTGATATTTATTACGATACGGAATTTTTTTCTCTGACCTCAAATGATAAATGGCTCCGTTCTCGTGATGGCAAATTTGAGTTAAAAATTTCTTTGTGCAGGGGAACAGATAGATTAGCTGATCAATATGAAGAATTAGAGGATGAACAAAAAATCAGAGAGACTCTCAATTTGCCCATAAACGAAAAATTTGCAGACGATTTAGCAAAAGCCGGATATTTTCCGTTTTGCACTTGTAAAACTACGCGGCGAAAATATAAAAAAGAACCATTTATCATTGATCTTGATATTGTTGATTTTCAGGATTTTACTTACAACATTGGAGAAATTGAATTGATGGTAAACGAAAAATCGGAAATAGAAAATGCGATTGAAAAAATAATAGTTTTTGCGAAATCGCAAAACCTCACCATCGCGCCAGTCAGAGGAAAAGTTATTGAGTATCTGAAACGAATAAAACCAATTCATTATCAAGCTCTTGTTCAAGCAAAAGTTGTAAAAGATTTTTAGTTTATGAAAAGAATTCGTGCAGTCGCTATTATCGTCAATGATGAAAAAGTTTTACTCATGCACCGTATAAAGAACGGAAAAGAATATTGAGAGAAAGTAATGCTAATTTTTATGATCCAATTTGGTACGAAATAAAAGGTCTGTCGCAATTACTTTTATATCCGCTTGAAATTCGTGATTGGTTTATTGAAGACGCAAAAACGAATTTTGGAAATGTGTCGAAGACGAGAAATGTTCACCCATCTAGTACCCAAATCGTGTCACCCAATAAAGTTGCATGATAAAAAAAATAAAGTATTACGAGCATACTTAAAATTATTTCGATGATGTTGAGAAAATTGGCTGATATTTAAGGAGATAAAGAAATTCTTCTCCGCCAAAAAAAGTATTATACGCTTTTTTTTCTAAAAGAATATAATTACTTTTTTCCAAATCATAAGAAATAATGTATTGCCGAGTATTGTCTGGAAAAATCTTTGTTGTATACCACGGCCTATCTGGACTGTAAAAAGGAAGGATATGAATATCCCGCGAATGATACCAATGAATTCCTAGCCACTCGTAGCCCGCATCAAGAGAATTTGGTTTTATTCCTTTTTCAAGAAGGCTTTCTGCCATAGACCACTTAAGCCTATTTTCTGAAAGATAATTAAAGGTTCCAGCAACAGAAAATAGCATGATGAAAATCGTCAATATGAACGAAATGTGCGTCCTTTTATTTCCAAAAATTGGAACCAAAAAAACAAGAAGAAAAAACTCTAAAATTAAATAATAACGATCAAAGCTCACAAGACTTAAAATAATAGCGAGTTGAACAAAAAAATTTAGTCCAACAAACCAAAAAAATCCATTTTCGGTTTGCTTTTTTATTTTTTCCATCGTCCGAAACAAAACTACGAGTAATATGCCACTTAAAATTCCAGCCACTAGCGTTATCGTAATCACCCAAAAATGATTAATTACAACATTCGGAATACCAGTCAACACTCCATTAGGATCACGCACTCCAAGACCATAGATACTCAAAATATTTCCAGAATACGGAAAAAGTTCTTGCGTTACAACATAACGAATAATCACAATACAAACTGATATAACACTCGCTAATATGGCAATAAATTTATCTCTCTTTGAACTTTGAAAAATCCAACCAATGAGAACAGGTGAAAGAAATAGACTTAAATACTGCCATACAGAAAATATTTCTTTGTTTGCATGAGAAAAAAGTTGTTTGGTGTCTTCAAAAGAGTGAGAAACAAAAGTATTCGAAGGCCACCAACCTAAATTCTTAAAAAGAAAATAAATACCAAAAAAAATAATGGTAGGAGAAATCGCTATTTTTATGAACCGAAAAAAATCTCGGTGTTCTTTTGTTCTTCTTTCGGTCACAAAAAATACCACAATAAAAACAAACAAAATAAGGATATAATTTTGTCTTATAAGACTTGCGTAGATAATAAAAAAATGAGCGAAGAAAAAATATTTATCTTTTTTTTGAGACCATCCTTTAAAATAAAAATAAAATCCAATAATAACAAAAGAAAGGGCCGGCACATCTGTCATGAAAGTAAAACTCAGACTGTAAAAAATTGGATTAAAAAGCCAAAGGAGTGATAAAAGAAAGGCCGTGGCATCTCCAAGACCCATTTTTTTAAGAAGTTTCATGAAATAGCAACCGCTCACTAAAGCCAACCCTAAAGTCAAAAGCCGAACTCCTGCAAACGAAAAACCAAAAATCAAAATAAAAATTTTTGCATAAAAAATTTGTCCCATGAGTGAAGGTGTAATCCACGGATCGAGTTGAAAATTTCGTATTCCAAAACTTTTGAGTGCATCATAATAAAACCAATCGTCATTTAAGGCCATTTCTCCAAGAGGATTTGTCAGAACTATTGCAAATAAAAAAACAAAAATGAGAAGTAAAAGATACCTGTTTTGAGAATTCTTAAAAAATTGTTTTATATGTTCGCTCATCTAATATCCAAATCGTGTTACCCAATAAAGTTGCACGATAAGAAAATAATATAAAATAAAAAAGGGCAAGACAAAATAAAAAATGATTTTTAATTTTGTATAAAGAAATTCAATACCTGGAACAAGCAAAAACAAAAAAGCAGGGAAAATAAAAATCGCTTTCACAATGCCAAAATCATAATACGGATAACGATAAGCTGAATACATAATAGCCGCTATAAAAGAAAACGGAAGAAGTATCAAAAATCCATGAAAAACATTTTTTTTCTTATAAAAACGATATCCATTGACAAACAAACCGAGAATGCACACGAAAAATATTGGCAATCCAAACCAAACAAGAAATGAATTCAGTCGTAAATGATCACTCGTAACAAAAGTATCCGCATGAGTTGTCCGCGCAATCTTTGCTGGTTCTTCATTACGAAACCAGTTAAGATAATCACGGTTTTCCATACTTCCATAATAATCATAAAAAGTATCGGCATACAACATACTCCAAAAAGAATGCCCTCCTGAATACCAATATGGATAACGAAAAATATTAAAGTCCAAGAAAAGAAAAAAAGACAAACGCTCATCAATTTTCAAAGCTTGTGGAAGAAGAAATTCTGGGTTATTGATAGAGAACAAATTCTCTTCACGATTTATTTTATGGAGATACCATGGAAAATTAATCAAAAAAATTAAAAGCGCTACAAAAAAAATCCCTCGTCCAATCTCCTTTTTATTTTTTTCTCTCACGAGCCGCCAAAAAAGAAAAAAGAAAATGAGAACAACAAGAATAAGAACAGTAATTTTTGTGAGGAGTCCAAAACCAAGCAAAATACCAAGAACAAAATAATGAGAAAGCAATATTTTTTTATTCTCGAGAGCGAAATATTTAAGGAAATAATAACTCGCCAAAAAAATAAAAAAATAATTTAAAAGTTCATTTGTAATAAATGTTGAAGCCTGATGGAAACTTGGTAAAAAAACAATAAAAAAAGTAGAGAGGAAAGCAATATTTTTTTTTGAAGTTAAGATGCTGACAAGTTGAAAAATAATAATTGTTGTTGCAAGCGAAAGAAGTGCCTGAAAAACTCCAAGGACTTTAAGCAATGAATCCAAGCCAAGAGTCTTAAAAAATAAAACAAATTTTAAAAGACCGGCCATCATCAAATAATAAAACGGCTCATGCCAAGCTAAATAATTTGTACTCGCTTCTGGAAACTTATTTTTAAAGAGCAAAGAAAAAATATAATCAAGATGTCCTCCGCCATCATATCCCCAATAAGGATTCCACGCGAAAGCATTATGGAAACGAAATATCATCAAAACAAAAAAAGCAACAAATAAAAAATTATTGCCCTGAAATTGAAACTTTTTAAAACGTGCGAATCCGAGAGAAAATAAAATCCTCATCTCTCATGTATCCCTTTAGTCTTAGACGCTTTTTAATGCGTCCTTGAGATTTTTTCCTGCCTTAAATTTGACAACTCGAGTGTCTTTTATCTCGATTGTCTGAGATGTATTTCGAGGGTTGACTCCAACACGGCCCTTACGAACACGAGATTGAAAACTTCCAAAACCCGCAAAATTAATCTCGCCGCCCTTAATAAGAGTTTCCATGATCGTATCTATCATGGTATGCAACATCTCATCGACTTGTCGTTGTGAAAGCGCCATTTTTGTGGCAATGGCCGCTGCAAGTTGTGTTCGATTCATATATTTTATGCTTAATTTTTTGAGTATAACACAAAAAACAAATATTTGCCAAAAAGAATTTATGAGGAACTGCCAACGATTCCTAATGAAACCTTTGGTTGACGAGAAAATGATATTTGCTCTTTTTCTCCTTCGCCAAAATCATCCAAAGAAAAAGGAAGAAGCCACAGTCGAATCATTTCATTATTTTGGTCAAAATCAAAAATGACTCTTCGATGAAATTGAGATTCTTGGCTTATTCTTTTTTGCAATGCCAAAGAAATAATTTTTGTTTTTGCGTCAAAATGTAATTGAGGCCGAATCATAAATTTTATGAAGAAGATAGTGTATTTTCACCAATATCCGTCAAAAACACAATAAACAATTCTCCTTTTTTCTGTCGAAAAAATAAAAAAAGCAATCGTTTTTGAGATTTTGTTGGATGAAAATAAATTTTTTTATTGAGCTTTAGCGTTGAATCTTTTTTTGAGATAAACGCTTGGTCTGGATACCAAAGTGTATCCTCAATCACAGAAAGAGGAATTTCACGTTCAAGAAAAATTTTTTTTGCCGGCGATGAAAGAGTGTAAGATTGCATACATTTTACTTTGGCTCTTGCTTTGGCAAAATTTAACGCGCGTATTCAATATATCGAGTCTCCCGAATAAGGTTCACTTTAATTTCACCTGGATATTTTAATTCTTCTTCAATTTTTATCGCGATATCCTTTGCGAGCTTTTGCGCGCCAGAATCATCAATGGTATTTGGAAAAACAAACACTCGAATTTCTCGGCCCGCTTGAATGGCATAGACGCGGTCAACACCCGAAAAAGAAGACGCGACTTTTTCTAATTCCCCGAGACGCTGAAGATAACGTTCAGTGGTATCATTTCTTGCGCCTGGTCGCGCGCCGGAAATTGCATCGGCAACTTTCACAAGCATTCCCTCAAGGGTTTTAGGAACATCTTCATGATGAGCAATACACTGATAAGCAATTTCATCTGAAAAACCAAACTTCTTCATAATATTGAAGCCAATTTCAGGATGGCCTCCTTGAACATCATGATCTACTGCTTTTCCAATATCATGAAAAAGACCGCCATATTTACAAATTTTAACTTGAGCGCCAAGTTCTTCAGCAAGCATTGCCGCAACAACAGCAACTTCTTTTGAATGAAAAAGAACATTTTGGCCATAACTCGTACGATATTTTAATCTTCCTAAAATCTGCACAAGTTTTGGATCAATTCCTGTCATTCCTAATTCATAGAGAACATCTTCTCCTGCTTTTTTGATTTCAATGCTAATCTCACGCTTGGCTCGATCTATTGATTCTTCAATACGAGTTGGATGAATTCGACCATCTTCCACAAGCTCTTTAAGAGCTCGCACGGCGACTTCTCTACGTATTGGAGAAAAACACGAAATAGTAATAGCTTGAGGAGTATCATCGATAATGACGTCAACTCCAGTAAGTTGTTCAATGACTCGAATATTTCTTCCTTCTTTTCCAATAATTCTGCCTTTCATTTCGTCCGAAGGTATTGAAAGCGTTGTTGTGGTAAGATCAGCAACGTGACTTCCCGCGTATCGCTGCATGACCTGGGCCAGTTTTAATTTTGTTGCTCGCTCAAGCTCTTCACCGTTTTGCATCTCAATCTTTCTTCGCCGAGAAATGAGAACATCGGACATTTCTTTTTCAACTTGTTCCAAAAGACGCCCCTCTGCTTCTTCTTTTGAAAGACGAGAAATTTCAATAAGAGTCACTTTTTCTTTTTCATGAAGCTCGTGAAGTTGTAACTTTATTCGTTCGATTTCTTTTACTTTTTCCTGCAAAACTTGTTGCTTCGTTTCAAATTCAAAAAGTTTTTCATCAAATTTTGATTCTCGCTGTTCAAGACGTTTTTGCAAGTGATTTAATTCTGATCGTCTTTGTCGTTCTTCTTCTTTAACATCCTCAATAATCTTCAAGGCCTTTTCTTTGGCTGACAACAAAAGTTCTTGCTGTTTGGCTTTTGCGGCCGTGATCATTTTCTGTGTTTTCAACTCAACAGAATCGATCTGTTTTTGCGCGATAATTCTTCGAAGAAGATAACCTGCAATTCCGCCCAAAAGAATAGCGGCTCCAAACATTGTTAATGCTAAAAGAGATGGCATATCTTTTACAAACCATTACAGAAAATATCTTTGCCGCAGCAAAGAAAGAGAAGAAAAAGAAATTCTCTTTAAAAAGAAAAGATTGTTCCTTTCTTTTTAGAATTTAGAATAAAGAGATAAGACAATACTGTCAGTAAAATCGAAAGAAAAATGAGATTCAACATTTTTTCTCTTATTTAAGCTTCTTTTACTCTTTCCACCCATCTTCTGTAATAGTAAATTAAATTTCATAACAACTGAACTTACCGTATCATAACTTACAAAAAAAAGCAAACTATTTACCAATAATCTTGTCGAGAATGCCATAGTTCTTGGCTTCTTCTGCGATCATAAAATAATCTCGATCAGTATCTTTTTCAATTCGTTTGACATTCTGTTTGGTATGATGCGAGAGAATTTGATTCAGTCGATCTTTCATTCGCAAAATTCGTTCCGCGGAAATTTTAATGTCTGTGGCTTGTCCTTCTGCTCCACCCATAACTTGATGGATCATGATCTCGGCATTAGGGAGACAAAAACGTTTTCCTTTTTGTCCTGCGGCGAGAAGAACCGCGCCCATCGAAGCCGCAAGCCCAATACAAATCGTGGTGACATCTGGCTCAATATATTGCATGGTGTCATAGATAGCTAAACCGGCTGTTACAGAACCGCCAGGACAATTCACATACAATTGAATGTCCTTTTTTTTATCCTCACTTTCCAAAAAAAGAAGCTGAGCAATAATAGTATTCGCAGTAGCATCATCAATAGGTGAGCCTAAAAAAACAATACGATCCTTCAGTAAACGAGAATAAATATCATAGGCTCGTTCACCAAAACTTGATTTTTCAATAACCGTTGGAATAAGATACATAAAGTTGAAAATTATTTCTTCATTATATAATAGAAACTTTTCCGTTGTCCACTTGGATACTTCCATAAAAAGTAAACCCAGCTGATTTTCGATGTCCCCCTCCGCCAAAAATCTGAGCAATTTGAGAAACATCAACGACATTTGTAGTTCGAAGACTTCCTTTTATAATTCCTTTTTGCCCCTCACGCAAAAGAATTGTGGCATCCACACCAGTAACATTATTAAAAAAATTACTCATGCCTCCCAATATTATTTCCTCATACTGAGAATTTTGAAAATCATCATATAAAAGATACGTCACCATAACTGGAAAATTTTTATGGCATTCTGCTCTTTTTAATGCCTTACTCCAAAGGCTTATTCCTTCGATAGTTTGATTCCGAAGACCATGAACAAGAATTTCTTTATACGAAGCTCCTTTTTGAAGAAGAAGCGCTGCCGTTTCAAAAGAGTATTGATTCGTCGCTGGATTACTAAAATGTCCAGTATCCACAACAATGCCAAGTAAAAGCGCTGTTGCCATGTCGCTCGAAAAATTTGTTTCTACTGCCTGCAAAATACGCCATATTATTTCACAAGACGAAGACGCATGCTCATCAATAATATTCATAGTTCCAAAACGAACATTGGAACTGTGATGATCAATATTTATAATAGTTCGCGGCAAAGTTCTAGAAGAAAAATATGGAAGAATTCCAACATATTGAAGATCTCCAGCATCACAAACAATAAGCATATCAATAGTGTCATCAAAAATGCTTGGATCGTGAACAAAATATTTTGCTTCAAAAAGAAAATTATAATGTTGCGGAAATGGATCCAGGGAAAAAAGAATGGGTGTTTTTCCTTTTTGTCTGAGAAACTCACTCAAAGCGCAAATGGCTCCAAGTCCATCACCATCTGGTTTTTGATGAGTAGTTAAAACAATACGTTCTGCATTTTCTATATATTCAAGAAAAAGTTGTATATTGGCACTGATATCAACCATATTTTGATAATCCACATTTATCGCAAAAAAAAGACAAAATGAATTTTACTTCTTTGATGAAATTGAATTATTTTCTGATCGAACATCACCGGTTATAAGATGTTTTTTCTTTAATTCTTCGCGATAGATTTCAAAAACATCATGAACTGCGACATCGAAAGGAATGCGAACGGCGACACCGCATTCTTGTCCTTCAGATACTTCTTTTACTTTTTCACGTCCAACTTGAAGTTCAAGTATTTCACCTTGAGCCACAATTTCTCCGCCGCGCCGCACGCGCACAAGAACTCCTGACTCAATTTTACCTTCAAGAACTTTGCCTCCAACAATGGTTTGCTCTTTTTCTTTTCGAAAAAGCGCCAAAACCTGAATTTTACCGAGCTCAAGTGTAACAACAAGAGGAGAAAGCCGAGCTTCTATTTTTGTTTTTATGTCGCCAATCAGATCATAGATAACTTTATAAAGAAAAATCTCCACCTGCTTTTCTTTTGCCAAAGCAATGGCCATGGTTGTTGGTTTTACATGGAAACCATAAATTGCGGCGCCTAACGCTTCGGCCTTAATAATATCAGCTTCATGAATAGTGCCAAGGCCTTTTCCAATCACTCGAATAGGCACTTCTGGCTGGCTGATTTTCTCAAGAGAAAGAATAATCGCTTCGAGTGATCCTAACATATCCGCTTTAAGAAGAATATTTAAATTCTGACTCTCGCCTATCGCTTCTGCTTGAATAATCGTAGAAGCAAGTTGTATTTTTTCTGTTTGATAAGGTTTAACACCACGCTCGAATTTTTTTGGTTCAATGGTTGCTTCGAGAATATCCCCAACAGCTGGCGGAATTTTAAATCCTAAAATTTTTACTGGAGTACTCAATGTCGCTTCTTTTAAAAAATCACCTTGATGATTTCTCATCGCGCGAACTTTTCCGTAAAAAATATTATCAACGCCAAGATAATCGTTCAGGTGCAATGTCCCAAGTTGAATTAAAACTGTTGCTACCGGGCCTTCACCCTTATCAAGATGAGATTCAATGACAGTACCAACAGCAGGAAGGTTTGGATTGGATTGAAATTTTTCTTTATGAAGATCAGCAAGAAGTCGAATCGCGTCCAAAAGTTCATCAATTCCAGACCCATCTTTTGCAGAAAGGGCGATCATAATGGTATTTCCGCCCCATTCTTGTGGAATAATATTTTCATGCGCAAGTTCATTTTTTACTTTTTCAATATTTGCTTGGGGCTTATCAATTTTATTCATTGCTACCAGCATAGGTAAATTGGCCGCGCGAATAATTTTTATAGCTTCAAGAGTTTGCGGTTTTACTCCATCATCGGCCGCAATAACAAGAACCGCGATATCAGCAACTCTTGCGCCGCGAGAACGCATAGTTGTAAATGCCTCGTGTCCTGGAGTATCGATAAATGTAAAAAGATGATTTTTCCAAACCGTTTGATACGCGCCAATATGTTGAGTAATACCACCGCTCTCACCTCCGACAACATTGGTTTTTCGAATCATATCAAGAAGTTTTGTTTTTCCATGATCCACATGCCCCATGATAACAACTACCGGAGGACGCTCTTTGAGTTCTCCTTCTTTCTCGCCTTTTTGATGAAAAATATCTTCGATTTTTTGGTTTGTCTTTTCTGTTTCTCCACTATCAATGGACTCCTCCTCCACCATAAAACCAAGATCCTGCGCCACAATAATTGCTGTTTCGTAATCAAGCCGTTCATTCATGGCAAGCATAATACCGTTTTTTAAAAGCTCAGAAAGAATTGTGGTAACAGGAAGTTTTAATCGTTCAGCGAATTCCCGGACAGTTATAACCGAAGGAATTTGAATTTTCACTTGCGAACGTTCTTCTCGCAGTTGTTGTCGCTCGGCTTCTTGTTTCTCGCGCTTTTCTCTCTCATACGTATGTTTATAATTTCCCCACATTTCAATAATTTTTTCAGCAATTCTTTTATCAACCTTAATAGCGCGTCGACCAATATCAAAACCCATCCGAGGAAGCGCCTCATGAAGTTCAATCGGAGTAAGTTTAAGCCGTCGGGCAAGTTCAGTAAAATTCATTTTTCGATTTTTAAACTTTTCTTCGTGTTTAAAATAAAAATAAACAAGCCTTGTTTTTATAGCGAGTTTCTATCATCAATGTACAGAGAAAGCATTTGATTGTCAAACAAAAATCAAAAATCAAATTTTTTCCAAAAAAAACTATATTATAAATAATTTTCGCGCAAAACCTTGCTTTTTTTTAAATGTATGTTATTCTTTAAAATATATTTTGTTAATATAAAAATAATTTTTTTAATCTGTATTTTTTCCATATGCCTAATATTCAATCCGCAAAAAAGGCCTTACGACAAACAAAAAAACGAACTCTGCACAATCGCTCCATTAAAAATACATTGAAGTTAGTTATAAAAAAGACTCAAAAAAGTATTGCGAACAAAAAGTTAGATGAGGCACGCGCATTTTTAAAACAAAGCCAAAAACTCTTAGATAAAGCCTCAAAAATTGGAGTCATTAAAAAAAATACAGCTTCCCGAAAAAAATCTCGGCTTACTGTTATTTTTAATGCGTTGACAAAATAATTAAAAAATACCAATCGATCAAAAAAATCTGAGATTATTTCTCAGATTTTTTTATTTTCTTTCGGGGTTTCCGCCGAGACTCTGCGAGGCGGTGGCGGGGCTTTCGTGGAGCGTACGATTTAATTTCAAGCCGCCACGCGCTCCGCGCGTGCGACATCATTACCTCACTTTGTTTTGAAAATAGGTTCTAACTTGGTACAATAGAGACACCATTCTCTTAAATAACGATCCTATTTGACAGATCAAATAAAATAGTGTATTATATAAATATACTTTCGTTCTTTTATATCACCGATTTACTTGCTGACTACAGTCTCTACCTTAGAAATTCATTGTAGGGTAGGGGCTTAGTCAGCGAACCAAAAACAAGGAGTTCGTCTAATGAGTAAGCTCCGCATGTTCAAGGTTGAAATACCGGTCGATTACGACCAAGCGTGGGCGGACGCCATCCGCCAAGGTGCTCCTAGCACCGATTCGGGATGGCCGATCTGGGGCGTGGAGGATCAGTTCCCCACCGATCAGAAGGGGACGGTCGCCGAGAAGCTACGGTTCGTGCAGTTCGGACCGAGCTTCTATCGTCAGGCCGTGCTGGATTACGCGAAGAGCGAAGGGGGGGTCACTCTGATCCACCCGCGCTCTATTTTTGGCACCACGGAGCGCCACCCCAAGATCGCCGACGAGCAGGACGAGGAGGTAATGTACCTCAACTCCGCCCTCACTTGTACGGTCGTCGGCGACGTGTTCGTCCCGCACGTCGAGTGTTACCGTGACGGCTACCGCTTCGCGTACGCCCGCGACGTGGGGTTCGGGTTCGGCGAGTGCTCCTGGTTCGGCTTCCGCGAGTAGATCGGCGCTGGGTCTCTGGAACTCTCGGGTTCTCAAGACCCTTGGTTCCTTTGACCCTCAACCCTCGGACGGCTGGTCGCAATTCTGCGATTGGCTGTCCGAGGTGTTTTCTTTTGCACAGAATTACGATACAATTTTGACGGACACTAGACTGAAATGTCCGCGGTTACGGCTTCGGACGGTCGAAGTCTGAAATGCTATAAAACAGAGTAACAACGGGTACGCCTTTTGTTAGAGTTTTTATGTCATTTCCAAAAATGAAGATACTCGGTACAGAATATTATCGGATTATAGATCCGGAATACGATTCAACCTTGAGAGCATTCGATGGGTGGTGGCACGGAAGATATTCTGTACATTAACGGTCGACGGCAACGTGGACGTCCCGTACGTCAAGTGTAACCGTGACGGCAACCGCAACGCGAACACCAACGACGTGAGGAACGAGTTCGACGAGAACTCCTGGTTCGGCTTCCGCAACTCTCTTCATTCTCCCGCTCTATCGTATTGGTGGAGCGGGAGTTTGTTTTAAGATTTGACGAATCCAGCCGCCGAGCATTTTTCCAATTTCATCGAGAGGACTGGAAATCGCAAGGTACCGATTATTATCAAGAATTTTTGTTTCCCACGATATTTGTATAAAGAATTTGAGCAAATCAAAACGACCAACTGCTTTCTTAAGATACGGCAATTTTTGTTCTCTCGGCAAATAGCCGGCAATAAAAATTAACTCAATCACCTCAATGAATAACGCATCAATTTTTTTTCCCAGTGTAAAACGAGACTTCTTTGGAAAGTGTTGCAAATATTCCTGCCATTGTTTATACACTATTACAAATCTGGCGAGAATCGGCAGATTTGTAGGGGGGGGATGAACTGCTTGTTACTTGTCCATGAATATTCAACTGACTCATAATTTTAACGATATTATTTCGCTGGAAAACATCTTGCAGGCGTGGACTGAATTTCTAAAAGAAAAAGGATATCGAAAGGATGTCCAACAGTTCAAGCTTCACCTTATGGACAATATATTTGCCCTCCATTTTGACCTTGCCAATCTTACCTATAAACATGGAGAATATCAAGCATTTAACATATCAGACCCAAAACCGAGGAACATTCACAAAGCCACGGTTCGCGACCGACTTTTGCATCACGCGATTTATCAAATTCTCTATCCATTTTTTGAACGGACATTTATACCGGATTCGTACTCATGCAGAGATGGAAAAGGAACGCATCGAGCCGTGCAAAAATTCCGTTCATATCTTTTTAAGGCAAGTAAAAACTATACTCGTAGCTGCTGGATTTTGAAATGTGATATCAAAAAGTTTTTTGCGAATATCGACCACGACATTTTAAGAAATCTGCTCAAAAAATATATACCTGACAAAAAAATTCTGTGGTTGTTGGGAAGAGTTATTGATAGTTTTTCTACCAAGCCCGGCGTGGGATTGCCGCTCGGCAATTTAACCTCTCAACTTTTGGTAAATGTCTATATGAATGAGCTCGACCAGTTTATGAAACACAAACTCCTGGCAAAATATTATCTTCGGTATGCAGATGATTTTGCAATTATTTCGGAAGACAAAATATTGCTCCAAAACTTAATTCCTAAAATTGCAGAACTCCTTGGTCAGAAACTTAGGTTATCTTTACATCCGGACAAGGTTTCAATCCGAACGATTGGTTCTGGTGTGGACTTTCTTGGATGGGTTAATTTTCCAGATCACAAAGTTTTAAGAACAACGACCAAGCGTCGCATGTTCAAAAAGATGAAAGAAAGTTTGACCTCGGAGGCGACCCTCCAATCATACTTGGGATTATTGAGTCATGGGAATACAAACAAAATGAAAAACTCTTTGTTGAAAATTGCTTCAGCCTCTTTCGCAAAAGAAAACACCTCGGACAGCCAATCGCAGAATTGCGACCAGCCGTCCGAGGGTTGAGGGTCAAAGGAACCAAGGGTCTTGAGAACCCGAGAGTTCCAGAGACCCAGCGCCGAT
>Ga0082335_1000099_pt1 | contig 228739 bp, 211 predicted proteins | sample Subgrocontami58m_FD_72375 | JGI IMG/M metagenome (GOLD analysis project Ga0082335, IMG submission 72375) | Subsurface groundwater microbial communities from S. Glens Falls, New York, USA - GMW37 contaminated, 5.8 m (SPADES assembly) (version 2) ... | reverse complement strand
GCCCTTCCCAGAGCGCACATTCGCCGACCGCGTAGATGTCCGGATTCGTGGTTTGACAATGTGAATTGATCTGGATGCCGCCCCGCTCGCCCACCGCCAGCCCGGCCGCGCGCGCCAGTTCGTCGCGCGGGCGTATGCCGGCGGAAAAAACAATCAGATCGGTTTCGAGGCTGGTTCCGTCGGCAAAAATCAGCTTGTGGCGCCGGGTCTCGCCATCGACGATTTCCCTGGTGGACTTCTGGAGATGGATCTGGACGCCCAACGCCTCGATCTTGCGGCGCAGGAGACGGCCGGCGGAATCGTCGAGCTGAACAGCCATGAGGCGCGAGGCGAATTCCACGATATGCGTCTCGAGCTCAAGGTTCTGCAGTGCCCTGGCCGCCTCCAGTCCGAGGAGGCCGCCGCCGATGACCGTGCCAACCTTCGCGCGCGCCGCCGTGGCCGTGATGACTTCGAGATCCTCGATCGTGCGGTAAACAAAGCAATCGCGGCGGTCCTTGCCCGACACCGGCGGCACGAAAGGATATGAGCCGGTCGCGAACACCAGCTTGTCGTACGGCACCTCCCGGTAGCGTGCGGAGCGCACGACTTTGCGTTCCGCGTCGATGGCGAGCACGCTATCGTTCAGCCGCAGGGTCATCGCGTGCTGCTGGAAGAAGCGTTCCGGCACGACATTTAGATCGGCTGCCGACTTGCCGGAGAAAAAACTCGTGAGCTGCACGCGGTCGTACGCCGGCCGGGGCTCTTCGCAGAACGTCGTTACTTCGAATTCATCGCTGCGCGCGACCAATTGCTCGAGAAAGCGCTGGCCCACCATGCCGTTGCCGACGATCACCAGTTTCATCTTCTGCATGTGCGTGCTCCGGAAAAATCTCAGGCCGTTCGCCGCCGCAACCCGGCCTGCTCGGCTTGCCGCGCCAGGCCGACCACTCTCCCGATCACAATCAGCGCCGGGCTGCCGAGTACAACGTTGCATACTGCGTCGGCAAGCGTTGCGAGGGTTGCAATGACATGACGTTGCTGCGGCGTGGTGCCGTGCTGAATCGCTGCGGCAGGCGTCTCGCCCGGCATCCCGGCGGCACGCAAGGCCATTGCGATTTCAGGCAGGCGTTTCATCCCCATGTAAATAACCAACGTGGTACCTGTCCGCGCCAGGGCCGCCCAGTCGGGCCCGCCGCGATCGTGAGTGTGGCCAGTGACGAAAGTGACGCCGTGCGTGATGTCGCGGTGGGTGACCGGGATGCCGAGTGCTGCAGGAACGCCTATGCCGGCAGTGACCCCGGGGATCACCTCGCAAGCAATCCCGGCCCGCGCCAAGGTGAGCGCTTCCTCACCCCCGCGCCCAAATACAAAGGGATCGCCGCCCTTGACGCGCGCGACGATTTTGCCGCTTCGTGCCAGCCGCACCATCAGCCGTTCGATGAATGCCTGCGGAGTCGATTTGCAGCCCCCACGCTTGCCGACCGCGATTACGCGCGCTTGCGGCGCGAATTCGAGCACGCGGCGATCGACCAGCTCATCGATCAGCACCACGTCTGCTTGGGCGAGCGCCCGGACTGCCTTCAACGTGAGCAACTCGGGATCGCCGGGACCAGCACCGATCAGAAATACTTTTGCGTTGCCCATGGTGTAGCGACGAGGATTTAGTTAATCCTCGTTCAGCAATCGCCATGCCAGATAATTTATAGTTAATAAATCAATTGCTTACGAATTAGCCGTAAGGCTATTCATGGCTTTGACGCAATCTATTGGTGCGCCGCAGCAGTCGATTGCATTTACTTGGTGCACAGGCCCTTCAAAGCGGGCTGGTCGACGCAGCTAGGCCGCGGGCCGCAACTGCTTCTGGTACAGGAACTCGAGCACGCGGCCGCGGAGTTGGTGATAACGGCTGTCGTTGACCAGCGCCAGCCGCTCGCGCGGGCGCGGCAGTTTGACCTCGACGACATCGCCGACGGTCGCCGCCGGGCCGTTGGTCATCATCACGATGCGGTCGGACAGCAATACCGCTTCATCGACATCGTGCGTAACCATCAGCACCGTGCTGCCGGTCTTGGCGACGATCTTCAGCAGTTCGTCCTGCAGGTGCGCGCGCGTGAGCGCGTCGAGCGCGCCGAACGGCTCGTCGAGCAGCAACACCTTGGGTTCCATCGACAGTGCGCGCGCAATGCCGACGCGCTGCTTCATGCCACCGGAGATTTCGCCCGGCCGCTTGTCCGCTGCATGCGAAAGTTGCACCAGTTCGAGCGCTTTGAGAGTGCGCGCCCTCAATTTCGCTTTCGGCTCGGTCGCGCCAAACACGCGCTCGACTGCAAGGTGGACGTTCTCGAAACACGTGAGCCACGGCAGCAGCGAATGGTTCTGGAACACCACGCCGCGGTCCGGCCCCGGCCCCGCGATCTCGCGCCCCGCGCAGATTTGCACGCCGCTGGTCGGCTGGAGCAGGCCCGCGACGAGATTGAGCAGCGTCGACTTGCCGCAGCCCGAATGGCCGATCAGCGCCACGAACTCGCCTTCCGCGATCGTCAGGTTGATGTCTTTCAACGCCATGAAACTGCCGAGTTTGGTGTTGAATGTCATGCTCACATGTTCGACCGACACGAATTTGTCCATGGTTACACCTCAAACAAAAAAAGAATTTGCTTTACCTGTATTCGAAGCGGCGGGCGAGCAGCATTAGCGCCTGCTCGAGCAGGAGGCCGACGATGCCGACCGTAAAGATCGCGATGATGATGTGCTCGACGTTGAGGTTATTCCACTCATCCCACACCCAAAAGCCGATGCCTACGCCACCAGTCAGCATCTCGGCTGCAACGATCACCAGCCACGCCACCCCGATCGCGAGGCGAATGCCGGTCAGCATGTAAGGGAGCACCGCAGGGAACAGGATTCGGGTGAAGACCTTCCACTCGGACAGGTTGAGCACCTTCGCGACGTTGAGATAATCCTGCGGTACTTCGCGCACGCCGGCCGCGGTGTTGATGATCATCGGCCAGATGCTCGAAATGAAGATCACCCAGATCGCGGCAGGATTCGCGGCCTTGAAAACGAGCAGTCCGATCGGCAGCCACGCGAGCGGTGACACCGGCCGCAGCAGGCTCACGATCGGGGAGGTCATCGCGGACAGGAAGCGGAAGCGTCCAATCATGAAGCCGAGTGGAATGCCGATCAGCGCCGCCATGCCGAAACCGATACCGACGCGCTGCAGTGAGTTCAGGATATTCCAGCCGATGCCCTGGTCGTTCGGGCCCTTGCGGTAGAACGGATCGCTGAAAACATCGACCGCCGAGTGCCAGGTCTTGACCGGCCCCGGCAGCGTGCTGTTTTGCGCGAGGATTGCCCACACCGCGACGAACAGCGCCAGCCCGAAAACGACCGGGATGACCTGCCGGAAAAACTCCGCAATGTCGCTGCCGTAACGCTCGAGCAGCGGCGTGTGCCGGCGCACCGGCGGCGGCAGTCCCGCGAGTTCCGGCTGCAGCGCGGCGGCGGGCGCCTTCGCGGCGGCAGCCGGCGCGCCATTGCTGAACTTCTCGCGCATCAGTATCGCGGCGCTCACGTCACGCGACCTTGATCTTGAAGCTGCCCGCGTATTTCTTCGGATCCTTGCCGTCCCACACCACGCCGTCGATGAATTTCGAGGTGCGGAAATCCGATTTCGGTGTGGTCGCCTTCGCCGCCGCCGCGGCCTGCTTGTAGATATCGATGCGGTTCACCTTCTTCGCGATCGCGAGGTAGTCCGGGTCTGACTTGAGCAGGCCCCAGCGCCGGTGTTGCGTCATGAACCACATGCCGTCGGACAGCCACGGATACGTGACGATGCCGTCGTTATAGAACTTCATATAGTCGGGCTCGTCCCATTTCCTGCCGATCCCGTTGTCGTAACGCCCGAGCATGCGCGCGAGTATCACGTCGGGATCGGTGTTGACGTAAGACTTGTCGGCGACTGTCTGCGCGGTCTTCTGGCGGTTCGACAGCGACGCGTCGATCCAGCGGCCGGCATCGATGATCGCCGCGGTCATCGCCCGAGCGGTGTTGGGGTATTTCTGCACGAACTCGGCGGTGGTCCCCAGCACTTTCTCCGGATGGTCCTTCCAGATCGCCTGCGTGGTCTCGGCGGTGAAACCGATGGCGTCGACGATGGCGCGGTTGTTCCACGGCTCGCCCACGCAATATCCATCCATATTGCCGACCCGCATGTTGGCGACCATTTGCGGCGGCGGCACGGTGATGGTCTTGACGTCGGTGAACGGGTTGATGCCGTGGGCCGCGAGCCAGTAGTAAATCCACATGGCGTGCGTGCCGGTCGGAAAAGTGTGCGCAAAAGTGTATTCGCGTTTTTCCTTGTCCATCAGCGCTTTCAGCGTAGCGCCGTCCTTGACGCCTTTCTCGTAGAGTTTTTTCGACAGCGTGACCGCCTGGCCGTTGTGATTGAGGTTCATCAGCACCGCCATGTCCTTTTTCGGCCCGCCGACCCCCATCTGCACGCCGTAGATCAGGCCATAGAGCACGTGCGAGGCGTCGAGTTCGCCATTGACGAGCTTGTCGCGAACCGATGCCCACGACGCTTCCTTGCTCGGCGTAATCTTGATGCCGTATTTCTTGTCGAACTCCATGACCGAGGCCATCACCACCGACGAGCAGTCGGTGAGCGGAATGAAACCGATTTTGACTTCGGTTTTTTCGGGCGCATCGGAACCCGCTGCCCATGCGCCCTGGCGGACTGCGTCCGGAACCAGGCTCATCAACGCCGCTCCGGTGAGCGCACCGCCGCGCCGCAGGAATTCGCGGCGCGTATTGCTGCCCGGCTGTTCGATCACTTTGGGATCACCCTTCGTTTCGTTACTCATGTTTTGCTCCCGTATCAAAAATCCGTTTGCCGTGCGGTGGTCCGGCGTGCGCCACTCGCAAATAAAAAGGCGCCCATCTTCCACAAGCACCCTGTGCTCTGGAAAATGGACGCCGTTGTCCATGGCCTGCTTGCATCCGCCGTTGGATGCGTTACCACCTGAAACCTATTCAGCAAGCGCCGTGCCAAGCTGACTGGCTAATGCTCTAGTTGTCTGAATAAATTAATAAATAATTCGTTTCCTTCGAATCGCATCGGGATCCGGAATTGCACTGTTGCGGTGCACCATGAAACAATCATGCCTCGAAATGGTATTTGTCACGAGGTCATCAGGCTGGCGACTGCGATCACCTGGCGCGCGATTTGGGCGAGTTGCGCGTTGCTTTCCATCGCCTGCTTGCGCAGAGCGCGATAGGCGTCGTCTTCCGACAGATTGCGGCTTTTCATCAGGATGCCTTTGGCGCGCTCGATCACCTTGCGCTCGGCAAGCCTGGTTTCGGTATCCTCGAGTTCCCGCTTCAATAGCTGGAACTGCTCGAAACGCGCAATCGCCGCATCGAGGATCGGCCGAATACGTCCGGTCGACATGCCGTCGACGATATACGCGCTGACCCCGGCCTGCACCGCGGCGCGGATCTTCTCCGTATCGCCGTCATGCGTGAACATCACCACCGGGCGCGGTTCATCGCGGCCCAGCACACCCACGCTCTCGATCGTATCGGGATCGGGCGAATCGATGTCGATTATGATGATGTCAGGTTTGAGCGCACTGGCCCGGCGCCGCAAGTCGGACGCCGACGGCACCAGGGCAATCACCTCGTAGCCCGACTGTATGAGTGCGCGCCGCAACGCTTCTGCACGCTCCATGACTTCATCGACAATCATTACCTTGAGCATCCGGATCCGTTCCAGGGCACGCGCACCACGTCACAAGAAACTCAACGCAAGCGCTGTGCCAGGATACCGAACGACAAATAATTCATGCGGTTAGCCTATGATGCTGGTCATCTCATGGCGCGTTGCTGGTGCGTATAGCCGGCGCCTGCCTTGTTATGGTGCGGAGCAACAATTGGGCTTAGGCTTGTCACGGCGTTGCGTCTGGCACAAAATCCCCTACTGCCTGCTCCGGCACAGCGACCATGGTTAGGCGTCCCGAGCAGAAGGGCGGCATTCTGTCGCAAACAGAGTTTTACCGGGGAGGAACAGTGGAATTTACCGAACGACCTGTCGGCAAGGCGGTAGTGCTCGCGCCGGCCGGGCGTATCGACATGTCAACCTCCGAGCAGTTCCGTGCTCGCGTGCTCGCACTCCTGGATACCAGCACCAAGGCGCAGCAGGCGGTCGTGCTTGATTTCTCCGGGGTCGATTACATCTCGAGCGCGGGCCTGCGCGTATTGATGCTCGCCGCCAAGCAGGCGCGCACCTCCGGCGGAACCGTCGTCGTCGCCGCACTGCAGCCCGTCGTGCTCGAGATCTTCCAGATCAGCCGGTTCGACAAGGTGGTTACGTGTCATCCGGGAGTCTCCGAGGCGCTGGCAGCGGTGGGAGCGGCAGGCTAGTGGACAATATGCAGGTTCGTTTCTGGGGTACGCGCGGCTCGATTCCGGCGGCGCTGACCGCTCAGATGCTGCGCGATAAGCTGGTGCACGCGCTGGTTGCCGCAGCGGGCCACAATATTGACACGGCTGAGAAGGCACGCGCCTTCACCGACACTTTGCCGTTTCCGATTTCCCATACTTTTGGCGGCAACTCATCCTGCGTCGAGTTGCAGGCGGACGGCGCCGCGAGGGTGCTGCTCGACATGGGTTCGGGTGCGCGCCCGGCTGGGCTCGACGCGCTGCGGCAACTGGCAGGCAAGCCCGGGGAGTTCCATATCTTCATGTCCCACCTGCACTGGGACCATATCATGGGATTTCCTTTTTTTACGCCCGCCTACATTCCCGGCCACTCGATACGCATTTATGGCTGCCATGCGGAGCTTGAGCACGCGTTTCGCCGGCAGCAGGCGCCACCTTCCTTTCCGGTGGACTTTTCCAAGATGGGGGCGCGCATCGAGTTCGTGCAACTCGAGCCCGGCCGCCATTACGAGATCGCCGGCTACCGCGTCATGGCCAAGCCGCAGGCGCACGGCGGCGATTCCTACGGATATCGCTTCGAGCGCGGCGGAAAAACCGTGGTTTACTCCACCGACTCGGAACACAAACTCGAGGACTACGCGGAGACCGACAGTTTTATCGAATTTTTCCGCACCGCCGACCTCGTGATTTTCGACGCGATGTATTCACTGGCCGATGCTATCTCGGTCAAGGAAGACTGGGGCCACTCGAGTAACATAGTGGGGGTCGAGCTTTGCCAGTTGGCGCAGGCCAAGCATCTCGTGCTCTTTCATCATGAGCCGGCCTACGACGATGCGACCATCGAACGCGTGTGGCGCGAAACGCAGCGGCTCGAGGAGATCACCCGGGGCGAGCACTCAGTGGTGCAGGTGACCGCAGCCTACGACGGTCTTCAGATCGCGCTCTAACCGTGGGTGTCGCCGCCAAGTCACGAACGCCGCCGGTGAAGTCCGGCTGGCGGCGTTGGCTTGCCAGTGGCCGCACCCGTTGGCTCGGCATATCCATCGCCGGTGTGTTCGCCGTCGCACTGCTCATCCCCGATCCGGGGCCGCTGTCGTCTCTGCGCCTGGGCATCTTCGATTCCTACCAGACTTGGCTGCCACGCGAGCGCCTCTCGGCGCCTGCAGTCATCGTCGCCGTGGACGACGCAAGCCTCGCGCGCATCGGCCAATGGCCCTGGCCGCGGGATACCGTCGCACGGTTGATTGAGCGCGTGGCGGCGAGGAATCCGTCAGCAATCGGTGTCGGCATCATGTTTGCCGATCCAGATCGGACGTCGCCGGAGCGCATGGCGGACGGACTGCGCGCGCGCGATCCGGCCCTCGCGGATCGTCTGGCGAAACTGCGTCCCAACGATTCGATCCTGGCCGAGGCGATTGCGGGCGCACCGGTGGTCCTCGGCATCGCCGGCATCGATCAGATTACGCCCGATAGCGCCCCGCTTGCGCCGGCACGGATCGTGGGGCCACCCGCGCCGCTGAGCGGTTACGCCGGGGCGCTGCGCAGTCTGCCGGAAATCGATCGCGCCGCCCGCGGCCACGGATTGCTGAGCGCCGTAACCGAGAGCGGGGTGCTGCGACGGGCGCTGTTGGTTGTCACGGTAGGCGAGCGTCCGGTACTCACGCTCACACTGGAGAGCCTCAGGGTGGCGGCAGGGGAGTCCTCGTATACGCTGAAATTCGATGACGACGGACTTACGCACATCGCAATTGGCGAGCGCGAGATCCCAACGCAGGATGACGGCAGCTTGTGGATCCACTACACGCCACCCGATCGCACCCGCTACGTATCGGCGGCAGACGTGCTCGAGGGGCGCGACGCGCCCGGTTTAATCGAGAACAAGATTGTGTTGCTCGGCGCCACGGCGACCGGTCTGGTTGAAATGTTGACGACAGCGCGAGGTGAACGCATACCGGGCGTTGAAATCCATACCCAAGTGCTCGAGAACGTCATGGATGGCTCACTGCTGTCGCGGCCCGCGTGGGGAAGGCAGCTCGAGGCACTCGCTTTTGCGCTCGCTGCCATACTGGTGGTGTTCGGCATGCCCCAACTCCCAGCGCGGCGCTCGTCGTCCATTCCGCTTCAAACTCAAGGCAAGAATGATCGGCGGCGCCGCTCCCGCAGCCTGCCGAAGCCCTCGCTGATTGTCCCGCTGGTATCCTCAATCGCGCTGGCAGCCACCGGTGTTAGCGCCTACTTCTGGGGCCATGTGCTTTTGGATCCGGCCACGCCGATTGCGGGAATCAGCGCCCTCTACGGGCTCATGCTTTCCGTCACTCTGGTCGCCACCGACTTCCAGCGGCGCGAAATCGCGGCGCGACTCGCAACCGAGCGCGAAACAGCGGCACGGGTCGCGGGGGAACTCGAGGCGGCGCGCAGCATCCAGACCGGATTGTTGCCGAAACCCGAGGTGGTGCTCGAGCACGAGCACCGGGCCGGAATTTTTGCCTATATGCGCCCTGCGCGCGAAGTCGGCGGCGACCTCTACGATTTTTTCCTGCTGCCGGACGACAAGCTCTTCGTCATGGTCGGCGACGTTTCGGGCAAAGGCCTGCCCGCGGCAATGTTCATGGCAGTCAGCAAGGCGCTCGCGAAAAGCTCCACGCTGCGGGCGGCCGCATCGCTTGATACATTGATGACGTCGTTTAACGCGGAGATATCGCGGGAAAACCCGGAGCAACTGTTCGTCACGGTGATTGCGCTCGTCATCGACCTGCGCACGGGCGAAGTGGAATATTGCAATGCCGGACACGAGCCGCCGCTGCTGGCACGGCGCTCGGGAGAGATCGTCGTCGTCAACGAAGGCGGCGGTCCGCCGCTTTGCGTGATGGACGATTTTCCCTATGAGCAGTCGCGTATAAAGCTGGAACCCGGCGATATGCTGGTGCTGATGTCGGACGGAATCACCGAAGCGATGAATTCGGATGGTGCGCTTTGTGGACGGGACCGATTGAATCCGCTGCTTGCAACGCATGGCGGCCGTGGGGCGGACGCGGCAGCGCTCGGCAACGAAATACTCGCCGCCGTAAAAGCCTTCGAAGCGAGCGCCGACCCCGCCGACGATCAGACGCTGGTGATCGTTTCCTGGCGCGGAGCAACGGGCTCCTGATTCAGTGCTGCGCTGCGTACGCAGCCGTAATCGATGCAGCTTTGTAGCCACGCAGATTGGCGGGCGGCTCGATCTTGCCAAGCTTGGCGAGCCGCGCCTCGATCGCAAAGCGCGAGCGCTGGTGCTCGGCGGCGAGCTCGGGGATCTGCTTGCCTGCGTCGAACGCGCTGGCGAGCGCCTCGTCTTCGGCGGCCGACCACGGTTTGCCGGCATTTTGCGGCGCATTCTCGGCGCCCGCGGCGCGCTGTCTGGGTGAGGATTGTGCCTCCAGCGCGCGCACCGCGGTGAACAACGCCCGCACGGTGTCGGGATGCTGATAAGGGCTGTCGGCGCGAAATACTTCGCCGCTATGCGGGTCGATGCCGTTTGCCAGTTGCTGGATGATTTTCAGTGCGTCCGTTCTTTCCATGATGGTCTCCTGTCGTTGTCCCCTTGGATCTCTGGTCTCGTTCACTGGGATTATATCCAGTAACGCGCGAGGAGCCGGCAGGAGTACACGCACCGGCGCGGTTATCGACCACTACTTGCTGCTTTGGTTCGAGTCAGCCTTGAGGATCTGAAGCGCGGCCTGCAGCACTTTTTCGATGCGCGCCTTTTCCTTGGCGATGCTTTCGTCGGTCCATTCCCACAGCCCGCGCCGGGCCTTCATGCCGATGTGGCCTTTGGCGACCATGTCCTTGAGAAACTGCGGCGGCTCTTGCTCGCCGTACAGATGCGGGTAGACCGCGTTGCCGCCATGGAGGTTGGTGTCCCAGCCCGACATCTCCTTCTGCAGCATCGGCCCGCACGCGAGGAAACGGAACCCGAAGCCATACCGAACTGCGGTGTCGACGCCTTCGGGAGTGACCACGCCGTCGGCGACCAGATACAACGCTTCGCGCATCATCGCATGCTGCAAGCGGTTGCCGAGAAAACCCGGAATGTCCTTGTTGAGGCGCACCGGGGCCTTGCCGAGTTCACGCTGGTTCTGCTCGAGCCAGTCGGCCACCCGCTTGTCGGTGTGTTCGGCCTGAATGATTTCGACCAGCGGCACCAGGTGCGCCGGCATGAAATAGTGCAATCCGGCCACCCGCGAGCGGGTTTTGAGGTGCCCGCCGATTGCGCCGATCGGGATCGTCGAAGTGTTGCTCGTCAGCGGAATCTCCGGCCGTGCCAGCGCCTCGAGTTGGCCGAACAGTTTTTGCTTGAGCGCGAGATCCTCGGTTGCTGCTTCGACGACCAGGTCGACGGCGTTCCAGGCGATCGCTTCGAGATTGTCGTAGACCCTGACGTTGGCGGCCAGTTTGACATCGGCGCCGAGCTTGCCCAGGCCTGCCACCACGCGCGCTGGCAGCGAGTCACGCGTTCTTGCCGACGGACTCATCACGTGCACGGCCCAGTTGCCGGCGGCGAAGACGGTCGCGATGTCGCCGCCCATGATGCCGCCGCCAACGATCACTACGCCCGATGGTTTTGGTGTCATGGCAGTCGCTTTTCGGAAAATAATCGGCCGACTATTTCCGTTTTAATTATTTCGCCGGCGTCGCGGTTGAACTGCCGCCGACGCGGGTCGCACTCCAGCTTCCCGAGCTGCTGCCCTTGACCGTGCCCTGGATCGTGTTGCCGTTGACCCGGCCGGTGTATTCGGCGTTGCCGGCGCTGAAACTGATTTGATCGCCGCGCAGCTTGCCGTTCACGGTCAGTGTGCTGCCGCCGGTTTTGAGCGTGCCGGCGACCATCTGGAAGAGCTGCTTGAAGGTGAGCTCGCCTTGCGGCAACCGCCACGTGCCCTCGACTTTGGCCGGGACTATCCACAAATAGGCGGTTCGACTTTCGAACGAGTCGGTCTGGTCGGCCGTCCACTCCTCCATCGTGAAGGCATGCGACACAATGCGCGTGCCGGGCTTGAGATCGAGGATTTTGGGGCGCAGCTTGACATTGAGTTGCGGCAGCAAATACATGGTGATGACGGTGGCCTGCGAAAAATCGCTTTCGAAAATATCGGCCTTCATGAAGCTGGCTTTGCTGCTGACGCCTTCCTTCGCGGCGTTGAGCTTGGAAAGCTCGACCATATCGGGGTTGTATTCGATGCCGAGAGCGCGCGCGCCGCGTTTGGCCGCGGTAATCACGGTGCGGCCGTCGCCCGAGCCGAGGTCGATCACATAGTCGCTGGCGGTGACTTTCGCCAGATCCATCATCTTCTCCACCAGCGCCTGCGGCGTGGGCACCCAGATCACGTCCTTGCCTTCCTGGCCGACCTGGGGTTCGAACGGTTTTTGCGCGGGTTGCGCCTGCGCGGAAATACTGGTCGCGAGCAACGCCAGCAGCAGCGTCAATAAAGACCGGCGAATAGAAAGCGATGCAATCATGCTGGTTCTCCGTTTAGCGGTTGAATTGTGGGGCGCCCTGCCATTACTGGCTCTTGGGTGATGATACCGGATTGCCGGCGCGCAGAGTGGCGCTCCAGTCCGCAACGGTACTGCCCCTCTTGACGCTGCCCTCTATGCGGTTGCCGCTGACGCGGCCAGTGTATTCAGCGCCGCCGGCGCTGAAAGTCAACTGGTCGCCGCGCAGCAGGCCATTCGCATGCTGCGGGGTATTGCCGCCGGTCTTGAGTGTGCCGGTGACCATCTGGAAGTTCTGCTTTAGGGTGAGTTCGCCTTGCGCGGTCTGCCACGTGCCCTCGACTTTTGCCGGCACGATCCACAGCCGCGCCGTGCGGTAATAATTGGAGCTTGCGTCTCCCGCCGTGACCGTGTCGTCCTCCTTCCATTCGCCCATCGTGAACGTGTTCGACACGATGCGCGTGCCGGGCTTGAGATCGAGGATTTTCGGACGCAGCTTGAGATTGATGTCCGGCAGCAAGAACATGGTGATCACGGTCGCTTGCGAGAAATCGCTTTCGAACAGATCGGCTTTCGCGAAGCTGACTTTGCCGCCAACCCCTTCCTTGGCGGCGTTGCGCCTCGAGAGTTCGACCATGTCAGGGTTGTATTCGATGCCGAGCGCGCGCGCGCCGCGTTTGGCCGCAGTGATCACGGTACGGCCGTCGCCCGAGCCGAGGTCGATCACATAGTCGCTGGCGGTGACTTTCGCGAGGTCGAGCATTTTGTTCACCAGCTCCTGCGAGGTAGGGACCCACACCACGTCCTTGCCTTCCTGGCCGACGCTCGGCTCGAAGGTTTTTTGGGTGGGTTGCGCCTGTGCAAAGACGGCGGTGGCAACAACCGGCAACAGCAGCGCGGTCAGTGATCGAAGCGCGCAATTCGAAGTGAACATTGGATTCTTCCGTTGAGTGGTTGGTAATGGGAAATCGGCGCTGCCGCGATACCGCTACTTCGGGGAGGGTTCCGCCGCGCCGGCTGCGCTCCGTGTTGCGCTCCATCTCGACTCGGCGCCGCCGGACTTGACTGTGCCTTCGATCGAATTGGCGCTGACGTTGCCGCGGTATGCGGCGCCGCCGGCGTTGAAGGTGATCTGATCGCCGCGCAGCCGGCCGCTGCTGACCGGCACGGTGCGATCCCCCGTCTTGAGCGTGCCGCTGACCGTCTGGAAGTTCTGCCTGAGCGTAAGTTCGCCTTGCGCGAGCTGCCATGCGCCGGCGACCTTCGCCGGCACGATCCACAGGTACGCGGTTTTGCCATCGGCCGTTGCGGTGCGGTCGGCCTTCCACTCGCCCATGTCGAACGCGTGTGAAACCACGCGCGTGCCCGGCTTGAGGTCGAGTATTTTCGGACGCAGCCTGAGATTGATGTCCGGCAGCAGATACATGGTCACGACGGTGGCCTCGCTGAAATCGGTTTCGAACAGATCGGCCTTCATGAACTTGACCTTGCCGGCGAGGCCTTCCTTCGCCGCCGCGCGGGTGCTGTACGCGACCATGTCAGGGTTGTATTCAATGCCCATCGCGCGTGCACCGCGCTTCGCGGCGGTGATCACGGTGCGGCCATCGCCGGAACCGAGGTCGATCACAGTGTCGCGGGCGGTGACTTTCGCCAGGTCGAGCATTTTATTCACCAGCTCCTGCGGTGTCGGCAGCCAGATGACATCCTTGCCTTCCTGGTAGGGCTTGGGCTCATAGTCGTTCGCCGCGGACTGCGCCGGTGCAAAGGCGCCGGCGGCCAGCCACAACAAGGCGGTCGCAACCACCTGCGCGCCCTGACGTTGCACTACGTTCATGGTCAATCTCCTTTTCGGTAAAAACGGTCGATCGGGTAAGAACTCATTCCGGACGCGCAGCGGACGCCTTTTCAAGCCGCCCGTCCAGCGTGGCGCCGGCGGCGAGCAGTTGCGCGATGTCTGCGTCGGAATAGCCCGCCTCGCGCAGGATCTCGACACTTTGCTGGCCGATCTTCGGCGCCGGCAGAAAATCCTGGCGCGCGCCGCCCGAGAGCTTGTTGGGCAGCCCCATGCTCCACACCTTGCCTTCGGTCGGATGCTCGATCAGCTTCAGCAGTCCGACGTCCTGCAAGTGCGGGTCCTGCATCAGTTCGTCGAGCGTTTGATACGGCATTGCCGGCACGTCCGAGCGCTCGAAAATCTCGAGCCACTCGGCAGTCGTCTTCTGTTTCAGCCCTGCGGCGCGGATGCGGAAATATTCGGCGGTGTTTTTGAAGCGCGCCGCGATGCTGTTGAGACGCGGATCGGTTTTGAGCTCGGGTTTGCCGATCGCATCGAACACCGCGAATGCCTGCGCATTGGTGTTGGCCGAAATGCAGATGTAGCCGTCCCGGGTGGGCAGCGGCCGCTGCGCCGGGTCGATCAGGCGCGGATCACCGGTCGGCCCGAGCGGCGGCTCGAATGTTTTCAGATACATGTGCTCTTCGAGCACGGATTTGGCGACGTTCTCGAACATCGGGATCTCGATCGACTGGCCTGCGCCCGTGCGTTCGCGCTGATAGAGCGACATCAGGATCAGCTGGACTGCAATCAGGCCCACCGTGCGGTCGGCGACCACCATCGGCAGATAGCGCGGCTCGCCGGTCGCGCGGTGATTCAGCGCGGCAATGCCGGCCGAGCCCTGGATGATCGAATCGTAGGCAGGCTTGTCACGGTAGCGGCCGGTTTGTCCGAAGCCGAACATGCCGCAGTAGATGAGACGCGGGTTGAGCTTGCACACGTCGTCATAGCCGAGCTTCAGGCGCGCCATTGCCGCCGGCCGCATGTTCCAGATCAGCACGTCGGCGCCTGCTATCAGTTTGAGCAGCGCCGCGTGTGCGTCCGGCTTTTTCAGGTCGAGCACCAGGCTGCGCTTGTTGCGGTTCAGGTGCAGAAACTTGCTCGACATGTTGGGCGTGACGCCGCGGCCGGCCAGCGTGCGCACGATGTCGCCGGCGGGCGCCTCGACCTTGATCACATCCGCGCCGTAATCGGCCATGATCTGCGTCGCCAGCGGGCCGACCACGACGGACGTCAGATCGATGATGCGTATGCCTTCGAGGGGCCCTCCCGCCATTTAATTTCCCGCAAAATCGTGGTTGATCGGCGGCAGAAATTTCATTTGAACTCGGCGGTTGCGGAGAGCGCGAGCGCGTCCTCGTCGTCCATCACCCACAGCTTGGCCGATTTGCCGTCGGCCGCGGGCTTGCCGCACACCACCAGCGGCCGGTTCACGAACATCGGCCGCACATTGCGCGACGAAAGGTATTTGAGCGGCGTCGCCGCATGCTCGCGCGCCAGCTCGAACACGAACAGCGTCGTGAGCGCGCCATTCATAACCAGGTCGGGATAGCCTTCCACCTGCGTCACGTACGGATGGTCGTAGTGGATGCGGTGGCCGTTGAAGGTGAGCGCCGAGTAGCGGAACAGCATCACCGGATCGGGCGTCACCGTTTGTTGCCATGCTGCGTTATTCGGCGCCGGCTGTGCCGCCGGCGGCGGTGTGTTGGGAGCGGGGTCCTCGCGGTAAACGATGTCCTGCTCTTCGCTGATCGCGACGCCGCGCGGACTCGAAATATCCGTGGTAACCGTGACGAACACCATTTGGCCGGTGCGTCCCTGCTTGAGGCTGACGTCCTTGATCGTGGATTCACGCCTGACCTCGTCGCCGACCCGCAGCGCGGCGCGGATCGTGATGCGCTTGCCGGCGAACATGCGGCGCGGCAGCGGCACCGGCGGCAGGAAGTCGCCGCGCTGCGGATGGCCGTCGGCGCCGATCTGCGCGTGGCGCGCGATGCGCGGAAACAGGATCGAATGCCAGCCGACCGGCAGCGCGTCGCCGAGCTTGGGCAGCGGGTCGTCGCGGTCGAGCGTCGCCGCGAGCCGCTGTACGGCGGGGATCGTCACGTAGTCGACGGCGGACTCTTTCTTGCCGATCCACTTCTTGAGCCGTTCGAAATCCTGTGTCACGCTGCCTGTCTCCCTGCGGTGCGTTTAACGTGGAGGCGTGATTCTAGCAATCTTTGCACGCTGCCAGCCCGCATATTTGTTTGGTCGTCCCGCGCTCACCCGGTCCCGCTTCGCTTACGCGATCCGGTTGAACCAAAGCAGCGACAGCGTTGCCGCAAGCAGCACCATGACTGCCGCCGCCGCGGCCAAGAGCGCCGTAATCTCGGTTTCCTTTTTCTCAAGGACGAGCCGGGAGTTCAGCGACTTATAGATTTTCACCAAATCCATCGCGGTGCCCGCGTAGAAATACTCGCCGTGGGTCAGGGTGGCGATGTTTTTCAGCGTTTCCTCGTCGAGGCGCACGCGCATCGACCAGCCTTCGAAGCCAATGGTCTCGCCGGCCTTGGTGCCGACCCCGACGGTAAAGATGCGCACGCCGCGATCGGCAGCCATGCGGGCTGCCGCGAGCGAGTCGGGACCCGTCGTGCGCTGGCCGTCCGTGAGCAGGATGATGGCGCCGGAGCTGTAGGAGCCGGGCGGCACCGGCTTGAAATCTTTCTTTTCCGCGTCGCGCGCCTGATCGAGCGGGGTGCGCCGCCAGGCATCGCGATCGCGGCCGTAGATCAACTTCGACACGTTGATGCCGGCGTCCGGAAACAGCGTCGCGAGCGAGACGATGATGCCGCTGCCGATCGCGGTGCCGCGCTGCAGCTGGAAGCGATCAATGGACGCGATGATGTCCTCGCGATTGCGGGTGGGAGTCTGCACCAGCGATGCGGTGGCAGCGAACGCGACCACGCCGATGCGCGTAGTAGGCGGCTGCTCGGCGAGGAATGCCTTCGCGGCGGCCTGCGACGCCGCAAGCCGATTGGGCTGCACGTCCGTCGCGCGCATGCTGCCGGAGACGTCCATCGCGAGGATTATCGTTTCGTTCTGGGACGGCAGGGTTACGACGGCGACCGGACGGCCCATTGCGGCGAACATCGTCGTGAGCGCGAGCAGGATGAGCAGCGGCGGCACGTGACGCCGGACGCCCTGGCCCGCGCCCAGAGCCTCTTTCACGAGGGTGAGGTTCGCATAGCGCAGCGCGGTCTTCTTCCGGCGGCGCAGCAGGACCACGTAGCCAGCCGCCAGGGCCGGCACGACCAACAGAATCCAGAGTGCCTCAGGCCACAGAAACTTCACGGTTTTCCCGCAGGTGCTGCGGCAGGCTGCCGCCCGCCGCCAGTTGGCTGCGCCGCTTGCGCAGATCGGCGAAGCGCAGTATCGCGTCGCCCAGATCCGCGTCGGTCGCGAGCTCGAGGGCATCCACGCCGGCATGGCGCAGCGCCGCGCGCAGCTCCGCCTCGCGCCGCTTTGCCGCCGCCTCGAAGCGTTTGCGAAAGCCGCGATCGTGGGTGTCGACGAAAATCTGTTCGCCGGTCTCCGCGTCCTGAACGACGACGAGACCCAGATCGGGCAGGTTCATCTCCAACGGGTCGTAGAGCCGCACCGCCACCACCTCGTGACGCTGCGCGAGTTGCGCGAGGGGTTCGGCCCAGCCGGGCCGGCTGATAAAATCGGAAACGATGAACACCAGCGAGCGTCGCTGCATGGTCTGGAAAGCGGTTCGCAGCAATTCGCCGAGATTCGTCTCGGCCGCGCGGGGAAGCTCAGGCCTCGTGAGCAGGGTGTGCAGGATATGCAGCACCTGGCGCCGGCCACTGCGCGCCGGAATCACCGTATCCACGCGCTCGCCGTAGAACAGCGCCCCGACGCGGTTGCCGTGGCGGGTCAGAATTCGCGCGAGCACGGTCACGAAATCGGTCGCGACACTGCGTTTCTTCACCTGCGCGGAACCGAAGTCCACCGAAGGACTCAAGTCGAGCAGGAACCATGCGTTGACTTCGCGTTCCTCGTTGTACTCCCTGACGAACGGCGTATCCAGACGCGCGGTGACGTTCCAGTCGATGTAGCGCACATCGTCGTGATACTGGTACTCGCGCAGATCGGCGAGATCGAGGCCGAACCCGCGGAACAGCGTTCGATAATCGCCGTGCAGCAGGCCGTCAAGGCGCCGCAGCACCGTCCAGTCGAGCCGCCGCAGGACGTTCTCAGCCGTTTGCGCCGACGTGGACATGGGTTTGCAGGGGTTTTTCGGGAGGCGCGATTTGCTGCATGACGCGCTCGATCAGCCCGTCCGGGGTTTGCGCGTCCGCGAGCGCCTCGTACGTGAGCACGAGCCGGTGGCGGAACACGTCAGGGGCGAGATCGGTTACGTCCTCCGGCAGCACGTAGTGGCGTCCGCGCAGGTAGGCGAGCGCACGCGCGCACTCGATGAGATGGATGGATGCGCGCGGACTCGCGCCGAAGGAGATGTACTTGGCGAGGTCGGCGATGCCGTAGCGATCCGGATGCCGGGTCGCGCTAGCCAGCTGCACCGCGTACTGCACGAGCGACGGATCCACATAGGAAGTCCGGCACTCGCGCTGCAGCGCCGAGATCTGCTCCGTCGAGGCCACGGCGCTGACGTGGGCCGCCGCACCCGTGACCCGCTGCACGATGACGATCTCCTCGGCCTCGCTGGGGTAACCGACCAGCACCTTCATCATGAAGCGGTCCACCTGCGCCTCGGGCAGCGGGTAGGTGCCCTCGGTTTCGATCGGATTCTGCGTCGCCATCACCAGGAACGGTTCGGACACCGGATGGGTCTCGCCGGCGATGGTGACCTGGCGTTCCTGCATCACCTCGAGCAATGCGCTTTGCACTTTTGCCGGCGCCCGATTGATCTCATCGGCGAGCAGCAGGTTGGTGAACACGGGCCCCAGCGAGGTGGCGAATTCGCCGGTCTTCTGGTTGTAGATGCGGGTGCCGACCAGGTCCGCCGGCACCAGATCGGGCGTGAACTGGATGCGCTTGAAGGTGCCGTGAACGGCTCTGGCGAGCGTCTTGATGGTGAGCGTCTTGGCGAGCCCGGGTACTCCTTCCACGAGCAGGTGGCCCTGCGCGAGCATGGCGATCATCACGCGCTCGAGGAAATGATCCTGGCCGACCACGATCTTCTTCACTTCGTAGAGGATGCGCTCCATGAGGCTGGAAACGTCGGACCGCGTGTCGTCTCTGATGTCCATGCGTTGCTTTCCGGATGTGATGCCGCTAGAACGGCGAAATCCCCACCGCGGCCGCCGCGTTCTCGATGGGTACCGCGAAGCCGATGCCTATGAACACGCCCTGGTCCGACGGGTTAAGAACTGCGGTTACGATGCCCACCACTTCGCCGTCCGCGGTCACCAGCGGGCCGCCCGAGTTGCCGCGATTGACCGCCGCATCGAACTGGATGAGATTGGTGAGCAGACGTTTGCCTTCCAGTGAGCGGTACTCGCGCCTGAGGCCGGAGACCACGCCCGCGGACACCGACGGTCCGATGCCGAACGGAAAGCCGACGGCGATGACCCGGTCCCCCATCGCGAGGTCCTGCGTGGACCGCATGGTCGCCGCCGCGAGATCGTCCGGTATCGACGTCGCCTGCAGCACGGCGAGATCGTGTTCCGGCGCGGTGCCGGTGATGACGGCTTCGGATTCGAGCCCGTCGGCGAACGTCACCCGGATCCGGTCGAACCCCCGCACGACGTGCAGATTGGTGAGTATGATTCCCTTGTCGACGATGACGACCCCCGTGCCGATGCCCCGCACGGTGTCGGCTTCGTTGTCCGTGTCCTTGGCCAGCGACAATCCCTCCACGCGAACCACCGCGTGTTGCACGGCCTCGTAGGCTTGCGATGCGGGCGATGGCAGGACATTGTTCTCGAGCGTGTGCAGCACCGCGGCGTCGATATCCTGTTGCGTGAGGGGCGCCGGCGAGGGACGGATTGCCGCGTAGCCGGCAAGCAGTGCCATGGTGACCAGTACCGACGCTGCCACGACGAGCGTGCGTTCATAACGCCCGCAGAGCCGCTGCCACGCTGCGCGAACTGCCTGGCCGGCGGTTCGGGGGGAAAGGCGTCGCGCCGTGGCGCCCGGCGGCTTGCTGGCGGATGGCGGCGAAGCGGCGGTCCGCGGCGGCATGCTGCTGCTGTAGAGCGGTACTTTTCTCACCTTGGGCCCATCCGGCTCTCCCCCTGTTTGCCACGTCCTGCGAACGCTATCACAGCGAGGGCCGCGCGGTAAATAATTTTCGCCTCCGGCTAGCTGCGCATCGCGGCGAGCGTTTTTTTCAACATAACAGCAATCGTACGGTGGCGCAATCGAGCCGCGATGCCATATTCGAGCGCGTGCCACGTGCGGTAAAATCGAGCTTGCCGCCGCTAGTCGCGGCAGGATCTCCAACCCAATGAGGAGCAACAATATGACCGACCTATCATCCGGCACGGCGCGTCTCGCCTCCGCTGGCGCGCGCTTGCGCGCCGCGCTCGCCGCCGAAAAGCCGCTGCAGATCGCCGGCACCATCAACGCTTACCATGCGCGCATGGCGGAGCGCGTCGGCTTTAAGGCGATTTATCTGTCGGGAGGCGGCGTTGCCGCCGGCTCGCTCGGGCTGCCCGATCTCGGCATCAGCAACCTCGACGACGTGCTGACCGATATCCGACGCATCACCGACGTCTGCGATTTGCCGCTGCTGGTCGACGTCGACACCGGTTTCGGCTCGAGCGCGTTCAACGTCGCGCGCACCGTGAGGTCCCTGACCAAGTTCGGCGCCGCGGGCATGCACATCGAGGACCAGGTCGGCGCCAAGCGCTGCGGTCACCGCCCGAACAAGGAACTGGTGTCGCGCGAGGAAATGGTCGACCGCATCAAGGCTGCGGTCGACGCCAAGACCGATCCCGCTTTCGTGGTGATGGCGCGCACCGACGCGCTCGCCGTCGAAGGCATGCAGGCTGCGATCGACCGCGCGTGCGCGTGCGTCGAGGCGGGCGCCGACATGATCTTTCCCGAGGCGATAACCGAGCTTTCGATGTACAAGAAATTCGCCGACGCGGTGAAAGTGCCGATCCTCGCCAACATCACCGAGTTCGGCGCGACGCCGTTGTTTACCGTGGCGGAGCTGAAAAGCGCCGATGTCGCGATGGCGTTGTATCCGCTGACGGCATTCCGCGCGATGAACGCCGCGGCGCTCAGGGTTTATCAGGTGCTTCGCAAGGAAGGCACGCAGAAAAACGTAATCGATACGATGCAGACGCGCAACGAGCTTTACGATTTTCTGGACTACCACGCCTACGAGCAGAAGCTCGATCAGCTGTTCGCCAAGGGCAGGAAAATATGATATTGGTGCGGGTCATGATGCTTGCGTCTCGCGCGGCCTGGGTGTTTTTGGCCGGCATGCTGTTACTCGGCCCGCCTGCCGTGTTGGGACAGGACAAGTATCCGGCCAAGGTTATTCGCGTCGTCACGGCCACGCCCGGCAGCAATCACGATTGGGGTGCGCGCATCGTCGCGCAGGAGCTTACGCCCCGCATCGGGCACCGCGTGATCGTGGAAAACCGCGGCAGCATCGCGGTGGAACTCATCGCCAGGGACACGCCGCCGGACGGGTATACCGTGCTTTTTTACGGCGCTTACGCGTGGCTGCAACCGCTGCTGCAAAAAGTCAACTGGGACCCCGTCGAGGATTTCGCGCCGATTACGCTGGCGATCAGTTCGCCCAACGTGCTGGTGGTTCATCCCTCATTGCCGGTCAAATCCGTCACGGAACTGATCGCCCTGGCCAAAGCCAGACCCGGAGACCTCAATTACAGCGCGGGCGGCGGCGGCTCGACCCCGCATATCGCGGCGGAACTGTTCAAGTACATGGCGAACGCCAAGATCGTTCGCATCAATTACAAAGGTTCCGGTCCGTCCATGCTGGGGCTCTTTGTCGGGGAAGTGCAGCTGATGTTCGCCGCCCTCGGTCCGATCATGCCCCACGTCAAAAGCAGCAAGGTCAGGGCATTGGCCGTTACGACTGCCAAGCGGTCCCCGCTGGTGCCTGACCTGCCTGCGGTCGGGGAGTTCCTGCCCGGTTATGCGTCGGAGGCGGCCATCGGTTTTTTTGCGCCGAAAAAAACGCCCGCGGCCATCATCACGTTCCTCAGTCACGAGATCCAGCAGGCCCTCAAGGCAACGGATCCCCAGTTGGTCTTCAATGCCGGGGTGGAAATCGTCGGCAGCTCGCCCGAAGATTTTGCGAGGTTCATCAAGTCCGACATGGCCAAGATGAGCCAAGTGATCAAAAGCGGCTCGTTCAGCAATTAGAAAATCCCTGCACGCCGTTGATCCGGCACACGAACGTGTCGCCGTGAGTTTGGTAAGATGCGGTGGCTCGGCACATGCGAGCGCGCAAGGCTATCCGATAGGTCCCGACATGCCAGACAATACCGCAGAAAAACCCCCCGCCTCGCACCCGGCAACCGGCCAGCCGCGGCTGGATTTCCAGGAACATCTCGCCGATCTGGAGGCCGCGGGACTGCTTGTGCGCGTCGACCGGCCGATAAACAAAGACACTGAATTGCATCCGCTGGTGCGCTGGCAGTTTGTCGGCGGAATTCCCGAGGGTGAGCGCCGCGCGTTTCTGTTCACCAACGTGGTCGATTCCAAGGGCCGGCGTTACGATATTCCGGTGGCGGTCGGCGCGCTCGCCGCTTCGCCGCAGATTTATGCGATGGGTATGGGCAAGCCGGTGGCGGAAATCGGCGCCACCTGGATGCGCGCGATTGCGCACCCGATCGAGCCGGTGGCCGTGACTTCGGCTCCCTGCCAGCAGGTCGTCATTACCGGCGATGAGTTGCGGCGGCCCGGCGGAGGGCTCGCGGCATTGCCGGTGCCGGTTTCCACGCCCGGTTTCGACTCGGCCCCGTACCTGACGGCGACGCTGTGCACCACCCGCGATCCCGACAGCGGAATTCAGAACATGGGTACCTACCGCGCCGCGCTGAAAGCGACTGACCGGCTGGCCGTGCGCATGGTGGCGCGGGTCGGCGGCGCCGGCGGCTACCTGCATTGGCTCAAATACCGCGAACACAAACTGCCGATGCCGATTGCGATCGTGATCGGCTGCGCGCCGGTGGTCTTTTTCACGGGGCCGCAGAAACTCGCCATCGACCACGACGAACTGCGAGTGGCCGGCGGCTTGGCGGGCGTGCCGATCAGAAAAACCAAATGCGTGACCATCGACCTCGACGTTCCCGCCGACGCGGAAATCGTCATCGAAGGGCTGATCGACACATCCGTGCTCGAGCCGGAAGCGCCGTTCGGCGAAAGCAACGGCTATGTGGCGCTCGAGGCATTCAACATGCCGATGCGTGTGACCGCGATCACGCGCAAGCGCAAGCCGGTTTTCACCGCCATCATCAGCCAGGTCACGCCCAGCGAGTCGAGCGTGGTCAAGAAGGTCGCGTACGAGCCCATCTTCCTCGCCCACCTGCGCGATAATCTGTCGCTCAAGAGCGTGCAGCGCGTGGTGATGCACGAGCCGCTCTCCAATCTGCGCCCGGTGATTTTCGTGCAGTTCGCGCGCGGCACGCTGCGTACCGAGGTGTGGCGCGGGCTGCATGGCGCGGCCACCCTGCGCCCCGAGTGCGGCAAGATCGTGATTGCGGTCAGCGAGGATATCAATCCCGAGAGCACGGACGCGGTGTTCTGGTCGCTCGCCTATCGCTCGAACCCCATCGAGGACGTCCACATTGCGCCTTATCGCCGCGGCGTGCAGGGCTCGCAGTACGGTCAACCCGAATCGACCTTGCTGATCGATGCCACCCAGAAGCACGCGATGCCGCCGCTGGCCTTGCCGACGCGTGAATACATGGAGGGCGCGCGCGAAATCTGGGAGGAACTTAGCTTGCCCGCGCTTACCGCCAAATCTCCCTGGCACGGCTACACGCTCGGTGACTGGACCGACAACTGGGAGCGCTTTGCGCAGCGCGCGGCGGCGGGCGAGTGGGAGCAAACCGGCATCGAGACGCTGGCGCGGCAGCGTGGCGATGTCACGCCCGAGACCCCGGTTAGCAAAGTGGAGAAGCCGGCATGAAACCCGCGCCGTTCACCTATCACGACCCGCGTACCGTGAGCGAAGCCGTCGGCATGCTCGCGTCTTTGGACAATGCGCGGGTGCTGGCCGGTGGTCAATCGCTGATGCCGATGATGAATTTCCGTTACGTGATGCCGGATCATCTGATCGACATCAACAAGATCGGCGAACTCGCGTACCTGCGGTTCGAGGGCGCCGCGCTGCACATCGGCGCGATGACGCGCCAGCGCGAACTCGAATTCTCGGCCGAAATCGGCACGCGCTGTCCGCTCCTGCACGAGGCGCTCGCTCACATCGGGCACCGCCAGACGCGCAACCGCGGCACCATTGGCGGCTCGCTGTGCCATCTCGATCCGTCGGCGGAACTGGTCAACGTGACGGCACTGCTCGGCGGCACGTTGCATGCAGCGTCACAGCGCGGCACGCGCGACATCGCATTTGCCGAATTCGCCGCCGCCTACATGACCACGAGCCTGGCGCCGGACGAGTTGCTCGCAGGCGTCACGCTGCCGTTGCCGGATCGGCGCCATGGATATGCGTTCGTCGAGTTCGCGCGGCGGCATGGCGACTTCGCGATCGTCGCCTGCTCCGCGTTGCTCGGCCTCGACCGTAATGGCGATATCAAGGAGGCGGCGCTCGCAATCTCGGGACTGGGTCATGCGCCGGTGCGGCCGGCTTTGATCGAACGCGCGCTCGTGGGACAGAAGCCCGGTGGCGCCGAATTCAAGGCGGCTGCAGCGGAGGCCGCGAAGTTCGAAGCAACCGCGGATGCCTACGTGACGTCCGTGTATCGCCAGCATCTTGCGCGAGTGCTCACATTCCGCGCGCTTGAGCAGGCGGCGCGCCGCGCTGCGGAGCAGGCCCATGGCTGATACGAGGACGATCACCGTCACCGTCAACGGCAAGGTGTATCAGCGCGAGGTCGAGACGCGCCTGACGCTCGTAGACTTTCTGCGCCACGAACTGGAACTCACCGGCACCCACGTCGGTTGCGAGCACGGGGTGTGCGGCGCCTGCACGGTGCTCATCGGCGGTGCGAGCACGCGCGCGTGCCTGATGCTTGCGGTCCAGTGCGATGGCGAGAGCATTTCGACCGTCGAGGGGCTGGCCACCGGTGAGCAGCTCAATCCGTTGCAGCAGGCGTTCCAGGACAATCACGGCCTGCAATGCGGCTTCTGCACACCGGGGATGCTGATGACGCTGACCGAGTTCCTGCGCGAGCATCCCGCTCCCACCGAGATTGAGGTGCGCAAAGCGCTGAGCGGCAACCTCTGCCGCTGCACCGGTTACCAATCTATCGTCGCCGCCGCGCTCGATGCCGCGCAACGCATCCGCGAAGGCGCGTAATGGCCGAGAAGTCGTTTGGCAAACCGCTCAAGCGCAAAGAAGACCCGGCTTTCCTGCGCGGCAGCGGGCAGTACGTAGACGACATCAAGCTCGCCGGAATGCTGCATGCCGCGTTCGTGCGCAGCCCGCATGCGCACGCGAAGATAGTCCGCATCGACAAGACCGCGGCGCTCGCGCTTCCCGGGGTGCACGCGGTATTCGGTTTTGCCGACCTGCCGGACAGCGTGCGTGGCCAGACGCTGCCGCTGCTGATGCCACACCCGGCGATCAAACAGCCGTTCATGCCCTACGCGCTGGCAAAGCACGAGACGTGTTATGTCGGCGAGCCGGTCGCCTGCGTGATTGCCGACAGCCGTTACCTGGCGGAGGACGCGGCGCAACTGGTCGAGGTCGATTACGAGCCGTTGCCGGCGGTAGGCGATTGCCGCGCGGCGCTCGACCAGGACTCGCCGCTGGTTCACGCCGGAAGCGAATCGAACGTAGCGGCGCGTTTTCCGGTCAAGGTCGGTGACACCGACCGCGCGTTCAGCGGTGCCGCGCACGTGTTTCGGGAAAAGACCTACCAGCACCGGGGTGGGCCATTTTTCATCGAATGCCGCGGCGCGGTCGCAAGCTATGATTCACCGGGCGATTCGTTTACGTTGTATGCCTCATCACAAGGCTCGCACCGGCTCAAGCGCTGCATGCTGGACATGTTCGACCTCGGCGACCACCAGGTGCGCGTGAAAACGCCTGACGTCGGCGGCGGATTCGGACCCAAAGGTTCTTTTTATCCGGAATACGTCGATGTCGCGGTGGCCGCGCAGGCGCTCAACCGTCCGGTGAAGTGGATCGAGGACCGGCGCGAGAATTTTCTCGCCACGCACCAGGAGCGCGACCAGTATTGGGACATGGAGATCGCGGTCGATCGCGACGCGAAAATCCTCGGTGTGCGCGGGCAGTTGATACACGAAACCGGCGCGTACGTGCCGCAGGGCATCGTGCTGCCGTGGATTACCGCGACCACTGTGCCGGGCCCGTATGTGATTCCGAATTTCAAGCTGGACGTGGTCGCGGTATTCACCAACAAGATACAGACCACTCCGGTGCGCGGCGCGGGACGTCCCGAGGCGGTCGTCACGATGGAGCGATTGATGGATCGTGTCGCCCGCGAATTGAAGCTCGACCCTGCCGAGGTGCGCCGGCGCAATTTCGTCCGTCCGGAGCAGATGCCGTACAAGGTCGGCATCATTTTCCGCGATGGGCGGCCGGTGACTTACGACAGCGGCGACTATCCGGCATGCCAGGCGGCGGCGCTGGAGGCGTCCGACTATGAGGCGTTCCCGTCGCGGCAGGCGGAAGCGCGCAGGCATGGCCGGTATCTCGGCATCGGGATATCAAATTCAGTCGAGGCGACCGGGCTGGGACCGTATGAGAGCGCGACCGTGCGCGTCTCGACTAGCGGCAAAATCGTCGTATATACCGGCGCGACGCCGCAGGGGCAGTCGCATAAGACCACGCTCGCCCAGATCGCAGCCGATCAATTCGGTGTCGACATCAAGGACGTGGCAGTGGTGACCGGGGATACCGCCACTATTTCTCTCGGTATCGGAACCTTTGCCGCGCGTACTGCAGTCAACGCAGGTTCCTCCGTGCACGTCGCGGCGATCGAGGTTGCCGCCAAAGCGAAAAAGATCGCCGCTGGAATGATGGAGTGCCTGGAGGAAGATCTGGAACTCGCCGAAGGCTACGTGCGGTTGAAAAGCGCACCGGACGTCAGGAAAAGCCTGCGCGAGATCGCGGTGAAGTCGATCGGGATGCTGGGTTTTTCCATGGTAGGCGGGTTTCCGCCGGGGCTCGAGCATACCGCGTGTTTCACTCCCTCGCAGTCGGTGTATTCGAACGGCACGCACGTTGCCGAAGTCGAGGTCGACATCGAGACCGGCGCGGTCAGCTTCGCGCGCTACACGGCCGCCCATGATTGCGGACGCGTGATCAATCCCATGGTCGTCGACGGTCAGGTGGTGGGCGGTGTTGCTCATGGCGTGGGCAACGCGCTCTACGAACGCATGGTCTACGACGAAAACGCGCAGCCGGTTTCGACCAATTTCGGCGAATACCTGCTGCCGCTCGCGACCGACGTGCCGCACGTCGACCTGGTGCACCTCGAGACGCCGTCACCACTGAACCCGCTGGGGCTCAAGGGCGCAGGCGAGGGCGGCACCATCGGTTCGATCGCCGCGATCGTGAGCGCGGTGGAGAACGCACTGGCGCCGTTCGGCGTAACCCTGGCCGAGGCGCCGATTTCTCCGCAACGCATCGTTGAACTGCTTGGCGAGCATGCGCTTGGGCGCACGCAATAAGGAGGATGACATGAGTGAATTCGATTTCAAAGTGACGCGCGCTGGCGCGCTGGCACGCATCGAACTCAACCGGCCGGAGGAAGGCAACGCGCTGACGCGCGCCATGATGATCCGGCTCGCGGCATTGTTGCGCGAACTGGGCGGCGCGCCCGACGTCAACGTCGTGGCTATCAGTGGAAGGGGTGCGCAGTTCTGCCGCGGACGCGACGGCAGAGGCGAGTCACACGCCGGCATGACGCCTTACGAGGTGCGGGTAAAAATGATGGGCGCCGTGCTCGACTCCTATCAGGCGATCTGGGACGTGCCGGTGCCGGTGGTAGCGCTCGTGCACGGCGATGCGCTGGGGTTTGGCGCGGCGCTCGCGGTCGGTTGTGACATCACGCTTGCCGCGAGTAACGCGCGCTTCGCGTTTCCGGAAATCGAGCATGACATTCCGCCGACCATGGCGATGTGCGCCGCGCTGGGCAAGATCCAGGCGAAGGCGCTCACGTACCTGATTTACTCGGCTGAGCAGATCGACGCCGAACAAGCGGTGATGCTCGGACTCGCGAGCAAAATCCTGCCGCAGCAGACTTTCGCCGCCGACGCGGATGTGTTTCTCGCGAAACTCGCCAGCCGGCCGCGCCTGGTGCTGGAGACGATCAAGCGTTATCAGGCGAAGGCGGCGCATCTGACGCCCGACATGGCGTCTGAATACGCGGGCACGCTGATGGCGCTGGTCCGCGCTTAGCAGGGACTCTCGCGCTATAATAAGTGCCGCTGGCCAGGGCCCGGATTTTATGCAGTTATTCGCTTTCGGCATCAACCATCAGACCGCGCCGCTGTCGCTGCGCGAGCAGGTGGTTTTTCATGCCGAAAATCTGGTGCAGGCACTGCGCGACCTGGTCGACCGCCATCCGGTCAAAGAAGCGGCGATCATCTCGACCTGTAACCGCACCGAAGTCTATTGCCATACCGCGGAGCCGGGGCAGGCAATGCAATGGCTTGCCAATTACCACCAGCTCAAAGCGCACAACCTCGAGCCCCATCTCTATCAGTTGCCGCAGGAGCGCGCGGTCAAACACGCGTTTCGCGTCGCGAGCGGGCTCGATTCGATGGTGCTCGGCGAGCCGCAGATCCTCGGCCAGTTCAAGGACGCGGTGCGCGTAGCCGAATCGGCCGGCACGCTCGGCCTGCTGCTGAACAAATTGTTTCAGCGCACGTTTTCGGTCGCCAAAGCGGTGCGCACGGAAACCGAGATCGGCGCCAGCACGGTTTCCATGGCTTCGGCCGCGGTGCGCCTGGCCGAGCGCATCTATCCGAGCATCAGCGAGCAGACCGCGCTGTTCGTCGGGGCCGGCGAAATGATCGAACTCACCGCGACCCACTTTGCCGCGCGGCACCCGCGTCACGTGACGTTTGCCAACCGCACGCTGGAGCGCGCGCAGCATCTCGCCGAGCGTTTCCGCGGCCGCGCGATCACGCTGAACGAACTGCCGTCGCAACTCGCGGTGCACGACATCATTGTTTCCTGCACCGCGAGCACGCTGCCGATAATCGGCAAGGGCATCATCGAAAGCGCGCTGCGCGCGCGCAAACACCGGCCTTTCCTGATCATCGACCTCGCGGTGCCGCGCGATGTGGAGACCGAAGTCGGCGCTCTTGACGACGTATTCCTTTATACGGTCGACGATCTCGGCAACATCGCGCGCGAAGGCCTCGACCTGCGCGAGTCGGCGGTGGCCCAGGCCGAGGCGATCATCGAGACCCAGGTCGGCGACTTCATGCAGTGGCTCGACAACCGCGAGCTGGTGCCGACGATACGCGCGCTGCGCGACGATGCCGAGCGTGCGCGCCGCCACGAACTCGAGCGCGCGCTGCGACAACTCACGCGCGGCGCCGATGCGCAACAGGTGCTCGAGCAGCTGAGCCATGCGCTCACCAACAAACTCCTGCATGGCCCGACGCACGCGCTCAATCACGCCAACGACGATGACCGCGAGCAGCTGGTGACGATGCTGCGGCGGCTTTACCAGTTGAAACTCTCCGAATGAAGGCGAGCATTGCGGCGAAGCTCGCACAGTTGACGCTCCGCCTCGAGGAACTCAACCACCTGCTGAGCGCGGAGACCGTCACCGCCAATCTGGACAATTACCGCAAGCTTACTCGCGAGCACGCCGAAATCGCGCCGGTGGTGGAACTCTATCAGGCCTACCGCCGCAGCGAGGCAGACCTGCAGGCCGCGCACGAGATGGTCGCCGACCCGGCCTCGCGCGACTTCGCCGAAGCCGAAATCCGCGACACGCGAGCGCGCCTCGCGCAGATCGAAGCCGATCTGCAGCAACAGCTGCTGCCGAAAGACCCCAACGACGAGCGCAGCATTTTTCTCGAAATCCGCGCCGGCACCGGCGGCGACGAGTCGGCACTGTTCGCCGGAGACCTGTTTCGCATGTATGCGCGCTACGCCGAGCGCAACAAGTGGCAGGTCGAGGTGATTTCGCAAAGCCCGGGCGAACTCGGCGGCCACAAGGAAATCATTGCCAAGATCATCGGCCAGGGCGCGTATTCGAAGCTCAAGTTCGAATCCGGCGGGCATCGCGTGCAACGCGTGCCGGCGACCGAGACGCAGGGCCGGATACACACCTCGGCGTGCACGGTGGCGGTCATGCCGGAGGCCGACGAAATCGTCGACGTGGTACTCAACCCGGCGGATCTGCGCGTCGACACTTTTCGCGCGTCCGGCGCGGGCGGGCAGCACATCAACAAGACGGATTCGGCGATCCGGATCACGCATTTGCCGACCGGGATCGTGGTCGAGTGCCAGGAAGACCGCTCGCAGCACAAGAACAAGGCGCGCGCGCTGTCGGTGCTCGCCGCCCGCATCAAGGACCGGCAGCTGCGCGACCAGCAGCAGAAAACGGCGGCGACGCGGAAGCTCTTGGTCGGCAGCGGCGACCGTTCGGAACGCATCCGCACCTACAATTTCCCCCAAGGCCGCGTGACCGACCACCGCATCAATCTCACGCTCTACAAGATCGGCGCCATCATGGACGGCGACCTGTCCGAACTGACGTCCGCGCTGAGCGCCGAGCACCAGACCGAGCAGCTGTCGCAGCTCAGCGAAGAAACCCAGGCCGCCTGACGTCGCCCCACCGCGGCCGTGCTGCACCGGCTTCAGCCATGAATCACTCGATCGGCGAGGTGCTAGCCACAGCGCAACTCGCCCCCGTCGACGCCCGCGCGCTCTTGCGCCACGTGCTCGGCGTCGATGATGCTTACCTGATCGTGCATACCCGGCAAGCGCTGAGCGACTCGCAGAGCGAGCTGTTTGACGCGCTGGTCGCACGCCGCAGCGCGGGAGAGCCGGTCGCGTATATCGTCGGCACGCGAGAATTTTTCAGCCTCGAGTTCAAAGTCACTCCGGCGGTGCTGATGCCGCGGCCGGAAACCGAGGCGCTGGTCGAATTCGCGCTTGAGCGCATTGCACCGGACCGCGTGCAGCGCGTGCTCGATCTCGGCACCGGCAGCGGTTGTGTTGCAATCAGCATCGCCAAACACCGGCCGCGTGCACAGGTCGTTGCGGTCGACAGCAGCACAGCGGCGTTGGCGGTTGCGCGCGAGAATGCCTTGCGCCTCTTGGGGGGTCATTCAAAGACTCCTTCCCCCTCGATGAGGGGGAGAGCCTGTCTTGACAGGCGAGGGGGCAATTGGGATGGGGGTGATGTGGCCCATATGCGCGACTTTTCCACCCCCACCCTAACCCTCCCCCATCAAGGGGGAGGGAATTCCAATGTGAGTTTTGTGCTTAGCGATTGGTTCAGCGCGCTCGTGGACCGGGAGTTTGACCTGATCGTAGCCAATCCGCCCTACGTTGCCGATCGCGATCCACATCTTGCCCAAGGCGATTTGCGCTTCGAACCGCGGGCAGCGCTCGCAGGGGGCGCCGACGGTCTCGACTGCCTCCGCATGATAATCGCATCGGCACCGCAATATTTGAGCGGCGGTGGGTGGCTGGCATTCGAACACGGCTACGACCAGGCGGCGCGTTGCCGTGAATTGCTCGCGGCGGCGGGATTTGGCGAGGTATTTTCACGCGCCGACCTCGCGGGTATCGAGCGGGTCAGCGGCGGAGCGTGGCGTGCCCGCGCGTGCGCTTGACGCAAATGGCGGCGAGCCGGTAAAATACCATATCAATTTAGTCAGGTAATAAGGAAAAAGCATGAGCATTCAGGAAACCATCAAAGAGCAAGTCAGCAAGAACCGGGTCGTGCTGTATATGAAAGGCTCGCCCGACTTTCCGCAGTGCGGTTTTTCCGCCAATGTCGTCGGCATACTGCGCGCGTGCGGCGTCGGGGACTTCTATTCGGTCAATGTGCTCGAAAATCCGGATATCCGGCAGGGCATCAAGGAATTCGCCAACTGGCCGACCATTCCGCAGCTCTACGTGAATGGCGAATTTGTCGGCGGCTCGGACATCCTGGCCGAGATGTATAAAAAAGGCGAGTTGCAGAAAATGCTGGCGGAGACCAACGCTGCAGCCTGAGCACCGTCTTTAGAGCTGGTGGTAGGCGTACTGCGCGAGCAGCGCGAACGCGATTACCGCGAGTATGCGCTTGACCCACTTGCGAAACATGGCGGCATCGATGCGGCCCCGCACGCGCGCGCCGACCGCACCCGCCGCGATGGCGATCACGCACAGCGGCAGCGTCGCGAGCCATTGCGACACCGACACGCCGCCGTGCAGCGTAAGCACGCTGAATTGCGTCGCCTTGCCGACTAAAAAGCACAGCTGCATGGCCTGCACCATCATGGCGGGACTCAGGCCCAGCGCGAGGTAGTAGATGATGAGCGGCGGCGCCGCGACGTTGGCCGTGCCCTCGAAGATACCCGCCGCCGCGCCGGCCAGCGAACCGAACGCGCGTTCGTGCCGCTGGATCAACGGCCATTCGCCGCGCGTAATGCGGTCGAGATTGAGATAGACGATGATGATCAGCGCGAGCAACAACTGATAGGGCGCCTCCGGCGCCGCCACGAAGAGCCAGGTGCCGGCGAGCGCGCCCACGGTCGCATAGACCGGCATCATCCAGAAGCGCTTCACCGCCGGCCCGAGCGGCCCGCTGGTGACGAGCGTAATCACGACGCTCGCGAACGTCGGCAACAGCACGGTGATGATCGCCGTGCGCATGTCGACCACCATCGCAACCATCGGCGTCGCGATGAACGGAAAGCCGAAGCCCAGCGCGCCCTGGACGAAACCTGAAAATACCACCGCGACCGTGAGCCACAGGATCACCGCGAGCGAGAACGATTCAAATCCCGGCATATTGGACCATGTTACTTGCCGCGCCCCGATTTGTCATGACAACGGGATTGCACTAGGATGAGTGGCAGGAGGAATGCCGTCATGAGTGAACCGAATAATCCCTACCAACGCCCTGCAACACCCGCCGCACCAGCATCCGCACCGGCGGGCGCTTTTTCCGCTGCGGGCCGCGCGGTCGACGCCGGACGCGGTTGGGAATGGATCGCCGAAGGTTTTGCCCTGTTCAAAAAGCAACCCGGCATATGGATCCTGGTCCTGATCGTCGTGGTTGCATGCCTGGTCCTGATCAACCTCGTGCCCGTCATCGGCGCACTCGCCAATCTGCTGCTCATGCAGGTGTTCATGGGCGGGGTCATGCTCGGTTGCCGCGCGCTCGATAACGGCGAGAACTTCAGTGTCGGGTGCGTGTTCGCGGGGTTCAAGCAGAACACCGGCGATCTGGTGGTGCTCGGCCTGCTGGCGCTGGTGGGCTGGATCGTCGCATTCATACCGGCGATGTTGATCATGGGCGTCGGCGCTTTCATGTCGATGATGGGTGGCGGCGGATCCATGACGAATATCGGCGCGCTGGGCCTGACGTTCATGCTGGCGCTGCTGGTGTCGCTCGCGCTGACCGTGCCGCTATATATGGCAATGTGGTTTGCGCCGTCGCTCGTGGTCTTCAACAATCTCAAGCCGGTTGACGCCATGAAGGCGAGTTTCATGGCGTGTCTCAAGAACATGGTGCCGTTCCTGCTCTACGGCATCATTCTGCTTGCCTTGTGCGTGGTGGCCGCAATCCCGTTCGGGCTGGGCTTCCTCGTGCTCGGCCCGGTAGCCATCGCGTCGATCTACGCCGGCTACCGCGATATCTTCGTCGCGGGTTAGCCGCCCGCCGCCCGCTGGGACCATTTGCGCCGCTCGCCGTTCTTTCCATACGCGTTGCTCGCCATGGCCGTGCTGTTGTGGGCCGGCAACTGGGTGTTCGCGCGCGCGCTGCGCTTTGACGCGCCGCCGGTGGCGCTGGCTTTCTGGCGCTGGCTCATCGCGCTCGTCATTCTGTCGCCGCTCGCGTATACACACGTGCGCCAGCAGTGGCGCGTCGTGCTGCGCTCATGGCGCGTGTTGTGCCTGCTGGCGTTGCTCGCCACGGTGCTTCAGCACATTCCCATCTACATGGGGTTGCGCGATACGACGGCCACCAACGGCGCGTTGCTGAACTCCACAGCTCCCATCATGATATTCGTGCTATCGCGGGTGCTGGTCGGGGAGCGCTGGTCGGTCAGGCAGGCGCTCGGCGTGTTGATTTCGCTGGGCGGGGTCGTCGCGATCGTGGCGCGCGGAGAGCTCACGGTGCTTGCCGGCATGCAGTTGAACGGCGGGGATCTGTGGGTGTTGCTCGCCACCCTGACGTGGGCCATCTATACGGTATGCCTGCGCTGGCGGCCGGCGGAACTCGATCCGCTGGCGATGCTGTGGACGATCTCGGCGGTCGGCGTGGTCGCCATGTTGCCGCTATACGCGTGGGAGTTGGCCGCCGGCCGTACATTGCATGTGACCCCGATCGCATTGGCCGGAATTGCCTACATAGGGGTGTTTGCAACGGTCGTCGCGTACGTGTTCTGGAATCGCGCGGTGCAGCAGGTCGGGCCGAATCGCGCGGGGCCGTTCATGTACCTGATGCTCGTTTATACGCCGCTGCTCGCCATCGTGTTTCTGGGCGAGCGCTTGCAGCTTTACCATTTCATCGGCTGCGCCCTGATACTGGGCGGAATTTACCTGACCACGAGCGGCGGTCGCGGTGAGGCAGGCGCGCAGGGGCCATCGAGCGTGTAGCGGGACCGGCGCGTTTCCCGCTACCGTGTCACGCTTCCAAAACGGGCTGCGCCGGGCTAAACTGCGCCTCTCAATCCCTCGAATTTTCCCGTCGCCAGGAGCCCCCCATGACAGAAGCGAAAAAACTTGCCGTGCAATCGAGCAAAGTACGCATGACACCATCGGAGGCGTTCGTCGAAACGCTGCGCGCGCAGGGCGTGAAGGACACCTTCGGCATCGTGGGCTCCGCCTACATGGACGCGCACGACCTCTTTCCGCTGGCCGGCATCCGCTTCGTGTCGGTCGCGCACGAGCAAAACGCCGCGCACATGGCGGACGGCTACTCGCGCGTCACCGGCAGGCACGGCGTGTGCATCGCGCAGAACGGCCCCGGCGCCACCAATTTTGTGACTGCGATCGCGGCGGCCTACTGGGCGCATTCGCCGGTGGTGTGCATCACGCCCGAGTCCGGCAGCCTCACGATGGGGTTGGGCGGGTTCCAGGAAACCGAGCAGATGCCGATCTTCTCCAAGATCACCAAATGGCAGGTGCACGTCAACGCGCCGAGCCGCATGGCGGAACTCACCTCGCGCGCATTCGACATCGCAATGCAGGAACGCGGGCCGGTGCAGCTCAACATTCCGCGCGATTATTTCTATGGCGATATCGAAGTCGAGATTCCGAAGCCGATACGCATCGAAGGCTCGGCCGGCGGCCCCGAATCGCTCGACGCGGCGGCAGCACTGCTCGCCAAGGCTAAATTTCCGGTGATCCTGTCGGGTGGCGGCGTGGTGATGGCGAACGGCATCAAGGAGTGCGTCGCGCTCGCCGAATACCTGACCGCGCCGGTGGTGAATTCGTACCTGCACAACGATTCGTTTCCGGTGAGCCACGCGCTCGCCTGCGGCCCGCTCGGCTACATGGGATCGAAGGCGGCGATGCGCCTCATCAACAAGGCGGACGTGGTGCTCGCGCTCGGTTCGCGCCTCGGCCCGTTCGGCACGCTGCCGCAGTATAGTTTCGACTACTGGCCGAAGGACGCCAGGATCATCCAGATCGACAACAATCCGCGCATGCTCGGTTTGGTGAAAAAGATTTCGCTCGGCATCTGCGGCGACGCCAAACTCGCGGCCGCCGGACTGCTCGCACGCCTGAAGGCAAAAGCCAGGCTTGCGCCGGACAAGGCGCGCATCGCCGCGATCGGCAAGGAGAAAAAAGCCTGGGCCGAGGAACTCGCCAAATGGCCGTCGCCGAACGAAGAGACCCGCATCGGCCCGCGTCAGGCGCTCGCCGCGCTCGCCCGCGCCAAACCGAAAAATGCGATCGTGTCCAGCGACATCGGCAACGTGTCGTCGGTGTCGAATTCGTATCTGCATTTCGATCAGGCGCCGTCGTTTCTCGCCGCGATGGCGTTCGGCAACTGCGGCTACGCCTATCCGGCAGCGATCGGCGCCAAGGTCGGTTGCCCCGACCGGCCGGCGATCGCCTACGTCGGCGACGGCGCGTGGGGCATGAGTCTCGCCGAAGTCATGACCTGCGTGCGCGAGAACATCCCGGCGATCGCGGTGGTGTTCAACAACGGCCAGTGGGGCGCGGAGAAGAAAAACCAGGTCGACTACTTCGACAACCGTTTTCTCGGCACCAACCTCAAGAACCCGAATTTCGCCGACGTGGCGAAGGCGATGGGCGCGCAGGGCATGACGGTTGGCCGCGTCGACGATATCGAAGATGCGCTCACCACTGCGGTGCGTTCGGGGAAGCCCACCGTAATCAACCTGGTGCTGACGCAGGAACTCGGCGACCCGTTCCGCCGCGACGCCTTCAAGCCGCCGAAACGCCTGCTGCCGAGGTACAAGAAATACAGCGCCAAAAAGGTTTGAGCGGTCGTTCCATGCCGCCGGTGCCGGAACCTCCGTCATGCCGGCGCAGGCCGGCATCCAGCGCTTTGGCGCTAGAGCAACCGAACTGTTTGCGCCGGAAGTCCGCACCATCCGCGAAGCAGCTCAGATCAGCCAGAGCCAGTTCGCGAAACTGATTGGCGTAAACCTGCGCATGCTGCAAAACTGGGAACAGAAACCCGAAGGAGAACCTATGCGTTCTTTGCGCCGCGCGGTCGCGTTTATCGGCTTGACCGCAGTGTCCAGTGTCGCGTTTTCACAGTCCTACCCGGAAAAGGCGGTGCGCGTCGTCGTTCCCTATTCTGCGGGGGGCTCCGCCGACATCCTGGCACGGCTGACCGGGAAGGCGCTCGGTGCGCACTTCGGCCAGTCATTCGTCATCGATAACCGCGGCGGCGCGGGCGGGGTGATCGCCCACGAGCTAGTCGCTAGGGCGGTGCCGGACGGCTACACCTTGCTGTACAGCGCCGCCGGTCCTCTGACGGTGTCGCCGCACATTTACAGCAAACTTTCCTACGACCCGCTGAAGACATTCGTGCCGGTCAAGCTGACGGCATTCGTGCCGTTGATGCTGGTCGTCAATCCCAAGATTACAGCGACCACCGTCAAGCAGTTGATCGACGCAGCACTTGCCAACCCCGGCAAGCTTACCTACGCTTCCGCCGGGACCGGCAGTGCGACCCACCTCGCGGCCGAGTTGTTCAGGTCGCTGACGGGCACGGAGATCGCCCACGTCGCCTACAAGGGCAGTCCACCGGCGCTCATGGACCTGATGGCCGGGCAGACCGACATGATGATAGACGTGCTGATCTCGGCGCTGCCGCATGCCAAGGCAGGCAAGTTGCGCGCGCTGGCCATCACGTCGACGACGCGTTCCGCGCTGGCGCCGACTGTGCCGACCATGCAGGAGGCCGGCGTCAAGGATTTCGACACCGGCACCTGGTTCGGCCTGCTTGCGCTTGCCGGCACGAACCCGCAGATCATCACAACGATCGCGCGCGCGCTCGACCAAGCGATGGCCCAGACCGAGTTCACGGCGGCGGTCGCGTCGCAGGGGGGTGAATTGAGCCGCCTCACCACCGATCAATTCGGCGAGTTGATCAAGTCCGATTACGTCAGATGGGGAAAAGTCGTGAAATCGGCAGGCATCAAGAACGAATAGGGCGTTTCAGGGACAGACCACTAAGCCACGTAATCCCTGCCTGAAAAAATGGGGACCGCATGAAGATACTTGCGCACGGTCTTTCCGACAAGGGCCTTTCGAGAAATTACAATGAGGACAGTTTTTATACCGACCAGGACCTCGGGCTCTTTGTCGTGGCCGACGGCATGGGCGGGCATGCCGCAGGCGACATCGCCAGCAACATGGCGGTCGAGGCCTTGAGCGGCTATATTGGAAAGTCATGCACCGGGGTTAAGCCGCTGATAGGTCCCTCCCACTCCGGACGGTCCGATGTATCGAACCGGCTCGTGTCAGGTATCAGGCTTGCAAATCAGGTGGTATGCGAGGCGGCGAACAACAATCACTCTTGGCAGGGAATGGGGACCACCATCGTAGCCGCGCTGGTAGACGGCGACAGGGTGAGCATAGCCCATGCCGGCGACAGCAGGGCCTATCTTGTCAGGTCCGGCACGATTTCTCAGCTTACGGACGACCATTCGGTAGTTGCGGAACGGGTTCGCAAGGGCCTTATGTCGAAAGAGGAGGCCGAAGGGTCGCGAATCAGAAACCTGATCACCAGGGCGCTCGGCGATGACGAAGCGCTCGGGGTCGATGTGACCGAGATTGATATCATGGACGGAGACCGGCTTCTGCTCTGCTCCGACGGACTGAATACGATGGTCGCGGACGATGAGGTGCTGATGATTATGGCAAGCGACGATTTGCCGGAGTCCGCTTGCAGAAGGCTGGTGGACGCAGCCAACAATCACGGAGGCAAGGACAATATCACCGTGGTAGCGGCTTTTTTTACAGCGAAAGATTGATTTCATTTCGGACTATTGCCCTCACCCCCGCCCCTCTCCCGCAAGCGGGCGAGGGGAGTATTCGGTGTGTAAAATCCCGGTTGCAAAATCATGCGAACCAAATCCCACCGTCGTTCCAAACGCCGCGGCGCGCGCGCGGAGCAGTTGCAGCTGCCGCTCGACGATGCTGACATCAGGCACAACAGGAAGGTGCTGGGTGTTTATCGCGACAAGAACGCGCACCACGCGATCGTCTACAAGATCGGGAAAATCAAGATTTCGTTCGTCGAGATGAGAACCGGCAGGCTGGTGACGCGGTCTTTGCCGGACATCAAGTTTTTCAACCTGCGCCAGTTCGAGCGCATCGAATATCCAGTCGGGCAGGCGGTGGAGAGCTTCCTGAAGCACGGCGGCGGCATATCGGAAGCGGCGCGTCGCGCGTTGTTGTCGGTGCTCAAGGCTTAACGGCGCTTTCCCGGGCGAGCAGCGCCGCCTTGCGCGCAACGCCCCAGCGGTATCCGGCGAGCTCGCCGGTTTTCCTGATCGCGCGGTGGCACGGAATCAATAGCGCGACCGGGTTGGTCGCAATCGCCCGCGCCACGGCGCGCACCGCACTCGGCTTGCCAGCGCGGCGCGCGATGTCGCTGTAGCTGCGCGTCGTGCCGTAGGGAATCGCGCACAGAAGTTTCCACACCTTGCGCTGAAATGCGGTGGCGCGAATGTCGAGCGGCAGATCGAGATCGCGCTGGTTGCCCGCGAGGTAGCGCGCGATGCGGTGTGAGTAATCGCGCAGGCCCCTGTCGTCGCGTGTAATCAGCGCCGAGCTGTATTCCGCGCGCAGCGCCGCCTCGAGCGCGCGCGTGTTCGTGCCGAGACTCACGCTGCAGACACCGCGCCCGGTCGCCGCGACCAGCACCGCGCCCACCGGTGAATCCAAAGTGGTGAACCCGATGTCGAGTCCCGTGCCTTTGCTGCGGTAGCGCGCGGGCGTCATGCCGAGTCGCGCCGACTTCTCGTATAAGCGGCTGCTCGAGCCGAAGCCGGCATCGAACGTTGCGCCACTAACCGTTTCGCCGTTGCTCACTCCGCTCTTGAAACGCGCGATGCGCCGCGCTTCCTGATACTCGCGCGGAGACACGCCAACGATCTTTTTGAACACGCGTTGCAAATGAAACGGGCTCAAGCCGATGCGGCGGCTCAACGTTTTCAGCGTCAGGCGCTCATCACCGTGTTCATCGATATAGCGGCACGCGGCGAGTATTGCCGCGCGCTGACGATCGGGCTGGTGGGGAGTGCATCTCTTGCAAGGCCTGAACCCCGCGCGCTCCGCCGCTTCGGGCGCGGGGTAGAACTCGACCGACCCGAATTTGGGCCGCCGGCTCGGACACGACGGGCGGCAATAAATGCCGGTGGTTCGCACCGCGTAGACGAATTTGCCATCGGCAGCCGCGTCGCGCGCGAGCACGCGGTGCCACATCAGCGTTATCTTCGCGTCAGAATTCATATGCGGCATGATAAGGCCCGCCGGGCGTGCTTTCTATCCGGATGTTGCGCTCAAACTTCCACGCATCCTTCCCCCTTGACGGGGGAAGGTTGGGATGGGGGTGAAAACGTCGCGACCCAGGGCAATTCTCACCCCCACCCTAGCCCTCCCCCATCGAGGGGGAGGGAATCGCTTTTTCTGACACTGTAAGGTTAGGAGAGCGCTTTCCGGGCTTTGGCAATCGCCGCCTTGACGCGCGCCGGGGCGGTGCCGCCGATATGGCTGCGCGCCTTGAGCGCGCCTTCGAGCGTCAACGCCGCGAACACGTCGGCGCCGATCAGCGGCGAGAACTGCTGCAGATCGGCCAGCTTCAATGCGGCGAGATCGCAGCCCTGGTCCTCGGCAAAACGCACGGCCTGCGCGACCGCTTCGTGCGCTTCGCGAAATGGCACGCCTTTTTTCACCAGATAGTCGGCGAGATCGGTCGCGGTCGCATAGCCTTCGAGCGCGGCTTTGCGCATCGCCTCGGCGTTGACCTTGATGCCGCCCAGCAGCTCGGTGAACACCCGCAGGCTCGCGGTCAGGGTGTCAACGGTGTCGAACAACGGCTCTTTGTCTTCCTGATTGTCCTTGTTGTAGGCGAGAGGCTGCGCTTTCATCAAGGTCAGCAGCGCCACCAGGTGGCCGTTGACGCGGCCGGTCTTGGCGCGGATCAGTTCCGGTACGTCGGGGTTCTTTTTCTGCGGCATGATCGACGAGCCGGTGCAGAAGCGGTCGGCGAGCTCGATAAACGCAAAGCGCGGGTTCATCCAGAGGATGACTTCCTCGCAGAAGCGCGACAGGTGCATCATCACCAGCGCCGCAGCGGCGCAGAACTCGATCGCGAAATCGCGATCGGATACCGCATCGAGCGAGTTCTCGCACACGCCGTCGAAGCCGAGCTCCCTGGCGACCATCATGCGGTTGATCGGGAAGGTGGTGCCGGCGAGCGCCGCGGCGCCGAGCGGCAGCCGGTTGAGGCGCTTGCGGCATTCGCTGAGCCGCTGCGCGTCGCGCGCGAGCATCTCGAAGTACGCCATCAGGTGGTGTCCGTACGACACCGGCTGCGCGACCTGCAGGTGTGTGAAACCCGGCATGATGGTGTCCGTATGCCGGCTGGCAAGTTCGAGCAATCCGTGTTGTGCGGCCCTGATCAACGTGACGATTTCATCGATTGCCGCGCGCAGCAACAGGCGCACGTCGGTCGCGACCTGGTCGTTGCGCGAGCGCGCGGTGTGCAGCCGCTTGCCGGGCTCACCGATCATTGCGGTCAGCCGGCTTTCGATGTTCATGTGCACGTCTTCGAGGTCGAGCGACCATTCGAATTTGCCGGCGCGGATTTCGTCGCGGATTTGCGCGAGGCCCCGTTCGATCGCAGCCAGGTCCTCGGCGCTCAGGATGGCGACCGCGTGCAGCATGCGTGCGTGCGCGATCGAGCCCTCGATATCGAACTCGGCCAGCCGCCGGTCGAACCCGACCGACGCGGTATAGCGTTTGACCAGTTCGGTCACCGGTTCGTTGAACCGTCCCGACCATGGCGCCGCGGCGTCTTTGGGTTTCTCTTGCGTCACTTCGTGCGCTCTTCGATAATCAAGCGATGAGTATAATTCAAAACGCCAACCCGGGCGCCTTGCCGAACTTCCGCAACCTGGGGATTTTGCTGCGAATCGTGGTGATCGTCGCCGGTATGTGTCTCGCGGCGGCATTGCTGAATGCCGCGGAGCCGCGTGGCTGGATGGAGGAATTGATCGCCCTGTCGGCACTGGTGCAGCCGATCCTGCTCGCCAGCCTGCTGGTGCTCGCGGCCGCCGACCCGTGGTTGCACCGGCTGCGTTATCCGTACGCGATCGCGTCGCTCATCGCGATCGAACTTGCGGTCACCGGCGTGGTGTACTGGTTCGGACTGGGCGCCTTCAGGGGGCCGGAAGCGCTGGTGCGTTACTGGCTTTTCACGCTGCTCGCGACCGGCGTTCTGATCGGCTATTTCGATTTGCGCGGCCGTGCACTGTCCCCGGCGTTGTCCGAGGCGCGGCTGCAGGCGTTGCAGGCGCGCATCCGCCCGCACTTCCTGTTCAACAGCATCAACGCCGTGCTGAGCCTGATGCGTCAGGACCCGCGGCGCGCCGAGCAGGTGCTCGAGGATCTTTCAGATCTGTTCCGGGTGCTGATGGCGGATAACCGTCAGCTGGGGCCGATGGGAGTTGAAATCGCGCTTGCCAAACAATACTTGAGCATCGAGCAGCTGCGGCTCGGCGACCGGTTGAAGGTCGAGTGGGACATCGCTGATGCGCCAGCCGATGCGCTGATCCCGCCGCTGGTGCTGCAGCCGCTGCTGGAAAACGCGGTCTACCACGGCATCGAGCCGCGCAGCGATCCGGGCGTCATTTCCATCCGCATCCATCGCGACCGCGATCAGGTGCATATCCTGCTGTGCAACCCCTACCGCCAGGAGGATGAACGTCACGGCGGCAACCGCATGGCGCTCGCCAACATCCGCGAGCGGCTGGCGTTGCATTTCGATGCCGAAGCGAGTATCAGGACCACCGAAGCCGAGGATTCGTACCGGGTGCATATCGTGATTCCGTATCTGAAAGCAGGCGCGGCATGACGGCCAACCAGCCGCTGCGCGTACTGATCGTCGACGACGAGGCGCCGGCGCGCAACCGCCTGCGCGATCTGCTTGCCGATTGCGCGCTCAAGATGCCGCTCGAGATCGCGGGCGAGGCGGAGAACGGCCAACGCGCGCTCGCCATGCTGCCGGAGTGCGACGCCGACGTGGTGTTGCTCGACATCCGCATGCCCGCAATGGACGGACTCGAAGTCGCCCAGCACCTGCAGAAACTCGACGAGCCGCCGGCGGTGATTTTCACGACCGCCTACGATGCCTATGCGCTGAAAGCGTTCGAGGTGCATGCCGTCGACTACCTGCTCAAGCCGATCCGCCTCGGACGGCTGTTCGCGGCGCTGGCGCACGTGCGGACCATCACGCCGCTGCGGCTCGATGTGCTGCGCGAACTGAAGCACGAAGCGCGCACCTACCTGTCGGTCAACGAGCGCGGGCGCATCCATCTGATACCGGTCACCGATATCGCGTTTCTCAAGGCCGAGCTCAAATACGTGACGGTGCGCACCGCTGAGCGCGAGTACCTGATCGAGGAGTCGCTGGCAAAACTCGAGCAGGAATTTCTAGGCCGGTTCGTGCGCGTGCATCGCAATTGCCTGGTCGCGAAGGGCGTGATCGAGGGCTTCGAGCGCGTGACCGCAGACGACGGCGAGGGCAACTGGATGGTGGTGGTGAAAGGCGTCGCCGAGAAGCTTCCGGTCAGCCGCCGCCAGCAGCATATCGTGCGCGAATTCGGAAAAATACTATGACTGAAACCCCCATGACGGCCGCTGCGAGCCAGCCATTGCCGAGTCTCGTCATCGCCTCCCGCGAGAGCGCGCTGGCAATGTGGCAGGCGCGCAACATTCAGCAGCGGCTCGCCGCCCTGTACCCGTCGACCAGGATCACCATCCTTGGCATGACGACCGTGGGTGATCGCATTCTCGACCGCGCGCTCGACAAGATCGGCGGCAAGGGTTTGTTCGTCAAGGAACTCGAGGAAGCGCTGGCAGCGGGCAGCGCGGACATCGCGGTGCATTCGATGAAGGACGTGCCGATGGTGCTGCCGGCCGGATTCGAGATCGCCGCGATCACCGAGCGCGAAGACCCGCGCGATGCTTTCGTGTCCAACCAATATGCGAATCTCGAGGCGCTGCCCGCCGGCAGCCGCATCGGCACCTCGAGCCTGCGCCGCGAGAGCCAGGTGCGTGCGCGTTTTCCCCGGCTCGTGGTCGGAGCGCTGCGGGGCAACGTGCAGACGCGCTTGAAGAAGCTCGACGCCGGGGAGTATGCGGCGATCATTCTGGCCGCTGCGGGGCTCAAGCGGCTCGGCCTCGCCGAACGCATCACGGCGGTGCTCACACCGGACGAAAGCCTTCCGGCACCGGGGCAGGGAGCACTGGGCATCGAATGCCGCGCAGACCGGCCGGACGTGATCGCGATGATGCGAGCGCTCGATCACGCCCCGACCGCCGTGTGCGTGCGGGCCGAACGCGCGTTGAGCCGCGCTTTGTCAGGCAACTGCCAGCTGCCGCTAGGCGCGTATGCCCAGCCCGAAGGCGGGCAGGTGCGGCTGCGCGGGTTAGTCGCGAGCCAGGACGGCACGCAGCTGGTGCGCGCCGAGCTGACGGGCGATGCGGGTGACCCCGAAGCGCTCGGCACCGAGCTCGCCGCGCGACTCAAAGCGCAGGGCGCGGCGCGGATCCTCGCGGAGCTGGATAAGCAGTGAAATCACCGCTGGAAGGCGATAAACGCCGGCCGCTCGAAGGCCGCGGCATCTTAGTGACGCGCCCGGCGCATCAGGCCGCCGACCTGGCTGAGTTGATTGGCGCCGCAGGCGGCAGGGCGATCCTGTTTCCGGTGATCGAGATCGTCGAGGTGGGGGATTTGCAGCCGCTGCTGGCATTGATCGACCGTCTCGATGAGTTCGATCTGGCGATATTCATCAGCCCCAACGCGGTCAACAAGGCGATGAACCTGATCAAGGCGCGGCGCGAGTTGCCGCCGCATCTCCAGCTCGCGGCGATCGGACGCAGCGGCGTGCGTGAACTCAGGCATTTCGGTATCACCACGGTGATTGCGCCGGCCGCACGCTTCGACAGCGAAGCGCTGCTCGAACTGCCGGCTATGCAGGATGTCGCCGGCAAGCGCATCGTGATTTTTCGCGGTGACGGCGGGCGCGAACTGCTCGGCGATACGCTGACCGCGCGCGGCGCCGCGATTGAATACGCCGAGTGTTATCGCCGCGGCCGGCCGCAGCTCGACGCCGCACCGCTGCTCAAGGCCTGGGCGAGGAACGAATTGCATGCGATCACCGGCACCAGCAGCGAGGGTCTGCACAACCTGTTCGATCTGGTCGGCAAGCTCGGCCAGTCGTGGTTGCGAAAAACGCCGCTCTTCGTGCCGCATCCGCGCATCGAGCAGACCGCCCGCGAACTGGGCTTAGCCACCGTGGTGTTGACCGCTCAGGGGGACGAAGGCCTGGTGCAAGGGCTCGCGCAATGGTTCACCGACCATCACTGAACGCCGGCGCCGGTTTACAGCGCCCCCGCGACTGATTAGAGTTGACTGCATGGAAACCCCGTCACAGCCTGAAACCCAGGGCAGCGCAGCGCTGCCGGTGGCGCGGGACGCGCCGCCAGGCCTGGTGCAGCGGCTCTACCGGCAGGCGTGGGCGATCGTGGCAGTGATCGCCGTCGCGCTGTTCGCATGGCAGTGGTACGACAGTCACCAGCAGATCGGCACGCTGCAGTACGATCTCGCGCGGCGCCTGGCCGAAGCCGACGCGCAAAACAAGGAAAGCCGCAAGGTTGCCGAGCAGGTGCGCGAGGCGACGCGCGAAGCGCAGATCAAGCTCGGCGTGCTCGAGGCCAAGCTGCAGGAGTCCCAGAACCAGCAGGTCGCGCTCGAGGCGCTGTACCAGGAACTCTCCCGCAGCCGCGACGAATCGCTGCTCGCCGATGTCGAGCAGACGCTGCTGGTTGCGAACCAGCAGCTGCAGATCGCGGGCAACGTCAAGTCGGCGTTGATCGCGTTGCAGGCCGCCGACGCGCGGCTCGCGCGGCTTGACCGGCCGCAGCTTGCCGGGCTGCGCAAAGTGATGGCGCGCGACATCGAGCGGCTCAAGCTCGCCCCTCACGTGGACGTGATCGGGATCAGCGCGCGTCTCGATAATCTGCTCGGGGCGATCGACGGCCTGCCGCTGGCGATGGAGGTCCGCCCACCTGCGACGGCAGCCGCGACCCAGGGTGCCGCCGACGGCAACGCCTGGGCCCGCTTCACGCGCGAGCTGTGGCAGGATCTGCGCGATCTGGTGCGGATACAGAACATGGAGCGCCCGGAACTGCCGCTGCTGGCGCCGGCGCAGTCCTATTTTCTGCGCGAAAACTTCAAACTGCGCCTGTTGGGTGCGCGGCTGGCGTTGCTCGGCCGTGACGAAAAAAGTTTCCGCGCCGATCTCAGGGCGGCGCGTGACTGGCTGACGCGCTATTACGATGCGCGCGACCAGGCCGTCGCCAACGCGGTTGCCGCGCTCAATCAGCTGTACGACAGCCAGATCGGCATCGAACTGCCCGATGTCACGGCGAGTCTCGATGCGGTGCGCAATTACCGACTAACGCGCGAGCGCGGTCGCTAGCCGGGACGCGCGTGCGCTGGGTATTCTGGATCCTCGGGTTATTTGCGTTGGCCGTTGCGCTGGCGCTGGCGCTGCGCCTGAACACCGGCTACGCGCTGCTGGTATGGCCGCCGTACCGGGTCGAGTTGTCGCTCAATTTTCTGCTGGTACTGCTGGCCGCGGGTTTCGCCGTGGTCTATTCTCTGTTGCGGTTTATTTTCGGTGCGCTCGGGTTGCCGGCGCAAGTACGGGACTTGCGCGAGCGGCGGCTCCGGGAAAACGCGCACCGCATGCTGTTGGCCGCGCTGGAAGCTTTTTTCGAGGGGCGCTACGGCCGCGCCGAGCAAGCCGCGGCGAGCGCGATGGAGTCGGGCATATCCCCGGCGCTCGGCGCGGTGCTCGCGGCGCGTTCGGCGCATGAGCTGCGCCACTACGGGCAGCGCGACGGCTACCTTGCGCGCGCCGAAAAACTTGCTCCTGAAGCGGCCACGCTGCGTATCATCGCCGCCGCCGGGATGCTGCTTGAGGAGCGCCGCTTTCAGGACGCGCTGCTCGCGCTGAAAGGACTTCCCGACAAGCATACTGCGGCACTGCGGCTCGAATTAAAAGCGCAGCAGCAGGCCAGGAACTGGGAGCAGACGTTGCCGCTCATCGACCAGCTCGAGCGGCGCGGCGTATTCGACGCGGTGCAGGCGGGGCAGCTCAGGCGCTACGCCCAAGCCGAAAACCTGAAGCGCAAGGCGCTCGACCGCGGCGCGTTCGAGGAATGCTGGCAGAAGATCCCCGCGCGCCAAAAGCGTGATGCCAAAGTTGCGGCGGCCGCGGCGGAATGCTACGCGGCGCTCGGCGGCTGCGCGCAGGCGAACCAGATCATCGAGGAGGCGCTGGAAGCGGAATGGAATTCCGACCTGGTTGCGCTGTACGCTGAATGCGCCGGGACCGACGTGGTCCGCCAGATCGAGCGCGCGGAGAACTGGCTCAAGACCAATCAGCGCGATGCGGTGCTGCTGCTGGTGCTCGGCAAGCTGTGCACGCAGCAGCAACTGTGGGGCAAGGCGCAGAGCTATCTCGAGGCGAGCCTGTCGGTCGAGCCGACGTATTCCGCGCATCTGGTGCTGGCGCAACTGCACGACCGGCTGGGCAATCCCGATGCCGCGCACCGGCATTATCGGGAGAGCCTGGACTTAGCGGGCACGCAACTGAAACAGATCGCCGGCGGCCGGCGGCGCATTCCGATCTAGCGCCGGTTTACTTCGAAGCTTGAGCCGAAGGCGTGGACGGCGTGAACGAGTCGGAGAAGAACTCCTCCTCGGGCAATCCGCAGCGCGCGGTGAAGTCGCGGTGCGCAGCCTCGACCATCACCGGCACACCGCAGGCATAGACCTGGCAGCCGCTCATGTCGGGGATGTCGTGGGCGACCGCCTCGTGCACCAGGCCGGTGCGGCCGCTCCAGCGGTCACCCGGCAGCGGTTCGGAGAGCACCGGCACGTAGCGGAAGTTGTTATGCTCGCTCGCCCACCGCTCGGGCAAATCGTTCAGGTAAAGATCGGCGCGCACGCGCGCGCCCCAATACAACACGAATGACCGCGCATCGCGGGTATGGAACGCGTGCTCAACGATCGCTTTGATCGGCGCAAAGCCGGTGCCACTCGCGAGCAGTATGACCGGCTTGTCACCGCCTTCGCGCAAAAAGAAGGTTCCGAGCGGACCTTCGAAGCGCAGAATATCGCGCTCCTTCATGCGGGTGAATACATGCACGCTGAACGGCCCGCCGTAGTTGCGCACGTGCAATTGCAGGAATTCGTCGTCGTGCGGCGCGTTGGCCATCGAAAAGCTGCGGCGCGTGCCGTCCTTCAGCAGGATCTCGAGGTACTGCCCGGCCAGAAACTGCATCCGCTCCGCAGCCGGCAGCTTGAGGTGCAGCAACATGATGTCCGCCGTGACGCGCTGCATTTTCTGCACCCGGCACGGCAGCGTCCGGATCGGCATGTCTTTCGCCGCGCCGATCTCGCGGCACTCGATTACGATGTCGCCGCGCGGGCGTGCCTGGCAGAACAGCGCCAGGCCGAGCCGCTTCTCGGCTTCCGTCAGCGCGGTTTCCTGATAAGCCCCGTAATCGACAGTGCCGGCGAGCAGCTTGCCCTTGCACGTGCCGCACGCGCCGTTGCGGCAGCCGTAGGCGATCACGAAGCCTTCGCGCAGGGCGGCATCGAGTATGGTTTCGTCGTCCCGCGCTGCGAAAACGTGGTCGCTCGGCTTGAGCGTGATTTGGTTGGGCATGGGCGGTTGATGCGGCGGCGCTGAGGTTCGGACCCGGCGCGGCTTTTCGGTTAAAATCAACTCTCTATGCGACGTTTACTGATCATCGGTTGCGGCGATGTGGCGTTGCGCGCGCTACCTCAGCTACGCGACCGCTACCGCCTTTACGCTCTGACCCACAGCCGCGAGCGAGTGCCGTTGCTGCGCGCGCACGGCGTGGTGCCGATTACAGGGAATCTCGATGACGCGGCGAGCCTCGACGCGCTGGCGGGCATTGCCCACGACGTCTTGCATTGCGCACCGCCCCCGCATCGCGGCACACGCGATACACGCACCGCCCACCTGATCGCGGCGCTGGCAAAGGGCGAAAGTCTACCACAGCAGTTGGTCTATATCAGCACCAGCGGCGTCTACGGCGACTGCGATGGCGAGTTCGTGGATGAGACGCGTGCCCCGCATCCGCAGACCGGGCGCGCGCAACGCCGCGTCGACGCGGAACGCCAGTTGCGTGTCTGGGGGCGCCGCAGCAGGGTGCGCGTCGCGATCCTGCGCGCGCCCGGGATTTATTCTGAAGCGAGACTGCCACTGGCGCGGCTGCAAGCCGGCACGCCGGCGCTGTGCGCCGAAGACGATGCCTACACCAACCACATTCATGCCGCGGATCTCGCGCGCGCGGCGGTTGCTGCACTGCGTTTCGCGCCGTCCGGCCGCGCCTACAACGCCACCGATGACAGCCTGCTCAAAATGGGGGATTACTTCGACCTGGTCGCGGACCGCTTCGGCCTGCCGCGGCCGCAGCGCATTTCCCGCGACGAAGCCAGCCGGCGCATCGGGCCCGATCTGCTGTCGTTCATGAACGAGTCGCGGCGGCTGTCGAACTGCCGCATCAAGCGGGAGTTGCGGCTCAAGCTGCGCTATCCTACCGTGCGCGAGGGCATCGCCGCCGCACTGCCGCCCCGGGGCTAGGTAAGTGGCGATGAGCGCGCTGATCGTGATTACCAACGCACCCGACCGCGAAGTGGCGCTGAAAATCGCGCGCGCGCTGGTCGAGCGCAAGCTTGCGGCTTGCGTCAATATTCTGGCCGAATGCACGTCGGTCTACCGCTGGCAGGGACGGCTTGAAACCACCGCCGAGGTGCCGCTGCTGATCAAGACGCGCGCGGCGATTTACCCCGAAGTCGAGGCTGCGATCAGGAGCCTGCATCCCTACGAACTTCCCGAAATCGTCGCTGTCCCTATTGAACGCGGGTTACCCGACTACCTGGAATGGTTAGGCGCCGCGACCGTCACCGAGATCGGATAGCCTGACCGTGTTGCCACTGCGCCTGATTCTTGCGATGTTGTTGCTGCTCGCGTGCGCCGCGCGCGCCGGCGAGCCGGAACTGCTTGAGCCTGAAAAAGCGTTCCGCTTTTCGGCGCGTCTGCTAGCCCCCGACCGGCTCGAGGTGCGTTACGAGATCGCGCCCGGTTATTACATGTACCGCGAAAAATTCCGGTTCGGCGCGGAGCCCGTGTCCGTTACCCTCGACGGGTCGCAATTGCCGCCTGGGAAAATCAAGAAAGACGAGTTCTTCGGCGAACAGCAGATCTACCGCGGCGATATGCGCTTCGTGCTGCCGCTCACGATGGCCGGCGAACCCGTGCCGCGCTTCACTTTGAACGCGACATCGCAGGGTTGCGCAGACATCGGCGTGTGCTATCCGCCGCAGGAGCAAAAAGCCGAAATTACGCGCACCGGGTTCTCCGCCGCCGCACCCGCCGCCGGCCTGTCGCCGTTTCTGCAGCCCGCGCCCGGCGCCGCGCCGCGCGGCAAGCCGCAGTCGGAAGACACGCTGATTGCGGAATTATTCAAAGGCAGCTTCTGGGCGCTGGTCGCGAGTTTCTTCGGTTTCGGCTTGCTGCTGGCGCTGACGCCGTGCGTGTTCCCGATGATACCGATCCTCTCGGGCATCCTGGTGCCGCATGGCGAGCATTTGACGCATGCGCGCGCTTTCGCCTTGTCGCTGGCCTACGTGCTCGGCATGGCGATCACCTACGCGCTCGCCGGGGTTGCCGCCGGACTGCTCGGCACTTTGCTGTCCGCGGCGCTGCAAAACCCATGGGTGTTGTCGGGGTTCGCGGTGGTTTTCGTGCTGCTCGCGCTGTCGATGTTCGGTTTTTACGAACTGCAACTGCCGAGCGCACTGCAGAGCCGGCTCGCGGTTACCACCAACAAGCTGCACGGCGGGCATTTTGCGAGCGTATTTGTGATGGGGGTGCTGTCGGCGCTGATCGTGGGTCCGTGCGTTGCGGCGCCGCTCGCCGGTGCGCTGCTTTATATCGGTCAGTCAGGCGACGGCCTGCTTGGCGGCTCGGCGCTGTTCGCAATGGCGCTAGGCATGGGGATGCCGCTATTGGCGGTCGGCGCCTCGGCGGGCGCCTTGCTGCCCAAGGCCGGGCCCTGGATGGAAACCGTGAAGCGCTTCTTCGGCATGGTGCTGCTGGGGGTGGCGATTTACCTGGTGTCGCCGCTGCTGCCGGCGGTAGTGCACATGCTGGCGTGGGCGGCGCTGCTGATCGTGTTCGCGGTCTACCTGCATGCGCTCGATCCGCTGCCGCACGGCGCGCCTGGCTATCGCAAGCTGTTCAAGGGCGTCGGGGTCATTTCGCTGCTGGCAGGCGTAGCACTTCTGATCGGCGTGTTGTCCGGCAGCCGTGACTTGCTGCAGCCGCTTTCTGGTTTGCGCGGTGCAGCGGCACCGGCGGCTCAGCCGGTGCTGTTCCAGCGCGTGAGCGACCTGTCGCAACTCGAGGGCGCAATCGCCCGCGCAGCCGGCAAGCCGGTAATGCTCGATTTCTATGCCGACTGGTGCGTGACGTGCAAGGAAATGGAAGCCTTTACTTTCACTGACCCCGCCGTGCGCAAACGGCTGGACGGTATGGTCACGTTGCAGGCCGACGTTACCGCCAACCTCGACGCGCACAAAGCGCTGCTCAAGCGCTACGCGTTGTTCGGCCCGCCTGGCATTGTATTTTTTGACCGCCAAGGCAATGAAATCAAGGGTCTGCGCGTGATCGGCTTTCAGCCCGCCGACAAATTCGCCGCGATCCTCGACCTGGTGCTGAATTGACGCGACCGCTGCAGGCGTTTTTGATCGGAACGCTCGCAGTGCTGTTTGCCGGCGCCATTTATCTGTTCTATCAGTGGCAGGCCGGAGCGCGACCACTCGACCCGGTTGCAGTCGGGCAAATCGTGTTGGCTGCCAGTTTCGCTGGGCTTGACGACCAGCCGCAGCCGCTGGAGCAATGGCGCGGCAAGGTGCTGGTCGTCAATTTCTGGGCGACCTGGTGCGCACCGTGCCGCGAGGAAATTCCCGGGTTCATCAAATTTCAGGACCAGTATGGTGCGCGTGGCGTGCAGTTCGTGGGCCTCGCAATCGACGGGAAAGAGCGTGTTGGTCCTTACGCCCGGGAAATCGGGATCAACTACCCCGTGCTGTTGGGTGGGCTGCAAAGCATGGACTTCGCACGCCAGGTCGGTAACTCGCGCGGCGTGCTGCCGTTTACGGTAGTGATCGACCGTAAGGGCAGTGTCGTGACGACGAAAATCGGCGTTTTGAGGCCCGAAAAGCTCGAAAGTCTGCTCAAACCGCTACTCTAACCAGCCTGAACAGCGCAGAAACTAGCTAGAAATTCTTCTAATTTCTGCGAAAATCCGTATAACGTCCATAAAATCTTATTTCTGAGTTGTTTCTGAATTGAGCTAGTTTGACTTTTGCTCGGCCAGATAGGCGGTTTTCGCCACAGCGGTCATGATTGCAATCATGCCGCGCAGTAGGGTGCGCTTGCGCACCGATTGCCGGCTGGTGCGCAAGCGCACGCTACACCAAAAACGTAACTTCCACCTCCGGACCCGGGCTTTAGCCGGGGCTACGAACCGAATTTCAACAACGGGCCAAGTTTCAGAAACGTTAATTTTATCGATCAGTGTCTAAAAGTGGACAAAGTGTGCCGATCTGCTGCAAAATTGTCATAAATCTGCAACCCGCAACCGAGTTGGCGGCAAATAGGGGCGATCCGGTTAGTGCCGGCGCATCGCAGTGAACCGCGAGTAGTGTGAAATATTTCACATTCTATGACCGCAGCCAAAAATATTCTGGTCCTGCACGGACCGAACCTGAACCTGCTCGGCATGCGCGAGCCCGAGCATTACGGGTCAGCCACCCTGGGCGCCATTGATCAACGGCTCGCTGCCCGCGCCCGGCAGGCCGGCGTCGCACTGGCGTCCTACCAGAGCAACGTCGAAGGCGAACTGGTCAACCGCATTCAGCAGGCGCAGCGGGAGGGCGTGGATTTCATCATCATCAATCCTGCCGCCTTTACGCATACCAGTATCGCGATGCGCGACGCACTGGCGGCGGTGAAGATTCCGTTTATCGAGGTGCATTTGTCGAACGTGTTCGCGCGCGAGGAATTCCGCCACCGCTCGTATTTCACCGATCTCGCGATCGGCCTGATCAGCGGTCTGGGTAGCCACGGCTACGAACTTGCGCTGGAGTATGCGCTGGGAGCCGAACATGGATCTGCGTAAGCTGAAAAAGCTGATCGACCTGGTCGAGAGTTCAGGCATCGCCGAGCTTGAAATCACCGAAGGCGAAGAAAAAGTCCGGATCAGCCGCACCGGCTCGGCCCATGCGCCGGCCAGCGCGGTCGTGACTCCTGCGGCCGCGTTGCCGGCTGCGGCGACGCCTGCCGGCGGCGAACCAGAGGCGGCGCAGTCCGAGGGCCACGTGTTGAAGTCCCCGATGGTCGGTACCTTCTACCGCGCGCCGGCGCCCGGCGCCAAGCCGTTCGCCGAGGTTGGACAGACCGTCAACGAGGGCGATACGGTGTGCGTCATCGAGGCGATGAAGCTGTTGAACGAAATCGAGGCCGACCGCTCCGGAGTGATCAAGGCGATCCTGGTCGAGAACGGCCAGCCGGTCGAATACGGCCATGCGCTGATGGTGATCGGCTGACGCCTCGGGCCTGACGGTTCCTCATGTTCGAGAAAATCCTGATCGCCAATCGCGGCGAGATTGCGCTGCGGATCCAACGTGCGTGCCGCGAACTCGGTATCAAGACCGTGGCGGTGCATTCGGAAGCCGACGCCGAAGCGAAGTACGTGAAGCTCGCCGACGAGTCCGTCTGCATCGGCCCGCCGCCTTCGGCCTTGAGCTACCTCAACATTCCCGCCATCATCAGCGCGGCCGAGGTCACCGACGCCGAGGCGATCCATCCGGGATACGGGTTTCTCGCCGAAAATGCGGATTTCGCCGAGCGCGTTGAAACCAGCGGTTTTGTGTTCATCGGGCCGAAAGCCGAAACCATCCGCCTGATGGGCGACAAAGTGAACGCCAAGCTGGCGATGAAAAAAGCCGGCATACCGTGCGTGCCGGGCAGCGAAGGCGCGCTGCCGGACGCGCCGGAGGACCTGGTGCGGATCGCGCGCGCGGTCGGCTATCCGGTGATCATCAAGGCCGCGGGCGGCGGCGGCGGGCGCGGCATGCGGGTCGTGCATACCGAGGCGGCGCTGCTCAACGCGGTGGCTATGACGCGCGCCGAAGCGCAGGCGGCGTTCGGCAATCCGATGGTCTACCTGGAGAAATTTCTCGAGAATCCGCGCCACATCGAGGTCCAGGTGCTCGCGGACAAGTTCCGCAATGCGATTTACCTCGGGGATCGCGACTGCTCGATGCAGCGTCGTCATCAGAAGATCATCGAGGAGGCGCCGGCGCCGCACCTGACGATGCGCGGCCGCATCCGCCTCGGCGAGCGCTGCACCGAGGCCTGCCGAAAAATCGGCTATGAATGCGCCGGCACGTTCGAATTTCTCTACGAGGACGGCGAATTTTATTTCATCGAGATGAATACGCGGCTGCAGGTCGAGCACCCGGTGACCGAAATGATCACCGGCATCGACATCGTGCAGGCCCAGATCCGCATCGCTGCCGGCGAGCGGTTGTGGGTCAAGCAGCGTGATGTCGTGTTCAAAGGCCACGCGATCGAATGCCGCATCAATGCCGAAGACCCGTACAAGTTCACGCCGTCACCCGGGCGCATCACGTCATGGCACATGCCCGGCGGCCCCGGCATACGCGTCGATTCACATGTCTACAACAACTATTTCGTGCCGCCCCACTACGATTCGCTGATCGGCAAACTGATCGCCTACGGCGACACGCGCGAACAGGCGATTGCGCGCATGGGCATTGCGCTGTCCGAGGCCGCGGTCGAGGGCATCCAGACCAACCTGCCGCTGCATGTCGACCTGCTGCAGGATGCGGCGTTTCTGCGCGGCGGCGCCAGCATCCATCACCTCGAACAAAAGCTCGCTAAATTTACCAGGGGCGAGTGAAAATGGCCTGGCTTGCGGTCGCCCTGACGGTGGACGCCGGCGGCGTCGAAGCCTTGTCCGACGCCCTGCTCGATGCGGGAGCAGTATCGGTCGAGGTGATCGATGCGCACGCCGGAACCGCGCAGGAGCGCGCCCAGTTCGCCGAGCCCGGGACGCCCGCCCCTGTGCCGTGGGAGCTCTCGAGAGTCAGCGCGCTGTTTGACGCCCACGCCGACGTCGCGGCAAGCGTTGCCACCGCGCTACGCTCAGCCGGGCTCGATCCAGCGCGCAGCTTTGACCTCGAGCCCGTGGCCGATCGGGACTGGGTGCGCGCGACCCAAAGCCAGTTCCAGCCGGTGCACGTGTCGCCGCGCCTGTGGGTGGTGCCGACCTGGCACACGCCGCCCGATCCCACGGCGATCAGCCTGATCATCGATCCGGGGCTGGCGTTCGGCACCGGCACTCATCCGACGACCCGGTTGTGCCTTACCTGGCTAGACGCCAATTTGCGCGGCGGCGAGACGGTGCTGGATTACGGTTGCGGCTCCGGCATACTCGCGATTGCAGCCCTCAAGCTCGGTGCTGCGCGCGCCGCAGGCGTCGACGTTGACGCGGCGGCGCTGCTTGCGGCACGCCACAATGCGATGCAAAATCGGGTTGAAGTGCAATTCGAAAACGCGGCTCAGGCCGCGCCTACGGTTCACGATATCGTGCTTGCCAACATACTCGCCAATCCGCTGGAGCTGCTCGCGCCGTTGCTGGCGCGCGCCACGCGCGGCGGCGGTCGGATCGTGCTGGCAGGCATACTCGAGCATCAGGCCGCGGCAGTCAGAGACGCGTATCGCGAGTGGTTCGCCATGGACACGACCCTGCACGACGAAGGCTGGGTGCTGCTGAGCGGCGTGAGGCAATGATCAGCATCCCGGTGCCGTCATGAGCATGATTACCCAGTGCCCGGCGTGCGGCACCTCGTTCCGGGTGACGCCGCCGCAGTTGCAGGCACAACACGGCATGGTGCGTTGCGGGCGCTGTGCACACGTATTCGACGGTTTCGCGACGCTGGCGACGCTGGGGGACGACCGGCCGCCTGATATCGCGGCGCGGCCGGTTATTGCGGATCGTAAGCCGGAGCCGGCGGCGGGACCCGCGGTGCGCCCCAAAGATGCAACCGTGGCTCCCGCACGGGTCGAAGTGGCGCCGGAACCCGAGTTCGTGATTCCGCCCGCGTCACCGCAACCGGAATTACCGGCGCGCAGGCTGTCACCGCAAATGGCACGTCCCCCGCGTCAGACGGCGCCAGCTGCCGCAGGGATCGCTGACGAGCACTTGCCACACCGCAGCGGCGGCTGGGTGCTGGGCGTGCTATTGCTGTTGTTTGCGCTGGCGGCACAGGGCGTGTACTTTTATCGCAGCGACGTCGCGGCCCGCGTTCCCGAGATGCGCCCGTACCTCGACAGGATGTGCGAACTGCTGGACTGTACGGCGGCGCTGCCGCAGCGGCCGCGCCTGATCAGCATCGAGGCCTCCGACATGCAGGCGACCGACCCCGCCAATCGCGGGCGGATCGCGCTGACTGCGACGTTGCGCAATAACGCCCCGACCGAGCTTGGCTATCCTGCGCTCGATGTGGTATTGACCGACACCAAGGAACATACCGTCGCGCGCCGCGTATTCCGGCCTGCCGAGTATCGCGATGCCGGCATGGACGCGCGCGCCGGAATACCGCCCAACGCCGAGGTGACCGTCAGGCTCGACATCGATAGCGGCGATCTTGGCGCGGCGGGTTTTCGCCTCGCTTTGCTGCCGGCGCCGACGCGCTGACCCGGGCCGGTAGCGACACGCGGCGTGAGGCAACGATGACGGTGGCGCTCAAAGCCACTCCGCTCAACACTGTCCATCGCGAAATGGGCGCGCGGATGGTCGACTTCGGCGGCTGGGACATGCCGCTGCACTACGGCTCGCAACTCGAGGAGCACCATCGTGTGCGGCGCGACTGCGGCATGTTCGACGTGTCGCACATGCTGGTAATCGACGTGCGCGGGGGTGACAGCCGCGCGCTGCTCTTGTACTTGCTCGCCAACAACGTCGACCGCCTTCGGCAACCCGGCAAGGCGCTTTATTCATGCCTGCTGAATCCCGCGGGCGGCGTGCGCGACGATCTGATTGTTTATTTTCTCGGGCAGGACTGGTTCCGGCTCGTCGTCAACGCCGCTACCGCCGATCGGGATTATGCGTGGCTCACCGCGCAACGCGATCTGCGCGCGCCGGGCGTCACGCTCGCTGCGCGCCGCGATCTCGCAATCGTCGCCGTGCAGGGACCGCACGCCCGCGCCAGGGTTGGTCAGGCGCTACCCGAATCGGCGGCGGTCGCGGGCGGCCTGGATCATTTCGGTGCGGCACGGGTGGGCGAGACAATGTTCGCGCGCACCGGCTATACCGGCGAAGACGGTTTTGAAATCCTGCTGCCGGCCGCTGCGGCGGTGGCGCTATGGCTGCGGCTGCGCGAGATGGGGGTCGCTGCGGCCGGGCTCGCCGCGCGCGATACGCTGCGGCTGGAGGCCGGAATGAATCTTTACGGCCAGGATATGGACGAGAACACCACGCCGTTCGAGACGGGGCTCGCCTGGACGGTAGACTTGCGAGCCGAGCGCGATTTCATCGGCAAGCGCGCGCTGCAAGATGCCCGGCCGCTGCGTCACGCGCTGGGCCTGGTGGCGATCGACAGGGGCGTGATGCGCAGCCACCAGCAAGTCACGACCGCGCATGGCGATGGCGAAATCACCAGCGGCGGCTTTGGTCCGACGCTGGGACGCTCGATCGCGCTGGCGCGCGTGCCACTCGCGGTCAGGCCCGGCGATGAAGTCGAGGTTGACGTGCGAGGCCGGGGCCTGCGGGCGCGCGTCGTCAAACCGCCGTTCGTGCGTCAAGGCAGGGTTTTGGTGGATGTTTAACCGCCCAGCCGCCAGGATTGGATTCGCAGGTCGCGCGACAGGCTTTGCTAAAATCGGCCTACCTCTCCCCCGCGCCCGCGGAGGGCGGAACAGGTTCCGTCGGCTTGCCGATGGATGTGACCCCGCAGCGGGATGCAAGACGCCGGATATCCGCGTGCTATTGTGCGCCTTCACGGTCGCATCCCCACAAGTGGGGCCCCTGCTCCGCGCTCCGGCGCACCCTCTCCGCTTGGCGGAGAGGGGAGCAGACATTTCCTCTCTCCCTTGAAGGGAGAGAGGATAGGAGAGAGGGTTGGCTGAAGTTTCTTAGATGGAGTTAATTCATGACGACGCCGGCAAACCTTAAGTACACCAAATCGCACGAATGGGTAAAGCAGGAGGCCGATGGCACTGTCACCATTGGTATCACGCACCACGCGCAGGAAATGCTCGGTGACCTGGTGTTTGTCGAAACCCCCGCGGTCGGGCGCAAGCTCAAGCAAGGCGAGCAGTGCGCAGTGGCGGAATCGGTAAAGGCTGCCGGCGACGTCTATGCGCCGTTGTCCGGCGAGGTCGTCGCGGCCAATGCGGAGCTTGCGGATGCGCCCGAGAAGATCAACGCCGATGCCTATGCCGCGTGGATGTACCGCTTGAAACCCGACCACCCGGGCGAGCTGGCGGGGCTGCTCGACGCCGCCGCGTATCAAGCGATCGCAGACGCCGAAAAACATTAATGCCGTTTATCCCTCACACCGAAGACGACATCCGCGCGATGCTCGCCGCGATCGGCGTCGCGGCCATCGACGATTTGTTCGACGAGATTCCGGCGGCGTTGCGCGGCGGCGGATTGGCCGGAGTTCCCCCGGGCGTAAACGAGATGGAAATCACGCGGCTGATGTACGAGCGCGCGGAGCGCGACGGCCGCTGGCTCAGTTTCATCGGCGCCGGGGCCTACGAACATCACATTCCCGCCGCGGTATGGCAGCTCGCGACCCGCGGCGAATTCTATACTTCCTATACGCCCTATCAGGCCGAGGCGAGCCAGGGCACGCTGCAGGTGCTCTACGAATACCAGTCGATGATGGCGTCGCTGACCGCCATGGACGTCACCAACGCCAGCCTCTACGAAGGCGCCTCTGCGCTGGCGGAAGCGGTGCTGATGGCGGTGCGCATCCACAAGTCCGCGCGGCGCGTGTTGATGCCGGCGACGGTCAACCCCGCCTATCGCAAGGTGACGCGCTCGCTCGTGAGGCATCAGGGTATCGAGATCATCGAGGTTCCGTACTGCACCGAGTGCGGTCATGTGATTCCCGCTGCGCTGAACGCATACGCCGGGAAGGAATATGCCGCGCTGGTGATACCGCAGACCAATTTTTTCGGCGTGCTCGAGCCCGCCGACGAGTTGACCGCGTGGGCGAAAGCCAACGGCGTGCTGGTGATTGCGGTCGCGAATCCGATCGCGCTCGCGATCCTGCGGCCGCCGGGCGAATGGGGCGCCGGCGGCGCCGACATCGTGGTCGGCGATGGCCAACCGCTCGGTGCGCCGTTGTCGAGCGGCGGCCCATATTTCGGTTTTATGGGGTGCCGCGTATCCCACGTGCGGCAGATGCCCGGACGCATCGTCGGGCGCACCGTCGATGTCGACGGCAGGACGGGCTACACGCTGACGCTGCAAGCGCGCGAGCAGCACATCCGCCGCTCCAGGGCGACTTCGAATATCTGCACCAACCAGGGCCTGATGGTGACGGCGGCGACGATCTACATGGCCCTGCTGGGACCGGACGGGCTCGCGCGCGTGGCGCAGACGTGCCACGCGAACGCGCTCAAGCTCGTGCAGCAACTCACTGCGTTACCCGGTGTCAAGCGCAGGTTCAGCGGCGCGGTGTTCCATGAATGCGTGCTGCAGCTCAGCGCGCCGGTAGCCGATGTGTTGCACGCGCTCAAGGCGCAAGGCATACTGGGCGGCCTCGCGCTGACACAGGACTATCCCGAACTCGGCGACGCGCTGCTGGTGTGCGCGACCGAAACCAAGCACGACGCGGATCTCGAGCGCTACAGGGAAAACCTGCAGCGCATCCTCGGCCGTCGCTTTCGCCCCGCGCCCTGCGCGCTGAAACCTTCGCTCTGATATGAAAAGTCTTGATGGCGGTGAGCGTTTTGGGAGTATTCAATGCTGATTTTTGAACTGTCCAGGCCGGGCCGGCGCAACCCGTCACAGGCGCCTCGTCCCGCGCCCGGGTTGAACGCCATTCCTGAAGGTTGGCAGCGCAAGTCGCGGCCGCGGCTGCCGGAGGTGTCGGAACTCGACGCGGTGCGCCATTACACGAACCTGTCGCGCCGGAATTTTTCGATCGACACCCATTTTTATCCGCTCGGCTCGTGCACCATGAAATACAACCCGCGCGCATGCAACCACCTCGCGATGCTGCCGCAGTTTCTCGCGCGCCATCCCCGCGCGCCGGCCGACACCGGGCAGGGATTTCTCACCTGCCTGTTCGAGTTGCAGGAAATGTTGAAGGAAGTCACCGGCATGGCCGCCGTGAGTCTCGCGCCGATGGCGGGCGCGCAGGGCGAGTTCACCGGCGTAGCGATGATCCGCGCCTATCACATGGCGCGCGGCGACGGGGCGCGTACTGAAATACTGGTGCCGGATGCGGCCCATGGCACCAACCCTGCGTCCGCCGTGATGTGCGGCTACTCGGTCAGGGAAATTCCGACCGATGCGGAGGGCAATGTCGAACTTGCCGCGCTGCGGGCTGCGGTCGGGCCGCGCACCGCGGGGCTGATGCTGACCAATCCGTCGACGCTGGGCGTGTTCGAGCGCACGATACTCGATATGGAAAAGATCGTGCACGACGCGGGCGGGCTGTTGTATTACGACGGCGCCAACCTCAACGCGATCCTGGGCCGCGTCAAGCCGGCCGACATGGGCTTCGACGTGATGCACCTGAATCTGCACAAGACGTTCGCGACGCCGCACGGCGGCGGCGGACCCGGCGCCGGGCCGGTCGGCGCGGCGGCGCGGCTGCAGCCGTACTTGCCGCTGCCGCTGATTGTCAGGGACGGCGACAATTACCGCCTCGCCGATGAGGCCGATCTGCCGCAGTCCATCGGTCGCCTGTCCGCGCACGCCGGCAACGCCGGCGTGTTGCTGCGCGCGTACGTTTACGCGCGGCTGCTCGGCCGCGAAGGCCTGCAGCGCGTTGGCGAATTCGCGACGCTCAACGCCAACTATCTGATGAGCGAACTCAGGAAAGCCGGTTTTGAGGTCGCGTTTCCAACGCGCCGCGCAAGCCACGAGTTCAGCGTCACGCTCAAGACACTCAGGGAAGAAACCGGCGTCACCGCGATGGATGTCGCCAAACGGCTGCTCGACAAGGGATTCCACGCGCCAACCACCTATTTCCCGCTGCTGGTAGCCGAATGCCTGCTGATCGAGCCGACCGAGACCGAGTCAAAACAGACGCTCGACGCGTTCGTGCAGGCGATGCGGGAAATCCTCGAAGAGGCGCACCGCGAGCCGCAACTCGTGAAGTCGGCGCCGCACACCACGCCGGTGCGGCGGCTCGACGAAGTCAAGGCCGCGCGCGAACTCGACCTCGCATGGAATCCGGCATGAACCATTTTTGTCAGGGAGACGCAGTCTGAAGCGCATCTGGAAAGCGCTGTTCTATTCGCTCGACGGACTGGCGGCCGCGTTCAAGCACGAGGAAGCGTTCCGCCTGGAAGTCCTGCTCGCACTGGTTCTGGTGCCGATCGCACTGCACACGCCTGTGAGCGGTCTCGGCAAAGCGCTGCTGATCGGCAGCCTGCTGCTGGTGCTGATCACGGAACTGCTTAACTCCGCCATCGAGGCGGTTACCGATCGCATCTCGCTCGAGGAGCACGTGCTCGCCAAGCGCGCCAAGGATTTCGGCAGCGCGGCGGTGATGCTGAGCGTGATCAATGTGCCGGTGGTGTGGCTGCTGGTGCTGACCGGGTGAACCGGACGATCTTGCCGTGCAATGCCGCCCGCGCGCGGCGGGCCGCCTGACGCGGATGATATAATTTTCGCCTTTCCCAGGATCCTCGCGCATGCACACGCTGATTTGCGGCTCGATCGCCTACGACAACATCATGGTGTTCAACGGGCGCTTCAAGGACCACATCCTGCCCGAGCAGCTGCACATCCTCAACGTCGCATTTCTGGTGCCCGAGCTGCGGCGCGAATTCGGTGGCTGCGCCGGCAACATTGCCTATAACCTGCAACTGCTCGGCGGCCGGCCGCTGATCATGGCGACCGTTGGTGACGATCATCAGCCGTACGCCGGTCGCCTCGAGCGGCTCGGCCTGGCACAGCACCATGTGCGGCACGTGCCGCAGACCTTCACCGCGCAGGCATTCATCACGACCGATCTCGACGACAACCAGATCACCGCGTTTCATCCGGGCGCAATGGATCATTCGCAGTTGAACCACGTTCACGAGGCGCGTGAAGTCAAGCTCGGCATCGTGGCGCCGGACGGCCGCGCAGGCATGCTGCAGCACGCGCGCGAGTTTCACGCGGCCGGCATTCCGTTTTTGTTCGATCCCGGCCAGGGGCTGCCGATGTTCGATGGCGCCGAGCTGCTCGAATTTGTGGGGCTGGCGGATTTTGTCGCCGTCAACGACTACGAAGGCCAGATGCTGCAGGAGAAAACGCAGCTGCGGCTCGACCAGATTGCACGGCAGGTCAAGGCGCTGGTGGTGACACTTGGAGCGAAGGGGTCTTTGATTTTTACGGGGGGCGGGCAGATCGAGATACCGTGCGTCGCGGCGGACAGCGTCGTCGATCCGACTGGTTGCGGGGACGCCTACCGGGCGGGGCTGCTGTACGGAATCGCCAACGGCATGGACTGGCAGCACACCGGCCGGCTCGCGTCGCTGCTCGGTGCGTTGAAAATCGCGCAGCGGGGCGGTCAGAACCATCAATTCACGCGCGACGAAATCGCTGCCCGTTTCAGACGGAATTTCGATACGGCTCTATGGTAAGGCGGTGCGACAGCGGCCGGTTGATCGCGATCGTGCAGGCGGACAGCGTATCGTTCAAACCCGGCGAGCGGGTGCGCGTGGTGTCGGACGCGAAGGGTTCGCGCGTGACGCGTTGAGAACTCGTGCACCGCAGCCGCATTGAAACAATTGTTGGTCGGAAAGCCTGAGCGCGCTCAACTTGCGGCCCCACACGCAGCCGGTATCGAGCGAAAACACGTTGGATCCGGTGTAGAGGCCTAACGCGGCCCAGTGGCCGAAGATGACGGGCGTGCCACGGTTGCGCCGGCGCGGCACGCGGTACCACGGCATGAAACCGCGCGGCAGGTCGACCGGCCTGCCTTTGTGCGTGAATTCCATCCTGCCGTCGGCGGTACAAAGGCGCAGGCGCGTCAGCGCGTTGGTGATCGCGCGCAGCCGCGCAATGCCGGTCAGGTCATTGCGCCAGCGATCGGGCTGGTTGCCGTACATCTCGCGCAGAAACTCGTCGTAACCATCGCTTTGCAGTGCGATCTCGACTTCGCGCGCGAGCTTGAGCGCTTGCGGAATCGACCACTGCGGCAGCAGCCCCGCGTGCACCATGGCGTAACCGGCGCCGGCATGCATCATTTTGCGGTGGCGCAGCCAGTCGAGCAGCTCGTCACGGTCCGGCGCGCGCAGAATCGCAGCCAGCGTGTCGCCGCGGTGCGGTTTGACGTGGCCGGCGGCGACCACCAGCAGGTGCAGGTCGTGATTGCCGAGTATCGTGACCGCGCGCGTGCCGAGGCTTTTCACGAAACGCAGCACCGCCAGCGACTGCGGGCCGCGGTTAACCAGATCGCCGACCAGCCACAGGCGGTCGCGCGCCGGATCGAACCGGCATGCATCGAGCATGCGGCGCAACGCCGAGTAACAGCCCTGGATGTCGCCGATTGCGTAGATTGCCATTATCTCTGACTCAATTTCGCGATCGCGGCATCGTCGGCATTCAACGCCTGCCACAGCAGCGTTGCGGCGAGGACTGCCGCCGCATCCAGTTCCGGGGGCGCGACTTTATCGCGCGTGTCGCCGCGCGTCAGGATATGTCTGACATTGCTTTGCGGCCGGTCGAACCCAGCGACCAGGCGCAACGCCGGAATGCCATGGCGTGCGAAATTGTAATGATCGGAATTGCCCATCAGCGGCTGATAGGTGTCGAGCGCGATGCCGGCTCGCGCCGCCGCGTCCTTCACGAACGCGTCCAGCCGCGGAAACTCGCTGGTGAGCGCGGTCAGGTGTGCGTCGCCGCCCACCGTGTCGAGATTGAGGTTAAGCACGATGGCCTTGCGCGCGGACTCGCCCATGCGGTCGAGATACTGGCGCGAGCCCGCGAGCGCCCATTCCTCGGCGCTGAACAGACACGTTCTCAGGCCGCGGCGGCAACCTGCAACGAGTGGCGCGAACGTGCGCGCGAGCGCGAGCACAACCGCAACACCGGTCGCATTATCCATCGCACTTTCGGCGAGGCCGTGTCCGTCAAGATGCGCGCTCAACACGACCCAATCGCCCGTTTGCCCCGGCAGATCCAGCAGCGCAACCCCCGTTTGTGCAGCGTAATCTTCGCCGCTGAGTTTGAGGTGCACGCGGGTCAAGTGCGGCCCGTTGGCGGCGAGCCGCTGCGCCGACTCGAAATCAGTCCCGAGCGCCGGGATGCCGGCCTGTCCGCCGCGGCCGCTGGATCCCGCCACCGGTCCCGCGCCGGGAAACGGATTGGCGATGATGAAACCGGCAGCGCCGCGCTCCATCGCCCAGCCGTACTTGCGGCGGCGATGCAGGTGGGTGGGGGAAAACGGATATTCGTGGCGCACCAATACCAAGCGCCCGGCGATGTCGCGCGCCCGGCGTTCGAATTGCTCGGGAGCGCCGCGGCCAAGGTCGATGACTTCGGCGCTGATTCCGCCGGACGGGGTCGACTGCGAACCGAGCAGCGCGTTGCACGTCAACGCGCTACCGTTTTCGAGTGTCAGCGTTGCTTCCCGGCAGCGCCAACCGGTGTAGGCTACCGGCTCGAGGCGCGCGCTGTGATCGATCGCAGCGAGGCGCTCATGCGCAAATCGCAATGCCGCCTGCTCGCTCGCGCCGCCGGCCTGCCGGCCGCCGCAATCGCACAACCTGAGAAAATCGGTCCACAGCTGTGCGTCCGCAATGAGTGCCTCGCGCATCGGCGCTTCATACATGGCACGGGTTTCCGCAGTTGCCGGGCCGGTGCCGGCGGACGGACTTATTCGATCTTGATGCCGGCATCCCGAATGACTCTGGCCCAGCGCTTGGCGTCGCTTTCGAGCAGCGCGCGGAATTGCTCCGGCGTATTGGTTCGCGGCTCGACGGCGAGCGCGCGGAAGCGCTCGCGCACGTCGGTCGAGTTCAGCGCTTTGATGATTTCGCCGCGTAATTTCGCGACGATGGGTCGGGGCACGCCCGCCGGCGCCATCACGCCCCACCAGTGCTCGACCAGCATGCCGGGCACGCCGCTTTCCTCAAACGTCGGCACTTCGGGGAAGGCGGGCAGGCGGCTGGCACTGGTCACGCCGAGTATGCGCAGCCGCCCCGCTTTCGCGTGCGGCGCTGCGGTCGCCATCGAAGTAAAGGTCGCCGGAATCTGCCCCGCGACGACGTCGGTCAACGCCGGCCCGGCGCCTTTGTACGGCACGTGCGTCAGTTTGATCCCGGCATTGCTTTGCAGCAGTTCCGCCATCAGATGCGTGGTCGCGCCGGTGCCGCCCGAGGCGATCGCGATTTTTCCGGGCTGCGTTTTCGCGAGTGCGATAAATTCCTTTACGCTTTGCGCCTGCAGCGATGCGTGCGCAAACAGGAACATCGGCGAGACACCGATCACGGTGATCGGCGAGAAATCCCGGATCGGGTCGTACGGCACTCGCGCATAGATGCTCGGATTGATGGTATGCGGCATATCGGACAGGATAATGGTGTAGCCATCGGCGGTGGACTTGGCCGCGATGTCGGTGCCTATCATGCTGCCCGCGCCGGGCCGGTTGTCGACGACAAACGTTTGCCCGAGCGCTTCGCCGAGTTTTTGTCCGAGCGTGCGCGCGAGCACGTCGGAGCTGCCGCCGGGCGCGTAGGGCACGATGAAGCGTACGAACTTCGCGGGATAGCCGGTCGCGGATTCCTGTGCGTATGCCGCCACCGTTGCGAACGCCAGCAGCAGAAAACCGGAGCGCAATATTTTCATGCGGGCTTCTCGTCGATCAACCAGGCGCCGGCGAGCGCAGAACAACCTGCGCCATGCCATCGGACACGCGTATTCCTATTTAGCCATTCCAGCGAGGTAGTCGACCGCGGCTTTGACGTCGGCATCCGCGAGCGACAAGTTGCCACCTTTGGGCGGCATCGCGCCTTTGCCTTTGAGCGAAGTGGCATACAACGCATCCATGCCGGTCTTCAGGCGTGGCGCCCACGCAGCTTTGTCGCCCGCTTTGGGTGCGCCCGCAATGCCGGCGGCGTGGCATACCGTGCAGTTCGCTTCGTATACGGCCTTGCCTTTGTTGGCGTCGACTTGGGCCGGCGCTGCGGCGGCGGTTGTTGCCGGAGCGGCCGGCGCTGCCGCCGCAGGAACTTTCGCCTCGGCAGCGCCCATATTGAACATGTAAGTGACGGCGTTGCGCAACTCGCCATCGGTAAGGTCTGCCATGCCGCCGCGCGCCGGCATACCGCCGTGGCCCTTGATCGCCGAGCGGACTACGATGTCGTAACCCTTGGTTGCACGCGGAATCCACGCAGCGCGATCACCGATCCTGGGCGCGCCGCCCACGCCGGTTTGATGGCAGCTGGCGCAGGCTGCCTGCACCACCTGTTCGCCGCTGCGCTCGGCGGGTTTGGCGGTGCTGCTGACAGGCTCGATCCATTTGCCGCCGGATTGGTCGGCCATGTAGATGATCGCGCGCTCGATCTCGACATCGCTCAAATCCGGGTTGCCGCCGCGCGCGGGCATCTGGCGGATGCCTTTGATCGTATCCTGTTTGAGGCGCGGCAGGCCGGCGGCGATCAGCTTGCCCCACGCGGCCTTATCGCCGATTTTGGGCGCATTGAGTACGCCGCTCGTGTGGCATGCACCGCATACCGCGGCGACGATCTCCTTGCCGGTCTTGTCGACTTTCGGCGCGCTTGGGTCGACGACTTCGACGTCGCCGACCGGCTTCAGGCGCTGCGCAATCGCCGCATCGGACAACGCGGGATTGTTCTTGCTGGCGTCGAATCCGGTATTAACCAGTTGCGACAGCATTGCAATCAGCACGATCACCACCAGCAACGCGAGCAGTATGGCGATGATCAACCGCTTCGGCGTCTTGATCGGCGATGAGTGTTCTTCGCTCATGAAAATTCCTGCGCGGCAACTCGGGAAAGGCGCTTATTATAGCGGCAATTCCCGCGCACCGTAAAACCGCGCAGGCGCCCAAAATGGACGCTTGCAGGCAAAGACGCTATCCTAGCGCCTCCCTGCGCGCCCGTAGCTCAGATGGATAGAGTGTCGGTCTCCGAAGCCGAAGGTCGCCCGTTCGAATCGGGCCGGGCGCGCCAGAATTTCCTTTATTGCATCGCCTTGCCTGCGCTATCGCCAGTCGCCGCGTATCTGATCGCGACTGCTTTCAGCGTTTTCACATCGCCGCCTGCTACCCAGCGATATTCGCTGTAGGGAAATGGACCGTAGGCGAACGGGGAGTAGCCGAACGGGGAGTAGCCGAACGGCCGGTACGGATTGCGGTAGCGCGTATAGAACGGGTTGCCGTACCACGGATCGTAGACCTGCACCGGAGGCTGATAGACCGAGATCACTTCCAGTCGCACGATCGCGTCGGCACCCAGCGCCTGCGCTTTCCTGCGCGCATCCTCGAACAGTTCCGCTTCACCGCCGCCAACCGTGCCCTGCGCTTCGATCAGCGCGATTTTGGAGTGTGGCCGCACCGGGGGCTCGAGCAGTACCGCAACGTTCTGCGTTGGCGCGTATTGCTGGGCCGGCTCGAGCACGGTGATCCGCGTGGTGACCGACGCGCAACCGGCAAGCGCCGCCACAACCAGCGTGCACGCCAATCGGAGTTTGTCTGTCAGACGCATATCGAATATGGACCCTGCGGAAGGCAAACCGTTCACCTCGGTCACCGCATCCTATAATAACGAACCAGGCCGCCATTGCGCCGACAAGTAAGACGGTAAAAAAAGACCGAATAGTGACCCGCGACAGACTTTACGACGCTGTAATCGTGGGCGGCGGCCATAACGGGCTGGTCTGCGCGTGTTATCTCGCCGCCGCCGGCCTCAAGGTGCGCGTGCTCGAGCGCCGCGAGATCGTCGGCGGCGCCGCAGTTACCGAGGAGTTTTTTCCGGGGTTTCGCAACTCGACCGCAAGCTACACCGTCAGCCTGCTCGATCCGCAGGTGATTGCCGATCTCAGGCTGCGCGAGCACGGCTTGACGCTGCTCGAACGCCCGATCTCGAACTTCGTGCCGCTGCCCGATAACCGCTATCTGAAGATCGGCGGATCAGTCGCCGCAACCCAGCGTGAAGTCGCCAGATTCTCGGCGCGCGATGCCGAGGCGCTGCCGCGCTATTACGCAATGCTCGAGCGCGCCGCCGGCGTGCTGCGCGAGCTTGCGCGGCAGACGCCGCCCAACGTCGGCGGCAGTGTGCGCGATGCATTCGCGGCGCTCGCGGCCGGCAACCGGTTGCGCCGACTCGACATGCCGGCGCGGCGCGACGTGCTCGACCTGTTCACCAAGAGCGCCGGCCAACTCCTCGATGCGTGGTTCGAATCCGACCCACTCAAGGCCGCTTTCGGATTCGATGCGATCGTCGGCAATTTCGCGAGTCCCTACACGCCCGGTTCGGCCTACGTGTTGCTGCATCACGTATTCGGCGAAGTCAACGGCAAGCATGGCGTGTGGGGACATGCGGTGGGCGGCATGGGCGCGATCACGCAGGCGATGGCGACTGAAGCACGTGCCCGCGGCGTCGAGATCACGACCGGCGCCGAGGTGGCGCGCATCGCGGTGGCAGGCGGCACGGCGCGCGCGGCGGTGCTCGCCGATGGCACCGCGATCGAAGCGCGCTGCGTGGTGGCGAACGTAAATCCGAAAATGCTTTATCTGAACCTGCTCGACGAGCACGAACTGGATGCCGATTTTGTCTCCCGCATCCGCAACTACAAGTGCGGCTCGGCGACGTTCCGCATCAATGTCGCGCTCGCCGCGTTGCCGGATTTCAGCGCGCTGCCGGGTTGCAACGTGCAGGAGCACCATCAATCCGGCATCATCATGGCGCCGTCGCTCGGATACATGGAGCGCGCGTATTTCGACGCGCGCACGCACGGCTGGTCGCGCGAGCCGGTGGTGGAAATGCTGATTCCAAGCACCGTAGACGACACCCTCGCGCCGCCGGGCAGTCACGTCGCGAGTTTGTTCTGCCAGCATTTCAGCTACGATCTGCCTGCTGGAAAAAGCTGGGACGATTGCAAAGAGCAGGCCGCCGATCTGGTGATAGCCACCGTCAACCGCTACGCGCCGAATTTCAAGGCGAGCGTGCTCGGCCGCATGGTGCTCTCACCGCTCGATCTCGAACGCGTTTTCGGCCTTGCCGGCGGCGACATATTCCACGGCGCATTGACGCTCGACCAACTCTACAGCGCGCGTCCGGTGTTGGGCCACGCCGCTTATCGCGGTCCGCTTGCGCGGCTTTATATGTGCGGCTCCGGTACGCACCCGGGCGGCGGCGTGACCGGGATTCCCGGGCATAACGCAGCCCGGGAAATCATTCGCGACTTCAGGCACGGCAAATGCAAATGACCGGTAACACGGGCGCGGAGTAATGGCCGCCGCGCCGCAATCGGCCGTCAGGCTGACGCTGCTGATGTGCGTCGCCGAGACCCTCAGCATGACCGGCTTCGCGTGCTTCACCACGCTGCTGCCGGTGCTGATGCAGGCGTGGGCGCTCAACAATTCAGAAGCAGGTTTGATCAGCGGCGTGTTTTTCGCCGGCTACATGCTGGCGGTGCCGGTCCTGACGAGCCTGACCGATCGCGTCGATTCGCGCCGCATTTACCTGTTTGCCTGCGCGCTGTCGGCGCTGGGTGCGGCAGGCTTCGCGTGGCACGCCCACGGCCTGTGGAGCGCGCTCGCATTTCAGTTCCTGATCGGCGCGGGGCTGGCGGGAACTTACATGCCCGGCCTCAAAACCCTGACCGATCATCTTGAAGGCAAGGGACAGTCGCGCGCGACCGCTTTTTACACCGCGAGTTTTGGCGTGGGCTCGACCATATCGATCGCGTTGAGCGGTAAGATCGGCGCGGTGTTCGGCTGGCAGTGGGCATTCGTATTCGGCGCGATTGGTCCCGTGCTCGCGGCGTTGCTGGTGATGCGCGCGATGCCGGCGGGCCGCCGCCATGCGGCGCACGCGCAGACCCCAGCGTTGCTCGACTTCCGTCCGGTGCTGAAAGACCGCAGGACGCGGCTGTACGTGCTCGGCTACTCGCTGCACAACTACGAGTTGTTCGGCCAACGCTCGTGGATGGTCGCGTTTCTGGTGTTCTGCGGCACTTTGCAGCCGGAAGGCATGGGTTTGCCGCTCGCGGCGGCAACGCTCGCGGCGATGATCAACCTGCTGGGGCCGGTGTTCAGCGTGACCGGCAATGAACTCGCGTTGCGCTTCGGCCGCACGCGCGTCATCTTCCTGTTCTTCAGCCTTTCGGGGCTGCTCGCGTGCGGGATCGGATTTACCGCGGCGTGGCCGTGGTTCATCGTGGTCGCACTGATGTGCGTGCACTATGCGTTAATGCTCGGCGATTCGGCGGCATTTACTGCGGGCGTGATCGCTGCCACCGCGCCGGAGCGCCGCGGCGCGACGATGGCCGTTTATTCTTTCTCGGGATTTACCACGGCGTTTCTCGCGCCGCTGGTGTTCGGCGTGGTGCTCGATATCGCCGGCGGCAACCAGAGCCGGATCGCGTGGGGACTCGCGTTCGCGAGCATCGGAATTTTCGGTGTGCTCGCGCCGGTGGCGCGCTGGATATACGTGCGACGCACCCCCTGAGGGAGTTACTTGCCGGTATAAAACTGCGGCCAGCGCTCCTTGACCTTCGGGTTGTCGTCCTTGTACATGTGGCACGAGTTCAACTGGTAGGGCTTCTTGGTGACCGGCTTGCCGGCGTTGTGTCGCTCGCGCGCGCGGCCGGTGGCCTGGAACGCGGTGGTGCCGAGTGGGCCGAGCAACTCGACCAGATGCGTGCAGCCCTTGATGCCGCCCAGGATTTCGAGAGTTTTCCGGCGCCAGCCGGCGCCGATGGTCACGCCTTTGAGAGCCTTGAAGTTGGGCGTGATCGCACCGCAGGTCAAATAGGGTCCAGCGTCGGTGGCCGCTTCCGCGGTGTGGATTTTCATGTCGAGGTCGATGGTGAGCCGCAGCCACATGTTGTGCACCGGCTCGCCGGGCTGGCGCGCCTGGCCGGTGTCGCGCGCCGAGGTCGCAAAAGGCTTGCTATCGATCAGGTGCCCCTCGATGTCCCACAAGCCGTCGTCACGTTCATAACCGCGGCACTCGATGCTGCGGTTATGCATGGGCTTGCGGGGTGAGGGCTGCGTCAGCGGCATGACTTGGACTCCAGTTCAACAGTTGAGTGTCTCGAAAACAATCGATGCACCGATGTCATTCGAATTCTCCGGCCGCAACCGCGGCTTTGCGCCGTGCGACTTTTTCCAGTACGGCGAGCTTTTCGGCACGCGAGTAATTGACCCAGCGCGAAATCTCGGCCAGCGTGCGATGACAGCCGCGGCACCAGCCGCGCTCCGCATCGAGCACGCAGATCTTGATGCACGGTGAGTCGATCGCATTCACGCGGCTTTGGCCCTGGCGGCTAGCGCTTTTTGGTTTTCCTGGCGGCGTGCTGCGCGACCGGCTCGATCCACGCCGCTTTGCGTTTCTCGAGGAATGCGCCGAGGCCTTCCTGAGCCTCGTCAGTCGCCCGGATCTCCGCGATGGTGTCAGCGGTGTCCGCGACTGCCTCCACGGTGATCGCAGTGTGTGCAACCTTGCGGATCAGCTGCTTTGCCGCGATGATCGCCTGCGGGCCGCCGCAATACAAATCGGCGAGGATGTTGCCGATTCTTGAATTGAGCATGTCGAATTCGACGAGATCGTGCAGCAGGCCGATGCGGTAGGCCTCGGCTGAATCAAACTCCTCGCCGGAGATAGCGTAGCGGCGTGCGTAGCGTTCGCCGATTGCCGCCACCACGTACGGGCTGATCATCGCCGGCACGATGCCGAGCCGCACCTCGGAAAGCCGGAAGGTCGAGTCCCGCGATCCGATCGCGATGTCGCACGCGGCGACCAGTCCGATGCCTCCGCCGCGCACGGCGCCGTGCACGCGCGCAATGGTCGGCTTGCAGAGAGTATAAAGCGAGTGGTACATCTGCGCGGTCGCGAGCGCCGCCTTGCGGTTCTGCTCACGCGTGAATTTGGCGCTACTCCTCATGTGCTCGATGTCGGCGCCGGCGCAGAAGCTCTTGCCCTGACCCATCAGCACCACCGCGCGCACTTTCGGGTTCGCCTCGAGCTGCTTGAGCGTGGTGGTCATCTGCGCGACCATTTCCGGGTCGAACGCGTTGTGCAGCTCGGGGCGATTAAGCGCGATCGTCGCGTTGCCGTCCTTGTCGATGAGCGACAGCACTTTCTGCGTCATGGCTGATCCAGTCCTGGTTTGTATCGATGATGGGCCGCGGCCGCTAAGCAGTCTTTGCGCGCCCCGCGACCGACATTATAGCCGCGCCGGTGTTTGCCGCCGAATCGCGAGCCTAGCCTGATCACATCCGGAACACGCCGAACGCGGTTTTCCCGAACGGCGAATTGAGCGCGGCGGCAATTCCTGACACAAGCATCTGGCGCGTCTCGAGCGGATCGATTACGCCGTCGTCCCACAGCCGCGCGCTGGCGTAATACGCGCTGCTTTGCCGCTCGTATTGTTCGAGGATGGGGGCACGAAACTCGCGCTCGTCATCCGCGCTCCACGGCTTGCCGCTTTTTTCGAGCGCGTCGCGCTTGATCTGTGCCAGCACGCCGGTCGCTTGCTCGCCGCCCATGACGGCGATGCGCGCATTCGGCCACATCCACAGCAAGCGCGGGCCGAACGCGCGGCCGCACATGCCGTAGTTGCCGGCGCCGAAGCTGCCGCCGATGATCACGGTGAACTTCGGCACGCGGCTGCAAGCGACCGCCATCACCATTTTCGCGCCGTCCTTGGCGATTCCGCCGGCTTCGTATTTCCTGCCGACCATGAAGCCGGTGATGTTCTGCAGGAACACCAGCGGGATGCCGCGCTGGCTGCAGAGCTCGATGAAATGCGTGCCTTTCAGCGCCGACTCGGAAAATAGCACGCCATTGTTGGCGACGATGCCGACGGGGTGGCCGGCGAGATGCGCGAAGCCGGTGACCAGCGTCGTGCCGTAACGCGCCTTGAATTCGTCGAACTCCGAGCCGTCGACGATGCGCGCGATGATCTCGCGCACATCGAACTGCTGGCGCGGGTTGACCGGTATCACGCCGTAAATCTCGGCCGGATCGAGCACCGGCTCGCGCGGCTCGCGCAGGTCGGGCGGCGCCGGCCTGACGAGATTGAGATGGCCGACCGCACGGCGCGCGATTTCGAGCGCGTGCGCATCGTTGTCGGCGAGGTGATCGGCAACGCCCGACGTACGGGTGTGAACGTCGGCGCCGCCGAGTTCTTCGGCGCTGACGATCTCGCCGGTCGCGGCCTTGACCAGCGGCGGGCCGGCGAGAAAAATCGTGCCTTGATTTTTGACGATGATCGTTTCGTCCGACATTGCCGGCACGTAGGCGCCGCCCGCGGTGCACGAGCCCATCACCACCGCAATCTGGGGGATGCCGAGCGCCGACATGTTGGCCTGGTTGTAAAAAATCCGCCCGAAGTGGTCGCGGTCGGGGAACACTTCGTCCTGGCTCGGCAAGTGGGCGCCGCCCGAATCGACGAGATAGATGCAGGGCAGGCGGTTGTCCTGCGCGATTTCCTGCGCGCGCAGGTGCTTTTTCACCGTCAGCGGAAAATAGCTGCCGCCTTTCACCGTTGCATCGTTGGCGATAACCACGCAGTCACGGCCCATCACCTGGCCGATGCCGGTGATGATGCCGGCGGCAGGCACCTGGTTGTCGTACATTTCCCACGCCGCAAGCGGCGAGAGTTCGAGTAAGCCGGAGCCCGGATCGAGCAGCGCCTTGATGCGATCGCGCACCCCGAGCTTGCCGCGCGCGGTGTGGCGCTCGCGCGCCGTGGCATCGCCCCCCGGTCTTACCTGGGCGAGTTTCTGGTTCAGGCCGGTAACCTGCTCGCGCATCCGTGCCGCCGCGGCCTTGAATTCTTCCGAACCAGTTTTCAGTTTCGATTTGAATGCAGCCATAAGTGCGTGATTGGTGGTTAGTGGTTCGTGATTCGAGCAACGAACAACGAGCAACGAACAACGATGTTCATGCTACGTGAACAGTCCGTTGCGCAACAGTCAGGCATGCTCGAAGCGGTCGAGTTCAGTTTGGTAGGCTGTCAGGGTAGTGCCGTCGAAGCACGCGAAAATGACGCTTTCGATGTCCCCGTGCTGCGCGACAAACTCTGCGCTTTCGCGTACCGCGATGATTACCGCCTGCTCGAGCGGATAACCGTAAACCCCGCAACTGATCGCCGGGAACGCGATGGTCTTCAGTTTGTGCTCGAGCGCGAGCTTGAAGCTGGCGCGGTAGCACGACGCGAGCAGCCCGGGCTCACCGCGCTTGCCGCCGTTCCATACCGGGCCGACGGTATGGATTACGTGCTTTGCGGGCAGGCGGTAGGCGCGCGTAATTTTCGCCTGACCCGTCGGACAGCCGCCGAGCGTGCGGCACTCGGCGAGCAGCTCAGGCCCCGCCGCGCGATGGATTGCGCCGTCGACGCCGCCGCCGCCGAGCAGCGTCGTGTTCGCCGCGTTGACGATCGCGTCGACCTTGAGCGTGACGATATTGGCCTGCAGTGCCTGCAGCTTCTCGCGCATGGCAAGGAATCAGATCAGTTCCAGCGCCATTGCAGTCGCCTCACCGCCGCCGATGCACAGGCTCGCGACGCCGCGCTTCAGACCGTATTTTTCGAGCGCCGCGAGCAACGTCACCACGATGCGCGCGCCGCTGGCGCCGATCGGGTGGCCGAGCGCGCACGCGCCGCCGTGCACGTTGACCTTGTCGTGCGGCAGGTCCAGGTCGTGCATGGCCGCCATCGTCACGACCGCAAACGCCTCGTTGATCTCGTAGAGGTCCACGTCCTGCCGGCTCCAGCCCGTTTTCTCGAACAGCTTTTTCATCGCGCCGACCGGGGCGGTTGTGAACCAATTGGGTTCCTGCGCATGCGTCGCGTGCGCGACGATTTGCGCCAGCGGCTTGAGGCCACGCTCGCGCGCGGTCGAAAGCCGCATCAGCACCAGCGCTGCGGCACCGTCGGAAATCGAGCTGGAGTTGGCCGGCGTCACGGTGCCGTCCTTGCGGAATACCGGTCTCAACTGCGGGATCTTGTCGAGGTTGGCCTTGAGCGGCTGCTCGTCCTGCGCAATCGTGTTTGCGCTCTTGCCGTTGCCGACTTGCAGTGGCACGATTTCGGCGGCGAACCAGCCGTTGTTGATCGCAGCCTGCGCGCGCTTGAGCGAGGTGATCGCGAAGCGGTCCTGCGCTTCGCGCGAAAACCGGTATTTTTCCGCGGTGTCTTCGGCGAATGTTCCCATCAGTCTGCCGCGGTCGTAGGCATCCTCGAGTCCGTCGAGGAACAGGTGGTCCTTGACTTCGCCATGACCGAGGCGCAAGCCGCCGCGCGCTTTGGGCAGCAGGTAGGGCGCGTTGCTCATGCTTTCCATGCCGCCCGCGACCATCACGCTGTTGGTGCCGGCGAGCAGCAGGTCGTTGGCGAGCATCGCCGCTTTCATGCCCGAGCCGCACATCTTGTTGATCGTGGTACATCCCACGCCTGGCGGCAGCCCGGCGCCGAGCGCGGCCTGGCGCGCCGGCGCCTGCCCCTGGCCGGCGGAAAGCACGTTGCCCATGATTACTTCCTGCACGTCCCCGGGTTTCACGCCGGCGCGCTCGACCGCGGCCTTGATCGCCGCCGCACCGAGTTCGGGGGCAGTCACGCCCTTCAATTCGCCCTGAAAACCGCCCATCGGCGTTCTGGCCGCGCCGACTATCACTACCGGATCGTTCTGCACGTTGCTACTCCTCTACCGAAATATTGCCTGGAACCACAGATGAACACAGATGGACACAGATCAGAATCATGCTTTATCTGCGTTTATCCGTGTTGATCTGTGGTTTCACTTTGTCTCATCGAACAGCTCACGGCCGATCAGCATGCGGCGGATTTCGGACGTGCCGGCGCCGATCTCGTAGAGCTTGGCATCGCGCAGCAAACGGCCCGTCGGGTAATCATTGAGGTAACCGTTGCCGCCGAGGCATTGAATCGCTTCGAGCGCCATCCAGGTCGCTTTTTCGGCGGCGTAAAGTATCGCACCCGCCGCGTCCTTGCGCGTGATCCGGCCATCGTCGCAGGCGCGGCCGACCGCATACACGTAGGCCTTGCACGCGTTCAGCGTCGTGTACATGTCGGCGAGCTTGCCCTGCATCAGCTGGAATTCGCCGATCGGCTGGCCAAACTGCCTGCGCTCGTGCACATACGGCAACACCACGTCCAGGCACGCCTGCATGATGCCAAGCGGCCCGCCGGCAAGCACCGCGCGCTCGTAATCGAGTCCGCTCATCAGCACTTCGACGCCCTTGCCGACTTCGCCAAGCACGTTTCCCGTGGGTACTTCGCAGTCCTCGAACACCAACTCGCACGTGTTCGAGCCGCGCATGCCAAGCTTGTCGAGTTTCTGCGAGGTGGAATAGCCTTTGCAGCCTTTTTCTATTATGAACGCAGTAATGCCGCGCGCACCGGCGCCGAGGTCGGTCTTGGCGTAGACGACGAGCGTGTCGGCGTCGGGGCCGTTGGTGATCCACATCTTGGTGCCGTTCAACAGATAGCGGTCGCCTTTGCGCACCGCCCGCAGTTTCATGCCGACGACGTCGGAACCGGCATGCGGCTCGCTCATCGCGAGGGCGCCGATGTGTTCGCCCGAAATAAGTTTGGGTAGATAGCGTTTTTTTTGCTGTGCGTTGCCGTTGCGCCGCAGTTGGTTCACGCACAGGTTCGAATGCGCGCCGTAGGACAGGCCGACCGCCGCGCAGGCGCGGCTGATTTCCTCCATCGCGACGATGTGGGCAAGATAGCCCATATTGATGCCGCCGTATTCCTCTTCGACCGTAATACCGAGCACGCCGAGTTCACCGAGACCGCGCCACAGCTCATTGGGAAAAGCGTTGCTGCGATCGATCTCGGCGGCGCGCGGCGCGATTTCCTTGCCGGCGAATTTCGCAACAGTGGTGCGCAGGTCGTCGATGCCTGCGCCGAGGCCGAAATCGAAGCTAGGGGAATTCATTTGTTTATATAATTGATTATAATGGTAAATTTAAATTACGTTAACGTAAACGTAATGATAGTAGTCCAGGCGCCATTGCTTGCTTTCAGGTCATAATTCAGGCGACTACTGGTGGCTTGCCGGAAGGCTGATTTCCGGCGAGCAGCTTGCGGCACTGGTTTTCAAAAAACATGATTTCGTTCAGCATTACCTCAATGTCTTCGCGCTGCTGTTCGAGCATCGCACGCCGGCGCTCAAGCCTGGCGATGAATTCCTGGAGCTGCCGTTTCTCGTCGCGCGTTTGGTCGTAGAGATCGAATAGTTCGCGGATCTCGGCCAGGCTGAAGCCGAGGCGCTTGCCGCGCAGCGCGAGCTTCAGGCGCACGCGGTCGCGGTTGCTGAACAGGCGGCTCGTGCCTTCCCGGCGTGGGCTGAGCAAGCCCTCATCCTCGTAATGCCGCATGGTGCGGGTCGTGACGCCGAACTCCGTGGCAAGCTCCGTGATGGTATAGGTCTTGGTCATTGTGCTATGCAATATATCCATGTAAAATCAAGACGAACAAGGCGCATAATTTGACCTTTACGTAAACGTAAAGCTATCAGCGGCCAAAGTCAAGCACCGTGCAGCAGACGGGCTAGGGTATCCGCATGCCAGTGGCGCCCACGGCATCTACCGCTACACGCGCAGTTGAACCGCGCCGAGGCTTCAGGGAATACCGCAATGACGACACCAGAAGACGGCGCCACGCTCGATCCGGCTGAACTTGCGCGGACCTACGCCGAGATCGCGCGCCGCAGCAGTGAGATTATGACTAGCTTCATCGCGCGCCAAGGGGCGGGCGGTATCACGGCGTTTGGCGACGAGCTCGGAATCGCCAAGGCGTTCTACGAGATGATGGGCAAGCTCGCCGCCGACCCGGCGAAAATCGCCGCAATGCAATTCAAGCTTTGGCAGGACTATCTGTCGCTGTGGCAGCGCTCGATGCTGCGTTTGCTGGGTCAAGACGGCCAACCGGCGATCGCGCCGGCGCAGAACGATCGCCGCTTCAAACACGACGACTGGCAGCAGAACTTTCTCTTCGATTACATCAAGCAGTCGTACCTGATCGCCGCCAAGCACCTGCATCAGACCGTCGCGAGCGTGCAGGGGCTGGACGATCACACGGCAAGGAAAGTCGATTTTTACACCCGCCAGTACATCGACGCGCTGAGCCCGAGCAATTTCCTGCTCACCAATCCCGAGGTCTTGCGCGAGACCGTCAACTCGGGTGGTCACAACCTGGTCAAGGGGCTCAACAACCTGCTCAAAGACCTTGAGCGCGGCGACGGCAGGCAGCTGCGCGTGAAAATGACCGACCCATCGGCATTCCAGGTTGGCGGCAATATCGCGGTCACGCCAGGCAAGGTCGTGTACCAAAATGACCTCATGCAGTTAATCCAATACGCGCCCCTGACGCAACAGGTTTATAAGCGCCCACTCCTGATCTTGCCCCCGTGGATCAACAAGTTCTATGTACTCGACTTGCGAGTAAAGAACTCGTTCGTGCGTTGGGCGAACGCGCAGGGGCACACCGTGTTCATGGTGTCGTGGGTCAATCCCGATGCGACGTTCGCGCAGAAGACGTTCGACGATTACCTGCTCGAAGGGCCGCTCGCGGCGCTGGATGCGATCGAAAAAGCGACCGGTGAACGTGCAGTCAACGCCATCGGGTTCTGTCTCGGCGGCACGCTGCTTGCCGTGGCGCTCGCCAACCTGGCGGGCAAGCGCGACGAACGCATCAAGAGCGCGACTTTCCTCGCCACCCTGATCGATTTTGCCGAGCCGGGCGAGCTCGAAGTGTTCGTCGACGAGGCGCAGGTCGCCAGCCTCGAAAAGAAGATGCAGGAGCGCGGCTATCTCGAGGGCCACGAGATGGCGACCACTTTCAACATGCTGCGCGCCAACGACCTGATCTGGTCGTTCGTCGTCAATAACTACCTGCTTGGGCGCGAACCGTTACCGTTCGATCTGTTGCACTGGAACTCGGACTCGACACGCATGCCGGCGGCGATGCACACCTATTATCTGCGCAACATGTACATCAAAAACCTGCTGCGCCAGCCGGGCGGAATCACGCTTGGCGGCATGCCGATCGATCTGTCGAAAGTGGCGATCCCGCTGTATTTTGTCGCCACCATCGAAGATCACATCGCGCCGTGGAAGTCGACTTACGCGGGCGCGCAACTCTTTTCAGGCCCGGTGCGCTTCGTGCTCGGCGGCTCGGGCCATATTGCCGGCACCATCAATCCGCCGGCCGCCGACAAGTACGGTTATTGGACCAACGACAAGCTCGAGGCTACGCCGCAGGAGTGGCTTGCCGGCGCAGCGCAAAACCCGGGTTCGTGGTGGAATGACTGGGCGCGGTGGGCCGAGGCCCATGCGGGTCCCAAGGTCGAGGCGCGCGTGCCGGGCAATGGCAAGCTCAAAGCGCTCGAAGACGCGCCGGGTTCGTACGTGAAGCTGCGGCTGGACGCGCAAGCGGCGGGAAGGGCCGCCGCGGCGTGATATTCTTTGTGCCCTGCGCCAGAATCGGGGTGCAGCGGCGCCTGTTTCGACGGAGTCCAGGCAACGGGTTCTGACACCGGGTAAGCCATCACGGCGGGTGCGGATCATGACCGATTTGAGTGTCCAGAAAGCGCGGCGGCAGGGCTATCGAACCCGGCACCAAGTGCGGTTTGTCACCGCTGCCAGCCTGTTCGACGGCCACGATGCGTCGATCAACATCGTGCGCCGCATCCTGCAGGCGGGGGGTGCCGAAGTCATCCATCTCGGCCACAACCGCTCGGTCGAAGAAATCGTCACCGCCGCACTCGACGAGGACGTGCAGGGCATAGCCGTCAGCTCCTATCAGGGCGGTCACGTCGAGTTCTTCACCTACATGCTCGAGCTGCTGCGCGCACGCGGGGGCGCGCATATCAAGGTGTTTGGCGGCGGCGGCGGCGTGATAATTCCCGCGGAGGCCGCGGCACTGCACGCCTGCGGCGTGACCCGCATCTATACGCCCGAGGACGGCGCGCGCTTGGGCCTGCAGGGCATGATCGAAGACATGCTGGCGGCGGCGGATTTCGATCCGGCGGCGCCCGCCCCGGTGACCAACGACGAGCTCGCGCGCGGCGAGCGCCGGGCGCTTGCCGCGTTGATCACTGCACTCGCGAACGGCACGCTCGACCCGCAGCGGCGCGCAGACCTCGCCGCGCGCGCGCGCGCGGTGCAAGGCGTGCCGGTGCTCGGCATCACGGGCACCGGCGGCTCGGGCAAGTCGTCACTGACCGACGAGCTGGTGCGGCGCCTGCGGCTCGATCAGCGCGACCGTTTGAAAATCGCACTGATTGCGGTCGATCCGTCGCGCCGCAAGAGCGGCGGCGCGCTGCTCGGCGATCGCATCCGCATGAACGCGATCTACGCACCCAATGTCTACATGCGTTCGCTGGCGACGCGCGCCGCCGGCAGCGAAATCGCCGCGTGCGTGCCCGAGGTGATCGCGGCGTGCAAGGTCGCCGGATTCGATCTGATCATGGTCGAGACGGCGGGCATCGGCCAGGGCAATGCCGCCATTGCGCCGCTGGTCGATACGTCGCTGTATGTGATGACTCCCGAGTACGGCGCGGCGAGCCAGCTCGAAAAAATCGACATGCTCGATTTCGCCGATTTCGTCGCGATCAACAAGTTCGACCGCAAGGGCGCGGAGGATGCGCTGCGCGACGTGCGCAAGCAGGTGCAGCGCAACCGCGAGGCCTCGCCCCGGGCGCTCGCCGAGATGCCGGTGTTCGGCACCATAGCCGCGCGCTTCAACGACGACGGCGTGACCGCGCTTTATCAGGCGCTCAAGCCGCGGCTTGCCGAGCTCGGGCTCAGGCTCGACGCCGGGGAGCTTGCGCCGGTCACGGTGCGCGCTTCGAGCGGCAATACCGCCATCGTGCCGCCGTCGCGCGTGCGGTATCTGGCCGAGATCGCCGAGGGCGTGCGCGCCTATCATCGTCACGCGCGCGCGCAGGCGCGCCTCGCGCGGGAGCGCCAGCAACTGACGGAGACGAAGCGCATGCTGCGCGAGTCTCCGTCATCCCGGCGTACGCCGGGATCCGGTGCAGGCGTTTCCCTGGATTCCGGCGAACACCGGGATGACGAATTGGCGGTGGAGCTCGATGCCCTGATCGCCGCACGCGCCGCCGCGCTCGACGCGGTCAGCACGCAATTGCTTGCGGATTGGCCGCAGGTGCAGGCCGCCTACTCGGGTGACGAGCGCGTCGTCAAGGTCCGCGGGCGGGATATCGGCACGCAACTCACCTTCACGACGCTGTCGGGCACGCATGTGCCGAAAATCGCGCTTCCGAAGTACGAGGACCACGGGGAACTCCTGCACTGGCTGCTGCGCGAGAACCTGCCCGGCTATTTCCCGTTTACCGCCGGGGTGTTCGCGTTCAAGCGCGAGAACGAGGAAGTGACGCGCATGTTCGCCGGCGAAGGCGACCCGTTCCGCACCAACCGCCGCTTCAAGCTGCTGTCCGGGCACTCGGACGCGAAACGCCTGTCCACCGCGTTCGATTCGGTCACGCTCTACGGCTGCGACCCGCACGAGCGACCCGACATCTACGGCAAGGTCGGCAACTCCGGCGTGTCGATCGCCACGCTCGACGACATGCAGGTGCTCTACGGCGGTTTCGATTTGTGTGCGCCGGATAATTCGGTGTCGATGACGATCAACGGCCCGGCGCCGACGCTGCTCGCGATGTTCCTCAATACCGCGATCGACCAGCAGTTCGACGCGTTCGAGCAGCGCGAGGGCAGAAAGCCGCACGCCGACGAGGCAGTGGAGATCCGCGCGCGGACGCTGCGAACGGTGCGCGGCACCGTGCAGGCGGACATTCTGAAGGAGGACCAGGGCCAGAACACCTGCATCTTCTCGACCGAGTTTTCGCTCAAGGTGATGGGCGACATCCAGCAGTATTTCGTCGCGCACGAGGTGCGCAATTTCTATTCGGTGTCGATCTCCGGCTACCACATCGCCGAGGCGGGCGCGAACCCGATCTCGCAGCTCGCGTTCACGCTCGCCAACGGTTTTACCTACGTCGAGGCGTATCTCGCGCGCGGCATGAAAATCGACGATTTCGCGCCCAATCTGTCGTTCTTTTTCTCGAACGGCATGGATCCCGAGTACACTGTGCTCGGGCGCGTCGCGCGCCGCATCTGGGCGATCGCGATGCGCGACGTCTACGGCGCGAACGAGCGCAGCCAGAAGCTCAAATATCACACCCAGACCTCGGGCCGCTCGCTGCACGCGCAGGAAATCGACTTCAACGACATCCGCACCACGCTGCAGGCGTTGATCGGCGTCTACGATCACTGCAACAGCCAGCACACCAACGCCTACGACGAGGCGATCACTACGCCGACCGAGGAGAGCGTGCGGCGCGCGATGGCGATCCAGCTCATCATCAACCGCGAGTGGGGGCTCGCGAAAAACCAGAATCCGAACCAGGGCTCGTTCATCATCGACGAGCTGACCGATCTTGTCGAGGCAGCGGTGCTCGCCGAGTTCGACGCGTTGGCGGCTCGCGGCGGAGTGCTCGGCGCGATGGAAACCGGCTACCAGCGTGGCAAGATCCAGGAAGAGTCGATGTACTACGAAACGCTGAAGCACAGCGGCGAGTTGCCGATCGTCGGGGTCAATACTTTCCGCAATCCCGGGGCGCCTGGGAGCAGCGGCGCGATTGCGCTGGCGCGCTCAACCGAAGAGGAAAAGCAAAGCCAGATCCGGCGGCTGCGCGAATTTCAGCTGCGCCACCAGCATGCGGCGCCGGCGGCGCTCGCGCGCCTGCAACGGGTTGCGCTGGGCGGCGGCAATGTGTTTGAAGAACTTATGAAGGCGGTGCGCACCTGTTCGCTGGGTCAGATTACCGGCGCACTGTTCGAGGTCGGGGGGCAGTACCGCCGCAACATGTAAGAATTGTCCGGCTTCTCAGGCGCCGAAGGAGCGCAGGCCGTTGAGATCGAGGATGGTGATCAGGCTGTAGTCGACTTTGACGAGGCCGGCCTTTTCGAGCACGTGCAGGGCCTGGTTGACCCGTTGCCGGGAGGCGCCGGCGAGGAAGCCGAGTTCTTCCTGGGAAATCTGGATGCGAAGTTCGGAGCCGGGATACAGAAAGGGATTGAACAGCGCCGCGAGCGACCGGGCCACACGGGCGTCGGGCTCGAGCAGCCGGTCGTGCTCGACCATGCCGATGAACTGTCCGAGGCGTTCGTTCAGTTGCATGATCAGGAAACGGTTGAAGGCGAGGCTCGTGTCGAGGAGCCAGCGAAACGTGGCTTCAGGCATGAAAGCAATCTGCGAGCCGCGCAGGGCCACGACGTCATACATTCGAAGCTCGCCCTTGAGGACCGATCCTTCCCCGAACCAGCTGCCAGCGGTTATCCCGGCCAGAGTGACCGATTTTCCCGACTGGGCGATGCACGTGAGCTTGACCAGGCCGTCGATGACGCCGATCCAGACATTGGCCCGTTCGTCTTTTCGGCACACATAGGCACCGGCTTCGAATTCCCGTACCACGATGGTGGATCGGACCCGTTCCATCTGATCGGGCGCGAGCTCCCGCGTCCAGGGGCTCAAGGCGAGCATGTCGGTCAGCGACCGCACCGCTTGCCTCGCAATTGTCTTCCGGATGACAGCATGGCCCCAATATAGCGCGTATGTTGTAACGCATACAAACGGGCGCGCCAGGCGGACAGAGGATTGACGCCGCCGCACACCCTGCACGAGGGAGACGACCATGAGCAGCACCGATGCACCCGCCGGCTTCAAACCCAAGAAATCAGTCGCCCTGTCGGGCATTACCGCGGGCAATACCGCGTTATGCACCGTCGGCCGCAGCGGCAACGACCTGCATTACCGCGGCTACGACATACTCGATATCGCCGATCGGTGTGAGTTCGAGGAAGTTGCCTACCTGCTGGTGCACGGCAAGCTGCCGACCGTGGCCGAGCTTGCCAGCTACAAGGCCAAGCTCAAATCGCTGCGCGGTCTGCCGCACGCGGTCAAGGCAGCGCTCGAATGCGTGCCGGCGGCGGCACACCCGATGGACGTGATGCGCACCGGCTGCTCGGTGCTCGGCTCCGCGTTGCCGGAGAAGGACGATCACAACGTGCCCGGCGCGCGCGACATCGCCGATCGCCTGATGGCCTCGTTCGGCTCGATGCTGCTCTACTGGTACCACTACAGCCAGAACGGGCGGCGCATCGAGGTTGAGACCGACGACGACTCGATCGGCGGGCATTTCCTGCACCTGCTGCACGGCAAGGCGCCGTCGCGGCAGTGGGTGCGCGCGATGCACACCTCGTTGATCCTCTACGCCGAGCACGAATATAATGCCTCGACCTTCGCCTGCCGCGTGGTGGCCGGCACCGGCTCCGACATGTATTCGGCCATCACCGGCGGCATCGGCGCGCTGCGCGGCCCCAAGCATGGCGGCGCCAACGAAGTTTCGTTCGAAGTGATGAACCGTTACGACAGTCCCGAAGACGCCGAGAACGATATCGTGACGCGCGTGGCCAACAAGGAAGTCGTGATCGGCTACGGCCACCCGGTCTACACCATCTCCGATCCGCGCAACCAGGTGATCAAGGAAGTCGCACGCACGCTGTCGCAGGAATCCGGCGACATGGCGATGTTCGAGATCGCCGAGCGCATCGAAGCAGTCATGGGGCGGGAGAAGAAGATGTTCGCCAATCTCGACTGGTTCTCGGCGGTGTCGTACTTCAAGCTGGGTGTGCCGACCGCGATGTTCACGCCGATCTTCGTGATCTCGCGCACCAGCGGCTGGGCGGCGCACGTGATCGAGCAGCGCATCGACGGCAAGATCATCCGTCCGACCGCGAACTATACCGGCCCCGAGCCGCGCAAGCTCACCCCGCTCGCGCAGCGCGGACTATCCCAAGCAAAGCGCAAGCAAACTGCAACGGCCGGCTGAGGGAAGCAATACCATGGAACATCACATCGCCGTTAAATTCGCCGATAGTCAGGAATACGATTTCACGTTGCATGATGCCGACACGGCAGACCTGACCTGGGAGCAGGCTCAGGCATGGATCGACGAGGAGTACGTCAACACCGGATACGAAGCGGCCAACCCGGTCGGCACGACGCCGCTCGCCGACAAGATCGTGTGCGTCGCCATGGCCTACGGCCCCCAACCCTTCGCCGGCAATACCGCGTGGGCAAAACGCTTCGTGCGCTGCACGGGCAGGGCGACCGGCAAGATCGACATCGCCGTGGACGTGGCGCGCCAGATTCCCGGCAGATCGAAGCGCGCATCGGGTCATGATGACAAATAAGAAACAGCTGCATGACGCTGACGCGAGCATAGCCTTGCGGGATACCTTTCCCAAGCTCCTGCTCGACCACGCCAGGCAACGCGCCGACAAACCGGCGATCCGCGAAAAGGACTACGGCATCTGGCAGACCTGGACCTGGTCGCAGGTGGCCGAAGAAGTGCGCGATCTCGCTTGCGGCCTGGCGGCCATGGGATTCCATCGCGGCCACAACCTTGCCATCATCGGCGATAACCGCCCGCGCCTTTATTGGGCGATGGCCGCGGCCCAGTCGCTGGGGACCGTGCCCGTGCCGCTCTATCAGGACGCGGCCGCCGAGGAGATGGTATTCGTGCTGAACGATGCGGACGTCCATTTCGCGGTGGTGGAGGACCAGGAGCAGGTGGACAAACTGCTCGAGATCAAGGACCGCTGTCCGATGCTCCAGCACATCATTTACGACGAACCACGGGGACTGCGCCATTATCAGCAGGAATTCCTCCACAGCTACGAGGAGATTCACGCCTTGGGCCGCGCCCATCATGAAGCGCACCCGGACTTTTACCTGGGCGGGGTGGTTGCGAGCCGGCCCGAGGACGTCGCTATCATGGCCTACACGTCCGGAACCACCGGCAAGCCAAAGGGCGTGTGTCTGACCCACGGCGCCCTGATTACCGCCGCCCGCGGCGGCGTCGAGTTCGACAAGCTGACCCCGAACGAGGAATTGCTTTCATACCTGCCAATGGCCTGGATCGGCGACAACCTGTTCTCCTACTGTGAGGCGCTGGTCGCGGGATTCACGATCAATTGTCCGGAGTCGGGAAACACGGTGCTGATCGACATGCGGGAAATCGGGCCGACGTTTTATTTTGCGCCGCCGCGCGTCTTCGAGAATCTGCTCACGCAAGTGATGATACGCATGGAGGACGCCGGAGTTTTAAAGCGCTGGATGTTCCACTATTTCATGGAGATCGCACGACGCTGCGGCGCCGAGATCCTGGACGGCAAATCCGGCATCCCGCTCACGGCTCGTTTGCTGTACGCGCTCGGGAATATCCTGGTGTACGGACCGCTCAAAAACGTGCTTGGCATGAGCAGCATCCGGATCGCATACACCGCCGGGGCGGCCATCGGACCGGATCTGTTCCGCTTCTATCGCTCGATCGGCATCAACCTGAAGCAGCTCTACGGTTCGACCGAGACCTGCGCCTATGTATGCCTGCAGCCGGACGGCGAGATCAAGCTCGACAGCGTCGGCAAGCCGGCGCCGGGCGTCGAAGTCAAAATCGCCGATAACGGCGAGGTGCTGGTGAGAAGCGCGGCGATGTTGAAGGAGTATTACAAGCGGCCCGACGCCACCGCCGAATCGATCGACGGCGAGGGCTACTTCCACACCGGCGACGCCGGGTTTTTCGACGAGGACGGGCACATCAAGATCATCGACCGGGCCAAGGATGTCGGGAAACTGGCCAATGGCGCCATGTTCGCGCCCAACTATGTCGAAAACAAGCTCAAGTTCTTTTCCTACATCAAGGAGGCGGTGGCCTTCGGGCATGGACGCGAGGCGGTGTGCGCGTTCATCAACATCGACATGTCGGCGGTAGGCGACTGGGCCGAGCGGCGCGGCATTGCGTATTCAGGTTACCCTGAACTGGCGGGCAAGGAGGCTGTCTATGACCTGATTCAGGAGTGCGTGCAGAAGGTCAACGGGGAGCTCGCGCACGACCCGGTCCTGCGCTATTCACAGGTGCGCCGTTTTCTGGTCCTGCCCAAGGAGCTCGATCCGGACGACGACGAGTTGACCCGCACCCGCAAGGTGCGCCGGGGCTTCATCGCGGAGAAGTACGCGGTGCTGATCGATGCGCTCTATGCCGGCAAGCAAACCCAGTTCATCGAAACGCAGGTGAAGTTCGAGGACGGCCGCACCGGCGTCATCGGCGCAGACCTCAAGATCCGCGATGCCGAAGTCTATGACGTTCTTGCCCGGGCGGCTTGACGCGCATGAACGCGAACCCGCGGGCCGCGATTTTTCTGCATGACCCTCGCGTCCGCTGTGGATGACTCATGAGTGACCGGACCATTCAGGATCGGATCATCTTCCACGACGCTCTCGGGGTGATGGAGGTCGATTGGTCCGATTGGACATTCACGACCGAGGCGGAGGTCAACGAATTCTATGACGAAATCGATCGCAAAGCGGTAGCCACCGGCAAGCGCTGGTACTTCCTGGTCAATTACGTCGGTTGCGTCATCAGCCCCGCGATCTGGCCGCGATTCGCCGAACGCGGAAAGTACGCCAATATCACTTATGGACTCGGTACGGTACGTATCGGAGCCAGCGCCGCGACCCGCGACGCCATCCGCCAGCGCGCCAAGGGTGAAATGTTCCGCGCCAATATCTTCGAATCCCGTGATCAGGCGATGCTGGCACTCGGGGAAATGCGCAAGCGGCGCGAAGTCCTGGGTGGAATTCCGTCCGGGGACACCGCCGAAGTCTACCTGCGGGTCGAGGATATCCATCTGAATTTCGGCGGCGTCAAGGCGCTGACGGGCGTCGGATTCGAGGTCAACCGTGGCGAGGTCTCATCCATCATCGGGCCGAACGGCGCTGGCAAGAGTTCGATGCTCAACGTCATCAGCGGGTTTTACCGGCCGTCCCGCGGCCGTATCATTTTCGAGGGCAGGGACCGTACGCATCTTCCGACGCATGCGGTGGCGCGCCTCGGCTTTGCGCGCACCTTTCAGAACATCGCGCTGTTCAAGGGCATGACGACGCTCGATAACATCATGACCGGGCGCTCGTGGAAAATGAAGGGCAATGTCCTGACCGACGCCTTGTATTGGGGGTACGCGCAGAAAGAGGAGATCAAGCACCGCGAGCACGTTGAGAGAATCATCGATTTCCTGGAGATCGAAGCGATTCGGAAGACCCAGGTGGGACGGCTGCCGTACGGTTTGCAGAAACGCGTGGAGCTCGCCCGGGCACTCGCGATGGAGCCCAAGGTGCTGTTGCTCGACGAGCCGATGGCGGGGATGAACGTGGAGGAGAAGGAGGACATGGTACGGTTCATCCTGGATGTGAACGAGCAATGGGGCACCACGATCGTTCTGATCGAGCACGACATGGGAGTGGTGATGGACATCTCCAACTACGTGGTCGTGCTGGATCATGGCGCGATGATCGCCGAAGGCACGCCGGACGAAATCCGGGCGGATCCGGTGGTCATCCGGGCGTATCTGGGTCAGGGATGAGAGGCTGCAGCCAGCGGTGCATGGGGCGAGAGGGGGTTGATCGGCTATGACATTCTTTTTTGAAGTTCTGATTGGCGGTCTGCTGGCGGGGGTCATGTACTCGCTCGTGGCCCTGGGCTTCGTGCTCATCTACAAGGCCTCCGGCGTCTTCAACTTCGCCCAGGGGGCGATGGTGTTCTTCGCGGCGCTCACCTTCGTCAGCATCGTGGAGCGAGGCGTGAACTTCTGGCTGGCGATAGCGATCACGCTGGCGGCGATGGTGGTGCTCGCGTTTGCCATCGAGCGCGTCGTGTTGCGATTTCTGGTCAACCAGCCGCAGATTACGCTTTTCATGGCGACCATCGGACTGGCCTATTTCATTGAAGGCCTGGCTCAAGGGCTGTGGGGCGCCCAGGTGCACGCGATCGAGCTCGGAATCCAGGACGTGCCGTTCAAGTTGGCCGGGATCAACATCAGCCAGTTCGACCTGTTTGCGTCCGGGACCGCGGCGGTGCTGGTCGCGGTGCTTGCGCTGTTCTTCAGCTACACGCGCACGGGCCGCGCTTTGCGCGCAGTCGCCGACGACCACCAGGCAGCCCTTTCGATCGGCATCCCGCTGGAAAGAATCTGGGTCATCGTGTGGGCAGTGGCGGGATTCGTGGCGCTGGTGGCGGGGCTGTTGTGGGGCGCCCGCACCGGCGTTCAGTTCGCGCTGACGTTCACCGCACTGAAGGCGCTGCCGGTGTTGATCCTGGGCGGGTTTGAGTCCATCCCCGGGGCGATCGTGGGCGGTCTCATCATCGGCGCCACCGAGAAGCTGGCCGAGGTCTACATCGGCTCCTCGCTCGGGCTGAACATCGGCACGGGCATCGAGAACTGGTTTCCGTATGCGCTCGCCATGGTGTTCCTGCTGATCCGGCCGGAGGGATTGTTCGGCGAGAAGCGCATCGAGCGAGTGTGAAAGAACGACGATGATTTACCGCGAAGCAGGTCAGTTCAAGACTACCTACGCCAAGGACCAGGCGATCTTCCCGATCCGGCAGGACCGCTACGCAATGGCGGCGATCCTGACCATCGCATTTTTCATTGTTCCGTTCAGCGTCAGCGACTACTGGTTCAATGCCATCCTGATCCCGTTCCTGATCCTCGCGCTCGCGGCGCTGGGGCTGAACATCCTCACCGGCTACACCGGGCAGCTCTCCCTCGGCACGGCGGGTTTCATGGCGGTGGGCGCGTTCGCCGCATTCAATTTCATGCTGCGCGTCCCGGGCATGCCGTTGCTGGTGGCATTCATCCTGGCGGGGCTGACCGCCGCCCTGGTGGGAATCGCTTTCGGGCTGCCGAGCCTGCGAATCAAGGGGTTTTACCTGGCGGTCGCCACCCTGGCCGCACAGTTTTTCATCGAATGGGTGCTCATCAAATTCGGCTGGTTCTCCAACTACAACTCATCAGGCGTGATCACCGCGCAGCCCATGATCATTCTCGGTTATGAGTTCATCACGCCGCGCAGCAAGTATTTGCTCACGCTTGCCATCGTCGCCGTGATGGCGCTCGCGGCAAAGAACATGGCGCGCAGCGAGACCGGACGCGTCTGGATGGCGGTGCGTGACATGGATATCGCCGCCGAGGTGATCGGCATCAATATCCTCAAGGCCAAGCTGCTGGCGTTCGCGGTGAGCTCTTTCTACTGCGGCGTGGCGGGCGCGCTCTGGGCCTATGCCTATCTCGGGTCGGTGGAGCCGTCGGCCTTCACGCTCGACCGCTCGTTCCAGATTCTGTTCATGATCATCATCGGCGGCGTGGGCACCGTCCTCGGCTCGTTCCTCGGCGCGGCCTTTATCGTGCTGCTGCCGATCCTGCTCAACGTGGGGGCGCATTACATTCCCGGCGTGCCGCGGGACCTGCTGTCGAACCTGGAGTTGATCGTATTCGGGGGCCTGATTATCTTCTTTCTCGCCGTCGAGCCCCACGGCCTGGCGCGGTTGTGGCAGATCGGAAAAGAGAAATTGAGGTTGTGGCCGTTCCCGCATTGATTCTTGAAGGCAAACCGGTGCAGCCCGGATTATGGTTGCAAGGCAATTTAACTCATAGGAGGTGGATTATGATTCGCAGCGTGTCATTGAGTGTACGCAAGACTGCGCTATGCGCAGTGATCGGGGCCATGGTCGGCGCGGCGGCGCCGGCTTTCGCGCAAAACGAGCAGTTCATACCGATGTTGAGCTACCGGGTGGGGCCGTACGCCGCGGGCGGCACCGGTTTCTTCGGAGGGTTCATCGACTACCTGGACATGGTCAACAAACGGGACGGCGGCGTGAACGGGGTGAAGCTTACCTGGGAGGAGTGCGAAACCGAGTACAAGAACGACCGCGGCATGGAGTGTTACGAGCGGTTGAAGAAGAAGGGGCCCACCGGCGCGACCGTGGTCGATCCCCTGAGCACCGGCATTACTTACGCCATTTCGGACCGCGCGCCGACCGACAAGATCCCGGTCGTTTCCCTGGGGCACGGCCGGTCGGATGCAGCGGACGGCCGGGTATTCGAGTATGTGTTCCCGCTAATTACCAGCTACTGGAGCCAGAGCACTGCCAAGATCAAGTTCATCGGCCAGAAGGAAGGCGGGATGGACAAGCTCAAGGGCAAGAAGATCGTGAATCTCTATCACGGCTCGGCCTACGGCAAGGAAACGATCCCGGTGCTGGACGTCCAGGCCAAGAAGTACGGCTTTACCGTGACCCACATCGAGGTGCCGCATCCCGGCAACGAGCAGCAGTCGCAATGGCTGCAGGTCGGCCAGATCAAGCCCGACTGGGTCATCCTGCGCGGCTGGGGCGTGATGAATCCGGTGGCGCTGCGCACCGCGCAACGGGTGGGCTATCCGTCCAACAAGATTCTGGGCGTGTGGTGGAGCGGCGCCGAGGAGGACGTGCTCCCCGCCGGCGACGCGGCCAAGGGCTACATCGCGGCCAGCTTCCATCCCTCGGGCACCAACTTCGCGGTGATCCAGGATATTTTGAAGCACGTCTATGGTGGTGGCAAGAAGGGCAACGTGGACGATCCCAAGCGCATTGGGCAGCAGTACTTCAACCGCGGCGTCATTCAGGGCATCCTCGCGGTCGAGGGGATCCGCGTCGCCCAGGAGAAGTACGGCAAAGGCAAGCCGATCACCGGCGAGCAGATGAAGTGGGGGCTGGAAAACCTCAACCTCAGTGAGCAGCGCCTGAAACAGATCGGCGCGTCCGGACTCATGTCCCCGTTGAAAAGCTCCTGCTTGGACCACGAAGGAGGCGGGGCAATCAAGTTCATGGCGTGGGACGGCGCCAAGTGGACCAACATCACCGACTGGATCCAGTCCGACCAGAGCATCGTGCGGCCGATGGTCGAGGAGGCGGCAGCCAAGTACGCCAAGGAAAAGCACCTCACTCCGAGGAAGTGCTGAGCGGCGCAGGCTGAAGAATTTCCGCCGCCCCGGGCTGCGGGGCGGCGGAACATTCCGCCGTTGCGATTTCTGGTTAAGGGACAGGCTATGGATCAACGCTCCGATTCCTCGTTGTTGTCGGTCAACAACATCGAGGTCATCTACGATCACGTCATCCTGGTTTTGAAAGGCGTTTCGCTGGGAGTGCCGCAGGGCAAGATCGTCACGCTGCTCGGCGCCAATGGGGCCGGCAAGACTACCACTCTGAAAGCGATCTCCAATTTGCTGCGTGCGGAGCGCGGCGATGTCACCAAGGGTTCCATCGAGTTCAACGGCAAGCGCGTGGACAAGCTCACGCCCTCCGATCTGGTGAGGATGGGGGTGGTGCAGGTGATGGAGGGGCGCCATTGCTTTGCTCACCTGACCGTGGAGGAAAATCTGCTCACCGGCGCGTTCACGCGCAGTGTCGGACGCGCGGAACTCAAGCGCGACCTGGAGCTCGTGTACACGTATTTCCAGCGGCTCAAGGAGCGGCGCGCGAGCCTCGCCGGATATACCTCGGGCGGCGAGCAGCAGATGACGGCGATCGGGCGCGCGCTGATGGCGCAGCCGAAGATGATTCTGCTCGACGAGCCGTCGATGGGGCTCGCACCGCAGCTGGTCGAGGAGATCTTCGAGATCGTGAAGAACCTCAACCAGAAAGAAAAGGTGAGTTTTCTGTTGGCCGAGCAGAATACCCTGATGGCTCTGCGCTACGCGGATTACGGCTACATCCTCGAGAACGGCCGCGTGGTGATGGACGGTGCGGCGCAGGAGCTCGGTGCCAACGAGGACGTGAAGGAGTTCTACCTGGGGCTTTCCACCAGCGGCCGCAAGAGCTTCCGCGACGTGAAGCACTACCGCCGCCGCAAGCGCTGGCTGGCCTGATGGATTACTACGACCAGCTCGAAATTCGCGACCACGAACAGCGGGAACGCGAGCAGTTTGCGGCTCTCAGGCAGCAAATCGGCAATGCGCAAGCTCACTCGCCGTATTTCGCGCGGCTGCTCGCCGGGGTGAATCCGGCCGACATCAAGAATCGCGCCGCGCTCGCGCAGCTCCCGGTGACACGCAAATCCGATTTCACCGAGCTCCAGCGAGCCCATCTACCGTTCGCGCAGATGGTGACGTTACCAACGGGAGGGCTGTCGCGCGTATTCATGTCGCCGGGGCCGGTCTTCGACCCGGAAGGCCGGCGCGCGGATTACTGGCGCCTGGGGCGCGCGATGTATGCCGCAGGTTTCCGGCGGGGAGAACTGGTCCATAACACGTTTTCCTATCACCTCACGCCGGCCGGCTTCATGGCCGACCTTGGCGCGCAGGCGCTCGGCTGCGCGGTGTTTCCCGGCGGGGTCGGCCAGACCGAAATGCAGGTTGCCGCGATGGCTGCGCTCAGGCCGCAATGCTATGTCGGCACGCCTTCGTTCCTGCGCATCATTCTCGAGAAGGGCGATGAGCTCAACGTCGATACGTCGAGTCTGAAGAAAGCGCTGGTCTCGGCCGAAGCATTGCCTGCGAGCCTGCGCGCCTGGCTCAACGGTCGCGGCGTTAACACGTTGCAATGCTATGCGATCGCCGATCTCGGTCTTATCGCGTACGAATCGCCGGCGCTGGAGGGCATGATCGTGGATGAAGGCGTGATCGTCGAGATCGTGCGCCCGGGCAGCGGCGTGCCGGTGGCGGCGGGTGAGGCCGGCGAAGTCGTGGTGACGGCACTGACGCCTGAATATCCGCTGCTCCGCTTTGCGACCGGAGACCTGTCGGCGGTGTTGCCGGGCGCGAGTCCGTGCGGGCGCACCAACCTGCGCATCAAGGGCTGGTTGGGGCGCGCCGACCAGACGGCGAAAGTGAAAGGCATGTTCGTCAAGCCGTCGCAGATGGCGGAGGTGGCCATGCGTTATGTGGAAATCCGCAGGTACCGTCTGGTGATCGATCATGACGAGCGCAAAACCGACCGCATGACCTTCAATTGCGAAATCGACGGCGCAGGCGGTGATGCGCTCGCCGCCAGGATTGCAGCAACGGTGCGCGAGATCTGCAATTTGCGCGGCGAGGTCGCGTTCAGGCCGGCCGGCGCGCTGCCGAACGACGGCAAGGTGATCGACGACACGCGCAAATACGACTGAGGCCGAGGCGCTCATGCAAATCAAAGACAGCGTATTTCTGATTCCCGGCGGCGCGTCGGGACTCGGTGCGGCGACCGCGCGGCATCTGATTGCGGCCGGCGGCAAGGTGATGATTGCCGATCTTAACCAGCAGGCCGGCGAGGAGTTTGCCGCCAGCTTAGGGGCCAATGCGCGCTTCATGATTGCCGATGTCACGAGCGAAGCGCAGGTGCAGCGGGCAGTCGACGCCGCGGTCCAGACTTTCGGCGCGCTGCATGGACTGGTCAATTGCGCCGGCATCGCGCCCGCCGAGCGCGTGCTCGGCAAGCACGGCCCGCACCAGCTCGAGACGTTCAGCCGCGCGATCAATGTCAATCTGGTCGGCAGCTTCAATTGCCTGCGCCTCGCGGCGCAGGCGATGAGCGGGAATGCGCCGAATCCGGATGGCGAGCGCGGCGTGATCATCAATACCGCGTCGGTTGCGGCATACGAGGGGCAGATCGGGCAGGCCGCCTACAGCGCCTCGAAGGGAGGCATCGTTGCGATGGCGCTGCCGGTCGCGCGCGAGCTGGCGCGCGTCGGGATCCGCGTCATGACCATCGCGCCCGGCATCTTCGACACCCCGATGCTCGCCGGCATGAGTGCAGAAATCCGCGCCTCGCTGGGCGCGCAGGTGCCGTTTCCGTCGCGCCTGGGCCAGCCCGCGGAATACGCGCGGCTCGCGGCTTTCATCATCGAGAACCCGATGCTGAACGCCGAAGTCATCCGTCTCGATGGCGCAATCCGCATGGCGCCGAAATGACAGAGAGCAATGCGCGTGCTCGCGGGTTCGCAGGCGGGTAAAGACCTGCGGGCAGGTCCGGGTATTGGTGCGGATCAGCCTGAGGCGCGCGCCGCGATAGGCGCGGTGCCGATGTTATAATCGGCTCGCCAAAAGCCCGGCGCCAAAAGTGCCGGCTGACTGGCGATGACAGCCGATCCGGCGGACACTGCAACCCTACCAAGGTGATGCTATCGACATGAAGGACCTCGTTCCTGACAGCGACCCGCAGGAAACACAGGAATGGCTGGAGGCGCTCGACAGTGTCCTGAAACACGAAGGTCCGCAACGCGCGCACTTCCTGCTCGAGCAGTTGGTGGAAAAAGCGCGCCGCCGCGGCGCCTATTTTCCGTTCTCGCTCAACACCGCTTACATCAACACCATACCGACGGCACAGGAGGAGCGTTCGCCGGGCAACCACGAGCTCGAGAATCGCATCCGCGCTTACGTGCGCTGGAACGCGCTCGCGATGGTGTTGCGCGCCAACCAGCACACCAACGTCGGCGGGCATATCGCAAGCTTCGCCTCTGCCGCCACGTTGAATGACGTCGGCTACAACCATTTCTGGCGCGCCGCGAGCGAGAACTTCGGCGGCGACCTGATCTTCACGCAAGGCCATTCCTCGCCCGGCGTCTACGCCCGCGCGTTCCTGCTGGGGCGGCTTACGGAAGAGCAGATGGATAACTTCCGCCAGGAGGTCGACGGCAAGGGACTGTCGTCGTACCCGCATCCGTGGCTGATGCCGGATTTCTGGCAGTTCCCGACGGTGTCGATGGGGCTCGGGCCGTTGATGGCGATCTACCAGGCGCGCTTCATGCGCTACCTGCGGGATCGCGGCCTGCGCGAGGCGGAAGGCCGCAAGGTATGGGCGTTCATGGGCGATGGCGAGTCTGACGAGCCGGAATCGCTGGGCGCGATTTCGCTCGCCGGGCGCGAGCAGCTCGACAACCTGATTTTCGTCGTCAACTGCAATCTGCAGCGGCTCGACGGCCCGGTGCGCGGCAACGGCAAGATCATCCAGGAGCTCGAAGCCCACTTCCGCGGCGCGGGCTGGAACGTAATCAAGGTGATCTGGGGCGGTTACTGGGATCCGCTGTTCGCGCGCGACACCAACGGGCTGCTGTTGAAGCGCATGGAAGAATGCGTCGACGGCGAATACCAGACTTTCAAATCGAAGGATGGCGCCTACGTGCGCAAGCACTTCTTCGGCAAATACCCCGAGTTGCTGGAAATGGTGTCGACGATGTCGGACGACGACATCTGGCGGCTTAACCGCGGCGGCCACGATCCGCACAAGGTCTACGCTGCCTATGCGGCCGCCATGAAGCACACCGGGCAGCCGACGGTGATCCTGGCCAAGACCATCAAGGGCTACGGCATGGGACAGGGGGGTGAATCGCAGAACATCACCCATCAGCAGAAGAAAATGGGGATGTCTTCGATCAAGGCGTTTCGCGACCATTTCGGAATTCCGGTACCCGATGACAAGCTCGACGAAGTCCCTTACGTCAGGTTCGCCGAAGGCTCGCCCGAACTGACCTACATGCACGAGCGCCGCATGGCGCTCGAGGGCTACCTGCCGGCGCGCCGGCGCAAAGCCGTGCCGCTGGAGGTGCCGCCGTTGTCAGCGTTCGAGTCGCTGCTCAAGGCGACCGGCGCGGGGCGCGAGATGTCGACCACCATGGCCTTCGTGCGCATACTCACGACGCTGGTGCGTGACAAGAAGATCGGCAAGTTCGTGGTGCCTATCGTGCCGGACGAATCGCGTACTTTCGGCATGGAAGGCATGTTCCGCCAGCTCGCAATCTATTCGCACGTCGGCCAGCTCTACACGCCGCAGGACGCCGAGCAGCTGATGTTCTACAAGGAGGACAAGACCGGCCAGATCCTGCAGGAAGGCATCAACGAGGCGGGCGGGATGTCGTCGTGGATTGCGGCGGCCACTTCCTACAGCACGCACGGCATTCCGATGATTCCGTTCTACATCTTCTACTCGATGTTCGGCTTCCAGCGCGTCGGCGACCTGGCGTGGGCTGCCGGCGACATGCGCGCGCGCGGCTTCCTGCTCGGCGGCACCGCCGGGCGCACTACGCTGAACGGCGAGGGACTGCAGCACGAAGACGGCCACAGTCACATACTCGCGTCGACCATTCCCAACTGCGTATCCTACGATCCGACCTACGCCTACGAGCTTGCGGTGATCATCCAGGACGGCATGCGCCGCATGGTCCAGGAACAGGAGGACGTGTATTACTACATCACGGTGATGAACGAGAACTACGAGCATCCCGCGCTGCCGGACGGTGTGGAGAAGGGTATCCTGAAGGGCATGTATTTGTTGCGTGAGGGCACGGCGAAGAACAACGCGCCGCGCGTGCAACTGCTGGGCAGCGGCGCCATCCTGCGCGAGGTGATCGCTGGCGCCGACCTGCTGGAGAGGCAATTCGGTGTCGTTGCCGATATCTGGAGCGTTACCAGTTTCAACCAGTTGCGCCGTGATGGCATCGAGACGCAGCGCTGGAACATGCTGCATCCGGAAGCCGCGCCGCGCCCGTGCCACCTCGAGACTTGCCTCAAGGACCGCGCAGGCCCGGTGATCGCGGCCACCGACTACATGAAGTTGTTCGCCGACCAGGTGCGCGGATTCCTGCCCACGTATCAATTCCATGCACTCGGCACCGACGGTTTCGGCCGCTCGGATACGCGCGAAAAACTGCGGCGCTTCTTCGAGGTCGACCGCAACTACGTCGCAGTCGCGGCGCTGAAGGCGCTCGCCGACATGGAACTCGTGCCGCGCAATCAAGTGACCGAGGCCATCAGGAAATACGGCATCGATCCTGAAAAACCCAACCCGGTCACCGTTTAGCAGCGTGAACCGCCGAATACCATGAGCTCAACCATCGAAGTCAAAGTCCCGGATATCGGCGACTATCACGACGTGCCGATCACCGAGGTGCTGGTCAAGGCGGGCGACAGCGTTGCCGCGGAAGACCCGTTGATTACGGTCGAGTCCGACAAGGCGACGCTGGATATTCCCGCGCCTGCCGCCGGCGTGGTCAGGGAAATCAAGGTCAAGGTCGGTGACAAGGTTTCGCAGGGGACGCTGGTGCTGACGCTCGAAGCCGGCGCGGCACAGCCGGCTGCAGGGGCGCCCCCCCCAGCCGTTGTGGCGCCGGTGGCCCCCGCAGCCGCACCCCCGGCTGCAACCACACCCGCACCGCCGCAACCCGCTGCACCGCGCGCCGCGCCACTTCCGACCGCGGCGTTGCAGCCGGTCGCCGCGCCGCGCGCTGGACTGGCTCACGCCGGTCCGTCGGTGCGGCGCTTTGCGCGCGATCTGGGCGTCGATCTCGCGGTGGTCACCGGCAGTGGCCCCAAGGGCCGCATCCTGCGCGAGGACGTGCAGGCGTTCGTCAAAACCGAATTGACGCGGTTTGCGGGCGCGGCAGGCTGCATCGGCTTCAATCTGCCGCCGCTGCCGCAGATCGATTTCGCCAGGTTCGGCCCGGTGCGGACGCAAGCGCTGACGCGCATCAGGAAACTGTCCGGCACTAACCTGCTGCGCAACTGGTTGACCATTCCGCACGTGACCCAGCACGACGAGGCCGACATCAGCGAGCTCGAGGCCTTCCGCAAGTCGCAGGCCGATGCCGCCAGTAAAGACGGCGTGCGTTTCACGCTGGTCGCGTTCCTGATCAAGGCGGTGGTAGTGGCGCTCAAGCAGCACCCGAATTTCAATGCCTCGTTGTCGTCCGACGGCGAGACCCTGATCCTCAAGCAGTACTTCAACATCGGCGTGGCGGTCGACACACCGCTCGGGCTGGTGGTGCCGGTGTTGCGGGAAGTCGACAAGAAAGGCCTGCGCGAACTGGCGCAGGAACTCGGGGAGGTGAGCGGCCGCATGCGCGAAGGCAAGATCGCCGCGGCCGATCTGCAGGGCGGGTGTTTCACGATTTCGAGCCTCGGCGGGATCGGCGGCACGCTGTTCACGCCGATCATCAATGCGCCGGAAGTGGCGATACTCGGCGTCGGCAAGGCGCTCACCAAGCCGGTATGGGACGGCAAGCAATTCGCGCCGCGGCTCAAGCTGCCGTTGTCGCTGTCGTACGACCACCGCGTGATCGACGGCGCGCAGGCCGCGCGCTTTATCGCGTTTCTCGGTTCCGTGCTGTCCGACATCCGGCGCCTGGTACTGTGAGCGATTGACTGATGCCGAGCACCCCCATCGGTATTCTCGGCGGCACATTCGACCCCGTGCATTTCGGCCATCTGCGGCTGGCGCAGGAAGTCGGCGAATTGTTGCGGCTCGCCGAAGTGCGGTTTATCCCGGCGGGCACGCCGCCGCATCGCGCCGCGCCTCAGGTGACGGCACAGCAACGGCTCGAAATGGTGCGGCTCGCGGTTGCCGACAATCCGTTGTTCGCAGTCGACGACCGCGAAATCAGGCGCAGCGGCCCGGGCTACACCGTCGAGACGCTGACCGCGCTGCGGCGCGAGGCGGGCGCGACGCGCCCGCTGTGCGTGCTGCTCGGGGCGGATGCGTTCCTCGAGCTTGCCACCTGGCACCGCTGGCATGAATTGTTTGGACTCGCGCACCTGATCGTCGCGCATCGCCCGGGCTTTCCGCCCGAAACATGGCCGGCGCGCATGCCGCAGCCGCTGGCGCGCGAATACGAGGCGCGCTTGCTCCAGCAGCCGCTTGCCGTGCATCTGTCGCCGGCCGGAGGTGTTGCTACGCAGGCCATCGCGGCGCTGGATATCTCCGCGACCCTGATCCGGGAATCGCTGGCACGCGGCGCCAGTCCGCGTTATTTGCTTCCCGATCCCGTTCTCGAATATATTCAGGCCAACCGGCTTTACCTTGGAGATAGATGAGACTCGACAAAATGGTATCCGCCACCGTCGCCGCGCTGGAAGACATCAAGGCGCGCGATATCGTGGTACTCGACGTGCGCCGCCTGACGGCGCTTTTTGACAGGGTAATCGTGGCAAGCGGCGAATCGGCGCGGCAGAACAAGGCGCTCGCCAGCCACGTGCAGGAAAAACTCAAGGCGCTCGGCGCCACGGTTTACGGTGTCGAAGGCGCGGACAGCGGCGAGTGGGTACTGGTCGATCTCGGGGCGGTCGTCGTGCACATCATGCAGCCCGCGATCCGGCAATACTACAATCTCGAGGAACTGTGGGGCGGCGCAGCCGCATTGCCACGGCGGCGCGCGGCCGGCGCGATTTGATCGCAGTCACGCTCAATGAAGTTTTGCATTGTGGCGGTGGGCCACAAGATGCCGGCCTGGGTCAACGCCGGCTTCGACGCCTACGCACAGCGCATGCCGCGTGTATCCCGCATCGAACTGATCGAAATCAGGCCGGCGATGCGTTCCGGCACCGGCGCAGGACCGGTCGAGCAGTGGCTCGCGGCTGAAGCCGAACGCATCCGCGCCGCGCTGCCGAAGCGCTGTTGCAGGGTCGTGCTGGATGCACGCGGTAAGCCGGCCACCACAGTGGACATCGCGCGCCGCATCGAGCGCTGGCGGCAGGAAGGGCGGGACGTCGCTTTCGTGATCGGCGGCGCCGACGGCACCGCGAGCACGCTCAAGCAGGAAGCCGATCTCGTGCTGTCGCTGTCGGCGCTGACGCTGCCGCACGGCCTGTGCCGCGTGCTGCTTGCCGAGCAGCTCTATCGGGCGGTGTCACTGCTTGCGGGGCATCCGTATCATAGAGAGTAATGCTGCGCCGATGACGCACCACGACAACCGCATCTACCTCGCTTCGCGCAGTCCGCGCCGGCGCGAGTTGCTGCGGCAGATCGGCATCGCATTCGAAGCGCTGCTGCTGCGCGAGGACGTGCGGCGCGGCGCCGACGTTGACGAGGCGCCGGCGCCGGGCGAGTCCCCGCAGGACTATGTGATCCGTGTTGCGCGCGACAAGGCCGAAGCCGGCTGGCGCCGCATCGCCAGCCGCAGGCTGCTGCCGCGCCCGGTGCTGGCCGCCGACACCACGGTCGTAGTCGATGGCGGGATCATCGGCAAGCCTGCCGATGCGCGGCACGCGCAACAAATGCTGCGGCGCCTGTCGGGGCGGACGCACCGGGTGATGACCGCAGTCGCGGTGGCGCGCGAGGCGCGCGTCGAAACTGCGCTGTCGATCTCTGCGGTAGAATTCCGGGAACTGGCAGACGGAGACATCCGGCGTTACGTCGCAAGCGGCGAGCCGCTCGATAAAGCCGGCGCCTACGCGATCCAGGGCCGCGCGGCGGTGTTCGTGCGCGCCATCAGCGGCAGCTATTCCGGGATCATGGGCCTGCCGTTGTTCGAGACGGCCGAATTACTGGGGCGATTCGACATCACCCCGGACTGACTCCGACTTTCCACGAGGCAAGCTTGGCTGAAGAAATCCTGATCAACGTCACGCCGCAGGAGACGCGCGTTGCCGTCGTCCAGCAGGGCGTGGTGTTGGAGGTGCAGGTCGAACGCGCCTCGGCGCGCGGACTGGTCGGCAACATCTACATGGGGCGCGTGGTGCGCGTGTTGCCCGGCATGCAGTCGGCGTTCGTGGATATCGGCGGGGGCCGCGCCGCGTTCCTGCACGTGGCCGATATCTGGGGCCACCGTCAGGACGGCGGGGAAGCGCAACCGATCGAGAAACTGCTGGCCGAAGGGCAGCACCTGCTGGTGCAGGTGGTCAAGGACCCGATCGGCACCAAGGGCGCGCGGCTTTCCACCCAGATCAGCATGGCCGGACGCCTGCTGGTTTATCTGCCGCAGGATTCGCGCATCGGAATTTCGCAGCGCATCGGGGACGAGGAGGAGCGGCTGCATTTGCGCGAGAAGCTGCAGCAATTGCTGCCGCCGGACATCACGGGGGGTTTTATCGTCCGCACCATGGCCGAGGCGGCGAGCGACCGCGAGCTGCTGGCGGACGTCGACTATCTGCGCAAACTGTGGCAGGGCATTCAGGACAAAGCGCGGGCCGCCGCACCGGCAGCGCTGCTCTACCGCGACCTGGATCTGAGCTTGCGCGTGCTGCGCGATTTTGCCAACGACGAGACGGCGCGCATCCTGGTCGATTCCCGCGAAACGTTCCAGAAGGTGCAGACCTTTGCGCGCGAATTCACGCCCAATGTCGCCGCGCGGCTCGAGCATTATTCGGGCGCGCGGCCGCTGTTCGATCTTTACGGCATCGAGGATGAAATCGAGAAGGCGCTGGCGCGGCGGGTCGACCTCAAGTCCGGCGGCTATCTGATCATCGACCAGACCGAGGCCCTGACGACCGTCGACGTGAACACCGGCGGCTTCGTCGGGGTGCGCAGCTTCGACGACACCATTTTCAAGACCAATCTGGAGGCGTCGCAGGTGATCGCACGCCAGCTGCGGCTGAGGAACCTTGGCGGCATCATCATCATCGACTTCATCGACATGGACTCGGAAGAGCACCGCAATGCGGTGCTCAACGAGTTCCGCAAGGCGCTGGCGGGCGACCACACGCGCATGACGGTGAACGGCTTTACCCAGCTGGGCCTGGTGGAGATGACGCGCAAGCGCACGCGTGAGAGTCTGGCGCATGTGCTGTGCGAGCCGTGCCCCGTCTGCGAAGGGCGCGGTGAGCTCAAGACCGCGCAGACGGTGTGTTACCAGATACTGCGCGAACTGCTGCGCGAAGCGCGCCAGTTCGACGCCCGCGAATTCCGCATCCTCGCTTCCCAGCAGGTGATCGATCTGTTCCTCGACGAGGAGTCGCAGGGCCTGGCGATGTTGTCGGACTTCATCGGCAAGCCGGTATCGCTGCAAGTCGAGTCGCAATACAATCAGGAGCAGTTCGATGTCGTGTTGATGTAGGAGACCAAGCATGTTCGAATCCGCCGAACTGGGCCACGCCATTGCCAAGCAGGAGTACCGGCGCCGCGAGCCCAGGCTGCGCGAAGCGCTGCTCAAGGCCCAGTACGATCTGCTCGCGAACAAGAGCTTCCCGGTGATCATCCTGATCGGGGGCGTCGACGGCGCGGGCAAGGGCGAGACCGTCAACATCCTGAACGAGTGGATGGATCCGCGCTTCATTCACACCCACGCGTTCGGCGAAATGTCGGATGAAGAGCGCGAGCGGCCGCGCATGTGGCGCTATTGGCGCGCGCTGCCGCCCAAAGGCCGCATCGGCGTCCTGTTCGGCGCGTGGCATAGCGATCCCATAGTCAGCCGCGTGGCGGGCAGGACCGATGACGCCCAGATGGAACTCGCGATGGAGGAGATCATGCGCTTCGAGCGCATGCTCGTCGACGAAGGCGCGCTGATCCTCAAGTTCTGGTTCCATCTGTCCAGGAAGGCGCAAAAGAAGCGGCTGAACGCGCTCGAATCCGACCCCAAGACGCGCTGGCGGGTGACCGATACCGACTGGGAGCGCTTCAAGCTCTACGACAGATTCCGTAAGGTATCGGAAAACGCGCTGCGCGAGACCAGCACCGGTTATGCGCCGTGGATTGTGGTCGAAGGCACCGACCCGAACTACCGTTACCTCACGGTCGGGCGCACGCTACTCGACGCGCTGAAAAAAAGGCTCGCCGGCGACAAGCCGGCGGTGACCCGGCCGGCGGCGCTGGCCGAGCCCGCGCTCGACGGCCGCAACGTGCTCTCCAGCCTCGACTACGAAAGGACGCTCACGCGCAAGGCCTATAACCGCAAGCTCGAGAAATACCAGGGCGAGCTCAATTTGCTCTCACGCCACAAGAAGTTTCGCAACAAGTCGCTGATCATCGTGATGGAAGGGGTCGACGCCGCGGGCAAGGGAGGCAGCATACGCCGCATCACCGGCGCGCTGGATGCGCGCCATTACCAGGTGACGCCGATAGCCGCGCCGACCGAGGAAGAGCGCGCGCAACCCTATCTGTGGCGCTTCTGGCGCCATCTCCCGCGCAAGGGAAGGGTGACGATATTCGACCGCTCGTGGTACGGGCGCGTGCTGGTCGAGCGCGTCGAGAAATTCTGCTCGGAACAGGACTGGATGCGGGCCTATCACGAGATCAACGACTTCGAAGAGCAACTCGTGGAAGCGGGCGGCATCGTGACGAAATTCTGGGTCACCGTCACCAAGGAAGAGCAATTGAGACGTTTCCGCGAGCGCGAGAAGACGCCGTTCAAGAGCTTCAAAATCACGCCGGAGGACTGGCGCAACCGCAGGAAATGGAACGACTACGAGCGCGCGGTGTGTGACATGATCGAGCGCACCAACAACGAACTCGCGCCGTGGGTCCTGGTGGCGGCCAATGACAAGTATTCGGCGCGGATCGAGATCCTGAAGACGCTGTGCGAGCGGCTCGAGGCGGCATTGTAACGCGCGGCGGGCCGCGCCTCCACCGGCCGGCGCTCTACAGCATGCGCCGGATCAGAGCATCGAGCCATGTCAGCGGCACCGTCAGCAGCAGCTGGCAGACGATCAGCACGCATAGGGGGGAAAGGTCGACGTTGGCGATCGTCGGCACCAATTTCTGGAAAGGGCGCAGGAACGGCCGCGTGACGTTTGCCAGCAACGGCGCGAGCGGGTTGTAGGGATTGACCCAGCTCAGCACCGCCTGTACCACCACGGCAACCATCACCACGTAGACCGCCAGGCGCATGATCTGAATCGCGGCCAGCGCCGCGAGCGCGACCATGGCGATGCCGGCGGCCGAACCCAGTACGTAGCCCTTGATCTGCAATACGATCCAGAACTGCACCATCTCGGTCAGCCACGCCAACACCAGCGTCGCCAGGTCGAACCCCCCGAAACCGGGAATCACGCGCCGCGCCGGGCGCACCACAAAATCGGTGAGCGCGGCCACGAATTGGGAGAACGGGTTGCGCGCGGGCGCGCGCAGCAATTGCAGCATGAAGCGCAGCAGCAGCGCGAGCGCAAACAGGTCGCCGAGCGTGACGACCAGGAAAATCAGCGTCTGCGAGAGCATGGATCAATCCTTGCCGAATTCCGCGCCGAGTTCGCGCGAGCGCTGCGCGGCGGCGCGCACGGCCGTGACGATGCGCGCTTTGATCTGGTCCGCATCCATCTGGGCAATCGCGCGCTCGGTGGTGCCGCCCTTGGAGGTGACGCGCGCGCGCAGCGTCGCGACGTCTTCGCTGCCGCCGGCTGCGAGCTTGACTGCGCCCGAAAAAGTCCCGAGCGCGAGGGCGCGCGCGGCGGCGGGAGCAAACCCCAGCTCCTGGGCCGCCTGTTGCAGCGCTTCGATAAAGTAGAACACATAGGCCGGCCCGCTGCCCGACACCGCGGTGACGGCGTCGAGTTGCTCCTCGCGTTCGAGCCATAACGTGGTACCGACCGCGCCGAGCACGGCATTGACGCGCGATTTGTCCTCGCTGTCCGCGCCGGGCAGCGCGTAAAGTCCGCTGCAGCCGGCGCCGACGAGCGCCGGCGTGTTGGGCATGGCCCGCGCGAGCCTCTGATAGCCGCCGAGCCAGCGCGACAGGTCGGTGGCGCGGATGCCGGCGGCGATGCTGATCACGAGCTGCCGGCTGAGCAGCGGCCGCAGCGCGGACGCGGCTATGCGTACTTGTTGTGGTTTCACCGCGAGCAAGATGCAGTCGCTGTCAACTGCCGCAGGGCAGATCTCGGCGTAAGCCTGCACGCCGAATTGTTGTTCGATGCGCTGGCGCGCGGCGGGTGCGATTTCAACGACCCGCAGGGCGTTCGCGGCATAGCCCTTGTTGAGCAGGCCGCCGATGATCGCGCCCGCCATATTGCCGCCGCCGATGAACGTGATGTTCATAAAGTATCCTCAGTCACCTCATGATTCTACGGGTTTCCCCGGGTCCTCTGTGGCCGACGCCTTTGGTCTGGAACCAAAGATCGCGGTGCCCACGCGCACCAGCGTCGCGCCTTCGGCAATCGCCGCTTCGAAATCGTCCGACATCCCCATCGACAGCGTGTCGAGCGCGACGCCGGCGCTCGCAAGCGCGTCCCTTAACTGCCGCAGTTGCGCGAAATAACAGCGCTGCCGGGCACAATCCTGGCTCGCGGGAGGAATCGCCATCAGGCCGCGCAATTCGAGCCGCGGCAGCGCTGCCACCGCGCGCGCCAGCGCCAGCGCCTCGCCGGCCGCAACGCCGCTTTTGCTGTGCTCGGCGCCGATATTGACCTGGATGCAGACCTGCAGCGGCGCGAGCCCGGCGGGACGCGCAGCCGACAGGCGCTGCGCAATCTTCAGGCGGTCGATGCTGTGCACCCAGTCGAATTGTTCCGCAATCATGCGCGTCTTGTTGCTCTGGACCGGACCAATGAAATGCCACTCCAGCGATTCAAGCGCGGGATCGGCGGCCGCAGCGATTTTGGCGACTCCCTCTTGTGCGTAGCTCTCCCCGAACGCATACTGCCCGAGCGCGCGCGCGGCGGCGATGGCATCCGCGCCGAACGTCTTGCTCACCGCAATCAAGCCGATAGCGTCGGGATTGCGCCCGCAGGCTGTGGCAGCATCTGCAATGCGCTTTCGTACGGCTTGCAAGTTGGCGCCGATTGTGGCCATAATTTCAAGCAATATTAGGGGTTTAGTATAACAAGGAAATTATAATGGACATCTCCGAACTGCTTGCGTTTGTCGTCAAGAACAAGGCGTCTGACTTGCACCTGTCGTCGGGTTTGCCGCCGATGATCCGGGTGCACGGCGACATCCGGCGCATCAACCTGCCGGCGATGGAGCACAAGGACGTCCAGAGCATGGTGTACGACATCATGAATGACGGCCAGCGCAAGTTCTTCGAGGAAAACCTCGAGTGCGACTTCTCGTTTGCGATCCCCAACCTGGCGCGCTTCCGTGTCAACGCGTTTGTGCAGCAGCGCGGAGCCGCCGCGGTGATGCGCACGATACCCTCGAAGATACAGTCGCTCGAGGACCTGAAATGCCCGCCGATTTTCAAGGACATCGCCGACCAGCCGCGCGGCATGGTGCTGGTGACGGGGCCGACGGGCTCGGGCAAATCGACCACGCTGGCGGCGATGGTCAATCACATCAACGAGAATGAATTCGGCCACATACTCACCGTCGAGGATCCGATCGAATTCGTGCATGAGTCGAAGAAATGCCTGATCAACCAGCGCGAGATCGGGCCGCATTCGCTGTCGTTCGCGAACGCGCTGCGCTCATCGTTGCGCGAAGATCCGGACGTGATCCTGGTCGGCGAGATGCGCGACCTCGAGACCATCCGGCTGGCGATGACCGCCGCCGAAACCGGCCACCTGGTGTTCGGCACGCTGCATACGAGTTCCGCGGCCAAGACCATCGACCGCATCATCGACGTGTTTCCGGCCGAGGAGAAGGAGATGGTGCGCGCGATGTTGTCCGAATCGTTGCGCGCGGTGATCTCCCAGACGCTGCTGAAGACCAAGGACGGCACCAGCCGCGTCGCCGCGCACGAAATCATGATCGGCACGCCGGCGATCCGCAACCTGATACGCGAGGCCAAAGTGGCGCAGATGTATTCCGCGATTCAGACCGGCCAGCAGTTCGGCATGATGACGCTCGACCAGACCCTGACGGAACTGGTCAAGAAAAATGTCGTGTCGAGCGACGAAGCGCGCTCCAAAGCCGCCAACAAGGACACCTTCAAGTGAGAGCGGGTCGTTGATGTTGATCGGCACACGCCAGGGAGATTTCAGCAATGGATCGTGATCAGTCAGTTCAGTTCATGCACAGCCTGCTGCGGGCGATGGTCGCCAAGAACGCCTCCGACCTGTTTATTTCCGCGGGTTTCCCGCCGGCGTTCAAGGTCGACGGCAAGATGACGCCGGTGTCGAGCCAGACGCTGACGCCGCAGATGACCTCCGATCTCACGCGCTCGATGATGAACGACAAGCAGGCGCAGGAATTCGAGGCGACCAAGGAAGCCAACTTCGCGGTTGCGCCCTCCGGCATCGGCCGCTTCCGCGCCAGCGCCTTCGTGCAGCAGGGCCGCATCGGCATGGTGTTGCGCACCATCACGACGAGCATTCCGGGCCTCGACGAACTCAAGCTGCCGAAGATCTTGAAGGAAATCGTCATGAGCAAGCGCGGGCTGGTCATTTTTGCCGGCGGCACGGGCAGCGGCAAGTCGACCTCGCTGGCGGCGATGATCGGATACCGCAACGAAAACAGCTACGGCCACGTGATCACGATCGAAGACCCGGTCGAGTTCGTGCACGAACACAAGAACTGCCTGATCACGCAGCGCGAAGTCGGCGTCGACACGGACTCGTGGCAGGCGGCGCTCAAAAACACCTTGCGGCAGGCGCCCGACGTGATCCTGATCGGCGAGATCCGCGACCGCGAGACGATGGACCATATGATTGCATTCTCGGAGACCGGGCATCTGGCGATGGGAACGCTGCACGCCAACAATGCCAACCAGGCGCTCGACCGCATCATCAACTTCTTCCCCGATGAGCGCCGCTTGCAGGTGCTGATGGACCTGTCGCTCAATATTCGCGCGTTTATCGCGCAGCGCCTGGTTCCGAAGCGTGACGGCAAGGGCCGCTCGGCCGCGGTCGAGATCATGCTCAATTCGCCGTTGATTTCAGACATGATCTTCAAGGGCGAAGTGAACGAGATCAAGTCGATCATGGCGAAGTCGCGCGAACTCGGCATGCAGACCTTCGACCAGGCGCTGTTCGATCTCTACGAGGCGGGCGAGATCAGCTACGAGGACGCGCTGCGCAACGCCGATTCGGTCAACGAAGTGCGGCTCAATATCAAGTTGAACAGCAAGGAGGCCCGGGACCGCGACACTTCGGCCGGAATCGAACACCTGAACATCGTGTGATCGGCCCTCACGATTTCGGCACCCGCCCCATCAGGTAGAACTCGTCGTTCGGCCGCAGATTGATCAGGTTGGCCATGCGGTTGGACAGGGCGAAAAAGGCGCTGATGGCGCCGATATCCCAAATGTCATCGTCCGAGTAGCCGTGCGCCCGCAGCGCCGCGAAGTCGGCATCCCCGATGGCCTCCGCGTGGCGCGATGCCTTGATGGCGAAGTCGAGCATGGCGATCTGGCGCGTAGTGAGGTCGCCTTTGCGGTAGTTGGTGGCCACCTGGTCCGCGAGCAGGGGATTCTTGGCGCGCACCCGCAAAATGGCGCCGTGCGCGACGACGCAGTACTGGCATTGGTTCAGGCTCGAGGTGGCGACGACGATCATCTCGCGTTCCGCCTTGGTGAGCCCGCCCTCTTTCTCCATCAGTGCGTCGTGATAGGCGAAAAAGGCGCGAAACTCGTCCGGGCGATGCGCCAGCGCGAGAAACACATTGGGGACAAAACCCGCTTTTTCCTGTACCGCGAGGATACGGTCGCGAATGTCCTGCGGCAGTTCCCGCAACTCCGGCACCGGATAGCGGCTGATAGGCTTACCGTTCATGGGATCACTCCTTATTGTTGACGGACTTCACGCGCCGCATGCTGCCCGCGACCAGTTTGAATTCATAGAGCCGGCATTCGAGCGCGCCGTTGAAGAGCGGCGTGCGTTTCGACGCGGCGAGGTGGATCAGCTTCGGTAATTCGCGATCGCCGCTGAAAATGTAGGCGCGCCAGCCGCTGAATTTCTGCTTGAGCGCGTCGCCCAGCCTGGGATAGAACTGCGCGAGTTCATCCGGCGTTCCCAGTCGCACGCCGTACGGCGGGTTGGTGACGATGACGCCGCTGGCGGCGGGCGCGGAGATTTCCAGCACGTTCGCCTGTTTGAGACTGATCACGTCTGTCAATCCCGCTGCGGCGAGGTTGGCGCGCGCGGTCTTCAGTTCCTCGCCGTAGAGGTCGCTGCCGTAGATCGGCAGCGCGGTGCGCGAGCGCTCGCGCGCCAGCGTGTCTGACTTGAGCTGGTCCCACAGCTTGCGGTCGAAGTTCTGCAGTTTTTCGAAGCCGAAACGGCGCCGGGAGCCCGGCGCGATGTCGAGCGCCATCAGCGCCGCCTCGATTGGCAGCGTGCCGCTGCCGCACATCGGATCGAGCAGCGGCTCGCCGGGCGTCCAGCCCGCCAGCTGCAGAATGCCCGCGGCAAGGTTCTCGCGCAGCGGCGCTTCGCCGGCAGCGCTGCGGTAGCCGCGCTTGAAGAGCGGCTCGCCCGAGGTATCGAGGTACAGCGTCAGCGTGTCAGCCGTGAGGAAAGCGTGTATCCGGACATCGGGCGCCCGGGTGTCGATGCCGGGGCGCGCGCCACCCTGGCTGCGGAACGCATCGCAGATCGCGTCCTTGATGCGCAACGTGACGAAGTCGAGGCTTTTCAGCGGACAGCGCAGCGCGGAGACATAGACGCGCAGGGTGTTGCTCACGTCAAACCATAGCGGCCACGTCAGCGCCAGCGTGGTCTGATAGATATCGTCTTCGCTGCGATAGGGGGCAATTGCAACGCGCCACAGGATGCGACTGGCAATGCGGCTTTCGAGATTGGCGCGGTAACACAACTGCAATGGCCCGGCAAAATGAGCGCCGCCGTCGGTCGTTTTGGTGTCAACGGCGCCGAGCGCCGCGAGTTCCTGCGCAAGCAGCGCTTCGAGCCCGCGCGGGCACGGTGCAAAAAAGTGTTCCATCCGCGGTTCCATTGCGTTCAAAGTCTCACGAAAACCTCGAACTCGATGCGCTGCCACGGATTGCGGTGCTGCGTGAGCCTGCTCACGCGGGCTTCCACCTTGCCGCCGCTATCCATGTGGCGTGCCACCGCCTGATTCTCGCGGCGCGGCACGTAGCCGAGCTTGTGCCCTTGCCACTCGACGCGCACCGCATTGCTGTCGTGCGGGTTGTCAGGCTCGCGCGCCAGCGTCAGCGGATCGCCGACCTTGATTTCGTCCCACAATCGCCCGCCTTGATAGTACTGAAAGCCGGCGAGCAGCGAGCTTTGCACCAGCATCCTGACCTCACCGCTCTGCGCGGGCACCGCGGTTGCGGACACAGCCAGCGCCAGCGCCCCGAGCGCTACAGCGAGCACCTGGACCCACCCGTTCCGAACGTTGTCGTGGACGCTCATGCCGGACCGGTCCGCGTCAGGTCAGCATCCGGCGCCGGGTCAGGGCCAGCGCACCAAAAAAGCCGGCCATTGCGTAGAGCAGCAACACGCTCACGTGTATCGCGAGTCCCGGCGGCACCGTGTCATTCATCAGCGGGCGCACGAGCGCCACCGCGTGGGTGAGCGGCAGCAACGCGGCCGCATGCTGCAGCGCCTGCGGCAGCTGATCGACAGGGAAGAACACTCCGCACAGCAGCATCATCGGCGTGATGAACAGCGTGAAGTAGTACATGAAAAAGTCGTAGCTCGGCGAAAGCGCGGTCATGACGAGGCCGAGGCTCCCGAACGCGATCCCGGTGACGAACATGACCGGCAGTGCCCCCAGCGCGAGCCACGATTGTGCAAGACCGAGCGCCGCTGCGACCACCAGCACCGCGATGCCTGACAGCAGGCTTTTGCTTGCGGCCCACACCGCTTCGCCAATGAGCACGTCGTCGAGCGTGACCGGCGCGTTCATGATCGCATCCCACGTGCGCTGCACGTGCATGCGCGAGAATCCCGAGTACATCGCCTCGAACGAAGCGCTCATCATCGTGCTCGAGCACACCATGCCGGCGGCAAGGAACGCGATATAAGACGTGCCGAACACGTCGGGCATCATGCGGCCCAGGCCGTAGCCGAAACCCAGCATGTAGAGCATGGGATCGGCGAGATTACCGAGCATGGAAGGAATCGCGAGCTTGCGCCATACCATGGCGTTGCGGCGCCAGACGTAGATGAAGCGCAGACTCAACTGCGGTAACGACCAGATTTTACTTGAAAGCATGTTATTCGCGCAGGTCGCGGCCGGTGAGGCGCAGGAAGACGTCTTCCAGGTTGGCTGGACGGTGCAGGTAACGCAGTTCGGGCCGCGCCGCGAGATCCTGCAGTAGCGGCGCGACGTTGCGTGCGTAACAAAACGTCGTGTCGCCCGTTTTCTCGCAGCGCTCGCTCAGGCCTGCACCGTGCGCGTTCGCCCACGCTGCGGCGCCGTCGCCGTACACTTCGACCACCTGCGGCTCGATGTGGGCGCCGATCAACTCCCGTGGCGAGCCGCTTGCGATCACCTTGCCGCAGTCCATGATCGCAAGCCGGTGGCACAGGCGTTCGGCTTCGTCCATGAAGTGCGTGGTGAGGAATATGGTCTTGCCTTGCGCGAGCAACTGGCGCAGCCGCTCCCAGATCAGGTGCCGCGCCTGCGGATCGAGGCCGGTGGTCGGCTCGTCGAGAAAAATCAGCGCCGGGTCGTTGATCAGCGCGCGCGCCAGCGTCAGGCGCCGCTTCATGCCGCCCGACAGGGTCTTGATATTGTCGTCGGCGCGGTTCGCGAGTCCGGCGAATTCGAGCAGCGCCGGTACGCGCGCGGCGATGCCTGCGTCGGACATGCCGAAATAGCGGCCATAGACGAGCAGGTTCTCGCGCACCGTGAAATCGGGATCGAGATTGTCGATCTGCGGCACCACGCCGATGTGGGCGCGCGCTTCGCGCGCCGCGCGTGGCACCGGCAGGCCGAGCACGCTGATGGTGCCTGAATCGGGTTCGGTGAGTCCGAGGCACAGCCGTAAGGTGGTGGTCTTGCCGGCACCGTTCGGGCCGAGCAGGCCGAAGCATTCGCCGGGTCTGAGATCGAGATCGATGCCCGCGATCACTTCGCGGCCGCCGTACGATTTGCGCAGCGCGTGCGCGGTCAAGGACGCCATCGTCTCACCGTGTCCATGTGAGACATTATTTTCGGTGTAGGGTGCGCTTGCGCACCGATTGCCGGATGGTGCGCAAGCGCACCCTGCTCCTTTTCCGGGGGTTGGCGATCTCAAATCTTCAGGCGCTCGACGACGCGGCCATGCGCCAGGTGTTCGTCGATGATCTCGTCGACGTCTTCGCGGTCGACATAGGTGTACCACACATCTTCCGGATAGATCACGATCACCGGCCCTTCTTTGCAGCGGTCGAGGCAGCCGGCCATGTTGACTCGCACCTTGCCGGGTCCCGCCAGTCCGAGCGACTTGATCCTGTCCTTGGCGTAGTCGCGTATCTGCTGTGCGCCATGATTGTTGCAACACGCCTCGCCTTGCGGGCGCTGGTTGCAGCAGAAGAAAACGTGGTGTTGGTAATAGCTCAAGGGAATCGTCCCGTCTTATTGGGGCCAAAATGAACAGCGCCACTCGGCATTCGCTAAAAAACGATTCCCTCCCCCTTGATGGGGGAGGGCTAGGGTGGGGGTGAAGATCACCGTGACTCGCAACGCTTTCACCCCCATCCCGACCTTCCCCCGTCAAGGGGGAAGGAGTTTCTTTTGACGCTTGTGACGCAGTGAGATTATAGCGGAGCTGCGACTATTTGAGTTCGCTGTATTTGCGCGCGTTGCCCCGGGCGCGCCGGACCGGATATTTGCGCGCGTTGCCGCGCATTTTGCGCGTTGCCGCCGCGAGCGGGTCGATTTCCAGCACGTCGGCGAGCCGCAGCAGGTAGAGCAGCACGTCGGCGATTTCGTCTTCGACGGCACGCTTGGGCCGCGCGCCGAGCCGGGCGCTTTGCTCGGCAGTCAGCCACTGAAAGTGTTCGAGCAGTTCCGCGGCCTCGACGCTGAGCGCTGCGGCCAGGTTCTTCGGCGTGTGGAACTGTTCCCAGTCGCGCACGGCGGCGAAGCGGCGCAGTTCGGCGCGCAGGCTGGCGAGAGTAACGGTCTTACGTGGCATGGGGAGGACTTCCGGAATCGCTGCGGTGAGCAACGTGTGCCGCGCCCCGGCACTCGGCGCGGATCAGGGCAAGCAGCCAGATCACGGCGGCGAACGGCCATAACTGCGACAGCGCGCGCATGATATGGCCGAAATTGGCGAGGTGCGTCGGCTGCGGGGTCAACACGAACACCGGCAGCGATTGATAGGGATTCTCCGGTGCGGCGTTGACGATGCACACGCCCGCCACGATGCACACGATCGCAACTGCCGCGCGCGCCACCGGCGCAAGCCGCAGTAGCAGCGCGAGCAGCACGATGCCGCCGGCGAAACCCGCCGCCACGCCCGGCGTCAGCCATTGCAGCCACTGCGCGGCGCGCGCGAGCGTGACGGCGGCGATCGACTTGGCGGCCAGCGTCAGCGCGAGCGTCAGTGCGATCGCCGGCAGGGCGGAGCGCTGCGGTTGCACCAACACCGATAAGAGCAGGCCGATTCCCATGACGGCGAATGCGGCCACGCCCGCTTCTGCCAGCAGGTACGACTGCGGCGCATGTGCAAACAACGGCGCGATGCCGAGCGACTCGCGCAGGTCGCCATGGCCCAGCGCGAGCGGCGCCGGGTGAAACCGGACCAGTATCCACAGTGCGATGAGGATCAATCCGCAATCGCCGAGCGCATCCGTGCGCACCATCCGTGCGCGCAGCACCGTCAGGGGATTGCTTGAGCGCGTCAGCAACCACGCCGCCAGCGCGCCGCCGGCGGCGCCGGCGCCATTGGAGAGCAGATCGACGTTCGATGCGATGCGCACGGGCAGGAACATCTGCATGCTTTCGAGCGCGAGGCTGAGCAAAGTGCCGATCAGCGTGGCGAAAATCAAAGCCCACGCGGCGCTCAGCGGCGGCCGCAGCGCGACGAACAGCATCAGGCCTAGCGGCAGATAGGCAGCGACGTTGAGCACGATGTCGCCGGCGGTGATGTAACGCGGCCACGGCGCGGTCAGAAAGCCGAGCACTTGCCCGGGCGGCATGCGCCAGCCCGCGAACGGCTGCACGCTGGCGTACACGATGACCACTGTGTAAGCTAGCGCGACGTATCCAGCGAGGCGGGGCTTACCGGTAGCCATGACGGTATTTTATGACGTTTTCAACGGCGATGCCGATGGCATCTGCGCGCTGCACCAGTTGCGCCTGGCCGAGCCGCGGCCGAGCGTACTGGTCACCGGAACCAAACGCGAGATCGCGCTGCTCGAGCGCGTTGAGGCGCGGGCGGGCGATGCAATTACCGTGCTCGACATTTCACTGGCGCGCAATGTCGGCGCGTTGCGGCGATTGCTCGCCCGCGGCGCGACATGCCGTTACTTCGATCATCATTTCGCGGGCGAGCTGCCGGCGCATCCCAATCTCCGGACTTTCATCGACACCGCGCCGGACACCTGCACCAGCCTCATCGTCGACCGCTACCTCGATGGCCGCCAGCGCCGCTGGGCGGTGGTCGCGGCGTTCGGCGACAATCTCGCCGTCGCGGCGCGCCGCGCGGCGGCGGCGCTTGCGCTGGATGAAGCGCAGCTCGTGCTATTGCAGGAACTCGGCGAGAGCATCAACTATAACGCTTATGGCGAGAGCGTCGACGACCTCAATTACCCCCCGGCCGAACTTTATCAGACGCTCAGCCGTTACGCCGATCCGTTCCAGTTCATCAGCGACGAGCCGGTGTTCGACGTGCTGCGCGCCGGGCGGACTGACGATCTGTGGCGCGCGGGCGAACTCAAGCCGATGCTGGCAACCGCGAGTTGCGCGCTATACGTGCTGCCGGATGCCGCATGGAGCCGGCGCGTGAGCGGGGTGTTCGCGAACCGCCTCGCGCAGCAGCATCGTGAGCGCGCACACGCGGTGCTGACGGCGCGGCCGGGCGGCTTCCTGGTCAGTGTGCGCGCGCCCAGCGCGAACCCGAGCGGCGCGGACGAACTGTGTCGCCAGTTCGCGGGCGGAGGCGGCCGGCAGGGCGCGGCCGGCATCGACTTGTTGCAGGAGAGCGAACTGGACCGCTTCGTCGCGGCGCTGGCCGCGCATTACCCAGCATAACCATCAATTGACAGCTACCTCCCCGCGGGAAGCCTGCAGCACATCCATCTCGATCATCGCAAACGCCGCGAGCCATAGCGCCGCGTCGTACGCGTCCAACCATTGCGTGCGCCACGCCCAAACCAGAACCAGAGTCCCCAGTCCAGCGTAAAGGGCGCTGGCAGTGCCCCTGAACCACGCTGGACGACGAGCGATGGCACCGGGGTTGCGCACTTCGGTTTCCAACAGCACCACGACCGCGATCCAGAGCGCGGTGTTGACCGCGTCGAGCCACTCGCCCTGGGAAACGTAGCCGATTGCCGCCGCGCCGACCGCGGCCGCCGCGGCGAGCCGCACCCCGCGGATCGCCGCCATCGCGCCGTGCGCGCCGTCAAATCCGGTTTCGAGCGCGAAGAGCGCGAGCAGCGTGAACCAGGCCAACGCATCGAGCCCTTTGGTCCACGTGCTACCGAACAGGTAATAAGCCGTATTGCAGGCGAGCAGCGCGAACACGGCAGCCTTGAGTCGCGGATACCATCGCGATTGGGAACCGGTGGCGGTCACGATTCTTTCCGGGAGTGTTGTTGCGCAGGACCGCGCTAGGCAGCCGTCGCGCGGTGCGCCTTGCCGGCGCCGTACCACTGCGGCGCAAGCGACCCGGCGAGCATGCCGCAGAGGCTCGCGAGCCAGCCCGCGAACTGCGGCGGCAGGAACGGATCGGGCGGCAGAACTTTGCCCAGGATCAGGATCTCGCACGCGCTCCACGTCGCAAGCCCGAGCGCGATGGCGCAGGCTGCGCCCTGAGTCGTCGCGCGCTTCCAGTAGAGCCCGAATGCGAGCGGCGTGAAGGCGGCCACCAGCGTTATTTTGTAGGCGCCCTCGACCATGCCGTAAATCGTCGAGCCGGAAGTCAGCGCGAACGTGAAAACCGCAATCGCGAACAGGAACACGATCCAGCGCAGCAGATGCAGGAACTGCCAGTCGGCGAGTTTGGGCAAATAGGGTTTCAGCACGTTCTCGGCAAACGTCACCGATGGCGCCAGCAGTGTCGCGCTCGAGCAGCTCATGATCGCCGCCAGCAGCGCGCCGAAGAAGATCACCTGCGCGAAGACCGGCGTGTGCGTGAGGATCAGGTTCGGCAGGATGTATTGCGAGTCGGTATCAATATGCTTGGCCACCAGACCGGGATCGATCAGGGTCGCCGAATAGGCGAGGTACATCGGAATGAACGCGAAGCAAAAGTAGAGGCAGCCACCGAGCACCGAGCCGCGGCCCGCCGTTTTCTCATCTTTGGCGGCGGAGACGCGCTGAAACACGTCCTGCTGCGGGATCGAGCCGAACCCCATCGTAATCCACGCCGCGACGAAGGCTATCACGTCGCGCGCCTGCAGCGCGGGCCAGAATTCGAGCTTGCCGGCATTCGCCGCATGCGCGATCACCACACCCGCGCCGCCGGCGATCCCGCTGACCACGAACGCGATATAGATCATTCCCAGCAGCACCACGCACATCTGGAACAAATCGGTGAACGCGACGGAGAACATGCCGCCCGCCAGCGTGTAGAGCAGCACGATTGCCGTGCCGATCGCCATGCCCTGCCACGGTTCGATGGCGCCGTTGGTGAGCACTGAAAACACCAGTCCCAGCGCGGTGATCTGCGCCGACACCCAGCCCAGGTACGAAATCACGATGCAGATCGAGGTGGCGAGCTCGACCGCGCGGTTGTAGCGCGCGCGGTAGAAGTCGCCGATGGTGAGCAGGTTCATGCGGTACAGCGGCCGCGCGAAAAAGAGACCGACCAGGATCAGGCACATGCTCGACCCGAACGGATCGGCGACCACGCCTTTCAGGCCTTCGCTGAGGAACTTGGCGGGAATGCCGAGCACGGTTTCGGAGCCGAACCAGGTCGCAAATACGGTCGCGATGATGAACGGCAGCGGCAGATGATGGCCGGCGACGACATAGTCGGAGGTGTTCTTGACGCGGGTCGCGGCGTAGAGCCCGATCGAGACCGAGACGATGATGTAGAGGATGACAAACCAGATCAGCATGTCAGCGCCTTTCGAGCGGGATCAGAACGTGAAGTAAAGCAGCAGGCCGGTGAGTGCGGTCAGCGCGAGCGCGATGATCGCGAGCAGCATATTCTGCTGCCGGTTCTCCTCGATCAGTTCCTGCATTCGTTGCTCCAGGCGCTCGGCCCCGGGTGCGTTGAGGTAACGATGCACGAGACGCGGAACTTCCGGCAGCAGCGTGCTCCAGACCGGCGCTTCCTGGCGGATGCGCCGCAACAACCCGCGCCAGCCGACCTGTTCCGACATCCAGCGCTCGAGGAACGGCTTGGCGGTTGCCCACAGGTCGAGTTCGGGGTCGAGTTCGCGCCCCAGGCCCTCGATGTTGAGCAGCGTCTTCTGCAGCAGCACGAGCTGCGGCTGGACCTCGATGTTGAAGCGGCGCGAGGTCTGGAACAGGCGCAGCAGCACGCGGCCGAACGAGATTTCGTGCAGCGGCTTGGCGAAGATCGGCTCGCAGACGGCGCGAATCGCGGTCTCGAAGTCGTCAACCCGCGTGTCCTTCGGCGCCCAGCCGGACTCGATGTGCACTTCGGCAACGCGCCGGTAGTCACGGCGGAAAAACGCGAGGAAGTTCTGCGCGAGGTAGTTTTTGTCGGCCGCGGTGAGTGTGCCCATGATGCCGAAGTCGAGCGCGACGTAATGGCCGCTCACTGTCGCGAAAATATTTCCCGGGTGCATGTCGGCGTGAAAGAAGCCGTCGCGGAACACCTGGGTGAAAAAAATCTCGACGCCGGCGCGCGCGAGCCGCGGGATGTCGATGCCTTGTTCGCGCAGCTTCGCGACGTGCGATATCGGCGTGCCGTGCATGCGCTGCATCACCATCACTTCGGTCGAACAGTAATCCCAGTAGATGTCCGGCACCAGCAGCAACGGCGAGTTTTCGAAATTACGGCGCAGCTGGCTCGCGTTCGCCGCCTCGCGCATCAGGTCGAGCTCGTCCTCGAGGTGCTTGGCGAATTCGGCGACCACCTCGTGCGGCCGCAGCCGCTTGCCCTCCGACCACAGGAGTTCGACCAGGGTCGCTCCGGCGTCCAGCAGCGCCACGTCCTTGTTGATGATCTCTGTGATGCCCGGGCGCAGGATCTTGACCGCGACTTCGCGCCCGTCGTGCAGCCGCGCAAAGTGGACCTGCGCGACCGAGGCGCTGGCGATCGCGACCGGATCGAATTCGGTGAACACCTGGTCGACCGGCTTGCGGTAGGCGCGCGCGAGCGCCGAGCGTACCAGCTCGGGTGCGAACGGTGGCACCTGGTCCTGCAGCTTGGCGAGTTCGTCGGCGAGGTCCGGTGGCAACAGGTCGCGGCGCGTGGAGAGCACCTGACCGAATTTGACGAAGATCGGGCCGAGCGCTTCCAGCGCCAGCCGCAGCCGCACCGCGCGCGGCTGCGACAGCTGGCGCCAGAACAGCAGGGTTTTGACCGGCACGCGCAAGGCCCGCACGCGCTCGTGCCCGAGAAAAAATTCCTCGAGCCCGAAGCGCAGGCTGACGCCGAGAATTCTCAGCAATCGAAATACGAGCATCCGCGGATTGTACCCGCGAAAGACAGGGGATGACAGTTGCTAAGGTTTCCCCGACGCGACGATAGGAGCGAGATTTTCGATGCGCTTTTCGGCGCGCGCGACGTCGTCACGCAGCGCATCGACTTCGCGCACGAAGCGTTCGACGTCCGGCCGCGTGGCGATCAATGGCTGCTCGTCGGTCCAGTACGCGGCCGCCGAGCGCGCGATGCTGTCCGTCGCCTGCTGCTGCCAGTGTTTGAGTTCGCCGGCGGCCTGCACCATGCGATGCGCGACAATGTCGCCGAAGACACGGCTCAGGTCTTCTTCGGCGTCCCAGCGCAGGTGCTGCGCGACGAACAGGATTTCACGCGCCAGTTCGGTGTCGCCGCTCATCTGCACGTCCCGCCAGGCGTTCGGGTCCGCGGCGAGCATGCGCAGCGCCACGCCAGGGGTCACGGTGAATGCGGCATCACAGCGGCGCGCGGACTCGTTACTGGCGCAGCCAGCCGTTTGCGGGTAGCGCGCCTCGGCCCCCGTTCCCGCAACCGGGCGTTCCTCTAACGTGTCACGGGGGCGTTCCGGGGGATCCGGTGCGGCGTCGCTGACTTCTCCATTGTCACGGATCGCCAGCGCAACGCAGAATGGCGCGAGCGTGAATTGCGCGGTCTTGCCGCAGAACGGCTTGAGCCGGGCGCTCGCCCACGGCGCGCCGCGCAACAGATGGTTGATCGCCGCGGCGACTGGCGGAGTGAAAATCGCGCCAAGTCCGGCGCCGGCGCCAGCCGCAGCGTGTGCCGGCCCGGACATTTAGGCGAGGTTCGTTCAGACCTGCTGGATGCCGCTGATCAACCAGCCGCCCCTGCCATTGACCGGTTTCTCGAGATGCCACACTTCGCTGAATGATTCGGGGAGGGCATCAGCGCTTTCGCGGATCTTGCCGCTGAAGCGCACGCTCGCAATATAGGCGTCACCCTCGGTCACGACTTCCAGCACTTCGGCGTCGAGCGTCACGACCTCGGTTTTCTGCGGCGTGGGGTCCTTTTCGATCTGCGCCGCGATCTCGGCATAAAGCTCCGGCGTCATGAAGTCGCACATGGTCGACAGGTCACGCCGATCGTTGGCGGCCTGCAGTTGCGTGAAATTGAGCTTGGCATGGCGCGCGAACTGTTCCGCGTCGAAGCCCGGCGGAAAGCGATTGACTATCGCTGCCGGCGCGGCTGCGCCGCCGCCAAATTGGTTCGAAATATTCGGTGCACTCGCAGGCGCGCCGCCACCAATCGTCGTCGGAAAACTCGGTGGGCTCGCAGGCGCTCCCGCTCCTGCTCTGGCATACTGCAGCGGCTCCGCCTGCGGTTTACGCCGTAGCATGCGCCACGCGAACATCGCGGCAGCGGCGATCAGCATAACCATCAGGATTCCGCCCAATGCCCCGGCCAATCCGTTGTTCATGAACAGCGACGCGAGGCCTGCGCCGAGCGCGAGGCCCGCGAGCGGTCCCAGCCACTTGCTCATTCCCGACGGCTGCGGTGCCGGAGCGGCGGGTGCCGCGGACGGCGCCGCGGGCTTGGGTGTAGGGGTGATCTGACGCTGCCGGCCGATGCTGGTGCCGCCGCCGAGGCGGCGCGCAGCGTCGGCGTCCACGGCAACCAGACTTAAGCTGAACAGTGCAACCAGAAACATTATCGTGTTTTTCATATTGCCTCCTGCCGGGAATTAGCCGGGTGATCATTGTAGCAGCGTTGCCGCGGCGCGCGAACACGTTACTGGCGAAGCCAGCCGTTTGCGGGCAGCGCGCCTTGGCCCCCGTTCCCGCAACCGGGCGTTCCGCTAACGTGTCACGGGGGCGCGCGGACACGTTACTGGCGAAGCCAGCCGTTTGCGGGTAGCGCGCCTTGGCCCCCGTTCCCGCAACCGGGCGTTCCGCTAACGTGTCACGGGGGCCGTAACGCAAGCCCGGTCAGCGCCGCTGGCGTCGCGAAAAACCCTCATGTCCTCAGGGTATTGTGGCGGGTTTGACGGCGACGAGTTCGTAGATGTTCCAGTCCCCGCGAAATGGCTGGCAGCCGGCGCGCCCGCACCGGCTCAGGTCTTTCCATTCGGAATTGCTTTCACTGCGCACCGCGCGACCCAATGCGGGCGCGTACCATTCGATATCCACGATATTGGTTTCGAGCAGGAAGCTATCGAAATCTCCCGCATAAACGAGACGCCTGATCCGGATGGTATCGAACTCCCCGGCCGGCACGCGGATGCGTTCGGTGCCGAGCACCGAGCCGTCGACGCGTACGCTGCTGGTCTTTCCGGTGGCCGGATTGGTGGCGTTGACGCGCACCGACCACGACTTGCCGGGATCGAGCGGAAACGCATAGGCCGGGTAAGCCTGAGCAAACTCGTATATCACCGGCTGGTCGTGGTTGGTGACCGGATGCCGCAGCCAGTTGCCCTCGTGCGTATAAATCACGTTATAGGCCTGTCCCAGGGCCGGGCTATCTGGAGTGACCGATACCGCGGTGCGGTCCGTATCAACCCGCTCGACGCGGTAGCTGATTTGACCGCGCGGCTCCTTGCTGTAACCGTTGGAGACGAGATAGACATAAGTCTCTCCGGCGACGGCTGTGGTTGCCGCAATGGCGGGGCCGGTGGCCGCGGCGACGAATGCTGCCGCGGTAACAACCGCTGCCAGATGCGTCGAATAGGAGAACACGGGCGCGTTGCGCAGTGCGTTGACTGATGCCACTATTTGCGCGCAGGCCGGTATTCGACCAGCTCGATTCGCGTCCAGTCGTTGCTGCGCCAGCCATCGTCCATCTCGCCGTTTTGCGTTTTGTCCCGGTACTCCGACCGATACGAGCCGGCGACCACATTGTTGACCGCGGGGGCATACCAGTCGCTTTCCACGATGTATTCCTGGGTGCGCTCGAAAGTCTCGACGCCCGAATACGCGAAACGGTGCACGGCAACCGCGTCGAACGTGCCGGCCGGGACGGTCACGCGCTTCCAGCCGTCCACCTCGCCGTCGACCCGCGCCAGGTTGTAGGTGGTGCCTGCCGCCACGTCCGTGGCCTTCATCCGCACCGACCACCGGCTGTCCGCCTGCAACGGAAACTGGAACGCACGGTACGCCGGCGCGTAGCGAAAACGTTGGATATTGGTCATCGGTTTTTCGAGCCAGTTCCAGTCGCGGGTGAACTGGTCGGACGCGACCACGCTGCCGTTTTCAGCAGTGACCTGCACGGTCACCACATCGCCGACGAGGGCGCTGATGGTGTGGGTGTAAGTGCCGCGCGGCAGCTGGGTGTAACCGTCGGTATGGCGATAAATCCAGGTGTCGCCTACCGCAAGCCGTGGCGCATCCGCCTGCGCGGGCGGATTCACCGCCGGCGGGTATGGCCCCATCTGGCAGCCCGCGAGCAGGACGACGAACCCAATTACGCCCAGCCCACGCAGGATCTTCATGACAGCTTGTAGCCGCGGTGCAGCGCGACTACGCCTGCGCTCAAATTGAAATACTCGACGCGTTCGAACCCGGCCTGTTCCATCATCTGCTTCAATTGCTCCTGGTCGGGATGGACGCGTATCGATTCGGCGAGATAGCGGTAACTGTCGCTGTCGTTGGCGATGAGCTTGCCAAGCAGCGGCAGCGCTTTGAACGAGTAGGCATCGTAGAGCGGCTGCAGCGGTTTCCACGCGCGCGAGAATTCGAGCACCAGCAGCCGGCCGCCGGCGCGCAGCACGCGCCGCATTTCGGCGAGAGCGCGCTCCTTGTGGGTCATGTTGCGCAGGCCGAATGCGACGCTCACGCAGTCGAAATGGTCGCTGGCGAACGGCAGGCGCTCGGCGTCGCATTGCACCGCCGGCGTGGTGACTCCCGCGTCCAGCATGCGGTCGCGGCCGAGCGCAAGCATGGCCGCGTTGATGTCGGTGAGCACGACCTGCCCGCCGGCGCCGACCCGGCGCGCGAACTGGATCGCGAGATCGGCGGTGCCGCCGGCGACGTCGAGGGCGCGGCCGCCCGGCCGCAAGCCGCTTTGGGCGACGGTGAAGCGCTTCCACAACCGATGCATGCCGGCCGACATAAGGTCGTTCATCAGGTCGTATCGTCCGGCAACCGAGTCGAACACGCCGCCGACGTGCTGCGCTTTCTCGTCCTCGGGCACCGTGCGAAAGCCGAAATCGGTGGTCTTGGTCATAGATTTCGTGAACAGCGGGGGAAGCGCGATTATTCCGCTCGAGTTTGCGGTGCGGTTATCATAACCGATCCGCGCCGCTGCGGGCGGGAGCAAAGCTAAAGATTATTGTCGAGCGTGAACGTGCAGCGCTCGAAGTCGCTGCCACTCTCAAGCAGATCGCCGAGCTTCGTAACCTGTTGCCGGTCGCCGCGCAACTCGACGCAACGGCCGGGCTGATACCACCCGCTGGGCAGAATCAATGTGGCAGGTGTCGACTGCGCCGGCTGCTCGGGCAAAAACAGACCGCGTTCGTAGCCGTTCACGGCCTGGGCCGCGTCGGGAGCCGCCGGCCGTACCCCGACGGCGCGTGCGCTGCCGGGGAACAGGCGCACGCCAATCCGAAATTCGTTGTTGTCCTCGACGCGCAGCCATTGTACCAAGCCGAGGCAAAACGACTTGTCCGAACCGCGGTGCACGCCGACGAGCTGGTGGTGGCTGATGCGCGTTCCGGCATCCGGCGTGCGCACCATGCACATGAAACCCGTACTGCTCTGGTTCACGAGTTGCCACGAATCGGCCGCAGCGCGCTGGCCGGATGCGGGCATGCGCTTGCTACATTCGCTGATATAGAAATGCGCGGCGCGCATGCCGAGGCACACTTGCGTGTTTTCCGCGGTCGGGGCGCGTTGCTCGCCGCGGCCGGTGCCGGCGCGGCACCACTGGATATAGAGCAGCATCAGCAGATTGCCGCAGCCGGGCTGGCGTGCGTCGGCGCCCAAATCGAGCTGGGCCGGGGTCTGGCCTTGTTTGGGCAGCGCGATCATCTGGCGCAGCGTGCGGCCGAGCGACTCGAAATCGAGATAGCGCAGACTCGCCCGCGGCTCGAGCCCCTTGGCGAGCATCGGCCCGCTGCTCGCTGCGAGGTCGACCGCCAGCGCCGGGTTCGCGGACGGCGGCAGCGGTTCCGAAACGAGGTTCACGAGCCCCGCCCAGTTTGCGCTCCAGCGCGCGGCAACTTCCAGCTGCCGCCCGGAGAGCGCAAACGGATTGGCGAGTTGAACCAGTAGCGCCTGGCGATAAACGGTGGCGCAACTCGAGCCCGCCTCCTGACGATTGAACGCGTCCACCACCATCGTGCGCGCGAAGCCGCCTTGTTCCGCGAACGCATAGTGCTGGTGCAATTGTTGCCACAACTCGCCGGGAGCCTGCCGGTAGGCGCGGTAGTGCTCGAACATCGCGCGCGACGTGTAGTGCAGGCAGCGCATCACAATCAGCGCACCGTGGTTCTTGACGCCGGGGTCGCCGCGCACGTGCGCGTCACGGCACAATGCGTAGGCCGCGCTGAATTCCCGCCATAGCCTGAGCACGCGCGCCCACCAGGCGGCCTCGGTGGCATCCAGCGGCTGCGGTTTGCCGGCGTACTTGCGGGCCACTTCGTGTTGCACGTAAGCGGCCGGCTCCCGCATCGCTTCCAGTACCCGCAATAGCTCGAGCGGAGTGAGCACCGCTTGCCGCACGAGCGAGATTTGCCGTGTCAACGCTTGCTGCGAGGATTCGATATTGGTGAGCGGCAGCGAAGCGATCCAGCGCTTGCAGCTCGCGCTGTCGTTGAATTGCAATTGATCTGCGTGCAGGGCATCCATGAGAATTACCGCGAGCATAGAGCCCGGTTTTGCCGCGTGCAAACCGGCCTGACGAGCGGGTGTTTGGCCGAGACCGGCGGCGCGTGGGCGTGACGGAATTCACACCATTGCGCGATACTGCGAGAAACCGGATCCGTCTCGCAGTCAGGCAATCAGCGTGCGATTTCAGGGTGATTGCGCGAGGCTGGCCGCGAGCGCCGTGCGCAGTCGCGAGACGACGTCGGACGCATTGCGTGCCGGGCGTCCGGGGCGCTGGCGCTCGCCCCACACCGGATTCGGGAAGTGCGCGTCGTCCTCGAAACGCGGAATCACGTGCCAGTGCAGATGCGGCGCCAGGTTGCCGAAGCTTGCGAGATTGATCTTGTGCGGCTTGATTACGCCGCGCAGCGCCAACTCGACCTCGCATACCACGCGCATGCAGTGCAGTCGCTCGGCACTGGCGAGATCGGTCATTTCCCTTACATGCGCGTTCCAGATCACGCGGCAATAGCCGGCATAGTCGGGATCGGCGACCAGCACCACGCGGCAAGCGGCATCCCGCCACAGCAGTTCGCCGCCGGTTTGCGAACACAACTCGCAGCTCTCAGCCTTCAGCATTTGGCGGGTGTCTTTATCGGTTCGGTATGGATTGCCCAGCTCTATTCCGCGACGATCTGGAAAGCCTTCCCGTTGCTCAGCCGGTACACTTCAAAGTCCCTGCGATCCACCGTCAGTACCGCCGTGCTATTCAGCCGGTCTGCGAGCCAGATCAACGACGCGTCAGCGAAATCGATATCGCGATCCTCGTAGCGTTCGATGATCGCGCTGATTTGCTCGAAGTCGTCGGCGCCGACCGTCTGAATGGTGAGGCCTCCGCGGCGAACCCACGTCAGAAAGGCGAGCTTGCCCTGGGCATTCAGGAAGTGACAGACCTCCGTAACGACCGGCAACGTCGTCATCAGGCGGGCGTTCGATGCGGCGAGAAAACGCTTCACGTGCAAGTGGTGCCTGTCGCGCCGCCGAAACAGTGCGATCAGCGGCCCCGCGTCAACGACGATGTTTTGCACGCAGTTTCTGCTTGAGTAACGCTTTATAGTTCGCTGACACGTCGCTAACCATTGAGCCGTCAGCGCCGAACAAATCTTCGCCTAGCTGATACGCGTTCTTGCTCGGCTCAAGCTGATCGAGATATGCCTCCAGGCTGCGCTTGACGACTTCGCTTTTATTGACGCGCAGCCGCTTGCTCACGGTGCTAAGCCGGTGCTCGAGCTGATCTCCAAGCCGGATCGAGATGGGCATAGGGTTACCTCGGGAAATTGCCAAAAGTAATAGTGTATCACGGTATCACACAGCAGCTGATACGCGGTGATTTGGTATCCATCACACCGGCTATCGGCTCATCGTGTCAAGGGCTCTCAACACCCCGTCACAGGGTTAGCGCGGCAATCACCAGATAACGCGCAAATTTGCCGAGCGCCATGAACAGCGCCGCGAGCCAGGGATTGACGCGCAGCCAGCCGGCGGCGACGCACAGCGGATCGCCGATGATCGGCACCCAGGCGAGTAATAGTGTTGGGCTGCCGTAACGCCGGATCCAGTCCAGCCCCTTAATCTGGCCGCGTTGCGGCACGATGCGGCCAATCAGGTACGACGACATGCCGCCGAGCGTATTGCCGAGCGTTGCCACCGCCAGCGCCGGCCAGTATTGCTGCGGGTCGAGCCTGAGCACGCCGAACAGCACCGCTTCCGAGCCGCCCGGCAGCAGTGTCGCGGCAAGGAAGCTGCTCGCGAAGAGCGCGACCATGCTGATAGACTCATCCATGCGCGTGATTGTGGCACGCCGGTTCGCATCCGGGACACGGGTCCCCCGTGGCAAGCCACGGGAATTGCAAGTAAGATGTAATAAGAGGTCCGCCCGCTGCAAGACGCAATGCCGAGGCTTGGTAATCGACGAAGGGGAATGTGAGACCGGGAAGAAACGACCCATGCCCATGCGGCAGCGGGAAAAAATACAAGAAATGTTGCCAAGATAGAGCTGCAGCGCCTGCTGTATTTCAACCGGTGCGGCAAAAGGCCGAGGCTGCCGCGCTGACTAGTCCCGCGACGGGCGACGCGCCGGCAGCCACCGAAATCGGTCAGCTTGTCGCCCTGTTCAATGCCGGGCGCTATGTGGAACTGGAAAGCCGGGCGTGCTTACTGGTTGAGCGTTATCCGGATTCCGGGATTGCCTGGAAGATTTTGGGGACAGCCCTGCAGGTGCAGGGCAAAGAGGGTCTGCCTGCTTTGCAAAAGGCAGCGGAACTTTTGCCTGATGATACCGAGGCGCACATCAATCTGGGCAATACCCTGCGGGACCGCGGGCAACTTGATGGCGCGGTGGCACGCTATCGCCGGGCGCTGGAGATCAAACCCGGTTACGCCGAGGCGCACAACAACCTGGGCAATGCCTTGCAAGACCTCGGGCAACTTGATGACGCGGCGGCAAGCTATCGCCGGGCGCTGGAAATCAAACCCGATTATGCCGATGCGCACAGCAACCTGGGCGTAGCTCTGCAAGCCCTCGGGCAACTTGATGACGCGGTGGCAAGTTATCGCCGGGCGCTTGAGACCCAACCCGATATCGCCGAGGCGCACAACAACCTGGGCAATGCTCTGCAAGACCTCGGCCAACTTGATGACGCGGCGGCAAGCTATCGCCGGGCGCTGGCGATCAATCCGGATTACGCCGAGGCCCTCGACAATCTCGCGGGGCTGTGCATTGCGCAATGCCAGCCGATGATGGCCTTGAACGTCATCAAACGATCCCTGCAGATCAAAGAAACGGAGGAAGCCAAAAGTAATTTTGTCGCCTGTGTCAAACACCTGCGCTTCACGCACGACGACAGCGACATTCGGGTAACCCTGGTTCGCGCCCTGACCGAGCTATGGGGACGACCGGCGTATCTGGCGCGGGCCGGCATAGACCTCGTCAAGCTCAACCCGGACATCGGCGTATGCGTAGCACGGGCAACCAGCGCCTGGCCGCTGCGGCTGTCGGCGCAGGATTTGTTCGGCCGAAAGGGCCTTACCGCGCTTGCATCCGAGCCGTTGCTATGTGCGCTACTCAATGCGGCACCGATCTGCGACATTGAAATGGAGCGTTTTCTGACGCTGGCGCGCAGTGCAATGCTCGAAGCCGCCACGAGGATGACGGCTGCGGACGGCAAGGTTGGCACAGCCTTGAATTTCTACAGTGCACTGGCGCGTCAGTGTTTCATCAATGAATACCTGTTTATGCACGCCGACGGCGAGATCCAGGAAGCGAGTGATTTGCGGGACTCATTGGCTGCGGCGCTGGCAGCCAAAACCCAGGTGCCGGTCCTTTGGCCGATAGCGGTAGCGGCCTACTTCCCGCTCTGCTCGCTGCCGTTTGCCAACCAGCTCCTGGATAAACAATGGCCCGCGGAAGTTGCGGCGGTGCTGCTGCAACAGATACGCGAGCCAGAGGAAGAGCTGCAATTACGCGCCACCATTCCCCGGCTGACCGACATCGACGATGAAGTGTCACTGCGGGTTCAGAATCAATACGAAGAAAGTCCTTACCCGCGCTGGACCAGGACGACGCCCGCCGGGAAAGCAAGGAATATCGCCGGATACCTTTCCGAAATGTTCCCCCTGACTGCTTTCAAGCGCCACCGCATGAGTGGCAGTATTGCCATCCTGATTGCGGGGTGCGGCACTGGCCAGCATTCAATAGAAACGGCGCAGCGTTTCGAAGCGGCGCGGGTGCTGGCCGTCGATCTGAGCATCAGCAGTCTTGGTTACGCCAAGCGCAAGACGCAGGAGCTGGGTTTGACCTCAATCGAGTACGCCCAGGCCGACCTGCTGAAGCTGGGTTCACTGGGCCGCAGTTTCGACATTATCGAGTCCAGCGGCGTACTGCACCACCTTGCCGACCCGTTGCTGGGGTGGCAGGTGTTGTTATCGCTGCTGCGCCCCGGCGGTTTCATGAGACTCGGTTTTTATAGTGACGTGGCGCGACGGCATATCGTTAAGGCACGGTCCTTTATCGCCGGGCAAGGTTATGGGGCGACGACCGATGAGATTCGGCGGTGCCGCCAGGATCTGATGGATTTGGACAAAATCGCGGATTTCGGAGACGTGCTGACAACACCGGATTTTTTCAGCAACAGCGCCTGCCGTGATCTGCTTTTTCACGTTCAGGAACACCGTATGACACTGACCGGCATCGATGCGTTTCTCCGCGACCATAACCTGGCGTTTCTTGGCTTTGAAATCGACGCCGACGTCCTGGGGGCTTATAGGCAGCGTTTCCCTGCTGATCGTGCCGCCACCAGCGTTGGTCAGTGGCAGATTTTTGAGAACGAACACCCCGACACTTTCCGCAGTATGTATAATTTCTGGATTCAGAAGGCGGACTAAGCCACTTACCACACTATCAGGAGCCAACGATGCAACAACGCAAACTCGGTAACCACGGTCCGCAAGTCCCGGCGCTCGGCCTGGGCTGCATGGGAATGTCGATCGCCTATGGCGAGCCCAACGACGATGAATCAATCGCGACCATGCACCGCGCGCTCGAGCTTGGCGTCAATCTGTTGGTCACGTCGGACGCGTACGGCAACGGCGTCAACGAACAACTGATCGCGCGCGCCATCAAGGGCCGGCGCGACAAATTTCTGCTGGCGACCAAGTTCGGCAACCTCGGGCTCGCGGGCATCAGCGCGCCGCCGGGAATGAGCGGCGGCCACCCCGAGTACGTGCGGCTCGCGTGCGACAAATCGCTCGCGCGCCTCGGCGTCGACGTGATCGACATCTACGGCCAGCACCGCATGGATGCCACGGTGCCGATTGAGGACACGGTCGGTGCGATGAAAAAGCTGGTCGAGCAGGGCAAAGTGCGTTATCTCGTGTTGTCGGAAGCCGGGCCGCAGACGATCCGCCGCGCGCACAAAGTGCACCCGATAACCGCGGTCGAGACCGAGTACTCCCTGTGGAGCCGCGACGTCGAGCAGGAAGTGCTGCCGGCGTGTCGCGAGCTCGGCATCGGTTTCATGGCCTACGCACCGCTCGGGCGCGGTTTCCTGACCGCGACCATGAAGACCCTCGATGCGCTGCTGCCGAAAGACCGCCGGCGCGAACACCCGCGCTTCCTCGCGGACAACATCCAGCGCAACGCCGAGTTGCTCGCGCCGCTCGAAAAAATCGCGGCGGCGCGCAATTGCACGCCGGCGCAGGTCGCGCTGGCGTGGCTGCTGGCGCAGGGGGATGACATCGTGCCGATTCCGGGCACCAAGCGCCGCCCGTATCTCGAACAGAACGCGGCGTCGCTCGACGTCAAGCTTTCAGGTGCAGAAATTGCAGCTCTCGCTCAAGCATTCCCGCTCAACGTGACGGCGGGCACGCGTTATCCGGAGAAGCAGCTGAAAGCGCTCGGGATTTGAAATAAGAATGTTGCTTCCGCGCTTCAAACATGAAGCGGCGGCGTGTTGGGGGCGCGATTTGGACTGGCGGCCGGGATTCCGGAGGACGGTTTCAGTATGGATCTACCGTATAGTCCCAGGCCAGCCGGATTGGGAGAGCGTGCGTGAAGAAATTGAACCTTGGCTGCGGCGACAAGATATTACCTGGCTACGTCAATGTCGATGTCGTAGAAAGCCGGCGCGGATTCAAGCCAGACGTGATCTGCGATCTGCACCAACTCACGCCTTTTGAAGACAACAGTGTCGATGAGATTCTCTCAGTCCACGTCGTTGAGCATTTCTGGCGCTGGGAGGTGCTGGACGTGCTGTGTGAATGGTTACGGGTGTTGAAGCCCGGCGGGCAGATGATCCTTGAGTGTCCTAACCTGCTTGCCGCAGCGCATGAACTGTTGCAAAACCCCGAGGCGGGGGCGGGTCCGGGCAAGGAGGGACAGCGCACCATGTGGGTGTTCTATGGCGATCCGGCGTGGAAGGACCCGTACATGATTCATCGCTGGGGTTATACGCCGCGCAGTCTGGGCTATGTGATGCACCAGGCTGGCCTTATCAACTTGCGTCAGGAGCCCGCGCAGTTCAAATTACGCGAGCCCAGAGATATGCGCGTGGTGGGCGAAAAGCCGAAATAAGGTCGGGACCATGAGCAACGCGCCATTGGATTATTTGAAGTGGTATTTCGAATCGAATGTCTGGAAGCGGCTCCATTATCGTGGCGTAAGAACGCTGAAGTTTCCGCCCGACATGTGGAATTATCAGGAACTCATTTTCGAAAACGACATACATTGGGTGCTTGAAACCGGAACCCGGCACGGCGGGTCGGCGTTGTTTTTCGCGGATTTGCTAGCTGCCGGCGCCCGCGAGGGTGGGGTGGTCAGTGTCGACATTACGCATGAGGCGCTGCATCCGCTGGCCAAGACGCATCCGAGAATTCGCTTTCTGCTTGGCGACAGCGCAGAGCCGGCGATGATTGGATTGATCCGGCAACTGATTCCGCAGGACCGCTCGCACGGCGTGCTCATGATCCTCGATTCCGATCATTCGGCGCCCCATGTTCTGCGGGAGCTCACCGCCCTGGTTCCGCTGTTGCGGCAGGGCGATTATGTGGTTGTCGAGGACACGATCGTCAACGGGCACCCGGTGCGGCCTGATTTCGGGCCGGGCCCGCTGGAAGCGGTGGAGGCTTACCTAGCCGAGAACCCGCAGAAGCTCATCCCGGACGTCGAACGCGAATCAAAATTCGGCTGCACCTTCGCGTTTCGCGGCTATTACAAAGTCCGTGCCAATGGGTGATCACAACCAGTTGCTTTACCTTCAGCGTTTTGCGCCGGAAGCGGATGGCGAAATTCTGGAAATCGGCAGCAAGGACTATGGCAGCACCGTGCCATTCCGGCAGCACATTAAGCATAGCAAATACGTGGGGCTGGATATGGCGGCCGGTCCCGGTGTCGATGTTGTCGGGGATATATCGAAGGAACTGTGCGGCCTGCCCGAAGGCCACTTCTCGCTCGTGATTTGCTGCTCGGTGCTGGAACACGTCGAACGGCCCTGGATGATGGCGGAAAACATCACACGGCTTACCAAACCGGGCGGTCGCCTCTACATGTCCGTGCCGTGGGTCTGGCGTTATCACGCGTATCCCGACGACTATTTCAGGTTTTCCTGGCGTGGCATCGAAACACTGTTTCCCGAGTTTTCATGGTCGGGCAAGCAATATTCGACGACGGTCATTGGTGAGTTTTTCGAGATCTCCGAGCAGCAAAAGGACGCGGACAATCGCATGGCTCAATATGCTGACTTGGGGCAGGGCCGGAAACGCAAGTATCTGCCGTATCTTATGGTGAATATGCTCGGCGTCAAGCGACCCGATTCTCGATAAACGTACTCGCGCTGTCCGCAATCGCGCACGATGCGGCCTTTAGAGTCGCGTCAATACGTTCTCCCACTGGTCCGCGATGACACGCGGCGAGTAGTGTGCCTCAATGTAATCTTGGGCTTTTGCGATGCGGGGCTGTATCAGACCCTGATGAGTCATCGCCCATTCGAGGCCATCGCTTATACGATCAGTTATCGCAGCCCATTCGCCGAACTCGCGGTAAGCCGGGATCGGATTAGCAACGACGAAACGCCCGGCCCGGAAAGACTCCACCAGCCGGTTCGGGCTCTTGGCGAGTTGCGCCCGTCGGTCCGTCCACTGCGGAATCACCACCACGTCGGTTTGAACCAGTGCGTTCCACGTTGCCTCTACCGACCATCTGACATAGCGTAGCGATAGCTGGTGCCGGTGCCGTTGATTGAACTGCTTGAATTCTTGCCGAAGATCGTTCCCGGTAATCGTGACGACGGTGAGCTGGAGCGGCCGCCGGGCGCCGAAATCCAGCAGCTCGGGGATCAGCGCTTCCAATGTGTCGAGGTTACTCCAGTGCCCGAACCACAGGACATTCAAGCGATCGGTGCCGGGCGCCCATCGAGCGGCACCCTTCGGCCCCTCGAAGGGGTCCGCGATAGTGGTCGCCGTGCGGCCTGCCCTGGCGGCAACCGTGTCCGCCAGGGATGCCGTGGCCGCAACGACGGCATCAGCTTGGTGGATCCTGCTCAAGAATTGCGGGCCCCGAACCGGATCATCAAACTGATCGTCGCACAAGTCGTAGACGATTTTGCCGCCACGGGCGCGCACCCGATCGATGATCTGCCCATGCAGATCGACGCCGAGCAGATCGATGCCATGCAGATCGAGGATATCCCGGTTCTTCGAAAGCACGAGCGTGTCCAGTCTGCCCAGGGCATCGAGGTTGTCGAGCGGGGTCTGCGCATCGATTGGCATGAGCGTGACTTCGTGGCCGCGCGCCGCAAGTTCCCGCATCGGAATCAGCGCGCGGTATCGCACACTGGCCAGATTGGAGCCGGTTTGCGTTCCGGTCAGTTCAACGGTACCGCGCGGCACGATCCAGCCGATTTTCTTACGGTTTTCGGGCATTATTAGGTGCTTCGTATACGTGTCACGTCTATTGGAGCCTGCAGGGTTCACCGCGCGCGGCAGGGTGCCTCGCACGGTTGGTAACTGATTCAGGTCCGAGGGTTGCTTGCGCTTGTCGCCATGAATTATCCTGTCTTTGCGGGTAAATCGCGAATCCGGGAGACCGCTGCAGATAGCGGCCGGCTGCCGACCAGAACCGATCGGCCCAGCATGTTAATATTATTTTCGTTCGGGCTCGACTGCGAGGCCGATTCACCCACGAGGCATTCTAATTCGAAGTGCGGCACCTATGAGCGAAGCAACGCTGATCAGCGAAGAGTACCGGAAAATGCAGCAGCAGCTGCATGAGAACCCCGACTATGGGGTCGCCTCGGTGCATTTCGCGCCTATGGTAGCCCAGATGATCGAGACGGTCGGCGCGCAGGAATTGCTCGACTACGGCGCGGGCAAGGGCCGGCTGGGCATCGCGCTCAAGCAGTACGTCCAGCGCCCGCTCACTATCCGTCATTACGATCCCGCCATTCCCGCTTGGGCAGCACCGCCCGCGCCGTGTAGTTTCGTGGCCTGCATCGACGTGCTCGAGCACATTGAACCGGCGTTGCTAGACAACGTGTTAGACGACCTGCAGCGCGTGACCGCCGATGTCGGGGTATTTACCGTCCATATCAAGCCAGCAAAGAAGGTCCTGCCTGACGGGCGCAACGCGCACCTGATACAGGAGCCGGCTGCGTGGTGGCTGCCAAAATTTCTGCAGCGCTTCGAGCTCGCAAACTTCAACCGCGTGCCGCTGGGTTTCATGGTGGTGGTCGAGCGCAAAAGGGGCTGAGGCCCGCTAATCGTTGGCAGCGAGATCGCCTGTAAGCTCGGCGAGCGCGGGTTCCCAGTCGCCGTGCGGGGTCTGGCGGTAGGTCGTGAAGCCCGGGAACCACGGCGACTGCCTGCCTTCTGCCATCCAGCGCCACTCCGCCGGGCAGGGCACGAGCACGCGCGCGGTGCGGCCGGCGCCGGCGCGCAGGTGCATGTTGGTGTTGCTCACCCCGATGTAATCGTCAAGCAGCGCCAGCAGCGCGAGCATCGCTTCGAGGTCTTCGTTGAACGCGGTGAAGTCGTGCACGGGTTTGCCGATCGCGGCTGCGAGTTGATCGATTTCACCGCGCTCGGGATTGCGTTGTAATGCGACAAAAGTGCCGTTGACGCCGCGCAGCGCTGCGCCGAGTTGCGGCAGTGGAATCTGCTTGAACAGCATCCACGACATTCCGCCCGCTTGTTCTTCCGGGGCGGTGCCACCGCGCCACGTGAGTCCCAGATATGGCGGCGGCCCGAGTTTCGCCAGTTGTTCCCGCATGCGCGCCGATTCGGTGGCCAGTGGCGCGAGCGGCAATGGTGGGGGCACGAGCGTATGCGCGCCGCTGCTGGCGTCGGGCGCGAGATCGCCGTTCGCCAGCACATAGGGCAGATCACCGAGCATCAGATTGTAATCCGCTGGCGGCAGCGGCGCGGTGTCCAGAATAACGCAGTCGATGGTCGCGACGCGCTCGAGGAGGCTGGCAATCTTGGGGGCGGAGCGGTAGGAGATGCGCGCGCCGCGCGCCTTCAGTTCGCTCGCGAACCGCAGAAAAAACAGTTGATCGCCGAGTCCCTGTTCGCGCAGCAGGCACACCTGGCATTCCGTCAGAGTCCGCGGAATGGCTGATGACAATTTGATGCCCGGGTAGAGCGTGACGAATTTTGCGCGTCCCGCGCGGCGAAAGTAACCGCGCCAGCCTTCACGAAAATGGCCGAGGGCAAGCTGCACGGTTCCAAGCGAAACTTGGGCCGGCCACGAGTCCGGCGCCAACGCCACCGCGCGTTCGAGCAGCGGCAGTCCCTCGGCGGACAGGCCGACTTCGTGGAGCGCGCTGCCGAGCCCCATCAGTGCGCGTACGTTATCCGGCTCGAGCGCCGCCGCGTTGCGATGAAACTCGAGCGCTTCGTGCAAGCGGCCCTGATGGCCGATGGCGCCGGCAAGAAACATCTGTACTGTCGCCGACTCAGGCGCGAGCGCGAGCGCATTGCGGCACACGGCCTCGGCCTCGGCGAAGCGCCCGCGATCGATCAGCGCGGACGCAAGGTTGCACAGACCCGTCAGCTGATCGGGCTCGAGCGCAAGCGCCCGGCGGTATGCCTGTTCCGCATCCTCGAGCCGCCCCAACGTCTGTAGCGCGCTGCCTAAATTATTGTGGGCGTCGAACAGGTCTGAATCCGCTGCGATCGCACGGCGATAGAAGTCAACCGCTTCTTGAGTGCGTCCCTGATCGCGCACCGCGTTGCCAAGGTTGAGCCACGCGAGCGCATAGCCGGAAAAGCGTTGCGTGATTTTGCGCAATTGCGTTTCGGCTTCAGAAACGTTGCCGCGCAGCGCAAAGCAGTTGGCAATGCTCATCTGAAACTGCGGCTCATCCGGATTGAGCCTGGCGGCGCGCCGGAATGTCGCGAGCGCTTCATCCAGTTCACCGAGCGCGGTCAACGCCGCTGCCAGATTGGCCAGGTAGGCCCAGTTCTTCGGCTGCAGGGCTGAGGCCTTGCGTATCAATTCAGCAGCCCTGCCTGCAGCGCCGCTTTGCAGTTCGGTCAGGCCCAGCAGGTGGAGCGCGTCCGGATGCCGGGGATCTAACGCAAGCGCTTGTTCATAAAGAGTTTTAGCCTCAGCTATGCGTCCTGCCTGGTGTTGCTGCAAGCCCCGTTGTATCAGACCGTCGATCACACGCTGTCTCTGTCTGTGCTGGATGGCAACGCGATTCTACCGGTTCTGAATATCCGCTATATGGTACTAGCCATAAATTATTGCCGCGGACGCTGGTCCGTATTCAGGACTCGCTCGACCAGGAATCCAGGTGCTTGATTTTACTGGGTTCCATCCCCCTTGACGGGGGAGGGCTAGGGTGGGGGTGAGAATTACCATGACTCGCAACGTATTCCCCCATCCCAACCTTCCCCCGTCAAGGGGGAAGGGGTTGATTTGGACTTCCCCCGTCAAGGGGGAAGGAGTTCTGTTGCATCCCTGCAACAACCTACATGAGATCACAGGAATAAATGCTCGATTATGTTGCGTATATGCCGGTGCATCCGGCACTATCACTACAACCTCACCGTTAAGGGGGGCTACCTTAGTTAGGGCTGTTTCAATCACGTGATGCGATAGCCCTGACGGTGACAAACCTCAAAGGAGAATATGCATGAACAAGAAACTAATCGCGGTCGCAGTTGCAGGTGCGTTGGGCGCGCCGGGCGTGGCGCTGGCGCAAGCGAGTACCGTGCAGATCTACGGGACGATCGTCCTGAACTACCAATACCTCGATTCGGGCGGCTTTACGCCACCGAACGCGGCAGGAACCGCCAAAATGAAAACCGACGTTGTGAATTCCCATGACTCCGGCCTCGGGTTCAAAGGCGAAGAGCGCTTGGGCGGCGGGCTGACCGGCTGGTTCCAGTGTGAAAGCACGATTGACGTGAGCGGCGCGGGTCTCGGCGCATGGTGCGGACGCAACAGCGCGTTCGGCATGAAAGGCGGTTTCGGCAATGCCTATGTCGGCATCTGGGATACGCCGATGAAAATCGCGATGGGGAATTTCCGTCCGTTTTCGACTGCGGGCGCCTACGGCGTCACGATGCTGTGGAACGGCACGCAGAGCGCCATCAATAATGCTGGCACCAGCTTTACCCGCCGTCAAGTCAACCTGCTCAGCTACGCGACGCCGGAAATGGGCGGCATGAAAGGCTACATCGCCTACTCGGCGTCCAACGAGGCGACCGCTTCGACCAACGCGTCGACGGCCACCAAGCCACGTCTGTGGAGCCTCGGCGCCACGTATACGAATGGTCCGCTGATCATCGGTGGCGGTTATGAGACGCACAAGAACTACAACCCCGCTGCTGCTGCGACCTACTCGGGTGGTACCGACAAAGGCTGGTCGCTCGGCATCGCTTATACCTTTAAAGTCGGCGGCGGTTTGAAGGCGAGCGCTATCATTACCGACAACTCGTATGAGATCAATCAGTCCGCAGCCGGCGCAGGCACCGTGGATCAGCGCGCCTGGGGTATTTATGGTGACTGGGCGATCGCCGGGCCGCATAACCTCACTGTGGGCTACACCAAGGCTGGCGACACCTCGGGCACTGCGGGCACCGCTGCCGCGCCGATCAACGTCGCGAACATGGTGGCGAACGGCGGCACCGGCAACAGTTCCATGTCGCTTATCGGGGTGCGGTATGCGTATCGTTTCTCCAAGCGCACCGAGTTGAACTTCGGTTACGCGCGGGTCACGAACAGCACGCAATCGTCCATCCCGCTGCAAACGCTGGGCGCCAGGAACACCGGGCAAGACCAGAACGCATGGATATTCGGCACCAAGCACACGTTCTAATAAAGCATACCCCGGCATCACGCCGGACTGGCAACATTCACGGGCACCTCTTGGGGTGCCCGTTTTTTTATGGGTGCTGACTACATGCGACCGCAGGATTCCGGCCACTGGCGCGAACTCGGCGTCCAACTGAGACAGCAGGGCAGGTTCGCGGAAGCGGTTGACGCCTGCCGCCGCGCGCTCGAATCCGCGCCCGGCGATGCGTTGGCATGGAACGAACTCGCGCATGCGCTGCGCCTGCAAGGGCAATTGGCAGAGGCGCGTTCAGCCGCGGAGCGGGCGCTGCAGCTCGATCCGGGGTTGGCGCGGGCGTGGTTCAATCTCGGCGCGGTGGCGACCGCGCAGGGCGAGCCGGCGCGCGGCATCGAATCCTACCGCAAGGCGCTGGGGCTGAATCCGGAATTCGCCGAAGCGTGGAGCAATCTCGGCGGCGTGCTCGGCGCGCAGGGCCGGGGCAAGGAAGAAATCGATTCGTACCGCCGCGCGCTTGCGATCAACCCGCAGCTCGCGCCGGTGTGGAGCAACCTCGGTGAAGCGCTGCGCACTGCGGGCGAGCTGGATGAAGCGGCAGCGGCGTGCCGGCGCGCGGCCGCGCTCGACCCCGGCTTCGCGGCGGCGTGGCACAACCTCGGCAACGTGTTGTTCGATGCCGGCAAGCATGAGGAATCGAGACAGGCGTGTGAGCAGGCGCTGCAATTGGCGCCGCGCTTCGCCGCCGCCTGGAGCACGCTCGGCAACGCCCTGCAGGGTTTGGGTCGCCTCGATGGAGCGCTGCGCGCTCATCACCAGGCGCTCGAGATCGATCCCGGCAGCGCGGAACTGCATTTCAATCTCGGGGTGGCGCTCAAATATTGCGGCCGCATCACCGAGGCAGTCGCCTGTTACCGCCGCGGGCTCGCGCTCGATCCAGGCAATGCCGAAGCCCACTGGAACCTCGGGCTCGCCTTGCTGACCGCGGGCGAATTGCGCGAAGGATGGGACGAGTACGAGTGGCGCTGGCGGCGCCGCAAGGCGGAGGCGAAACGCTACGACTTCGCGGCGTGGAACGGTGATGTCTCGCAGCCGTCGCGTCTGTTGGTGTGGGCCGAGCAGGGCATCGGCGATGAAATCATTTACGCGAGCATGCTCGCGGACCTGGCAGCCTCGCCGTTGCGCATATCGCTCGAAGCCGATCCGCGGCTCGTGTCCCTGTTTCAGAGAGCGTTGCCGCACATTGCGGTAATCCCGCGGAGCGACCCGCCGGCGATCGACCGCGTGGACTATGATTTCGAGGTGCCGCTCGCCAGCCTGGGGCGCTGGCTGCGTCCTTCGTTCGCAAGCTTTCCGCGCCATGAGATCTTCCTCCGGCCCGACCCGCCGCAGGTCGCGGCGTACCGCCGCCGCCTGCGCGAGCTTGCACCCGGCGCGACCAAGATCATCGGCGTCTCATGGCGCAGCAAGAACGTGGAGTTCGGCTCCTTCAAGAGCCTGCAACTGCTCGACTGGGCGGAACTGCTGCGGGACCCGCAAGCGTGTTACGTCGATCTTCAATATGGCGATACCACTGCCGAGCGCGCCATGCTCGCAGCGCAGACCGGCGTACGCCTGGAGCATCTGCCCGAGCTCGATCTGTTCAACGATATCGAGGGGCTTGCCGCCGTGTGCGCGGCCTGCGATCTCGTGATCACGGTGAGCAATGTCACGACGCACATCGCGGGTGCGCTGGGACGCCCGGTGTGGCAACTCACGGCGAAAGCCAAAGGCAGGATCTGGTACTGGTTCAGCGAGCGCAGCGACAGCCCGTGGTATCCGTCGCTGCGCCTCTTCACCCAGCAGACGCCGGGAAGCTGGGTGGAAGTGATGGCCGACGTCGCGCGCGAACTCGCCGCGTTCAACCAAACCTAGGGCGCGGCTTCAGCGCGCCGAAAAGCTTAGACAGTCGCACTCGATCTAAATAAAATGCAGGCTCGGCGCAGCCGGGCACGATGCGCGGCCCGCGTTCGCATTGCGACTATCATGGCCGAATCCAAAGAAATCCGCCCCGGCGTGCAGGAGAGCCTGCAGCGGGTAACCGAACTGTTGCGCAGGCACCAGCAGAATCTGCTGGAGTCTGACGAGCGGCCGCGTCCGCAACAGGTCGAGGAATTGCTGCACAAGCAGGACCTCGCCACGCTGCAGCAGCGGCTCGACCGGCTGCACCCGGCGGATGTCGCCTATATCCTCGAGGCGCTGCCGCTCGAAGACCGGCTGGTGGCGTGGGACCTGGTCAAGGCCGAGCGCGACGGCGAAATTCTGCTCGAAGTGTCCGATGCGGTGCGCGAGACGCTGATCGCGCACATGGAGAACAAGGAGCTGGTCGCGGCGGCCGAGCAGCTCGACACCGACGAGATCGCCGACCTTGCGCCCGACCTGCCGCGCGAGGTGATGCAGGACGTATTCCGCTCGCTGTCGGCGGAAGAGCGCGAGCAGTTGCGCGCGGCGATGTCGTATCCGGAGGACACGGTCGGCGCGCTGATGGATTTCGACATGATCTCGGTGCGCGACGACATCACGGTGGAAGTCGTATCGCGGTATCTGCGACGGCTCGATGAGATGCCCGACCATACCGACCAGCTGTTCGTCGTCGACCGCCAGGAGCGCCTGCGTGGCGTGCTGCCGGTCAACCGCCTGCTGGTGACCGACCTCGATGTGACGGTGGCGCAAATCATGGCTGCCGAATCGGTCAAGCTGCATCCCGACGAAAAGGCGCAGGACGCCGCGCTCGCGTTCGAGCGCTACGATCTGGTCTCGGCGCCGGTGGTCGACGCCGACGGCAAGCTGGTGGGGCGCGTCACCGTCAACGCCGTGGTCGACTTCATCCGCGAGGAGACCGACAGCGAAAAGCTCACCGCCGGGGGGTTGCGCGAAGAAGAAGACCTGTTCGCCTCCGTGTGGAGCAGCGTGAAAAACCGCTGGACCTGGCTCGCGGTCAATCTCGTCACCGCCTTCATCGCCTCGCGCGTAATCGGCACGTTCGAGGATTCGATCGGCAAGCTGGTCGCGCTGGCGGCGTTGATGCCGATCATCGCGGGCATTGGCGGCAATTCCGGCAACCAGACGATTACCATGATCGTGCGCGCGCTCGCGCTGGGCCAGATCACCGTCAGCAGCGCGCGCAAGCTGTTCGCCAAGGAGATCGGCGTGAGTTTCATCAACGGCCTGATCTGGGGCGGCGTGGTCGGCCTGTTCGCGTTCCTGATCTACCACAGCGTCTCGCTCGGCATCGTGATGACGGGCGCGATGTTGCTCAACCTGCTGCTCGCCGCGGTGATGGGGGTCAGCATTCCGCTCTTGATGCAGAAGCTCGGGCGCGATCCGGCGGTCGGTTCCAGCGTATTGATCACCGCGATCACTGACAGCGGCGGGTTTTTCATATTTCTCGGGCTGGCGACGATTTTTCTGGTATAGATGAATTCAATATGTTAGTCGCTGAGCATCTGCGCCGCGCGTTCGAGCGTTTCAATGCGCGCGACCTCGAGGGGGCCGCGCGGCTGTGCGGCGAAATCCTCCAGCAGGCGCCGCGCAATCCGGACGCATTGCATCTGCTCGGCGTGATGCGCCTGATGAACGGCGATGCCCGCGCGGCCGCGTCCCTGATCGGTCAGGCAATCGAGTCCAATTCGCAAGACCCCGCCATGCACGAGAATTTTGGTTTGGCGTGCCTTGCCATGCAGGATTCCGCCCGGGCCGAGACCGCTTTCCGCAAGGCGTTGAGCCTGGGCGCCGCGCACGGGCAGCTTTACATGCGGTTGGGACTGGCGCTGGGTTCGCAAGGCAGGCTCGCCGAGGCGGTGAGCGCTTTGCGTACCGCCGCCGCCAGCGCCCCCGACGATACCGACGTACACATCAATCTCGGCAATGCATTGGCCGAAACCCGGCGCGATGAGGAAGCGGCCGCGTGTTACCGCAAAGTGGTGGCGCTGCAGCCCGATCATGTGATCGCCCATTTCAACCTCGGCGCGCTGTTCAACCGCGGCGGTCAGCTCGACGCGGCGGCTGGCTCCTATCGCAATGCGCTGGTTTATGCGCCGGACAATGCGGAAATCCACAATAACCTGGGGCTGGTCTACGCGCAGCAGGGGCGGACCGACGAGGCGATCGCGTGTTACCGCCAGGCGCTGAAGCTGGATCCGGGACAAATCCAGGCCCGCAACAATCTCGGTAACGCGCTGTTGGCGCAGGGGCGGCGCGATGACGCCGTCGCGTACTACGAGCAAGCGCTCGCCCTGGGCCCCAATCATCCCGATGCCTATATCAATCTCGGTAACGCGCGTGCCGAGCAGGGGCTGTTTCCCGAGGCGCAGGCGCTGTACGAAAAGGCGTTTGCGCTTGCGCCGCGCAGTTTTGAAGCACAGCGCAATTTAGGCCGGGTGCTGCGGCTGCAGGGACAGCGCGAGGAGGCGCTTGCGCACTACCGGCAGGCGCTGGAGCTTGATCCCAATCAGGCCGAGAGCTGCCATGAGCTGGGAACCGCGTACCGGGATTGCGGCAACCTCGCGGCAGCGGAGGCGTGCTACCGCAAGGCGCTCGCGCTGGCTCCCGGCCACGTGCTGGCCCATTACAATTTCGCCGAGACGTTGAAGCTGCAGGGTCGGCTCAAGGAAGCCGCCGAACTCGACGCGCGGGTGCTCGCGCTGCAGGCGGATTTTTTCCCGGCGCTGGGAGCGTTGACCCACTTGCGCCAGCACATGTGCGATTGGGACGGTATCGAAAACCTGTGGCAGCGCTTGCGGGATGAGGCAATCGGCAAGCCTGGCGCCGGGATTTCTCCGTTCAGTATCCTGTCGCAGCCGACCTCGCCGCAGCAACAGCTAGCCTGCGCCCAGGCGTGGGCCGCTCAGGAACTTGCGCCGCTGGCTGTCGCGCGTGCGCGTGCCGGATTCGATTTTGCGGCCCGCCCGCGCCCGTCCGGCAAGCTGCGCATCGGTTATCTGTCGTGGGATTTTCACCAACACGCGACTTCGTACCTGATTGCGGAATTGTTTGAGCTGCACGACCGGGAGCGTTTCGAGGTCCATGCCTATTCGTACGGGCCTGACGACGGGAGTGCGGTGCGCGCGCGCATCCGCAGCGCCTGCGACCGCTTCAGCGACGTGGCTGACCGGTCTTACGCTGCCACCGCGCAGGAGATATATGACGACGCGGTGGATATTCTCGTCGATCTCAAGGGCTACACCCAGGGCGCGCGGTGGCAGATCATGGCCTTGCGGCCCGCGCCGATCCAGGTCAGCTGGCTCGGTTACCCCGGCACGATGGGAACCGACTGCATCGACTATATCATCGCCGACCCGTTCATCATTCCGGCGGCGATGGAGAGTTGCTACAGCGAGCAGGTGGTGCGGCTGCCGGACTGCTATCAGATCAACGACCGCCGCCGCGAGGTAGCCGAACGCACTCCAACCCGCGAGGAATGCGGCTTGCCGGCGCAGGGACTGGTGTTCTGTTGCTTCAACCTCGCTTACAAGATCCTGCCTGACGTTTTTGGACGTTGGATGCGGATTCTGCATGCTGTGCCGGGCAGCGTGCTGTGGTTGCTGGAAGCGAACCCGTGGGCGGCCGAGAATCTGCGGCGCGCAGCCGTCGCCGCGGGGATCGCAGCCGAGCGGCTGGTGTTCGCCCCGCGCCTGCCACTGGCCGGGCATCTGGCGCGCTACCGGCTCGCGGACCTGACGCTGGACACTTTTCCCTATACCTCGCACACCACCGCCAGCGACGCGTTATGGGCGGGGTGCCCGCTGGTGACCTGCAGCGGCGAGACTTTCGCGTCGCGTGTTGCCGGCAGCATCCTGATCAATGCCGGCCTGCGCGAACTCGTGACGGAGTCGCTCGATCAATACGAGCGCCTGGTATTGGATCTGGCCGCGTCTCCGGCAAAGCTAGGCGAGTTGCGGCGCAGGCTGCAGGAAGGCCGCGATTCATGCCCGCTTTTCGATACCCCGCGTTCCGTGCAGAATCTCGAGCGTGCCTATGAGCAGATGATTGCGGCTCATGCCGGTGCAGCGCGCGCTTCGTAGCCGTGAAAAAATTCGATCTGGCGGTGGTCGGTTCCGGGCCGGGCGGTTACCGCGCGGCAGTGCTGGCGGCGCTGCGCGGACTGAAAGTCGCCATCGTCGAAAAAGACGCCTGGGGCGGCTGCTGCCTGAACCGCGGGTGCGTGCCGAAGCGGGATTGGTACCACAGTGCGCGCCTGCTGGCGGCGAGCGGCGGCTTCGGTCAGCGCGGAATTCGCGGCGAACTGAGCGGCGATCTGGCGCGCGCCTGGCAGCACCAGCATGACGTTGTCGCGGCTATCCATGCGAGCTACCAGGATTATTTGAAGCGGCTGGGCGTCGCCCTCCGCAGCGGCACGGCACGTTTCGTCGACGCCGCTACGCTCACGGTCGACGGCGCCCGGATTGCCGCCGCGAATTTCATCGTCGCCACCGGTGCGGCGCCTTGTGTGCCGCCGAACCTGCCGCGCATCGCGCAGCGGGTGTTGACTACCGACGATTTGTTTGGCGCGCCGCCGCCGGCGGGCAAGCGCGTCGCGGTCATCGGCTCGGGCGTGGTCGCGACCGAGTTCGCGTTCATACTCGCGATGTTCGGACTGGAAGTGGTGTGGCTCGCGCAGCACGCACCGCTCGCCAGCCGGCGTTTCAGCGCCACCGCGCGCAAGATGCTCCAAGAGCGGCTCGCCGAATGCGGGGTGCGCGCGCGCACCGCCAGCCGCGTGCGTTCGCTGCAGGTCGATCAGCAGGGGGTGCTGCTGGATCTGCCTGACGGCACGCAGGAGCGCGTGGATTGGGTGTTGCTGGGGACCGGGCGGCTGCCGCATACCGCGTCGCTGGATCTCGCGCAGGCCGGCGTCGCGCTGGACGCGCGCGGGTTCATCATCGTCAACCGCTTCCAGCAAACCTCACAGCCGCACATCTACGCGGTTGGCGATGTCGCGAATCCGGCGATGACCTCGAACCACGCGTTGGCGGAAGCCGCGGTTGCGGTCGCCAACGTAATCGCGCCGCAAACTTGCGCGTCCGATCCCGGCGCGGTCCCGGAAGTGATTCATTCGGCGCTCGAGCTCGCGCGTATCGGGCTCGACGCAGATGGCGCCGAGGCGCTGGGATGCGAGCCTGCGACCGGTTTCACCGCGTTCGGGACCAATCCCGCCGCGCTGGTGGAAGACGATGCGGCCGGCTTCGTGCGCGTGGTTGCGGACGCCGCCACGGGCAAACTGCTGGGTGCCGAGATTGCGGGCAGCGCGGCGGGCGAATTGATCCATCTGGCGGGCATCGAATTCGGCAGTCCCGACGCGCTGGCGCGGCTGGCCGCGTTGCGCTATAACCATCCAGCGCGCGCGGAGGAGCTGCTCAACGCCATCGAAACGCTGGCTGCGCGCTGGGGACTCAAACCGCAGGTATTTGAGCCTGCGCATGGCCGCTGAGCGAACTGGAATAAACCGCGCCGCAAGGTGTTTATCGGAATAAGGGACCGCCCCGTGAATTGCGAATCAGGAGTGAAGACGATGATCGGTTTTGGGTCCACTGGAGCAGGCGTTGCGCTGGGATTGGTGCTGGCCGCCCGCGGCGGATATTGAACGGTGGACGATCCCGGCCGCGACGTCGTTCCCCATATACCCCGTCTGCGACGCTATGCGCGTGCGCTGACGGGGGAACGCGCGCGCGCCGACGATCTGGTCCAGGATACGCTCGAGCGCGCCCTGATCAAGCTGCATTTATGGCAGCCGGGCAGCGATATGCGTGCGTGGCTGTTCACCTTGATGCACAACGTATTCATCAACCAGTTGCGCGCCCAGCCTGGCCGTTTGACTGCTGGACTCGACGACGAAGCGGCGCAAGTCGCGGTGCGCCCCACTCAGTCCGATTGGCTCGAAGTGCGCGATCTGCAGGCAGCGTTGTCGCGCCTGCCGGAGGAGCAGCGCGAAGTGCTGCTGCTGGTCGGTCTGGAACAGATGACTTATGAAGAAACCGCAGGCGTGCTCGCCATCCCGATAGGCACCGTCATGTCGCGGTTGTCGCGCGCGCGCGAACGTTTGCGCGGCCTGCTCGCAGGCGGCGCCATGCCGGCCTCACTGAAGGTGGTGAAATGACCCAGGTTCCGGTCACCGAAGCCGAACTGCACGCCTATATCGACGGCCTGTTGCCGGCGGAGCGGCGGGCTGAAATCGAGGCTTATCTGGCGGCGCATCCGGAAGACGCGCAGCGCGTACGCGCCTGGCAGGAGCAGAACCAGGCGTTGCATGCATGGTTCGATCCGGTGCTCGCCGAGTCGCTGCCGGCGCGCGTGCGCCGCGCCGCGCTCGCGCGCCGCATGCCGCCGGCATTGCGCTATGCAGCGGTGGCGGCGTGGTTTGCGCTGGGCGGGGTGACAGGATGGTACGTGCATGCCTACAACACGGGAAAATCGGCCGATTCGATTGCGTTTGCACGCGAGGCGGTGATCGCCCATGTGGTCTACAGCCCCGAAGTGCGTCATCCGGTGGAAGTCGGCGCCGACCAGGAAGCGCATCTGGTCGCCTGGTTGTCGAAACGTCTGGGTGCGAACCTCAAAGTGCCGCATCTGCAGGCGGTTGGCTATCAGCTGGTCGGCGGCCGCTTGCTGCCGGGCAATCAGGGACCGGTTGCGCAGTTCATGTTCCAGGACGGCAACGGCCGGCGCCTGACCCTGTACGTGAAACGCGGCGCGCGCGACAGCAGTGAAACCGCATTCCGTTTCGCGCAGGAACGCGGCGTCGGTGTGTTCTACTGGCTGGACGGCAAATTCGGCTACGCGTTATCCGGCGAGATCAACAAGGCTGCGCTGTTGCGTGTCGCCGAGGCCGTGTATCAGCAACTGAATCCCTGACGCGGATTTTTTGGGTCGCAATTGCAGCGCTCGCGAGCCGTAAACGCGAGCCAGGTTGCCGGGCTGGGCCCGTCAATTAATAATATATAAATCAACGAATTGCGATTGAGGTCCGAAGCGCATCGTGGCGCGGGACAGTGATGAATACCGACTGCGGGGATACTGCAGGAGGAGAAGCTTTACTGCTCGCGGCTGCGCTGGCTGCAGCCGTTGAAACTGGGGTAGGAAAATAACGGGAGCCGGGGAGCCCAGCTCCCGCTCAAGCTACAGCCGTTACTTCTTCTTAGCTGTCTTCTTCTTCGCTTTTTTCTTCGCTGCCATAGTCATCTCCTTACGAGTGGTTGATTGGCTTCGCGTGCAAACAGCTTTTGTTTCTGCACTCCCAATGCATCGTTCACGTTACGACTTTGTGATCCCTGTTTTGTTTCCAAAGCAGGATTGCAATGCTTGGTGCGCCAATTCTAAGCTACGTTCAAAAAAAAATGCAACACATTTCGAAAAAAATATTGAACGTTGTGGTTTAGATGTTGCACATATGCCGCTGGAATTTTCGCTGCAAAGCGCACATGATCGCGATTTTTTCGCGCGAATCGCGTTTCAAAGATCAAAAAATCGCGCAATGAAGCAACGCAACGATGAATTTTCGACAGTTTGCGCGCTCAGTCAGGGCAACCAACGTTCCGGCGCGATCAATTGCGGGACCGACTCGCGCGCGCGGATCAAATGCATTTCGGTTCCGCTCACCATGACTTCATCGGCCCGCGGCCGCGTGTTGTAGTTAGAACTAATCGTCATGCCGTACGCGCTGGCTGACTTTGCAATGCGCGACAGCGGAACCGTTTCAGCGCAGAGCTGCTGGTCGCGATAGGCGAAGCAACTTACTTGGCCTTGTTCTGCTTGTCATCGGGCTGCGTGCCGGGAGCCGGTGCAGCGGCCGCCGGCGGGTTGGCCGCGGGCTTTTGCGACGGGAGATAGAGCGGCGCCTTGAGGCCGCAGGCTGGCAGCAGTGCCGCAGCGAATAGCAGCAGAACGAATTTGCGCATGGGTCGTTGGGCGCGCGTGATGCGCCGTTGAATATTAGCACAATGGCCGCGCGCAACGCTCAAGCGAGCAGGTAGCAGTGGCTGTCGCGGCGCAGCGCCCGCCGCCGCTGTTCGTAATCGGGCAGCACGCCGGCGACCCACTGCCAGTAGCGTTGCGAGTGATTCGGCTCCCGCAGGTGGGCGAGTTCGTGCACCACGACGTAGTCGATCAGATCGGGCGGCATCTGGATCAGCCGCCAGTTGAGGCGGACGCGCCCGCTGGAGTGACAGCTCCCCCAGCGGCTCTTGGCGTTCGACAGACGAATGACCGGCAGGGGCACGCCGAGCGCCGGCGCGTAGTGCGCCGCGCGCTGCTCGAACCACGCCTGCGCCGTGCTGCGCAGCCAGGTGGTGACCGCTGCTGCCAGTTCGCGGGAGTCGGGCGCCGCGTGCGCCGCGATGCACAGCAGGTTCCCCTCGCGCGCAGTCTCGGGACGCGTGGGGTCGAGCGCGAGCGTCAGGCGCTCACCCAGCGCCATCACGGCGGCGCCCGCCCGCCACGTGAACGGCGCCGGCCGGCGTGCGCGCCACTCGCCGAGCTTGCGGCAGATCCAGACTGCATGTTTGCCGAGCAGCGACTCGATGCGGCGTTGGGTCGCGTGCCACGGCGCACCGACGCGCAAACCGTCCTCGTCGATGACGAACGTGATGCTGCGCTGGCGCAGGCTGCGTTTGAGGGTGTATTCAATGCTATGTTCAGCAAGCCTGAATTGATGGCGGGTGGCGACTTGCGCCGGGGCGCTGCCGAAAATGAGTTCGAGTTGCGAGGGCTTACGCTTGGCCATGGGGGTGGTCCAGACGCGGCATTTCGGATTCGATCCAGGCCTCGGCCTGGCGCGTCAGCGCCTCGGCTTTCTTGCCGCTGCTGTCAATCGCGTGGCCGATGCTGACCGTGATGGTGCCGGGGTACTTGAGGAACGCCTTGCGCCGCCAGAATCTGCCGGCGTCATGCGCGACCGGCACGACCGGCGCGCCAGCGTGTATCGCAATCGCCGCGCCGCCGGTCTGATATTTGCCGCGCGTGCCGGGGGCCATGCGCGTGCCTTCCGGATACACGATGACCCAGAAGCCGCGTGTGAGGCGGTCCTTGCCCTGTTCGATCATCTGTTTCAGCGCGCGTATGCCGGCGGCACGATCGATCGCGATCGGCGACACCATCGCGAGTCCCCAGCCGAAAAACGGGATCCACAACAGTTCCCGCTTGATCACCTGCACTTGGGGCGGAAAGATCGCCTGGAACGCCATGGTTTCCCACGCCGACTGGTGCTTGGACAGTATTACGCAGGGCCGGGAGGGTATGTGCTCGACGCCGCGCACCTGATAGCGGATGCCGCAGATGCGCTCGACGCACACCAGCATCAGCCGCGCCCAGCCGCGGATGATGCGGTAGCGCGTCAGCGCCGGCAGCGGAAAAGTACCCAGCGCGACGAGCGAATACGGAGGCGTGATCAGGAACTGGACCGCGGCGAACAGGCAGGAGCGCACAACGATGCCCAGCGGTACTTTCATGGGGCGAGCGACTTCACGGCCTCGCTGAGATCGGCATACACCCGCGAATTCGACGGCAGTCCGCCCGCCGCGGCGGTCGTCTCGCCCTTGCCGGTCAACACCAGCATCGGCAGCGCCCCGACCTGTGCCGCCGCCTGCAAGTCGCGCAGCGAATCGCCGATGCACGGCACGCCGGCCAGATCGACGTTGAAGCGGCGCGCAATGTCTTCGAACAGCCCGAGTTTGGGCTTGCGGCAGTTGCAATTGGCGTCCTGCGCGTGCGGGCAGTAGAACACCGCGTCGATACGGCCGCCGAATTGAGCCAGCGCCTTGTGCATCTTGTCGTGTATCGCGTTGAGCGTCGCCATGTCGAGCAACCCCCGGCCGACGCCGGACTGGTTGGTCGCAACGACCACGCGGTAGCCGGCCTGATTCAGGCGCGCAATCGCCTCCAGGCTGCCCGGGATCGGCTGCCACTCCTGGGGTTTCTTGATGAACTCGGCGCTGTCGAAGTTGATCACGCCGTCGCGATCGAGGATGACGAGTTTCATGAGGCGAGTTTCGAGATATCGGCAACGCGGTTCATTTCCCGGCGCAGGTCGGACAGCAGCGCCAGCCGATTTTGCCGCAGTGCGGCATCATCAGCCATGACCATGACGGAGTCGAAAAAGGCGTCCACGGGCGACTTCAAAACGGCGAAGGTCTTGAGATAACCCGTGTAATCGCCAAGCTCAAACAGCGGCGTTGCCTGCTTGGAGGCGTTTTTGAGTGCATCGAATAACGCCCGTTCCGCAGGTTCCTGCAACTTGTCGGCGTCGGCATCCACAAAGGATTCACCCTTGGCTTCGGCTTGCCTGAGGATATTGGCGACGCGCTTGTTGGCCGCGGCAAGGCTTTCGGCTTCAGGTAAATCGGCGAAAGCGCGTACCGCCGCCAGTTGACGGGGCACCTGATCGAGTTGGCTCAGTCCAAGACACAGCACCGCTTCGACTTCGTTTGCGGTGTAACCTCCGTCCCGCAGGTAACCGCGCAGGCGTTCGTGTATGAACATTTCCAGATCGGTGTGCGCACCACCAAGCATGCCGCTTGGGAATGCGTCAAAAGCCGCATCCACGAGATCGTGAATAGATATCGCAAGGTTTTTTTCGATGAGTATGCGGATAACACCTAACGCATGCCGCCGCAATGCGAACGGATCCTTGTCGCCGGAGGGTTGCTGACCGATGCCGAACATTCCCGCCAGCGTCTCGAGCTTGTCGGCGAGCGCGGCCGCGCAGGCGACGTTGCCTTCGGGCAGGCGATCGCCGGCGTAGCGCGGCCGGTAATGCGCGTCGATCGCATCGGCGACTGCCTGCGGCTCACCGTCGTGCAGGGCGTAATAGCGGCCCATGATGCCCTGCAGCTCGGGAAATTCGCCAACCATTCCGGTCAGCAAGTCCGCCTTGGCCAGCCAGGCCGCGCGCTCAGTCAGCGCCGCATCCGCGCCGAGCGCGCGCGCGATCTTGCCGGCGAGCAACTGGATGCGCTCGGTGCGTTCCAGCTGATTACCGAGTTGGTTGTGATAGACGACTTTCGCAAGCTGCGGCACGCGCTCTTCCAGGCGTGATTTGCGGTCGGTTTCGAAGAAGAAGCGCGCATCCGCCAGCCTTGGCCGCACCACCCGCTGATTGCCCTCGACGATGTTGCGCGGGTCGGCCAATCGCAGGTTCGACACGATCAGGAACTGGTTGGTCAGCTTGCCCGCCGCGTCGAAGAGCGGAAAGTATTTCTGGTTCTGCCGCATGGTCAGGATCAGGCTTTCCTGCGGCACGGCCAGGAATTCCCGCTCGAACTCCCCGCCATAAACGCTGGGGAATTCGACCAGCGCGGTCACTTCGTCGAGCAGTGGCGCGTAGTCCGCTGCCGCGCCGAGCGAGACTTGCAGTGCGGCGGCGCGCGCGGCGAGCTGGCGCGCGATTTCGTCACGGCGCGCGTCGAACGACGCCATAACCTGCCCGTGCGCGGCGAGCGCCTCTTCATACGCATCCGCTGCCGCGAGCGGAATATCCTGTACGCCCTGGAAGCGGTGGCCGTGGGTAATGCGGCCCGCTTTCAGTCCGAGTACGGAGACGTCGACCACCTGGTCACCGTGCAGCGCGACGAGTCCATGGGCCGGGCGCACGAATTGCACCGTGGTCGCACCGTCGGCCAGCTGGTAGCTCATCACCTTGGGTATGGGCAATTTGGCGATCGCGTCCTGTAATGCGATCTGCAATCCGGCGGCAAGTGCGATGCCGGGTATCGTCTGGTTGAGAAAGACGTATTCGGTATTGCCTTCGAGTTTGCGTTCGAGCTGACTGGCGCCGGAGCCACCTTCCTTTTCCAGGCGCTTCGTCAACGCGGCGCTGGGCTCGCCGGCGGCGTCGAACGCAACTTTCGAGGGCATCAGTTTTTTCGACTCGCGGCGATCCGCGGCTTTCGGCATTACGTCCGGAATCAATACGGCCAATCTTCTGGGCGTGGCGAAGCACCGCGTGCCACGTGGATCACTGCCTGTTAACTGCGCCCGCACCAGCCCATCCTGCACGCGCTGGCCGAAAGCTGCGCCGAGTTGCTGGAGCGCCTTTGGCGGCAGTTCTTCGGTAAACAGCTCGACGAGGAGGCTCGCGTTCATGCGGTATCTTTTCGCTGCGGCGGGCACAGCGGGAATCCCAGTTGCTCGCGCGAATTGAAATAGGCCTGCGCGACCAGCCGCGCGAGGTTGCGCACGCGGCCGATATAGGCGGCGCGCTCGGTGACCGAAATCGCGCCGCGCGCATCCAGCAGATTGAAGGTATGCGAGCACTTCAACACCATTTCGTAGCCGGGCAGCGGCAGACCGGCTTCGATCAGGCGCTTCGCTTCGGCCTCGAACTGGCCGAAATGCCCGAACAGCATCTCGGCGTTGGCGAGTTCGAAGTTGTATTTCGACTGCTCGACTTCGTTTTGATGATAGACGTCGCCGTAAGTGATGCCATCCGTCCACACCAGGTCGAAAATGCTTGCCTTGCCCTGCAGAGTCATCGCCAGCCGCTCGAGGCCGTAGGTCAGTTCCCCCAGCACGGGCTTGCAATCGATTCCGCCGACCTGCTGGAAATAGGTGAACTGGGTGATTTCCATGCCGTTCAGCCACACTTCCCAGCCGAGCCCCCATGCGCCGAGCGTCGGCGATTCCCAGTTGTCCTCAACGAAGCGGATGTCGTTGGCGCGCGCATCGATGCCGAGCGCGGCCAGCGACCGCAGGTAAAGATCCTGGATGTCGGCGGGCGAAGGTTTGAGCGCGACCTGGTACTGGTAATAGTGCTGCAGGCGGTTCGGGTTTTCGCCGTAGCGCCCGTCCTTGGGACGCCGCGACGGCTGCACATAAGCGGCGCGCCACGGCTCGGGCCCGAGCGCGCGCAGAAAAGTCGCGGTGTGAAAGGTGCCGGCGCCGACCTCCATGTCGTAAGGCTGCAACAGCGCGCAGCCGTGCTGGTCCCAGTAATCCTGGAGTCGCAAGATGATTTGCTGGAAGGTCAGCATGAGCGCGGGATAGCTTGCGCTAACGGTTTGGGCGATCGCGGATTTTACCGTCTTCGCGCAGCGCTAGCCACCCTCCGGCCAGCATCAGCAGCAACGCCAGCGCGATGACCGGCGTATTGCCCCAGCGGATATAGGGTGTGGCACCCGCATAACCCTGCACAGTGCCCGTGACGACGGCGGTCGTGAATTCGGGCGCCGCTTGCCGCACCCCGCCGCGCTGGTCGATGATCGCCGTCATGCCGGTATTGGTCGCGCGCAGCATGTAGCGTCCCGTCTCGAGCGCACGCGCCTGCGAAATCTGCAAGTGCTGTTGCGGGGCGATCGAGCGGCCGAACCACGCGACGTTGCTGACATTGGCGAGCAGTGTTGCCTGCGGCAGCTGGCGGATGATTTCGGCGCCGAATGCGTCTTCATAGCAGATGTTGACCGCGACGCGCTGGCCGGCGACCGCGAGCGGCTGCTGCGTTACCGAGCCGCGCGCGAAATCGAGCAGCGGGATTTGCACGACGTCGAGAAACCAGCCGAACAGCGGCTTGAGCGGCACGAATTCCCCGAACGGCACCAGATGCGACTTGCGGTAGGTTTGAGTCGGGGCGGTGCCGAACGACAGCACGCTGTTGTAGTAATCGCGTTTATCGCTGCGCTCGGGCACGCCGATCAGTACGTCGCCGCCGTTGCTGCGGGCATGTGTCGCGAGGTCCCTGAGATAATATTGCGGCACGTCGTGCAGGAACAGCGGCAACGCGGTTTCGGGCAGGACGATCAGACGCGCGTTGCTCGCGCCGGCCATGCGGCGGTAGGTCTCGAGCGTGGAGGCGATCTTGTCGTCGCGCCATTTCATGTCCTGCGGGATATTGCCTTGCAGCAGGCTGACGACCACCGGTTCTCCCTCGGGTTGCGTCCAGTCGAGCTGTTGCAGTCCGTAGCCGCCCGCCCACATGAACATAACGCCGAGTGATGCACGATGAGTGATGAGAGCGAACAATCGCGCGCGGGTTTTTTTCCAATGCGTCCACAGCGTGACGAGCAAGCCGGCGCTGACGACAGTCGCCAGCGACGCGCCATATACCCCCACCACCGGCACGTAGCCGGCTAGCGGGCTGGCGGGGACTTGGGAATAGCCGAGCGCGATCCAGGGGAAGCCGGTGAACAGCCAGCCGCGCAGCCAGTCGGCGAGCGTCCACAGCGCCGGCAGCGCCGCCAGCGTGGCCAGCGCCGAGCGCGGCCCGAGGGTGTAATAAATCCATCCCGTGAACGCCGGATAGAGCGCCATATAAGCGCACAACAACAAGGTGAGGGTGCCCGCCAGCAGCGCCGGCATTGCGCCGAAGTCGTGCAGGCTGACGTAAACCCAGCTCACGCCGCTGAGAAAATAACCGAGACCGAAACTGAAGCCGATGAGCGCCGCCGCCCGTCGCCCCGATGCGCGCCGCCACAGCACGATCAGCACCGCGAGCGTGAAGCACGGCAGCGCAAACAAATAAAACGGCGCGAAACCCAGAACCGTCGCCGCGCCGGCAATTGCGGCGAGTGCGTGCGTTTTGGCGCGAGGCAGCGCGCCGCTAATTTGAGTCGTGGTCAAGCCGGTCTTTGGAGCGCATCGCATGTTTCATTATGTTAGGCGCTCCTATTTCGCGCCGGTTTTCGGTTCCACCTGCAACAGGTGCAACCGGCGGCTATCGGCGCGCAGTACTTTGAAGGTGAGACCATCGAAGCTCATTTGCTCGCCGCGCTTGGGCATGCGTCCGAAGCGGCCCAGCACCAGGCCGCCGACGGTGTCGTGGTCCTCGTCGCTGAAGCGGGTGTGGAACACGGTGTTGAACTTGTCGATCCCGGTCACCGCCTTGACGCGATAGGCGCCGCCCTTGTCGGCGATGATGTCGTCTTCGGTCTCGTCGAAGTCGTATTCGTCCTCGATGTCGCCGACGATCTGCTCGAGCACGTCCTCGATGGTCACCAGCCCGGCGACACCGCCGTATTCGTCGACCACGATCGCCATGTGGTTGCGGTTGGCGCGGAAATCCTTGAGCAGCACGTTCAGACGCTTGGCCTCGGGGATGAACACCGCCGGGCGCAGCATGTCGCGCACGTTGAACTCCTCCTCGCCCGCGTAGTAGCGCAGCAGATCCTTGGCGAGCAGGATGCCGATCACTTCATCCTTGTTGTCCGCGATCACCGGGAAACGCGAGTGCCCGGTCTGGATCACCAGCGGAATGAATTTGTCGGGTGCTTCGCTGACGTCGATCACATCCATTTGTGCGCGCGGGATCATGATGTCGCGCGCCTGCAGTTCCGACACCTGCAGCACGCCCTCGATCATCGACAGCGCGTCGCTGTCGAGGAGGCTTCGCTCGTACGAGGAGCGCAGCAGCTCGATCAACTGCTCGCGGTCCTCCGGCTCGCGCATCAGCAGCGCGCCGAGCCGTTCGAGCCAGGTGGGTTTAGGGTGACTGTCGTCCATGTTTGCGTGTGGCGTGGGCGTAGGGGTCGGCATAGCCGAGCTTGGCGAGTATGCGGGTTTCCAGCCGTTCCATGTGCCGCGCTGCGCGCTCGATTTCGTGATCGTAACCCTGCAGGTGCAGCATGCCGTGGACCACCAGATGCGCGTAATGCGCGTCGCGGCTGATGCCGCAGGCACGCGCCTCGCGCGCCGCGACCGGCGCGCAAATCGCGATGTCGCCGGCGAGCGGGCGCTGCCCGGGGTACGCGAAGGTCAGCACGTTGGTCGCGTAGTCGCGGCGGCGAAAGCGGCGGTTGAGCGCGCGCGCTTCGCGCGCGCCGATGAGGCGCAGCGTGACGGCGGCGTTGCGCCTGAGCGCTGCGCGCGCCCACTCGCGCAGCCTGGCGCGCGACGGCAATTGAGCGGACCGGAAGCCATACTGGACCGTCAGCGCGAGCTCAGGCGCCCGGCGCGGCTTGCGTTTTGGTGTGCCGTTCGTAGGCATTGACGATACGCTGCACCAGCGGATGGCGCACCACGTCGCTCGACAGAAAATGGGTGAAAGCGATGCCGCGCACGCGCTTGAGCACCGCGCGCGCCTCGATCAGGCCGCTCTTGTGGCCGCGCGGCAGATCGACCTGCGTGACGTCCCCGGTGACCACGGCCTTGCTGCCGAAGCCGATGCGCGTCAAAAACATTTTCATCTGCTCGGGCGTGGTGTTCTGCGCCTCGTCGAGGATCACGAACGAGTGGTTGAGCGTGCGGCCGCGCATGAAGGCGAGCGGCGCGATTTCGATCGCGCTGCGCTCGAACAGCTTGGCAACCTTGTCGTAGCCCATCAGGTCGTAGAGCGCATCGTAGAGCGGGCGCAGGTAAGGATCGACTTTCTGCGCCATGTCGCCGGGCAGGAAACCGAGCCGCTCGCCGGCTTCGACGGCCGGCCGCACCAGCACGATGCGCTTGACCTGGTCGCGCTCGAGCGCATCGATGGCGCACGCGACCGCCAGGTAGGTCTTGCCGGTGCCGGCGGGGCCGATCGAGAACGTGATGTCATGCGCCTGTATCTGGCGCAAGTACTGCACCTGGCGCGGCGTGCGCCCGCGCAGATCCAGGCGCCGCGTTTTCAGTTGCGGCGCCTCGGCGGCGCCGGCGGAAGGCTGCGCCCGCGCCACTTCGATCAGCCCCAGTTGCACTTCTTCGACCGACAGGCTGCGCTTGGTCTTGGCATAAAAAGATTCGAGCGCCTGCGCGGCAAGGCGCGTGCGGTCCGGACGGCCGGTCAACGCGAAGCGCTCGCCGCGGCGCGCGATCACGACTTCGAGCGCGGATTCGATCTGGCGCAGGTTTTCGTCGAGCGCGCCGCACAGATTGGCCAGCCGCCGGTTGTCGACCGGCGTAAAGGAGACTTCGACGGCTTTCACGCGGGGAGGCCGGCAATCTCGCCGCGCAGCGAGTGCGGCCGCGCGGCGGTGATGGCGACATCGACGAACTGGCCGGCGAGGCGCAGGTTGCCGGCAAAGTTGACGACGCGATTGTTGGCGGTGCGGCCGCAAAACTCGCGCACATCTTTTTTCGCAGCGCCCTCGACCAGCACGCGCTGCACCGTGCCGACCATGGCGGTGCTGATCGCCTGTGCCTGCGATTCGAGCAGCGCCTGCAGCCGCTGCAGCCGCGCGAGTTTCGTGGCGTGCGGTGTCGCATCCGGGAGCTCAGCCGCTGGTGTGCCCGGGCGCGGGCTGTAGATAAAACTGAAGCTCGCATCGAAGCCGACGTCCACGACGAATTTCAGCGTGGCCTCGAAATCGGCGTCGGTTTCTCCCGGAAAGCCGACGATGAAGTCCGACGAAATCGACAGGCCGGGGCGCACCTCGCGCAGCCGCCGGATGATCGACTTGTATTCGAGCGCGCTGTAGCCGCGTTTCATCGCGGCGAGCACGCGGTCCGCGCCCGACTGCACCGGCAGATGCACGTGGTTCACCAGCTGCGGCAGCCGCGCGTAGACGTCGATCAGGCGCTGGGTGAACTCCTTGGGGTGCGACGTCGTGTAGCGCAGCCGCTCGATGCCGGGAACTGCGGCGACGTACTCGAGCAGCAGCGCAAAATCGGCCGCATCACCGGTGTCGAGCGCGCCGCGCCAGGCGTTCACATTCTGCCCCAGCAAGGTGATCTCCCTGACGCCTTGCTCGGCAAGCTCGGCGACTTCGGTCAGCACGTCGTCGAGCGGCCGCGAGACTTCTTCGCCGCGCGTGTACGGCACGACGCAAAAGGTGCAGTACTTGCTGCAGCCTTCCATGATCGACACGTATGCGCTTGCGCCCTCGACGCGGGCCGGCGGCAGGCGGTCGAATTTTTCGATTTCCGGAAACGAGATGTCGACCTGCGGGGCGCCGCTCGCGCGGCGCGCCTCGATCATCGCGGGCAGCCGGTGCAGCGTCTGCGGGCCGAACACCAGGTCAACATAGGGCGCGCGTGCGACGATTCCCACACCCTCCTGGCTCGCAACACAACCGCCGACGCCGATCAGCAGGCCGGGCCGGGCCTGCTTCAGGTGCTTGACGCGGCCGAGGTCGTGAAAAACTTTTTCCTGCGCTTTCTCGCGCACCGAACAGGTGTTGAACAGGATTACGTCGGCATGTTCCGGCGCGTCGGTGACGGTCATGCCGTGCGCGGCGTTGAGCACGTCGGCCATCTTGCCCGAATCGTAATCGTTCATCTGGCAGCCGAAAGTCTTGATGTAAAGCTTGAGGGGCACGTGCGCTACCGGCGTTTGTCGAGTTGCGCCTGTTCGTGCGGCGTCAGGATATAAATGCGGGCAATATCGCCGTGCATGTCAGTGGTGAACGCGATATCGGCGCCTGGCGGCAGCGCGCCATGCACGATAGTGCGATTGTTCTGATCGTATATGACGCCGCCCGGCGCAAGCCTGACCACCTTGCTGCCGAGTTCGACGTAGGGCAGCGCATGCGGTCTATCCCCGACGGTCGCGCGTTTCGCAGCGGCAGGCAGCGTGCGGAACTGCGCGTAGCCCGCTCCCGCGAGTAGCAGGCTCGCCGCTATCAATAACAGCAGCAGATTACGCATCAAGCCGGACCCATATCTCACGAAGTATACGAAACTCTTTTTAAATGGTGGTGATGGGTGGAATTGAACCACCGACCTTGGCGTTATGAGTGCCACGCTCTAACCGACTGAGCTACATCACCAAAATCCTGAATTTTCGTCGCTTGCGCCGATGCAGTCAATTTGCATAAGCCGCTGAGCTAATTCGCAAAGTGAAGGCGCGGCAGTCTATGTTTCGACCCGGATTTTGTCAAGATTTGCGATTACACTCACAATCACACCTCGTTTCTCGTAATTCGTAATTCGTAAAACCGATTTGCACCAATTACCAGTCACCAATCACCTTGAAGTGTCGATGATATATGGATTTTGACGTCGTGGTGGTCGGCAGCGGGCTGGTTGGCGCGAGCTTCGCGCTGGCGCTCGAGGCGGCCGGGCTCAACCTCGCGCTGATCGAAGCGCAGCCGCAGCCGGGTGCCGGCGCCGCCGATTGGGACAGCCGCGTGTACGCGATCAGTCCGGGCAGCGCGGCATTCCTCGAACGTTGCGGCGCGTGGCAGGCGCTCGACTTGACGCGCGTGAGCCGGGTCGAGGCGATGCGCGTTTTTGGCGACGACGGGCGCTCTGAGCTCGATTTCAGCGCTTACGACACCGGCCTGCGCGAACTTGCGTTCATCGTCGAAAATCGCGAATTGCAGCGCGTACTGTGGGCGGCGCTTCAGCGTGCGCAGCACGTCGCGGTGATGGCGCCCGCGGCATGCACGGCATTGACCTTCGAAGACCAGGCGGTGCAACTGACGCTCGGCGATGGCCGCGCGTTGCGCCCGCGATTGATTGTCGGCGCCGATGGCGCGGATTCGTGGGTGCGCGCGCAAACTGCGATTGCAATCGAAACGCGTCCATACCAACAGACAGCGGTGGTTGCCAATTTCACCGTCACCCGACCGCATCGCGGCACGGCGCACCAGTGGTTCCGGCACGACGGCGTGCTCGCTTTGCTGCCATTGCCGGGCGATCGGGTATCGATGGTATGGTCGACCGGTGAGGAAGATGCGGCACGGCTGCTCGCACTTCCAAGCGAGGAATTCGTCGCGCAAGTCGCGGCAGCGAGCCGCGGCGCGCTCGGCGATCTGCAGCTGATTACAGCGGCGGCGGCGTTCCCGCTGCGGCTGCAGCGCGTGCGGCAACTGGTGCTGCCGCGTCTTGCCCTCGTCGGCGACGCCGCGCATAATGTGCACCCGCTGGCCGGGCAGGGCGTCAATCTCGGTTTCCGCGACGCGCGCGAGCTCGCGCAGGTGCTGAGGGAGCGCGACAGCCAGACCGACTGCGGCGACTACCGTCTGTTGCGCCGTTACGAGCGCGCGCGGCGGGAGGATATCGTGGCCATGCAGTTCGCCACCGACTCGCTGCAACGATTGTTCAACAATGAAATTGGCTGGCTGGCAAGTCTGCGTAATTGCGGTCTGCGGCTGGTGAATCGCCAGGCGCAACTGAAGAACTTTTTGGTGCAACACGCGGTCGGATAGGCTTCTCGACCGGAATTACAACTTGACTTGTTAAGGATCGGATCGTCATGCAAAAGACCGTTGTAGCAGCAGCCACTTGCTTGTTGCTGGCCGGTGCGGCCACTCTCGCAGGCGCCAGTGAAGCCACGGTCAAGGCCGCACTGCAGAAAAAATACCCGGACATCGCGGTCGAAAGCGTGGTCAAGACCCCGCTGGCCGGGATCTACGAAGTATTCGCCAACGGGCAGTTGATTTATGCCGACGAAAAAGCCGCCTATCTTTTTACCAACGCCAGCCTGATAGACACCGACAGGAAAGTGAACCTGACCGAAGAGCGCATGAACCGGCTGACCGCGATCCGGTTCGACCAGTTGCCGCTCGATCTCGCGTTCAAGAGGGTCAAGGGCAAGGGCACGCGCAAGCTCGCCTATTTCGCCGACCCTAACTGCGGCTACTGCAAGCGCTTCGAGCAGGATCTGGCCAAGATCAACGACGTGACGCTTTACGTGTTCCTGTACCCGGTGCTGGGACCCGACTCGCTCGAGAAATCGAAATCGATCTGGTGCTCGAAAGACCGCGTCAAGGCGTGGAATGACCAATTGGTCAATGGCATTGCGCCGACAGCAGCCGGAACCTGCGATACGCCGATCGAAAAGATACTCGCTTTCGGCCGGCAAAAGAACATCAGCGGCACCCCGACCATGTTCTTTGCCGATGGCCAGCGCGTCCCGGGCGCAATTCCCGGTGACCAGATCGAACAACACCTGGTGGCGGCCGCCAAGCAAGCCAAGTAGAGTTGGCCGTAATCCGCCAAATTCCGTCGTCGCGCGTGTAGCCTCACGCGTTGATACCACCATGGATTTGGTGGATTCCATCTTGAAGCAGAACGGGTCGCGGCTGCTGGTCGCATGCTCGCTGTCGTTACTGCTGCATCTGGTGTTGCTGCTGGGAATACCGGTGTATCCGGGCGGCGGCGTGCCGCAGGTCGCGTTGCCGATCTACGTACGCCTCGAACCGGCCGCGAGCGTATCGCAGCCGCGGCAAGGCACGCTGACCCCAGCGGAAAAAACGGGCGTCCCGGTGCGCGAAGACGATCGGCCCAAACCGGCCGCAATTACCGCCGAACCGGCACGCGAGTCCAGGCCGGCGGTAACTGCGCCGGCGTCCGCGCCCATTGCCGGTATCGAGATCCCGTTAAACCGCGATCCGACCTATTACGCGGCGCGGCAACTCGACGTTTATCCGCAACTACTGGCGCCGATCAAACTCGCTTATCCGGAGCGTGCGGCGGCGCAACGCCTGGACGGGAATCTGCTGCTGCAGTTGTTGATCGACGAGTTCGGTATCGTCAATGAGGTGTCGGTGGTTGAATCCCAGCCGGACGGCCACTTCGAAGAGGCGGCGCTGCCGGTATTTCGCGCGACGCGATTTTCTCCAGCGCAGAAACAAGGACATCCAGTGAAGAGCCGGGTGCTGCTGCAAGTCAGGTACCGCTACGGCGACGGCGAGGGCGCGGTCCGCTGAAGTTGCTTCAATTTCCGTTTGGCAGCGGATAGCCGTTCGGCAACAGCACCCACATCTTGGCGTTCTGGCGCATGCGGCCCGCGAGCGTCCCGGCTTCGTCACCGAATCCCCAGAAGAAGTCAGCGCGCACCGCGCCGCGGATCGCGCCGCCGGTGTCTTGCGCGAGCATCAGGCGGTTAAGCGGCTGGCGCGAGTTTGGCATGGTGGTGGCGAGGAACACCGGCGCACCGAGTGGAATGTAGCGAGCATCGACCGCGATGCTGCGGCGCGCGGTGAGCGGCACGCCGAGCGCGCCCAGCGGGCCGGGCAGGTCGGGGGGCAATTCGCGGAAAAACACATAGCTCGCGTTGTAATTGAGCAACTCCTGCAGCTTCGCGGGATTTTGCTTCGCCCACGCCTTGATGCCTTGCATCGACGCGCGTTCGAGCGGCAGGTCGCCGCGATCGACCAGCAACCTGCCGATCGAGCGGTAGGGATAGCCGTTCTGGTCGGCGTAACCGAGCCTGATGGTCTCGCCGCTGTCGAGCCGGATGCGGCCCGAGCCCTGGATTTGCAGGAAAAACAGCTCCACCGCATCTTCGACCCACACGATTTCCTTGCCGGCGACCGCCGCTGAACCCTCGTCGATCTGCGCGCGGTTGAAGTACGGCACCACGCGCCGACCGTCGAGCCTGCCGCGCAGCCGCATGTTTTTGAGGTCGGGATAGATCTCGCCGAGATCGATCACCAGCAAGTCGTCGGGCACGCCGTATACCGGGTTGCGATAACGCGCGCTGCGGGTGCGGCTGCCGTGCAACAGCGGCTCGTAGTAGCCCGTGACGAGCCCGCTGTCGGTGCCGTCGGGATTGACGACCTGGTAAGGCGTGAAATTGAGTTCGAAAAAACGGTAAAGCATGTCACGCGACGGCTCGTTGAACGCGGTTGCGACGCTGCAGACCGACTGCCACGCCGGCTGGTTTTTGAGCGTGCTGCAACTCGTGAGAAACGCGCTCCAGGCGAGCTGCGGATTGTCGTCGCGCCAGCCGGCAATGGCGTCCCAGCTGCTGGCGCGCAGCGGACTGACGGGTGCCGGCGGCTTGGCCGCAGGTGCTTCGACGCTCGGGACGGGCGCGACCGGAGCAGGCGCCACGGGGGCAGGTGTCGGGACAGGCGGCGGTGCGGGTGTCGGAGCAGGCGACGTGACGATGGCTGGCTGGCGCGCCGTGAGCGTTTCGCACGCAGCGAGCACCACCAGCGCGGTCAGCGCGGCGCAGCGGCGTATCATTGCGGCAACACGGAACAAGATGCGCCGCCGCGGCGCGCGTTCGCCGCGTCGCAGGAACTTGTCGAGCAGCGTGTAACTGGTTTTCAGCGACACGGCCGCCGTCAGTGCAGCACCCTTGGCATCGACAGCGTGAATTGAGGCACCGGCGCGTCGAACTGCAATCCGTCTTCGCCCACCATCTGATAGCTGCCGCGCATGGTACCAACCGGGGTGGCGATCGAGGTGCCGCTGGTGTACTCGAAGCTCTCTTCCGGCTTGAGCAACGGCTGCTCGCCAACTACGCCGAGCCCGCGCACTTCCTGCACCTGATTGCCGGCATCGGTGATGATCCAGTGGCGGCTGATCAATTGCGCGGTGACGTTTCCGGTATTTTTGATCGTGATGGTGTAAGCGAATACATAGCGGCCGCTTTCCGGCTCAGACTGCTCCGGGATGTAAACAGTTCGGGTAGTCACCGTGATTTCGTGTTTTTTACCTGTGGCCATGGGACTGGGGTCGGATTGCGTGAGGCGCGGCGCGCGGCGCGGGTGACCATTCCACACTATTTCGAGCGGTGTGGCAACCGCAATCCGCAGGCGGCCGCAGCTAGGTCCCGCAGCGGAATTGCGGGTAAAATGAGCGCGGTCACCCTTCGAATTCGACGTCATGTATCGCATCGCACCCAGCATCCTGTCCGCCGACTTCGCGCGCCTCGGCGAGGAAGTGAAGAGCGTCGTCGCGGCCGGCGCGGACCTGATCCATTTCGACGTGATGGATAACCATTACGTGCCTAACCTGACGGTCGGGCCGCTGGTTTGCGGCGCGATCCGGCCGCTGACCGCGGCGCTGATCGACGTGCACCTGATGGTAAAACCGGTCGATCGCATCGTTCCCGATTTTGCCAAGGCCGGCGCCAATATCATTTCGTTCCATCCCGAGGCCTCCGAGCACATCGACCGCACCATCGCCCTCATCAAGGAGCACGGCTGCAAGGCGGGCCTCGCGTTCAATCCGGCAACCCCGCTCGATTATCTCGACCACGTGCTCGACAAGCTCGACCTCGTGCTGATCATGTCGGTGAACCCGGGATTCGCCGGCCAGAAATTCATTCCCGGCGCGCTCGCCAAGCTGCGTGCGGTGCGCGAGCGCATCGCCAACTCGGGCAAGGACATCTGGCTCGAAGTCGACGGCGGCGTCAACGCCGATAACATTGCCGGGATCGCGCGCGCCGGCGCCGACACTTTTGTCGCCGGCTCGGCGATTTTCGGCACCAGGAACTACCAGGCAACCATCGCGCAAATGCGCGCCGAGCTGGCGAAGATCTAGCCCTGTTCCGTCGCAGCGCAACCGTAATCGATGCCCTTGAATAATTTTCCGCTGCCTGTCAAGGCCGTGATGATCGATCTTGACGGCACGTTGCTCGATACCGTCAAGGACCTCGCGGCCGCGGTCAACCTGATGCTGAAGCAATTGGGCCGGCCGCCGCTCGATGAGGAACTGGTGCGCACTTTCGTCGGCAAGGGCATACCCAATCTGGTCAAGCGCGCGCTGGCCGGCGCGTTGAGCGGTGAGCCGGAGCCGGACGCGGCGCTGTACGAGCGCGCGCTGCCGCTTTACCTGGATTGCTATGCGGGGGTCAACGGCAAATACACCACGCTGTATCCGGGCGTGCTGGAAGGACTGGCAGCGCTCGCGCGCGCGGGTTTCCCGCTGGCGTGCGTCACCAACAAGTCGGAGCGCTTCACGCTGCCGCTGCTTGCGCTAATGCACCTCGACCACTATTTTTCAATCGTGATCTCGGGCGACACACTGCCGCAGAAGAAGCCCGATCCGCTGCCGCTCACGCATACCTGCCGCCATTTCGGCATCGCGCCCGCGCAGATGCTGATGGTCGGCGATTCGCTCAACGACGCGCAAGCGGCGCGCGCCGCGGGCTGCCCCGTATTCTGCGTCACCTATGGCTACAACGAGGGTACGGATGTGCGGGAACTCGATGTTGATGCTATAGTAGGATCGTTGCTTGAGGCCACCCGGCTGATCACCAAATCATGACCGAGTCACAGTTCAACCAGCTTGCGGCCGAGGGTTATAACCGCATTCCGCTGGTGCTGGAAACCTTCGCCGACCTCGATACCCCGCTGTCGGTTTACCTCAAGCTTGCCAACCGGCCGTACACCTACCTGCTCGAATCGATCGTCGGCGGCGAGCGCTTCGGCCGTTATTCGTTCATCGGGCTGGCCGCCGAAACCCGTCTCGAAGTGCGTGGCAACGAGTGCAGCGAATTCGAGCGCGGCAAATTGAAGAGCCGCACGCAAGCTGATGATCCGCTGCAATTCATCCAGCAGTATCAGTCCCGCTTCAGGGCGGCTGCACAGGCAGGCCTGCCGCGCTTCTGCGGAGGGCTCGTCGGTTACTTCGGTTACGATACGGTGCGCTACGTCGAGCGGCGACTCGCCGGGACGCACAAACCCGATCCGATCGGCGTGCCCGACATCCTGCTGTTGCTGTCACAGGAACTCGCGATCGTCGACAACCTGTCGGGCAAGCTCACGCTGGTGGTGTATGCCGACCCGGACGCGCGCGACGCTTATCGCGGAGCCGAACGCCGGCTCGCTGAATTGCTCGCGAACCTGCGCGCGCCGGTGACGATACCCGCCGACGTGTCGGTGGCCAGCGAACCGGCGGTGTCCGGTTTCGGCGAGGCCGCGTACCACGCTGTGGTGGAGCGCGCCAAGCGTTACATTTTCGATGGCGATATCATGCAGGTAGTGCCGTCGCAACGCATGTCCAAGCGCTTTCAGGCGACGCCGCTCGCGTTGTATCGCGCGTTGCGCACCATCAATCCGTCGCCGTACATGTTCTATTACGATTTCGGCGATTTCCACGTCGTCGGCGCTTCGCCCGAAATCCTGGTCCGGCTCGAAGGCGAAACGGTCACGGTGCGGCCGATCGCCGGCACGCGGCGGCGCGGCGCGACGCCGGCGGAAGACGCGGCGCTCGCCGACGAGTTGTTGGCCGACGCCAAGGAACGCGCCGAGCACATCATGTTGCTCGATTTGGGACGCAACGACGTCGGGCGCGTCGCGCAGACCGGCAGCGTGCACGTGACCGAGCAGATGGTGATCGAGCGCTATTCGCACGTGATGCACATCGTGTCCAACGTCGAAGGCCGCCTGCAGCCGGGATTGAGCGCGATCGACGTGCTGCGCGCGACGTTTCCCGCCGGCACGGTGAGCGGCGCGCCCAAGGTGCGCGCGATGGAGATCATCGACGAACTCGAGTCGGTCAAACGCGGTATTTATGCGGGTGCGGTCGGTTACCTCGGCTTCAACGGCGACATGGACGTCGCCATTGCGCTGCGCACCGCGGTATTGAAAGACGGCATGCTGCACGTGCAGGCCGGCGGCGGCGTGGTCGCCGATTCGGTGCCGGCGGCCGAGTGGCAGGAAACCCAGAGCAAGGCCAGGGCATTATTGCGCGCGGCCGAAATGGCCGAAGCGGGTCTCGACAGCAGGATCGAGTAGGAGAATGTCATGCTTTGCTGTGGTGACAAGCGCAAGCAGCAGGCAGACATCAAACGAGCAAAAGGATACTGGCATGACTACCAGCAAAGGACAAAAACGCGGGGCAAAGGTGCCGGCTAGCGTGCCGCGTCGGCCGAAACTTCTCGAGTGGCTCAAAGACCCGCGGAATGCGGTGGCCTACGTCGAAGCGGTGCTTGACGAGGGTAATTCGAAGTCGCTGATGCAAGCCCTCCGAAACGTCGCAGAGGCGCAGGGGGTATCGCCGCGGTTGCCGAGCGCGCGGGCTTGAGTCGTGAAACACTTTATCGCACGCTTTCGAAACGTGGCAATCCGCAGCTCATGAGCTTGACCAGGATTCTCGGCGCAACGGGCCTGCGGCTCAGTGTTACGCACGCGCATACCCCGTCGGACTGAGTAGGCGAACCACGGTGTCGAGAAAACGCGATACGGACAATTCCATGAATTGCTCTGTCAATGCCAATGCTTGGTCATCGGCCGGACGGTCGCTATCACTGAATCGAGAGACTGCGTGGATCCATATTTGAGGACGATAACGGACCAGCGAACTGAGCAGGAACATTCCCATGTATAGCAGCGACAGTTCAGACATGTAATGATTGTCCATCGGCGTCACAAAGAAGGGGTAGCCTCCAGAAATGCCTCCGGCTACGGGATCGAGCAACCCGCAAAAGTCGAGGTATGGATTCCCTACATGGTAAAGGGCACTAAAATGGTTCCCTTCGTTCCTGAGTCCGGTCTCTCCAAATTCGTCAATCCCCTCCCGAGGAACGTTTGCGAAGGTTAGGACACTGTTGTCCCACGCGATCTCCGCTTTATCGAGGCGCCATTTTCTGAGCGTCGGGAAACGCATCCTTAGACTTTCTACGATAGTCTGTAATGAGTCTCTATCCGTCCAGAGTTCTGAAACATCGACTCTAATACTGGCGGGCCCAGTTGGGGGGCCGTCCAGATTAAAATAAAAGGGAAAGGTCTTTGCTGGTTCCCTAAAGGTAAGCTGGTAGAGATTCTCAAGTGTCGGGGTGCGTGCAAAAATCTCCTTTAGTGAAATTACTTTCCGGTCGAAGTGCACTGATTTTGCGGTCGGTATGAGGTACTTCCGCCGAGCCGATCCTTCAAAGTAATTGATTCCCTCATGCGCGCTAACGGTATCGTTAAACAACTGAAACGCGCCGTTGCCTTCAATCTTTACTTCGAGGTCAGCTAACCGTGCTTTGTGCTCAGAGACATCATGGAGTCCGTGTGCTTGGCTTAACGTCGCAAGCGATTTCAAGTTGTGTCCCACAACAACTGCTCGAGCTAGGGCTGCTATGCCGTAGAAAAGCAGCAGAGGCCTGATTTCCATTGGAGACCTGGCCGACGCCTCTATAAACATACGCCCCTGTTGTAGGCAGATTGATGCGCCCCTAGCAACCTCCGTGCTAGGAGTGCGCCCGGTTACGAGCCGAAGCGATTCTCTTACGTTTTCCGAGCTCTCAAGAAACCGAAGGCTATACGAGTCGAACTCTGGCATGCCCCCTCCGCTACGGTCGCATTATTGATGATGGTATGCCAACGGGGCTTCTCGTATTCTCGCGATGGATTTCATTGGCACAGCCCACCTCGCTTAATGGCAGTATCATACGCTTCAAGAAGAGATCGGCGCACTCGGTACGTCTGACGCCTTTTTCTTCCCAAGCCATCAACATGGGAAAAATAGTAAAGCTTGCGGAAGTATGGGGATGGAGATTCAATTGATTCATAGGGCTTTACAAAACGGAAAATGATCACGCGCCCATGACACAAGAGCAAATGGCGGACGAGGCGCGCTCGGCCAAGAGCCGGATCCTGCGCCTGTTCAAGTTCCTCTATGAGGTCAACCGACTGCGCTATCGCCCCGAGCGGACCTTGCAGGAACAGGTGTCTGTCATTCCTCTGACTCGACTACCTGAACATCCATCTATCCAGTTGATCCGACCGGTGGAGACCGAGGGGCAACCGCCCGTCGAGTTCGAGATCAAGGTCAGTAGGGCACGCATTACGCGTTGCCCTGAACCTCCGACTGTCGTGCGCGACTGGCTTCTTTCCGGCTGGGACGACCCGACTAAGGACGCGTCCCACGCGGAGAGTCAAAACGAGGTTAACGAACAGGGGGAATCGATCACCATCGAGTTCACCGACGACGTTGATCGAACAAATGGTTGGGAAAAATGGACGGTTACCCGCAACGCTTGGGTAGGGCCGGAAATCCGAGCCCGGGCCGCGCTCGCCTTCTTCGAGAAGCTCTACGAACTCTATGCCCTCTTGGAGAAAGACGGCGAGCGACTCGAACTCATGGTCGCCGACGGCATGCTCAACTGGCGCGTGCGCTCGGTAATGGAACTTGGCGACGTGCACATCCAGCACCCTGTTTTGCTCAAGAGGGTCGAACTGTTTTTCGACCCATCGAAGCCGGAATTTAGGGTAGTCGACACTGACCGTGACACCGAGTTGTACACCTCGTTGCTAATTGACCTCGAAGGTCTCAATGCGTCCGGGATTGACGCACGCCAGCGGGAACTCGCTAGCGCTGGCTATCACCCGATGGGATTTGCTGATACCCAAGCATTTATGACGGCCCTCGTGCAGACGATTTCCCCCACACGCGGTCTATTCATCGAGGAACCTGGCGAAGGATTCGAACCGCATCCCAAGCTATGGCGCGAACCTGTGCTCTTGGTGCGCAGGCGGGTCCAAGGTGTTACCAACGCGATCTCGCTGATTATTGATGACATCGAGCGCAAAGAGGTTTTTCCCTCAGCTTTCGGCCAGATTGTTGGTATGCCGAAGGAATGGGAAAGCGTTGCAGAGGCTGAGGCACGTCAGGGCGGGACGGGCGGCCATAGCGATCGTTTGATCCCGCCGGCGGCGCTCCCAATTGACGACAACGAGATTCTGCTCGCGAAAGAAACCAACGAGGAGCAGATGCAAATCATCCGGAGGTTGGCGACCTCTGACAGCGTGCTTGTCCAAGGCCCCCCCGGCACCGGCAAGACGCATACGATCGGCAACATCATCGGGCACTTGCTGGCGCAGGGAAAGACCGTGCTGGTGACGAGCCATACCCCGAAGGCTCTACGCGTCCTGCGAGACCAGATCCCGGAGGACTTGCGTCCCCTTTGCGTCTCGGTCGTCGGCGGCGGCCGTGAGTCGCGGCGTCAACTCGAGGCGTCGATCACCGAGATTAACGCGCGCTTGGCGCAGAGTTCAGTGGAAACGTTGCGCAGCCAAATCGAGGGGCGTGTCAAGGAGCGGCGCAAGATACTAGAGGAAAATCGTCGCCTCACCGCCCAATTGCGCGAGGCCTTGGAAAGCGAATATCGGGAGATCCAATCACAAGGCAAACCAGTTATGCCGGCCGAGGCCGCCCGCTATGTTAAGAAACACGCGACCACAAGCTGCTGGCTTCCCGGTCCGCTGACGGTGGGTGTCGTCATACCGCTTTCCTTGGAGGAACTCTCTTCACTTTACACTACCAACATCGAGTTTGATGCCGCCGAGGAGCGCGATGCGAGCTACGTGTTGCCCTCGCTTGACGGGCTGACGACAGCGACGCGTTTCAGGTCGTTGATTGCAGACATTGAGAGCCTATTGGCATCTGACCTCGCTTTCAAGGCCGAGCTTTGGGACCAAGCCGCGAAGGTCAGCAGCGAACAGTTGGCGGAGCTTCTTGCCGAACTGAGCAGGGAGTTCTCTGAGCATTATCGCAAGCTTGCATGGCGTCCGTATGCAATAGTTGCCGGAATCCAAGGCGGCACTCAACGACAGGTGTGGGAGACGCTCGCTGCCAAAATTATGAAGGCGAGCGAGTTGTCAGCCCAGCACTCGCTAAGTCTGCATCACCGACCTAGTCTGTCGTCGGAAATTTCGGTTGTTACGCAATGCGAAACCTTTGACCAAATCTTGGCGTACCTCGGCGACGGCGGAAAGCTCGGCTTGGTTCAACTCATCACGCGGACGGAATGGCGACACCTTATCAAGACTACCAGCGTGACCGCCGGGCGACCCACGCGGGAGGAGCATTTCCGGGCACTACAGCTTTTTGCTAATCTCACTCGCTTACGCGAGGAAATCAAGGATCTCTGGGATAAACTCATCACCAGTAACGGTGGCGTTGCCTTCGACGACTTGGGGCCCGATCCGGAGCAATCAGCCCGAACTTTGGTTGAGGAGATCGGCCGCTGCCTGGAGTGGCACAAAGCCGTTTGGCTGCGGCTTGTCGACCGGCTAGGGGCTAGCGGGCTTGATCTGCACATGGCACTGGCCTCGATCCCGATTGAACCCAGCATGACCGCTGACTACGATTTCGCGGAAAACGCTTGCATCACGATTCTCCCGAAAATCCTCGAAGCCCAAATCCGCCGCATTCGCCTCGCGGAATGCGAGGCGGAGCTTTCGCGCCAGGCCGATGCGTTGCGCGACATGGGCGAGGCACGCGGCTGTATCAGCCGTCTCCTCGTCGCGATGGACGCGAAGGATCCGCAGAACTACGAGCGGGCCATGGACTACACTTGCCGCCTCCATGAGATTTTCCCGTTGGTGAAATCACGCCGAGCCTTACTAGAGAAAATGGGCAAGGCGGCTTCAGGCTGGGCGTCTGCGATCGCCAATCGTGTCGAACCGCATCACGGGCAGGCGCTGCCCGGAGACCCCTCAATGGCATGGACTTGGCGGCAGCTGCACGAAGAGCTAGAGCGTCGCCATGCGCTCGATGCGCAGGCGCTGCAGCGCAAAATTGACGAGAATCGCAAGGTTCTCCGTGAGGTAACGATTTCCCTCATCGATCTTCGGGCATGGGTCAATCAGATAGAGCGCGTCCAGGCCAACCATTCGGTGCGGCAGGCGCTTGTCGGCTGGCTGGATGCCATCAAGAAGATCAAGTCAACGCATAAGAAGGACATATTGTGGCGACTTCAAACCGAGGCTCGTAAATTGATGAAGCTCTCGGCCAAGGCCGTGCCGGTGTGGATCATGCCGCTGGCAGCCGCTGCCGAGAATTTCGACCCGACTACGACACGCTTTGATGTCGCCATCATCGACGAGGCGAGCCAAGCGGATTTAAACGCCCTCGTGGCAATCTACCAAGCAGACAAAGTAATCGTTGTCGGCGACCACGAGCAGGTCACTCCCGAGGCAGTTGGCAAGGACCAGAGTTTGGTGCACAACCTGATCGATACCCACATCCGCGACATCCCGAATTCGACGCTGTTCGACAACCGTTTCTCCATTTACGATCTCGGCAGGCAGTCCTTCGGTGACGCGATTTGCCTTGTCGAGCACTTCCGCTGCGTCCCCGAGATCATTGCCTTCAGCAACCGGCTTTCCTACGACGGCCGCATTCGTCCCCTGCGCGAGTCCAATTCAACTCGCATCAAACCAGCATGTGTTGCTTACCGGGTCGATGGCGTCGCCCAGAACCAGGTTAACCACAAGGAGGCGGAAACTATCGTCGATTTGATTAAGGCCATATGTAAGCATCCGGAATACGCCGGCAAGACGATTGGCGTGATTTCAATGGTAGGTGAGAACCAGGCCAACCTGATTGACACAAAGCTACGCAATGAACTGGATCCCGTCGACTATGAGCAGCGCCGGATTATTTGTGGGAATTCGGCTCAATTTCAGGGTGACGAGCGCCACGTTATCTTTTTGTCGATGATCGACAGCGGTAAGGAACACGGCCTCGGCCCGATCTCGAAGAAGGGGGAAGGCGCCTATGAGTCGACGAAGAAGCGATACAACGTTGCGGCCAGCCGTGCCCAAGACCAGCTCTGGGTCGTGCATTCCCTGGACCCGAATAACGACTTGAAACCGGAGGACCTGCGCCGAGAACTCATACTGCATGCGCAAAACCCGATGTCCACTATGCGCCTATTCAAACAGGAGGAGCCACGCACGGAATCCGAGTTCGAGCGGCAAGTGCTGCGCATCCTCATCAACAAGGGCTACAAGGTTCGCAGCCAATGGAAGGTGGGGTATTACCGGATTGACATGGTTATTGAGGGTGACAATAAGCGCCTCGCCGTCGAATGCGATGGCGATCGCTGGCATCCAATCGAGAAACTTGCGGATGACATGGCCCGCCAAGCGATCCTCGAACGTTTGGGCTGGACGTTTACACGAATTCGGGGCAGCGCCTTTTTCCGGGATGAGGAACAAGCCATGCGGCCGGTGTTCGAGCGGCTCGACGAACTCGGTATTGCGCCTAATGTTAGAGACGACGGTTCCGCCGAAGATGATTCATTGGTCAAGGAACTCGAGGCGATCGTCGCAGAATTCCACCAGCACGACGAGAACGAGGCCGGGGAAGTTGGGGCGAACGCTGTGCTGCCCGACAGTGCACCGAGTCCGCGAAAGGCAGCTCCAACCGAACCTGAGCCCTTGCTCTTTACATTGTCAGTGGTTGGCGAGAACGAGAAACTCCACGTGGAAGTCGGCGATCGGGTGACGTACGTCGATTTAGCCGAACCAAATTACAAAACGAGTTTTCGCATCGTCGCCGATGGCCACGATCCAGCGACTGGACTGGTCAACAAGGCAAAGCCAATTGCTCAGGCCTTTCTAGGGGTTGCGGAGGGAAGCGTCGTCCAAGTTCCAATCGCTAACCGGCCCACGAAACGGTTCAAATTGCTTAAGATTGAACGAGAAGAAACGGGAACGTAGTTCGGCCGGGGATGATTGTCGTTCGACCGGGCATCCTGCTTGACGCCGTCCACGTCACGCAGGCGGTTGACACGACCGACCTCTGGGGTCAATATGTACTTGCTTTTTTCGACGCAAGCCGTCAACAGCCCTCATGCGCGCTTCAGCTAGCATTAGGACCACTTTTCTCAGAATCGCATATCTTGAATTGCAGATGTGCGAGGCGTTTCGCGCTACACGAACCCTTGACATCACGTAAATTGACCAGACACTTGCCGGCCGAACCTCCGACGGGGGGGCTTCCTGAATTCGAGGATCCGCCGGTAAACGAAACCGTTTTATCGATTCAGTTTTCCCCGTTGAAGGGGTTTACTGTTGCGCATTTTGGGTTGTATTGGTCAGAAATCAGGTCGCGATTTCCAAAAGTCCAGGTGCAGCCGCCGCTCCCCAGTGTGATGGAAAAATTCGATGTGCCTTTTCAGGGCGGTCCTCGGCTAGGTTTCCAGTTGGTGATGCAGCCTGAAGTTCGTTGCTGGTTTCTCAATGAAGCCGAGACCGGGCTTATACAGCTGCAGTCGGACCGTTTCATCAACAACTGGAAAAAGGTAAGCGGTAATGAAGTTTATCCACGTTATCCGAGCATTCGGCAGACGCTTATTAACGAGTGGACGGGCTTCTGCCGATTCCTTGATCAAAACGGTATCGATTCGCCACAAGTCAATCAGTGCGAGGTTACATACGTAAATCACATCGAGTACAAGAAGGGTTGGCAGGACTATGGCGAGTTGAACAAAGTTCTTGAGATTTGGTCCGGCAAGACATCGGTTGGTTTCTTGCCGAGTCCGGAAAGGTCGAACATGGAGGTTCGTTACTGCTTACCGGGTAATGCTGGTCGACTTCACGTATCCATTGATCCGGTTATACGGACGCGTGACGGAAACGAGGTGCTGCAAATTAACTTGACCGCACGCGGCGCGCCTTCTGATTCGACACCAGAGCAAGTATTGAAGTGGATGGACTTGGGTAGGGAGTGGGTCGTAAAGGGATTCACGGATTTGACGAGTAAACACATGCATCGCATTTGGAGGAGAAATAAATGAGTTCCATTGCTAGCACTACCTTTTTCCCGATGAATTCAACGCATGCGCGCAGAACAATCCCGGGATCTACTGGAAGCCGGGTTATCCCCGTGCGCGAACTCAGCGGATGGCAGATTGAGGCGCTGAGAAAATTGGCGGACTTCGAGAAGTTGCATCCGAACTGGGATAGCTATGGGAGTCCGCGGATAAGCGACGGCGTTATCGATATGGCTGTCGAGCTTGTACGTAACGCTAATTTTGACAATGTACCGGCGCCGCGGATCATCCCGATATCAGGTGGAGGCATTCAGTTTGAATGGGGTAAAGGCGCGCGTGAGATCGAGCTGGAGATACATCCAGACCTCAGCATTGAAGCGTTAATTGAGGACGCCGATGAACAGATTCCTAATAATGAGTTCGTGCTGGCCAACCCAAATATAGAAAAACTATTGTCCTGGTTGGATGCTGGTTAAGGGTGGGCTGCGCGTTCGTAGATGCCCGCCCTGTTTCCAGCGGACGATTTGACGATTCCGAATGAAGAACTGTTGTATTACCGCGTATTTCCGAGAGCAGACGAAATCCAACGAGTTGAAAATGGCGATGGGTATAGGCCAGCATCTGGATCCCTTCGTCGTCATAGCCAACCGCTGTCGGTAGATCTTTCTACACTTTCGACTCCTGAGGCGACGCGAGACAGAGATCGCTCTTCGCCGTTCCACGTAGCAGCATTTTCTGCTGGACTCGCCAGAGCGGTCGGGTGTCGAGTTGTTGGAGACCCTGAGGTCAACAATGTCGCGCACGCATTGGTGTTCGGCAGTAACCAAGATGGGACAGGTGCGTTGACGAAGTCCCAGACGAAGAATATTGCGCGGAATGCCTTTATCGTTCTGTTGAATCCAATGGCACCGCTTCCTAGGTTTTAATTGTGCAGGGCCTGCATTCCATTCAACTGTCGGCTGCCAACCTAGATGGAGTTACGTCTTTCAGTTACACTTAACCTATGAGAACCAGCAGATTTCTCCCGACCCGCAACACCCATTCCGCCCGATGGCGGTAGCCTGTCACGCCCGCGATTACTGGGTGGCGATTCGCACGTTGTAAGCTCTTTTTGCCCTTGCGCCGCTGATTAAAGCGGGTATTTATGAGGGTATCATGGCGATAGCCGCCAAATTATGTTCATGGAAAACAATTTGATAGGCTATTTATGCTCCTCATGATCGATAACTACGACTCGTTCACCTACAATCTGGTGCAATATTTCGGTGAACTCGAGCAGGACGTCGTGGTCCACCGCAACGACGAAATCACGCTTGCGGAAATCACGGCCCTCGCGCCGCGCCACATCGTGATTTCGCCGGGGCCTTGCACGCCGAACGAGGCCGGCATTTCAGTGCCGCTGATCGGGCATTTCGCCGGTAAAATCCCGATACTCGGCGTGTGTCTCGGCCATCAGGCCATCGGTCAGGCGTTCGGCGGCAGGATCATACACGCGAAGCAGGTCATGCACGGCAAGACTTCCGCGATCCATCACCATGCAAGCGGCGTGTTCCGCAACCTTCCCAACCCCTTTCAGGCGACGCGTTATCATTCGCTGGTGATCGAGCGTGCGAGCCTGCCGGAGTGCCTCGAGATCACCGCCTGGACCGACGACGGCGAGATCATGGGCGTGCGGCACAAGACACTGCCGGTAGAAGGGGTGCAGTTCCATCCCGAGGCTATCCTGACCGAGCGCGGCCACGCGCTGCTCGCCAATTTTTTGCAGGGAGAACAACCATGACACCGCAAGCCGCTCTTGCCCGCATCATCGAGCACCGCGAGATTTTCCACGAGGAAATGCTGGTGCTGATGCGCCAGATCATGAGCGGCGAGGTGTCGCCGGTGCTGATTGCCGCGATCGTCACCGGCCTGCGCGTGAAGAAGGAAACCATCGGCGAGATCGCGGCCGCGGCGCAGGTGATGCGCGAATTCGCGACCAAAGTTCCGGTCGGCGACGATGCAGGGCTGGTCGACACCTGCGGCACTGGCGGTGACGCCGCGCACAGCTTCAACATTTCGACCGCCGCGGCGTTCGTCGCCGCCGCAGCCGGCGCCAGGGTAGCGAAGCACGGCGGCCGCTCGGTGTCGAGCAAGTCGGGCAGCGCTGACGTGCTGGAAGCGCTGGGCGCCAACATCAATCTGACGCCCGAGCAGGTGGCGCGATCGATCCGGGAAACTGGCGTCGGCTTCATGTTCGCGCCCAGTCATCACAGCGCGATGAAATACGCCGCGCCGGTGCGCAAGGAACTCGGCGTGCGCACCATCTTCAACATTCTGGGGCCCCTCACCAATCCGGCCGGCGCGCGTAACCAGCTGATGGGCGTGTTCCATCCCGATCTGGTCGGCATCCAGGCGCATGTGCTGCAGAGGCTCGGCAGCCGTCACGTGATGATCGTGCACGGGCTCGAATGCCTCGACGAGATCTCGGTGTCCGGTCCGACCCTGATCGGCGAACTGAAAGACAACGCGGTGCGCGAGTATCAGATCAAGCCTGCGGATTTTGGTCTCGCCACGCACGATGCCGCGGCGATTCGCGTCGACAGCGCCGAGCAGTCCAAGGCGATGCTGCTCGCCGCGCTCGCCAACGAGGCGGGCGCCGCGCGCGACATTGTTGCGCTCAATGCAGGCGCTGGCATTTACGTCGCGGGACTCGCCGCCACCCACGCCGCGGGTGTCAAACAGGCGCTCGCAGTGATCGCCAGCGGTGCCGCACGCAGAAAACTCGATCAGTTCGTGGCGTTCACGCGCAGCCTTTGAAACCATGAGCTGCAATGGCTGATATCCTGCAGCGCATCCTCGCGGTTAAAGCGGCCGAAATCGCCGCGGCAAAAGCCGCCAAGCCGCTTGCCGTCCTGCGCGCTGAAGCCGAAGCCGCGGCCAAGCCGCGCGGTTTTGCCGGCGCGCTACGCGCGCAACTCGCCGCTGGCAAAGCGGCGGTAATCGCCGAGATCAAGAAAGCCAGCCCGAGCAAGGGTGTGCTGCGTGAGAATTTCGACCCGGCGGCGATCGCGGCTAGCTACGCCCGGCACGGCGCGGCGTGTCTGTCGGTGCTGACCGATGCGCAGTTTTTTCAGGGCAGCGCTGCTTGCCTGCAACAGGCGCGCGCGGCGTGCGGCGTGCCGGTATTGTGCAAGGATTTCACGCTCGAGCCCTATCAGGTATTTGAAGCGCGCGCGATGGGCGCCGATTGTATCCTGCTGATCGTTGCCGCGCTCGAGGACGCGCGCATGCGCGAGCTCGAAGCGGTTGCGCGATCGCTCGGCATGGCGGTGCTCGTCGAAGTGCACGATGCCGCCGAACTGGAGCGTGCGCTCGAGTTGAAAACTCGGCTTCTCGGCATCAACAACCGCAACCTGAGCACGTTCGACACCCGGCTCGACGTGACACTTGATTTGCTTCCGCGTATTCCGGGCGACCGCATCGTCATTACCGAAAGCGGCATACTGAAACCACAAGACGTCGCACTGATGCGCGCGAGCGGCGTCAATTGCTTTCTGGTCGGGGAAGCGTTCATGCGCGCACCCGACCCCGGTGTCGAACTGGCGCGCCTGTTCGGATCTCAGGATTGAAAACCCCTTATGTTCGACTTCGACAAGCTGATCATCACCTTCGATAATGGCTTGCGCACGCTGCTTGCGCGGGCACACAGCGCGCGGCCGCATCCCGATGCAGGCGTTGCCGGCGGCGAACTGGGCGCAGACGAAAGCGCGCTCGCAGCGGCGCTGATGCGCGTCAACCACACCGGCGAAATCTGCGCGCAGGCCTTGTACCAGGGACAGGCGCTGACGGCGCGTAACCCCGAGGCGCGCGCGGCACTCGAGCAGGCCGCGGCGGAGGAAACCGATCATCTGGCGTGGACCGCGCAGCGCGTTGACGAACTTGGCGGGCGCTTGAGCCTGCTCAACCCGCTATGGTACGCGGGCTCGTTTGCGCTGGGAGCAGCCGCCGGATTGCTCGGCGACAAGTGGAGTCTGGGTTTTCTGGCCGAGACCGAGCGCCAGGTCGAAGGTCATCTCGCGGGCCACCTCGACCGGCTGCCGCCGCAGGACCAAAAAAGCCGCGCAGTTCTGGAACAGATGAAAGACGACGAAGCGCGCCATGCGCGCGCCGCCATCGAGCACGGCGCGGCGGAATTGCCGGCGCCGGTCAAACTGGCGATGAAATGCGGCTCGCGCGTGATGACGCGCAGCTCGTTCTGGATCTAAAACAGATGAAACCACAGATAAACACAGATGAACGCAGATAAGGTCAATCCCCAAAGTCCTGACCAAGATAGAGGTGCACTATTTTGCTGAGTGACGCCGGAATTTTCGAACGTCTTGCCATTGGAAAGCCAGACTTTTATCCGTGTTTATCCGTGTTCATCTGTGGTTAACTCTCGTTCTTAGGCTTCTTTGATCTCGAAGTCGTGAGTGATCGCGGCGGTCTTGGCGAGCATGATCGACGCCGAGCAGTATTTCTCCGCCGACAGGTGGACCGCGCGCTCGACCTGCTGCGGCTTGAGATTTTTGCCGCTGACGGCAAAGTGGAAGTGGATCTTGGTGAAGACCTGGGGGTCTTCGGTGGCGCGCTCGGCCTCGATCTCGATCACGCAATCGGTGATTGCGGCACGGCCTTTCTTCAGGATGTGCACCACGTCGTAGGCGGTGCAGCCGCCGGTGCCGATCAGCACGGCTTCCATCGGCCGCACGCCGAGATTGCGGCCGCCACCCTCGGGCGCCCCGTCCATTACGAGCGCGTGGCCGCTGCCGGATTCGCCGACAAAACACACATTTTCAACCCATTTGATGCGAGCTTTCATGCGGTTTTCCTGGAAGAACGGGAAATTATGCCGAACTATAGCAGTCCGCCCCACTGCTGCTGCTCATGGCGTTCCTGCTCCCAGTTTGACAGAGGTGTCATTTTTACCATAAAATCCAAAGCTTTCCGTCGTTTCCAACGCTGCAGGCAGGCCTATGAAGACTTTTACGGCGAAAGCCCATGAAATCAAGCGTGACTGGTACGTAGTCGACGCTCAGGACAAGGTGCTCGGCCGGCTCGCCGTCGCGCTCGCGCACCGGTTGCGCGGCAAACATAAACCCGAATTCACGCCGCACGTCGATGGCGGCGATTATATCGTGGTGGTCAACGTCGATAAGCTTAAGGTGACCGGCAACAAAGCGGACGACAAACTCTATCACCGCCACAGCGGTTATCCGGGTGGCATCAATACCACTAACTTCGCCAAGCTGCATGCGCGCCACCCGGGGCGCGTGCTCGAAATCGCGGTCAAGGGCATGTTGCCCAAAGGGCCGCTCGGCTATGCGATGCTGAAAAAGCTCAAAGTCTACGCGGGGACCAGCCATCCGCACACCGCGCAGCAACCGAAATCTCTTGAAATAAGGGCTTGATTCCATGCCAGCAGCCAAGCAAGCGCATTACAACTATGGCACCGGCCGCCGCAAGAGCGCGGTCGCCCGTGTATTCATGAAGCCGGGCAAAGGCGATATCATCGTCAACGGCAAGCCGGTCGACGTGTTCTTCTCGCGGGAAACCGGGCGCATGATCGTGCGCCAGCCGCTGGTGCTCACCGACAAGCTTGCTGCGTTCGATATCCGGGTTAACGTCGACGGCGGCGGCGAATCGGGACAGGCCGGCGCGGTGCGTCACGGCATCACGCGTGCGCTGATCGAGTACGATGCGGCCCTCAAGCCGGTGCTCAAGAAAGCCGGGTTGGTGACGCGCGATGCGCGTGAAGTGGAGCGCAAGAAGGTCGGTTTGCACAAGGCGCGCCGGCGCAAGCAGTTCTCGAAACGCTAACCCCCGAGTTCTGCACCGAAAGCCGCCTGCGGGCGGCTTTTTCGTCTGTGACTTACAATGATGCGCGACGGATGGCGGGCATGGCAAACAAGACGTTCAAGATCGGAATCGTAGGCGGCACCGGCTATGCCGGTGTCGAACTGCTGCGCCTGCTCGCGCAGCATCCGCACAGCGAGCTTGCGGTGATCACTTCGCGCCAGGAGGCCGGCACGCCGGTCGCCGCGATGTTTCCCAATCTGCGCGGCCGTGTTGACATGGATTTCAGCGCGCCGTCCGACGCCGCGCTCAGCCGCTGCGACGTAGTGTTCTTCGCCACCCCCAACGGCGTGGCCATGCAGCAGGCCAGAATGCTGGTCGACGCGGGCGTGCGCGTGATCGATATCGCCGCGGATTTTCGCATCAAGGACATCGCAACGTGGGAAAAGTGGTACGGGACCAAGCACGCATGCCCCGAATTGGTAGCGCAGGCCGTCTATGGTCTGCCCGAGGTGAACCGCGAGAGCATCAAGCGCGCGCGCATCGTCGCCAATCCGGGGTGTTATCCGACCGCGGTGCAACTGGGCTTCCTGCCGCTAATCAAAAGCGGCATAGTCGATCTCGATCACCTGATCGCGGACGCCAAATCCGGCGTCAGCGGCGCCGGACGCAAGGCCGAGGTGCACACGCTGTTTTCCGAAGCGTCGGACAACTTCAAAGCCTACGGAGTGACCGGTCACCGGCACCATCCCGAGATTTTGCAGGGTCTGCACCGGATGGCCGGTCGCGAGACGCGGCTGGTTTTTGTGCCGCACCTGACGCCCATGGTCCGCGGCATCCACGCGACGCTTTATGCGCGCCTGACCGGCCGCGTGGATCTGCAGCAGCTTTACGAAAAACATTATGCCAACGAGCCATTTGTCGACGTGCTCCCGGCCGGCAGTCATCCCGACACGCGCTCGGTACGCGGCAGCAACCTGTGTCGTATCGCCGTGCATCAGCCGCAGGGCGGCGACATTGTGGTGGTGTTGGCGGTGATCGACAATTTGACCAAGGGCGCGGCCGGACAGGCGGTACAGAACATGAACCTCATGTGCGGCTTGCCGGAGACGGCCGGACTGGAGCAGATCGCATTAATGCCCTGATCAAAAAGCTCAAGCGCATGTTCGGTATCTCGGCTCCACGCATGGCGGTGCGCGCCGCGATGCCGTGGTACTGGCGCTGGGCCGGGTTGATCGCGCTGGCGCTCGCCATCCTGCTGCTCGCGCGCGAGACTTATGATTTCGGCAAGAAATTCGCTGGTTTCGACCAGAGCGAGGCCAATCAGGAAGTAAAACGGTTAGCCGACGCCAACGCCAAGATGCAGCAGGAACTGGTGCAGTTGCGAGGCCAGTTCGCGCAAGGCGAGCGCCAGCTGCAAATGCAGCAGGCAACGTACGCCAATCTGGTCAAGCAGATGAAGGTCCTGGCGGATGAAAACGCGGCGCTTAAGGAAGACCTCGCGTTTTTCCAGACTCTGATGCCTTCAGGCGGCAAGGAGGGCGGGGTGGCAATCAACCGGTTTCTGGTGCAGAATGACGTCCAGTCCGGCGAATTCCGCTATCGGCTGCTGTTGACCCAGACCGGCCAGCGCAGCCGGGATTTCCGCGGAAACTTTCAATTTGTTGTTAATTTACAGCAGGATGGAAGGAAAGTGGCCATGTCTTTGCCGACCGAAGACGACAAGGATGGCAAGGGTTTCAAACTGAATTTTCGCTTCTACCAGCGTATCGAAGGCACTTTCCGCGTTGCCCCCAACGCGGTGGTAAAAAGCATGCAGGTCCGGGTGTTCGAGGAAGGCAGCAGCGAGCCCAGTCTGACCCAGACCGCCGATGCAACTTGAAAGGGAGAGCAACCATGTTTTTTGGCAACAAGAGCAATAAACCCCAGAACCGCATCGATTGCCTGATCGGTTCCGGCACGACGATCGAAGGCAACATCACTTTTACCGGTGGCTTGCGCGTGGACGGTCATGTGCGCGGCAACGTGATGACTGCCGGCGACAAACCCGGCACTTTGGTGTTGTCCGAGCTGGCGCGCATTGAAGGCGAAATCCGCGTCTCGCATGTGGTTATTAACGGCACGGTAGTCGGCGCGGTGCACGCGGTCGAGTACGTGGATCTGCAGGCCAAGGCCAATGTTACGGGCGACGTCCATTACCGCACCTTCGAAATGCAGCTCGGCGCCGTGGTGCAGGGCCGTCTGGTCCCTCAGCCCGAAGGCAAGTCCGATAACGTCGTGGCACTCAAACCCGTTGCCGCTGAATAACCGGGCCATAGCGCGTATAATACGTGGTCTAGAATCAGGCAGGAGCAAGCCATGAATGCAGTCACGGAGATGCCCACCCCGCTGGTGTTCAGCGAGAACGCGGCCGCCAAGGTCAAGCAATTGATCGACGAAGAAGGCAATCCCGAGCTGAAACTGCGGGTGTTCGTCACCGGTGGGGGCTGCTCCGGTTTCCAGTATGGTTTTACTTTCGATGAAGCGATCAACGAGGACGACACTTCGCTGCAGAAGAATGGCGTGACGTTGTTGATCGATCCGATGAGCCTGCAATATCTGGGCGGCGCCGAAATCGACTACCAGGAAGGCGCGGAAGGCGCGCAATTCGTGATCAAGAACCCCAACGCGACCTCAACCTGTGGTTGCGGGTCTTCGTTTTCCGCCTGACGAAAATCAGTCCAGACTGGCAAGGTTGGTGCCGCGCAGCAGTTCAAGCCGCTGGGCGTACAGCTTGGTGCTCTGCTCGAACTTCGGCTTTTGCTCGAGCGTGATCGGCGGCGCCTCGGGCATCGCCACGCGCAGCGGGTTCTGATGCACGCCGCCGATGCGGAATTCGTAATGCAGGTGCGGGCCGGTCGCGAGCCCGGTCGCGCCGACATAGCCGATCACGGTACCCTGCGCGATGCGCTGGCCCTTACGCAGACCTTTGGCAAAACCCGACAGATGGGCGTACCACGTGGTGAATTTGGATTGATGGCGCAGCACGATCAGATTGCCGTAGGCGTTGTGCCGGCTGACGGATTCAACCACGCCGTCGCCGGCGGCCTTGACGCGCGTGCCGCGCGGCGCGGCGTAGTCGATGCCTTTGTGCGCGCGCCATTGCTGCAGGATCGGATGAAAGCGCGCGTTGGTGAAGCCCGATGAGATGCGTGAGAACTCGAGCGGCGAGCGCAGGAACTGTTTGCGCAGGTTGCGGCCATCGGGCGTGTAATAAGCGCCCTGGTTTTCGGCGTAGTTGAAATATACCGCGCGGTACGCCTTGCCCTGGTTGATGAATTCGGCCGCGAGCACGCGCCCGGTCTTGACCGCTTCGCCGCGATGGTATGACACCTCGTAGACGACGCTGAAGCGGTCGCCTTTGCGCAGGTCACGATGAAAGTCGATATCGGTCGAAAAGATGTCGGCGATCTGGATGGCCACCGCGTCGGGCAAGCCCGCCGCGTCGGTCGCGCCAAACAGCGAATGGCGGATTTCCGCCGATTTCATCAGTATCCGTTGCTCTAGCTGTGCCGGCCCGTTCGTGATCGCGAACGCGTTATCGTTTCGGTCGACGGCCAGCAGGTTGCCGCCATTCAGGTAACGCAGGTTCACGAGCTTGCCGTCGGCGCGTGTGGTCACGCGCACGGTTCTGCCGGGGATCAGCTGATACAACGCTTTGGCCTGCTTGTCGTCGCGCAGGAATTTTGCTGCGGCGGGATCGTCGACCTGAAGCCGCGCCAGCAGGCTCGCAACGGTGTCGCCGCGCTGGATGCGTTCTTCGCGTGTAAACGCGGGTATGCCTTCGACGGTTGGGGTCAGCGTCGGCAGCGTGAGTTCCTCGAGGACCGTGTTGACCGGAATGGTTTCTACGATCGTGTTCGGAGCGATGCCGAATGCCGCAACCACGCCGAAACACGGCACCGCGATCAACGCGGCGGCAACCCGATGACGGATTGGGAACTTCCGTACCAAATCAAACAGTTTCTGGGCTAAAATCATCCCGTTAGCTGGTCGTCCCAAGCGTCCCCCCCTAGAATTGGCGTGAAGCTTAACAGATTCAGGTGGATGCGCAAAGCGAGATTTCACATCGTGCAATTGAGAATATGAAAATGCTGCCGCCGTGCCTGTGCTGAAGGAACAACTCGAAATCGTCAAACGCGGCTGCGATGAATTGCTGATCGAGGCCGAGCTGGTGGAGAAGCTGAAGTCGGGCAGGCCGCTGCGCGTCAAGGCCGGCTTCGATCCGACCGCGCCGGATTTGCATCTCGGGCACACCGTGCTGATCAACAAGCTGCGCCAGCTGCAGGTTCTCGGCCATCACATTGTGTTTCTGATCGGGGATTTCACCGGCATGATCGGCGACCCGAGCGGCAAGAACACGACGCGGCCGCCGCTCACGCGCGCGGAAGTCGAGCGCAACGCCGAGACCTACAAGGCCCAGGTATTCAAAATACTCGACGCGGGCAAAACCGAGGTGGTCTACAACTCGGCGTGGATGGACCAATTCACTTCCGCCGATATGATCAGGCTTGCCGCCACGCATACCGTCGCGCGCATGCTCGAGCGCGATGATTTCGGCAAGCGCTACAAGGCGAACCAGCCGATCGCGATCCACGAATTCCTCTATCCGCTGGTGCAGGGCTACGACTCGGTTGCGCTGAAGGCCGATCTCGAGCTTGGTGGCACCGACCAGAAATTCAACCTGCTGATGGGGCGCGAACTACAGAAGCATTACGGCCAGCCGCCGCAATGCATACTGACCATGCCGTTGCTGGTAGGCCTCGACGGCGTCAACAAGATGTCGAAGTCGCTCGGCAACACTGTCGGCATCACCGAAAGCCCGCACGAGATCTTCGGCAAGCTGATGTCGGTCTCGGACGAGCTGATGTGGCGCTACATCGAGTTGCTGTCGTTCGCACCGCTCGCCACCATCCGGCAATGGAAACTGGAGGCGGTGGCCGGCCGCAACCCGCGCGACATCAAGGTCGGCTTCGCGCAGGAAATCGTGGCGCGTTTCCACACTCAGGCGGCGGCAGAGGAAGCGCTCGCTGATTTCGAGGCGCGCTTCAGGCAGGGCGAAATTCCCGCCGAGATTGCTGCCGTCGCTGTGCGCGCCGGCGCCGACGGCATCGCGATCGCCAACCTGCTGAAGGACGCGGGGCTCACCGCCAGCACGTCGGAGGCGCTGCGCATGATCGGCCAGGGCGGCGTCAAGCTCGACGGCAATAAAGTCAGCGACAAGGCGCTCAAGCTCGCCAAGGGCGCCCAGGTCGTGGTGCAGGTCGGCAAGCGCAAATTCGCGCGCGTCACCGTCGGCTGACGCGCGCGCCGTTCAAAGCGGGCGCCCGGCTATTCCGGAGCGGCTCCCCACAGTTGCTTCAGACGCGTGTCACGTCCGCAGCCGTTGCGGTAAAACTTGTAGCGCACCGGATTCTTGAGATAGTAATCCTGGTGGTAGTCTTCGGCCGGATAGAATTCGGTGGCGCGCGTAATCTCGGTGACGATCGCGCCCTTGAACGGCTTCGATTTTTCGAGCGCTGCTTTGGACGCTTCGGCCAGCCGCTTCTGTCCGTCGTCCACGTAGAAGATGCCGGTGCGGTATTGCGAGCCGCTGTCGCAGAACTGCTGGTCCTTCACGGTCGGGTCGATGTTGCGCCAGAATACGTCGAGCAGTTTCTGGTAGCTCACTTTCTTGGGGTCGTAGGCCACCTCCACCGCTTCCGTGTGGCCGGTGCGGCCGGACGAGACTTCTTCGTAGGTCGGGTTTTTCTTCTGGCCGCCGATGTAGCCCGAAATGGTCGAAACCACGCCATCGAGCTTGTCGTACGGCGGCTCCATGCACCAGAAGCAGCCGCCGGCAAATATGGCCTTGGCGTAACCGGGATTGGCGGCAGCCGCCTTGGCCGCCGGTTTGGACGTCTGGGCCTGGCAGATTGCGGCAAAACCAAACAACAGGGTAGCTGCAAAAACCAACGCTGTATTACGAACTATGAGCATATTCATCCTCTCCAAAATGACCGCGCCGCTATTGTATGCGTGTTGATGGATTATGATTTAAGCTTGGTCGCGCCGTTTACGGTTACCTTACGTTATCAGCGCAATTGCCCCCCGAAGGCGCGATGAATCCGCGCCCTACGGCTAATAGCGGCCTCAACAATCCGGAAAGGATTTCCGCATGACACAGATTACTCCAACTCAACCGCCGGCAGTCAAGGAAGTAGCCACCCTTGGCGGCGGCTGTTTCTGGTGCCTGGAGGCGGTATTCGACAACCTTCAGGGCGTCGAGTCGGTCGAATCGGGTTATACCGCCGGCAAGGTCGCGAACCCGACTTACCAGCAGGTATGCGGCGGCGACACCGGCCACGCCGAAGTCGTGCGGGTAACATTCGACCCGCGCACGATTTCGTTCCGCGACATCCTCGAGGTGTTCTTTGTGATCCACGATCCGACCACGCTTAATCTCCAGGGCAACGACGCCGGAACACAGTACCGTTCGGCCATCTTTTTCCACACGCCCGGGCAGCAGGCCGTCGCGGAGCAAGTGATCGCGGCGATGACTGCGGGAAAAGTTTACGCCGATCCGATCGTGACCGAAGTGACGCCGGCGCAGACGTTCTACGTCGCCGAGGACTATCACCAGGAATATTTCGCCAATAACAGCCGTCAGCCGTACTGCCGGGCAGTGGTGGCGCCCAAGGTGGCGAAATTCCGTAGACAATTCGCCGCGAAGGCCAGGAAGTAAGCGCCGCATCGCCATCGGTGGCGCTTGCAGCGCAAATTCGAATCGATCGGGAGGAGCAACATCCCGTTTCCACTCTCCTGCGGCCAAGTGCCGCCTGTCACGAAGCTGTAACAATCGGCGATTAGACTTGACGCCTCACATGGAGAACGTGACATGCAGACAAGGAGAAATGGGATGTCGAACAAGTATGCGGCAGTAGCGGGGTTGCTGATCGCCGGCGCAGTCACCTGGATTGCGCCGTCAGCCGAAGCGCAGATCGTCAAACTCGATGGCTCGAGCACCGTTTACCCGATCAGCGAAGCGGTGGCGGAGGAATTCCAGAAGGCGAAAAAAGGCGCGATCAAGGTCACGGTCGGGATTTCCGGCACCGGCGGCGGGTTCAAGAAGTTCTGCCGCGGCGAGACCGATATTTCCGACGCTTCGCGCCCGATCACCAAGAGAGAAATGGAAGATTGCAAGGCCGCAGGCATTACGTATCTTGAAATGCCGGTGGCTTACGACGCGCTGACCGTCGTGATCAACACCAAGAACACCTGGGCCAGGAACATGACGGTGGCGGAACTCAAGAAAATCTGGGAACCCACAGCGCAAGGCAAGATCAACAAGTGGAACCAGGTTAACCCGGCGTGGCCCGATGCGCCGCTCAAACTCTTCGGCCCGGGCGCGGATTCCGGCACGTTCGAGTATTTCACCGAAGCGGTCACTGGAAAATCGAAGTCAAGCCGCGGCGATTTCACCGCGAGCGAGGACGACAACGTTCTGGTGCAGGGCGTCAGCCGCGACGTCAACGGCCTCGGTTATTTCGGCTACGCCTACTACATCGAAAACAAGGACAAGCTCGGTGCCGTGTCTGTGGTATCTCCGGCCGGCAAGGCGGTTGGTCCATCGCTTAAAACGGTGATGGATGGCACCTACACACCGCTGTCGCGCCCGATTTTCATCTACGTCAACGCCAAGTCGGTGCAGAAGCCGGAAGTCAAGGAGTTCATCGAGTATTACAACAAGCAGGCTGAGAAACTGGTGAAGGAAGTGAAATACGTGCCGCTTCCCGCCAAAGCTTATGCCTATAATCTTGAGACGCTGAGCAAAATGCGCGTTGGCACCAAGTTCAATGGCGAGAACAAGGTCGGTCTGACCATCGAAGAACTGATGAAGATGGAAGCCAAGCTCTAATTTTCAGCAACTTATGATCGCGGGAGGGGTCAATGGCCCCTCCCGTTTTTTTAGCCAGTGGTTGAGCCGTGTTCAACCTGAGATAATCCCCGGCAAATAGTTCCGATGACTTCGATTTTCCACACCAACGGCATGGAAGCGATGTCCAATTATTTCGTCAGCGACCGGCTCGCGCGACGCAAGTTGCGCCACGTCAAAGAGCGCATCATCGAATTCATCCTGTTCCTCGCCGCCTTGCTGTCGGTGGCGACGACGATCGGCATCGTGCTGATCCTGCTCAAGGAATCGTTCGTCTTCTTCCAGGCCGTGTCGCTGTGGGACTTTCTGACCGACACCCAATGGACGCCACTGTTTTCCGACGCGCATTACGGCATCATGCCGCTGCTGTCGGGCACCATCGTAAGCTCGATGGTGGCGCTGCTCGTCGCCATCCCGCTCGGCACCATCATCGCGATTTATCTGTCCGAGTTCGCGCCCTTCTCGGTGCGCGAGGTAGCGAAGCCGTTCCTTGAGCTTCTGGGCGGCATCCCGACCATCGTCTACGGCTATTTCGCGCTGCTGTTCGTGACCCCGCTGCTGCAGAAAATCTATCCTGGACTGCCGGGGTTCAACCTGCTTTCCGCCGGCCTGGTGATGGGCATTATGATCATTCCGTACGTGAGTTCGGTTTCCGAGGACGCGATGCGCGCGGTGCCGATGGCCCTGCGCGAGGGTTCTTACGCGATGGGCGCGACGCGCTTTCAGACAGCGACCTGGGTGGTGACGCCGGCGGCCTTCTCCGGCATCGCCGCGGCGTACATCCTCGGCATCTCGCGCGCGGTCGGCGAAACCATGATTCTGGCTGTTGCCGCCGGCATGCAGCCCAATCTTACCTGGAACCCGCTGGAGCCGGCGGCGACGATCACCGCCTATATCGTGCAAGTGGCGCTGGGTGACCTGCCGCACGGCAGCATTGGCTACCAGACCATTTTCGCGGCCGGTCTCACGCTGATGTTGCTGACGCTGTTTTTTAACGTGCTCGGCCACCTGCTGCGCAAACGTTACCGTCAGGCGTACTGATATGAGCGACTCCCCTGTCGGGCTGCAGGAAATTCGCGCGCTGATCGCCGCGCACAAGCGCTGGGACATCATTTTCGGCGTCATCGGGCTGCTGGCGCTGATGGTCGGCGTGCTGACCTTCGCCGCGCTGTTCATCGAGATGGCCATCAAAGGCTTGCCGCTGCTGTCATGGGACTTTTTTACTTCCTTCCCGTCGCGCAAGCCCGATCAGGCCGGCATCCTGTCAGCCTGGGTCGGCTCGACGCTGGTGATGGTCGTCACCGCGCTCGCCGCGGTACCGCTGGGCGTGGGCGCCGGTGTTTACCTCGAAGAATACGCACCCAAGAACTGGATGACCGATCTCATCGAGATCAACGTCACCAATCTCGCCGGCGTGCCGTCCATCATCTACGGCCTGCTCGCGCTGGGTCTTTTTGTCTACCAGTTCGGGCTCGGCCAGAGCATCCTCACGGCAGGGCTCACGCTGGCGCTGCTCATTCTGCCGGTTGTCATCGTAGCCACGCGCGAAGCGATCCGCTCGATTCCGGGGGTAATCCGAGAAGGCGCGTATGCGCTCGGTGCGACCAAGTGGCAAACCACTTCCGACCACATCCTGCCGTATGCGCGTGGCGGCATACTCACCGGTGTGATCATCGGCATGTCGCGCGCCATCGGCGAGACCGCGCCGGTGATTACAATCGGTGCGCTGACCTTCATCGCGTTCCTGCCGCCGGCGCCGGTGCACGCCGAATTTCCGTTCCTGTCGTTCGAGTGGATCATGTCGCCGTTCACGGTGATGCCGATCCAGATGTTCAACTGGACCTCGCGGCCTGAGGCCGCCTTCCAGCAGAACGCCGCGGCGGCCGGCCTGGTGCTGGTGGTCATGACGCTGTCGATGAACGCGCTGGCGATCTATCTGCGCTATCGCCTGAGGAAGAAGATCAAATGGTAACCGTCGCAATGCCCCAGGCGCTCCCCGGCGCCAGCCCCGCCCCTGTTCCGTTGCCGAAGGCGGAGGCCAGGGGTCTGAGCTTTTCCTACGGCACGTTCCAGGCCCTGCAGCACATCGACATGGCGATTTACGAGCGCAGGGTGACCGCGCTGATCGGGCCTTCCGGGTGCGGCAAGTCCACGTTCCTGCGCTGCTTCAATCGCATGCACGATCTTTATCCCGGCAACCGCTATGAGGGCGAGATCCGGTTTTTCCCCGACAATACCAATCTGCTGGATCCGCACGTCGACCCGATCGAGGTGCGCATGCGCATTTCGATGGTGTTCCAGAAAGCGAATCCGTTTCCGAAGTCCATCTACGAAAACGTCGCCTACGGCCTGCGCGTGCGCGGCGTCAAGCGGCGCGTGATACTCGATGAGAAGGTCGAGAACGCATTGCGCGGCGCCGCGTTGTGGGACGAGGTCAAGGACCGCCTCAATGACCTCGCGTTCAATCTTTCGGGAGGGCAGCAGCAGCGGCTGTGCATCGCGCGCGCGCTGGCAACCGACCCGGAAATGCTGCTGTTCGACGAGCCGACCTCGGCGCTCGACCCGATCGCGACCGCGAGCATTGAAGAACTGATCACGGAACTGAAGAGCCGGGTTACCATACTGATTGTGACGCACAACATGCAGCAGGCAGCGCGCGTTTCGGATTTCACTGCTTATATGTATCTCGGCAAGTTGATCGAATTCGGCATCACCGACGATATATTCATCAAGCCGAAGCGCAAGGAAACCGAGGATTACATCACCGGGCGGTTTGGATGAGTCCGTCCCAGGAGCGATCGCCATGACTCAAAGCGAGCATTCTTCGAAGCAATACGACATCGAGCTCGAAACCCTGCGCTCGCGCGTGCTCGAGATGGGCGGCCTGGTCGAATCGCAGATACTCGCCGCGATCGACGGGCTCATGGACGGCGATCTCCGTGCGCTCGACGCGGTGGTCGAGGAGGATCACCGCGTGAATGCATTCGAGGTCAACATCGACACCGATTGCAGTCACCTGATCGCCCGCCGTCAGCCGGCGGCGGGCGATTTGCGCCTGGTGCTCGCCGTCATCAAGATCGTGACCGACCTCGAGCGCATCGGCGACGAGGCGGCCAAGATCGCGCGCATGGGCAAGCAAAGCCACGGCCGCGACCGGATGCCGAACGCGCCGATCGCGGCGATCAAGCACGTCGGGGACATTGCGATCGGCATGCTGCGCAAGGCGCTCGATGCGCTCGCGCGGCTCGATCCGGCCGCCGCTGCCGCGATTGTGCGCGAGGACGCCGCGATCGACGAGGAGTTCCGCTCCATCGTGCGGCAGTTGATTACGTTCATGATGGAAGATCCGCGCACGATTTCCACGGCGATCGAGATCCTCTGGATCGCGAAGGCGATCGAGCGCATCGGCGACCATTCGAAAAACATGGCGGAACAGGTGATCTATATCGTCAAGGGCACCGACGTCCGCCACACTTCGGTCGAGGCGCTCGAGCGCGAGGCGCTGAGCTGAAACGGTCCCTGCGCGATGCCGGCATGAGCAGCGATATTCTGGTGGTCGAGGACGAGCCGGCGATCCAGGAACTGATCGCGGTCAACCTCGAGCACGCCGGACACCGCGTGCAGCGCGCCCACAACGCGGCCGAGGCCGACGCCATGATCCGCGCGGTCCGCCCCGACCTGATCGTGCTCGACTGGATGCTGCCGGATCTTGCCGGCACGGCCTTGGCGCGCAGGCTGCGTGCCGATGCGCGCAGCAAGGACATCCCGATCATCATGCTGACCGCGCGCGCGCAGGAGCGGGACAAGGTCGAGGGCCTCGAGTCCGGCGCCGACGATTACATCACCAAACCGTTTTCGCCGAAAGAGCTGCTGGCGCGGATCAAGGCGGTACTGCGGCGGCGCGCGCCGCAGCTCACCGACGACACGATCGATATCGAAGGCTTGCAGCTTGATCCGGCCGCACATCGCGTTTCCGGACGGGGCAATGAACTGCAGCTCGGACCGACCGAATTCAAGCTGCTGCATTTTTTCATGACGCACCCGGAGCGGGTCTACAGCCGGGTGCAATTGCTCGACCACGTCTGGGGCGATCACGTGTTCGTCGAGGAGCGCACCGTCGACGTGCATATCAGGAGGTTGCGGCAGGCATTGGAGCCGACCGGTCACGACCGGTTGATCGAGACCGTGCGCGGCTCCGGCTATCGCCTGCACGGCTGAACCCCTGCATTGAGTCATTGACGCGATAATCCCCACCGAGCCTGCGTGGACCATATCCTGCTCCGTACCCTGATTGCCGTTGCGCTGTTCGCGGCCGCCGCGCTGCTGATCGGCTGGGGTTTCGGCGCGACCGCCGGCTGGGTCGCGTTTTGCGGCGGTGTTCTGCTGTTGCTGTTTCATCATATCGGGCATGTCGACCGGCTGGTGCGTTGGCTGCAAAGCCCGACGCCCGGAAAAGTGCCGGATGGCCGCGGCGTATGGGATTACGTGTTTGCCGCCCTCCACCGGTTCGAACGCATCCAGACGAGGCAGCATCAGCAGATCGCAAAGACCCTGGCCCGTTTCCGCCAGGCCGGGCGCGCGCATCCCGACGGGGTGGTGATACTCGACGCGGACAATCGCATCGAATGGTGCAACGACACCGCCGAGAGCCATCTCGACCTTAATGTCGGGACCGACGCCGGCCAGCCCATCACCAACCTCGTGCGCCAGCCGGAGTTCGTCGCCTACGTCGAAGCCGGGGATTACGCGCAGCCGGTCGAGCTGCGCGCACCGCGCGGCGCCGGCGTTATTCTGTCGGTGCAGATCATCCCTTACGGCGATGCGCAAAAACTGCTGCTGTCGCGCGACATCACCCGGCTGGAAAAACTGGAGACCATGCGGCGCGATTTCGTTGCCAACGTGTCGCATGAACTGCGCACTCCGCTCACCGTGCTGTCGGGGTTTCTCGAGACCATCAAGGAATTGCAACTGGATCCGAAACGGTCGCGGGATTATCTCAACCTGATGGCGGAACAAAGCAAGCGCATGCAACGCATCGTCGACGACTTGCTGACGCTGTCGACGCTCGAATCCTCGCCGGACCCAACGCTGGACGAAAGCGTGCAGGTCGCATCGTTGCTCGACCGCCTGCACGCCGAGGCCGAAGCATTGAGCGGCGGCAGGCACAAGATCGTGCTCGATGCCGAGGCGGGTTTCGACCTGCTGGGCGCCGAGAACGAAATCGCCAGCGCTTTCGGCAACATGGTCAGCAACGCGATCCGTTATACGCCGGCCGGCGGCGCGGTGCGCCTCGCGTGGCGCGCGAACGAAAGCGAAGCCGAATTTTCGGTCCAGGATACGGGGATCGGCATTGCGCCCGAGCATATACCCCGCCTGACCGAACGTTTTTACCGGGTCGACCGCAGCCGCTCGCGCGAAACCGGCGGCACCGGCCTCGGGCTCGCCATCGTCAAGCATATTCTGACCCGGCACCAGGCGACGCTCGACATCAGGAGCGAGCCCGGCAAAGGCAGTCTCTTTACCGCGCATTTCTCAGGGCGCCGGGTCGTTCCCGCGGTTGCCGCTACCTGAGGAGCCCCCCACAATCACTGCTACGCATTTCCATTACGCACCATGACCGACATCATCGATTACGAATTCGGCATCAGCGCAATCGACTCCCGCTACCAGCGGCCGTTGCTCGGCGCGATCCACCTGATCGTCGAGGGCGGCCGCGCGGCGATCGTCGATACCGGCGTCAACAGCTCGGTGCCGCTCGTGCTCGAAGCGCTGCGTGACAAAGGTCTGCGTCCCGAGCAGGTCGATTACGTGATCCTCACCCATATTCATCTCGACCACGCCGGCGGCGCGGGGCTTTTGCTGTCGCAGCTGCCGAATGCGCGCCTGACCGTGCATCCGCGCGGCGCGCGGCACATGGTCGATCCCAGCCGGCTGATCGCCAGCACGATCGCGGTTTATGGCGCAGGAGAGGCTTGCCGAGCTTATGGCGAGCTCGTGCCGGTACCGCGCGACCGCCTGATCGAGACCGCGCACGAATCCTCGCTAACGCTCAATGGCCGCGAATTCGTTTTCTTCGACACCCCGGGGCACGCGCGCCATCACGTCTGCGTGCTGGACACCCGGTCGGGACATCTGTTCACGGGCGACACCTTCGGCTTGTCCTATCGCGAACTCGACTGCCATGGCCACCAGTATGCGTTCTGCACGACCAGCCCGACGCAGTTCGACCCCGATGCCGCGCACCGCTCGCTCGAGTTGATCCTGGGCCTGAAGCCGGGCGCGATCTACGTCACGCATTACAGCCAGGTGCGCGACATCGCGCGCATGGGGGCCGACATGCACCGGCTGGTCGACGCCCACGCGCAGCTCGCGCGCCGCGAGCGGGATGCCGGCGCAGCGCGGCATGAGCGCCTCAAGGCTGGCGTGACCGAAATCGTGCTGGGCGAGGCCGAGCGCTACGGCTGGACGCTGCCGCGCGAGCAGGTGTTGGAGGTTTTGGCCGGCGACATCGAGCTCAATGCGCAGGGGCTGGCTATCTGGCTCGATGCGCTGGGGGGATAGCCCCCCAAGGGTCTTGCCGCCGTCCGCTTCCAATGCGGCAAAGCCGCATGACCAACCGGAGACGGGAAGGGGGGGTGCCGCCCGGACTGCGGGCGCCGGGGGGCAGCCAGAATTTCTCTGGGGGCTTGCACCACAGGCACAAAGTTTGGATTACAATTCCGTGAACCCAATTTCTTGGGTGACATTCGAGTGTCTTTACAGGAGAGAAGACGATGGCCGCAAAAAAGAAAGCTAGCAAGAAGCCCGCGAAGAAAAAATCCGCACGTAAACCCAGCGCCGCATTCATGAAGCCGATGCAGATTTCCGCTGCGCTCAGCCCAGTGATTGGTGCCGGCCCGTTCCCGCGCACCGAGGTGACGAAGAAGCTGTGGGCCTACATCAAGCGCAACGGACTGCAGGATTCCAAGAACCGCCGCAACATCAATGCCGACGACAAGCTGAAAGAAGTATTTGGCGGCAAGAAGCAAGTGTCGATGTTCGAAATGACCAAGCTGGTCAGCAGGCATCTGAAGTAAGCATCGCCGTGACCCGGTAGCCGGGTCATGTCATCGCATCAAAGCAAACGGCCGGTGCCGCATTCAGCGGCACCGGCCGTTTGTTATTTCCGCCGGAAGTCTACTGCCGGGACTGCAGCGCGGCGATACGCACTTCGAGCGGTGGATGGGTGGAGAAGAGCGCCATGAAGCCCGGCGTGTTATTGATGCCCGAGCTGGCGACCGATTGCGGCAGCGCGCCCGGTTGAAGTCCACCGAGCCGCGACAGCGCGTTAATCATCGGACGGCCGGAACCGAGCAGCGATGCCGAACCGGCGTCTGCGCGAAATTCGCGCTGGCGCGAAAACCACGCGACGATCATCGATGCCAGTATTCCGAACACGATCTGGCACACGATCACCGTGATGTAGTAACCGGGGCCGATCCCGCGCTCGGTCTTGAACACCGCCTTGTCGACGAGGTAGCCGACGATGCGCGAGAGAAATACGACGAACGTGTTGACGACACCCTGGATCAGCGTGAGCGTCACCATGTCGCCGTTGGCGACGTGCGAAATCTCGTGGCCCAGCACGGCCTCGACTTCTTCGCGGCTCATCGCCTGCAGCAGCCCGGTGGAAACCGCGACCAGCGCCGAATTCCTGAATGCGCCGGTGGCGAACGCATTGGCGTCGCCCTCATAGTAAGCAACTTCCGGCATGCCGATTCCTGCTTTGCCGGCGAGGCTGCGCACCGTATCCACCAGCCAGCGCTGCTCCGGGCCTTCGGAGCCGTCGATCACCTGCGCGCCGGTCGACCACTTCGCCATCGGTTTCGATATCAGCAGCGAAATGATCGAGCCGCCGAAGCCGAGGACCAGCGAAAACATCAGCAGCGCGCCGACATTGATGCCGCTTTCGGTCAGGAAGCGATCGACGCCCAGCACGCTCAGTACCACCGACAGCACCAGCATGATCGCGAGGTTGGTGACCAGGAACAACACGACACGTTTCATTTGGTAAGCCTCCTGTGAGCAGGCGTTAGCCTGCGATTCTACCCGACGGGTCAGACCGCTAAAACTGCGCTTGGTTCCGATATTCTCATATCCGGGTCATTGCAATCAGCGCGTCGACGTTTTCCAGGTTTTCGAGATCTGCCACTGCCGCCAGCAGTTTCCTGCGGGTCCTGGCTTCGAGCAGGTTTCCGGTAAGGCTGCTGAACTTGTCGGCCGCCTGGTCCCAGCCGGAATCTGCCATGTCGTCTTCGAGACTGCGGCAGTATTCGGCAACAGCGGTTTCGCCGTTCTTCATTCTTGCAGTGAGGCGGCAGCAACGGGTTGCAGGTGCCAGGTCGGCGAATTCGTCGGGCAGTTCGATCGTGCATCGGCTCATCAGGTCGAGCACGTCCGGGTCCCGGTAGCGTCCGTGCTCCATCATGGCCGGGGTAATGGTGCCGTCGAGCAGTGCCATTGCCACCGTGCAGGGCAGGGAGTGATCCGCTGTCTCGCGCGTCTGCGGCTGCCAGATCTCGGGCAAATCGACCCAGCGCGAAAACGCCTGACGGATGGATTCGATCCGCAGCGACGCGATGTCGGAGACCTCCGTCATGGCGCGCAGCTTTTGCGCGGCGAACACCGGTACCTGACAATTGAAGCGCGTCGGAAACGACTTGATCATGGTTTGTTGCACGGCGAAGGTATGGCCGCTGAAATTTCCGGGGATCGGCAATTCGTAAGCCTGCCCGCCCATCAGTTGGTTCCAGAATCCGTATTTGCCTTCGAACACGCCGTCCGGGCCGGTCATGCCGGCGCGCGCAAGGTACGCCGCGAAAACTCCCGCACGTGCGCCTTGCGGACCCGCCATGCCTTTCCACATCGAAAGCGTGCCGGTGCGCGTCTGGTTCAGCGCGAGGTTGGGAACCACCGCGAGCGCGATGGCGTGGTGTATCTGTTCCTGTGTCAGACCCAACAGCCGGCTGCAGCCAAGCGCCGCGCCCAGAGCAACTACCGGGGTTTGATCCCAGCCGTGCTGGTTGTAGGGAACCACTTCGACGAAACGGCACTGCGTTTCGTAAATCACCGCGGTGGCGAGCAACAACTGCCTGCCCGTCAGGTGCTCCGCTTCCGCAACCGCGAGGATGGACGGGAAGGCATCGGCCGGATGACTGACCGCGGACATCACGTAACTGTCGCTCATGTCCAGGCATCGCACCATGGCGGAGTTGACGAACGCCGCCATCTCAGGCGTGGTCTTGACGAGCGAGCCGAAGATGCTGGCGGCCGGCCCGCCTGCGACCGGCTGGGCGAGTTGCTTCGCGATGCGCACGGGCGGCAGATCGAACGCGGCGAGGCTCACCGCCAACGTGCTGACGATCCGCGCTTTCGCAGCTTGCACCGCGGCCTCGGGCAGATCCTCGAACCGCAGCGCGGTTGCGAAGTCCGCGAGTTTTTTAGTGGTTGTGTCCACTGACTGGCGTTCAGCGTTTGCGCAGCCAATAGCCGCCGCCCGTGAGCACGGTCGCCATGGCCCAGAACGCCGGTGCGATGCCGAGTGCGGCGCCGAGCGCGCCGAACAAGAGCGGAATGCCGGCCTGGCTGAAGTTCAAGAGCAGCGTGCGCACGCCGATCGCCTCGCCGCCGCGGCCGGGCGGGGCATGCTCATAAAGCAGCGACATCAGGATCGGCTGCGTGCCGCCGAGGCCGACGCCGAGCATGAATGCAAATGCGATCAGTACCGGCAACGTGGTCACCAGCGGAAACACGAAGAAGCCCAAGCCGGTGCTCATCATCGCGATGATCAGCAGGCGCCATTCGCTTACACGGTGCGCGAACAGCGGCAGCGCGAGGCGCACGCTGAAGATGGCCGCGCCGAAGGCGCCCAGGATGAGGCCGATTTTCGAGGCGGAAAGGCCGATCTGGGTGCCATAAATCGGCACCACGAACGCGAACAGGTCCCACGCCATCGACAACGCGCCGCTGACGAAGAAGACGCGCCGCATGCCGCGATTGCGCCACAGATCCGCCATGCGGCGCTCCTTGCCGGGCGTATCCGCGTGTTGGTGGCGCTTGACCTCGAGCCGCTTGAGCAGCAACACGATCAACGCCAGCGACGCGCTGCCCGCCAGCAGCAGGAACGTTTGCCGGTGTCCAAGCCAGTCGATCGCAAAGCCGGTCAGCATCGGGCCCAGGAAGTTGGATGTCGAAAACGTGAGCGCGAGCATGCTGAAATTGCGGACCCGGTCTTCCGGCGCGCCGATCGAGCCCACCGCGTGGTTGACCGCCATGTGATACAGCATGAAGCCGGCTCCCACCAGCGGGCTCGCGATGAACAGCGCTTCGATCCGCGGCACTGCGAATACCAGCGCGAGTCCCGCGATCGTCGCGCCCGCGCCGGCGAGCATGGGCCGGCGCACGCCGATGCGGTCCATCACGCGTCCCGCGCTGACCGCAAAAATCATCGGCAGCAGCGCCAGCAGCGACACGACCACGCCTACCGTCAACGGCGTCGCGTTGAGGCTCAGCGCGAACAGCGACAGGTTGACGCGGCACCCTGCGAACGCGAGGTGCAGCAGGATGGTGGGCAGTACGACGAGGTAAAGTATCAACGCTGAATCGGGGCGAGCCCGTTAACCTGCAGGTTTCGTCGGAGATCCGGTTTAGAGGCGCGATTTTACCCGCGTTTGCGCGGCACGTTCCGTATTTCGCCTGCGGCAACCTCATTGTGGCGCAGGCTTCCGGCGCGCGCCGCATGCGGTGAACCGGCGCGAAACAGGGTAAAATACGCGCGCCGCTGCTGCGTCGGGTAAGTTCAATCGCATGCAGTTCATGTTCGCAAGGGGGATTCCATGTTCGGGCGCCTGATGCCGCGGGACAGCCGGTTTTTCGATTTGTTCAACGAGCATGCGGAGCAGGTGGTGCAGGGCAGCCGCGAGCTCGCCGCGCTGATGGCGAGCGGTGACGATCTCGAGCGCCGCGCTCACAACATCGAATCCATCGAAAAGCGCGCCGACCGGATCACCCGCAGCACGATCGAGTTGCTGCACAAGACCTTCATCACGCCGATCGACCGCGACGACATCCACCAGCTGATCAGCAAGATGGACGACATCCTCGATTTGATCGAGGACGCCGCGCAGCTGATGTTCCTGTATGACGTGCGGGTCCCCACGCCCGAGGCAAAAAAGCTCGCGGACATCTGCGTGGTGTGCTGCGAGAAAGTGCAAAGCGCCGTCAAGCTGCTCTCCAGCATGGACAATGCCGCCTCCATCATGGCGATCTGCAACGACATCGACCGGCTCGAGTCGGACGCCGACCACGTGATGCGCGCGGCCATCGCGCGCCTGTTCCGCGACGAGCCCGACGTGCGCGAGCTGATCAAGCTGCGCACCGTCTACGAGCATCTGGAGACAGTGACTGACCGCTGCGAGGACGTGGCCAACATCATCCAGGGCATCGTGATCGAGAATTCATGAGCGCGCGGCCGGTGCCGGGGCGAATAGCGGGGCAGACCGCATGAGCTACGAAGTACTGGTGTTCCTGATCGTGGTGGCGCTCGCGTTCGACTTCATGAACGGCTTCCACGACGCCGCCAACGCGATCGCGACCATCGTCTCGACCCGCGTGCTGCGGCCGCATTGGGCGGTGGCGTGGGCGGCCTTTTTCAACTTCATCGCTTTTCTGATCTTCGGCGTCGCGGTTGCGGCGACGATCGGCAAGGGCATCATCGACCCCAAAATCGTCGATCATTACGTGATCTTCGGCGCGCTGGTCGGCGCGATCACGTGGGACATCATCACCTGGTACTACGGGATTCCGTCGAGCTCGTCGCACGCGCTGATCGGCGGGCTTGCCGGCGCGGCGGTCGCCAAGGGCGGTGTGCACACCCTGATTGCGAGCGGCTTCCTCAAGACCGCGGCCGCGATCGTGGTGTCGCCGGCGCTCGGTTTTATGCTTGGCATCGTGCTGATGCTCGCAGTGACATGGGTATGGGCGCGCTCGACGCCGCGCCGGGTCGACCGCTGGTTCCGCAGGCTGCAGCTAATATCGGCCTCGCTCTACAGCATCGGTCACGGCGGCAACGACGCGCAGAAGACCATGGGCATCATCTGGATGCTGCTGATTGCCGGGGGCGCCCTTGGAGCAAAGGATCCGCTCCCGCTGTGGGTGGTGTTCGCCTGCTACGGCACGATCGCGCTCGGCACGCTGTTCGGCGGCTGGCGCATCGTCAAGACCATGGGCCAAAAAATCACCAAGCTCAAGCCGGTGAGCGGCTTTTGCGCCGAAACCGGCGGCGCGATCACGTTGTTTCTCGCGACCGGGCTCGGCGTGCCGGTATCCACGACTCACACTATTACCGGCGCGATCGTCGGCGTCGGTTCGGTGCAGAAGGTTTCCGCCGTGCGCTGGGGAGTTGCCGGCAATATCGTATGGGCGTGGGTTTTCACCATTCCGTGTACGGCGTTCATCGCCGCAATCGCGTGGTGGCTCGCGCACCTCTTCCTGTAAAACGGCGTTACGCGCTGCGCTGAAGCACGCGTCCCGCGCGCGCGCCGGTCGGCCTGCCGTCGCGCCACGCGATTTCACCGTTGACGATTACCGTGGCGATGCCGCGCGCGGGGCGCGTCGAATGTTCGAAATCGGCGGCGTCGATCACGGTGCCGGCGTCGAAAATCGTGATGTCGGCGTGTGCGCCCTCTTGGAGCACGCCGCGCCCCCGCAAGCCGAAGGTCTTGGCGGTCAGCCCCGTCATCTTGTAGACCGCGATTTCGAGCGGGAACAACTTCAACTCGCGCGAGTAGTGGCCTAGCACCCGCGGGAACGTGCCCCACAGCCGGGGATGCGGCCTGGCGTCGTGCGGCAGCCCGTCCGAGCCGATCATGGTTTGATCGAACTTGAGGATGCGCTGCACGTCGTGCTCGTCGAGCATGAAGTAGATCGCGCCTGCCGGTTTGATCGCTTCGACGGCATCGGCCTGCGTCATCTGCAGACGGCGCGCGACTTCATCCAGATCCACGCCTGAGAACTCAGGATGCGGCTTCGACCAGGTGATGATGACGCGCGAGGATTGCGCGAGCCGGTCGTAACGCAGCACGGTCGATGAGGCGATGTACGGATAGCAGTCGAGCCCGACCGGCTGGGCGCGCCGGGTTGATTCGATCAGCGCCAGCGTGGCGGGCGAGCGGCCGTGGTTCGCGGTGCCGACGCACTTGTGGTGCGAAATAACGACCGGCACGCCGAGCACGCGGCCGATGCCGAACGTCTCCTCCATCGATTCGGTGATGTGATCGTCTTCGTTGCGCATGTGCGTGGCATAAAGACCGCGAAACTCGCTGAGCGGCCGGCACACCTCGACGATCTCTTCCGTAGTCGCGCAGGCGGCGGGCGGATAAGCGGTGCCGGTCGAAATGCCGATCGCGCCCGCGGCGAGCGATTCGCGCGCCATCTCGCGCATCCTGGCGATTTCGGCCGGGGTCGCGGCGCGCTCGAGCCGGTCCATGGTGGCGACGCGAAACGTGGTATGGCCGACGAGACACGCGGCGTTGATCGCCGCCGGCCGGGACTCGAGCTCCTCGCGGTAGGCGCGGAAACTCGGGAACCTGAACCAGTGGCCGTCGTTGTCGAGCAGGTCGAGCGGCGGCGTGATCGCGCCGTGCGGTGCAGGCGTATGCGCAAGGCTGATGCCGCAGTTGCCGGTGACAACCGTGGTGACGCCCTGGCTCAACTTGGGCGTCACGTCCCGATCCGACAGCAGCAATCGGTCGTCATGCGTGTGGGCGTCGATGAAGCCTGGCGCCGCGATCAGGCCCGACGCATCGACTTCGATGTCGGCACGCGCGCTTCCGAGCGCGCCCAGCTTCGCAATCCGGCCATCGCGCACGCCAATTTCGCCCGCGTAGCGCGGGGCTTTGGTGCCGTCGATGAGGGTTGCGTTGCGGACGATCAGGTCGTAATGTTCTTGATTTGCCATGGTTAGATCCCTGTCCACCGTAGGGCGCGGATTTATCGCGCCGAATGGCTACCGTCGGGTCATGGCGCGATAAATCCGCGCCCTACGGCGCGAGCCGCTCGATTTTCCAGCCGCGCGACTTGAGCGTATAGAGCACGCGGTCGTGCAGCCGGTTGGGGCGGCCCTGCCAGAACTCGATCGCCGCGGGCAACAGGCGGTAGCCACCCCAGTGCGCCGGGCGTGGCGTCTGGTCGCCATAGCGTTGTTCGGTCTCGGCAAACAGCGCTTCGAGCGTGGCGCGGCCGGGCACCACTTTGCTTTGCGGCGACGCGATTGCGGCGTGGCGGCTGCCCAGCGGGCGGTTGCCGAAATACTCATCGGACTCCTGCGCCGATATTTTTTCAACACGGCCTTCGATGCGCACTTCGCGCTCGAGCTCGATCCAGTAGAACAGCAGCGCCGCCTCGGGGTTGGCGGTGAGGTCCCGGCCCTTGCGCGACTTGTAGTTGGTGTAGAACACGAAGCCGCCGTGATCGACTCCTTTCAGGAGCACAATGCGCGCCGAAGGCCGTCCGGTGGGGGACACGGTGGCGAGCGTCATCGCGTTCACCATCGGCACTTGCGCCTTGACTGCCTCGTCGAACCAGCCCGTAAACTGCTCGAGCGGATCGCGCACGACGTCTTTCTCGTCGAGGCTCTCGCGCATGTATTCCTGGCGCAGGTCAGCGATGTCCATCGGGCAAAAAAGGCAGCGGGGCGAGCCGCTATTCTACCCGCACCGCGACGCGAGAAACACCTCTTCATTTAACTTCGAACTCGCCGACCAACACGGTTTCCTGGCGGCCACTGAGGCGCAAAGTGATGCTTTGTTCGTGCTGCCCGGCGGCGCCGAACTGGATCGTGAGTTTCACCTGCAGCGTGGTCGGTCCCGTCACGGCCTGACGGCGGTCGCCGAAATACTGCGCTTCGACTTTGTATTTGCCGGGCTTCGCGCGTTTTAATGAGAATTCCTCGGGCCCATAGCCGCCGGTGAAATCAAGCGACATGCGTCCGCCCTGATAGGTGAGTTGACGCCCATAGAACGCTTTCTCCCCGTTGGGATCGGTCACCGACAAATCGATGTCGGTGTTGTCCGCGTCCCACGTCAGCACCACGCGCAGGTCGAGCGGCAGGTTTTTGATCAGCCGTGGATCGATGCGGCTTAAGTCGAGCGCTTCGCCGCAGGTCGCGATGATCGCATTGAGCTCTGCCAGCGTGATGATCTCAACGTCGGGAAAGCGCCCGTGCCAGGGCTTCGCCACGACCTCGTAAAGCGTTTCGATGGCGGGCTGGTACTGGCGGTCCGCGGCGAGGGCCAGTCCCAGGTCGCGGTACGATTGCGGCTCTTCGGGCGAGAGTTCGAGCACCTTGCGAAACACCGGTATCGCGAGCGTCGCCTGTTGCGCCTGCAGCAGGCGGTAGCCGAGGATGCGCAGGATGTGGCGGTTCTCGAGGTCCATTTCGGCGAGGTTGGTCAGCACCCGGACCGCGAGCGCGGGCTGGTGTTTGGCGAACAGAATATCGGCGGCGTCGAGAAAAAATGCCGTGCTGTTCAGATAACCGGGCCGCTCGTCGAGATACACGCGATAGACGCCGTCACCGGTCGCATTGCGCATGCGGTTGGCATACGGCGCGTCGGGTTGCCATTTTTTGAGCTGTATTGTCGCAGTGGTGGTAGTCTCGCCGGCCATGTCCATGCTCGACTTGCCAGCTTCGCGCCGTGCCAGTAGTTGTTCAGCTTGTGCTGCCGGCCGTGAGGCGGGAGCGGCGGGCGCCTGATTGCGCGCGACCGAATCACGCCTCTGGCGTTGCTGCAGCAATCCCGACACGCCATCCGCCGGTGCGAGCGCCGGTTGCGGCAGGGGTTTGTCGCCGCGCGGGAAATCCCGGTTCCACCACGCGATTTTGTCCTGAAACCGGCGCACGATGTTTTCCAGGTGCGCGGTGCGATCGGCGCCACGGCGTTGCGCGGCGGCTGCGCGCAGGCGTTCGTAGTCGGCGGCCAATTCCTGCGGCGGCGCGATTTCGTAGCGCACATAGTCCTCGGTGCGTTCGAGCACGATGAGCGATGTTTCGCGCGTGACGAGCCGGAACACCTGCCCGAGGCGGCGGATTTCCGCGCGATTCAGATCGTATTGCGCTTCGAGCGCTGCGATCCTGAAGCGCGCCCACAAGGGTGCGACCAGCTTGAATGGCGCGGCCCCCGCGCGCACGGGAACCTCCAGCGTGACCGGTTTGGCGCCCGGATGCGCAACGGAGACACGCAGGCGCGTCGAGGCTTCGGTCAATTGACCTGCGACTTCGATGCGTCCCTGCACCGGATACGGCGAGCGCAACACGAGGTCTCGGGCACCGTCGGCGGAGAGCGCGATGACCCGCGTAGTCGCAAACAGGAGTTTGCGTGCGGCTTGCTGCGCGGTATCGGCGGTGAGGTCGATAAAGCGGCCGCCGCTGGCTTCGGCGATTTGCCTGAGCAGCGCCGGGTCGCTTTTGTTTGCCGCCGACACGCTGTAAAGCGGCACGCGCGGCACGGCAAGCGCCTGCGCGCCGAAGTTGGACAAGCCGTCGCTGAACAGCAAATATTCGGGCACCGCGGTGTCGGGCACGAAAGCGCCCAGATTCGTTGCGCCATCGTAGGGCGTGGCTTCGAGCGCGGCGCGCAGCTCGCGCCAGTCGCCATCGACTACGCGATAGGATTGCGCGGCCTCCGCGGAGTCGCGGATGCGCGTGAGCCGCACTTCGCCGTTGCGCATGCGGTGGAAGTACGCATCGAGCAGCGCGAATTCGCGCCCATGATCGCGGGCCGCGCCCGTGCCGGAGCTGTCCCACACCAGGCCCACGGTGCGCGGTAGCACGCGCATGGCGGTGCGCACCGGCACCGGCAGTTCCGCGTAGAAGTAGGTCTTGCCTTCGAATGCCTGCGTGTAGGCTTGCGCGCCGGGGGCGGGCGGAATATCGAGTTCAAGCATGCCACGGCCGGCGTAGTGCTCGCGCGACACCTGCGCGTGATAGCCGCTGCCCGCTGGTCTGAAATTCAGACCCTCGAGCTGTCCGCGCGTCTTCTGCGGCGGCGCGGTCGCGCCCACGACATTGAGGTCGAGCCGGAAGCTGTCGATCGTGTCTGCATATTCGAGCGGCAGACGGTAGACGAGGCGGCCCGCGCGTTTCGTCAAAGTTTCCGCGTAACGGATCAGCACCTGCCTGGTGCCCTGTGCCGGTATCGGGTAGACGCGGAGTTTGAAGTTATTGCCCTGCGTGACCTGCAGCAGCCCTGGATCGACCTGGCCGCGGGTGATGTCTTCGAACACGGCCTGGCCGCGCGCTTTGTCGACCGGCACCGCTACACGCATGCGGCCGTTCACGTCGAGCGCGAAACCGAGCATGTGCTGGCCATCGAGGAGCGGGAACTGCAGTTCGCCTTCGAGTACCCGGCGATTCGGATTGTGAAACGTCAGCGCGACTTCGGTGATCGCGAGACCGCCGCTGACCTCGGCATGCACGGCAACCTGCTGCAGCCGCACCGGTATTGCGCCAGGCGCTGCGATCACCAACTGTGGCCGCGTCCAGCGCTCGGCGGACAACGGCGCCAGATCTTGCGCGCTTGCCGCGGGCGCGAGCCAGGCGCCTGCCGTCAACAGCAATAAGCCCGCAACGCGCCGTATACCCGCACTTGAGTTCTGCATGATTACCTCCCGGTTAAAGACGACCTGCCGCTATTAACGGCGGGCGCTTCCGAAAGGGGTTAAACGCGGGGAAGGGAATTGCTAGTACGGCCGCGCACCGAACAACGTGGTATGCAGGAACAGCACCGCAACATAGAGCGCAATCCCCGCCATGGGTTGCAGCCAGCCGATTTCGCCGGGTTTGAATTGATTTCTACGGGCGGCGATTGCCACGAACGGCACGTTCGAGGTGACCGCGGCAAAGCGTCGCCAGTCGTCGCCCAGAGCGCTCGCCTTGCGCCGGTCGATCAGCACCGTGCCCGACAGCGCCAGCACCAGGAAACCGCTGAAGAAGATTACCGACGCGGCGTCGCCGCGCGCGAGGATATGGCTCGCCGCCCACAATGCAAAGCCCCACATCAGCGGATGGCGCGTGATGCGCAGTATCCCGCGGGCCGTGTCATCCGTCTTGAGCAACCGTTCCTGCCCGACCAGCGTCGGGTTGCGCGTCAGCAGCCCGCACACCATCAGGATGAACGCGATCGGCATCACAAAGAGCGGCACATAGTGCAGCGCCGGGGAGTACCACAACCCGACAGACGGTGCACGGTAATAGGCCCAGATCATATAGCCGAGCGTCGCAAACGCGATGAGCGAATACAGGCCGAGGTAGGCGTTGCCGAGCGCATTGACGAGTTTCGCGCGCAGCGGCGTGCTCGAAACGTAATGTGTAGCGAGAAACGCGACGGTGGCAGCTATCAGATGGGTCATCGGGTTCATGGTGGCGGCCCTACTCACTATTCCGGAAATGATTGACAAACCATTTCCGCTCGGCGTTCCCCTCTCCTCCCGGGAGAGGGGCTAGGGGTGAGGGATCGGCGGGTTGCGCTGAGGAACGGCATTAGCGTTTCCTGAGCGTCACGCCGACGCCGGCATCGTGCATGTTGAGGAAGATCGTATCGTACGCCGGGTTGGCGGTCACGGCATCGACGTAGCGCGGATCGGGCGGCGGCGAGGCCATATTGTGCGCGACGATCAGCCCGCCCGGGCGCACCAGCGGCGCGAGCTTGCGCAGATAGTCGAGGTAACCTTCTTTGTCGGCATCGATGAAGGCGATATCGACAATGTCCTTGAGCTTCGTCACTTCGGCGTGCGCGTCGCCGAGCACCAACGTCGCCATGTTGAGCACGCCGGCACGCTCGTAGTTGGCGCGCGCCGCGTCGTGGCGGCCGCGGTCGATCTCGTAGGTCGTGAGCCGCCCGCCAGTTTTCAGCAGCGCGATCAGCAGCCACAACCCGGAATATCCGGTCGAGGTGCCGATCTCGACCACGTGCTTCGCGCCGGTCGATTCAACGAGCATGCGCAGCAGCCGTCCGTCTGCCTCGGGCACGCTCAGGTAGCGTTGCGTGCGGTAGACCTCGTCGAGCACCGCCAGCACGCGGCTTTCCCCGGGCGAGTTGCCAAGCGGCGGCCGCTCGAGTGGGTTGCGGCGCTGCGCACGCGCGGAGGCGGATGGCAGTGCAGTGCCGCTGCGGCGCCAACGGCAAGCGCGGCAGCGAGCGTGGAGCGGCGTTTGGAACTGAAAGGTTTCTTCATGCCTTGGCCTGGCGGCATTCTAGCGATTCCAGCGCAGCATGAACATCACCGGCTCACCTGATTGCGCCCGCCGTGCTTGGCGCGGTAGAGCGCCTTGTCCGCAGCCTTGATCACTGCTTCAGGCGTAGCGAGCTTGTCGTTGCGCTGCGCGACCCCGATGCTGACCGTGACCGATTCCGACTTCGCCGCGCGGAACGCACCGCGCTGGCGTTTGTCCGAATGCGCTTGCTCCGGGCGCGCGGCCGCGCGCAGCGCGAGCTTGTAATCGGCGATCTCCTTGCGCAGCGCTTCGAGGTGCGGCACCGCCGCGTCAACGCCTTTTCCCGGAAACAGCACCGTGAATTCTTCGCCGCCGTAGCGGTAAGCCTTGCCTCCGCCGCCGACCTCGGCAAGTCTTCTGGCGACCATCTTCAGTATCTGGTCGCCGAGGGCATGGCCGTGCGTGTCATTGAAGTTCTTGAAACGGTCGACGTCGACCATCGCAATGGTGTAACGCCGGCCGAGCGCCATCATGCGCTCGTTCAATTCGCGGCGGCTCGGCAGCCCGGTGAGCTCATCGCGGAACGCCATGCGGAACGTGTCCTGCAGTAACGCGATAGTCAGGATCAGCGCGCCCGCCGCGATGAACACCGCAAACACCTGCGGCAAGGCGATGCCATTCATCGCAATGCCAAATGCAAGCACCGCCCCGGCGAACCCCAGGTCTATCGGCGAGCCCTTCAGGCACCATGCCGTGCCGCAGACCACAAGGCCGAGTGCGATGGCGGCCAGCCCGAACTGCGGAATGGGCGAGGCCGCAAACAACGTGGTGTCGTAGAGGGGCGAGTAGGCCCACTCGGTGGTTTCAATTTTGCCCGCGAACACGATCCATCCCGTGAATATCGCTTCGAGGGCAATCACGCCGAGCCGCTGCGCGCCATGGAGATTGAACGTGCCGCGCTCCTCGATCAGGCTCAATGCCGCGAAGTTGAAGGGCGCGAACACGCACAGCGCGGCGAACACCGTGCGTGCGCGGAAACTCTCGAGCGCATCGTTCAGCAGTGCGCCATGACTCGCATACGCGAGCGCGAGCGTGAGCAGTGCCCACACGACACGCCCACGCCGGAAGATGAGACTTACGCTTGCCGCGAGCGCAATGACGATATAGGCACCGTATGCCTTGAGGCCCGCGAGCGATGCCGGTAACTCCGCCACGACGGGTACCAGGAAATAGGCGCCAGCCAGCACGCCGGCGGGCACTGCCATGTTCAGCAACGCTCTGCCGAAGGTCACGCGCTGCTCCCCTCACCCTGGCCCTCTCCCCGCAAGCGGGGCGAGGGAACACTACTTCTGCGGCTTCGCGGGATTACACTCCCTCTCCCGCCTGGGCGGGAGAGGGTTGGGGTGAGGGTGGGAGGCACTCTTACGATCATCAATGAGCAGGGACATTTGCGTGTCGCGCGATGCGGACGATCAGTATTGATGATAGCACGCACGCGCTGGCGTGCCTGTTGCGGCTGTTATCATGCCGAGTCTCGAATCCCGGATCGCGCTTTTCGCATGCTCGCGTACCGCCATCAATTCCACGCCGGCTGTTTTTCCGACGTATTCAAGCACGCGCTGCTCGCGCAGCTTGTGCTCGCGCTCGCCAAGAAGGACAAGCCGTTTCTATGCCTCGACACTCACGCAGGCATCGCGCATTACGACCTGCAGCACGAGTGGGCGCAGAAAAATGCCGAATTTAAAGACGGCATCGAGCTGCTTTGGGGGCGTAAGGATGCGCCACCGGTGCTGGCGCCTTACCTCGACGCGGTGCGCGCCGAGAACCCGGATGGCAAGCTGCGCTATTACCCGGGCTCGCCGCGCCTCGTGCGCCGCTTCATGCGTTCGCACGACCGGCTGGTGTTGAGCGAACTCAACCAGAAAGACTGCGCATCCCTTGCCACGCTATTCGCGCGCGACCGGCAGGTCAGCGTGCATCTGATGGACGGTTATCATGCGCTGAAGGCATTTCTGCCGCCGCCCGAGCGGCGCGGCCTGGTGTTTATCGATTCGTCTTTCGACCGTGCCCAGGAGTTCAGACGCCTCGCGCAGGGCTGTGCCGAGGCACACCGGAAATTTGCGACTGGCGTCTACGCGTTGTGGTACCCGCTGCTGGAGCCAACGGTGATGCAGGCGTTCGAACGCCGGGTCGCAGCCACCGGCATACGCAAGATTCTGCAACTCGAAATTTCCGTGCATCCCAGGGACTGGACGCTGACCCTGCGCGGCTGCGGACTGCTCGTCGTCAATCCGCCGTTCGGCTTCGAAGCCGCCGCGCGCGCCATCCTCGCATGGCTGTGGCCGGTGCTTTCACGTAAGGGAGACGGAGAGCAACGGGTCAGGTGGCTGGCGGCCGAATAAGCCGGGAACCATACCCCTATCGATTTTGGAATTGCTTTCCAAAATAGATAGGGGTTAAAATTTAACCATGCCACATCCACGCCCGAGGCTTGCAACCGACCTGCTGCTCAAAAGACTGCGCTTCACGCCGGTTGTCGCCATTCAGGGTGCGCGCCAGACCGGAAAAAGCTTCCTGGCGCGGGAAATACTCGGCAAAAAGATACCTGATTCCACCTATGTCTCGTTGGACGACATTTCGAAACAGGCATTGGCTCAGGATAGTCCCCAGACGTTCCTCGCGTCGCTTTCTGGCGCTAGGCCTGCCATTATTGATGAGACTCAGAAATCTCCCGCGCTCTTCGATGCGATAAAACTGGTGGTTGACAATGATCGGCGACCCGGGTCATTTCTGTTGCTGGGATCCACCGAATTCTCGCTGCTTCAAAACATACGGGAATCATTGACTGGCAGAATGGGGAAGATTCGGTTGTACCCCATGACGTTTGCGGAGGTGCAAGGGCTGTCTCGCAAGAAGACCGAACCAACCCGGGCGCAGTGCCTGAAGTACCTTGACACAGGTGGCATGCCCGGAATCGCGTTTGTCAGAGAGCAACAGGTAAAATCTGACTTCTTTCAGGATTGGATCGACCTGACCTGCCAGCGGGACATACATCAATTCAAACGGTTAAAACTGGACACCGAGCTGACCTATGCACTGGTCAGGCACGCGGCAATCCTGGAAGAACCCACGGCAGCGGCTCTCAGCAGGCAAACCCGGGCCAATCCCAAGAAAATCGGCACTCATCTAAGAGCGCTCTGCGAACTTTTTGTTTTCATTCGTCTTGACCCGCACCCCTCCGGCACTGGAAAGCCGATATACCTTCCGCTCGACGCCGGTATAGCCGGACATCTTGGGGCGCCGCTCATGAAGCGACTGCAAATTGCGCTAATGAACGAACGGATGGCGAAGAACACGTATGGCGGAGGAACGCGGCATACATTTCAATACTACCGCTCATCGGGAAAACGCGTCGTTCACCTGGTGGAAGAGGAGATCGGTGGAAAAACCAGAGCATTCCAGCTCTTTGATCGTGAAGCGGTAAAAAAACCTGACCTTGAACTCTTAAAAGCGTTTCTAAAAAAGAATCCTGGCTCAGAGGCGTGCTTGCTGGCTCCGGTTCGCGACCCCTGGAAGTACGAGGGCGTCAAGGTCGAACCTTGGGAATGGATGTTCGCGTAGCGTTTCTCACGCGTCGGCGTTTTATCAAACCGCTGCGGCAAAACCTACCGCACTCTCCATACCCAGCATGCGTGCCCCGAAGCGGCCGCCGGCGCCGAGCATATCCTCCAGTGCCCACTCGACGTCGCGAGCCTCCAGTGATTGTTCGCCACCGCGCTCGAGCATGGCTTGCGCGGCGCGGCGCATCAATTCCTTGATAAACGCGGGGCTTGCGTGTCCCGTGCGCTTGGCGGTGTCCGCGGCGAGATCCTCCGCAACGTGCAGCCCGCCGGCATAGCGTTTGACGAGCAGCCGGCGCTCCGCCTCACCCGGCAGGCCGATCTCGATTGCCTGGTCCACGCGGCCAGGCCGCGCGGCGAGCGCAGGCTCGAGCATTTCAGGCCGGTTGGTGGTGAGCACGAACAGCACGCACGCTTCGCGCGCCAGGCCATCCATTTCGTTGAGCAGTTTGTTCAGCACGCCGCCACCAGCCGCCCACGGCCCGTCACGATGTCCACCGACGAGATCGATATCTTCCAGCACAACTAACGCGGGCTGCAGTATCCGTGCAATCTCGAAATACTCCGGCAGCAGTGTGTAGCTATCGGCGGTGATGATGAGCTTGGTGTACCCCTCGAGCGCGCCTGCAAGCCAGCGCACGATCAGGGTCTTGCCGGTGCCGGGCGGCCCGTAAAGCAGCACACCCTTTCTGGCCGACAGGCCCAGCCGGACGAGTTGCTGCGTCTCACGGGCGAAACCGAGCGTGTTGCGCTCGATCAGCGCCAGCTTTTCTTCCGGCAGCACGATGTCCTCGCGGCGCACCGGAACGAGGTCAGCTACGCGCAGACCCGCTGCTGAGATTTCGAAATCATCGTGCGCGCGGTCGAGCACCAGCGCCTTGCCGCGCCAGCACATGCCGCGTGCGGCGGCAGCGCGCAACTCATCAGCGATCTGCACGGCAAGCCGCGCCTGCGCCGCACCAGGCGCCACCGCGATCTCGATGCGCGCACGCACGCCGTTGTAGCCCTCGTTCACTTCGAGCAGCAGCGCGAAACGCACGCCTTCCCGCTCGGCAAGCCACAGCCCGCGCGTCAGGCAGCGCACGGGAGCCGGATCCCCGATGTCAACGTCCTGGTACACTGCCGGGCCGATCGCGATAGATTTGGCGCCGGCCTCGGCCAGATCAGCGAAGCGGAAATCGAGCTCGCGGTCGCGCAGCCGTGCACCGACGAAGCGGTGGCGCGGCAACGCGGCGAACAACGCTTCCAGCGCCCGCTGCAGGTCCGGCCGCATCCAGTGCGGGAAATCGCGGCGCGTGATGACCAGCTCATAAAGCGGTGCCGGCGCGAAATGCGCAGCGAGCAGGTCATGCACCGAAGGTTTTCTCAATATGCGTATCATGTTTCTCAAACAAAATAAAAAACGGAGAGAAGCAAGCAACCTGAAACCGGCAACCGGCAACCTTGCACGAGCAACCGTCCGGACCGTTCAGCAACCATTCGATAGCCGGTCCGGACTCGCGGCTTTGTGAGCCTAGGCGCTCTATATGAGCCAATTCCTGTTTTCGATACAGGGGGCAATGCTTCTCCCCGGCCGCGAGCGGACACCGGCCTGGGCCGGCGCGCCCGGTGCGCGACCACACCGGGCAGCCAGCGGGCTACGCCGCCAACCCCGCGATCCGCAGCACTTCCTGCGCGATGTCGATTTCAATCTTCTCGCGATTGAGGTCCGCGACTTCGTCGAGCAGTTGCGTTGCATGAGCCTGCTCGCGCGCAAGCCTGTCCCGCAGCGACTCGATGAACTTTCCATCCGCGGTCTGCAGCGTTACTGCAAGCCCTGTGCGCCGCCCGAACCCGAACGACTCTGTTTCGCCGACGAGCTCGGGTAGCGCGTGCATCCCTGCGGGGCGCACCATATCCGTCTTCTGGCCTTCGATTACCGACTTGTACAGCGCGGCGCGGCGGCTCGCCGCTTCGGCCTCAGCAAGCCTCGCGGCAATGCCGAGCGCGGCGTTCTTAAGCGCAAGCGCGGTACGTATCGTTGCGATCGCACGCAGTCCGGCTTCCACCAGCGCGAGATCGTCAGCGGCGCGACGTGCGATGTCTGCTGCTTTCTCCTCTACACCGTCCTTGTTCCAGGGTGAAATCGTGGTTGCGGTATAGGCGGCCTTGATGCTGGCCTCGCGCTCCTTGAGCGCGATGTTGATGCGCTCGGCAACCTTGTGCCAGCGCGAAAGCGTGAGGTGATATTTCATGTTCGTTCTCCTTTGGTTATTGCGCGCGAACGCGCACCATGCCGCGATGCATGCGTAGCGGGCCGACTGCCCGAAACAATGGAGTTCGGAAAGACCGGGCCTCCCCGCGCTTGACCGGCGCGGCAAAACCCGATCAGCAGGGACTAGGCGCCCTGTGGTGGCAGCGGATGAAAGACAAATCCACGCCACGGCGCGCGCATTCGCGAGCAACAGTAGTTATGTATCAACGTGGAAGATCTCATGCTCTTTCGTCCGCCGGATTGACCGGAAAGGATGCGAACAATACTGAAACGGAAATCATCGGTCAAGGATATTCGTTGTTGTGACACCATAATCGTTGCGCAAATGCAACACTCACTTTATGGACAACTTTCCAGGCAACCCCTGCCCGGATAAATTGGGGAGGGCGGACCTGAGGAGTTAATTTCGGAGAGACGCCGCGCGAGAAGCGAAGCTGGTGATTGCGGACGTCGCGGAGCTAAACGCCGCGCGCGGCGAGGAATTCGGCAAGCACGCGGGTCGTGTGCGAGCGGTCCCTGTGCTTGATGATTGCGGTCGGCGCGCCCTGCGCAACGATGCGGCCGCCGGCGTCCCCCCCTTCGGGACCGAGATCGATCACCCAGTCCGCATCAGCGATGACGTCGAGGTTGTGCTCGATTACGACGACGGTGTTGCCGGCGTCGACGAGGCGGTGCAACACGCGGATCAGCTTTTCGACATCGGCCATGTGCAGGCCGACGGTGGGTTCGTCGAGGACGTAGAGCGTGAGGGGTGAGGCATTAGGCGTGAGGCGGGGTGTGCTTCGAACCTTCGCTAACTCGGTAACAAGCTTGATGCGTTGCGCCTCGCCGCCTGAGAGCGTCGGGCTTTGCTGGCCGAGCGTGAGGTAACCGAGTCCGACGTCCTGCAGCAGCCGCAGCGCGTGATGGATGGATGCATGTGCGCTGAAAAATTCCACGGCTTCGTCGACCGAGAGCGCGAGCACCTCACCGATCGATTTGCCCTTGAAGCGCACCGCGAGGGTTTCCGGACTGAAACGCGCGCCGCCGCAAACTTCGCACGTGACTTTGACGTCGGGAAGAAAGCTCATTTCGATGCGCTTGATGCCCTGGCCCTCGCAGCCTTCGCAGCGCCCGCCCTTGGTGTTGAACGAGAAGCGGCTCGGGGTGTAGCCGCGCATGCGCGCTTCGCTGACTTCCGCGAAAAGCCGCCGGACCGTGTCCCAAAAGCCGACGTACGTCGCCGGGCACGAACGCGGCGTCTTGCCGATCGGCGTCTGGTCGACTTCGAGCACCCGCCCAACCTGTTCCCAGCCTTGCAAGTCGCGGCAGCCGAGGATAGGTACTGCCTGCTTCTTCTTGTTGTGTTCGCCCACTCGGTGCGCAAGATTGGCATAGAGCACATCGCGGGCGAGCGTCGATTTGCCGGATCCCGACACGCCGGTGATGACGGACAGCCGCCCGAGCGGCACGCGCAGGTTGATGTTCTGCAGGTTATGCAGGTTCGCGCCGGCGATTTCGAGCGCAGGCGTCTGCCGGCTGACCGGCCGTGGCGGGTGTTGCGGGTGCTGGAGCGGCGCGGCAAGAAATCTGCCAGTCACCGACGCGGGATTTTTCATCACGTCCTGCACCGAACCCGCGGCGATCACGTGGCCGCCGAGCCTGCCGGCGCCGGGACCGAGGTCGATAACGTGCGCGGCGCGCCGGATGGTGTCTTCGTCATGTTCGACCACCAGCAGTGTGTTGCCCTTGGCCTGGAGCTTTTCCAGCGTGTCGAGCAGGATCCGGTTGTCGCGAGCATGCAGCCCGATGGTTGGTTCATCGAGGATATAGCACACGCCGCGCAGGTTGGAGCCGAGTTGCGAGGCGAGCCGGATGCGCTGTGCCTCGCCGCCCGACAGCGTGGGCGCCGAGCGGTCGAGCGCGAGGTACGACAGGCCGACCTGGATCAGGAAATCGAGGCGTGACTTCAGTTCAGCGACGAGATCGCGCGCGATTTCCGCTTCGCGCCCTTCAAGCTTGATGTCGGCGAACAGCGTTTCGATTTTTCCGACGGCGAGCGCGGTGATGTCGGCGATTGATTTGCCGCGGTAGCGCACCGCGAGCGCTTCACGGTTGAGCCGTCTGCCAGCGCACGCAGGGCAGGTCTCGTCGACCTCGAGCCACTCGATCCACGAATCGAGCACGTGGTCTTCGGCGCCGGTCCTGGCGCGCTCGTCATCCCAGCCGACATCCGTAAGCTTGAGCCCTGTGCCGTAACATTCGCCGCACCAGCCGTGCTTGGAATTGAACGAGAACAGCCGCGGGTCGAGCTCGGGAAAACTGCGGCCGCACGACGGGCACGCGCGTTTGACCGAAAACACAACCTGAGTGAGCGCAGGGCGCGTCGCAGAACGAACCTTCGTCCGCATCGCCGCTTCGAGCGCCTCCAGCGGCGCGAGCACGTGGACCACGCCTTTGCCGAAATCGAGCGCGCGAGCGAGATCGGCGCGCAACACGGTTTCGTTGTCGGCTGCGATACGCACGTCGGCGACCGGCAACTCGATCGAGTGTTCGCGGAAGCGGTCGAGCCGTGGCCATTTGCCGGTGGGGATGAATTCGCCGTCGACGCGCAGATGCGTGTAACCCTTGCCGCGCGCCCATTTCGCGAGGTCGGTGTAATAACCTTTGCGCGCGATGACAAGCGGCGCGAGCAACCCGACGCGGCAGCCGCGGTAATCGCGCAGGATACGCGCGGCGATGGCGCCAATCGACTGCGGCTCGATGGCGACTTCGCAGTCGGGGCAGTACTGCGTGCCGAGCTTGACGAACAGCAGCCGCAGGAAGTGGTAGATCTCGGTGAGCGTGGCGACCGTGCTTTTGCGTCCGCCGCGGCTGGTGCGCTGCTCGATCGCGACCGTCGGTGGGATGCCGAAGATCGCATCGACATCGGGCCTGGATGCGGGCTGCACGAACTGCCGCGCATAAGCGTTCAGCGATTCGAGATAGCGGCGCTGGCCTTCGGCGAACACGATGTCGAACGCGAGCGTCGACTTGCCGCTGCCGGAAACGCCCGTCAGGACGGTGAACTGGTTGCGCGGAATCGCGACGTCGATGTTCTTGAGGTTGTGCTCACGGGCGTGGTGGATCTTTATAAAGTCATCAGCCACTAAAAGTTCCCTCCCCCTCGATGGGGGAGGGCCAGGGTGGGGGTGGACAGGTGCTGCTCCCGATGTTGCACCCCCATCCCTGCCTTCCCCCCTCAAGGGGGAAGGAGTCCTTATCACACCACCGAGCGCCGCTTCATACTCCCGCAGCGCCTTGCCGGTATGAGAGCTGGCGTGCCGCATCACATCCTGCGGCGTGCCGGTGCAGACGACCTCGCCGCCCGCCTCGCCGCCCTCGGGGCCGAGGTCGATGATCCAGTCGCACGCGGCGATTACGTCGAGGTTGTGCTCGATCACAACCAGTGAATTGCCCGCGGCGATCAACTGGCGGAACGCGCGCAGCAGTTTCGCGACGTCGTCGAAGTGAAGACCTGTGGTCGGTTCGTCGAACAAAAAAAGCTGCTTGCGCAGGAATGACGAACCCTTGGCGGCATCAGCCAGATGTCCCGCGAGCTTCAACCGCTGCGCCTCTCCGCCGGAGAGCGTCGGCACCGGCTGGCCGAGGCGCAGATATTCGAGACCCACATCGGCGAGCGGTTTCAAGGCCGCTTGCACGCCCTTGCTCGCTGCAAAAAAGGACACCGCTTCCGAAACCGTCATTTCGAGCACGTCAGCGATCGACTTGCGATTGACGGTGACTTCCAACACCTCCGGCCGGAAGCGCTTGCCGTCGCAATCGGGGCAGCGCAGATAGACGTCCGACAGGAATTGCATCTCGACGTGCTCGAAGCCGTTGCCGCCGCAAGTTGGACAGCGGCCGTTGCCGGAGTTGAAGCTGAACGTGCCCCGCGTGTAGCCGCGCTCTTTCGCGAGCGGCTCCTGCTCGAACAGCGCGCGGATCGCGTCGAACGCGCCGACGTAGCTCGCCGGATTGGAGCGCGTGGTGCGGCCGATCGGTGACTGGTCCACCATCACGACATCGTCGATCAGCTCGTGACCGCGTAACGTGCGGTACGAACCCGGTGTCTCGGTCGGTTTGCCCTTGTGCTTCAGCAGCGCCGCATACAGCACGTCCTGCACCAGCGTTGATTTGCCGGACCCCGAAACGCCGGTCACGCCCACCAGGCGATTGAGCGGGATCGCAACGTCGATCGCTTTGAGGTTGTGTTCGGCGGCACCGGCGATGTGGATTGTGCCGTAAGCGTTGGCACCCCCACCCTGGCCCTCCCCCGTCAAGGGGGAGGGAAAAAGACTCCTTCCCCCTTCCGGGGGGAGAGCAAAGCGAGGGGGATTCGGGATGGGGGTGCTGCTGGCGCGCTTGCGTCCCGCCAGATAATCACCGGTCAGCGAACGCGGCTCGTTTTTCAGTTCATCCAGCGTGCCGAAACAGACGATCTCTCCGCCGCGCTCGCCGGGGCCGGGGCCCAGGTCGAGGATACGGTCGGCGGCGAACATGATCTGCGGTTCGTGCTCGACGACGACGAGCGAGTTGCCGGCGTCGCGCAGCCGCTGCATGACCCCGATCACACGCCCCATGTCGCGCGGGTGCAGCCCGATCGACGGCTCGTCGAGCACGAACAACGTGTTGACCAGCGACGTGCCCAACGCGGTGGTGAGGTTGATGCGCTGAACTTCTCCCCCTGACAGCGTGCGTGACTGGCGCTCGAGCGTGAGGTAACCCAGGCCGACTTCAGTGAGGTACGACAGGCGCGCGCGGACTTCAGTCAGCAGTAAGTCCGTGGCTTCATCCAGTGGGGCGGACAGATGAAGATGCGCGACGAAATCGCGCGTGCGGTCGATTGGCAGCAGCATCAGGTCGTGCAGGGTGAGGCCGGGCAACGCGGCAAGCTTGTCGTCGCCGAAGCCGATTCCGTGTGCACGGTAGCGCTGCGACGCGGGCAGTACGCGGTCGGCGTCTTCTTTGGTGCCGAGCCGCCACGCGAGCGCATCGGGCTTGAGCCGCGCGCCGCCGCATGCTGCACACGGCGTGTAGGCGCGGTACTTCGAGAGCAGTACGCGGATGTGCATCTTGTAGGCTTTGGTCTCCAGCCATTTGAAGAAGATGCGCACGCCATACCAGGTTCCGGGCCATGACTTGCGCCAGCTCACCCAGGCGGGCTCGCCTTCGAGCACCCACTCGCGCTGCTGCGCCGTGAGTTCGCACCACGGCATATCGAGCGGGATGCCGCGCTTCCTGGCATATTTCGCGAGATCGTCCTGGCACTCGTGGAAACTCGGTGTTTGCCATGGCCTGACCGCGCCCTGCCGCAGCGTCTTCGACTCATCGGGAACGATCAACCCGTAGTCGATTCCGATCACGCGCCCGAAGCCGCGGCACGCATCGCACGCGCCGAGCGGCGAGTTGAATGAGAACAGACTCGGAATCGGCTCCGCGTAGTGGATGTCGCAGTCGGCGCAGTGGAGGTCCGAGGAGAAGCGCCAGACGATTACACCCCCATCCCCAATCCCCCTCGCTTTGCTCTCCCCCCGGAAGGGGGAAGGAGTATTTTTCCCTCCCCCTTGAGGGGGGAGGGTTAGGGAGGGGGTGTGCTGCGTGTCTTCGTCTGCCACGTATACATTCACGCGGCCTTGGCCGATTCGGAGCGCCGCTTCGAGGCCTTCGATCACGCGCACGCGCTCGGCGGAGGACATCCGCAGCCGGTCCTGTACCATCTCGATGACCGCTTTTTGCTTTTGACGGACGCGCGTGTAGCCTTGTGCCGCCAGCAGCGCGAGGACTTCCTTCTCCGAAAAATTCTTCGGCACCACAACCGGGAATGTGACGATCAGACGCGGATCGCCGGCCGCCTGTGCGCGCGCGGCGAGCGTGGCGTAAATCGTGTCCGGCGTATCGCGCGAGACTTCCTGTCCGCAGCCGCGGCAGTAGAGCCGCGCGGCGCGCGCAAACAGGAGTTTCAGGTGATCGTTCAATTCCGTCATGGTGCCGACGGTCGAGCGCGAGGTGCGCACCGGGTTGGTCTGATCGATCGCAATCGCCGGCGGGATGCCGTTAATCGCGTCGACCTGCGGTTTGTCCATGCGGTCGAGGAACTGCCGCGCGTAGGGCGAGAACGTTTCGACGTAGCGGCGCTGGCCCTCGGCGTAAAGCGTATCGAACACCAGCGAGGACTTGCCTGAGCCGGAAACGCCGGTGACGACGATCAGCTCATTAAGCGGCAGCGCGAGCGACAGGTTCTTGAGATTGTTCTGGCGCGCGCCATGAATTTCAATTTTCATCCAACGGATTATCCAACAGAACCGATTTCTGGCAACATTGAGCGACCGTTATTTTCAAGGACAGCGATGAACTTCCGCGCGCTCCCCGCCCTGACTGGCTTGATCGTCTCTCTGATTGCATGCGCGCAGCCCGTAGACATGGTGAAGTCCGACGAACACGAATTCAGGGTTGTCAGGGTTGTCGAGGGGCTGCAGTATCCGTGGGGGCTCGCGTTTCTGCCTGACGGCCGCATGCTGGTGACCGAGCGCGAGGGACGGCTGCGCATCATCAAGGACGGCAAGCTGGACCCGCAACCCGTGGCCGGATTGCCGGAGATCACTCTCCACGGACAGGGCGGGCTGCTCGATGTCGCGCTCCATCCGCGTTTTACCGAGAACAGCCTCGTTTACCTGGCGTATGCGGCGCGCGGCAGCGATGGCGTCGGCACCGAGGTGGCGCGCGGCAAGCTCGTCGGCAACCGGCTCGAGAACGTGCAGGTGATTTTCCGTCAGCAGCCCAAGGGAAGCACCGGCAATCATTTTGGCTCGCGGCTGGTGTTTGACCGCGCAGGCTTGCTCTATATCACGTTGGGCGATCGCGGCGAAATGGAGCGTGCCCAGAAGCCCGGCGACCACGCGGGCTCGGTGATCCGCCTGCACGACGACGGCCGCGTGCCGGCGGACAATCCGTTCGTTGGCAAGGCCGGCTGGAAACCGGAGAAGTACACGCTCGGTAACCGCAACATTCAGGGCGCGGCGCTGCATCCGCAGACCGGCATGCTGTGGACGCACGAGCACGGTCCGCGCGGCGGCGACGAGGTCAACGTGATTCGTGCGGGTACCAATTACGGCTGGCCGGTCATCACCTATGGCGTCAATTACGGCACCCGCACCCGGATCGGCGAAGGCACGGCGAAAGCGGGCATGGCCCAGCCGCTGCATTACTGGGTGCCGTCGATTGCGCCCTCGGGCATGGCTTTCTACAGCGGTGATAAATTTCCGCGCTGGCGCGGCGATCTGTTCGTGGGCGCGCTCAAAGACGAGATGCTGGTGCGGCTCAAGCTCGACGGCGAAAAGGTCGTTCGCGAGGAACGCCTGCTCAAGGGCCGGCTTGGCCGCATCCGCGATGTGAGGGTCGGTCCCGATGGCTACATTTATTTGCTCACGGATGAGGCGGCTGGCGTATTGGCCCGGCTCGAGCCGGCATCCTGACCGGCTAATCGTCTTCGTCTTTCAGGACTTCATACGCGCGCGTGCGCTTGGTGCCGCCGTAGTGCTGCATTTTGACGAGCACGGGAAACATCCGGTCGAGCGCCGCGTGCGCTTCCGGCATGCTGGCGAAGACGAGCGGTTTGCCCTCGGCGCCCCTGACGTCGTGCCATAGCCCGTTTTCTTCCTGCGTCTGGATGCGGTAAATGCCCATCGCGTGGATTTCCCGTGTGACTTAGCGTTTGAACCGCTGCGCCGTCTCCGCGCTCCTGGCGCGCGCAATGAGGCGTTCGGCGTCCTCGCGCAGCAGCAGGCGCTCAGTGACGAGTTTGTTCGCTGCCTGCTCGAAGCGCTGCACGTAAGCCGCGTGCTCGCCGTAGCGTTCTTCCAGCGACAGGCGCGGATCCCCCTTCGCCTCGCGCTCGGCGCGTGCCGCGGCGAACGGTACGTAGGTGCCGTCGCGGTCGCACAGTTCGCCTTCCGGGTGCGGCGCGCGGTAGTAGTTCCAGCCGGTATAGGTGCCGAGCGGCACGGCGATTTCGGGCAGCCTGATGCCCGCGATTTCGTTGCCGTCGGCATCGACCTGCGTCACCAGCAGGCGGTACGGCTGCGACATGTCCATCTCGGGCTTGACCCAGTCCTTGAGCACGCCGAGTTCGTTGACGCGGCGCGCGACCTTGATGCCGGGAATTGCCGGGAACTTCAACTGGTCGGGCGTGGTGAAAGTGCCATCCTTGATGCGCGGCGTGCGCGAGTCGGGCGGCGCCTTGCCGTCGACCCATTCGTCGAGCGCGACGAGCAGCGCGCGGTGCGCCGGCGTCGGGCTGTGCGGATTGCGCGGATGAACGCAGTTACCCAGAACGGAGATCATCCACGCCTGCCCGCCGTGCTGTGTTCCCGCGAGCAGATAGCCGCGCGCGTTGGGCGGCAGTTCGACGTCGCGTTCGCCGAGCGGATCGGTCACGAGCAGCGAGGCGCCTTTCTGCCAATACTCGGTGGAGGTGTTGGTCTCCATCCACAGCGGATCGAAGCCGTCGTTGCGCAACAGGCCGGCGGTCTTGCCGGTGACGGGATCGGTCATGCGCGCGGTCGAAAAAGGAAACGCGTTTTCAGGGAAGGTGTGGTCCTGGTGCTGGGTGTTGGTGCGGGCGGGCTGGCCGAATTCGTGGTTGAGGAACACACCGCCGGCGCCGGCGGTGTGCGCGAGCACGCCGTCGAAGACCTTGCGCGCCGACTCGTCCTGGTTGAACCCCTGCGCGACGTGATCGCGCAGGTAACGCCCGCTCTGCGACCGGCCGAACGCGAGCACATGCCGGATGCCGGCGCCCGCGGGATTGGCGTTGCCCTTCGAGTCTACCGTCTCGTAGCGCAGGAACGAGACGAGGTCGCGCGTTGCGGCGAGCCCGATGCCGAGCACCCGGGGGTTGGTCGCGGGATAGTGGAACTCATAGATCGAGCCCGGCTCGGGCTTCGTGTCCTGCGGCAGGAGCCGGATCTCGCGCGAATTGACGTAAGCCCAGCCAGCGGCGGAAATCTCGCGGCGCGGATTGGTCTCGCCGCGGCGCACGGTCAATTTCGCCTGTGATTGATCCAGCGTCGCTGCCTCGTGCGTGAGCCGGAACGTCTCACGCGCCGCGCCGCGCGTGGCACTCTGAAGCTCGTCGCGGATCACGCGTACGATCGGCGTACCGCCGTGGGTGGCGATCACCGGCTTCATCGCGAGGCCATTGTTGGAGCGCGGCGCGTCGGGGTCCCAGCCGCTCCAGACGACGGTGTAACCCCTGCGCAGGATGAGCCCGTTGCCCGCGTCCTCCGCGGCGCGCGGATCGTTGCGAACGGTGCGCGAGTCCCCGAACATCCAGTGGACGTACTGCCGGCCCCGGTTGGTAACGTCGTAGAGCATCTTGCGGCTGCCGCGCGCGGGGTCCGTCGGGCGCAGGATGTAGAAGTCCGCCTCGTAATCGATGCGCCCTGCCGCGTTGCGAGGCGCCTTGTCGAGATTGACGATGACGCGGTTGCGGGCGTCGACGGGGTCGAGTTCGCCCTTGAAGGTTCCCTTGACACGCTCGTAGGCGCCGGTCTCACCGAACTCCGCGCCCGCAGCGAACGGCTCGACCGCGGCGATGTTGATCTCGGTCAGGCGGGCACCAGCTGGCGTGGCAGCGAAGATAAGCGCGCATAGCGCCGCTGACACGGAAAAACTGCGTGGCATGGACTTTCCCCCTTGGCAAGGCGTGACGGCGAGCGCGTATTTTACTGCCGCCGGCAGGCTTCTTGGGAGAACTTGGCGTGCTATTATTCCCAGCGCTGCCGGGTGACGAACTGCGCCGGGAATGGCGGTCAACCGCGTGGCGCAAGCGTGCGTTATCAGCGACACGCGGCACCGAGGGGGGGAACCATGATCCGCATGATATTGGTTGCAGCGCTGCTCACCGGCGCGAGCGCGGCCGTCGCCCAAACCGTCCAGTTGATCACTGAAGACGAAGCCAGGTTGCCCGCCGCGTCCCGATCGTCGACCCGCGCGATCACGCGCGGGCCCGGCGTCAAGCTGGTTACTCCGGGTCTGGTCGGCAACACCGCTTTCGCGTTCAAGGTCGCGTTCGAGCCGCACGGCGGCTCGAAGGTGGATCCGGCCAGCGTGCAGGTGGTCTACCTCAAAAGCCCGCCAGTGGATCTCACCAGCCGGATCAAGGCGGGCATCAGCGCCGAGGGTATCGAGCTCGCGTCTGCCAGAGCGCCGGCCGGGGAGCACCCGATCCGGATTTTCGTCCGGGACAGCGAAGGCAGGCAGAACAGCGCAACGTTCACCCTGGTCGTCAGGTAGCCCACAGCGATGCGCTGCCCTTACTGCGTATCGGAGGTGCCGCGTGAAGCCACTGTCTGCGCGCACTGCAGTCGCGATCTGTACCTGGTGAAGCGCTTGCAGGAGCGGATCGAGCACCTCGAAAAGGAACTTGCGGAACAAGGGAAAACAACCGCGGCCGGTGACGCACAGCGGGCCGCGCCGCTTGCCGCAGCAGACCCACCGCGTGTTGGCGCAAGTGCGAGAAGCTACCGGACGAGTCTCCTGATTGCGCTAGGCTCCGCGCTCGTGCTGCTGCTCGCGGCGCACGTCTTGCTGCTGTTTGTCTACGATGTGAAGCCGCTTTATCTGCGCATCGCATCGATCCTGATCCCCATCCCGTTCGGCTTCGCGCTGCTGGTCTGGCATCCGCGGCGCATGGGGATGTCAGGCATCGCCGGGTTCATCATGGCGCTGGTGGCGGTGTTTCTCATGCTCGTCACGACGGCGCGCGTTGACCACGTGCCGGTGCTGCCCCAGGACGCGCGCGAGTTACGCGAAGTGCTCGAATACGTGGCGAGCATCGGACTGGCATTCCTGACCGGACTGTTGCTTGGCGCACTGCGCTATCACCGCTTGAGCATCGCGCCCCAGCCGGGCCGGGTGACCGTGTTCCTCGCGCAGCTTTTCACCGCCGACAAGGACGGCGAACTGGGGATCGTGAAGACGGCAGCCCGCATCCAGAAATTGGTGTCGACGTTTACGCCGATCGTCACCTGCGCAGCGTCCATCTATGCCGGCGTCAAGGCGCTGCTGTTTGAAGGCGGATAGCCCGCCAGTAGCACACTCCGGTAAGAAAGAGCCTGTGCATACTCGCGGAAGCACGCGATCATGCGTGGAACTGGATAAGGAGAAAACCATGCGGCTGTGCGTTCGAGTATCGGTAATTCTGCTTGCCTTGCTCAACGCGCATGCGTACGCGGAATCGCACGCGCTGATCATGACGATCGGCGAATACACGGACGGAGTGCCGCGCCTGGAGGGCTCGAAATACGACGTCGGGAGTGCGCGCGCGATTGCCAACAAGATGGGCGTCAAGGACCAGAATATCCGCTACTTCAAAGACGAACAGCTGACCATCGCGGGCATGCGCAAGGCGTTTGACGAACTCGATGCGCGCATCGCCGATAACGATCAGGTTTTTATCTACTTCTCGGGGCACGGTGGGCGCTGGCGCGTGGCGGAGCCGGAGAACCGCTGCGCGGTGTCGCTGGTCACGGTCGACGGCGAAGGCTTCACGGATGCCGATATCCAGTCCGCACTCAACCGGCTTGCGACCAAAGCGCAGAAGATCGTGATGTTTGCCGATGCCTGCCACTCCGGCGGCCTGAAGACGCGCGCACTGCCCGGGAAATTGCCGGCGGGGTTTACGCCGAGATTCTATGCGAAGGAAGGCCCCGACTCCTGCGAAACCCCGGTGAACCTGATCACCAGCACGCTGCGGTCCCAGTCGCGCTCGATTGGCAAGGGTGTCAACAATTTCGTTTATATCGCCGCCGCGCGCGAGAACGAAGTTTCATGGGACATGGGCAAGGGTGGCGGGGCGGCAACCCAGGCGTGGCGCGACTGCATCACCGGCGCGGCGACGGACAAGGACGGCAGCGGCGGACTGACGGCCGAGGAAATCCGCCAGTGCGCGCAGGAGAAGATCGAGCGCACGCTCAAGGAATTCGAGAGCCAGGGCGTATTGCCCAGCCATGTCACGCTTGCGGGCAACGCGAACGCCGTGCTTGCGTTCGCCACGCGTGTCAGCCCTGAACCGGCCCAGCCCGCGCCGAGCGTCGAGGTGGTGACGCCGCCGAGCATCCCGGTGGCTACGGTGCCAAGCGTTCCGATTGCAACGGTGCCAAGCGTTCCGGCTGTGACGGTTCCGAGTGTTCCTGCTACAGCGGTTGCGACTGTCCCAGTGGCGGCGGCACCGGGCATCCCGGCTGCCCCGCCGCCGGTCTCGGTCACACCTCCTGTTACTCCGGCCGCCCCCGCAATGCCAGGCGCGCCGGACGCCGTGCGCCCGGGCCTGCCTGCATATCACACGCTGCTCGACGTCTACAACAGCCGCGATGATCGGCGCGTGGTAACGCTGACGCCGGCCAAGTCGCGTTTCAGGATCAACCAGGACGACGTTACGTTCACCCTGACGTCTACGCATGCCGGCTATATTTATCTGCTGATGGTCGGCAGCGACGGCAAGACGTTCGACATGATCTTCCCCAACACGCTCGACACGCGCAACGAAATCGCAGCCGGGCAGACGCTGCAACTGCCGCGGCCCGCATGGCAGATCACGGCGGGCGGGCCTGCCGGCAAGGATCATCTGCTCGCGATTGTTGCCGATGCGCCGCGCGATTTTGCCGCGCTAGGCATGCAGCAGGCGGGGCCGTTTTCGATGGTTGCCGCAACCTTGGTCACTTCGCGCGACATTCAGCTCGTGACGGCGACCTCACCACAGGCTGCGGCAACCGAATGTCAGGAAGCGGGGAGCAAGCGCACGCTGGTGCTGCAAAAGCGCTGCTCGACTGCGTACGGCGCAGCACTGCTGGCGATCGAAGAGGTCAATTGACGGCATCGATGCGACCGGCGAGGCGCCGGCGTGCCGCGCCGAATACCGCTATCGCCTATCGTGCCGAGTGCTGCAGCTCGACCGGCTGAGCGATGAACGGGTAGGTGTTCGGCGCGACCTCCTGCACGAAGTTCGAGCCGTACTTCACATCCTGGCGATTGACGCGGTTGGGGGAAGCTTGCGAACCCACGGCCCGCGGGTCGGCGAAATTGATGACGAGCTGCTCGCGGCCGGTGGCGCCCGTAAACTGAAAATAGTCGTCGCGGGCGAGCGGCAGAATGACTTCCTTGCCCGCGGGAATCGCCACGATATCCGCTCCCCGCGGTGGAAAAATCTGGCGACGCTCGCCGCGTGGATTGATGTTCTCGACCGCCAGCTCGCCGTCAAAAGTGGACACCACGCGCAGCTTGAAACGCTCGCCCGTCACGAAGCCCGCGCTCACGGGACGGAAAGAAGCGGTCTTGCCGTCAGGCTGGACGACCAGCATTGCCATGTGCACGCCCTGAAAGTTTTCCCGGCCACCGCTGATCCGGAGCGGCGATTGCGGATCACCCACCACGACGTCCGCACCGCGCGCGGCGAGCGCGGACGAACTGCGCGGCCGGATTTGTCCGAACGCGGAATTCGCCAGGCTGCTGATGACGTGATCGGTGGTGTCGCCCAGTCCCCCGGTCAAGCGGTTTTCCAGCCATCCCGCAAATACGTTCCAGACATAGGAGCCGAGTTTTGACAGCGCGAAGTTCAGCAGGATGCCCCAGACGAACCGGGGCTGCACCTGCTCGTCTTCTACGGACGGTTGCGGCGGCTGTGGCGCTTGCTGCGCCCAGCCGGAGGCGGCAAGCGCGAGCGAGCAGGCCAGCAGCGCGGCGATCAGGCGCATCAATCTGGAGTGCGGCATCAGCGTCTACTCCCCGGATAGGTGCGCCGCAATCGCGTTTCATGAAGCGGGGCACGTTGGTAGTATAAATCGTATGTCGAATCGCTACTATCTCGGGCACGCGTGGGTGAGGCGGGAGTGATGCTCGGCGGATTGCTGGTAATTGCCGCTGCCCACGATTGCCCGCATTCCGCTATGATTGCGCACTTTTCCGTTCGGTAATCCATCATGGCCCAATACGTTTACACCATGCAGCGGGTCGGCAAGGTCGTGCCGCCCAAGCGCCAGATCCTCAAGAACATCTCGCTGTCGTTTTTCCCCGGCGCCAAGATCGGCGTGCTGGGATTGAACGGCTCGGGCAAGTCGAGCCTGCTGAGAATCATGGCGGGCGAGGACAAGAACTTCGACGGCGAGGCGATTGCTATGCCCAATATGCGCATCGGTTTCCTGCCGCAGGAGCCGCAGCTCGATCCCGGCAAGACCGTGCGCGAAACGGTGGAGGAGGGGCTCGGCGAGACAGCCGAAGCGAAAAAGAAGCTCGACGAAATCTACGCCGCTTACGCCGAGCCAGATGCCGATTTCGACAAGCTCGCCACCGAGCAGGCCAAGTACGAAGCGATACTCGCGGCGGGCGGCAGCGATACCGAGCACCAGCTCGAGATCGCGGCGGATGCGCTGCGCCTCGCGCCGTGGGACGCGAAGATCGGTCCGCTTTCGGGCGGCGAGAAGCGCCGCGTCGCGCTGTGCCGGCTGCTGCTCTCCAGGCCCGACATGCTGCTGCTCGATGAGCCGACCAACCATCTCGATGCCGAAAGCGTCGAGTGGCTCGAGCAGTTCCTGAGTAAATTCCCGGGCACCGTGGTGGCGGTGACGCACGACCGCTACTTTCTCGACAATGCGGCGCAGTGGATCCTCGAGCTCGACCGCGGCCAGGGTATTCCGTGGAAGGGCAACTATTCCTCGTGGCTCGAGCAAAAGGAGGCGCGCCTCGAACTCGAGGAATCCACCGAGTCCGCGCGCCAGAAAACCATCAAGCGGGAACTCGAGTGGGTGCGGCAGAACGCCAAGGGACGCCAGGCCAAGAGCAAGGCGCGGCTCGCGCGTTTCGACGAGCTGAATTCGTACGATTACCAGAAGCGCAACGAGACGCAGGAGATATTCATTCCGGTGGCCGACCGCCTCGGCGAGAGCGTGATCGAGTTCAAGGGCGTGAGCAAAGGTTACGGCGACCGGTTGCTGATCGACGATCTTTCCTTTGCAGTCCCGCCCGGCGCGATCGTCGGCATCATCGGTCCCAACGGCGCGGGCAAGACCACGCTCATTCGCCTGATCACCGGCAAGGAAAAACCCGGCAGAGGCGAAGTGGTGATCGGCTCGACGGTGAAAATGGCGGTGGTCGACCAGTCGCGCGAAACGCTGGAAGGCGACAAGACCGTGTTCGAATTCGTCTCCGGCGGTTCGGACATCCTCACCGTCGGCAAGTTCGAGATGCCGTCACGCGCCTACCTTGGCCGCTTCAATTTCAAGGGCACCGATCAGAGCAAGAAAGTGGGCAACCTCTCGGGCGGCGAGCGCGGGCGGCTGCATCTGGCCAAGACGCTGATCGCGGGCGGCAACGTGCTGCTGCTCGACGAGCCCTCCAATGACCTCGACGTGGAGACGCTGCGCGCGCTCGAAGACGCGCTGCTCGAATTCGCGGGCAGCATACTCGTGATCTCGCACGACCGCTGGTTCCTCGACCGCATCGCGACCCATATTCTCGCGGCCGAAGGTGATTCGAAGTGGACGTTCTTCAACGGCAATTATCACGAGTACGAAGCGGACAAGGTGAAGCGGCTGGGTGAGGCGGGCGCACAGCCGAAACGCATCCGCTACAAGCCGCTCAAG